>Ga0208630_100006_pt1 | contig 652211 bp, 616 predicted proteins | sample LakWasMet32_HOW6_2_FD_183874 | JGI IMG/M metagenome (GOLD analysis project Ga0208630, IMG submission 183874) | Freshwater sediment methanotrophic microbial communities from Lake Washington under simulated oxygen tension - Sediment Metagenome... | ecosystem: Environmental > Aquatic > Freshwater... | reverse complement strand
AAGATACTTATACAACCCAGAAAGAATATTTGCTTTAGATAATAGTACAAATGAATTTAATAGTGTTGCTACGTTCGATACTGGATTCCGATATATCCTAGGAGAATCACAAGCAAAATTAAATGCCAGTTTAGAAGCTATTTATAGAAGTTATTTCACAGAAAGTGAAGCTGACAATTCTTGGCGTCTAATGTTTAACATTGACTATGTTATTCTTAAAAATCAAAAATTAACGTTCTCTTTCGGTAAAAACTACGACGGTACAACCACTAAAGACGGTAATCTAATTGCTACACTGGGAATGGTTTTTGGTTTTGGGAATAAACGATAAAAGCAACTTTAAAAATAATAAGCTTTTAAGCAGTGTAAAAACAAAACTTGGATCCAAAAAATTAAATGAAGTATTAATATATAATTTTTCTTCATTAATGAGCTTTACCTACTCTCCAAATAAATACATATTACTTAATGGCTAGCAAATAATGATGTTTGAATCTATCTTAATTTTATTATAATAATGCTAATCATTTCAAATAAAAACTTCGTGTTTTTACTTATTGTTTTTATAGTTGAAAATAAATTTAATTTGAAAAATTACTAGACATTAAAGTGTATAAACTTAATAATATTTACTCGTTAGGTGATATTATAAAAGACGAAATAACAAACAGATAACAATTAAAATCAAATCAAATGACAAAATTAAAAACATATATTCTCATTTTGACAGTTGCTCTTGTGACAGGCTGTAAAACTGTAAGTATCAAAGGAAAGAAAATTCCTTATAAGGACATTTGTGGTGATTGTAACCCTGGGAATGTTGGTACTTATATGATTCTAAAAAAGAAGACCTATGAACCGCAACTTGATGAAATTTCAAACCCGAAAACAATTGCTTTCAATATACTTGGCTATGTTTATCCTGAAAATAATCTATCTGCTTCGATAAAGATTCCTTGTTCAAGTAACTCGATAAATAGTCCATTCACAATTGACAAAGTTAAGCCTCTTGGAGGAACTGGTCTTGACGGTACAAGTATAGATTATAATGTTAAAGAAAATCTTGACATTAAAGTTAGTGTTGCTGTTGAGAGTGATTTAGCAAATATTAAAACTGCAAATCCCGCAATAACCCAAACTGTTCTTGATGATTTTAAGGCAAAATTGACGACAGCATATTCAAGGTTTGCTGACAAAGAATTGACAATTACTGGAAAATATTATCAATTTGGAATTGACGACAATGTAGTAATTGAAATTGCTAAAAACCTAAACTATAAAGATTGTGCAGATTATATGAGTAAGCAGACAGAAAAAGGAACAAAAAGAATGATAACTTCTTTAGGTTTAGTTTACTTTGAAATTAAAACATCTGAAAATAGTGTTGATGAAATTGCATCACAATTAGCTGGTGACGCAAAAACTTCAGGAATTATCTTTAACGTTAGTACAGAATTTAAGAAAAACATTAGTAGAAGTCTGAAAAAAGTAACTACAAACTATTACCAAATTGTAACTTGGAGAACTATCGGTGTAGATGACTTCACTTATTTACGATAAAATAACGCACCTAACCGCTGTTTGGTAGTATGGCGGGGTTTGGCCTAATTTAAAGTTGACTTTGTAATTGGGAAATTAGTAATTAACCGAAAGTTTAGGCTTCCTTAATCTGCCACATCGCCATGCGGCCAACCGTTACCATTAATCCTATGACAACACCCTTAAACAAATGAGTTATACAGAAAAGAAAATATCAGTTCAAACTTTACTTGCACTTAAAGACGCATTAACAAACATCTTTTGGACAAAAAAAGACTTACGACAATTCATAGAATTAACACTTGAAAATCCATTAATCGTTTCGACAATCGACTGGACTGAAAACACAAAACTTGAAAGTGTTTCTCAAATAATTGACAGAATGGCGAAAAGACAGGATATGTATCAAACAGACCTTTTGAAACTTATCCAAGAGACAGGTAATTTTAATGATTTTTCTCATTTAAAAATATGGGACGATGCCGACAAAAAAATCATTAAAGCAAAAACCGCGGTTGAAAAACTTCGGAATAACACAAAAGGATACTTTGACACAATTGAGGAATTAAAAAGAGCTGAACAAGCAAGAGCAACCAATCAAGCTAAAATCAAAGAAAGTATTTCATACCAACAAAGACTTGACGAACTCAAATCCAAATTTTTTGAAATAGCAATTAATGATAATCATCAAAAACGCGGACATCAATTAGAAAAGTTTTTGAATGAACTCTTTTCCTTTTTTGACCTAGATCCTAAAAGTTCTTTTAAAATTACAGGAGAACAAATTGATGGCTCATTTACTTTTGACAACACGGACTATCTTCTTGAAGCAAAGTGGCAAAAAAAGCAAATTGATGCACAAGAATTATATGGCTTTGGCGGGAAAATTCAAGGAAAATTGAAAAACACATTAGGTCTTTATGTTTCACTTGAAGGTTATTCAGTTGAAAGCACAAAAACAGAAAATCCTTCAGTAAAAGCAATTATTCTTATGGATGGTTCTGACTTAATGCAAATTCTTGAAGGACGAATTAAGCTAACTGATATGTTGTATATAAAAAGAAGACACGCTGCACAGACAGGTGAAATTTATTATTGCATAACAGGGATTTAAAACAAAAATGTAAACCAAATAAAAAATCAATATGTATTATTTAGAAATTGAAAATCAAATTATCAACCTTAAAACAGTAACGGTAATTAGGATAACACAAACTGCTCAAGGAATTTGGTCAGTTCAAATTGAAGCTGAAAAAGACAATATTATCTTCAACAAAGACTTTGGAAGTCTAGAAGATGCTGAAGATTATGGAAACAAATTTTCGACTTTATTAAAGCCGAAACAACTTCCATAACATATAAAATACCGATAATAAAAGAAAGCACTGCTGGTAAAAAAAAACGGGCTCAGTACATAAATAAAGATCTGTACTTAGCATCAAGTTCAGTGCAGGTTGACAGCTTTGTGCTCCGAAACCCACTCGAACGCAAAGCTCAAAACCATTAGCGGTCACCATAAAACAACAAACAAAGTAATATATGAGTAAACTAATTGTAAATAGAATTAAGAATTATCTTGACAAAACGTTCAAGGGTAAAATTGACATATCTGATTTAAACCCTAAAATATCAGAAGAAGACAAGGAAAAAAATTTTCTATCTAGAGCATTATCTGCATACTCTTTGACTATTGAAGCTATTGCTGATGTAGAAACCGCCGCCTTGTCAATTACTGACGGTTTTGACGACAATGGAATAGATGCAATTTATTTCGATAGATCTGCAAAAACTCTTTGGTTGGTTCAGTCAAAATTTATAGATAATGGTAAAGGAGGAATTGACAATGGCGATGTAGAAAAATTCACTAAAGGTGTGAAAAAATTAATTGATGCTGACTTTTCTAGATTTAATAAAAAAATAAACGACAGAAAAGATGAAATTCTTGAAGCATTAGACGATGCTACAGTAAAAATTCAAATACTATTCGCATATACTGGAAAACAACTTTCAACTCATAATTGGGATTCTGTAAATGACCTCTTAGAAGAACAAAATGATACTGAAGAAGTTTTGTTTTTTACAGACTTTAATATTGATAAAGTTTACAAAGGCTTAGAAACAGGTGTTGGTGTAGCACCAATAAATGAAGATATTACTATCTCAAATTGGGGTCACATTGAAGAACCTTTTAAATCTTATTATGGACAAATAACAGGAACTGATTTAGGAATCCTATGGGAAAAATACGGAAGAAGGCTTTTTACTGAAAATATTAGAAATTTTTTAGGATCATCAACAGTAAATGATGAAATTATTAAAACAATTAAAACAGAACCTGACAACTTTATTTACTTTAACAACGGGATAACTATTTTGTGTGAAAACATTAAAAAGAAACTTCTTGGTGGTTCTGACAAATCAATTGGTGCTTTTACTTGCAATGGTATTTCTGTTGTTAATGGTGCACAAACTCTTGGTTCTATTGGTTCACTTCACACAACCAATCCTGACGAATTAGGCAAGGTTAAAGTTACAGTAAAATTTATTTCACTTGAAGATAGTCCGGTGGGCTTTGGTCAAAGAATAACAGTTGCAACAAATACTCAAAACAAAGTAGAGAAAAAAGATTTTGTTTCACTTGATACAGAGCAAGCAAGAATTAAAATTGAACTTAAACTTGAAAACATTGAGTATCACTATAAGCGAACTAATGAAAAAGTTGTTGCAGATGAAAATAATTTCTTATTAGAAGAAGTAGGATTTTGTCTTGCATCTTTATTTGATAATGTTGATTATTCAACTATGGTTAAAAAAGAATCAGGAAAATTGTGGGAGGATGTCACAAAACAACCATATACAGACTTATTTAACCAAAACACTTCTGCACAAAAAATAATTAAGGCATTAAAGATATACAGATATGTTTCAAAAAAAATGGACGAATTGGCTTGGCAAACTGACGGAAGAGAAAGAAGTATATTTCGTTATGGAAATTCATTTGTTACTCATATAATTTGTCAAAAAATTAATAAAAGTATCTGGGCGGACAGTTACCCTAATTTTGATGACTTTTTCAATAGTACCTTGCCTGCACTTACAGATAAATACACAGAACAACTAAAAAATACTATTGAAACTGAATATCCTGACTCAATGATTGTTTATGTTCTTAGAAACTACAATAAATGCAGACACTTAAAAACACTAATGATATAAAGAATATCAAACTGATAATAACGGGTACTGAACAGTTGTTCAGACATCCAAAATATTCGTCATTTATAACATATTTGTAATAACCTTTTTATAAAAACTTATGGAAATACTAAAAATTCAAATTTTCAAAATTGATATTGATGAAGAAGAAGCTAGCAATATTGATTCAAAAACTTACGGAGAAGAATTAGATAATTATCTTTTAGAATTATTTGAAACAATAATTTCAGGTAGTAGTGGAAGACAATTTAAATTTGAAAGAAAAACAACTGAGGTTAGAAGTCAAATAACCAATATTAACAATGGTCAAGATTTTAACAATTGTTCTAAAGTAATATCTGAAAGGCTACTTAAAGTTGAAGTAGATGCTCAAAAGAAGATGAATAAACTAAAAGTAACAATTCAAAAAGGTATATTCGTTCAAGCACAAATATCTGAAGATAAAAATAATAAATTCATAATTTGTAAAGCTGATCATAATGAATTCTTAAACGAAGTGGATTTTACTCTTTCAAAAGGTCTGCCAACAAAAAAGAAAGCTTTCAAAGCTTTTGTTTGTGATTTAAATGATGACGATTCTGATTCAGGCATATTAGTTTATGATACGAATCCAAGCGATACTAAATATTGGTGGAAAGAACTTTTAGAATTAGAAATGATAATAACAGATGAAGACAATACTGAAAATGCTTTTGGAGCAATCGACAATGTGATCACAAAAAATATAAAAGAAAAATATCCACAAGATTATACACACATAAGAAATTCAGTAGTTCGATACTTTCGTGCAACTGAACGTTTTGAAATGCAACACTTTTTAGATAATGCAATTGGCAATTATCTACCCGAAAATCATGACTTAGATGTGGATGGCATTAAATCAAAGATTAAAGAATTACCAGCTAAAAAGAGAGCCCCCTTTGATAATCAATTCAATATTATTAAAGAAAAAGTAAAAGCAAAATTCCTTAACAAAATAAAACTAACGCCAGAAATAGATTTAAATATTAAAGGTGATTATGCCGATAACACTATTATTGCCGAAATAAAAGATGGTGAAAAATATATAAGTATAAAATCAGAAGAAGGTTACAAATATTTTAAAAAAAATTAAAAATAAAAATCAATGAAATTTTATGACAGATTTCTAAATGCATTTTTCTCTGAGATTTCACCACTTCAAGAAAAGGAATCTTATAAAGTATTTGAAGCAAGTTTTGTTGCAAAAAAGTATAATGAAAAGCCTATCCCTGCAATTGTAGAATTAATATCATTTCTACAAAGTAGAGATAGCTTACATATTTCAATACAATTTGGCGCTAGAGATACAAACGTATTCAAGAGCAGTAATACTTCATCAATCGAGGAATACAAACAATTACTCGATAATGAAGCAAAATTTCTTGAAGATGAAGAAATAAATATTGTTTTAACAATCAATAAAGTTTTTCAAGATTCAAAATGCACAATTTATGATTTAGAAACATTTACTTGTTCATTAAATAAGCTTAATACTTTCGAATTTATCAGTAGTTATTCAAAACTTTTTGAATTATCTAATAATATTAATTTTGAAGTTTTTAATCAAATAAATAGTTTTTATTCAAAAACTATTTCATTTTATTCTTTAAACTCCAATCATGAAAATGATGCTTTTGAAAACCGTAATGAAATAATTGAAAACTTTAAAAGTATTTGTCATTTCAGTCAAAGTGATAAATTAACACTCATACCAAATGATTTTTATCTAAATAAAGTAGACGAATCATTAGTAAAACTTAATGAAATATTTAAAAAATACTCAACTATTCTTTCTATTATTTATTTATTTGATATTACAAATCTGAACGAAAACAAGTTCGAATATAAAATAAATGGTTATAAAAGTATTAAAGGGATAATAGAGTTAAATCAAATAGATTTTAATAAAATTGAAGAATACTTTGAAATCTATAAATGGGTATATAATGGAGGAAATTTAAATGATAAGATTGGGCTTGCACGAAATATTATATCACTTCATTTTTTAAAAAAAGGAGAATTAGAAATACAAGGAAATCCTTTTCAAGCGATTCAATCTAGTTATAAAGTTTACGAAAAGCAGAATATTAAACAATATATAGAGATTAGAAATAAAATTTCTGATCAATTAATTGATTTTAATAATAGAGCAAATAAAATTATCGAAACATTTGCAAGCGGATTTCAGAAAAGTTCTTTGGCTCTAATTAGTTTTTACATTTCTGCCATAGCAATTAAAGTTCTTGGGAAAGGAGAATTTACAAGTATATTTTCAGTTGACGCATCAATCCTTTCATTATCATTTTTATTAGGATCTTTAATTTATTTTTGGGTTTCTCGATGGGAATTAAAAGAACAACGAAAGAGATTTGTTAGTAGCTATAATAATCTAAAAATTAGATACACAGATTTATTAGATAAAGATGATATAAACCGAATTTTAAATAATGATAAAGAGTTCAATGAGGATGTAGAATTCATTGATAAAAAAAAGAGGATTTATAGCATAATGTGGATTGCAATTGTATCAATTCTTGGATTAACAACAATTTTCCTATTTATTTGTTATAATCTTAATCAAATATTTGAAACCTATTTATTTAGATTACTATTTGGAAATTCATGTGATTGCAATTAGAAAGTTTATTCTAACAGCCGTGACTTTTGCAAAATTCAAGTTCTCATTTTTTTAATTAAGCATTGTAAAAACACGTAGTGAATTACGTGTTTTTACCTATTAAATAAAAAAACATTGGTAATTACATTTGAAGTAATAATATAAGTCATTAATTAATACTCAAATTATGTCAACCAGTAACAGTCCACAAACTTTATTCAGATTTGTAAGCCTTAGAAATCCAAATCTTGTAGAAACAAACAGAGACAACTTCAAATTTATTCAACGTCCTGATAAAATGGAAGGGGTTTTCGACCAAGTAACCACTACGCAAAATCAAGCGCGCTACAATGCCCTATTAGCGGCGGCAATTACTTTTGAACCCAATGCAATAAAAAATATTGAGGAATTACAATCTGGTATTTTTAAAAACCTAGCCAAAATAGGAAAATCAATTTCTAAACAAGAAATAATAGCTAACGAAGAATTAGAGATTTGTAAAAAAGACTATGATAGCATTAATGCAACTCCCGATAAAATTAAAAACATTTGGGATAACTTCATTTATCAATATATCACACAAAAGGATTTTTATGTAAAAGAAGAATTGGCTTATATTTTAAAAGCTATACATGTTGGTTATGTACAAACTTTGAACGCGACAGTTGAACGTAAAAAAATTAATGGAGGAACAGATTTTGTTTCTGCTGCTTTAAATGCTATTATTATAATTCCATCTACCATTTTTAATAAAGATGTTGAAAATTCAAATGCTAAATCAATAGTTGGTTCTCAAAATATATCAGAAAGAAATAGTGTTCTTTTAGATATAGAATCTGTAAAGTTAGAGAAAGAACAAAATAGCTTTATAGAAAAAGAAAGTTTAACAAAATTAAAAACAGAGCTAGGTAATATTAGAAATAATTATTATAAAAGCTATGAAAAAGCATTTAATATTGCTCAAGAAAAATATAATAGTGATAATGCAGATAAATTAGCAGCATTTCAGAATCAATTATATTTAATACAAAAATTAGAAGAGAATAATGCTACGGAAGAAGAACTTAAAAAAGCGTATGAATTATTAGAAAGTTACGAAGTTCCAAGCTTTGTATTCTCATATAAGAAAGAATTGAATTGGGAAGATATTCAAACTCAATTAAGTGCCGAATCATTAGCCTATTTTTTAGAAAAATTCACAGACGCAACAATTCAATCTGAAATAGATTTATCAATTGATAAACCACAAATTAATAATGATGAATTAATAATTAATGACAATACATTCGTATTAAAAAATGATAATTTCATTGAAATATTTGATAATATAGACAATCAAGTATCTACAATAAATGAAAATGTATTAACTGAATCAACATTAACTCAAGAAGAATACACAAATGTTGGAGGAGCGTTGATACCTGTTTCAAATACAAATACATCACTCCCTCATCTTTCTTATGTTTTAAGAGCAGTGCTTCAAAAATCATGGATTATAACGAATCGATATATTTCGTTTCAAGTAAATGTCGAAAATACTTCATGGTCTGTAAGTCATGCTGTTGTTACCGCTACAACAAATAGTGGTATTCAAACTCAAACAATAAATGGTGTACAAGTACTTAATAATAGTCTTTCTTTTCCTCAAATATTAAGAAACCAATTCAATACAATAAGTAATTTGAAGTTTCAAATATTTTTTACAAATGGTAGAGAAACAACTCTTAACTTACCAACTGATAATAACCAATTTATTCCAGATAGTAAAACTTCATTCACAGCAACAGGAATGTTAATACTAAAACCAATTAGTTTAGGTAATCCAGTGGACACTCATCCTAACGAAAATGAAAATCCTATACCGGGCAAACATTATGGTTTAAAAAGACTTGGAGTTGCTGAATACATGAAAGTTGTACAAACTGTTCATGCTTATGTGCCTGGAGAAGTTTCAAATATTGAAAATGTAATGGCTAGTGAATTAAGGCATAAATCAATAAGTGAACTTACTCGTACAGAAGATACTATCACTACAAGTAAAACCCAAGAAGTAGAAAAAATTTCAGATACTACTAAAGTAAATCGTTCTGAAATGCAAACTGAAGTAGCTAAAGAAATTGATAGACAAACTAGTTTTAATGCTCATGCAAATTTTACTTATGACGCTAAAGCATATAGAATGGAAATTGGAACAGCCTTTGCTACAAATAACTCACAACATGTAAGCAACAGACAAGCAGTTACTAAATCGCAAGAAATTACAGAGAGAGCTCTTGAGAGAGTTCAAACTAAAATTTCTGAAGAAAGAATTACTAAAATTATTCACGAAGTAAACTTAACTAATGTTCATGAATATGATAATCGAGGTAAAGTGACAAACACTGATAATCCAGATGCAGCAAGACCTCAACATATTACAGGTGTTTATAGATGGGTAGATAAAAAAATGAAAAACCAAATCTATAATTATGGTAAACGTACTATGTTTGAGTTCATGATTCCTGAACCTGCACGATTACATAGAATAGCAACTGCCATAGCAGGAAATACATTAGTTGCACCAACAGATCCAAGAAAAGCTGACGCTCCATATAAAATGGCTAATGCGACTGTTGCAACAAAAGAATTGTTAGAACATTGGGCAAATATTTATGGTGTAAATATGGTAGCTCTTTTGCCAAATTCTAAACAAATCATCCATAGTGTAGCAGGAACTCCTGGCACAGATCACGATTTTATTGAAACTAGTACATTCCAAATACCAGAAAATTACGTGGCTAGAAATGCAGCCTTTGTAGGTAGCTCTGGACGCAACAGAGGAGGTGGTTGGGAAGGAAGTCGTTATTCTTCTTTATATTGTTCTAATTTAAAAGGAGATATGGTCGGTGATTCTTACAGAGCAAGTGTAAGTTTCAATAGATCTTCTACCGGATTAAATGTAATTGAAAATGTTGAGTTTAGAGTTACTGGCCATAATGTAAATAATTATACCGTTAAAGCTACTGTAAATTGCGAGCTAACTGTAGAATACATCAATGCTTGGAAACAAGAAAACTTCAATTTAATTATTGAAGCATACACAAATGCTTTAAATGCCTACAAAGAAGAAGTAGCAGCTATAGAAGCAGAACAAAAAGCCAAGCAAGAAGAACAAAAAGATACAATGGGTAATTTTTACCGCATTATTGAAGGAGATGTATTAAAACATAACTGTATTGCTTATTTACTTCAAAATTATCTTTCTGGAATTGGAGAAGACTTTGACTATGACAATGAAGGGGTTAAAATGGATGAATTTAAAGTTTATTTAGGTGAAAATCTAGATAAATATACATCTACTGCTAAGTTTTTAGAACAAGCCTTTGAATGGAGTATTAAAGATTATACCTTCTACCCTTACTTTTGGGCAGAAAGAAGCCAATGGCAAGAACTTTATTTAACCGAAAATGTAGATCCTTTATTTAGAAGTTTCTTACAAGCAGGTATGGCACGTGTAATTGTTACTGTTCGACCTGGTTTTGAAGAAGCAGTTCAATATTTCTTAGAAACAGGAAAAGTTTGGATGGGTGGCGAAAGTCCAGTAATTGGTGACCCATTATACATGAGTATTGCTGCAGAAATGATAGAACCAACCGGTATAAAACAAGGTAAATATTGGATTAATAGAATACCTACTACACTAACCATTTTACAGGCGCATTCTACAGGACTAAATGTTGACCCTAATCAACCTTTACCAATATTCCCAGAAACTGAACCTGAAAATTGTGAAAATCCTGATGAACTTGAAACCACAACATCTTTCACATTACAAGAAGATGCTCAATTATTAGGAACTGGTACAAGCGATACAACTTTATATCCTAACTAAGTAATTAACAAAAGGTGGTGAAATTCACCACCTTTTAAAATTCTTAAACTATGCAAAATATAAATTCGCTACAAAAAACTCATAAAGTAAAAAGACTAGGTTTAGGTAATAAAGAAAATACAGAAGAAACTGAGTACTTGACAGGTAAAACAACTATTGATTTTGTTATTGGTGTTTTTTTTGATGGAACTGGAAATAATCGTTTTAATTCTGATTTAGTTTATTATAAGTATTTAGATAAAAATAATAATGTAATTGAACAAGAATACAAAGCAAAAAAAATAAAAAAATTTACTGCTGAAACAGATTCAAGTTATTGGAATCCCTATAGCAATGTTGCTTTATTACATGATCTGTACAAAATAGGTTTTGATGAAACTAAAAACAAAAAAACCTATTACATGAGACAGTATGTCCAGGGTATTGGCACACTTGAAGAAGAAGAGGATGATGTTTTAGGTTCAGGTTTTGGAATATACAACAGAGGGGTAATTGGTAAAGTAGAAGAAGCTTGTATTAAAATTTCTCAACAAATCTCAGACATATTAAAAACTAACAATTATGCAATAGGTAGCCTTACTTTTGATGTATATGGTTTTAGTCGTGGTGCAGCAGCTGCTCGTCATTTTTGTAATGAAATAATAGGTATAAATTCAATTACTACAAATTTTGAAAGAAATGAGTTTAACTCAAAAAATAAAATTATCAAAATAGATAATACAAGAGTATTTTCTAATGATAAATTTATACCAAAATCGCAAACTTATACATTAGGTATGCTTGGTAAAGAATTTAAAAATAAAAAGATTTATTATAAATTTATCGACGATTTTTCAACTGCGAATGATAATAATAAAGTTAACATTCGATTTTTAGGTTTGTTTGATACCGTAGTTTCTCAATTTATCAGCAAATACTATGGAGATTTTAATTTAGACAAACTGAAAGAATATAATGAATTAGTTAAAGTTAAAAATCTTCAAGAAGCAAATATTGATATTTCTAAACTTAATATAAAAAGGGTTTTACATCTTACAGCACACGACGAGTGGAGAGAAAATTTTCCCCTAACAAAAACAAATAATGGTATAACTATACCAATGCTAGGTGCGCATTCAGATATTGGTGGTGGCTATGCAGCATTGCAAAAAGAATATACTAAAATTCATTTGTTTAAAATTGTTACAGGTACTAATATTGATGAAATAAATAATCCTAAGATTGGTAAAAAAGAAATAGAAATGAAAAATTTCTTTATTAAAAATGGCTTCTGCGTTAAAAAAGATGAAATTGAATTTAAAAAAATAGGAGAAATTACAAAAAAAATAAACAATTTTACTAATGCAGTTAATGGCGTTGTAATGAGATTAGAGTCTAATAGAATTTTGAAACCGCGATATTCAACTGTTTCTTTATCGGTTATGAGACAAATTAGTCAAAAAGCAGGAGTTCCATTTACTAATGATGTAAATGAAATTAAAAATAAAGAAAGTAAAACAAAACCTAAATCTTTTGAATATGAAGTACCAAAAGATGTAAAAGACTACTTAAAAATAGTTCTTGAAATTGTAAATGAAGAATATGAACTTTTGTACAATAAGAAGATTGTAAAAGCAAAAAGTAAATTAACGACTGAAATAATTAATAAAATAAGACATGAATATGTTCATTTATCTTCTAATTTTAACAAACCTGCATTTCAATTACCAGTTGTTGTTAAAAAATATAATTATGAAGTAATTTACAACCCGAATGAAGAAAAATTTATTAATAAAATGGCATACATAAACCACCCAAGATTGTCTAACAAAAAAAACAGTCCTTATGAAAGAGAAATATTATCTCCTTAGTGTTTTTATATTTATAACTTTTTTAAGCTGTAAGGATAAAAAAATAAAAGATGAAGAGCAAAGAATTGATATAGGTATTTCCCTTGGAGCTCCAAAATTTTATACAGCTCATTATCCAATAGTTTCTTTTTTTAAAAATGATGAGAGAGTAGGTGGAATTTCTGACAGTAATGTTGGAGACAATCTCGGATGGAGTTCTAGCGATTCTAATCAAAGTATACATGGTAAAGGTGATTATCCCGACAGTATATTTGTAGAATGGACAGATAAACTCACATGTAATCGGTACGAAGGTGGTTTAAAACTTCCATCCACTTTTATTAATAATTATGTAAACAAAAAATTAAAACAAAAAGAAAAATACAATAGTTTCGATTTCACTGTAAACTTTGCACCAGGCGGCAATTTTTGTGTTTTTTTAAACGACATAGAAATTAAACGAGGTGTTGCCAATTTTACAAAAATAGATTCCAATTGTATTGCACAAAATGGTATAAGTAAAATTTCAAACGAATATTATAAAAAAGTAGGCTTAGATTACAGTAATTGGCAAAAATCAGATCCTCGCTATGCTTTGGGATTGGGATATTATACAGTAGACACAACTACGGTTTTTGGATGGGCGAATCTTGTATCAAAGGAAGGGATTTTTACAAGTAATGATCATCTATATAAGTCAAAAGAAAATGAAATTTATGGTGGCAAGATAGTAACCTTCGGAAATAGCTATATGACTATTAACGATATGGATTTAAAAACAAATAAGTTTCAATTACCCGTATTAATTCAAACCTTTTGGTATCGCGAAAAGCCTAAAGACAGTATTTACTTGTACACTAACATTCCTTTACCAAAAAATTTTGTGAAAATTTACACTACTCCATACATTAACCCAAAAAACAACAAACTCACTAATTATAATCATTTAATCTTTGGTGTTGAAAAAGATGGAAGATATTGCACAATTTGGTTAGATGGCCCTGGTAAAAGAGAAAAATTAATGCGTTTTGAGGCGTTAGATGCTATAAGAACAGAAAATGATTTGGTTTATCCAGGTGGATATGCAAAGAACATAATATATTACAAATAGTTGAATTTAGAAACAAGAAAAGTTTGAATGGGTGGAGAAAGTCCAGTAATTGGTGACCCATTATACATGAGTATTGCTGCAGAAATGATTGAACCAACGTGTGTTAAACAAGGTAAATATTGGATTACAAGAATACCAACTACACTAACCATTTTACAGGCAAAATCAACTGGATTAGATGTTGAAGAACCACTACCAATATTCCCAGAATTAAATCCTGAAAATTGTGAAAATCCTGATGAACTTGAAACAACAACATCTTTCACATTACAAGAAGATGCTCAGTTCTTAGGAACGGGCACAAGCGATACAACTTTATATCCAAACTAAGTAATTAACAAAAGGTGGTGTAATTCACAACCTTTTTATTTTTTAATATAGAATAAAATGAATTCATGAAAAATCCAGAAATAAGTAAAGTTGATAGGTTAGGATTAAAAACTGAACAAAATAATATTAATTCTGATGATGATATTAATATTATTAACGGTTATTGGAGTTCAGATAAAAATGGTATGCAACCAATCACTAAAGCTAATTTAGATGAGTTAGTTTATTTTAACTTCAAAACATCAAGGAAGTTTGAAGGTAAAGAAATTAAACTAAAGCTTTTTGAAGACGATGGTGATTTAAGAAAACCTGATGAAAAATTTCCAGCAATATCAAATGATAAAAAAAATCTAATTAAAAGGGAATATATCAAAACTGTAAAAATTAAAAATCAGAAAGCAACAATAGAAATATCACTATTAAATATATGGGATAGTATCTTAGATAAAGATTTTGGATTTGAAATAGAGTTATATTGGGTTGCTTATCAAAAAGATTTTTTATTTCTAGGTGAACGATTATATAGTACACTAAATGTTAGTAGGTCATTAAGATATATTTATTTAAATACACCAATTGATGGATATAGTCTACCTGAACTATTAACTTCAATGGGTGAAACAATAATTTTTGCAATAGGTGATGCATCAAAAGTAAATGATTTAGTTACTGAAAAACTTGATGATGCACGTTTTTTTATTGGTTGTCGAACACTAAAACAAGGTAATCTGGTTACCAATAGTTTAGATATAATTAAAAGAGAAAAATCTAGATTATATCAATATCATATTTACAATAATGAAGGTACAAATGTAAATATAATTAAAGCTTCAAATTTTGGATTTAAAAATAAATACGTAAATAATGGTAAAGTTGTAACTACAAAAGGAATTAGTCAAATTGATTATTTTACAAATAATGGTGTTCTTAACAATACCTTAAAATTAAGTAAGGAAATTATAAATATTTGGGATTTTACTTCTTTAACTGATATAATGTTTAAAGATGGATTTGGGACAATTCCTAACCCTACTCCAGTAGGTTGGGCTGTAGATATTCTAACTCAGTTTGTTATTATTCCGCATTTTAATGAAATTATATCTGAATTAAAAAAAGCGGCTTTTGTAGACTTTGAAAAAGCAAAACAAAAAGGGTTAAAAGCATGTATTGAATATATTGATAAATCTACACTTATTAGAAAAGATTTTTTAAAAATGAAACACATTGCCGTTTCAACCAAAACATTAAATAAATTATTAAAAGGAGATTTTCTAACTATTGATAATTTAATTAAATTTAGAGATCAAAATTCAATTTCAACTTCTGAATGGATTCATACAATATTTTATAGAGAAGAAAAAGATAATTATAGAGAAGACCCTAGAATAATAATTGAATGTATCTTTATTGCTGATAAATTAACCAAACTTTAAACTATGAAATTTTTCTTAAAAATAGTAATAATCTTATTATCATCAGTTTTGATTAGTTGTAACGGAAGAGTAAAAAATTTTAATACAATTTTAGATGAAGAGGCAGATGACTCGATAATAACTGTAAATGAATTACCAAATAAAGATGTACTGTTAACTTCGCATTTAGATACGGATGCTTTGTTATTATATATTCCTTATGAAATAGAAATTAAGCAACAAAAAAATGAAATAATTTCAGGTATAACATCACATATATACGCTAATGCAGAAGGAGGAACTCCGTCACAAATTCCTATTTTCAACATAAAAACTTTTGAACTTTTACAACCAGATTATTTTGAAGAAAATCCTAATCTAAACAAAGTTATTGAATATAGGCTTCTCAAATTTTATCCTAAAAGAGATACTATTGCAAAATCATTAATAAAAGAGTTGGAAATTATTAAGGCAAATTGCAAAGAAAGCAACAAATATTTTAATGATACAATACGCTATAAGAGTATTAAAGAATTTGAAGCTGAACATCAAAATATCTATAAAGAGACCTATGAACATAAAGAACTTAAAGTAAATTTACTGATAAAAAAAGATACAACTTACAGAGAATTTACAAAAATTTATACTTTTAAATATTAAGCAATTATTCCATTTCGTTAAAAAAGACCTTATAAGCTTAAAAAAAATATAACCTACTAAAGTCAGAACAATTAATTGACAAATTCGAATGATAACATTATCATGGGTAAATTATATCAATTAGAAAAAAGAAATGATGAATTGTATCCTAATTATTTTTGTAGGATTTGAGACCAAAGAAAAATTACATAAACATAGTAAGACCGTTGAAGCTGAGATAGAGTAATATTATGGAAATCTCCCATAAATTAAAATGGGAATTAATGACATCAGAAGAACAAGCACAAAAAATAGAGACGGTTCGGAAAGTAATGACAAAGACAATTAAGAAGAGTCAAAAAAGAGATATTTGATACCATTTAAAACACAATTAAGAAAGAAGGTGGGTTTATTATCTGGTACTAACCATTAAATCAAGAGAGGCTTCTTATATTATTTCTAATTTTTAATTACAACCTCCCCCCCTACAGAATTTATTTTACTAGACTGGAGAAAATTCATTCTCTCTTATTAATTTTCATTAAACCATGATAATTTTATCTATCTAAAATTACGTATTTATACTTAATTAGAAAAAAATAGAAAAATACTACTTTTGAAATAGTACTACTCTTAGTAGATTTTAGTAAATGCATTTAAAAAATTAACAATGGGATTTCACATCATAAACATAGATAATAATGAACTCGTTCACCAATATGCAAAAAATGACTATGAATTAGCAGTTTTAGATATTAGAGAGGATACTATCATTTACCAAGGTGAATCACATTGGATACCTGAAAAAGTTATAGACTCAAAAAAATATGCAATTTGGGCTAACGATTGGTATAGGGCTGGCATAAAAGCTCAAGAAATCTTCAAAAAACAAGCAAAAAAAAATAATCTAATCTTAGAAGAACTTTTCCAAGACCAAGAAAGTTTTAAATCCTATACAGAAACAGCAAAAAAAGTTCCAATAAAAAGAGGTGACTTCTTAATCCGAAATATTAGAAATTTAGAAATAGACGTAAAGTGCAGAAAATTTTATGAGGCAAATGGTCAATTAGTTTTTAATTTTAAAGTCCAACACTATTACATGCATAAAAATATGATGGATTTTACAAAAACACCAATCATAATTGCGGTATATGAAAACATCGATAACATACCAAATTCCAATAATTTAAGAATGTTTTCAATTGAATGGATTCAAGAAAATAAATTAAATATTCAAAATTTTAAAAATATTGGAAAGTGTTTTCAAATTCCAGTAAAAGAAACTTTTGAAGGTTTTGAATTATTAGAACGCTATAGGTAACCAATTAAAAATAAGTCTACTGCTAAAATAATAAACACGCAAAATCTAAATTTGATCTTTGTTTTATGTTTTTTTTTCATATCACAGATATTTATATTTAATAAAGAAATATAAATTCATTTTGTCCCTTTTTTTTACTAAATTTGGGACAACCATTTAACCACTAACACCATGAGTTCTATTCATAACCAAATAGAAAAAAAAATTGAATCCTTAAAAAAGGGAAGTATTTTATTCATTTCAGATTTCATAGAATTTGGAACAACTGAAAACATAAAAAAAGTAATGCAAAGACTAGAAAAAAAAGAAGTCATAACTCGATTAGCACATGGTATTTATCTATATCCTAAAAAAGACAAAATCCTTGGAACCCTATACCCTTCAACCGAAGAAATTGCAATTGCCATAGCAAAAAGAGATAAAGCAAGAATAATTTCTACAGGTGTACAAGCATTGCAACAACTTGGCTTATCAACACAAGTACCTATGAATGTAGTCTATTTGACTGATGGAGCACCAAGAAAAATTAAAGTTGGCAAAAGAACCATCACATTCAAAAAAACCACTCCCAAAAACCTGACCATTAAAGATAAAAAACTCAACATTGTAATCCAAGGATTAAAAGAGTTAGGCAAAGACAATGTAGATGAAAATGCTAAACAGAAAATTAAAAAAGTATTGCAACAAATGACGATTGAGAGCATAAAAGAAGATAGTGTTGCAGCACCAACATGGATTAGAAATACAATCCTTGAATTAATAAATAAAGACTAATATGAACGAGTGGCTAAAACTATCCGAAAAGAGACGACTTGAAATACTAAACCAAGTCAATAATCAAACAGGACTTCCTACAGATGCAATTGAAAAAGATTGGTGGGTAACCATTACGTTAAAAGCCATATTTTCATCAAAATTTGCACAACATTTAGTTTTCAAAGGCGGCACATCTCTAAGCAAAGCATATAACTTAATAGAACGTTTCTCAGAAGATATAGACTTATCAATTGATAGAACGATGTTAGGATTTGAAGGCGAGTTATCAAAAACACAAATAAAAAAACTTCGTAAAGCTTCAGGTAATTTTATAGTCGGAGAATTTAAAGAGGAATTGATTTCAGAACTAGAAAAGCTGGGAGTAAATAAAGAAAATTATAATTTAATCTTTGATGATGAAATAGATGATACCAGTGATCCGCATCGTATAGAATTAGAATACAACTCAATAATTGAACCAGGAGAATACATTCCGCAAAGGGTTATCATTGAATTAGGAGCAAGAGCTTTGATAGAACCAAACGAACAGAAAACAATTCAATCAATCATTGGCCAAATATATCCGGAACAAGCTTTTACAATTCAACCATTTGAAGTAATTGTAGTGGTACCAACCAAAACCTTTTTAGAAAAAATAATGTTGCTGCATGAAGAGTTTTTGAAACCTATTGAAAACATAAGACATTACAGAATGTCTAGACATCTATATGATATAGAAAAATTAATGAACCACGATTATGGAAAAGAAGCAATAAAAAATAAAGAGCTATTCGAAACACTAGTCCAACACCGAAGTAAATATACACCAGTAAGAGGAATTTCGTATGATTTACACACACCACAAACAATAAATTTTATTCCACCAGCTGAAGTAACTGAACTTTGGAAAAAAGACTACCAAGCCATGCAGGAATTTATGATTTATGGAGAGACATTGGAGTTTGAAGAATTGCTAAAAAAATTATTAACACTAAAAGGAGTATTTAACAACTTATAAAAATGTGGATAAAAGAACCTAATTTTCCTTTGGGAGTTTCCCATCATGACACTTTAAATTTTGTCTTTAAACATGAGAATATTTATGTAATGGATAACCATTTAGCTGCAAGTTGGTGTTGGATGGATAGTATTGATGTTGGAACAGTACATAATCTTTTTCATATTGACAGACATTACGATTTATTGCATTTTCCAAATACCGTAAAAACTCAAATAATTGATACTGGTGTTCAGTTAAATAATCTGTCTTTAGATGAATATATAGCACTAAGACAACCAATGAAAGGAAGTCCAGATGCTGCATTATTCAGATGGGATAATTATATTTTAAATCTAAATTTAGTTTACCCTGATTTATTTGGAATAAAATATTTTGCCACACATAATGATGGTACAGTTCCTGAAGGCTTTATTGACCGTGAATACGACTTTAAGGATTTACCAGGTAATTTAGAATATTGGATGAATTACGATAAAGGACAATGGATATTGAATTTAGATATTGATTATTTTTTTTCATCATCAGATGATGGTACTTATCAAATGTTGACAGATGAATACATTATAAAACTTTGTAAAAATATTAACGAGGCAAGAAAACACATAGCTGTTATCACAATTTGTTTAAGTCCTGAGTGTTGTGGTGGTTGGGATATTTCAATTGAAAAAGCTAAATTAATGTGTGAACACTTAGGTTTTGAATTACCAATACATATTTAAACAGATTCTAAACTTGGAAAGTAATCAATAATGTTTCTTTTATCTGTTTTTACATCATCTAACATTTTATAACAAAATTTACTAATTGTACTTTTTTCTTCAAAACTAATGCTATTGGATATTATATTGTTTGAATTTGCTGAATCAACAATCCATAAATATTCAATGTTGGACGCTATAAAATAAATAATATTGGTTAGGTCTTTTTCTATTTTATTCGTTATTGGTTTTGCTTCAAATGACTTTTTTGCTAGCCATTCTAAATGAACAGATTTAATTTTTAAATTGTTTTCAATTTTCCATATTTTAAGTAATCGGATAATTCTTTTTTCTCTGTAGTTGAAGTTAAGAGAAGAAAGCTGTTTCGCTGAATTCGTTTTCTTATAGCTAGGTTTTTCAAAAAAACCAGTTTTATTTACAAATAGCTGAACATCATTATTACCTTTTTTAATTTGACGAGTTGGTACAATATCGATTCTTTTAATTTCATCATTCATTTTAATTTCAATTCCAATTGAATGTTTTTGCTCTCTAACACTAGTTATTTCTTTAACATTTAATTCCTCAAATATGAAATCGGAAACCGAATTATAAACATTAGCAATTGAACCAAAATCTCGTTTAAAAGGAAGTTGAATATCAATATCAGACCCCGAAATTGAAGTGCCTTTAACAACTGAACCTGTTATATTAGGCTTTTGTGCTAAATTATCATTAAACTTATCCTGTAATTTGGACTTTATCTGTTCTGCTTTTTTCATTAGTAAAGTTGAATCATCCTTATATAAATCTAATGATTTATGGAGATAATTAGGAACACTTCTATATTTTGAAAGTACATTGGACATCTTTTTATCTCTAATTGTTCCAATAATAAATCCACTAGTTCCTCCAAATACAGCACCTTTTCCAGCAGCAGTAAAAAACTGACCCCATTCAAATTTTTTATTTAGATCATTACTATTAAGCTGATTAAATGCATTAATAATCGCATTACCTATTCCAAATAGTAATGCACCATTTTGGGCATATTTTTTTGCCTTATTCATAAATATTAATTCATTTTTATTACTTCAGAAAAACTCAATGTAGTCAAGATATTGTGATACAGAGTAAATTTTGAATTAGCAAAATTTAATTTTGGATTTCGATCTAATTGTTTAGTAGTGTAAGCCACAAAACATACATCATCGTCATCAGCAGAATTTATTATATCATTTACATCTTCTTGTTCAAATTCACCATCACAATTATTAATAATGATTAAATCATATTCTGGTAAAGTCTCATATGTCTTACTAATTCTATAAACCACATTTTTAAACTTAAATTTTTCAATAGTGCTTTTTATTTCTTCTTGAGCAATTTCATTTTCACTAATCACAATAATTTTTTTAGTTTCTTTCAAACGTCTTTCAAATTTTTGTGACTGTATCAATTTAATAATGTCCTCTCTCTTTTGTTCGACTATTGTTTCAATTTTTTCCGCAATTGACTGATTAACCTTTTTCTTAATACCCCAAAACATTAAATAAATGCCATATAAAGAGGAAGGAATTCCCAAAATAAGAATCATTGCAAAAAGATTTCTAACCTCTTTATACTTTTCATCTATATCCTTTGTTAAATCATTTTGTGATTTTACGAACTCAGCTTTATAAACGTTTTCAATGTTTTCTTTGTAATTTTCTAATTGAATAACTTTTTCTTCTATTCTTTTAATTTTGATAGAATCTGCTTCTTTTGCATTAGTCGAAAAAAATGCAAAAAATGTTATTAAAACAAGTAACTTATTTATTTTCATATCTATATAATTTATCTTTAAATTGAACATAAAAACCTAGTTCTACTTTGGTTTTATTGTAACCAATAATCAACATTATTGGATTTTTAATTGATACCTCAGGGTGGCTTGCTATTGAGTTAATAGCTTTAATATCTGTACTGCTTGGTATTGGCGGATTATTTGGATGTGTATGCCATTCTCCAAGATAATATTTTTTAGGTTCTTGATCATAAAACTCTTTTAATTGTTCGTCAATTCCAATAGTATCTCTCTCGAAAAGATATGGAGTACCTTTATACTTATTTGGTAAAATAGTATCAGTAATATTTAAATGAGTTTGATTTTTGGAATAATTACCAATTAAAAAACCTCCAAATTCACTTGGAAAATGTTGTTTACCAACATCAACAATACTTGATAATAATTTGTCATCTATTTCTAGAGTTAACTCTAAGCTTGTAATTTTATATATCAAAATTCATTTAGTTTTATTGAAAATCCATCGTTTTCGTTAGTATTTAAAACAAAATTTCTTAAACTTTTATCCTCTCCGGCTAATTTAAGATTGATGTGTTTAATTGCATATTGAACTAATGTATTAATATCATTATATGAAGCTTTAAATGTCGGACTCCAACATCCAGTTGGATTATACACATCTTCCAATTCATTCTCCAATACATTTTCATACTGATTCAGTACCCAATTATAACTTGAAGGTTCAACAGAACAAACAAGATCTTTTGCATTATTTGTTATAGATAATGTAATTAATCTTTTCAATTCGATTTTACTTAAAATATACAACAAATCATTGTCTGTTGAACAATCAATAATGATATCATATTGACTTAAGCTTTCTTGAAGCTTGACGTTTTGATTAGTTAATCCTTTAGCTATTTTTGTGAAATAATTAAACAGATTACTATCTAAAAAACCAATATTTACAAAAGGAGAAATTGACAATAACTCGTTTCTTAAATCATCAACTTTATTGCATATTCCAGTTAAAAATGAATACTCAGACCTGCAAACATTTTCTGGTTCTTTAACATCATAATCAACTAAATCAATGTTAGTACAACCGCTTCTAGTGAGTGTAGTAGCAACAATACTACCTATTGCTCCAATTCCAATAATTAGTATTTTACTTTTGGTAATTTCATCTGTTAATTTTCCTCTCCCAAAAAAATAATCATAAGAGCAGTTTCGTGTAATACCCCAAATTATTTGTTCATCGATAAATCCTCCTTTCCATTCTTTATCATCTTTATAAGTTTCAATCGGAAACTTGCCAATTTCTAATATAGCAACTTGCCAATGAATCTCAGTATCAGATATGCGATAACCTATCATAAATGGCATAGGGCTACCTTTTAACTTTGAACTTTTTTTTTGTACATCATAAAGAAATTTAAAAACATCTTGGCTTACTAGGCTTTCTAAATCTTGCCAATTAGTTATTATAAATTTTTTGATTTGTGCAGGAGGTTTTTCTAAAAAAACGTAAATTCCAATATTCTTATTTGGTAATTGTTGAATCGCAGTACTCCATTTGCATTTTCCAAACGTATTCCCTTTAAAATCTCTAAACTCTTGAACAATATGATTGTGGATAGTATTATTGTAAAATAATCCATCATTTATTACCGAAAAATCAAAAAAACCATATTGATTTTTACTAAAAGAATTATCAACATCAGTAAACAAATAAGAATAATGTACATTATTATGTGTTTTTGGCTGGTAGATTAGATGTTCATAATGGTTATCATTCTCTTTATTTAGATAATATTTCCAAATCCATCTTTTAAGAGAATTAACATCAAGCTCTATTTTCTTCTTTAAATCAATTTCATGCGATGTATGTATACAAATTGAACCATTACCCATTACATGCCCAAATTCAAGATAATCTGAATTAATAAAAGTTATAGATTCTGTATTTAATCTTTTCGACGGATATTCTGGATAAATTTTTACATCAAAACACAAATATTTTTCTGGAGAATCAATCTCTACTTTAATTTTACCAACAATAAGTAAATCATCATCTAAACTAAATGGAGACTCAATTGAAATTCCTTTTAGTTTAGAGAAAGATTGTTGTATTATGTCTAATCTACTATTCATTAATTATCCGAATCTTTCATTTTTTGGAGGATTAGAATAAAATCCATTTCCTTTATTCTCATACTTGTTTTCTGCTTTTTCATCTTCAACAAATTTTGAATTTTCGGGAAAATAGGTTTTGATATTTTCATCATTATCCGCAATCCTTTCAAGCATGTTTTTCATATCAGTTGATAGAGTATTTCTATCTGATGTAGTCAAAGTATCGATTAAATCATTAGAACTATTTCCAGGATCCTTTAATGTGAAATTATCTTTAGTAACTTCATCACGAATGTATTCCATAACAGCTTCTAATTTACTCCATAAATTACCTGTTATCTCTTTGTTATCAAATGCTTTAATTGTAATTAACTCTAAAAAGAATGACTTAGTTGGGTAGCTATATTTGGTATTTTTCCAAACCTTTAGCAAACGGATAATCTTCCTTATAGAGTCTTTTTCAGCGGTAGCTCTATCTTTGATATTTTTGATTTGAGCCTGTACATTAGTCTTTATTCGTTCACTGCCTTCATCAAAGTTTCCATACTTATAATAAACATAGAGATTTAGATTTTCATCTTCTTTGTATTGTTCTTGATTCAGTTCGCGTCCAGGAACAACATCAATTTTTACAATATCTCCATCAGCGTCAGCAAAAAACTCAATGCCTATTGAAACTTTTTGTTTTCTTACAGTAGCTACATCTTTATATTCCTCATATAAAAAATTAAAAACGTCCTCATACATTTCCTTTAGTGTACCATTTGAACCAAATGCATTTCTTTTGAATGGACAAACCATATCAAAATCAAACTTGGTATTCATAGCAGTATTTTTTGCATATGATCCAGAATTAAAGGGTGAATAAATATTGCTTTCATATTTCTTTTCTAAGGCTTCTTTAACTTCCTTATTTCTTTCTTTGTGCTTAGTTAAAAGCTGTTCTTCCTTGGTAATTTGATGTGTTTTAATTACCGAATCTAAATGTAAATTTTTATCCATACTATTTTAAGTTATACGCGTTCATATCAATTAAATTATCTAAATTATCTTTTTCAGTGCTATTTGGTTTTGTTCTCAAATAATTTTGAACAACAATAACTTCCGCTTTTTGTTTCCATGATGGATAATTCCATACTAAAGTTTTTATACTTTTACCCTTATTAATTAATTCGATAACAGATTTTTCAGGTATTTTAATACCTTTTTCAAATCCACTTTCTCCATTTTTGTGTAAAAAAACATCAGTGATGTTTCCATTTTTGTCTTTCCAGACACCTGTAATAAAATAATCTATCATTTTCAATCTTTTATGTTTATAATTCTAACATTATTACAATTATTATACCAAAATGATAAAACATTTATAAATCTGTCAGTTTGGCATTTTATTTGCTAATATGATAAACATAGTGTACTTTTGCGCTATATTTAAATACAAACATATTATGCAGGACTTTAAAAGCATTCTCTACATTATTATTGGGAATAAAATTAAATCCTTACGTACCGAAAGAAATTTAAGTCAAGAAGTTTTGTCAAAACACTTAAATTTATCTAGATCATCAATATCTAATATTGAGTTAGGGAGGCATCAAATACCCTTATTTCTATTGTATGAGCTTTCTCAGCTATTCAATATTGATATAAATGAATTAATTCCATCTTGGGACGAAATTCAATTAAGCTTAAATTCTGATAATTCGGAATTATCTAAAATGCTTAATGATCAGAACTTAAATGAAAATCAAAAAACTTTGTTAGAAAATATATTAAAAGGAATTTAATATGATTATTAATAAAAAAATTGAAGAAACGACTTATAATATTTTAAATGAATTAAATATTAAAGCTCCGAAGGATATAGATATATTCAAGATCGCTAATCATTTAAATGTTGATGTTCAATCTGCCATTCTTGATAATTCAATTTCAGGACTTTTTGTCATAAAAGACTCTAAGCCATATATAAGGTATAATGTCACAGAATCTGAAAGACGTAAAAGATTTACAATTGCTCATGAATTAGGCCATTTTGTTTTACATAAGGATATACCGCTATTTATTGATAAAAATCAAAAAGTTTTATATCGAAACTCTGACTCTTCAAAAGGAGAACTGTTAAAAGAAAAAGAGGCAAATGCGTTTGCAGCATCTTTATTAATGCCTTCACACTTAATAGAACAAGAGATAGAAAAAATTCCAGAAGGTTTTGATCCAATAAAATATCTTTCAAATATTTTTGATGTAAGTATTCAAGCAATGGGATATAGACTTAATAATTTAGGTTATGACTATTTAGGAATATTTTAATTTCCAATTGCCACTCCTTCCCAACGCTCCAAAAAAATTACTGTCATGGTTTTTGTCCCAACGCTCATCAAGCACTTTGCCTGATGGCAAGATAATTATTTGTAAATTGAAAAATCCTGCATGCCATTAGCCAAAGAGCTTGCCCAACGCACAAAACAAAAACACGTACGCTTCGCAACTCATGCCAGTAATTTTTTTCCCCAAAGCTTAGTTACATAATGTGGCATTATAGTGCATAAAGAACCGCCCTGCTACTAATCAAAATCTCGGATGCACTATAATAACATTATGTAAAAAAGCCGCTCACCCAACGCGCTTGCCAGTGGCTCCAGGACAACATTTTTTGTAGCTCCCATCGCATCACCCAGCTACAAAAAACACCGTCCTTCTCCACTGTCTGTAACAACGTTTGCCATTTCAGAGGAAACTTTATGTTTTTAATTGCTTTTAAAAACGCTCACGTTAACTATTTTTATCAACTTTGTGTTTAAATAGGAAGTTTATTCATTGGTTTTGTAAATAATAAAATAGCTTTCAATATTAGTTAACTTGTCTTAGGTAAAAGCTATTTTATTACCCACAAAACCAAAATCCCCAGCAAGCATATTATTTTTATTTGCTAGAACCATCTCAATAAATTGCTTTCACGATGGCCAGATGCCTCAAGTTTCCAAAAAACTGTTTACTAAAAACTGCGCACTGAACACTAATAAAAGGCATCTATCCATCATAAAAGCAATAGTAAAACCCTAGTAAGCAAATAAAAATAATACCCTTGCCTGCCCTACTGCCCCATCGCACTCGGTAGTATTTCATTGTTTTTTGAAAATGCCTCATATTTCCATTAGACTTTGACTGCAAACTGAAAACTGCGACTGTTAACTGACTCATCAGGCATTATCAAAAATCAAATTCCACAAAGCGTATGGTTTTCATTTTTTAAATTTTCAAAAGTACTTATTGTGAAATCGAGCGTAGTCGAGGTCGCCTTATGTAAAAAAGAAAACCACACCCTTTGAAGACTCCCCCATTCCAAAACATATAAGGAAACATTTTTACAAAAAAAGAAAAAAAAGAAACCAAAGGTTTGTTCCAGGTATTCAAAAAAGCAAGTTCAAGCCTTCGGTTTCGGATAAAATCTCCACCCTCACATTTCCACCCCGACTTTTCACTTATCACTTATTTCTAATCACTCAAAAGGGTAGTATTTTACCCGAAAAACTTGCTTTTTTGAAACCCTCCACAAGGCGATGTGGCTTTCTTTTTTTCCTTTTTCTTTTGCAAAAATGTGTATGAGGCATCTTGGCTTATTGTTCACATTTCGTGCAACCGAAACTGGAATACGAAGGAAGTTAACGCTTTAAATCCTTGTATCATGCAAAATTACATTATCAAATCTCACAAAGTAGCCACCAGCTACAACAAACCTCATTTCTTCATTTTAAACAAAGGAATGAACAGTGGAAAGCCTCAAAATGAACCATTCACAAACAGTTTTGTAATCATATTTGACAATGAAAAAGATTGTGAAAATATATTTTGGGTTGCATATAGTTTATGGAAATCAAAATTTTGGCACCAACATTTAGTAGGTTCTGTAATTTCATTTTTACGACTACCTGATTTTAAAAAAGAATTCTTCTCAAAATCTGCACAATTAATGGAAGAATATGAAGCACATTTAAAACATGTTGAAGCTTTAAAATTACTAGCTCAAAAAGAAAAACAATTTCACGAAAATATTAATCTAATTAATGATATGCGTAGAGTAATCATTCATCGCTATAGTAACAAATAATCAATTTTTAACGCTTAAATCCAATATTATGAGCCTATTTTTATTATTTCAAACCGACAATTGGAAATCTAAAGCATCGAGAGTATTTTTTGGTGCTTTTGATAGCAGAAATAAAGCAATTGATTTTGCAAAATACCATGATTTGTATAGTCATTATTCCGAAGTCATTGTTGTTGAAGTGCAACTCAATCATTTTGGTGAAATCTAAAACAAAAAAAGCCAAATCTATAGGATTTGGCTGTAAATAATCTAATTCGTACTAGATTAAATATAATTTAAACAATAATATTTCGAAAGATAATAATTTGAATTCTACTAAATCCTTATATTTGAACATGAATTTAATAGATAAATATGGATATTATAGAATAAAAAAAGGAACAATTTTATTCAGAAAAGCAATTAATACAAACATATACAATGAAATGTTTTTTGGTTTTTCAGTTTATTCAACTTCAAGTTCATCAGTCAAAACTGATGAAATTCAAATTTGGGAAATCAAGAAAGATATTAATGTTTTTTTTATGATTAAAGATTATTCTATCAACCATAAAAAAATATCTTCAATAGTCGATATTTATAATTTTTTATATCCAGATAACAAATTAAATAGTAATGATGATATTTATATAAAACAAAATATCAATGTTAGAACTGAACTAATAAATGAATTAAAAAAACTAGATATTAAATCTTGGGTAAGTTCAGTTGAAAACAAAGATGAAATGGAATTATTTTTATTTAGCTCGATCGATTTACATTCTGAAATGATTCAATTTATTAAATCAATAAAGATTAACAATAAAGTATTTGATAATTATTATAAAATTGAAAGTTTTAAAATTGAAAATATTATAAAAAAACAATAAAAAACCAAATCAAAATTGACTTGGTTTTCATTCTGTTTAACCCAAAGGTCACCACAACATAGGCTAAACTTACTTTTTGCGCTTCTTATTTAAGCTTTTAAGTAGTAACGAAATCGTAAAACTGACAACTGCTCCAACACTAGCTAAAATAATAGTTCGTGTAATATCTTCAGATTGAATATTCGGTACAATACTTAAAAACGTTCCTCCTGCAGTTCCTACCAAAGTAGGATTATTTGCTATCATCAATTGTAGTAAGCTGACTTGCAGCTGATAAAACTCCACCAGCAACAGCTGCATAACCACCAATAGTAGTTATAATTGCAGGTAAAGCAATTGGAGCTGCTAAAATAGTTCCTCCTACTGCTGCCAATGCTAACCCAACAGTTCGAAGCACTTTAAAAAACTTTGGTGTGGGAGCTGTAGCTCTTTTTATAATTTTTTTCATAATCTATGTTTAAGATTGAATAAATATTTCAACACTTTCATTTTCGTCCAAAGCTTTATAAACAAAGTCTTTAAGTTTAGTAAAAGCCTTTCTCGACATTAAACCTAATCCAGGTCCAGAAAGTTGTGTAACAGGAGCAATACAGCCTTGTAATTCCTTTTTAGCATTATTGGCTGGATGTATTAAAATATACTTTCTTTTGGGAACATCCAACAATTCTAAATGCCACTTATATTTCGCACTGTATCGCTTTCTAATAAAATATTTCCCTTCTGGAACACAGGAAACTTTCGTCTCGTTCATCTTCCACGGCAATTCAATTGTATGACAAATCAATTTACCCTCGCTTTCGAGTTTACCATTCGTTCCATCAGGGAAATAAGTTCTAGTTAAAAATAAAACCATTCTTCTAAATTCTGATTTCAAATTTCTAACTTCAGATTAAACGCCACTATCAACTTTTGCAATCGATAATGGATTAAAAGCACCATTTTTCAATGGATACATTTGACCGTTAATCTCTTGATAGAACTCAACACCTAACGCCAAAAATAAGGGCTTAGTTGAGTTAGCAGTAACTGCATTTACCTGATTAATTGGAACAGTTGCAGTTGCATCCCATGGCAAGATTGCGGTTTCAGAAGTTGCTACCACATACGTTTCAGCCTCAAAATCAACTTCTGCCCCTCCAGAAATAATCTTAAAGTGCGTCGTACCACTTGGAGCTGCAATCATATTCGCAGGAATAAAAGAAGCCAAATCTACTTTTATCTCACCTGCAACACGATCAATTGATGCCACAAACGGAGCAAATAAAGTAGTTCCCAATTTACCACGAATATTGAATTCAAAACCAAATAACAACTCGGCTTCACCATCAATAACATTACGCAAACCACGAACGCTTACTGTATCCGCTTGAATTACTTTCATCATTGCCTGTGTCAATCGACTAACCATTCTACCATCTGCAGAGTTTAAAAGCAATGGTCTAAGAGCAGTTCTTAGCATTTTTCCTGCCTTACCTGCTCTACCAAATTCAGAGCCATTCTCACGCGTTCTCTGAAACGCAGGGTCACTTGCTATTCTACTAGCATCAATTCCTCCTTTCTCACGAGCTAAGTGACCATCCTGCGTCTTATAAAAGGTAATATCCCCGATAGTACCTTTCAATTTAATTATGCCTTTCTGTCTAGCCATAATTTCTAAAGTTTTTGATTAATACTCCTTTTCAAATTTCACTTTCATTTCGATAATCGTTGCAACTAAATCCGGAATGATTTATTCAAAGTTTCATTTATTAAATTCATATTTCAAACACTCTCTTATAGAAAACATACAAAAACATAAATAATCAACTATTTTAATTATACCAATCATTCAAATTTTACTTAAATTTGTCTAATGCTGAAAGTTAGGCAAAGCCTAGTCAAAGGCATAGATAAAGTATTAAAACTAAAAGAAGTGATACCAAGCAGCACCAGGGTATGTATATATCCAAAAGACGTGCAGCGCATCATGGGAAAAGAATACGCTCAAGCAAGATTATATTTATTGAAGATTAAGAAACACTTTAATAAAGAACAACATCAACTAATCTCTATAGAAGAATTTTGCGAGTATACTGGACTTAAAATAGAACACGTAGTGCGTTGCATAGTATGATAAAATTCAATCAGCTATAAAGACTGCTAAATCATTGAAAAGACTAGTAACTAGTTCAAAAATTAGTATTGATATTCAAAAAATTATGCTTAAATTTACAGTATACGATTTAAGATAATTTGATTAGTTTAAAAAGGTGGTAAAATCGGTTACCCTAATTTAGTAACCTCTCCCACTCCCTTTAAAATATGAAGTTTTGAGAATGGTTATATTCTCGGCGACTCCACTAAAAACCCTGTAAAAATTGATTTTACAGGGTTTTTTATTTCCAATGACTAAAATTAAAACTTCAATTCACTAAAACAACTTATTAACAAAAACACTTCATAATTTGTTGATTACTATTTATTCAAACAAGACTAAAAAGTCTTTTTAATATTTAAATTTGTTCCATACCACAATAAAAATTCTGCAGTATGGACAAATTTGTAATCAAACGAAATGGCACGTATTTACCCTTTGAACCTTTCAAAATAGAAGAAGCCATCACAAAAGCTTTTGCTAGTGTAAGCGAAACTTTAAATCCAAAAGTAATTGAAACCGTGTTCCAATTGTTATCGCACGAAGACACTTGGGCAGTTGAAGATATTCAAGATAAAATTGAAAAAACGCTTTTCGAATATGGTCATTATGAAGTGATGCGTTCCTTCATGCTGTTCCGTCACACCCGAAAACTTCAGCGAGAACACGTTTTAGGCTTAAATGACGATACCACTTATGTCGATAGCACCCAAACCATAGAAGAATACACCAACCAAACCGATTGGCGCATCAATGCAAATGCTAATACTTCGTATTCCAACGCAGGTTTAGTCAATAATGTCGCAGGAAAAATCATTGCAAATTATTGGTTAGATAAAGTCTATTCGAAAGAAGAAGGTTATGCGCATCGTAATGGTGATATTCACATTCACGATTTAGATTGCTTAACGGGTTATTGTGCGGGTTGGAGTTTACGCGTTTTACTAAATGAAGGTTTTAACGGCGTTCGTGGTCGAGTGGAAAGTCGTCCTCCTAATCATTTTAGAGAAGCATTAGGACAGATGGCGAATTTCCTTGGAATTTTACAAAGCGAATGGGCAGGTGCTCAAGCATTTAGTTCATTTGACACATATTTAGCTCCTTATGTTTTCAAGGATAATTTATCGTATGACGATGTTTTAAAAGCGATTCGAAGTTTTGTTTACAATTTGAATGTGCCAGCACGTTGGGGACAATCGCCGTTTACGAATATCACTTTGGATTGGGTGGTTCCAGATGACTTAAAAGAGCAAATCCCAACACGAAATGAACAGCATCTTTTCAAGGGAATTACTTCTGAAGATTTCATACAAAGAGCCAAAGAAAGAGGCGTTTCAGACATAACCGAAATGCGTTACGAACATTTTCAAAAAGAAATGAATCTCATCAACAAAGCCTATTATACGGTTATGACCGAAGGCGATGCGCATGGACAACCGTTCACCTTCCCTATTCCAACGGTTAACATTACCGAAGAGTTTGATTGGTACGGAGAAAACACCGATATTCTTTTTGAAAATACCGCGAAAATTGGTTCGTCTTATTTCCAAAATTTCATCGGAAGTCAATATACGTATGATGAAAACGGCAATAAAGTTGAAAATCCAAATGCCTACAAACCCAATGCCGTACGAAGTATGTGCTGCCGTCTACAACTCGATTTACGTGAATTATTAAAAAGAGGAAATGGTTTATTCGGAAGTGCGGAAATGACCGGAAGTATCGGTGTGGTAACTATCAACATGGCTCGATTAGGTTACTTAAACAAAGGCAATAAAGCCAAATTATATTCCGATTTAGATCGTTTGTTAGAAATTTCAAAAGCAACCTTAGAGAAAAAACGCGTTTTCATTCAAGAAATGTACGATAGAGGTTTGTTTCCATATACCAAACGTTATTTGCCACATTTCAGAAATCACTTTTCTACAATTGGCGTGAACGGAATTAACGAAATGATTCAAAATTTCACTGATGGAAAAGAAGATATTGTTTCTGACTACGGAATGGCGTTCGCGACTGAAATTTTGGAACACATTCGAACCAAAATGAGAGCTTATCAAGAAAAAACAGGCAATTTATACAACTTAGAAGCAACTCCAGCAGAAGGCACTACGTATCGTTTTGCGAAAGAGGATAAAAAACGTTATTCCGATATTATTCAGGCAGGTGAAGGCGAAAACATTTATTATACGAACAGTTCACAATTACCAGTTGATTACACCGAAGATCCGTTTGAAGCTTTGTTGTTACAAGACAATTTACAATGTCAGTACACAGGAGGAACGGTTCTACACTTATATATGAACGAAAAATTGAGTTCGGTAGAAGCGTGTCGTAATTTCGTTAAAAAAGTAATTACGAATTTTAAATTGCCTTACATCACGGTGACTCCCGTTTTCAGCGTTTGTCCGAAACATGGTTATTTGAATGGTGAACACGAATATTGTCCAAAATGCGATGAAGAATTATTAGCAACCTTAAATACAACATCCTATGCAAACACAAACCACTGAAGCTTTGCTTCAACACAATGAAAAAAGAACCAAATGTTTGGTTTATACACGAGTAATGGGCTATCACAGACCCGTAGAAAGTTTTAATATTGGAAAAAAAGGTGAACACAAACAACGAACCCACTTTAGAGAATGTAAATCTTGATTTTCTAAACAAAAAAGCCATTCATAGTTTTACACCCTTCACTCTACTAGATTATCCCGATAAATCGGCTTGTATCTTATGGTTTGCAGGGTGTAATATGAAATGTGATTATTGTTACAATCCCGAAATAGTTTTCGGAAAAGGGGCTTTTTACTTTTCCGAAATTATTTCGTTTTTAAAATCCAGAAGAAATTTGTTGGATGCCGTAGTTTTTAGCGGTGGCGAATGTTTGATACATAAAGACATCATTTCGTTCATCAAATTAGTAAAAAGTTTAGGATTTTTAATCAAAGTAGATACGAATGGAAGTCAGCCCAAAGTACTGGAAAAACTAATAGAAGAAAATCTCATCGATTATGTGGCTTTGGATTTTAAAGGCCCGAAAGAAAAATTCTTTGCGATTACAAAATCGGATTTTTATACTCAATTTCTAAGTTGTTTTGAATTGCTTCAAGCGAGTTCCATTCCATTTGAAATTCGAACTACTTATCATTCTTCTTTATTGAATCCAGGGGATATTACTGCAATGCAAAACGTTTTATTAGAATTAGGTTACGACAAAAACTATTACATTCAAAATTTTAGAAATTATCAAAACACGATTGCACCACTACCCGATTCGCAATCAATTTCGGAAAAGGATATCCACCAGAATATGACTAAAATCATATTTCGATGATTTAAAATGCCTAACTTTGTGTAAATTTTATCTATGTTTTCAAAAACCTGTGAATATGCCATACGAGCTACCATTTACATTGCCTCAGAATCGTCTGCGGGCAAACGTTGCGGTATTCGAGACATTGCCAGAAAAATAGAATCGCCAGAACCTTTTACAGCTAAGATTTTACAACGTTTGGTAAAAGCCGACATCATAAAATCGATTAAAGGAAATGGCGGTGGTTTTGAAATCGAAAAGGTACAATTGAAACACATCAAATTAGAACAGCTTGTAAAAGCTATCGACGGAAATGACTTATTTGACAGATGCAGTTTAGGACTTCATGATTGTTCCGACAAACAACCGTGTCCTTTTCATCATAAGTACAAGCCATTACGTGAAAATTTGAAGAAAACGCTGAAAGAAACCTCTCTTTTGGATTTAATTAGTGAATTCAACACTGGAGAGACTTTCCTTAAGCTTTAAAAAATTTAATTAAATAAAAGATAAAAATATCCTCTAATGAAAACAACTTCGGATTTAAAAGAGAAAATTCTTGAATTGAAAAAAAGAAAAAATGCGGTAATTCTGGCGCATTATTATCAAGAAGAAGCTATTCAAGAGATTGCTGATTTTGTGGGTGATAGTTTAGAATTATCTAGAAAAGCATCGCAAGTTGATGCCGATATTATCGTTTTTGCAGGCGTTTATTTCATGGCAGAAACAGCTAAAATTGTCAATCCAAATAAAAAAGTAATCGTTCCCGATGTAAAAGCAGGTTGTTCCCTTGCCGATGGTTGTCCGCCAGATGAATTCAAGAATTTCTTAGAAAAATATCCGAATCATACCGTTGTAACCTACATCAATTGCACAGCCGAAGTTAAAACATTAACCGATATTGTTTGTACTTCTTCCAATGCTAAAAAAGTGATTGCATCCATTCCAGAAGACCAACCCATTGTGTTTGCTCCTGATAAAAATTTAGGCAAATACTTAATTTCCGAAACTGGTCGTGATATGGTTTTATGGGAAGGTTCTTGCATTGTTCACGAAGCATTTTCTTTAGAAAAATTAATCGATTTATATAAAAAACATCCAAACGCTACCATCATTGCGCATCCTGAATCGGAAACGCATATTTTGAAAGTAGCACATTACATTGGTTCCACATCTGGCATGTTGAATCATGTAAAAAACAGTCCAAACGACACTTTCATCGTAGCCACAGAAGCTGGAATTTTACACCAAATGCAGTTGGATAATCCAACCAAAACATTAATTCCAGCGCCTTCAAAAGAAGACAATACTTGTGCGTGCAGCGAGTGTGCGTTTATGAAAGTCAACACCTTAGAAAAACTCTATCAATGTTTACAAGATGAAAGTCCAGAAGTGCATTTGGACAACGAAATCATCGAAAAAGCTTTACTTCCAATTCAAAGAATGTTAGCGCTAAACTAAAACATCATGCAAAATTTAGAAACCGATATACTTATAGTAGGCACAGGATTAGCTGGATTATCTCTAGCGAAATATCTCAGCGAGCAAAATCCGAACCTACAAATTACCTTACTTAGCAAAACCTCCATAGACGAGTGCAATACGTATTACGCACAAGGCGGAATTGCCGTAGTACACGATTTTATCAAAGACAGTTACCAACAACATATTCAAGACACTTTACTTGCTGGAAAAGGCATTTGCGATAAAAAAGTAGTCGAACACGTAATTACAGAAGCTCCTGCCCGACTTCAAGAATTGATTCAATGGGGCGTGGAACTAGACAAGAATAATTCAGGAGAATTGGATTTAGGATTAGAAGGCGGTCACTCCCAAAACCGCATTGTACATCACAAAGACAAAACAGGACTGGAAATTGAAACCAAGTTGATTCAAGTCGTTCAGAATTTACCGAATGTTACCATCAGAACTTCCTTTTTTGCAACAGATGTATTACTAGACAATCAAAAATGCATCGGAATCATCGGATTTGATAAAAAAAGTGAAGTGACTTCCATCGTAGCAAAAGCAACTGTTTTGGCTACCGGTGGTTCTGGGCAAGTGTTTGGTGTGACTTCAAATCCGTTTGTTTCTACGGGAGATGGTGTGGCAATGGCGTATCGAGCGGGAGCAAAATTGGACAAAATGAAATACATTCAATTTCATCCCACAGCACTTTACGAACCTAATAAAAGTCAAGCTTTCTTAATTACTGAAGCCATTCGAGGATTTGGAGCTCATATTTTGAATCAAAAAATGGAATGTTTTGTTTTTCAATATCATCCTGATGGCGAATTAGCAACTCGAGATATCGTTTCAAAAGCCATTTCGGATCAAATGAAAAAGGAACATTCGCAACACGTTTGGCTCGATGTAAGACATTTGCCGATAGAGACGTTTAAAACAAAATTTCCAAAGGTTTACAACTATTGTTTTGAAAATGGCATTGATGTTTCCAAAGATTTAATTCCGATAATTCCAGCAGCGCATTATCAATGTGGCGGAATTGTCGTGGATGAAATGGGTGCTACTTCTATTAAACAATTGTTCGCTATTGGAGAATGTTCGCACACCGGACTTCATGGTGCTAATCGATTGGCTTCGAATTCATTATTAGAAGCGATTGTTTATGCGCATGATTTAGCGAATTATTTGACTTCATCAATAGATGCTATTAAATTAAATAAGTCTGAAATTACGCCAATTCGTTATAAAAACATTCATCACGACCAAATTTTGCAATTCAAAAACCAACTGCAACATTTCATGAAATACGATGCTTTGTACACTTCTGGAAAAAATACCGAAAAAGTATATGAAATGGTCACCGAAATGAGCAAACGCTTCAAAATGAAGTTCAAAAATTATGATTCGCATCCGTTTTTATGTGAAACTTATAATTTGATTCAAACCGCAGAAATTATTTTAAAAGATTGTTTACCCAAAAGATACCGCGTAAAATCGGTTAAAAAAGAAAAAACTATTTCGTAATGCTGAATCTATTTGCTCATCCAAAACGCATTTTTTTGTTGCTTATCGTTTGTTTTCTAACGTTTAGCATTTGGATTTATGCCATTCCACTTTTTAGCCCAACGCCCTATTCTGAAAAAGAACTTCATTTAGTAGCTGAAGGTCGATTGGTTTGGCAAAAATACAACTGCCATACGTGTCATCAATTGTATGGCTTAGGCGGTTATTTGGGTCCGGATTTAACGAATGTGTATTCTAGAACTGCCAACAATGAAGCGTATATCAAAGGCATTATAAAATCGGGAGTAAAACAAATGCCTGCTTTTAAAATTTCGGATGACGAAATGAAAGCGCTTTTACACTTCTTAAAAAATGTAGATGCCACAGGAACATCAAATCCGCAAGATTACCAACCTGAAATAATAGGAACTTTTAGTTTAGAAAAGAAATGAAGAATTTTGGAATTTGGCTCATCAGAGTAGCTCTTATACTGTTTGTTTTAGGTTTGTTTTTTGGACATTTAGCTTCCGAAAGTTATCGCATAACCCAACCAAAATCGGGTGTTATGGGATTTTTATCGCTTCGTCCGCTTCATGTGAGTAGTGCATATTTAGGGATTATAACTGCTGGATTGGGTTTTGTAACACTGATTATTGCAAAAATGAAAACCACACGTTTTGGAACTTTTTTACAATACTTGCATTTTTCACTTTGGGTAATTGCTTTACTTGGAATTTTTTATAGCTATTTTACAGGTGATTTTGGTGGAAGAGAATATTGGGAATTCAATCCCATTTGGGCTTTACCGATCTTTGTTTCCTTTATTGTTTTCTTAGTTTTCTATCTGCATCAGGTTGGATTTTCTATGAAATGGCCCGTCTATTATTGGATGTGGCTCACTGGAATTATCTTCTTTATTATTACTTTTATAGAAAACTATTTGTGGATTTTTCCTTATTTCAGACAACATTTCATTGCTGATATGACGATTCAGTGGAAAGTAAATGGTTCGCTCGTAGGCGCTATTAATCAAATTATTTATGGCGTTGCTTTTTATTTGATGGAAAAAATTAGTGGCGATGAAAAATCGTCCTATCAAAAACTGTCTTTTGCGATGTATTTTCTAGGAATGTTTAATTTGATGTTCAATTGGGGACACCATATTTACTTGCTTCCAACCGAAAAATACATTCATTACATTGCCTACGCAGTGAGCATGACCGAATGGATTATTTTGATTCGTATTTTTTACAAATGGAGCCAACAAATCAAAGAAAACAAACAATTTTATTACTTTTTCCCTTACCGATTTTTAATGGCTTCTGATTATTGGATAACAATAAACTTAACACTCGCACTATTTATGTCGATTCCAGCCATCAACTTATACACGCACGGAACGCATATAACGGTGGCGCATGCTATGGGAACTACCATTGGGATTAACACGATGATTATTTTAGCAGGTGTATTTTACTTTATTAAACCAACTTTTAATTCAGCAAAATGGCGATTGTATGGTAGCATTGCGTTTTGGATTGTACAAGTTACCTTATTACTTTTTCTAATTTCCTTAATTGGAATGGGCGTTCAACGCGCGATTTGGCAAGCTGGATTGACTTCGGAAAGCTTCAGTAAAATGAGTAGTTCTAGTGGAAATTGGGTTTTACTTTTCATCATTTTAGGAACGATCTTAATGTTTAGTATGGCGAGTTTTTTCATATATCTGTTTATTCAATCTTGGAAGAAAAATGAATTAAAGATTGAGGAATAAATTTATCCAAAAATAGGATGATAAAAATCAGGTAAAATATCATAATTCCATTGTATATTTGACCCTTAATACTTTCAAATTTATCATTGCTTATGTTTTCAAAATCATGCAATTATGCTATAAAAGCTACCATATTTATTGCCAAACATTCCTTAGAAGAAAAAAAGGTAGGTTTTGTTGATATCGCTAAAGAAATCGATTCGCCACAAGCGTTTACAGCTAAAATTTTACAAATACTTGTAAAAGCTGGGATTATCGAATCGGTAAAAGGGGTAAATGGTGGATTTTATATTCCGATAAAAAGAATTAAAAAGACTTTCTTAGTTGAAATTGTAGATGCCATTGATGGCGATGCCGTTTTCCATGGTTGTGGATTAGGATTATCGCAATGTTCTGAAACACATCCTTGTCCAGTGCATGATAAATTTAAAAGTATTCGTAATGAACTAGCGCATATGCTAGAAACCACGAATTTAGAAGAATTAGCTTTGGGAATTAAGTCAGGAGAAACTTTCTTGAAATCGCTATAAAACCAATTCTTCTAATTTGTAGTATTTTTAAAACTGAAACATCAAATTAACAAAGATATTTCGTCCCATTCTTGGAAGATTTTTCCAATCGGTGTAAGTAGTATAATTGGCATCGAACATGTTTTCAATACCAGTATTTAGCATCATTTTTGATTTCTCAAAAGTGAATTTATAACCCAAATTAGCATTTACAATCGCATAATCAGGGGTTTTATCTTCACCATAAAAAGCGTTGTATTCGGTTTGTGTGGCATTTCCTTTTAGTTGTAATTCCGAACTGAATTTTCCAGGTCTAAAACCTAAAGAAGTCATGTAATTAAATGGACTCATAAAAGGTAATCCGTTATTCTCATTGTCTTTTCCTAAGTTATAGACGAATTGTCCTTTCCAAATCCATGCGTCTGAAAATTGATAACTCACTGTAAAATCGGAAGATAAAATAGTCGCATAATCTAAAGCGGTATAGACTTTAATTCCATTAGCACCAATAGTCATAGGCGCTACCGAAGCATCAGGAATTCCGATGATATAATCGTAAATGTGAAAATATGATGCTGATATTTTGGTTTGCCATTTCGAATTTTTGAATCCAATATTAGCATTTCCTTCTAAGGATTTCTCGTTTTTTAAATTGGGGTTCCCAATGTAATCAAATCCATCAAAACTGTTGAATAAATAAAACCCATACCCTTCTGAAACTGATGGAGCGCGTTCGCCATACCCCATTCCGAATCCATACGAAATTCCGTCTTTGTTGTAGAAATAATTAGTTGAAAAACTTTTTAGGAATCGAGATTTTGAAGCTTCCATTTCAGGATAAAAAATCTGCAAACTTTGTAAGCCGAAATCACTAGCTACATTGTTATTATGAAACCCTAAATTGGTAGTGAATTTCAAATTAGAATGACAATTGATTTCGAAATTATCTTCCAAATAAATTCCAGCATACAACGTGCGAACATCAGGCCAAGTGTACATAAACATTAAGTTTTCGTTTGGATCAGATGGATACATCGTCATTTCGGCAACGGAACGATTGTAAAACGAATTCAAATTAGCTAAAAATTGATGCTTTTTGTATTTCCCATTTACTTTGGAATAAAAACCATAGGTATCGCTCCAACCTGGCATATCCATATGAATAGGAACAACAGGACGTTTTGTATCGTCCATAGTGTGCGTAATCGTATTGAAATAGAGTTTGGTTTCCCAATTATCGATTTGCTCCAAATTAGGTTTGTAATTGAATTTTACTGAAGTAATCAAAGCTTCCGCCAACGAAACATCCATTGGTAACGCAGGATAACCAACATCGGTAGCTCTATCAAAAATTACAGAAGCTTCAATGTTTTTATTAGGCGCCAATCGGTAGCCTGAAGTTGCGGAAAGATTCAATTTTCTGAACTGTGAAAATTGAATTTCTTTATCATTTCCTGCTTTGTAATTTTCGGCATCGCGAAACATCACATCGGTATCCACATAAAACAAACTATCGGCATAATTGATGGCCGAACCAATGATTTTCTGACGATTATTCGTTTCATAACCTGAGTTAACAAAGAATTCCCAACCCGCATTGGTAAATTGACGTTGGCTTCTTTTTAAATCGATAGAACCACCAATTGTATTGCCATGACAACTACCTTGTTGCCCTGAAGAAATGGTAGCTTCTGACAAATTAGAAACTTCAACATAGGAAGTTACTGGGTCCATTTTATCGGTACAAGCACCAAAGATTCGCATTCCGTCGATGGTAACTACAGTTCGCTCGGTTGCCATTCCGTTTATGATGGGTTCCCAAGCATAAGCACCTCTTTTGATTAAATCTACTTTGGTTGATTTTTGTAAAAATTCGTCTAAAGTAGCAAGTGTTTTGGTTTGTTTTTCGTGCAAAGTTGCTTTTGTTCCTACCACTAAAACTTCTTTAAGTTCTTTGGTTTTGATAGAATCCGCTTCTTGACTAAAAGTAAAACAAAACGAAAGTGACAGAAAAAATACTATTAATTTTTTCATGATATAAAAGTTTTGAAAAAGGTCATTATAGTGTCATAATAACCTTTTTTATAAGTAAAAATTAAAATTCGATTTCGAAGAAAATACTACTAGCTGTAACTGTTTCTGTGATTTCTTCTCCTTTTAAGATAGTTCCTTCTGCGTCAGCTAATTGTAAGTTGATTTTCCAATAACCTGTCATGGTTAACGATAATTTTCCATCATATAATCCACCAGCAAGCATTTGTGTTGCATGAACGTTATTTGGAGAGGTATGATTTCCCATGCTTGGCATTCTTGGGTCGATTTTTACGGTGTAACCATCTACAACTGGGAACGTCATCATGTTTTGCATTTTCCAAACGCCAACTTTCATATCATTGATGGCTACTTTTGGATGATGAGGCTCAATATAAGCCACTAAATACTTAACACCATCTGAACCTGTGAATGTATTTACTTTACGTTTTGCAGAAGCTGGCACATCAAGTACAGAAGTTACCGTATAATCTACACCATTAATTGTGTAATCGATTTTTAAGTCCCAATATTCCGTATCATTTTGAGCCATTTGGAACATAATATAACCTTCGTATAAAGTTCCATTTTCAGTTACTTTTTCTACTGCTGAATAGGGACATGAATGCGTCATCATAGCCATGTGCATTAATGGAGACCAACTCACTTCGGCATTTTTAATGTATTTATCTGTGGTGTTGTCTTTAATTCTTAAGCTAATTTCGTTGTATCCTTGTTCTAAACTTCCCATGTGAGAATACAATTCAATAGTATGCGTATCGTTAGTGATTTCTTTAAATTTAGTAATTCCGTCTAATTCATTTACAGTAGTTTCATCATCGTTTGAACAAGACACGAAAGTTAAGGCCATAGCAAAAATGGCTACAATATATTTTATTGAAGTTTTCATTATATTTTTTAATTAAATTGATTGTAATTCCATCTGAAATGTGATTTTTTCAGAGAAATTATGATATAAGCTGAATGGGTTAATTCAGTAAATGAACTAACAAAAACCAATATTTAATTAAGAAATAAATGTGGGTGGATGAAAAAAGGCACAATCATTCAAGTGAAAGTAAAGGTTAGAATAATTGTTACCAATAGAAGTTTTATTTAAAAAATAAATTTGTCTAATTTCTATAGGCTGAATTTCCTGAAAAAATACAATTTCAGTATGTTCGAAAGATATTTTCTTATCAGAAGAATTTTCAGAATTACTTTCGGAAGCTTTTGCCAATTGTTTTGCCAAGTGGCACTTTCCGTTACATTTTAATTCGGGTTTGGATTTGTTCTCACAAAGGTTGGTAACAATGTAATCATAATTCACAGCATACTCTAAAACCGGAAGTATCGGCTTTAAAAACATCAATGCAGTTAATATGATTAGTAATTGTTTCATGGGACAAATTTACAGCAAATAAATTAGGATTTTGTATGATTTCAGTCATATTTTTTTTACTTTTATTGGAATTAATTTGTGCTTTATCTAAAAGAATTAAAGCCTTCAACACAACTACTTTATGCAGATTGATTTAGATTTATTATTTACTTGGGGCGCCATTGCCAAGGAGTACAAGAAAAATGAAATTATTTTTCATGAAGAAGAATCAGCGAATTTTTATTATCAAATTATCGATGGTTGCGTAAGAATGTACAATTCCAATGACGAAGGAAAAGAGTTTACTCAAGGCTATTTTAAAAATGGTCATAGTTTTGGTGAACCACCTTTGTTTATTGATGAATTGTATCCTTCCACTGCAGTAGCCTTTAAAGATTCCAAAATAATAAAAATTTCGAAGGAGAAGTTTTTAAAGATTTTAGAGGAATATCCTTTTATTCAGAAGCAATTCTTGAATTTAATGGCAACTCGAATTCACACCAAAGCCAAAACTACAAAAGACATTGTAAATCAAAAACCAGAGTTTCGAATTTTAGCCTTTTTAAATGCCCACAAAAACCCCGATTGTCCTAAAAAAGAATTGGTAGAATTTACAAGACAAGAAATTGCCAACTTTACAGGTTTACGTGTGGAAACGGTGATTCGAGAACTTTCAAGAATGAGCAAAACGAATAAAGTGGAAATTATTAATCATAAATTATATTACTGATGTCTTTTAAAACAACTTTTTGGATTCGGTTTTCGATTTTTAATCTGATGCTTGTTGCATTATTAGGACTTTTAATGCGCTATAAGATTCTGTTTGAATTTCCGCTTCTCGATCAAAAAAGTGTACAACATTCCCATTCTCATTTTGCTTTTGCGGGTTGGGTTACGCATACTTTAATGACGTTGCTCATTGCATTTTTACAAAAACACGATACTCTCAATAAAATCGCTTTTAAAAAATACAATCTTGTTTTAATAGGGAATTTAATTTGCTCTTATGTAATGCTGATTTCCTTTATTATTCAAGGTTATGGTGCGATTTCGATTACTTTTTCAACCCTTTCTATTTTTGTTTCTTATTGGTTTGCATATGTTTTCTTTAAAGATTGCAAACAAATTGAAACTCCATCTGTAGCAACAAAATGGTTCAAAGCGGGATTATTTTTTAATGTGATTTCGTCTTTGGGAACTTTTGCTTTGGCTTATATGATGGCAACTAAAAACATCCATCAAAATGAATATTTGGCTTCCATTTATTACTATTTGCATTTTCAATATAATGGTTGGTTTTTCTTTGCTTGTATGGGATTGTTAATGGATTATTTAAAAGTAACAGTAAACTATAATCGAATTTATTCACAATCATTTATTTGGTTGTTTTGGTCCTGTATTGTAGGGTATTTTCTGTCAACACTTTGGTTAGATTTGCCGCTACTAATTTATATTTTAACCGCTATTTCGGCTATTGTTCAAGTAGTTATTTGGTATTTATTATTTAAAACTATTTTTAAAGAAAATAAATCCATATTCGTAGCTCTTCCAAATTATTTAAAATATTTAATTGTTTTTATCGGTTTCGCTTTGAGTGCGAAGTTCCTATTACAATTGGGTTCCACAGTTCCTGCAATTAGTAAATTAGCCTTTGGTTTTAGACCGATTGTGATTGCCTATTTGCACTTAATTTTACTAGCTATTATTTCGCTTTTTCTATTGTTTTACATTTATGTGAATGATTTTATTACCATAAATAAGAAAACGATCTTAGGATTAGTTCTATTTAGTATTGGAGTTGTGTTGAATGAAGTTGTTTTGGGACTTCAAGGAATAGCATCACTAAGTTATACTCTAATTCCTAATATTAATGAAGCTTTGTTCGGAATTGCCATACTGCTTTTAGCAAGTATTTTATGGATAAATTTATTTGCAAAAAAAGGATAAAAAAGTATTTTTTATGATTCTACGCATAAAATAATGAGCAGATAATCAAGTACTTTGTGTATATAAATTATTCAAATTATGAAAAATTCCATTAAAACTTTATTGTTAGCCAGTTTATTAATCACCTTTGGATGTAAACAAGGCGAAGAAACAGCATCAGAACCAACATCTGAAACTACAGAAGTATCATCTGGAGGCCAAGAAAATGTAGTAGATGAAAATTCTGCTCCAAATATTGTGCAAACCGCAATGGGAAGTAAAGATCACACTACATTGGTTACAGCAGTAAAAGCTGCAGGATTAGTAACATCTTTAAGTAATGCCGGACCATTTACTGTATTTGCGCCAACTAATGCTGCTTTTGATAAATTACCTGCTGGAACCGTAGAAGGATTATTAAAACCTGAGAAAAAAGGCGATTTAGAAAACATTTTAGGCTATCATACGTATGTAGGTTCGTTGAAAACAGAATATATGCAAGACGGACAAGAATTTGATATGGTATTTGGTGGAAAAGTGAAAATCACTAAAAAAGATGGAAAAACTTTCGTAAACGGTTCTGAAATTTTAGCTTCCATTGAAACATCAAACGGAATTATCCACGTAATTGGCGATGTTTTACTTCCAAAATAGAAAACAATTATTAATTCATCTTTTATAAAGGTAAAAAGCGTAGACTTCAACAGTTTACGCTTTTTATTTGATGCGAATTTGAATTAATAATTAAAACTTCAAAAGTTAATTCCCTAATGTTTTATACTGAATTACTTGAGCAATATTTAATGCTCTTTCTTTAATTTCAGAGGCTTTTTCGCCTTCGAATAATTCATCAACTGTTGTAGTGAATACGATTACCCAATGTTGAAAATGTTCTGGATTCATAGGACATTTACTGTGTAAATCTTTATGGACTTGCATGGGACTTCCGTTGTAATTTCCGGTATAGAAAAGGATGTTTTCCCAAAAATCGTACATTCTGGGTAAATGAGTTTCCCAATTTACCTGGGCAATTTCGGTAAACAGAAAACCGATAACTGCATCGGTTTTAATTTTATCGTAAAAGGTATCGACTAAAAGTTCAATATCCTTTCTATTTCTAATATCTGTTTTCATTTTGTAATTTGATTAAATATAAATTACAAGTCTTTTTTATTGAATTTTCGCATCGAAATGAAGAACGGAATAATCGCCCACAAACTCAACAACACGAATGAAACTATTAATCCAACCGAAGTTCCAAAGAAATCTTTAAAAATTGCTCCTGTATATCCCATCATAGCAGAAACATCTAAATGCAATAGAATTTGAATTCGAGCTAAGTCAATCGGACTAAAAGCGGTGATACCAACCATCATGTTTTCGATTGGATATTCAGCTAATTGGAAGAGTAAAAACAAAACCATTCCGTCAAATAATAGTGCGAAATACAACCAAATCATTATGGCTAAACCAATTCCTTTTGCTTTATCTCGGGTTAAAATCGAACTCAAAAAAGCTAAAGCGACAAAAATTATGGAAATCAAACAACCATTAAGCAACATCATAATGCCTACGCTATCAGGAGAATTGACTAATAATGGAATTCCTGCCCCAATAAAAAAAGCAAAAACCATCGCCGTTGATAATCCAAAAAATAAACTCAACCAAATTTTTCTTCTTTTGATGGGTTGACTTAGTAAAAGTTCAATAAATTCGGCGCTATTGTACAAATAAATTGTAGCAAATAAGATGGAAACTAATGGAACTGTGAACAAAATCACATTCAAAATCGTTAGTAACCCTTTTGACGAATTGTCTTCTAATGCAAAAGAACTCCATGATAAAATAGACAAAATCAGCGTGTAAGCTAAAACAATTTTGTTTCGGATAATGTCGTATAATATGATTTTAATGATTCGGTTCATTTTGTTTGTTCTTTAAAATTTTGGCAATCGCTTTTGAAATTTTCTCTTCGCCAGTAGTGGTTTTTAATTCTTCTACTTTTTGATGAAAATGCACTTTTCCTTCTTGCATAAAAATGATTTCGGTAATTAAATCGTCCAATTCACTTAGTAAATGCGAAGTAATCAAAATCAATTTTCCTTTTTCTTTCTCTTTAATGATTTTTTCTTTCAAAACCTCAGCGGCTAAAGGATCTAAACCTGCGGTAGGTTCGTCTAAAATCAACACATCAGGATTAAAAAGAAACGCTAAAACAGCACTTACTTTTTGCGTAGTTCCTCCAGATAAAGTGCGCATTTGCTTGTCGAACATTTTTTCTAATTCGAAAGCATGCAACAAATCTTCATCCAAATCATCTGATGAATTTCGAATCTTTTTTATCATTTCGATAATTTGACCAATTGTCATATTATCTGGATATCTTCCAATTTGTGGCATGTAGCCAATTTTTTCGCGATACAGATACTCACCTAAAACAGATTTTCCGTTAAAATGAATCGTACCCGAATCTGGCAAAACCATTCCTAAAACCGATTTTATCAAAGTGGTTTTTCCACAACCATTCGGACCAATTAAAGCGATACATTCTCCTTTTTTACAAGAAAGATTGATGTCTTTTAAAACTTCAAATTTTCCAAACTTTTTCTGCAATTCTTTTATCTCAATCATAGCGGCAGTGACTTCATTAAAGGCTTATTATCAACAAAATTATCAGGTGTTATACTGGGTAATACTTTTTCAGATTTATCTAACAGCGTTATCATAAAACTTCGATACAACAACATAGAAGAAGGCGTATTTTCAGTCAACACCGCAAATAAACTCAGCGGATGATAAGGAACATCACCCATTCCATCTTTGTCTAAATCGTAACCTTCGTATTTGTCCCAATAATTTTCATTGAACGTATTTAAAACCAAACTTCCATTGGTACTGATATCGAAAGTATTTTTTAAGAAATTATTGTTTACGATTTCGTTTTCCATACAACTCGCTTGGATTTTCATGCCCCAACCATTCGATTCGAAACTGTTTTTTTCTACTTTGATTCGAGACGTTCCTTCCATATAAATTCCAGATGTATTTCGAGCAAAACGATTATTGAAAATATAACTATCTGCAATTTCTTTCAGCAATAATCCGTAAGCCGAATCGCCCCAATTTTCTTCAAAATAGTTATTAAACATTTTTACATTTTTGGTAAACATTACGGCTACTCCTGCTCCATTGTTCTTGAAAACATTGGTTATGTAGGCATCATCGTTGGAAAACATGAAATGCAATCCGTATCTCACGTTATTGTTAGAGATGTTTCTCCAAATTACAGATTGAGTGACGAATTCGAAATAAATGCCGTCGCGATGACCTGTAATTTTATTTCCGATGATTTGTAAATTAGAACTTTTCCAACAATGAATTCCGTTTCCAATTAACTGTTCAGCTTTACCGTAAGCTTTAATTATATTATTCTTAACGATACAATTTGTACTGTTTTGAAGGTAAATTCCAAAGAAATTGTTATCGAGAATGTTCCCTTGAATTGTGACATTATTTTTATCATAAACACGAATTCCACAAGGATCATTTAAAGCAGCGTGACCTGAATTAATTACTTTAAATCCTTTTACCACAACATCATTGGCATTGATAGATAATACTTCTTTTTTATGTTGGCCATCTAAAACAGGGAAGTTCTTACCAATAAAATAAATCTTTTTATTGATTAAAATCGTTCCCTCTTTATAAATGCCCGAATGTACAAGAATCGTATCGCCATCTTTTGCTAATGCAAGGGCTTGCTTGATTTTCTTCACTGGAAAGTTGGCCCCTACCTGAATAGTAGCTGCTTTCCCAATTGAAAAAAACAAAAAGAATACTATGAAACTAATTTTTTTCATTAATACATTGTGAAAACTTGTTCCCAAGTTAACGTTTTGGCATTAAGTTGTTTTTGAAAATTGTCTTGGTCTTTATCAGATGCAAAAGCGGCAAAATTACCTCGCATTGGAGAATTAATCGAACCTCCATGCAAGTAAAAACATTGCTCAGCTGGAATTAAAGTATTGTCTTTTGCGTAATCGTTTACAAAGAAAGATTGCACTTGAACATTCGTATTTTCTTTCGTAAAGTGCATCATACAAGACAAATCGTCAAACTTGTAGTAACGTCCTTTTTTAGTTAATAACTCAGCACCAAATTTTCCGTTTGAAATGGTCATTTTGCAGAATTCACAAGAATCTACATTCAATTTGATAGGTTTTGGTTCGTTTGAAACACAAGAAATAATAAGAAGCGACGAAAATAAAAGTACAATCTTTTTCATAACTAAATAGTTTGTTTTCTTTTGAATAAATTGAATTCTTTAAATACAATGTAAAATAACATGACACCAGCTGCAATTAAATACCATCCTCCAATATCAGGAACAGAATAAGCTCCAAAATTCAATAATTGTTTGTATCCAATTAATGGCGGTTGATAAGCCATTCCAGGAACTTTAATAGCGGCATTCGGATCTAAATTGTGTCCGTATTCGTAATTCCAGCGGTAAAAATCTAGCCCCGCTAAGATAACGAAAAGTATAAAGGTTCCGAAAAATGCTAGTACGAATTTTCTGTTATTGATAAAAATCAACGCAATAGAAATTAATGAAAAAGCACCAACAATATAAGGCAAGATTTTAAATTCGATAAAATTCTCGGTATGTAAAGTTGCCATTCCGATGTAGTGATTTAAACCGTTAATGATTTCTACATCGCCACCAATTTTATTGGCATGTAATTTTAGCACCAAACCTTCAGGATATTGAGGCGCATCTAAATCGATTTGCCACATAGGCACAAATAAAGAACCTATAAACAATCCTGCAATAATAAATAAAAGGATTTTTGAAACTAAAGCAAGTTTTGTAGTTTCCATACAATTGAGTTTAAAAAAGGGACAAAAGTTACTTTGCCCCTTTTGTTAAAAATTTATTTTGTTGTAGGTAAATTTGTTCCTAAACTAAATTGTAATGGAACTTTTGAACCTTTTGGAGATACTCTAATGTATCCTTGCATTTCTTGGTGTAACGCACTACAGAAATCGGTACAGTAGAATGGGAAAGTTCCTACTCTATCTGGAATCCATTTTAATGTAGTAGTTTCTCCAGGCATGATTAATAATTCACCATTGTTAGCGCCTTTCACAGCAAATCCGTGAGGTACATCCCAATCTTGTTCTAAGTTGGTTACGTGGAAATATACTTCATCACCAAGGAAAACACCTTCAATATTATCAGGAGCAAAGTGAGATCGGATAGAGGTCATGTACACATGCACTTTGTTTCCTTCTCTAACCACTTTGGCTTCTTTTTCACCTTTAGCAGCATATGGATGTTTGTTATCTTCTAATTTATAGAATTTCAACTGTCCGTTGTTTCGAATTAAATCCGCTGGAGCTGCTTGTGCGTAATGCGGCTCTCCAATGGTTGGGAAGTCTAAAATTAGTTTCATTTTATCGCCACTAATATCAAATATTTGTGCTGATTGTGCTAACTCAGGACCTGTTGGTAAATAACGGTCTTTTGTAATTTTGTTGTATGCAATTAAGTATTTACCAAATGGTTTTTTACTATCACCACCAGGAATACATAAGTGACCTACAGAATAATATGTTGGAACACGATCTAAAACTTTTAAGGTTTTAATATCCCATTTTACTACTTCAGAAGAAACGAAGAAAGTCGTATATGCACTTCCTTTTCCGTCAAATTCGGTGTGTAATGGACCTAAACCTGGTTTTTGAACTTCACCATGTAAAGCTGCTTCGTATTTCACCACTGGAATCCCTCCATAATCACCTTCAAATTTTTTCCCTTTGATGGCAGCTTGTAATTTATCAAAACTAAACACAGGAATTAAAGCTGCTAATTTACCAGAACCTACGATAAATTCACCTGTTGGATCAACGTCACAACCGTGAGGTGATTTTGGACAAGGAATCATGTAACAGATATCTTTTAATTCAGAAGCATCTAAAACCAATACTTCATCTTTCATAACAGATTTTGCAGAATGTGTATGCTCATCCCAAGTGTTGTGTGCATATTTCACTTTTTGTTTTTTACCTTTTCCAGCTTTGATGTATTCTTCTGCTTTTTTCCAGTTCACAGCCATGATAAAGTCTTTATCTTTTTGAGAAGCGTTTACTTCTAACAATGTGTTGGCTTGTTCTGTGTTGTAGCAAGAAAAGAAGAACCATCCGTGCGATTTTCCTTTACCAGCGTGAGAAAGGTCAAAGTTTACACCTGGAGTTACAATTTGGAAAGCCAAATCCATTTCTCCCGATTTTTTATCAACACTTACAAAACTGATATGTCCTTTGTAATTCTCTTTATAAGTATTGATTGGAACATCTCCATTAGAATAATCGGCAGGAACACTAAAACGAGTACCCGCTACCACATATTCTGTATTTTCAGTAATGAATGGAGAAGAGTGATTACCTCCACTGTTTGGAAGTTCAATAATTTCAGCCGTTTTGAATGTTTTTAAATCAATTCTAGCAATACGTGGCGTATTGTTAGCATTCCCAAAAACCCAACGACCGTCGACTTCACCGTTAGTTTGAGACATTTCGGTGTGGTGTAAATCGTCCCAAGGCACAAATCCGTGAGAGGTATTTAACATTGGTTTTGTTTCTTCGCTGTATCCCCAACCCTTTTCTGGGTCAACCGAAAATACGGGAATAACTCGGAATAAACGTCCGCTTGGTAATCCGTAAACACTTAATTGTCCACTAAAACCACCTGAAACGAAATTGTAAAACTCATCGTATTTTCCTGGTGCAACATACGCCTTCTCAGCAGCATCGCCGCTTACAGCATCTCCTGAGCTTTTTGGTTTACAGGAAGTCACCAAAGCACTCCCTAGGGCAATTACTAAAACTGCCTGTACAAATTTATTTTTCATGATATATGTAGTTAAATTAAGGTATCGTATTACTTTCACTTAACACAATACCCTTTTATGTTTATTTCACACCGTCATTTTTACGCATATACTCAAGAATTCCTCTAGCTTCGTCATCTGAAACACCTTGGTTAGGCATACGAACCAAACAAATTTCCAATTGCGCTTGTACTTCTGGATCTTTGTCAATCATTGGATCAGGATTAGTTATAAAATTCATAATCCATTCCGGTTTTCTTCTTTCTGTAACCCCTTTCCAACCTGGTCCAACTAATTTTTCATCTGTTGTTTTGTGACATGATGCACATTTTACACCCGCTACTTCTTCTCCTTTTTTTGCTAAAGCTTGGTCTAAAGTAGCTCCCAATTCAACTGTGTCAAATTTTCCTTCACCACGTTTTGGATCATACGATGCTGGATCAGCAGCTTCTGTTGTTGCTTCACCTCCACCTGGCTGATAATTATCTTCAGCAGATGCCTCTTTTTTACCACATGCTATAGCTAAAGCAAGAGATAAAACAAGTAAAATTGATTTGTTCATGATATTTTAATATTAAAATTATTACTACAAATTTCTGAAATTGAGCGCTTTAAAAGTATGATTACAATCATAAAAAAGGATATTTTTATCTTTATTATTAACAATTGTTGAACAAAAAAGGCTGTTTCCAAAAAATGAAAACAGCCTTTTACAAAAACCTACTTATAAAAATTAAATAACCCTCATTATTAAGTAATTATCTTTTAAACTGGAATCGTATTGAATTCTAATTTATTCAATTGTAATTCCAATTGTAAAATATCGTTTTGAATTTTTGAATTCTTTTCTTGGAAAATCGATTTATAATAGTCAATTCCGTTTAAAAGATTCGCTTTAAATGTTTCCCATTTTTTAATTTGTTGGGGAGTAATTTCTAAAACTTCATTTATTTGGTTAGTCAAATACGAAACATACAAACCTAATTCTTTCACAAACATATTAGGTCTATCGGTATGATTTTCGATTTCTTTTTTGCCGTAAATATGTTGAATCATCTCTTTCAATGAAAATTCTCTAGAAAAGTAAGCCATATTTGGACCAGGACAAACCACAACACCTTGCGCTTGACCTTTGATTGGAATTCCTAATTCGATATGACTTGCATTTGCTAATCCCACACACAAACATGATTTTTCTGTAATTGAATTGTATTCTTTCGTGTAAGCTTCAAACGAAATGCTATCACGTTTTGCTTCTAATTCTTCTAATTTCTTGTCTTGATGCTTTTTAGATGCGGTACAAGTACCTTCTTTTTTGTATTCTTTACTTAAAGCTAAATATTTCTTTGGGCAAGAACTTCCTGCTTTTCCTGAAGCAATACGTTGGCTTTTAAAGAAATCATTCGTCATTCCTTTAATTGTGTTGAACGGAACTCCAAGCGGTGAAATATTACTTAAGTACAAATCTTTCTCTTTCGCATCAGCCAATAATTTTCTAGTTTCAGCATCAACCGAAGTAGCTTCTGGAACTAAAAGAAACGGAGAACCCCAACCCACAGCATCTACTCGATAATGGTCTAATAAAAACTGATGTTCCTCCGCTGTTCCTACTCCACCTTGAACTGTGATTTTTAGAACAGGAGGTTCGTTTGGAACTTCCTTATTTTTTGAAGCTAAAGCATTAGTAAATAGCGAATAAGCCGATTGAATCAATTCTTCTTTCTTGTTTTTGAATTCTTCCAAAATTGGACCTAATAAAAATCCGTCAGTAGCAAATGCGTGTCCGCCGCAGTTTAAACCTGATTCGATTCGATATTCAGAAACCCAAAGTCCTTTTTTAGCTAGAAAATTTCCTTGAATCATCGCCGAGCGAAAATCACTCACTTTCAAAATGATTTTCTTCTGAAATTGTCCGTTTGCATTGGGATAAAAAGCATCGAAAGTTTCCATGTAACTGTACAATCTTGGATTCATTCCAGCAGAAAAAACTACCGATGAATTTGTGGTACTATTTACAAAACCTCTTAAAGCGGCATGGGCATCATTATAAATTACAGGCAATTGTTCATCATCACTAAAATTATCTTTATCAATTTTTGTCATGATATTGACATCGATACTACCTGGTGCAAAATGATGATCCAAGATGGTTTTCAATTCCATCATATTATTTTTTCCTGAATCGATTAAATGCTCTAATTTGATTTTTAATTCGGAAGTTGTTGGCAAAATGGCGATAAAATCTTCTAATTGTGTTCTTTTTTCAATCAATTCCGATTTGAAACTTTCGAATTTTTGAGTAACAACTGTATCGAGTAAATTCAAATAATTGGTGATTCTTTTGGCTCTAAAATCTTCTACTTTTTGTGAAATTTCTTCATAAGGTTGCTTGAATTTTTCGGCATAAAAAGCGGTCATTTTTTCAATCAAATCGTCATCCATGATAGAGATTACAGAATCAATTCCGTATTGTGCCACTCGCACTGGACTATCAATAGTGAAAGCCAATCCCATAACAGGAATGTGAAAAGTGTGTACGTTTTTTTGTAAAGTCATATTGTTTTCTTGGTTAATTTTTGCATTTCATTTATCTCTTAACAAAATAAATAGTGACAAATAAAATACAATCCTTCAGATTAATATATGATTATTATCATGCTTTGAAAATTGGAAGAATTTAAAGTAAAATCACTAAAATAATTCCCATCAAACCACCAAAACCTAATATCAAATATTTCCAAAAAGGATGCGCTTTTTTTAATTCCATAAACTGAAAAGCTACTAACCAAAACTTAATTAAAGCTAAAGTCACAACCGTTGTTGCCATAATTTCTGCACTTACATTTAATGCCACAAAAGCAGCAATTACAGTCAGTGCCAACAACAAAATGAACGTAGAAGAAATAGTGTCTTTCATAATCTTACATTTAAAAAAGTAAATAAAGAACTGGAAATAAAAGCAACCAAATTAAATCGCACATGTGCCAAAAACTGGCACTAGCTTCGATGTCTTCAAAGGATGCTTCGGTTTGTTTTTTTCTGATGGAAAATGTAATTACTAATAAGATTACCAATCCCACCAAAACATGTATAAAATGAAAACCCGTTAATAACCAATAAAATCTAAAAAACGAATTGTAATCCATGTGCAATCCGGCTTCTAATTTTTCGTAATATTCGAATGATTTTAAAACTAAAAATCCAAAACCTCCAAGCATTGCACAATTGAAATAAAACAACGTCTTTTTGATGTTAGCGGCTTTAAAAAAATGGATTCCTTTGGCTACAAAAAATCCGCTGGTTAATAACAGAATAGTGTTTATCGTTCCAATTGTTTTATTCAGTTTTAAGCTACTGTTGTGAAACAATTCACGTTCTTCTGAACCGTAATAGGCTAAGGCTAAAATCGCCATTCCGAAAGTGATGAGTTCCAAATAAATGATAATCCAAATTAAAATGCCTCCTGGAGGATAATATATTGATTTTGTATTGTTCATGATTGTAATAATTCAACTTTACCTGTGTGTAAATCGTAAAATGTTCCTACTATTTTTATTTTTTTCTGATGGACCAAATCTCTAATAATTTTGCTCGAAGAGAGAATGTGATCTATGGTGGAAAGCACGTTCAATCGACCTGTTTCATTTGATAAATGTTCGGGTAATGGATACGTTCTGTGATTACTAAATGCCACTTTTATTTGATTGGTTAATTGTGTTAAATGTCCCAAATTCACATTATCAATTGCACCTTGAACCGCACCACAATTGGAATGTCCTAACACCACCAACAATTTGGTTCCTTTTACTTGAACGGCATATTCCATACTTCCTAAAATGTTTGGATCTTCGATATTTCCGGCTACACGAGCAACAAATAAATTTCCAATTCCTTGATCAAAAACAATTTCAGGTGGCACACGAGAATCGATACAAGACAACACAAAAGTATGCGGATGTTGGTCTTTTTCGGAATGATGCGCTTCATCAATAAAATCATGATGCATCGGTACATTATTAACATAACGCTGGTTTCCTTCCATCAATTCTCTCAAAGCTTCATTTGCCGTTTTTGGAACATGATGATGCTCGACAGTTTCACACGAAAAAATAAAGATGATAAAAATGCTGAATAAAATCGTACCTATAATTCTCATAACTCTTTCTATTAATTATTCCATTCTAACAATCGTTTTTCGCCGTTAATTTGTTTGATATCTGTAATATCTTGTGACATTTCGATTACGCCTTTATATCTTTTTTGAGTATCTCTAACTGCAAAATAGCGAATGTAAATCAGACGTTCTTTGTAGTTAATCCAGAAAGAAGCTTCGTTTTGTTCGCCTTTTCTAAATGCTTCTAAAATTTGTAAAACGGTATCCACACTTTTTGGTGGGTGACAAAAACGAACTTCCCTACCAATAATTCCGGCACTTCTTGGAAACACGCGTTCTTCACCTCGATTGTAGAAAATTACTTTATCGTTTTCATCAACATAAGTTAAATCGATAGGTAACGTTTTGAAAAGTAGATTTACTTGTTCAATTGTCATGAAGCCTTCATCATAATGCGCTGCATTTTCGTTGAAAACCACATCGGTTCTGCGTTCTGTATCTTGAGAAGGATGAATGTATTCGGATTCTTTTGGAAATTTTGGTGGCGCTTCTGATAACATCCAACCAATTTCGTCTTCTCCTTTTCGCATTTTAATCCAATCTTCATCGGATAGCATTTCTAAAGCATTTGGAAACAACACGTTTTCTTCTACTTCAAGTAATCGATATAAATTTTGAGAGATTAAATTGGTATTGTGTTTAGCGGAAGTGAAATCTTGGTCATCCAAATTTTTTCTAACAATGCGAAACATTTCTCTAATCGTATCGTGAAACGACCACATATTGCGAGAAGGTCCTGTCCAACCTTTTTGTTCTAAAAACGGAAATAATTGATTTTCTTTTCGTTCAAAACGTCGTTCAACGGTTGCTAAATGATTGAATACATTGTAAAATTTTTGAAATTCTTCTTTTGGATTGATGGCATTCAATTCTTCCAATAACTGATGAATCAAATCGGTTTCTACGAAATAAGTATGAATGGGATGTCCTTCAATCACGTTTGTATGTGTTTCTGATATTGCCATTTTATTGGTGTTTGATTTTCTCATAAAGTTTTACCAATGATTTTAGTAAAGCTTCGGGAGAGGTTAATATTTGATAATGATTTTGACCGAACATTTGCGGTAAATAATATTTGGCTTGCGCTTCGATGGCTAAAGCATACGAATTGATTTTTCGTTCGTTCAGTTCTCGCAACGCTTGTTTGATGTCTTGAATTCCGTGTTGTCCTTCGTATTTATCGTAATCGTTTGGTTTTCCATCGGAAAGCACGATAATCCATTTGTTTTTGGCATCCAATTGATCCATTCGTGCGCCAGCGTGACGTAATGCGGGACCAATTCGAGTATAACCATTAGGCTCAACAGCTCCGATTTTATGTTTGGCTTTGTTCCAACTTTCGTTGAAATCTTTCAAAGTCAGATAAGTCGTGAAATTTCTAGTTTTGGAATAAAATCCATCAATCGCAAAATCGATATCGAATTCATGCAGAATTTCGCCAAATAAAATAGAAACTTCTTTTTCTACATCAATCACTCGATTTCCTGCGGCATAACCATCGCTTGAAAGACTAATATCTAACAAAACTAAAATCGCAATATCTTTGTTTTTCTTTCTTTGCGATAAATAAATGCGTTCGTCTGGCGATTTTCCAGAATGAATGTCGGTATATAAATCGGTTAACGCGTCTAAATCGAAAGCGTCACCTTGTAATTGTCTTCGTTGTTGTTGCATTTTATTATTTACGCTGGTAAGCATTTTTCGTAAACCATTTAAAGTGGTTTTGTACTTCGCCATCGTATTTTTATAATAAGTCGCGTGAGTTTTGAGTTGGGTTTTTGGATACACTTTACAGAAATTAGTCAAGTAATTTCGTTTTTTAAAATCCCACTCGTCATATTTTAGATGAAAGCCTTTTTCATCTACCTCAGCACTTTCGGCAATGGAAGTATTCTCAACAAAATCGGCTTGATATACAGAATGTACCATATCATCCACACGAACCGTAAACTTCATGTTCATTTCTTCCAAGGCTTCTTGATGGTCTTTTAAATCGTCTTTTCCATCAAAATCACGCCAATTTCCGTTGAATTCTTCTGCAGTTTCAATTTTCTCGAAACTGTGCATTAAGACATAATCTTCTTGTTGTTTTTTGTCAATAGTAAGCGATTCAATTTCTTCAACGGCTTTCGCATGAAGCGTGGTTTCGGCTACGACATTGTTTTTTATTTTTTTAGTATTGTCATCGAAATTTTGCAATACATTTTCGGATTCAATTTCGGGTGTGTTTTTCATCCATTTTCCGTACAACAAAGAGTAATCAATGGATTGGTCTTTTTTATTAACGGGTAATTTTGGCACCGCATCATAATAAAACTCTTGCATGGATGGATAATTTTCAAACATTTTCCCAATGACTAATGGCGCTGTTTCAAAAGCTTTTTCCAAAGAAAGTTCAGGTGAATTGTCTTGGTTATCCCAATTGAAATTCAGTTGTTTTTGAATACTCAAGTAAACCGTTCTGAAAAAATAAAATTTCAGATTTTCCTCTTTTGTTGGGAAAAGCGAACAATTTATTGGAAGAAAGAAGTTTTTGTTTTTGTAACCACCTTCGCGTTCGGCTGGAAAAATTTCGATTGGCGCACCACAAATTGCTCTCGCAAAAAGAGTCAATCGCGGTTTGATATCAGATAAGTTGATTTGACGGCTCAGAATTTCGGCATCATTGAGTCGTTTATTTTTAAAGTACTTGAGTACTTTTTTATAGATAATTTCGTCTAATTCTAAGCCCATATCTCAAATCTTTAAATCATTAAATCGCACAAATCGTTTAAAGCTTGTATGGTTTCTTGCTCGTCTGTTAAAGGTTCAACAACGGCAACGTGAACGGCTAATCGTTTTGGTAATCCGTTATTGATAAGTTTCGCGGCGTCCACTAATAATCGAGTGGAAACGGTTTCGGTTAGCCCTAATTCGGTAAGATTTCTAATTTTTGTTCCGATTGCTACTAATTTTTGAGCGATATCGGCTTGAATTCCGGTTTCATTAATTAAAATTTCGGCTTCAATTTTCGGATTTGGATAATCGAATGAAAGTGCTACAAATCGTTGACGAGTGGAAGGTTTCAATTCTTTGAATCCTTTTTGATACCCTGGATTAAACGAAGCTACTAAAAGAAAATCAGGATGTGCTTTGATGGTTTCTCCTAATTTATCAATGAAAAGTTCTCTTCTGTGATCTGTTAAGGAGTGAATGGCTACGATGACATCTGGACGCGCTTCGGCAACCTCATCTAAATATAAAATATATCCGTTTTTTACGGCTATGGATAATGGTCCGTCAATCCAAATGGTTTCGGCTCCTTTGATAATAAAACGTCCAATTAAATCGGTTGCTGAAGTTTCTTCGTGACAACTTACGGTGACTAATGTTTTGTTAACTTCATTCGCCATATATTCAATAAAACGGGACTTTCCAGAGCCGGTTGGACCTTTCAATAATAAAGGCAATCGCAATTGATTAATTTGATTGAAAATTTCAATTTCAGAACCTACTGCTTTATAAAATATGGTTTTTTCTGCTACTATCATGGCAATTTATTTTTGAAAAAACCGAAACCAAAAGCGGGCAGCGACAACTCTGGGCAATTGGTCTCGGCTGGTTATTAATTGTATAATTCTAACCTAAATAATTAATAACTATTCTTTTACAAGAGCTTCATCTGTTGGTTTACCGTATTTGATAAACTCTAAAATGTATAAGGTAATTCCGGTTGTAAATAATGTGGCACAAAGCAACAATACGACAAAGTGAATACTGATTTCGTTTTGAACATCCATGAAATCCATTTTCATTTTACGTTCCATGTACACTTGGGCAACACCTGCTACACCAAAAGCAACAGTCATTCCTAACATTCCGATATTTGACAACCAAAACGCCATATGACCTCTTGTGCTGTCGTATAATTTTCTTCCTGTCATATTAGGCATTGCATAACTAATAATAGCTAAAACAATCATCGCATAAGCGCCCCAGAAAGCGTAGTGACCGTGCATTGCTGTTACTAAAGTTCCGTGTGTATAAATGTTGGTTTGTGGCAAAGTATGCGCAAATCCTAACAATCCAGCTCCAATGAAAGATACAATAGAAGCTCCAATTGTCCAGAATAACGCAATTTTATTTGGATGTGATTTTTCGCCTTTTCGGTACATGTACACTGCGAATAATGCCATTGCTAAGAACGCTAATGGTTCTAATGCTGAGAAAATTCCACCTACGATTAACCAAATTTTATTCACTCCGATGTAGTAGTAATGGTGACCCGTTCCTAATAAACCTGAAAGGAATGTCAAACCAACGATTACGTATAACCATTTCTCAATAACTTCTCGGTCAACACCAGTAAGTTTGATTAATAAGTATGATAAAATACCACCCATTATTAGTTCCCATACACCTTCAACCCATAAATGTACTACCCACCAACGGAAGAATGAATCCGTTACTTGGCTATCGAACCAAATCATACCCGGTAAGTATAATAAGGCAGCAAAAACCAATCCCATTGTTAAAACTAATGAAGTTGTAGTTCGTCTTTCTGCTTTGAATAAAGTGGTGAGAATTAATCCTAAGAACAATAAGACATTGATTACTACTAAAACATCTAATTCTCTTGGAATTTCAAGGAATTTTCGACCTTCCCAAATATTAAAGTGATAGCCAACAATTGCTAAAACTCCAACTACAGCTAAGGAAATCAACTGTACATAAGCCAATTTGACATTAACTAATTCTCTTTGTGCTTCTTCAGGAATGATATAATAAGCGGCTCCCATGAAACCAGTTAATAACCAAACTACTAATAAATTAGTGTGAACAGCTCTTGCTGTATTGAACGGAATAAAATCGTGAAGACCATCCATTCCAATTCGGGCAAAGCCCATAATAAAACCATAGATAATTTGTAATGCAAATAATAACATGCATAATCCAAAGAACCAATACGCTACTTTTTGTGATTTATATTTCATAACTCTATATTTTGGATTATTCTTCTTTAGCTAAAGGGGAAACCACTCGGTCAAAACCATTCAAATCAATGTTTCCAATCCATTTGAAGTAAGCAATCATGGCTTCGGCATCGGCATCGTTCATTTCGTATTTTACCATTTTTCTGCCTTTTGGCCCCCAAGGAATTGGCGATTGTAAAACGGCTTTTACATAGCCTTCTCCTCTTCTTTCGATTACTTTGGTAAGTTCAGGTGCGTAGTAGCCTCCTTCCCCAAGTATGGTATGACAACCCATACAATTATTCGATTCCCAGATTTCCTTTCCTCGAATAACTTTTGCATCAATCTTATCATGATAAGTTTGATCATTTTTAGGCATGAACGAGTAAATGGTTAAGCCGATAAAGACTAAAAAGGTTACTACGGTTCCTCCTAAAAAAAATGCTCGTGCTTGTGATTTTGATAACATATTTTAGATATTAGTTAGAAATTATAAAGGATATTTTTATCCTTTAATTAAGTACAAAATAACTGCCAAAAAAAAACATTCGTTATGATTCAAATCATACTATGAAAATTAAATTAAGGATAAATTTGTCTTTTATTTAAACAATACATTATTATGGTAATAGATTCAAACAAAACAGTGGGAAACATAGTAGCAGATGATTATAGAACTGCAGGTGTTTTCAGTCAACTAGGTATCGATTTTTGTTGTAAAGGAAACCGAACAATCGATGAAGTATGTGCAAAAAAAGGCATTGATAAATATGCGCTTTTAGACGAATTAGAACGTGTTACGGCAAACAACAACAATCAAGGAATCGATTTTAAATCTTGGGAATTGGATTTGTTAATTGATTATATTGAGAAAAAACACCATCGATATGTGGAAGAAAAAATTCCGCAATTGCTATCGTTTTTACTTAAGTTGGAACAAGTACATGGTGCTCACCATCCAGAACTTTTTGAAATTAAAAAATTATTCAAAAGAAGTGCGGATGAATTAACGCAACACATGAAAAAAGAAGAGTTAATTCTGTTTCCGTTTATCAAAAAAATGGTAGAAGCTAATCGAAATAATACACCCATCAACAATCCTGGATTTGGTTCTGTAGCCAATCCTATTGCCATGATGATGGAAGAACATGAAAATGAAGGTGAACGATTTGAAAAAATTGTAGAATTATCAAACAACTACACTCCACCAGCAGATGCTTGTAACACGTACAAAGTAACTTATAAAATGTTACAAGAATTTGAAGCGGATTTACATGCGCACATTCATTTAGAAAATAATATTTTGTTTCCAAGTGCCATTGTTTTACAAGATAAGTTTTATTAGTTAATTAGGTTCTTTAAAAGGAGTCGTTTTGGTAAACAGGACGATTCTTTTTAAAGTAAAAGGACTGCTAAAATAATTAGCAGTCCTTTTTTAATTAAAAATAACCCTATTTATAATTAATCTATTTTTTGTAGGTAAATAATTGCGGATTAAATGAAACCATTACCCATGCCCAATTGTTTCCATTTGAATTGTTTCCTCCTTTTAAAATTTCCATAGTGTCGCTGGCAAACATTTTGGAAACACCACCCGATATTACAAAGTTTTTGTCGATTTTGTAAGTTGCTGTTAAATCGATTTCTGTACCTAAATAACTATCTTGCTCTTCTAAAGTAGTCATGTTGTAAACCGATGCAGCGCTATAAAATAAGTGAGGCGCTAACGTTACTTGCCAATTGTTCTTGTCGTAAATGAATTTGGTATAAAAATCTTGTAATCCAACCGAATTTTTATGATTTCCGACATAGAAATAATCCATTAAACCATTAAATCCGTGATTGGTTCCAAATAAAGGTGTGAACGATTTTACTTTAGTATCGGTATCATTTTGATCTTTTCCAGATAAATATTCGAAACCTAATTCGGCTTTGAAAGGATTGGTGAATTTATATCCCAAATTAAATCCCGCATAATACGCACCAACAGCAACTTTATCATTAGTTACAGCAGCTTCACCTGTTTGAGCGTACAAACCGAAATCACCATAAAATTTTGAAACATCCCATTTTCCATAAGTTCCGAGAGTTTGCAAATAGGCAACTTGAAATTTATTTTCTACCAAATTTTCATATTGATAACCATTATTCAATGCTAAAAAGCTCAAACTAAATTTTGAAAATTTTTGGTTGAACCAAATGAATTGCATGTTTTTATAGTTCGTCACATAAGCCGATTCGTACAAGGCTTCGTTGTTATTATTTAACGCTGCACCAAAATCCAATTGGTAGCCATTTTTCTTATTGGTAACCAAAACGGCATCGTGACTTTGACCTTGTTGTAGCCAATCGATTCCACCCATAATTCTTTGATTATCATAAGAAAGCACTTGTCGCCCGAATTTTGCTGTCCAATTCGTATTGAAATCATACGAAATCCAAGATTCGAATAAAGCTACTCCGTTTTTATCGGAAGGAGAAGTCGTTGCTACATCGCCCCAAACTCTGACATTTTGAAACGATACATTGGCTTTAAATTTTTCTTGCTTGTAGAAGAAATTCATTCTTGAGCGTTGAGAAACAAATGAAGTGGGATAAAAATCGTCTTTCATTAATTCTTTGAAACCATTTCGGTATTCAAATCGAGGTCGTAGTTGTAGGTTGACTTCTAACTCTTGGGCAAAAGAGCCTACGGTTGAAATTGCAAAAGCAACTGCAACTAGCATTTTATTTTGAAGTTTCATGTTGTATTGGATTTTTTATTGGGAAGCCTCTACTCTATTTTAGCCGCTTCTTCTTTGATTTTTGAAACCGTTTTATCATAACTAACCCCTAAGCCTTCTTGTTGGAATGCTAATTCACCTTCCGCATTAAATACACTGATGATATTAGAATGTGAGAAATCTATCGGAGATATTTTTTTATAATTTACGGCTAGAACTGCTGCGAATTCTCTGGTGTTTTCTTCATTTGAACGCAAGAAAACCCATTGATTTCCTGTCATTTTATTTTCGATAGAGAAATCTTTTAAACGTTTTGGTGTGTCAACAGTTGGATCAATACTTACTAAAACCAATTGGACTTTGTCTTTGTATTCTTCTGGTATTTTAGCTTCAATATTTCGCATATCGGCAACTAATCTTGGACAAGCTGATTTACAAGAAGTATAAATCATCACCATAACAAGAACTTTTCCTCTTAATTCTTTTAGTTCAATATCTTTTCCGTCTTGATTGGTCCATTTTTCAGGCAAGTTGTAAATTGATAAATCGGTTATTGGTTTATCTTTTATGTCTTGTTTTTCCTCTTTTGCATTACATCCGATTAATAAAAGGGAAGCAATTACGAATAAAATTATCTTTTTCATGACTATTTTTTTTAATTGAAAACTCAATTAGCGATGTTTTTGGCACATCGGAAACCTAAATTTTTTGTTGTATAATTTGCTTTTATACTGCCTCTGAAAGCGTAACGCATAAAAGCGGCATAATTCATTAAATCGGAGGCATTGACAGAACCACTTCCGCAGAACAAATCTTTATCGGTATCTTTATCTTTTCTAGATTCTCCTGATAAAAAAATGCTATTGAAATCGAAAGTCCATTCCCAAACCAATCCGTGCATATCGTAAACACCCCAGTAATTTTTAAATGTTTTCCCTACGGAATTGTTATAGATTTTGTTTTTTTCGTACCAACTCAAGATGTATTTATTGAATTCTTCTTTTGAACGAGCGTCTTTTCGTTTTTCATCTGCCATGGCTACATATTCCCATTCGTCTAAAGTGGCTAATCTTTTACCTTGACATTCGCAGTATTCTTTAGCTGAAAACCAAGAAACGTTAGTTACAGGCGCATTTGCATTTAATTGTCCGAAACTTAAATCGCCACTCCATTCTGATAAATAAGTTGTATTGGCAAAAAGACGTTTGATTTTTGATTTTCGGTAAGCCGGATTTTTTTTCAAAAATTCTAAATATTGTTGATTCGTTACCGGATATACATCTAACAAAAAGGATTTGATGTTCACTGGTTTCTTATCTGTTGTTCCATATAACGGAACGTAACTCCCTGCTCCAATGGTTACCATATCTTCGGGCACCTGAGAAAAAGAAATGGAAACCCAAGATAATAAAATTAGGCAGTAGTGAAATCGTTTCATAAATTGAGCTTCCATTCTTCAGTTTGTTTATTGTTTATACTTATTTTTTACCTCTTTGTGCTTTTACCATAGCTGGAGTAACTTTGGTATTGTTATTTCCCCAACTGCTGTAAACATAAGTCAGTACATCCGCTACTTGTTGGTCGCTTAATCCTTGACTAGTCATCGCACTATTGAATTTTTTGCCATTTACAGTAATAGGTCCGCTTAATCCGTTTAATACCACTTTAATGGCTCTGTTAACATCTTTATTTAGGTAATCAGATTTTGCTAAAGGAGGAAACGCATTTGGAATTCCTTGTCCGTTTGCCTGATGGCATGCGATACATGTTTTACTAAAAATTGCTTTTCCTTTATTTACATCCTGAAATGTCACTACTTCAGATGTTTTAGTTGTTGGTAATTTAAAACTTATTAAAGTTCCGGTTACGATAAGTGCGATGGCACTCAATACTATTTTTTTCATTTTGTATTTATTCTATTTATTTGATTATTATTCGTGCATATCTTTTGATTTTGGAGCTGGTTTTGCTCTTTGTGTTTTAACCATTTCAGGAGTTACTTTGGTTTTGTTATTACCCCAACTGTTGTACACATATGTTAAAACATCTGAAATCTCTTGATCGGTAAGGTTTTGACTAGTCATTACTGAATTGAATTTTTTACCATTTACTGTAATTTCGCCACTTAATCCATGAAGTACTGCATTGATTGCTCTGTTTGGATCTGCATTTAAGAAATCAGATTTTACTAATGGAGGGAAAGCACCAGGAATACCTTGACCTTCTGATTGGTGACAAGCGAAACAAGTTCTTCCATAAATATTTTTACCATCGGCAATTTGTTGGTCTAATGTTTTGTTTACCACTACTTCTTTTCCATTACCTGATTTTGGCATCGTTTGAATAGTTCCTCCTTCTGGGTGATAAATACCTTCTTGTGTTGTACCTGAGTAAATTTTAGCATTTTCAGCACCTTCTACTTTTAACATTCCTAATGCTCCTTTGTTGAACGCTCTGAAGATGGAGTGATCCACTAAAATGAAAGTTCCTGGAACATCTACTTTAAATTCTACGATAGCAGAACCACCAGCAGGAATTAATGTTGTTTGAACATTTTTATTGATTGCATCGCCACCTTCAATATGAACTCTGTCGAAAATCTCTCCAATAACGTGGAACGAAGAGACTAAATTTGGTCCACCGTTACCCATGTAAATTCTAACGGTTTCACCCACTTTAGCGGTTAACGCTTTGTCACCAGTTAAAGCACCAACTTTCCCATTAAAAACTACATAATCAGGATGTTCATCAACGGCTTTTGTCATGTCGAAAGGTTGCATTCCTGGTTCTCCATTTTTTCCTTTGGTATAAAAATCACCTTGCATTACGTAGTATTCTTTATCAACTGGAGGTAAACCACCTTCTGGCTCTACCAAAATTAATCCGTACATTCCGTTTGCAATGTGCATCCCTACAGGAGCTGTAGCACAGTGGTACACATATAATCCTGGATTGATACATTTGAAATTAAAAGTTTTTTCATGTCCCGGTGCTACTAAAGAAGAAGCAGCTCCACCTCCTGGACCTGTAACGGCGTGTAAATCGATGTTGTGAGGCAATTTGTTGTCTGGGTGATTTTTCAAAGTAAATTGTACTTCATCACCTACTCTAGTTCTAATAAAACTTCCTGGTACACTACCACCAAAAGTCCAGTAAACATATTTAACACCGTCGGCCATTTCTCCTTCGATTTCTTTAATTTCCATGTTTACAATTAATTTTTTAGCAGGACGATCTCCAACAGGTTTTGGTACAAATGGAGGCGCTGTTAATTCTGCAATCATTTCATCACCAACAGAGATATCAGCATAGTTGGTTGTTGAGTCACCGTTCTGTTTACATGCAATACTTGCTGCACAAGCCACACATAATACAAGAACTCTTTTAATAAAATTACTCATGGTAGAAAAAATTAGTTTTAAATATTGGTTTCAATAATAGTTTCGTTACTATCATTTTATAGGTCAAAATTAAAGGACAAAAACATCCTTTAATATGATAAAAATCATGTTTCGAAAAAAAGTTAAAAAAATGAAAATAAGATTAAGTAAAAAAAATGAAAATGAGTTCTAGAATTCTAGATTAATTGATTTTTAAAGAAATTAACTTAATAATATTAGTTATTAAAAAGAAGAAAAGAGTGTAATCCTAAATATAAATTTTATTTAACTAATGTGACTTAGATAAAATAAACTACAAAGAAAACGATTCATAACCAGCATAAGTTTCAATTTTAAAAATTGAAGTTGTCATTTAAATTTTAGAAATTCTAAAAAGCAACTTTCTCAAATTTTCTTTAAAAAAATTCATTTTGTCTCTACTCTAATCCACTAAAAACGCTTTAAAATAAATATTTTACAGGTTTTCATTTAAGTTCATTATTTAGTTGACACTCAAAATTTATATTCAGATATAACTTATACTTCATAATTTACTTTTGATACGGAAATCAATTTCGCACTATTAGCTCTTATAGCATATAAAATGAAATCATTTTTGGCTATACTTAATTAAAATATCCTATCATTAATAGTGATTATCATTAAATATTTATGTGCCTTTTTAAGACAAATACGGCATCGATTGATTGATTATGATTCAAAATATAAAGGGAAAGTATAAACGAAAAATTACTTCAATCCTCTAAAAAACTCTAACAAAATTCCATTGTTTTCTTTTTCTGGAGTGAAAACTTCTAAAATACTTGGTTTTTCATTTTGATTTAAGAAAGCTAAGTATTGTTGCTGTAATGTCATTTCATCATTCGCTTCAAAATAATCCAGTCCATACATTTTAGCCAAATGTGAGGCGTTTAATTGGTGCGAAGTTTCAAAATACGTATTAAACGTTTCCGTTTCTTGATGTCCCGGTAAAATTCTAAAAATACCACCACCGCTGTTGTTCAACAAAATAATCTTGAAGTTTTTTGGAATGTAATTGTTCCACAAAGCGTTGCTATCGTATAAAAAACTAATATCACCTGTAATCAACATCGTTGGTAAATTAGTCGCTGAAGCTGCCCCAATCGCTGTTGAAGTACTGCCATCAATTCCACTTGTTCCACGATTACAAAAAACTTGCACGCTTTTGTCTACATCAAACAACTGTAAATAGCGTATCGCCGAACTATTACTGACTTGTAACTGGCTGTTTTTTGGCAGATTTTGGCAAATAAAATCAAACACTTTAAAATCTGAAAACGGAATTTTCGCAGTATATTCTTTGTGCTTCGCTACTCTATATTTCCAAATAGCTGAAATACTTGATTTATAAGTGCTTTCAATCGTATTTTCAGTCAATAACTGACTCAAAAAAGTATTTGTTGTCGTTTCAAAATGATTCGTAAGTGCTCCAAACGTATCATACGCACGTAATTCATCTACATGCCAATGGTGCGCTGGTTTGTATTTTCTTAAAAATGCTTTTATACGTTTTGAAACCACCATTCCACCAAAAGTCAACAAAATTTCAGGTTGAAACGCTTTGAAATCATCCTCTGTAAATGGTGTAATCAAAGTATCTATCTGATCTATGAAAGTTGGGTGATGTAAATTCGATGTTTTTTCAGTTAACACCACGACACTCGGATCATTCGCTAAAACATCCAAATATCTTTGTTCTACTGAATTTGGAAACAACTCTCCTACTAAAATCAATTTCTTAGTCGCTTTGTTCCAAGTTTCAACAGTTGAATTCCCTAGTGAAAAATGTTTTTCTTCTTTATTAAAATCAACAATTTCTGGTTTCACTTGTAATTCGGAAACGGTTTCATATAAAGGCTCTTCAAAAGGTGCGTTGATGTGAACTGGTCCTTTTTGGGTAACCGCAACATACAAAGCCATTTGAATAAGATTGTCATTTTCAACTGAAATTGCTTCTCTTAAATTGGCATTGTATAAACTGTGATTCGCAAAAACATTTTCCTGACGAATGGTTTGTCCGTCACCAATATCAATTTTACTCTGTGGTCTATCGGCTGAAATAACTATCAACGGAATTTGGCTGTAAAAAGCCTCAGCTATTGCAGGATAATAATTCAGTAAAGCCGAACCCGAAGTACAAACCACAACAACGGGTTTTTGAATTTGTTGGGCAATTCCCAAAGCAAAAAATGCAGCACAACGTTCGTCAGCAATACTGTAACATTTGAAATATGGATTATTTGTAAATCCAATCGTCAATGGAGCATTGCGCGAACCTGGTGAAATTACGATATGTTGGACTCCTTTTTGTTGGCAAATTTCGATAATGCTTTGCGCTAAAGGAATTTTTGGATACATCATTTTTAAAAAATAACTGAACTACAAAGTTACGAAGTTGAAAAGGTTTTTAGTACTTTTACTACGTAATTTCTTTGCCAAATGGAGATAAAAATTAGAGACTATCAAAAACAAGATTGCCCTGCCATTTTAGACATCATTAACGATGCTATTTTGAATTCGACTGCTTTGTACGATTACAACGTTCGAACTTTAACTACACAAGAAGCTATTTTTGAAGAAAAACTTCAGAAAGGTTTTCCTGTAATTGTTGCTGAACTGAATAATGAAGTCATAGGCTTCGGTTATTATAGTGAATTTCGTTTCAGAGAAGCGTATAAATTCACAGTAGAACATTCCGTTTATGCGAATAAGAATGTTATTGGAAAAGGTATCGGGAAATTACTATTGACCGAATTAATAGAAAGAGCCAAACAACAAAACCTTCACACGATGATTGGCGTTATCGATTCTGAAAACACCAACAGTATTGATTTTCATAAAAAGTTCGGTTTCGAAGAAGTTGGATTTCTTAAAGAAACAGGCTTTAAATTTAACCGATGGTTGCATTCCGTTTTTGTGCAAAAGATGCTTTAAAATTAGTCGCAGTTCATAGTCGCAGTAACAATTGTAAAACCTTACACTGAAAACTGCGACTGGAAACTGAAAACTAAATTATTTTCCTTCAATCCAATTTACGATTTCAGCATCTGTAGGCAACGTTCTTGGCGAAACTACTTTTGCTAATTCACCGTTTTCATTGATTAAGTATTTTTGGAAGTTCCATTCTACTTCACTGTCCTGTAATCCATTTTTAGCTTTCTGTGTTAGGAATTGATACACAGGATGCATATCGCCACCTTTTACCGAAATTTTAGCCATCATAGGAAATGTTACCCCATAATTTTTTTGACAGAAAGTAGCGATTTGTTGATTACTTCCTGGCTCTTGCGCTCCAAAATTATTGGCTGGAAAACCTACGATTACAAAGTTTTTGTCTTTGTATTTTTCGTAAATAGCTTGTAATTGTTCGTATTGCGGTGTTAAACCACATTCCGAAGCAGTATTAACTACTAAGATTTTCTTTCCTTTTAGTGTTGAAAAATCGAATGAATCTCCACTCAAATCTTCTACTTTAAACTGATAAATGGTTTCTTTTGCCATTGGTGTTGTGGTTGCTGTTGCGGTAGCTGTTTGCTTTTTTTGTGCCTGATTTTGACAACTAAAAAGCAATGCTGCTACTGAAAACAAGGTTACTAATTTTTTCATCTCTTTTTTTATTTCAAATTTAGGATTTTAAAACGCAATTTTTGATAAACATTTCTTAAAAAAAATGGCCGCTTATTAGCGACCAAATTCTTATTTTTTATAATATTTCTTATACGGGAAGTAAGCTATTGCCGATATTACTAAGACAATTGCTAAAATTACAAAGTAATACGTAACGTTTTGTTTCTCACCAGAAGCATAACTGTGTAAACCGCTCAAGTGGAAATTCACTCCAAAATACGTCATTAAAATAGAAGCGAAAGCTAAAACGCTCATTACGTTATAAATCCATCTTCCTCTTAATGCTGGTACAAAACGCGCGTGAATTACAAATGCATACACCATAATACTGATTAAAGCCCAAGTTTCTTTTGGATCCCAACCCCAATAACGTCCCCAACTTTCGTTAGCCCATTGTCCGCCAAGGAAGTTTCCTATGGTTAACATTACTAAACCAACAGTTAATGCCATTTCATTGATATACGTAATTTCGTCGATGCTTAATTTCATTCTTTCTTTGTTCTTTTCGTTTGTGAAAATCATCAAGAATAACGAAACTAAACCTAAAACCATCGCTAAAGTAAATGGTCCGTAACTCGCTACGATTACTGCAACGTGAATCATTAACCAATACGAATTTAAAACCGGTTGTAAGTTTCCGATTGAAGGATCCATCCAGTTCCAATGTGCAATCATCAAAATCATTGAAGTTACAAAAGCAGTTGAAGCTACCGTAAGTTTCGAATCTTTACCGAAAGCTAATCCAAAGAACATCGTTGCCCAACCCACATAAATCATACTTTCATACGCATCACTCCAAGGCGCGTGACCTGAAATATACCATCTTACAATTAAACCTGCTAAATGCAAAATGAAAAACAATCCTATTAATCCATGAAAAACATTGATAATCGTTCGGATGGCTTTGTAATTTTTGAAAATTTGAACAATACAGAAAGCTAACATTAAAACACCAGCTAACATATACATATAATATAATCTCTTGAAAATATCATATTTATTATACGTAATTTCAGAATTGATTTTACTTTCCGAAAGCATTACGGCTTTTCCGTATTTCTTTTGGTATTCGGTTAGTCCTTTTAAAAGGCTATTTGGTAGTTCGTAATTTTTACTTTGAGATGCTTTATCTAAGGCATTCAAATAAAATGGCATTACATTTTTAATCGAATCTAAAGCGGTTCCTGTTGGTTCATTTGTTTCTAAAAATGAAACCCATTTATTTGATTTATCACCTGGAACTGGGAACACTTTTAAAATTTGTCCACTTAAAGCCGAATATAAAAGATTTACTTTCTTATCTGCTTCAATGAAATCTTTTTGAAATTGATTCGGAACTGGCTCTTTGTAAGCCGTTTCTAAAAACTGAGCTAATTTGTAATTTCCCTTATCATCAAAAAAGGCAATTAATGGTGCATATTTGGCTTCTTTTTCAACCCCAATTAATTTTCGAATACTGTCATTTCCTCTTTTCAAATAAATAATTGGTAAAGCATACCAATACTGAGGATATTGCGTCATCGATAAAAACGCTTGATCGGAATTCATTCCTTCATAGGTATCACTTTTAGATACTTTACGAAGTAATTCCGATGAAAACGTATTAATAGGTTTCATACGACCACCATCTTGAATTACGATTTTTCCAAATTCATTCGCATGTTCAGCCGAAACTTCGTATTTCTTTAACAACTTCAGAATTTCTTCTTTACTTGGTTGGTGATTGTGTTGTTGTGCAAAAGTTAGAGTAGAAAATAAAATAAAAATCACACTCAATAAAGCTGCTTTTTTCGCTTTCACTTTTTCTAATTTCTCTTTCAAACTTGAAAAACGACTACTTTTTGTAAATAATATCGCCATTAGACCAAAATATAATAGGAAATAACCAATATAAGTAATCCAAGTTCCCCAGAAATCGTGACTTACGGATAGCTGTGTTCCTTTTTCGTCTGGATCAAATCCAGCTTGGAAGAATCTAAATCCTCTATAATCTAAAATATGATTCATGAAAACACTATCTTTAAATGTTTTTCCTTGTTCAGTATCCGCCACTTCAATTTTACTTTTGAAAGCCGAATAACTTTTTTCTGTTCCAGGATATTTATCCGCAATGAAATCATCTAATTTCACAGAAAAAGGCGTATTGTAAATTTTACTTCCAAAGAAAAGTGTAAATTCTAAATCACCAATCTTAACCGTTTGCGGAACTCCTTGCTTTCCTTTTGAACCAACTAGTGTTACAATTTCTTCTTTACCTTGTGTTTTAATTTTTACTTTTAAGGCATCATCGGTTTGTTTGTCTTTGAAATCATTATTCGATTTGAAAGTCAATTCTCCTTTAATGGCTTGCTCTGGAAATACAAACTGAGCACCACCAATATTATACAACGAACGTAACATTAAAGGTTGCACTGAATCTTTAACAACCTTACCTTGTAATTTATCAGCCATTCGCATAAAATCACCTTCAAAAGGTGTTTGAATTGTGTAGGCTTCAGCAATTTTAGTGATATTAATTGCGCCTTCTGTGTATTTATTAAAAGCAAAAAGCACGTTGTGTAAGTTTTGAACTTCACCTTCTTTTAAGTAATGTTCATGACGTGTTCCTCCACTCGACTCAACCATTTTAATCATCAATTGACCAGTTTCTGAAGCTACAACCGTTTCGGTGGCATTCATAACAAATTCTTGATGTTCTACTTCAAATGGAATACCACTGAATTCACCACTCATTGAGAAATCGTTACTTGCAAAAGCATTCAAAAAAGCATCATCTTTAACTTCTGGAGCTAAATACAATCCTTTTTCAAAAGTTTTACGACGCATTTGTCCTTCGTGATTTCCATCTACTAAAACCGTTAAATAAGGTTTATCAGAATAAATCATGTTAGCTGATTCACCTTCTCTAATAGGCATCATTCCTTCATAACTAATATAACGCGTAACAAAAGCTCCAACGATAATTAGAATAAAAGAAAGGTGTAAAATTAAAGTCGCCCAATTTTCTTTTTTGTGTAATTGATAACGTTTGATGTTACCCAAAAAATTGATTACAAAAAACACCATAATAACTTCAAACCAAACGGCATTGTAAACAATAACTCTTGCAGTATCAGTATTATAAGCATCTTCAATAAATGTTCCGGCTGCCATGGCAAGAGCAAAAAGAATAAACAAAACAGCCATTAAGCGTGTGGAAGATAACAGGGATAGTATTTTTTTCTCCATGAGATTTATAGGAATACGTTTTTTTAAATTGGCACAAATGTACTTAAAAACAAAAACTTTTTAACGAAGTTTAACAAAGGTTTGAGGAATTTATAACGTTCTCATTTTAGTACAACATTTTTACCTCTTTCACATCAAAAAATTGAATAGAATCATCTTCCAATAAAACAGCTAATTTTCCTTCTTGCGTAACTTCCTGAATCTTACCAACAAAACGATTTCCAGCAACCGATTCAAAAGCAGAAACTACATCTTTCTTAAACAAAATTTGATGATAGGCGTTCCAAAAATGAGTTTCTCCTAAAATTGGCAATTGTTTTAAATTGAATTCCAACTGATTTACAATAGAAATTAGCATCGTTTCTCTATCAAAAATTTTATTTTCCAACAAAAATAAAGAAGAAGCTTGAGGCAAATTTTCGAACTGAGATTGATTTACATTCAAACCAATTCCGATTATCGATTGCACTTCGCTTGAATTTTTGAACGTATTTTCGATTAAAATGCCACCTATTTTTTTATTATCTGCCAAAATGTCGTTTGGCCATTTGATGACAAAATTTAAATTACTAACGGTTTTTAGTGCTTCAACAATACTCAAAGCTATAACAATATTCAATGTAAAAAGACTCGTAATTCCTTCAACTCTTTGATTATATAAAACACTAAAAGTTAGATTCTTACCTGCTTCAGAAACCCATCCAGAACCTCTTTGACCTTTACCTTCTGTTTGCGATTCGGTACTTACAACTGTGAAATTTTCACAACTTTCTTGAGCAGAAAGTGCTTTTAAAAAACGGTTGGTTGAATCTATGGCATCGAGTTTGATTATTCTCATATCGTACTAACAAAATTTAATCTTATGTTAAGGTTCAAAAATAATCACAAAAAATGATACCTTTGCATAAATAGAAAAATAATAAATGGCGAAGAAGCAGATTAATAATGATGATTTATTAGCAAACATCATCAAAGGGATTGAAGAAGTTAAAGGAGAAAATATTGATATTCTTGATTTAAGAGAAATTGACAACACGGTTTGTGACTATTTTGTAATTTGCAATGGAAATTCAAATACACAAGTAAATGCAATCGTAGGATCAATACAAAAAATCGTTTCTAAAGAGTTAAAAGATAAACCTTGGCACGTTGAAGGTGCTGAAAATGGAGAATGGGTTTTAATGGATTACGTAAACATTGTAGTACACGTTTTTCAAAAACACATTCGCGAATACTACCGAATTGAGAGTTTATGGGGTGATGCAAAAATCACTACCATTGAATCAAAATACTAAAAAATTTTATGGCACAAAATAATAATTCTGGATTTAAGTTTAGTCCGTGGATGAGTATTGTACTTGTCTTGACTATTTTTTTTACGATAAGTTTATTTACCAAAGGAATTGATTTAAGCAATCCTGCGCCTACAACATTATCAAAATTCTACCAGTTTTTAGATAAAAATCAGGTACAAAAAGTGGTGTTTACCAATACTAAAGCTACTGTCTATTTAAAGAAAACAGCTTTAACAGATAAAACACATGACAAAGTAAAGAATGATGTTTTAAACAAATTAAACACTAAAGGTCCTCACTATTTCTTTGAAATTGGTGATTTAAAAACCTTTCAAGAAAATTTACAAAAAGCATCAAACGAAGGTAAACTTTCAGAATATGAAAAAGAACCAGAAAGCATGTGGGGGGAACTTATCTCAATGCTTTTACCAATTGTAATATTAATTGGTTTATGGATTTTCATGATGCGAAGAATGTCAGGTGGTTCTGGCGGTGGCGGAGGTCAGATTTTTAGCATCGGAAAATCGAAAGCTAAATTATTTGACGAAAAAAATGATACAAGAGTAACATTTGAAAACGTTGCCGGATTAGAAGGAGCTAAAGAAGAAATTCAAGAAATCGTAGAATTCTTGAAAAACCCTGAAAAATATACTTCTATTGGAGGAAAAATTCCAAAAGGAGCTTTATTAGTTGGTCCTCCAGGAACAGGAAAAACCTTATTAGCAAAAGCCGTTGCCGGTGAAGCTAAAGTACCTTTCTTCTCTTTATCAGGTTCTGATTTTGTGGAGATGTTTGTAGGAGTTGGAGCTTCTCGTGTTCGAGATTTATTCAAACAAGCGAAAGAAAAATCACCATCTATCATTTTCATTGACGAAATTGACGCTGTAGGTAGAGCTCGTGGAAAAAACAACATGACAGGTGCTAACGACGAAAGAGAAAACACGCTGAATCAGTTATTAACTGAAATGGATGGTTTTGGAACCAATTCCAACGTAATTGTTTTAGCTGCAACCAACCGTGCTGATGTTTTAGACAAAGCTCTATTACGTGCCGGTCGTTTTGACAGACAAATTTATGTAGACTTACCAGACATTAGAGAACGTAAAGAAATTTTTGAAGTACATTTAAAACCTTTGAAAAAATCAGAGGAGTTAGATACTGAATTTTTAGCAAAACAAACTCCAGGATTCTCGGGTGCTGATATTGCTAATGTTTGTAACGAAGCGGCTTTAATAGCAGCTCGTAAAGACAAAAAAGCAGTTGATAAACAAGATTTCCTAGACGCTGTAGATAGAATTATTGGTGGTTTAGAAAAGAAAAATAAAATCGTAACTCCTGAAGAAAAACGTGCTATTGCGATTCACGAAGCAGGTCACGCGACAGTAAGTTGGATGTTAGAACACGCTGCACCATTAGTAAAAGTAACAATTGTTCCTCGTGGACAAAGTTTAGGTGCTGCTTGGTATTTACCCGAAGAAAGACTGATTGTACGTCCGGAACAAATGTTAGACGAAATGTGCGCAACTATGGGTGGTCGTGCAGCTGAAAAAGTAATTTTTAATAAAATTTCTACGGGAGCGTTGAGCGATTTAGAGAAAGTTACACGTCAAGCAAGAGCAATGGTAACGATTTATGGATTGAATGATAAGCTTGGAAATATTACTTATTACGATTCAACAGGACAATCGGACTATAATTTTTCAAAACCATATTCAGAAGAAACAGCAAAAGTTATCGATACTGAAATTTCAAAATTAATTGAAGAACAGTACGACAGAGCGATTCATCTTTTGGAAACAAACAAAGAAAAACTAACCCAATTAGCTGATATTCTGATTGAAAAAGAAGTAATTTTTAAAGATGATTTAGAAACTATTTTTGGAAAAAGACCTTTTGATAAAGAAGTTACTACAACTCCTGAAAACACGGACGAAAAGACAATCTCAGAATAAGTAACTTATCAACAAAATAATATTAATAAAAATCTTAGTTCTGTATGTAAAGAACTAAGATTTTTTTTATCTTTGATTTTCACAGTTAAAAAACCTACTAAAGATACATGAGTCTTTTTAGAAAATTTTTTGGTACATCATCAGAAGAGGAAGACAACGACAAAAAACAAGATGTCAAAAGTCCATATACTCCTGATACCACATTACCAATAGACGAACAGTTTACTTTCAATTTCAAAGGAAATGGAGGTAAATTCATTTATTGTGAGAATTTAGATGAAATTGCAGAGAATTTTGAAAATATATTAGCAGAAAATGATTGGTTTGAATGTAATGCCCAGTGTTTTGACAACCGATTACTTTATTTGCTTGATGATAACAAATTAACTTACGACAATTTATCAACTCCTGTATTTTTTCTTTCTTCTTGTGAAAATTTAATCGCAGATGAAGGCTCTATATTATTCTCATCTAATCAATTGAAACACTTCAAACCTAATGAACTTCCAACTAACATGATTGTTTTCGCAACAACAAGTCAGATAGTAAATAGTAAAAGTGACGGCTTGAGGCGTATTAAGAGCACGCACGAAAAAAATTACCCTTCTAATATTACCACCATAAAATATTTTGAAGAAGTAAAAGAACAGGATTTTCTTCACTATGGAAGTTGCCATAAAAATCTATACTTACTTCTTTTAGAAGATTTATAATAATGAACGAAACGCTAAAAAGAGCATTATCTGGAGCCGTTTATGTTGTATTACTGTTAGGCTGCATTTCTTATTCAAGGGAAGGTTTAGCCATTCTTTTTGGTGTTTTTTTGGTGATTGGAGTTTACGAATTTTGTAAAATGTGTAGATTAAATTTCTACATTAGTATCCCAATTGCTGCAGGTTGCTACTATTACTTATGGAATAAAAATTCCGACTTAAACTTAAACACTGCATTAACAGCCATTTCGATTATAATTTCTATAAAATTATTATTGTATTTATTCAATGCAAACAAATCTAATTTTAAAATTTATACGAGATATTTTTTGTTGTTTGGTTATGTAATTCTTCCTTTCATCATAGCAAATTATGTAGCAATGGGAGTTAAAGGTTATAATCCTAAAATATTAATTTCTATCATCGTTTTAATTTGGACCAACGATACTTTTGCTTATTTAGTTGGTAAAAACATCGGGAAAAACAAACTTTTCCCAAGTGTTTCCCCTAAAAAAACCATTGAAGGTTTTGCTGGAGGTTTGGTGTTTACCATTATTGTTGGTGCTCTATTAGCAAAGTATTATATCATGGCATCTAACCTTTACATTTGGGTTATAATTGCAGCAATTGTTAGTATTTTCAGTACGTTAGGCGATTTAATCGAATCAAAATTAAAACGTGTTGCCGGCATAAAAGACACCGGAAATATAATGCCCGGTCACGGAGGTATTCTAGATCGACTAGATAGTATTATATTTGTAATTCCATTTATTAATTTATTTTATTTAATTTTATACTATGTTTCATAAAGAAGGTTCAAAAATCATTTTCATTACGCTGCTTTTAGTAGTTGCAATTATTTTCTTAACCGATGCATTTGTTTCTATAAATTGGTTACGAACTATTTTATACTTATTTGCATTAGTGATTCTAGTCTTGGTTTTACAATTCTTCAGAAATCCAACACGTGTTGCAGACAATAGCGACAATCACATTTTAGCTCCTGTAGATGGAAAAGTTGTAGTTATTGAAGAAGTATTCGAACCAGAATATTTCAAAGACAAACGCTTGATGGTTTCTATCTTCATGTCTCCTATTAATGTTCACGTTACACGTTACTGTGTAAACGGAATTGTAAAATACAGCAAATATCACCCTGGAAAATACTTAGTAGCTTGGCATCCTAAAGCTAGCGAAGAAAATGAAAGAACTACTGTTGTAATCAACAATAGAATCTATGGTGAAATCTTATACCGTCAGATTGCTGGTGCTCTAGCTAGACGTATTGTGAATTATGCACAAGAAGGAATGCGTGTTGTTCAAGGCAAAGATGCTGGCTTCATTAAATTTGGCTCAAGAGTAGATATTTATTTACCATTAGGAACTGAAATTAATGTAAAACTAGGCGATAAAGCTATCGGAAATAAAACCGTTATTAGTAAAAAAGCATAAAGAATGAGTGAAAAGGATTTAAATACATTATTTGATGAAGCATTTGCTAACGCACAATTGATTCCACAAGAGTCGGTGCCTCAGGATATGCAATTGGTATTGTATGGTTTGTACAAACAAGCTACTTCCGAAACTTCTAACCCTTTATTATTTCAAAATCCACAAGACTTAAGAAATGCTTTCAAATTAAATGCTTGGATGCAAGTGAAACATCTGAAACCAGATGATGCCAAAGCTGAATACATCAATATCATCAATCAATTACTGAAAGAACGTAATTTATAATCCGCATTACAAATGAAAAAGTCATTATTGATTTTGGCTTGTATATCATTTATGATGACGAGCTGTAGAAAAGAAAACGAACTAGAAGAAGTTAAAATTCCTGACCCAGAAGTAGAAACTAAAATTTCAGCTTTAGGAAATCCAGCTGATGTAAAAGTTACAGAAGGCGGAATCTTTCAAATGCGCGGCTTAAAATATGCCTACGACGACTTACAACCTCACATAGATGGTCGTACAATGGAAATCCACTATTCAAAACATCATTTAGGTTACGCAAACAAACTAAACAAAGCCGTAATTGGAACCGATTTAGAATTAAAAACCGTTGAAGATATTCTAAAAAACCTAGACGTTAACAATAAAGAAATCCGAAATAACGCAGGTGGTTACTATAATCATAATTTGTTTTTCGAGATATTAAATCCAAAAGGCGGTGGTACTCCAAAAGGTGCTTTAGCGGAAGCCATTACCGCAGAATTAGGCTCGTTTGACAACTTACAAAAACAACTCACAGATGCTGCTGCAGGACAATTTGGAAGTGGTTGGGCATGGTTAGTAGTTACTCGTGATGGAAAATTAGCCGTGACTAGTACCGCTAATCAAGATAATCCACTAATGCCAAACGCAGAAGTTAGAGGCACTCCCATTTTAGCTATTGATGTTTGGGAACACGCCTACTACTTACACTATCAAAACAAACGTAATGAATATTTAACCGCTATTTTCAACGTAATTGATTGGAACATAGTGAATGTTAAATACGAAACAGCAATCAGTAAAATTTAATATTACTATTATTTCTAAAAATTTACTAGTCTAGCTTTTGCTAGACTTTTTTTTTCTGAAAAGCTGAAAAAAAAATACATTTTAGTAAAAATATGCAGAAAAACTACAGCAACCACTCCAATAAAACCTCTTAATTTTGACTTATCTAAATTTGAAAGCTTTTCAAAACTATTTCTGCTTTTTTATAGTTTTGAAATCGTTAGTGCGAAATAATTTAAGGGGTTAAATTATTTTACTAACAATCTTTGCAATGTATCAAACAAATCATTGCAAATAAATTTAAGCACTTGGTTAGTTAATTTAGGGGTAAATTATTATTATCAAGTTGCAAACAAAAAATCCCAATCTTTCGATTGGGATTTTCTTTTTTAATTAATTATTTCGTAAATAACAATTCTCTGTATTTCGTTAAAGTCCAAAGTTCGTCATCTACTAACAATTCTAATTTGTCAGCGTGGTAACGAATTTCTTCGAAGTATGGTTTTACTTTATCACAATAAGCGTCTGCCATTTTTTCTGTGCTCGTTAAGGCATTTGCTTTTTTACGTTCTTCGGTCATTTTTTCAACTTTCGTGTTGATACCTTCAATGTGTTCAGAAATTTCTTTGATTAACGAAATTTGTTCTTTAGCGATTTTTTCAAAGTCTTTTCCGAAAATTTCTTTTAATCCTTTTACGTTTTCAATTAACACATTTTGGTAACGAATAGCCGTAGGAACCACATGATTACGAGCGATATCACCTAAAACTCTACCTTCGATTTGGATTTTTTTTACGTATTCTTCTAATTCAATTTCGTAACGTGATTCTACCTCAACATGATTCATTACTCCCATTTCTCCAAACAATGCAATTGCTTTTTTAGAAACTTTTGCTTTTAACGCTTGTGGTGTTGTTTTGTGATTACTTAAACCGCGTTTTTTAGCTTCTTTTTCCCAAGCATCGCTATAACCGTCGCCTTCAAAAAGGATAGTTTTCGTTTGCTTAATGTATTCTCTCAATACATTGAAAATTGCTTCGTCTTTCTTTAAATCTTTTTTCTCGATTAAAGCATCTACTTCAATTTTGAAATCTTTTAATTGTTTTGCAACAATTGTATTTAAAGTCGTCATCGAAACCGCACAGTTTGCAGAAGAACCAACCGCTCTGAACTCAAATTTGTTTCCTGTGAAAGCAAACGGCGAAGTTCTATTTCTGTCTGTATTATCTAATAAAACGTCTGGTAATTTACCTACTACGTTTAATTTTAAATCTGTTTTTTCTTCTGGAGATAATTTCCCTTGAGAAACTCCTTCTAATTCTGCCAATACCTTAGTCAATTGTTGTCCGATGAAAACCGAAATAATTGCTGGTGGCGCTTCATTTGCACCTAAACGGTGGTCGTTACTCGCTGATGCAATCGAAGCTCTTAATAATTCTTCGTTATCATGAACTGCTTTAATCGTATTAATGAAAAACGTTAAGAATTGTAAATTGCTCATTGGCGTTTTTCCTGGAGATAACAAGTTAATTCCAGTATCAGTAGCTAAAGACCAGTTGTTGTGTTTACCTGAACCATTAACTCCTTTAAACGGTTTTTCATGGAATAACACTTTAAAATCGTGACGTTCCGCCACTTTTTGCATTACGTCCATTAATAACGAGTTATGGTCAACCGCTAAATTCGTTTCTTCAAAAATTGGTGCCAACTCAAATTGGTTAGGCGCTACTTCATTATGACGTGTTTTAACTGGAATTCCTAATAACATACATTCGTTTTCTAAATCACGCATATACGTTAAAACTCTAGTAGGAATCGAACCAAAATAATGGTCGTCTAATTGCTGTCCTTTAGCTGCAGTGTGTCCTAATAATGTTCTTCCTGTAGCTAATAAATCAGGTCTTGATGCAGCTAAAGCGCTGTCTACCAAGAAATATTCTTGTTCCCAACCCAATGTTGGCGTTACTCTTTTTACGTTTTTATCGAAATATCTTGCAACGTCAATCGCAGCTGAATCGATAGCATGCAACGCTCTTAATAAAGGCGTTTTGTTATCTAACGCTTCTCCTGTATACGAAACGAATACTGTTGGAATACATAAAGTTGTTCCAAAGATAAAAGCTGGCGATGTTGGATCCCAAGCCGTATATCCTCTTGCTTCAAACGTATTACGAATTCCTCCATTTGGAAAAGAAGATGCATCTGGTTCTTGTTGTACCAATTGACTTCCACCGAATTTTTCTACTGGATCACTTCCATCAGGAAATGTTTCAAAGAAAGCATCGTGCTTTTCCGCAGTGGTTCCGGTTAAAGGTTGGAACCAATGCGTGTAATGAGTTACTCCTTTAGATAATGCCCACTCTTTCATTCCCAATGCAATATAATCGGCAATTTTTCGGTCGATTTTTACTCCTTCAGCAGCAGCTTTAACAGCTTTGTAAGCCTCTGGTGTTAAAAACTGTCGCATCGCTTTATCTCCAAAAACATTACTACCAAAAATAGCTGATTTTCTGTCCAATTCTTCTACATGAACTGGTTTTCTGTCGGTTGCCTTTCTTAAAGCTTGAAAACGAAATGTTGACATAAGTTGTGTGTGTTTAAAGTTATACCCTTGAAAAGTTATGCAAATATATAACTTTTTTAAATATTTTTACAAATACCCCTATTTTTTTAGGGGTAAAAATATTTTTTACTACTTTTACATTATGAAAACATCAAATTTATACATGATAATGTTGGGATGTACTCCAAAAGGACGCTATACCGAACAACATGACATCTTTTTTGGCATTGGAAGTAGTTTAAAAGAATTAATTCCAGACATGAATGCTTTTTGGCCTGAAGCTAAAGGAAGAATCCATATCGATGCTTGGCAAAAAGTAACTTCTGTTGATGGATTTGCAATTGAAATAATTTTTAATGACGGAAAATTAGAACAAGAAGAGCAATTATTCTTTTTAAACTTAGGCGGTTACAAAGAAGGCGAATTTAAAGAATACCATTATAAAGTATTAGTTGTTGCTAAAACAAAAGCCGAAGCAATTAAGAAAGCCAAACAAACTACTTTCTATAAACATTTTGGTTTCAAAGGAGCCGAATCACATATTGATGATAAATATGGAATTGATGTGGATGACATCCATAATATTGAAGAAATTCTTTCGGATAAATTCAAATCGCAGTATCGTTTGAAAATAACAAAAACCAATGTAATTTCAGAAGATGAAAAACACATTGGTTATTTAAATTTGGATAAAATATTGGTATAAAAAAAGAGCTATCGGATTGGATAGCTCTTTATATTTATTTTACATTTTAACTTTAGTCACTTTAGCAGAATCTAAATTAAAATGTTCTTTTACTGAATTATAATCTTCAAAGTCAAATTTACCAGAAGATGATTTGTTATTCTCGTAAGCTGGAATGACTACTACCCTGAACACTTGATCTAATCTATTCCCATTGGGTAATCCTGGTAAATCATATCCAAATAAACTTACTTGTGCATCATATCGAGTAAAATCATTTCTATATCCAAAATCCAGAGTACCGTCATCAAAATAATAGGTTTCTGGTAATAATTTCCAAACATCTCCATCAGCACCATAACCCACTAAACGATAAACCAAAACCATGTCAGATGTATAAGTGGCGTGTGGATATGCCAATAAAGCCGAATATCCATTTGCATAAGTTAAGTCAACATTAGTATATTCAAAAACTTCACTTATAGTATCACTATCATAATCATCTTGAACTTCATTAACTGTACAACTTTGAAGTGTTATCATCCCGATAAAAGCTATCAATAAAGTAATTTTCTTCATAATCTTTGAATTTTAAATTATTTCCTATCTAATCATAACCAATTGTTGTGCCAAAAATTTATCACACTTTATTTTCGTATCTTTGAAACTTCAAAAAAGCTTGTAAAATGGGAAGAAATAATCCAAAAAATATTAAAGCACACAACGATAAATTGCACAAAGAGCAAGCAAAAGAAAAAGCTAAAAAGAATGCTCGCGCCGAAAAATTGAAAGAGATTACTAGAAAGTTCAATGAAACTAAACAATAATTTATGCCAAATTGTTATTGCGGAAATTCTATTCCTTTTCAAGACTGTTGCGAACCTTATATTAAAGGAATTGCCAATGCCACAACTGCCGAAAAATTAATGCGTTCTCGTTACAGTGCTTTTGCAACAGGTGCCGCTGATTATTTGGTAAACACTACTCACATTTCTAAAAGACGCTACCACAACAAAAAAGATATTTTAGCTTGGAGTCAAGCCAACAAATGGTTAAAGCTAGAAGTTTTGGCTTCAACTAAAAACACGGTAACTTTCAAAGCGTATTATTTAGATGAAAATTTAAAAGCGCAAGTCCATTATGAACATTCTACTTTTAAATTCGAAAATAATAAATGGTTTTATGTGGATGGAGAATATTAAATTCTCTTTTTGATCGGAATCCAAATTTCCTCTTCAGAATCGGGAGCATTATTTTTATATTTTTCTCCTAAAATTTCAAAATGAGGTCGAGTATCTAATTCATATTCGGAATTTGGCAACCAAACACCAAAAATATAACCAAATGTTTCTCTTGCTTTTGAAGCATCTCCAACATGATTGAAAACAGCATACAAACCTTCCTCAACAATTAATGACTGCATTGCTTCAGGAATAAAATCAAAATCTGAGACAGGAACTACAGCCCATTTTACAAATTCAGTTTGTGGATTGAAATCAAAATTTTCAGGATTGATTTGAATGTTAAATAAATCAGTACCTAAAGCATTTTGAATTTCATTTCTTCTAGGCATAAATTTTCCCCACAACTCCCCTATTCGATAATCTGAATAAGAAAATTGACTATTCATTCCGATGAATTTTGTTGTTGGAAAGGTTTTTATGATTGGTTGCATGTTTCAAAAATAAAAAAACCTCCCAAATGGAAGGTTTTTTATTTAAAATATTTAAAATTTTACATATTTCTTCTATACTGACCACCCACCTCAAACAATGCGCTGGTAATTTGTCCTAACGAACACACTTTCGTAGCATCCATTAATTTTTCGAAAATGTTTTGGTTGTTGATAGCAGCTTCTTGAATTACATTTAATTGTTCTTCAACCTTGTCAGAATTTCTCTTATGCAGATTATTTAACATATCAATTTGATATAGTTTTTCTTCCTCTGTTGCACGAATAACCTCAGCTGGTATAACTGTTGGTGAACCTTTAGAACTCAAGAACGTATTTACCCCAATAATTGGGAATTCTCCCGTATGTTTCAACGTTTCATAATACAATGATTCTTCTTGAATTTTAGAACGTTGGTACATGGTTTCCATTGCACCAAGAACTCCGCCACGTTCTGTGATTCTGTCAAATTCTTGTAAAACAGCTTCTTCCACTAAATCGGTTAATTCTTCAATAATAAACGAACCTTGAATAGGATTTTCGTTTTTCGCTAAACCTAACTCTTTATTAATAATCAACTGAATTGCCATTGCTCTTCGCACTGATTCTTCTGTTGGTGTTGTAATCGCTTCGTCATACGCATTCGTGTGTAACGAGTTACAGTTATCGTAAATTGCATATAACGCTTGTAAAGTCGTACGAATGTCATTGAAATCAATCTCTTGTGCGTGTAATGAACGTCCAGAAGTTTGAATGTGGTATTTCAACATTTGTGCTCTTTCGTTCGCTCCGTATTTATTTTTTAAAGCTTTCGCCCAAATTTTACGCGCTACTCTACCAATTACCGCATATTCTGGATCAATTCCGTTTGAGAAGAAGAACGATAAATTCGGACCGAAATCGTTGATGTTCATTCCGCGACTCAAATAGTATTCCACATAAGTAAAACCATTTGCTAACGTGAAAGCTAACTGCGTAATTGGATTCGCACCCGCTTCAGCAATATGATATCCAGAAATAGAAACCGAATAGAAATTACGAACATTTTGTTTGATGAAATATTCTTGAACATCTCCCATTAAACGTAAAGCAAATTCCGTTGAGAAAATACAAGTATTTTGCGCTTGATCCTCTTTTAAAATATCCGCTTGAACCGTTCCACGAACTTGTGCTAACGTTTTTACTTTGATATCTTGATAAACCTCTAAAGGTAAAACTTGATCACCTGTTACTCCTAAAAGCATCAAACCTAAACCATTGTTTCCTTCTGGTAAAGTACCTTGATATCTTGGACGTTCTACTCCTTTTTTCTTGTAAATTTCATTAATTTTAGCTTCAACTTCGTCTTGTAAACCGTTTTCAATGATGTATTTTTCACAGTTTTGATCGATGGCAGCATTCATGAAGAATCCTAACAACATTGGTGCTGGACCATTAATTGTCATCGAAACCGAAGTTAACGGATGACTTAAATCGAAACCTGAATATAATTTCTTAGCATCGTCTAAACAACAAATCGAAACTCCTGCATTTCCAATTTTCCCATAAATATCTGGTCGAACGTGTGGATCATTTCCATATAACGTTACCGAGTCAAAAGCGGTTGATAAACGTTTTGCTGGTAATCCCGCAGAAACATAATGGAAACGTTTATTCGTTCTTTCTGGTCCTCCTTCTCCGGCAAACATTCTACTTGGATCTTCTCCTTCGCGTTTGAATGGATATAATCCTGATGCGAATGGGAATTCTCCTGGTACGTTTTCTTGTAAATTCCATTTTAAGATATCGCCCCAAGCTTGGTATTTTGGTAACGCTACTTTTGGAATTTGAGAATGTGATAACGATTCGGTATGCGTTGCGATTTTGATTTCTTTATCACGAACTTTAAAACTATAAACCGGATTTTTGTATTTATTTACTTTTTCGTCCCAAGTTAAAATGATTTCCCAATTGTATGGATCTAAATTCATTTTTACTCGGTCGAATTCTTTAGTTAATAACGAAACAAAATCTTTGTTATCAGCAGTAATTTTTAAAGAACTTTCAACAATACCAGCTTTGTCTAATTGCGGAAGATTTCCATTAACTGATTCAACTGTTTTGAAAATTCCGTATAATTTTTGAGCTACTTCTACTTGAGAAAGTGCGGTTTCGTCATATTTTCTATTGTTTTCTGCAATCTCGGATAAATAACGAGTTCTGTGAGGCGGAATTACGAAAATTTTCTCGCTCATTTCACGCGTAATTTCGAAAGTCGATTTTAAATCCGCTCCTGTTTTCTCCACAATCTTATCCATGATAGATTTGTAAAGTGTATTCATTCCTGGATCGTTGAATTGCGACGCGATAGTTCCAAAAATCGGCATTTTATCGGTATCTACATCCCACAAATTATGATTGCGTTGGTATTGTTTTTTTACATCGCGAATTGCATCTAATGCACCACGTTTGTCGAATTTATTCAATGCTACTAAATCAGCAAAATCTAACATATCGATTTTTTCCAACTGAGTTGCTGCTCCAAATTCTGGTGTCATTACATATAACGAAACATCAGAATGGTCCATAATTTCGGTATCCGATTGTCCAATTCCTGAAGTTTCTAATACAATCAAATCGTATTTTGCAGCTTTTAAAACTTGAATCGCTTCTGCCACATATTTCGATAATGCTAAATTCGATTGACGAGTTGCTAACGAACGCATGTAAACACGAGAATTATTAATCGCATTCATACGAATTCTATCGCCTAACAAAGCGCCACCTGTTTTACGTTTTGATGGGTCAACCGAAATTAATCCGATGGTTTTTTCTGGGAAATCAATTAAAAAACGACGCACTAATTCATCAACTAACGATGATTTTCCTGCACCACCAGTTCCTGTAATTCCTAAAACTGGGATTTTTGACGTTTCATTCTTTTGGTGAATTTCATCAAAAACCGATTTTGCGATTTCTGGAAAATTCTCAGCTGCCGAAATCAATCTTGCAATTGCAGTTGGGTTTTTCTCTTCGATATGTGATAATTCTCCCGTAAGTTTATCACCGATTGGATAATCGGAACGTTGCACTAAATCGTTAATCATCCCTTGTAATCCCATGGCACGGCCATCATCTGGAGAATAAATTCTTTCGATTCCGTATTCGTGTAATTCTGAGATTTCAGAAGGTAAAATAACTCCTCCACCTCCACCAAATATTTTGATGTGACCTGCTCCTTTTTCTTTAAGCAAATCGTACATGTATTTGAAATATTCGTTATGACCACCTTGATAAGATGTCATTGCTATTGCATTTGCATCTTCTTGAATAGCAGTATTTACAACTTCTTCCACACTTCTATCATGTCCAAGGTGAATTACCTCAACACCAGTAGCTTGAATAATTCTACGCATGATATTAATGGCTGCATCGTGTCCATCAAAAAGTGACGCTGCGGTCACAATTCTTACTTTATTTTTAGGAATATAAGGAGTTTGTAGTTCCATATGTAATTTTTGTTCGTTTTAAAGGGTGCAATTTACGAATTTAATAATTTTATTTCATTCAAATTTTAGAATAAATTCGAATGAAAAATGGCACTATCTTTGTAATTACGTTAACAAAATATAAAACCATGAAAAAAATAGTACTTAGTTTATTTGCCTTTAGTTTATTTGGCTGTGCCGAAATGCAACAAGTTTTAGATCAATTACCACAAGGAACTGGCGTTTTGAGTCAGGCAGAAATTGGTAGCGGATTAAAAGAAGCTTTGAATAATGGAATTACCAAACAAGTTTCAAAATTAACAGCAACCGATGGCTTTTTTAAGAATGAAGCCGTAAAAATTTTATTACCCGAAGAACTTCAAACCGTTGATAAAAAGCTTCGTCAAATAGGCATGAGTAAATTAGCCGATGAAGGATTGAAAGTCTTAAACCGTGCTGCTGAAGACGCGGTAAAAGAAGCGACTCCAATCTTCGTTGATGCAGTAAAACAAATGACTTTTAATGATGCCAAAAACATTTTGATGGGTAATGAAAGTTCGGCTACGACTTATTTACAAAACACCACTTCTACTGCTTTGTATGCAAAATTTAATCCTGTGATTAAAAATTCGTTTGCCAAAGTAGGTGCTGATAAAGTTTGGACCAACATCATTACAAAATATAACGCCATTCCATTAGTAACCAAAGTGAATCCTGATTTAACCGATTACACTACAAACAAAGCTATGGAAGGTGTTTTCAAAATGATTGCTGTAGAAGAGAAAGATATTCGCACAAATTTAACCGCAAGAAGTTCCGATTTATTAAAAAAGGTTTTTGCTTTACAAGACAAAAAATAATGATTTGTAATTGATTTTTTACAGAAAAAACGTTTTCGTAAAAATTTAGTAATCAATAACATAAGAATAACATAACCTTAACATTACAATTCAAAAAAAGGTAAGATATTTGCACTGTAATAAGAATAAAATTCTCATTTAGTTAGGGTTAGTTTAGAAAAAATCACTCCGATGCAAATCGGAGTTTTTTTGTTTTTATACGGAAGATTTTGTAAATATTTTTTTATATTTGGGAAATAAAAATATACTGATGGTATCAACATGTACACCAAAAATGGTGAGATATGAATTACTAGTCATACATATAATAAGTTAGCGATAATTATAAACAAAAAACAATTAAATGAAAACAAGTTACTTGAAGACAATTTTATTATTCCTTTTAATAACAAACTGCTTTTCCAGTTTAGCGCAATCAGAAGCTGGTGGTCCACCAAAAATGGATGAACTTATTGGTTTTTGGAAAAAGAAAAATGTAGAAAAAATTGAGGATCTAAATACAACAAATCCTTGGCCACAAAAATATCAATGGTTTGCCTTTTATGAAAATGGAAAAGTATTTTCAATGATGTCAGATCAAGATTACAATTATACATCCAAAGAATTAAAGGAAATATTTGATGTTCTTCCAAAAGACAAAAGCCCTAATTATAAATTGAATGGACAGTTTATCTTTATTGATAATCCAGAAATCAAAGATTACGAAGAAATGTGGGGTATAAATTTATTTGCGAAAGATGTTAACGATTTTCTTAAAAAGGGAAATTTAATAATGACTTTAGATGATGGTAATGGAAAAGTTATATACTACAGGCTTTTAGAGCGAATAAAATAACTATTGCTAATAACGTTTTGCTTCAATGGCTACTTTAGGATTTTCCTCTGAAAAATCTGCCATTAGATAAAATGTTTTTTATGAGTAATCGCTTATAAATATTAATTCGCTATTATTTCAACTTGCATTAAAAATCTGTTTATGGCTACTCGCCATTTTTAAAATATAAACAAAAAAGCCAGAACTTACATTCTGGCTTTTCTATTTTTTAGCTTATTTTTTTATTCTAATACAAAAGAAACGGATACGTTTGAAATAATCTCAATTTCTCCAATGGCTAATGTTTCTTTTTCAGGCATTTGTTCGTATGCAACATCAACTGATTTCATAGAAGCATAAACTGGTCGTGGATAATTTGTAAATGAGTTATCTGAAATTACTAACGCCTTCCCTACTTTTTGTCCCGCTAAAACAGAAACATAATCTTCTGCTTTTTGTTTGGCATCTATCATGGCTTTTTTACGAGCATCACGTTCAAACTCTTTAATCTTAGACGATTTAAACTCTACTCCTTGAATTGAATTGATGCCGCTATCTACCAAATCCATCATTAACTTATCATATTTAGTTAAGTCTTTCAAATGAATAGAAATCGTTTGATTGGCTACATAATTGTATTTTTTAGTATTATAATCGTAGTTTTTATACAAGTTTACACGTTGTGTTTGATAATCGGCTGTTGGAATTCCGCGTTGCTTGATTAATTTCAAGACTTTATCTACGATTTCATCGTTTTTCTTTTTTACTTCGGCTGCTTCTTTTCCTGTGTTTTCCACAGCAACTGTAATTATAGCTTCGTCTGGAGTTACTTTGATTTTACCTTCACCAGAAATACTAATTTGTGGAACTGTTTTTACTTCTTGTGCTTGTACCATACCTGCTGAGAATAATAGTATCATTACTAGTTTTTTCATAATCTTAATATTTTAATAATTTATAGTTTTCAAGTATTGTGCCAAAAATGAATCCCTTTATATTTTTTTCATTTTAGCCATGATAAATAAAATCACAATAGGAACTAACAATGCTATTACTGTTTTGGATTCTTCTGTAATTAAAAAAGGAAATTTTGCTAAAGTAATTACAAATCCGCCAATAGCGCCACCAAAATGCGCTACATGTCCAATATTATCATTCTTTGCTTTCATACCATAAATTGAAAATAGTAAATAGGCAAATCCAAAGATATAACCTGGAATAAATCTGTACATGTACAAATTAGGTTCTAACAAAATAGCACTGTAAATAATTCCCATTACCGCACCAGAAGCGCCAACCGCACGGTAGTAATATTCATCTTTATGAAAATACAAAGTGAGTAAATTTCCTGCAATTAAACTTCCAAAATACAGATAAGCAAAATACATGGCTCCAACAATATTAATCACATAAGGAGCAAACATATATAGGGTAAACATATTGAAAGCCAAATGCATTAAATCTACATGTAAAAATCCGGAAGAAAACATTCTAAATTGTTCTCCGGAACGAATGCTTCCAATATGAAATTCGTATTTTCTGAAAAAATGTGTATCGTTAAAAGCTTTATAGCTAATTAAACCATTAGCCGCAAGAATAACTAATAAAACAATGTTCATAAAGTTTTTTTTGTAAATTTAGGAATACTTTGGCAAATTTACTTGCAAGTAAAAAAGTATATTTGTAAAAATTTAAACGAATGCAATTATTAGTTTACATACTTATCTATCCGATATTGTGGATAATTTCTATTCTACCATTCCCTATTTTTTATTTGTTTTCCGATTTTATATGTTTTTTAACTTATAACATTATTGGTTACCGAAAAAAAGTAGTTCGTGCTAACATTAAATTAGCTTTACCTCATTTATCTGATAAAGAAAGATTTGCTATTGAAAAGAAATTTTACAGCCACATGTGTGATATGTTCTTAGAAATGATAAAAACCATTACCATCTCACAAAAAGAAATTGAAAAACACTTTACTTTTAGTAATATGGAGGTGTATTATGAGTTGGAAAAAAAGAACAAAAGCATTGCGTTAATGTGCGCGCATTACGCTAGTTATGAATGGGTTATATCTATGAATTATTATATTCATTGTAAAGGATTTGGAATTTATAAAAAATTATCCAATCCGTATTTTGACAAATTAGTAAAAAGAATTCGCTCTAAATTTAAAGCCGAATTAATTACTACAAAGCAAACTATTCCAACAATTGCAGAAAATCATAAAAATCATGTTTTAGGTATATATGGCTTTGCTAGTGATCAATCGCCTAAAGCAAGATCTGCCTATCATTGGGCTCCTTTTATGGGACATGTTGTTCCTGTGCATACGGGTGCTGAAATGCTTGCTAAACGTTTTGATATGAATGTAATTTTCTTAAAAGTTAAGAAAGTAAAAAGAGGCTACTACGAAGCAAGTTTTGAAATTCTTTCTGAAGATGTAAAATCAGTTCCTAATTATGAGATTACTGATAAATTCTTGAAGTTAGTAGAAGAACAAATCTACGAAGCTCCCGAATTTTACTTGTGGACGCATAAAAGATGGAAACATACAAAAGAAAAAGCTCAGTAATAACTGAGCTTTTTCTTTTTATAAATTGAACCAATTGTGAACCATTTCTTTGATTTCACCTTTGGCACTTTTGTGAACAAATTCATTGGTTTTAGGATTGTACTCGTAATCCGTTCCCCATTCTTTATGATTAGCGGCTAAAGCTTTGATATTTTCGCAAACGAATTCAATTTCTTCTGATGTAGTTGTTGGGTGAATCGACATACGAATCCATCCCGGTTTTTGAATTAAATCTCCTGAAGAAATTTTACAAACCAAATCATGCGAAGTTTCTTGGTCTACGTGTAACAAATAATGTCCGTAAGTTCCAGCGCAACTACAGCCACCACGCGTTTGAATTCCGAATCTATCATTCAATAATTTTACTCCTAAATTATAATGTAAATCATCAATATAAAACGAAATGACTCCTAACCTATCTTGGTGTTGGTTTGCCAAAATATGTAAATTATCAATATTTCCAAGAGCTTCAAAAATGTAATCAACAATTTCGTGTTCTCTATCTAAAATATTTTGAACTCCCATTTTTTCTTTTAACTGAATCGCCAAAGCCGTTTTCATTACTTGTAAGAAACCTGGAGTTCCACCATCTTCTCTATCTTCGATATTGTCGATGTATTTGTGTTCGCCCCAAGGGTTTGTCCAACTTACGGTTCCACCTCCGGGACAATCGGGAACGTTATTTTTGTATAAATCTTTGTTGAAAATCAAAACACCTGAAGTTCCAGGACCACCTAAAAACTTATGAGGCGAAAAGAAAATCGCATCCAAATAACTTTCTGCATCTTCTGGGTGCATATTAATATTCACATACGGACCCGAACAAGCAAAATCTACAAAGCAAACCCCATTATTTTGGTGCATTAATTTGGCTACTTTGTGATAAGGCGTTCTAATTCCTGTTACGTTTGAACAAGACGTTATTGAAGCTATTTTAAAACTTCTGTCTTTGTATTTTTCTAGTAAATTCTTTAATTCATTAATGCATAACAATCCGTTTTCATCAGCTGGAATTACCACTACATCTGCAATAGTTTCTAACCAAGATGTTTGATTGGAATGGTGTTCCATGTGCGAAATAAAAACGATTGGTTTTAATTCGTTTGGAATCGCTGTAAACTCTTTTAAATTTTCTGGAATACGAAGTCCTAAAATACGTTGGAATTTATTCACAACACCTGTCATTCCCGTTCCATCGGTAATTAAAATATCCGAATCAGATGCATTTACATGATGTTTGATAATATGACGTGCTTCATGATACGCCATTGTCATGGCGGTTCCTGTAACTGAAGTTTCGGTATGCGTATTGGCAACAAACGGACCAAAATCGTTCATCAATTTCTCTTCAATTGGGCGATATAATCTTCCGCTAGCTGTCCAATCGGTGTAAATGATTTTCTTTTCCCCAAAAGGCGATTGAAATTTTTGATTGATCCCAATTATATCCTTTCTGAACTCCTCAAAGTAACATTCTAATTGGGTTTTAGTAGTTGTAGTCGACATTGCGTTGTATTTTATTTATTCTTTCGTTTGTCTTTCGTATAAAACCGTTTCTACTGTTTCAAAATCAGTTGGTTTTCCTTCTGTGACAAAATATTTTATTAAAACTTGACCCCATAAATCGCCACAAGAAAATTCAGCAATTATCCATCTGTGGTTAAGAATTTTTGATGTATTAATCAAAAACGGAACACCATCAATTGGTTCATATGGAACAAGTGGATTTCCTTTTTTATTTTCATTTAAACTAATCAAATCTTCTTTAACTTTTACAGCTACTTTTTGATAATCCAAATTGTTAGAAAAGAAATATTCTTGCGCATCTTCGTCGCTTTCCAAAGCAAAATAATTAGCATTAGCTAAAGTGGCAACAGAATCTCTCGACGTTTTTAAATTCGCTTTTACTTTTAGTACTTCTTTGTCTTTAGCATCTAATATTTTGGTTGAATTCACATATTGAAATACATTAAACAATAATGAGAAAATCAAAGCATACAAAATTACGTTCTTCATAAGTATTAAATATTAATTTCTAAATTGTCATAAGCTACGAACACATTTTCTGGCAATTTCTTCTGAATTTCTTTATGAAAACCAAACAAATGGCTGATATGTGTTAAATAAGTTGTTTTTGGACGCACCAAAGATATGAAATGTAAAACTTCTTCTAAATTAAAATGTGTTGCATGTGGTTCTTCTCGCAAGCAATTCACAACCAAAACCTTACAATCTTTAATTTTTTCGATTTCAGAAGCTTCCATTGTTTTCACATCTGTCAAATACACAAAATCTTGAATTCGGTATCCAAAAACTTGCAACGAACCATGGTACGCATTTATGGGAATAACAACTTCATTATTCACCATAAACGATTGGTTATTAATGACTTCATTTTCAGAAACTGAAGGTGCACCTGGATATTTATTTTCGGTTTCAAAGATGTAATCGAATCTTCGTTCTAAATTCTTCAATACGCGTTGATGAGCATAAATGGCAATAGCTCCTTGTTTAAAAAAGAACGGACGAATATCGTCTAAACCCGCAGTATGGTCAGCATGTTCGTGCGTAAATAACAACGCATCAATTTTAGGACATTTCGAATTTAGCATTTGTTGTCTAAAATCGGGACCACAATCGATAACAATAGAAGTATCTCCGGTTTCAATCCAAACCGAGACACGTAATCGCTTGTCTTTCTCATCTGAACTCAAACATACCGAGTGATGACTTCCAATTACTGGAATTCCTTGAGATGTACCTGTTCCTAAAAAGTAAATTTTCACAACCTTATCTTTTGCACAAAAATAACAATAATTATGGTAGTTTTTATAAAATGATTAACTTTGCAATTAGAGATTATTATTCTCGTGTACCCCAAAATATATTTTAATGAAAAGTATGGTTACAGATATTAAAGTTCGTGGAGATAAAGAGATAGAGCAAATCCCTTCCATTAAAGATAAAGCATTAAGAATCAATCTTAATGAAAACATCTATGGAACGTTTGCAGAGATTGGTGCAGGACAAGAAACAGTACGTAACTTTTTTAGAGCTGGAGCCTCTTCTGGAACTATTGCAAAAGCCATGTCGGCATACGATAAAGACTTTAGTGACGCTATCTATGGTGAAGAATCTGATGGTCGTTATGTAACAGAAAGTCGTCTTCGCAAAATGCTAACTCACGAAATTAATCTTGTTGAACAACGTTTAAGTAGAGACAAACATCCAAATAAATTGTTTTTTAGTTATGCTAATACGGTTGCTACAATCGACTTTGCAAAGCAATTTAAAGGTCACGGATGGGTTGGAATTGTGTATCAAGTAGAGCCAGACGAGGATTATAACGAAATTATTCTTCACATTCGTTTCAAAGAAAATGATGCCAAATTACAACAAGAAACTCTAGGGATTTTAGGTGTAAATTTAATTTATGGTGCTTTCTATAAATACAACGATCCAAAAAAATTACTTCGTTATTTATACGACCATTTAGATAAAGATCAATTAGAAATTGATACCGTTAACTTCTCAGGTCCAAGATTTGCTAATGTTGACAATCGTTTGATGAGTTTACAATTAGTTAAAAATGGAATGACGGATGCCGTAATGTTTGGTCCTGATGGAAAAAACATCTTACCTGCAGCGGTTTTATATAAGAAGAATATCTTAGCTTTAAGAGGAAGTTTTAGACCTGTTACTAAGGTAAATATGGACATGTATGAGGAATCATACAACATGTTTATCAAAGAAAATAAAGTTGCCGAAGACAACACGTTTGTTGTTTTTGAAATTACGCTTTCCAACTTAAAAGCCGAAGGTGAAATTGACGAACGCGATTTCCTTGACCGTGCTGAATTACTTTGTAAATTAGGTAAAAACGTAATGATTTCGAACTTCCAAGAATATTTCAAAGTTGTAGAATACTTCTCTAATTATTCAAAAGCAAGAATGGGATTAGCTATGGGAGTAAATAACTTAGTTGAAATCTTCGACGAGAAATACTACCGCCATTTATCAGGAGGAATATTGGAAGCATTTGGAAAATTATTCTACCGCGATTTAAAAGTGTACTTATACCCAATGAAAGATGATAATGGAAACGTTATTACTTCAGAAAACTTAAAAGTACATCCGAGAATGAAAGAATTATACAAATTCTTCAAATTCAACGGAAAAGTAATTGACATTAAAGATTATGACGAAAAGAACTTAGATATTTTCTCAAGAAAAATTTTAAAAATGATTTGTAGAGGCGAATCAGGTTGGGAAGATATGCTTCCTGAAGGAACTGCGGATATCATTAAAAAAGAAAAATTATTTTCTTACGCTTGCGAAATTGATTTCAAAGAGAAGCAAACGGAAGAAATTAACTAATATCGAAAATCACTCCTAAAAAGAGTGATTTTTCATTTCACAAATACAAACCAAATGAACATTCGTCTTTTAGCAATTGGAAAAACAGATAATAAAGCCCTACAAACCTTGATTGATGATTACACCAAGCGTTTGTCGTTTTACGTGAAATTTGATTTGGAAATTATTCCCGATATCAAAAACGTAAAGAATTTATCGGAAGCCCAACAAAAAGAAAAAGAAGGCGAATTGATTTTATCGAAAATCACCCCAACTGACCAATTAATTCTACTCGACGAAAACGGAAAAACATTTAGCAGCGTAGGATTCTCCGATTTTTTGCAAAAGAAAATGAATGCGGGAATTAAAACCTTAGTATTCGTAATCGGTGGTCCATACGGATTTAGCGAAACCGTTTATCAAAAAGCACAAGGAAAAGTTTCTTTATCCGAAATGACATTTTCACATCAAATGGTACGCTTATTCGTCATCGAACAAATTTATAGAGGTTTTACGATTTTAAGAAATGAACCGTATCATCATCAGTAATAATTAAGGTAAAAGGATAAAGGAAAAGGGTAAAAGTAAACTACTCTATCCAATTCTCAACTTACAACTACAACTTACACCCACATTCAGGCAATTTCTTTTCATCGTACACAAACTCAAAAGAAGATAATTGAATTTCGTTGTTTGTTGCTTTCCATGCCAAAATTTTATTTTGAATGTATTGGTCGTACGTTAAGCGGTTATCAAAGTTCAAATGTAGCATCGTGATTTTACCATCACTTGTAAAGTCAGCAAATTCTTTGATGAAATCGATAAATTCTTCTCTTGAAACATCGTTTCCGTCAACGGTAATTTTGTTGTCTTTATTGAAATTCACAGTGAAATTGTGGTAATTTCTATAGTGTTCGGCGTGTTTTTTAATAAAAAACTTAGAAAAATGCTTGCTATACTTGAACTCCACATCCGTAAACGGGAAAAAAGCCAAATTCTTAGCTACGCTATCCGAATACGTAAAAACGTTCATGGTTCCTTCTTTGGAGTGTGAACTGCGTTTCTTTTTATCTTGCAAATTCATCACTTCTGGAATGACTAATTTCAGAGGCAAACGTTTGTCGATATTAAAAACCCAATTGGTAGAAGCAATAGCATTTTTGCGATTCACTTCTACAATCGTATCTAATTTTTCTTTGTCATCTGGATTTTCTTCCGTTTTGAAAAACATATAAACGGGAGAATGGTCTGTCATTTCTTTCATAACCGAAACACTTTCTTGGGGTAATAATACTTCTTCGTTATTACAAGAAAACAAGCCTATCAAGGCAACAATAGCAACTAATTTTTTCATTCTTTATTTTAATTTACTGACTAATTTTATACATTCCACCGCTTCTTTTACATCGTGCACTCGAAGAATTTTTGCTCCTTTTTGTAAAGCGATTGTATTCAAAACCGAAGTTCCGTTCAAGGCTTCTTGTGGCGAATTTTCCAATACTTTATAAATCATCGATTTTCTGGAAACTCCGACTAATATTGGCAATTCTAATATTTCAAACAACTCCATTTTATGCAACACTTCGTAATTCTGTTCTACTGTTTTGGCAAAACCAAATCCAGGATCAATCACAATATCCGAAATTCCAAAACTTCTCGCCTTTTGAATTCGCTCCGAAAAATAGAAAATCATTTCTTTTACAATGTCGTTGTAATCGGTTAGACTTTGCATCGTTTGCGGATTGCCTCGCATGTGCATCATGATATATGGCACTTTCAATTCGGCAACGGTTTCCAACATTTTATCATCTAATAAACCTGCTGCAATGTCATTCACCATCGCAACTCCATGTTCTACCGAAGCTTTCGCAACTTGAGCTCGAAATGTATCTACCGATAAAATAATATTGGGAAACGTTTCAACCAATGATTTCACAATCGGAACCAAACGTTTGATTTCTTCTTCTTCCGAGACAAATTCAGCACTTGGCTTACTCGAATAGGCTCCGATATCAATAAAATCAGCACCTTCCGAAAGCATTTTGTCAACCTGATGAATAATCGAATTGATTTCTTTGTGCTTGCCTCCATCGTAAAACGAATTGGGCGTCACATTCAAAATTCCCATTACTTTTGGAGTAGTTAAATCGATTAAATTCCCGTTATAATTGATATTCATCTTAATTTCTTTTCAATTTTGAGTTAATTCCTTACTTTTGAAAATTCTCACACAAATATAAAGCAAATAATGTCGAATACTTCTCAACAATATGATAAAGTTATAGCGGTTTGTCGCGATTTATTTTCAAAAAAAGCACATGATTACGGAACCGCATGGCGTGTTTTACGTTTGCCTTCTTTAACCGATCAAATTTTTATTAAAGCGCAACGAATTCGCAGTTTACAAGAAAACGAAGTGCGTAAAGTAGACGAAGATGAAACTTCAGAATTCATCGGAATTATTAATTATTGTGCGATGGCATTGATTCAAATGGAAAAAGGAATTGCGAGTCAACCTGACATGTCAGCTGATGAAGCAATTAGACTATATGATGAGAAAATCGCTGAAACCAAAGCCTTAATGGAAAACAAAAACCACGATTATGGCGAAGCTTGGCGCGATATGCGAATCAGTTCTTTAACCGATTTGATTATTCAAAAATTACTTCGCGTAAAGCAAATCGAAGACAACAAAGGAAAAACTCTAGTTTCAGAAGGAATTGACGCCAATTACCAAGATATGATTAACTATTCGGTTTTCGCCTTGATTTTAATGGAAAATAAATAACAAGTCGTTAACACATTACCTTTTTTGTAAATTGTATTTTAGCCATTAGAAATCCCAAAAAGCAAAAAACAAAAAACAAATAAATCTAAAATTTCAATTTTTTAAATTCAAAAAAATCTAAATGAGTGAAAAAAAGTATGATTTAGAAGATAGAACTCTCGAATTTGCAATAGCTTGTAGAATTTATATTGGTAAATTACCAAAATCAATCTCAAATATTGAGGATTCAAAACAATTAGTTAGAGCATCAGGTTCTATTGGAGCTAATTATATAGAAGCCAATGAATCACTAAGTAAAAAAGATTTTGTTTTTAGATTGAAAATTTCGAGAAAAGAAAGTAAGGAAGCCGTTTATTGGTTAAACATTTTAAATAGAATAAACCCCGAATTTAAATCCGAAACAGAACAACTTATTAAAGAAGGTAAAGAATTGAAATTGATATTTTCTTCTATAATTGAAAAATACAAAGTTTAGATTTTGGATTTGAAATTTAAAATTTGGTCCTTATTTGTAATTTATGATTTGCTATTTGTAATTTAAACATACTATGAACTCAAAAAACATTTCTTGGATTTTACGCCTAATTATTTCTGCCTTATTTATTGTTTCGGCTGTAGCCAAATTATATCCTTCGCCTTATTTTGCGATTTCCACTTTTGAAGTAAAACAATTGTATCCATTAGGATTTTCAGAAGGTTTTGCTCCTTATTTCTCTCGAATTTTAATCGGAATTGAATTCGCACTTGGAATTGCTATTTTGCTAAAAGATTACTTGAAAAAAATCACAATTCCAGCTACGATTTTGTTATTAGCGGTTTTCACAATTCACTTAAGTTACACAACTTTCGTTAGTGGAAATGCAGGAAATTGTGGTTGTTTCGGAGAATTAATTCCAATGACACCAGTGGAAGCCATTATCAAAAATATCATTGCTATTGGATTGTTAATTTGGTTATTCAAAATACTACCTGCTGATGGAAAATCGAATTTTTGGTTGTTGAAATCGGTTGCTTTAGGCTGTGTTTTAGGGCTTTTTATGGTGGCTCCTATTCGACCAGTCGCAGAAGTTATAGAAGAACCAACTTCTGAAATTCAAGACAATTTAGGAGTTGTAGTTGATTCTAGTGCTTTATTAACTATTGAAGAACCAAAAGCTGAAATCACTAAAGATACTATTAAAAAAGTGGAAGAAAAGAAAGCCGAAGACGCTCCTAAAAAAGTAAAATCGGGTTACGAGAAATATTTTCCGGGTATTGATACCGACAAGAAAATTCTTTGCTACTTTGTTCCGGGTTGCGACCATTGTATGGATACGGCAAAAGAATTGAATGAAATGCGTAAAAAAGACAAGAACTTTCCTCCTATTTATGTGATTTTTATGAATGAAGAACCAGAAAAACTCCCAACGTTCTTTGAGTTTGCAGGAACTAAATTCCCATACAAAATGATTGATGTAATTCCGTTTTGGACCGAATTAGGTTCAGGAAGAGACACACCAGGAGTGAAATATTTATGGAATGGAAACGAATTCAAATACTATGACGGCATCAATGAAAACAAATTCAATGGAGCCGAATTCAAGAAATTAATTAAAAAACCGTATTCAGAATTAAAAAAATAAGCTATGAAAAAAATATTCGTTTTAGCAACAATGCTAATTAGCACTTTAGGATGTGCACAAAAAGAAGAAACGACTTTTAAAAAAGAGAGTCTTGACTATGTTTTAAAAACAACAAATGATCAACCAATTACTTTTCAAGAAGTAGTAAAAAAACATGAAGGAAAGACAATATTCATAGAACTTTGGGCTTCATGGTGTTCAGATTGTATTAAAGCAATGCCAGAAGTTAAAAAATTAAACCAAACTTATGGTAAAGAAGTTGTTTTTGTAAACTTATCCTTTGACAAAACATTTGAAAAATGGATTCAAGGAATCGAAAAACATGAAGTGGAAGGTGAGAATTATTTCATTGGTGATAACATGAAAGGAACATTTGGAAAATCATTAGATGTAGATTGGATTCCAAGATACTTAATAGTAGATAAAACCGGTAAAATTGTTTTATACAGAGCCATAGAAAAAGATTTTGACAAAATAAAAGAGGTCTTAAACAAGGTTAAATAAATAGTCAAATCTTCGCAAACCTTTGCGTAAATTTATTGCAATGAGGTGACTAAAAAAGTACTAATTAAACAAACAAATTAGTACTTTTGAAATTATTAAAAATGAAATTTCAATGAGAAAAAATATCGTTGCCGGAAACTGGAAAATGCACAAAACTCAAAAAGAAACGATTGCATTATTAGAAGAAATTATCGCGAAGAAACCAAATACAACTACTGAAATTATTGTAGCTCCAACGTTTGTCAACTTGTCAAAAGCAGTTGAGATTACGAATGGAAAAGGAATTACAGTAGCTGCTCAAAACATGCATCAAGCGGAAGGTGGTGCTTTTACAGGTGAAATTGCAGCTTCTATGTTAACTGATATCGGAGTAACAACGGTAATCCTTGGTCACAGCGAAAGGCGTGCTTATTTTCATGAAACCGATGCTTTATTAGCTAGTAAAGTGGATACAGCGCTAAAACATGAAATGCGAATTATTTTCTGTTTTGGTGAAGAATTGAAAGACCGACAAATTAACAACCATTTTAATATTGTTGAAAATCAACTTCGCGATGGGTTATTCCATTTAGAGAAGAAAGATTGGGCGAATATTGTACTGGCTTACGAACCCGTTTGGGCAATTGGAACAGGCGAAACCGCTTCTCCAGAGCAAGCACAAGAAATGCATAAATTCATCAGAACTTTAGTTGAAAAAATATACGGATTTGACATTGCAGACAACTTAACCATTTTATACGGAGGAAGCGTAAAACCAGATAACGCCAAAGAAATCTTCTCAAAACCTGATGTCGATGGTGGATTAATTGGTGGTGCCGCTTTAAAAGCAGATGACTTTTTGGCTATTGTGAATGGGTTTTAATTAAGTTATGAAATTGAAATTAATTTATCTTTTCCTTTTTTTTAGCTCCGTTATTTTGGGACAAGAAATTCCAGAAACAAAAAAGGGTTTTATTACACTAACAACGAATCAAAAATACGAGTTTACCAATTTAAAATCGGTAAACAACCAGGTTGTTTTTATAAATGTTGCGACGAAATCTGAGTTTATCTATTTCAAAAATGCAGTAAAATTGATTGTTGACGAACAAGAAAATGTAGTTTACAAAAGTCAACAATTCGAAGAAGAAGAAAGAATAAAAAAAGAAAAAGGTTTAACAGAAAAACCGAAAGAAATTCTTTTCAAAGCAAACTATCCTGACGGAATTTATTACACGAAAGAAGACTTTATAAAAAAGACGCCGAATGAAAATCCAAAAATTTTCGCAAAAGACTTGACAGATTACGAAGATGAAGAGCTTGAATCTATCGAAGATCATTGTTATTTTTATTATAAAGCGTCAGAAAAAAAGATAAAAAAAGTATTCGCGATTTCTTACAAAGGGTATCTGTACTTTCAAATTAAAGCAGTTATTGCAATTTCTAATAGAAATAAAAATGACAATGCACAAACAAATGATTTACCTCATAGTTTTACAAGAGTCATAAAAGGTGGCGATAACTATTTTTATGCAGAAATGGATTTAGCAAACATTTGGGCACAAGGTACAGCTATTGGTGTAGGTGGAGCATCAGGTTACCTTTTATCAAAAGAAATGATTAATAAAAAAGGGATTGTTTGGGATTTTAAAAACAAAGAATTCAATATTTTTAAAAACTGTAAAGATTACAATCGTTTTATTGAAAAAGTTCATCCAGAAAGTGTCCAGAAATGTGAGAATCAACAACCCGATATTACAGAAATTCGAAAAACTATAGACATTATAAAATAAAACTTAACTCCGAGACTTCTCGGAGTTTTTTATTAAATTTGGTTGAAACAATATTCTTATGAATTTAGAAATCTCAAAATACAATAACTCTCAACCATCAGAATATCAATTGATTTGTAATGTACTGGCAGAACAAATCGATTTACATTTGGTTGACGCTGAAAATAAAATTTGGCATGCACATCCCGTTTGGTTTTTATACGGCAATCCGATTATAGGCTACAGCAAACAAAAGAAAGGCATCCGATTGATGTTTTGGAGCGGAAAATCGTTTGATGAAAATAAACTGAATGTTTTAGGAGGTAAATTTCAAGATGCTTCTATTTTTTATAATTCCGTTAATGAAATTAATAGTGCTGATTTAGAAATTTGGCTTCAAAAAGCAAAAGAAATTCAGTGGGATTACAAGAATATTGTAAAACGAAAAGGGATTTTGGAAAGGCTAAAATAAAAAAACTCCGATTTTCATCGGAGTTTTTCTTTTTATTGATTCATCGAAATTAAAAATTCTTCGTTGTTTCGTGTTTTCTTAAATCGGTCGTGGATGAAATCCATAGCTTCTACTGGGTTCATATCGGCTAAGTATTTACGCATAATCCACATTCTTTGAATGGTGTTTTCGTCTAATAACAAGTCATCACGACGTGTACTTGAAGAAACCAAGTCGATTGCAGGGAAAATACGTTTGTTGGCAATTCTTCTGTCCAACTGTAATTCCATGTTTCCTGTTCCTTTGAATTCTTCGAAAATAACTTCGTCCATCTTAGAACCGGTTTCTGTTAATGCAGTTGCGATGATACTTAATGAACCACCATTTTCTACATTACGAGCTGCTCCAAAGAAACGTTTTGGTTTTTGTAACGCATTCGCATCAACACCACCACTCAATACTTTTCCTGATGCAGGTTGAACCGTATTGTATGCTCTCGCTAAACGTGTAATCGAATCTAATAAAATCACTACATCGTGACCACATTCTACTAAACGTTTTGCTTTTTCTAAAACAATATTAGCAATCTTAACATGCTCTTGTGGCTCTCTGTCGAAAGTAGAAGCAATTACTTCACCACGAACGCTACGTTGCATATCGGTTACCTCTTCTGGACGTTCATCAATTAATAAAACAATTAGATAAACTTCTGGATGATTGGCAGCAATAGCATTCGCAACATCTTTTAACAACATGGTTTTACCCGTTTTTGGTTGGGCTACAATCATACCACGTTGTCCTTTTCCAATTGGCGAAAACAAATCGATAATACGCGTTGAAACGGTACTACCACGTTCCGCTAAATTGAATTTTTCTGTTGGGAATACTGGCGTTAAATGTTCGAATGAAATTCTATCACGCACTACTTGTGGGTCGTGACCGTTAATTTTCAATACTTTTACTAATGGAAAATACTTTTCTCCTTCTTTTGGAGGGCGCACAACTCCTTTTACCGTATCACCTGTTTTTAATCCGAACAAACGAATTTGAGACGTTGATAAATAAATATCATCTGGAGACGCTAAATAATTGTAATCAGACGAACGTAAAAATCCGTAACCATCTGGCATCATTTCTAAAACGCCTTCACTTTCAATAATTCCATCGAACTCGTAATCAGGTTCTCTGAAATTTTGTTTTTTGTTTTGATGTGGATTTTTGTTGGTATTTGGAGTGTTCCCAGTATTTCCTTCAGTAGGATTACTTTTTTTGTAATCAGGATGGTTAGGGTTATTTTGATTTGCCTTGTGATTTGGATTTCTCGGCAAATTTTTATCATTCTGAGAAGTTTCTGTAGTAGTCACTTCTTTAATTGGTTTTTCAGCTTTAGCTACATCTTCGTTAGTAGCTTCTTTGTTTGGTAAAGGTTTTTTATTTTTAAAATCTTTACGAGGTAGTTTGTCATTTGGTTTAGGTAAAACTACTTTTGACTCACTTACTTTGATTTCTTCATCTTTATCAGTTACTTGAGGAATAATATCTTCTGGTAAATCTTTTAAAGGTTTTGAGAATAAATCTTTTTTTATTTTTGGCGCTTGGCTAACTTCTTTTTTAGGAGCAATTCGCGCTCTTTTTTCTTTAGGTTGGTCTGTGGCTACTTCTTTAGGTAATTCAGATTTAATTACTTCTGGCTTAGCTGCTTGTAAGTCTAAAATTTGGTATACCAAGTCATCTTTTTTAAGAGAACGGTATTTGTTGATTTTAGCCACTTTTGCAATCTCTTGCAAATCAGAGAGTTTCATCTCCTTTAATACTTCAATATCAAACATGGATATAAGTTGAATAAAATTGTTGATAGGGTTAAAACAAAAAAATGATAGATTTTTTTTGAGGTGTAAGGTGTCGCAGAATGAAGTACTTACGACTAATACAATGCAATAATACGAATAAATTTGAATATAACAATAGTTTTAATTGAAAAGAAATACTATTTTTGCTCTACAAATCAACTCAAAATGATACAAAGAATTCAAACGGTTTATATGGCTATCAGCGCTATTGCGATGGGCGCTCTGCCATTTGTATTTTCTTTATGGACAACAACCGATAAAAAAGAAGTGTTTTTTACTTCTTCTTTATTATATATCATTTTTTTCGTGGTTTCAGCTTTATTAGCGGTTTTTAGTATTATCAATTTTAAAAAGAGACAACATCAATTTGTGTTAAACAGATTGAACATGATATTTAACTTTATTTTACTAGGATTTTTTGTGTATCGCTCGCTAAACTTATCCGGAGAAACCATGGTTTCTGAGAAGGGTATTGGGATGTTTCTTCCTGCAATTTCTATCGTTTTATTAGTCTTGGCCAACAAGGCAATAAAAAAGGACGAAGAGCTCGTAAAATCTGTTGATCGATTACGATAAACCTATCATCTTAGTTTATTAGTGCGAAGAAAAAATCCGAAGCGAAAGTTTCGGATTTTTTTGTTTTAAACAGATGAACAACGAATGTTGAATAACGAATATTGAAGTTTTAAACTACTTTTTACCAAGCTCAATCACCTCCAAACTCTGGATTTTATCACCATCGATTTCAAAACGCAACATGGTTCGTACTTGATGAAAACCATATTTTCCACAAGCACCTGGATTCATATGTAGCAAATTCAACTTTTTATCGAATTGTACTTTTAATATGTGAGAATGACCACAAATAAATAATTTAGGAGGATTTTTTGTGATTTCAGCTCGTATTGTCTGATTGTACTTATCGGGATAACCGCCAATATGCGTAATCCAAACATCAACACCTTCACAGAAAAATCGATTATTTAAAGGAAATTCCATTCTGGCTTTGTCATCATCGATATTGCCATAAACACCTCGAAGGGGTTTTAGTTTTTTTATGGCATCGGTAACTGCTAAATCGCCAATATCGCCTGCGTGCCAAACTTCATCGGCTTGGTTGACGTATTTCAAAATAGCATCATCAATGTGGCTGTGCGTGTCGGATAACAACAGAATTTTCTTCATAAGACAAAATTAAGTTTTTATTATCACAATTTGAAAGGAACTTTACTTTTGAATTTTGTAAATTTGCAAGCTATTTAAGAAAACCGAACACCCAATTTTGAGATATTTCATAGAATTTGCCTACAACGGAAAAAACTTCCATGGATTTCAGAGTCAGCCTGACGCCGCTTCGGTACAGGAAACTTTGGAAAAGGCGCTTTCTACCCTTTTCAGAGAAACTATCGCAATTGTAGGTGCCGGAAGAACCGATTCGGGCGTGCATGCCAAACAAATGTATGCGCATTTTGAAACCGAATTGGAATTGGATTCCGACTATTGGTCACACAAATTGAATTCGTTTTTACCGCCGTCGATTGTAGTGTATCGTATTTTTAAAGTGGCTGATGAGGCTCATGCGCGTTTTGATGCTACTTCGAGAACTTACGAATATTACATCCACACGTTTAAAAATGCCTTCATTACTGATGGAAGTTGGTACCATTCGCATCATTTGGATTTGGATAAAATGAATGAAGCGTGCAAAATTTTATTTGAATACATTGATTTTGAGTGTTTTTCGAAAGTACATACCGATGTGAATACGTTTAATTGTAAAATTACGGAAGCGCATTGGAAACAATCGGGAAATCAGCTTATCTTTACCATCACTGCCGATCGATTTTTGCGTAATATGGTAAGAGCGATTGTAGGAACTATGGTAAATATTGGTTTAGGCAAAATAGAAATCGCTGATTTAAGAACGATTATCGAAAGTAAAAACAGAGGAAAAGCCGGATTTTCAGTTCCAGCACATGGATTGTATTTGGTAAATGTTAGGTATCCGTATATAAAAGAAAGAGAAAAAATTAATGAGTAAAAGAAAAAAATCGTCGTTTAATAAATTGCTAGTGTATGCAAAACCGCACAAAGGAAAATTGTACTTTGTGTGCTTTTGGGCTGTATTCTTAGCTATTATTAGTGCTTTTAGACCATTTTTATTAAATTTTACAATTGATAATTATCTAATTGAAGTTAAAAAAGAAACAAACGTAATTCAGCAATATTTTGAAGGTTTGATGCTTTCCATTTTCCCTGGAAACGATAATTTCTCTAATCTTAAAATATTAGTAGTTATAATGTTTTTGGCGCTTTTACTTGAAGCAATTTCACAATTTTACTTCAGTTACATAGCGAACTGGTTAGGACAAGATGTAATTAAAGATTTACGAAACAAACTTTACGACCATATCAATTCATTCAAAATGAAGTATTTTGATAATGAACCGGTTGGGAAATTAGTAACGCGCTCCGTTTCCGATATCGAGTCCATTGCAAGTATCTTCAGTCAAGGATTGTTTATGATTATTAGTGATGTTTTAAAAATGATTATTGTTATCATTTTTATGCTGATTGTAAATTGGAAAATTACAGGAATTGTTTTGGTTATCATGCCTGTCATCCTAATTGCAACGAACATTTTTAATAGAAAAATGAAGGGTGCTTTTAACGAAGTTCGAAACGAAGTAGCTAACTTAAATACCTTTGTTCAAGAGCGATTAACCGGAATGAAAATTGTACAATTGTTCAATAGAGAAGCGATTGAATTAGAAAAGTTCAAAGAAATCAACCAAAAACACAATGTAGCATGGTTGAAAAACATTTTGTACAACTCTATCTTCTTCCCTATTGCCGATATTATTTCAAACATCAGTATTGGATTGGTTGTGTATTTTGGTGCTTTGTGGATTATTAACGGAGATGCAGACACTTCTATTGGGCAATTAGTTGCTTTTAATATGTATATTTCAATGCTTTATAACCCATTACGACAAATTGCTGATAAATTCAATGTGATGCAAATGGGAATCGTAGCCGCAGATAGAGTTTTTGAAATTTTAGAAAAAGATGATGATGTTCAAGACAACGGAACAGTTGAAGCGACTCATTTTAATGGATTAATTCAATTGAAAGACGTTCGTTTTAGCTATATCAAAAACGAAGAAGTTTTAAAAGGCATCAATTTAGAAGTCCAACCCGGTGAAACCATTGCTATTGTAGGAAGTACGGGTGCTGGAAAATCTACCATTATCAATTTATTAAATCGTTTTTACGAAATTAACTCGGGTGAAATTACGATTGATAACCGAAACATTAACGAATATACCTTAGAAAGCCTTCGCAAGCAAATTGCTATTGTGTTACAAGATGTTTTCTTGTTTGCTGATACGATTTATCACAACATTACCCTTCATAACGAAGCCATCACAAGAGAAGATGTTATTACTGCGGCTAAGAAAATTGGCGTGCACGATTTCATTATGTCTTTACCTGAAGGCTACGATTACAATGTAAAAGAACGCGGAGTGATGTTATCTTCTGGTCAACGCCAATTGATTGCTTTTTTAAGAGCGTATGTAAGCAATCCTAGTATTTTAATTTTGGATGAAGCGACTTCTTCAATCGATACACATTCGGAAGAATTGATTCAAAAAGCTACTGAAACCATTACAAAAGATAGAACTTCAATCGTAATCGCTCACCGATTAGCAACGGTTATCAACGCGAGTAAAATCATCGTGATGGATAAAGGTCAAATTGTTGAATTCGGAAAACATAGCGAATTGGTGAATAAGCCAAATGGTTATTACAAGAAATTGTACGATTCGCAGTTTGCTGTGGAGGTTGAATAGTGTAGTGTTCAGTATTCAGTGATTAGTGTTCAGTTTTAGAACGCGGATAACACAGATTGAACGGATAATCGCTGATTTTTTTGTGCTCCTTGTGCTTTCTTTGTGTGCTTTGTGGTTAAGATTTCCTCTGCGTTTCTTTGCGTAAAACTTTGCGAACTTTGCGTTTAAACTTTTAAAATAATTCCTTAAATTCGCAACTTATAAATAAAACTGAAATACTTTATAAAAAATGAAATACGATATCATAGTTTTAGGAAGTGGTCCTGGTGGTTATGTAACTGCTATTAGAGCATCACAATTAGGCTTCAAAGTAGCCGTTATCGAAAAAGAAAATTTGGGTGGAATTTGTTTGAATTGGGGATGTATTCCAACGAAAGCATTATTAAAATCGGCTCAAGTTTTTGATTACCTAAAACATGCTTCAGATTACGGATTAACCGTTAAAGAATTTGACAAAGATTTTTCTGCTGTTGTAAAACGTTCTCGTGATGTAGCAGAAGGAATGAGCAAAGGAGTTCAATTCTTAATGAAGAAAAACAAAATTGACGTTATTGATGGTTTTGGAAAAGTAAAACCAGGTAAAAAAGTAGACGTAACAGCTGCTGACGGAAAAGTTACTGAATATTCAGCGGATCATATCATCATTGCAACAGGAGCGCGTTCTCGCGAATTACCTAACTTACCTCAAGATGGTAAAAAAGTAATCGGATACCGTCAAGCGATGACATTACCTGAGCAACCAAAGAAAATGATTGTTGTAGGTTCAGGTGCGATTGGAGTTGAGTTTGCTCATTTCTATAACGCAATGGGAACTGAAGTTACGATTGTAGAATTCATGCCAAACGTAGTTCCAGTGGAAGACGAAGACATCTCAAAACAATTTGAGCGTTCGTTGAAAAAAGCAGGAATCAACGTGATGACGAATTCTTCTGTGGAAAGAATCGATACTTCTGGAAACGGAGTAAAAGCATTCGTAAAAACGGCAAAAGGAGAAGAAGTTTTAGAAGCCGATATCTTATTATCAGCGGTTGGAATTAAAACCAACATCGAAAACATCGGATTAGAAGAAACCGGTATTGCAACCGATAGAGATAAAATCTTAGTTAACGCTTATTACCAAACAAACGTTCCAGGTTACTACGCAATTGGTGATGTAACGCCAGGACAAGCTTTAGCACACGTTGCTTCTGCTGAAGGTATTTTATGTGTGGAGAAAATCGCAGGTTTACACGTTGAGCCTTTAGATTACGGAAACATTCCAGGTTGTACGTATGCTACACCAGAAATTGCTTCTGTGGGTATGACTGAAAAACAAGCGAAAGAAAAAGGATACGAATTGAAAATTGGTAAATTCCCATTCTCAGCTTCAGGAAAAGCAAAAGCAGCGGGAACTCCAGACGGATTTGTAAAAGTAATTTTCGATGCAAAATATGGCGAGTGGTTAGGTTGCCACATGATTGGTGCCGGCGTTACCGATATGATTGCAGAAGCAGTTGTAGCACGTAAATTAGAAACTACAGGACACGAAATCTTAAAAGCAGTTCACCCTCACCCAACCATGAGTGAAGCGGTTATGGAAGCGGTTGCTGATGCTTACGGTGAAGTAATTCACTTATAGTCTTTAGAACAAAGAGAAAAGATTAAAGAAAATAGATTAAATCCGATTTGTGAAAGCAGATCGGATTTTTTTTATGGTATATATATAACAAATACATTTTTTTGTGTAACATTTTAGTTCTACATAAAGCCCACCTTTGTTTCATAAATAATACTAATTATGAAACACAAAAATTTTTTGGTAACTATGGCAATAGCTTTAGCTACACTTGTTACAGGTTGCGCAGAAGATGATTTTCAAGAAACTGCTGGCTTATGCCCAACAATAATTGATACAAACCCCGATAATTCGGCAACTAATGTTCCTCTTAATCAAGTAATCACAGTTACTTTTAATGAAGAAATGAATCCTACAACAATTAATTCCTCTTCATTTGTTGTAACTGGAACTTCAACAATAGCTGGAGCAATTACATATTCTGGAGATACCGCTACTTTCACTCCAACAGGAAATTTAAGTACTAACACTACTTATGTAGTAGAAATTACAACCGATGCAAAAGACTTAAGAGGAAATGCTTTGCAAGAAGATTATATCTTTTCTTTTAGCACGGGCGCAACATTACAACCTAGAGTAACTGCAACTAGTCCTACTCCTGATGAAACTGGAGTGGTTTTAAACAAAATAATTAGTGGTTCTTTTAATATGCCAATGGATTTTAACACCATTAACAATACTACTTTTACCTTAAAACAAGGAACAAATACAATTGCTGGTGTAGTTAGTTATTTAGGAAATACTGCTTTTTTTACACCAAGTACTAACTTAACTGCAAACACTACATATACAGCAACCATTTCAACTGGTGCTCAAAATTTGGCAGGTATTGGTTTAGCTTCTGACTATGTTTGGAATTTTACTACTGGAACTAATGTAGCTCCTAGAGTAACTCAAACCGACCCATTTAATAATGAAACAGGAGTTACTATTAATAAAATTATTACTGCAACATTTGATGTAGCAATGGATCCTTTAACTATTACTAGTACAACTTTCACCTTAAAACAAGGAAATACTTCAATTTTGGGTTCAGTAAACTATAGTGGAAATGTAGCATCTTTTGATCCAAACGATCCACTTTTACAAAATACAGTTTATACAGCAACTATAACTACAGGAACTAAAAATTTAACAGGTGTTTCGATTGCTAATAATTATGTTTGGACTTTTACAACTGAAAATAGTTCTAATGCTCCTAACTTAGGTTCAGCTTTACAGTTTGGTGCATTTGGAGGAACTGCAGGTATTACAAATCAAGGAATAAACACAGTAATTAACGGAAGTATTGCTACAACTGGAGCTTCAACTTTAGTAACTGGTTTTCATGATGCTACTGCTATTTATACAGAAACTCCTTTAAATGTAGGAAATGTAACGGGCTCTATCTTTACTGCTCCACCAATGCCTGGAACTGCAACTTCGTTTGCAATTGCAACACAAGCTTTAGCGGATGCTAATGCAGCTTATTTAAGTATTTCGCCAGCATCAATGCCAGGTGGAATTGATCCTGGAGCAGGAGAACTTGGCGGATTAACGTTAGCACCTGGTGTTTATAAATCAGATAGTGGTACTTTCAAAATTTCAAATGGTAACTTAACGCTTGATGCGCAAGGTGATCCAAATGCTGTATGGGTTTTCCAAACTGCTTCTGGCTTAACAGTTGGTATCGCTGGTCCTACTGGAGCAAAAAGTGTTACTTTAATCAACGGTGCTTTACCTAAAAATGTCTTTTGGTATGTAGGTAGTTCAGCTGTTATTAATGGTGCAGGTGGTGGAACAATGGTTGGAACTATTATAGCCAATTCAGGTGTTACATTATCTACTGCAGGAAATACAGTGCAAACTGTTTTGAATGGTAGAGCAATATCTCTGATTTCATCGGTAACAATGGTTAATACAACTATTAACGTTCCCCAATAATTTAAAATTTTAAACATATGAAAATAAATCATACAACAGCTAATGAATCGCACAAAACAAGATTCATGTCAAAGCTTCAATTACAAACTCTATTTGTAGCTACAATATCTATCTTTGGGTTTACTAAAGTAAATGCTCAAATAGAAGAATACACGAAACCATCTTGGATGTTTGGTGTTGCCGCAGGTGCAAATTTTAATTTCTATCGTGGTTCTACTTTTATGTTAAATGATAGTTTTACACCACCAACAGCCTTTCATAATGGAAATGGTGTAGGATTATTTATAGCTCCAAACATAGAATACCATAAACCTGGTACAAGATTGGGATTCATTTTTCAAGCAGGATATGATAGTCGTAAAGGAAATTTTAATCAAGTTACAACACCTTGTAATTGTCCTGCCGATTTAGAAACAAAACTAAGCTACATTACAATTGAGCCAAGTTTACGATATGCACCTTTCAGATCTAGATTCTACTTATATGGTGGTCCAAGATTTGCTTTTATTCAAGATAAATCGTTTACTTACAAACAAGGAACAAATCCAGATTTCCCGCTTCAAGAGCCAAATCCAAATGTGAAAGGAGACTTTAGTGATGTGAATAAAAACATCATCTCTATGCAAATTGGTATGGGTTATGATATTCCGTTGAACTCAACAACTAGCAAAACGCAATTTGTTTTGTCTCCGTTTGTGGCTTATCATCCTTACTTTGGACAAAATCCTAGAGGAGTTGAAACTTGGAATGTAAATACGTTACGAGCTGGAGCTGTATTAAAATTTGGTCAAGGTCATTTAGTTAATAGCGCTGTTAGTGAATCAGTTGTTTTTTCAGCAACTCCACCAACAAATGTTGAATATGTAAAAGTCGTTAGAGAAGTTTTCCCTATTCGTAATTATGTTTTCTTTAATGAAGGATCAAGCGAAATTCCAAACCGTTATGTGTTATTAAACAAAAATCAGGTAAAAGATTTCAAAGAAGATCAAGTACAATTATATACTCCTCAAAACATGTCGGGTCGTTCTGAACGTCAAATGGTAGTGTATTACAATATTTTAAATATTTTGGGTGACCGTATGGTTAAAAATCCAAACACTAAAATCACTCTAGTAGGTTCATCAGAAAATGGACGTCAGGAAGGATTAGTGATGGCTCAAAATATTAAAAACTATTTGACATCTGTTTTTGGAATTAATGAAAATAGAATTGCAATAGAAGGAAGAGACAAGCCAGAAGTTCCCTCTTTACAAGTTGGTGGTACGAATGAACTTGGTTTACTTAAAGAAGGCGACAGAAGAGTTTCTATTGAAAGTAACTCACCTGAATTATTAATAGAATTTCAAAGTGGTAAAAATGCTTCTTTAAAACCTATTGAAATCGTTACTGGCAATCAAAGCCCAAGTGGTGATGTAGTTTTTAACGTTGATGGTGCAGAAGAGAACTTAAAATTATGGACATTACAAATTAAAGATCCAAAAGGAAAATCGCAAAACTTTGGTCCTTATACAGTAGAACGTGTAAACATCCCAAGACAAACCATCATGGGTAACCAACCAGAAGGTGAGTACAAAGTAATAATGACTGGAACTACAAAATTAGGAAAAATTATTAGTGAAGAAAGCACTATGCATTTAACGCCTTATGTAGCTCCAATCGTTCAGGAAAGTATTCGCTTTAGTGTAATTTACGAATTCAACGAATCTAAATCGATTGCTATTTACGATAAATATTTAACTGATATTGTGGCACCAAAAATTCCAAAGAATGCTACCGTTGTTATTACAGGTCACACGGATGTAATTGGCGAAATGGATTACAATAAAAACTTATCGTTAGCTAGAGCAAATGATGTAAAAAACATCTTAGAAAAAAGTCTAGCTACTGCTGGAAGAACCGATGTAACATTTAAAGTGCGTGGTGAAGGAGAAGATGAAAAATTAGCACCATTTGAAAACAAATATCCAGAAGAACGCTTTTATAATCGAACCGTTATCATTGATATAATAAAATAATTAAAAAATCCGATTTGAAATTCAAATCGGATTTTTTTTTGCTTTTAGTTGTTGAAAACTTGAAAAGGATTTGTAGGAAAAATTGATTATATTTGGAAGAATCATTATTGTTTTGAAATTTGACAATATAATCCAGAGAAAAAAGATTTAATAAGAATGAAAAAACTCTCAAGAAGTATATCAATAATATCCTATTTAATTATAATTCTCGCCGGAGAAATGATTGGAATTCCATTTATTCTATGGTTAATTTTTACAATTTTTGATTTTGGAAATATTGACCAAATTTTCGCAATATTAGGAATTATAGGAGTAGTATTAAATTTTTCTAAATGGAAAAACAAAATCCTCATTACAATAATAAGTTTTATCTTAATGTTGTCACCATTATTAAGTAGGTTGTTACAAGTTGGAATTGAGAAATTTGATTACCTAGCATTTCAAATTCCATTAACAATTTTTATAATTTCATATTTAATATTCATAATTATAAACATTAAAGAGAAAACTACTACCTACAACAGTTTGAAGCAAGTTCTCAAAATGAAGTAAATTCACTTTTTCTTTCATAAAAAAAACATTCCATTACGAAGTAACACATTTCGTAATCCCATAAAACTATATAAATAACCAATAAATGGAATCATTAGGTCACTTTATCTTTGAACTTTTAAAAATTACACTTTTAGGCTTTATTTATTCTACAATTTTATATTACATCTATAATTTAATTCCAGAAAATAAGAAACCTAGATGGATTAAAACTTGGTTAAAAACCAAAAAAAGACTTTGGTTATCTATTTCAATATTTCTATTATTTTACATGTTTTCCCCTTATGGTGATCATGGATTGGGTGATAGTGCAAGAATTCCTATTAGCTTTACAAAAGAAATCAGCAATATAAATTGGACAAATTATGGAAAATTGAATAACATGAAAAGTATTGAAAAAAGCGATATTTACATGACAAAATTTAAAGTTGAAAACAATATATTGTGTGGCAATTTAGATAGTGATTTTTACGATTATCAAAACTCTTACTTTGTATATGATATTGATTCTGAAAAGTTAGAAGAATTTCAAACAGAAGAAGATTACAACAAATATATCAAAAGTAAAAACCTTCCAAAATCTAATGAATTGAAAAGCTTTGAAGATAATTATCAAGATTATTGGAGCGGTTGGAGATTTTTTCTATTACCGTAATTCGAAAATCCGACTCCAACACAAGTCGGATTTTTTGTAAATTAAATAAAACTAGATGTTCTTTTTCTTTTTTGTAAGAAAAATTAATTACTTTTGAAAAAACGAATTAAAAACCACTGGTTTTTAATTCATTAACTATTCGAAAATATCAAGATTACTTCAATACTTTGTGAAATATTGATTGAAACCTAAAGAACAAAACTATGAAAGGAGCTATTCTAAAAAACTATTTTTCCAAAATTATATGTCTTTATTGTTTGCTTGTTTTTAATCCTGCAAATTCACAAGTAGTCTCAACTATCGCTGGAAGCAGTGCTGGCTATCAAGATGGTCAAGGAACCAGTGCAAAATTTAACGGTTCGGCGGGGATTATTGTTGATGCAAATGGTAATCTTTTTGTAGCAGACAGACTCAATCATTGCATCAGAAAAATTACACCTACTGGCATGGTTTCTACCTTCGCTGGAAGTGGTACCGCTGGATTTTTAGATAATACAGGAATTGCTGCTCAGTTTTATTATCCAACGCATCTTGCCATTGATTTAAATGGAAATATTTTTGTTGCTGATTCTAACAATCATCGTATTCGAAAAATTTCACCAGCCGGAGTTGTTACAACAATTGCTGGAAGCAGCTCAGGATTTGCCGATGGTATTGGAAATAATGCTCAATTCAGTTATCCTGAAGGTGTAGCTGTTGATAGTTTGGGAAATATTTTTGTTGCTGATTCTAACAATCATCGTATTCGAAAAATCACCTCTTCAGGAGTTGTAACAACTTTAGCAGGAAGTGATACTTTTGGTTTTGCTGATGGAAATGGAATTTCAGCAAAATTTTGGACTCCTTGTGCAATAGCGCTAGATCCAAATGGAGTGATTTTTGTTGCAGAAAAACAAAACAATAGAATACGAAAAGTTCTGCAAAACGGAGATGTAACGACCTTTGCTGGAAATGGAAACTCAGGAAGCATCAATGGAACAGGAACAGCCGCTGAGTTTAGAAATCCTTTTGGTATCGCTATTGACGTAGAAGGAAATATTTATGTTTCGGATTCTAGCAACAATCGAATCAGAAAAATAACTACAACCGGAGTTGTAACTACTTTAGCTGGAAGTTCTTCTGGATATTTGGACGGAATTGGGACTGCTGCAAAATTTAGTTATCCTATCGGAATTTCAGTAGCTACAGATGGAAAAGTTTTTGTAAGTGAATCTGGTGGTTGTAAAATTAGAATGATTACTTCTACTTTGAATAACAGTTCTTTTGTGTTAGAAAATCAAATTGTCTTGTATCCAAATCCTTCTTCCTCCATTATTAATTTCGAATTACATGATGTGATACTATCAAAAATTACAATATTCGACATAAATAATAGAATTATTGATACCAAAATTTGTTTTAACAATCAAAATAATATTGATATTAATAACTTACAAAATGGAATCTATACATTACAAATAAGTACTGATAAAGGGATAATTACTAAAAAAATCATCAAAAACTAGTTAAAAAAACAATTAAAACAACTCCGTTTAGTGGGAATTTAAAATCCATTTTTCAAATCAAATCACAAAACCAAATTCCACTCCACCACAACTCCTATTTTTTACTACAACTCTTACAAATGTCATGTTTTATCTGACTAAAAATCACTATATTTGGTTGTAATTACGATGCTTCATGAAAAAATATTTCGACAATCTTACTGAAGCTTTACAAAACTTCCTCATCGAAGTGGGCGAACTCTCCTACTTTGCAGGTCGCTTTTTTAAAGAATTTTGGAAACCACCTTACGAATTCAAAGAATTGTTACGTCAGTGTTTTTATATTGGAAATCGCTCCTTATTGTTGGTAAGCGTTACGGGTTTTATCATTGGTTTGGTATTTACGTTACAATCGCGCCCTACGTTGCAGGAATTTGGTGCTGTTTCTTGGATGGCGTCTATGGTGAGTGTTTCTATTATTCGCGAAATTGGCCCCATCATCACCGCTTTAATTTGCGCCGGAAGAATTGGTTCAGGTATTGGTGCCGAATTAGGTTCCATGAAAGTAACAGAACAAATTGATGCTATGGAAGTTTCGGGAACCAACCCCTTCAAATATTTAGTCATTACTAGAATTTTAGCGACTACCTTGATGTTGCCGTTACTAGTAATCGTAGGCGATTTCATTGCAATTTACGGTTCGTTTTTAGTGGAAAACATCAAAGGAAATGTGTCGTTTACCTTATATTTCAATCAGGTTTTTAATATTTTAGAGTACAGCGATATTATGCCGGCTACCATCAAAACCTTCTTTTTTGGATTTGCGATTGGTTTGGTGGGTTGCTACAAAGGTTATAACTGTAAAAAAGGTACGGCTGGCGTAGGAAAAGCAGCAAATGCAGCGGTAGTTTATACTTCTATGTTGCTTTTTATTATTGACTTTGTAGCGGTTTTTGTAACGAACATTTTTTACGATTTATAGCCATGACAACTCCAACAAAAAAAGCGATTATCACCATCAAAGATTTGCACAAACAATTTGGTAGCAATGTAGTTTTGAATGGTTTCGATTTGGAACTCTTTGAAGGAGAAAATTTAGTGGTGATGGGAAAATCGGGTTCGGGAAAATCGGTGATGATTAAATGTGTGATTGGCTTAGAACAACCCGATAGCGGTTCGATTTTAGTGATGGATCAGGAAATTAACAAACTCGAACAAGAAGATTTAGACGAGTTACGCACCGAAATAGGCTTTTTATTTCAAGGAAGCGCTTTGTATGATTCGATGTCGGTTAGAGAGAATTTAGAATTTCCATTGCGTCGACACACGAAAAAGTTTGGTGTAATTGAAGACACGACGCCTTTGGTCATGGAAGCTTTAGAAAGTGTTGGTTTAGCTCATGCCATTGATTTGATGCCTAACGAACTTTCGGGCGGTATGAAGCGACGAATTGCTTTAGCCAGAACCTTAATTTTAAAACCGAAAATCATCTTATACGACGAACCTACAACTGGTTTAGACCCGATTACATCAAAAGAAATTGTACTTTTGATGAATTCGATTCAAAAACAATACAACACCTCATCGATTATCATTACACACGATGTGGATTGTGCCAAAGTTATCGCCAATCGCATGATTTTATTGATAGACGGTGTAAATTATATAGAAGGAACGTTTGACGAATTAGCCAGTTCAACCGATCCAAAAGTGCAAGCATTTTTTAAATAGTTTTAGTAATGGAAAAATCAAATTCTCAAAAAATACAACTCGGAATCTTTGTTATCATTGGAACATTAGTGTTTTTAGCTGCCATTTATTTTATTGGAAACAAGCAAAATATGTTTGGTAATACCTCACATTTGAAAGCCACTTTTGTCAATGTAAACGGATTGCAACCTGGAAACAATGTTCGCTATGCTGGAATTGATATTGGTACCGTAAAAGAAATCGAAATGATTAACGACACGACTATTAGTGTGCATATGATTATCGATAACAAAATAATGGAACACATCAAGAAAAATGCGATTGCTACCATTAGTTCCGATGGTTTGGTGGGTAACATGATTATCAATATTATTCCTGGAAAAGGAGTGGCTAAAAAAGTTGAAAATGGCGACACCATTCAATCCTACAGCCGAATTGGAACCGATGCGATGCTTGAAACTTTAAATGTAACCAATGAAAATGCGGCTATGTTAACCGCCGATTTATTAAAAATTACCCAAGAAATTACACAAGGAAAAGGAACGGTTGGAATGTTGATTCGCGATACGATAATGTCGAAAAATCTTCAGGAAACGATGAATTATTTGCGAATTACAAGTAAAGGAACTTCAGAATCGGTAGCTAGTTTGAATAAATTAATCAATGAATTAAATCGAAAAGACAATGTTATCGGTACATTAAACGATACGGTTGTGGCAAATAGAATGAAGAAAATTATAATCAATTTAGAGAAATCGAGTACTGAAATTGATAAAGTAGTGACTAATTTAAATGGTACCATTACCAATGTTAAAGAAGGAAAAGGCGCTTTAAATTATCTTTCAAATGATCCGAAATTGGTTAAACAAATTGATTCAACCATTACAAACATCAACAAAGCGAGCATCAAACTAAATGAAGATTTAGAAGCCTTGAAACACAATTTCTTATTTAGAGGGTATTTTAAGAAACAAGCTAAGGAGAAAGCGAAACAGGAGAAATAGTTAAAGTTTCTCCTTAACCAAATTCAAAACCAATTCAAATTGCTCTTTCTTACTTAGCGAAGAATTATCGACTTCAATAGCATCATCTGCTTTCACTAAAGGAGAATCTTCTCTGTGCGTATCGATATAATCGCGTTCTTCTACGTTTTGAAGTACGTCTTCAAAAGTAATATGTTGCCCTTTTTCTACTAATTCATCAAAACGACGTTGCGCTCTGGTTTTTGAACTTGCTGTCATGAACAATTTCAACTCAGCATCAGGAAAAACAACCGTTCCGATGTCTCTTCCATCCATTACAATGCCTTTGTCTTTACCCATAGCTTGTTGTTGCTCTACCAATTTGGCACGAACTTCCGAGATTTCTGCTACTTTACTTACCATACGCGAAACTTCAATAGTTCTGATTTGGTTTTCGATGTTCTCGTTGTTTAAGTACATTTCGGCAAATCCTAAAGCAGGATTGAGTTGAAAACGCAAATTGATATTCGGTAATTGCGCCACCAAACCTGCTGTATCTAAATGCGATTCAGAAACCAAATTATGTTGCATGGCAAAATAAGCCACCGCACGATACATCGCGCCAGTATCTACATAAACGTAACCTAATGCTGCAGCCAATTGCTTAGCTAATGTACTTTTTCCTGTTGACGAAAAACCGTCTATTGCTATGGTAATTTTTTTCATATATTTTGTCACAAAGACGCTAAAGCGCTAAGTTTTTATTTTGTTAAATCTATCGACTTTTATTTAAACATATAAGTCATATACGTTTTTTAAGTAATACTTTGTGAAAAAATAAAGTTCATTTAAGCAAGTACTTTTCACTTTTTACTTTTTACTTTTCACTTCTCCCTAATTCAAATCAATCATTAAACCAAACAAACTTGTATTGGCAGCGATGGTATATCTAGAATACGAATAATCAAATTTAACTTTTCCAAATCGCAATCCAAATCCAACTGATATTCCTGAGAAATTACGTTTGTCTACGATACGTAATTCTTCGCCTCTTCTAAAGTTATAACCTAAACGTACATTAAAACCTTTTTCGGGAAATAATTCAGCTCCAACAATTACGTGTCGTAAAGCATTGTTAATAAACGATACTTTTTCTTCTTTAGAACCGCCATCTAAACTTCCTTCTGCTCTATTTGGATTAGAAAAAGCAATATTCCATTGCTGTAAATTCTCCAAAGTTAAATGCCAACGGATTGGTACGTTTAGCATCAATTGAGAAATTCCTGCATCAATAGCTAAAGGTAATTTTTCATTCGTATCTTGATAAGGCTTAATTTGAAAACCTAAATTTCGAACAGTCAATCCATAATTGATATCGTTATCTACATCAACATATAAAAATCCCAAATCTACCGCTGCTCCCCAAGAATTATAACTTTCTAAAGTGGATGAAATTAATTTGGCGTTCGCCCCAACATACATATCGGTCCAAGGTAAATTATAGGCATAACCTAGTGATAATGCAGCTTCACTTCCTGTAAAATCAGAAGTTAAATTTCCTAATTCGTCTCTTCCTTCAAATGTTCCGTAATTGACATAGCTAATTCCTGCATGAAAAGTTTGCAAATGGCGGTCATACGTATAGGCATAAGCTGCGGTTCCATAAGAAACTTCTCCGTAGTAACTTCCATAATTAGCCGATAAACGATTGTGCATTTTTTCGTTAATAGTAGCTGGATTGTAAAACGCTTGGTTGACGTCGTAATCCACAACAGTAACTGTTTTTCCACCCAAAGCCGCTTGTCGAGGCGATTGTGCTAAGTTCAAAAACTGATATACGCTCTTACCTCCTATTTGGCCAAATGTAGCAGCCGATAGCAGTAGGGATAAAAGGAATACGAGTTTTCTTAGCATTTTTTGATGTTAATCTTACTTATAACGCAACTGCGAAGATAAAATTATATCGGTTAGGAAACAAAAAAAGAACTCCCAATAAATGAATTATTGAGAGTTCTTAAATTAATCGTATTAAAATTGGAAAATTTAGTTTTTACTTTCCAAGTTTTTAGCATTTTTCACCTTTTGATTGGTAATAGCAATATCTAAAACTTCACTCATTCTGTCTACGTAATGGAACGTTAATCCTTCGATGTAATCCGCTTTGATTTCCTCTATATCGCGTTTGTTTTCTTTACACAAAATGATTTCTTTGATGTTCGCTCTTTTCGCAGCCAAAATCTTTTCTTTGATTCCGCCCACTGGCAATACTTTGCCGCGAAGCGTGATTTCTCCCGTCATGGCGATGTGTTTTTTCACCCGTTTTTGAGTAAAAGAAGACACCATAGAAGTCAACATGGCAATTCCAGCACTTGGTCCGTCTTTTGGCGTTGCTCCTTCTGGAACGTGAATGTGAATGTTATAATTATTTAAAACTTCTGGATTAATTCCTAAAAATTCAGCGTTAGCACGAATATATTCCAAAGCAATCGTAACCGATTCTTTCATAACCGTTCCTAAATTTCCGGTCATCGTCATCGCTCCTTTTCCTTTCGAAATTAAAGATTCAATGAACAAAATATCACCACCAACCGATGTCCATGCTAAACCAGTAACTACTCCTGCAACATCGTTATTTTCGTATTTGTCGCGCTCCATTCTTGGCGATTTCAATACTTCTAAAATATCAGCATCGGAAACTTTTACGTTGTAAGGTTCTTCCATAGCAATTGATTTTGCTGCATGTCGTACCACTTGAGCAATTTTTTTCTCTAAACCACGAACACCTGATTCACGTGTGTAACCTACAACGATTTTTTCTAATTGTTTTTTACCAATTTGTAAATCTTTCGCGGTTAATCCGTGTTCTTTTAATTGTTTTGGCAATAAGTGTGTTTTAGCGATTTCGATTTTCTCTTCAATCGTATAACCAGTCATTTCGATGATTTCCATACGGTCGCGAAGTGCTGGCTGAATCGTTGACAAACTATTGGATGTTGCAATGAACATCACTTTTGATAAATCGTAACCCAATTCCAAGAAATTATCATGGAATTCTTTGTTTTGTTCCGGATCTAAAACTTCTAACAAAGCAGAAGATGGATCACCATTATGACTTGACGATAATTTATCAATCTCATCTAAAACAAATACGGGATTCGATGTTTTGGCTTTCTTAATATTTTGAAGAATTCGACCAGGCATAGCACCAATGTAGGTTTTTCTGTGACCACGAATTTCCGCTTCATCGCGTAAACCACCAAGTGACATTCTGATATATTCTCTTCCTAGTGCTTCTGCAATGGATTTTCCAATTGACGTTTTACCAACCCCTGGAGGTCCGTATAAACATAGAATTGGAGATTTCATATCGTTACGAAGCTTTAAAACTGCTAAATGTTCAATGATACGTTTTTTTACTTCTTCCAAACCGTAATGATCTCTGTCAAGAATTTTTTGAGCGCGTTTTAAATCGAAATTGTCTTTGGTAAATTCGTTCCAAGGCAATTCTAAAAACAACTCGATGTAATTTCTTTGAATGCCAAAATCAGGCGAATTTGGATTGGTACGTTGCAGCTTAGACAATTCCTTTTCGAAGTGTTTGGCTGTTTTATCATCCCATTTTTTCTTTTTCCCTTTGGCACGCATTTCTTCAATTTCGGCTTCATACGAAACGCCACCCAATTCTTCTTGAATGGTTTTCATTTGTTGCTGCAAGAAATACTCACGTTGTTGTTGGTCTAAATCGAAACGCACTTTAGACTGAATATCGTTGCGAACTTCTAATTTTTGAAGTTCTAAGTTCATGAAACGCAAGGTTTCAAGTGCTCTGTCTTTTAAATTTGGAATCGATAATAATTGTTGTTTTTCTTCAACCGAAAGATTCATGTTAGAAGAAACAAAATTGATTAAAAACGGATTACTTTCGATGTTTTTAATAGCAAAAGTAGCTTCTGTAGGGATGTTTGGACTTTCCTTGATAATTTGGATTGCCAATTCTTTAATCGATTCTACAATCGCTTTAAATTCGACATTTTTATCATCTGGGCGTTCTTCTGCAACCTCTTTGATTTTGGCTCTCAAATAAGGCTCTTCTTGCGTAAACGCTTCTACTTCAAAACGTTTTTTACCTTGAAGAATTACAGTTGTATTTCCATCAGGCATTTTTAAAACACGCATGATTCGAGCTACTGTTCCAATATGATGTACATCATTTGGAGTTGGTTCTTCTACGTTTTCATCAATTTGCGCCACTACACCAATAATTTTACCTTTGGCATTGGCATCGTTGATTAATTTAATCGATTTATCTCTTCCAGCAGTAATTGGGATCACTACTCCTGGGAATAAAACGGTATTTCGTAAAGGTAAAATGGCAATATCTTCAGGCAAAGCCTCGTTGTTCATTTCTTCTTCATCTTCAGGCGTCATTAACGGAATCAATTCCGCATCTGGATCCATTTCTTGAAGTGACAAATTGTCAAGCGCTAGTATTTTTTGATTCGGCATAATAATATTTATGGTCTTTTTGTCAGTAATATTCATTTGAAATACCATTCAAAGGTACGCAGAAAAGCGTTATTCTATTGATAATCAAATCATAAAATAATTTTAAATAGCAATTTCAAAAGTAATAGTTCAAGATGTATGCCAAGAACATTACTTTTTAGGAACTCGCAACAAAAGAAGCAATCCTATCACGAAAAATAGGATTAAAAATAAGATGGCATTTTGAATTTTTCCCGTAACATCAGCGATATAACCATAGGTAAACATTCCGATAACAATTCCTATTTTCTCAGCTACATCGTAGAAACTAAAGAACGAAGTTGTGTCTTTAGTATCTTCTGGAATAAATTTAGAATAAGTAGAACGCGATAACGATTGAATTCCTCCCATTACTAATCCCACAAAAGCGGCAGCAATATAGAAATCGTTTGGAGTGATAACAAAATAGGCGTATGTACAAATTAAAATCCAGGAGAAATTTAAACCAATTAAAACTACAATATTTCCATATTTAGCAACAAGTTTTGATGTTAGCCAAGCACCTAAAACCGCAATTAATTGAATTAATAAAATACTCACAATTAATCCCATTGTACGTTTACTATCACTTCCCCATTTTACTTCTTTTTCACCAAAATAAGCAGCAATAATCATGATAGTTTGCACTGCCATACTATAAACGAAGAAGGCTCCTAAATAACGTCGTAAGGATTTTAATTTCTTTATTTGTTGCCAAACTTTTCGCAACTCTTTAAAACCATTGAATAGTACATTTTTATGCAGTTTGTTTTCGTTTTTATTATATGGTAAGTAGTAGTAAGTGTATTGACTAAAGCCTAACCACCAAATACCTACTAAAAGAAAGGAATATTGCATCATTTGTAGTTTTTGGTCATCATCTACTGACATAACCATAGCCAAACAAATCAATAACAAAACAACGCTACCCACATAACCCAAACTAAATCCTTTTGCGCTGATTTTATCTTGTTGTTCTTTGTGAGCGATATCGGGTAAATACGAATTATAAAATACTAAACTTCCCCAAAAACCAATTAAAGCCAATAAGTAGGAAACCAAACTTAAAACAACCATTTCATCATCTATTGAAAAAAAGTACAATGACATACATGAAATCGCCCCAACGTAACAAAAAAGCTTCAAGAAAAACTTTTTGTTTCCTAAGTAATCGGCAATTCCTGATAATAATGGTGAGATAAAAGCAATGATTAAAAATCCTAAAGCAGTTACATAACTTATCAATGCTTCACTTCGAATAGAAAATCCAAACAAAACAATTTCTTCAATATTTTTTTGGCGGAATAAAGCTCCGTAATACAATGGAAAAATGGTTGAAGAAATCACCAAAGCATAAACCGAGTTTGCCCAATCGTAAAAAGCCCAAGCATTTAAAAGTTTTGAATCTCCTTTTTGAAGTTGTTGCATAGCAATTGATTTAAAATAAAAAATCCCGACAATGTCGGGATTCAAATATAATAGTAATTTTTTAATTATTTAAAAGTAACGCCAAACTTAGCCGCTTCAGCCTTTGCTTTAGGAATTAATTCTTTAATCTTAGCAATACGAGTAGCATTACTAGGGTGTGTGCTCATAAATTCTGGTGGTGCTTGTCCTCCTGATTGTGCCGCCATTCTTTCCCAAAATGCAACAGCCGTATCAGGATTATAACCTGCAATTGCCATTAAGGTTAATCCAATCATATCTGCTTCACTTTCATGCGCTCTACTAAATGGCAGCATTCCACCAAATTGAGTTGTCGCACCATATGCTGTCATTGCAATTTGTTGTGTTTCTTGCGATTTATTCCCAGTAGCTACTGCTACTCCCGCCGCTCCAGCTTGTTGTAAAACACCAGCACTCATTCGTTGTTGACCGTGATTGGCTAAAGCATGCGCTACCTCATGTCCCATTACAGTTGCCATACCTGCATCGTCTTTACAAATTGGCATAATACCCGTGTAAAAAACGATTTTTCCTCCCGGCATACACCAAGCATTTACTTCTTTGCTATCTACTAATTTATATTCCCAAGCATATCCTTCTAAATAATTAGCATATCCGTTAGCATTTAACCAACGTTCAGCGGCAACTTTGATTTTAGATCCAACTGTCTCTACTCTTTTCGCATCGCTTGTACCCGTAATTACTTTATTTTCAGATAAAAACTGATTATATTGTTGAAAAGCTGATGGCAAAATTTCACTATTTGGAACTAAAGCCAAAGTACTCTTTCCTGTAAACGGATTTTTAGCACACGATATCACAAGTGCAAAAGCAAGAAGTACTACAATTTTAAATTTCATATTCATAAGTAATCGATTTTTTACAAAATTACATCTTTTTTTAATTTTAAGCTGTTTGTCGGATTCAATTTTTGCATCATTTTTTAACTATATTTTATAATCAAATATTAAACCAAACATCATATAAATTGTAACTTGCACAAAATTTCTGAACATGTCCAAAAAGAAACAAAAGCAATCGCAAGTTATCGAAATACCTAAACCTATTTTATATACAGCAAAATTTTTGCAAGCTATTTCTCCTAGTCTAACAACTAAATTTGCGGCTAAACTTTTTACCACTCCTATTCGCCATAAATTACCAAAACGTGAATTACATATGGAACGCGAAAGTGTTCAAAAAAGTATCATGGTTCCATCTATAAACAAAGAAATTGTAGCTTATGAATATGGAAAAAGTGATAAAAAGGTACTTTTAGTTCACGGATGGTCTGGTCGCGGAACACAATTGGTTAAAATTGCGGATGAGTTACTAAAAATGGGCTACACGACCATAAGTTTTGACGCGCCAGCACACGGAAAATCAAAAGGAAATTATTCGATAATGACCGAATTTATTGCTTCAATTTTAGAATTGGAAAAACAATACGGTTCGTTTGAATATGCTATTGGACATTCGCTTGGTGGTATGTCGGTTTTGAATGCGATTAAACAAAATTTGAATGTTAAAAAGGCGGTTACCATTGGAGCTGGCGATATCATTCAAGACATCATTGATGATTTTATCAATAAATTACAATTAAAACCAGAATACGGAATCAAATTAAGAGATCATTTTGAAAAACGTTTTGTTGGAAAAATGAGTGATTATTCGGCTTACAAAGCAGCAGCAGAAATTAAAATCCCTGTTTTAATCATGCACGATAAAGAAGACGATGATGTTTCAGTCAAAGCGGCTTATCATATTCATGAACATTTACAAGGTTCAGAATTGGTGATTACGGAAGGTTTAGGACATCGTAAAATTTTAGGCGATGAAGCAGTAATTGAAAAAATTAAAGAATTCATTTCAAAATAAAAAAAGTCCTTCGTTTGAAGGACTTTTTAGTTTTTTAGAAGTTTGGTGATAAATTGTATTTTTTATAGAAGTTATCTAATGCTTCCAATACCTCATCTTCTGTATCAACTACTTTGATTAAGTTCATATCTTCTGGATTGGCGTTTTTCATTTTGTCAATCATCACATTTTTAATCCAATCTAATAAACCTGACCAAAATTCAGTTCCCACTAAAATAATCGGGAATTTTCCAATTTTCTTAGTTTGAATCAAAGTTACCGCTTCAAATAATTCGTCCAATGTTCCAAAACCTCCTGGCATTACCACGAAACCTTGCGAATATTTTACAAACATTACTTTTCTCACGAAGAAGTAATCAAAGTTTAAGTTTTTGTCTTTATCGATATACGGATTAAAGTGTTGTTCAAAAGGCAATTCGATGTTTAAGCCTACCGAAGTTCCGCCTCCATAATGTGCTCCTTTGTTTCCTGCTTCCATGATACCAGGACCACCACCGGTAATTACTCCGTAACCTGCTTTACTAATTTTGTAAGCGATTTTTTCAGCTAATAAATAATATTTATCTTCTGGTTTTGTTCTTGCCGAACCAAAAATAGAGACACAAGGACCAATTCTTCCCATCGATTCGTAACCATTTACGAATTCTGACATGATTTTAAAAATTGCCCATGAATCATTGGTTCTTATTTCATTCCAAGTCTTTTGCTTGAATTTCTCTTGAATTCTGTGGTCTTCGTTTTCGTACTGATCTGCTGCCATAGTAATTTTAGTTAATTTGTTTGTAAACAAACTATTACGATTAAATAATAAAGTTTTAGCAGTGTTGTTGTGTGTAGTAATTAGGTTGCTAAGATAATTCTTTTTTCAAAAACTGCGCCGTATAACTTTTTTTATTTTTCACGATTTCCTCTGGAGTCCCTTTAGCTACTACTTCTCCTCCACCTTTTCCTCCTTCATAACCAATATCAATTACATAATCTGATAATTTTACCACATCTAAATTATGTTCGATAATTAACACTGTGTTTCCTTTATCCACTAACTTGTTGATGACATCCATAAGAACTCGAATATCTTCAAAATGTAAACCTGTTGTAGGTTCGTCTAAAATATAAAAGGTATTTCCCGTGTCTTTTTTAGAAAGTTCCGTTGCCAATTTGATACGCTGCGCTTCACCACCTGAAAGCGTTGTGCTTTGTTGACCTAATGTGATATAACCCAATCCAACATCTTGAATCGTTTTTACTTTTCGATAAATTTTTGGAATATTTTCGAAGAAATCTACCGCTTCATCTACTGTCATATTCAACACATCAGAAATCGATTTTCCTTTATAGCGAATTTCTAATGTTTCTCTGTTGAATCGTTTTCCCATACAGGTTTCACATTCTACATAAACATCTGGTAAAAAGCTCATTTCAATCGTGCGAACGCCTGAACCTTCACAAGTTTCACAACGTCCTCCTTTTACATTGAAACTGAATCTTCCTGGTTTGTAGCCACGAATCATCGCTTCTGGCGTTTGCGTGTATAAACTTCTAATTTCTGAAAAAACATCAGTATAAGTCGCTGGATTAGAACGCGGTGTTCTTCCAATCGGACTTTGGTCGATATCGATTACTTTATCAATATGTTCTAAACCTTCAATTTTTTTGTAAGGTTGTGGTTTCTTAACTGCATTGAAAAAATGTGCGTTTAAAATTGGATACAATGTTTCATTAATCAATGTCGATTTTCCACTTCCAGAAACTCCAGTAACACAAACTAATTTTCCTAACGGAATTTCAATCGAAACATTTTTTAAATTATTCCCAGTTGCTCCGGATAACTTGATTGATTTTCCGTTACCCTCTCTACGTGTTTTTGGCACTTCAATTTGCATTTTACCATTCATATACTGAGCCGTAATGGTATTTTCTTTTAGCAATTCTTTCGGAGTTCCTTTACTGATGATTTGTCCTCCAAAACGACCTGCTTTCGGACCAATATCAATCACATAATCGGCACGTTCAATCATGTCTTTATCGTGTTCTACTACGATTACTGAGTTACCAATATCGCGTAAACTTTCTAACGATTTAATCAAACGTTCGTTGTCTCTTTGGTGCAAACCGATACTTGGTTCATCTAAAATATATAAAACGCCAACCAATTGCGAACCAATTTGCGTAGCCAATCGAATACGTTGTGCTTCACCACCTGAAAGCGATTTTGAGCTTCGGTTTAAGGATAAATAATTCAAACCAACATCTAACAAAAATTGCAATCTCGCTGTTATTTCTTTTACAACCTCAACTGCGATAACTTTTTGCTTTTCAGATAAATGATTATCTAAATCTGCAAACCATTCGGATAATTCGGCTACATCCATTTGCACTAACTCGCCGATATTTTTCCCGTTTAGTTTGAAATATAACGATTCTTTTCGCAAACGCGTTCCTTCACATTCTGGACAATCATTTTCGTCCATAAATTCTTTTGCCCAACGTTTGATACTTGCCGAATCGGAATTATCGTATTGATTTTTAATGAAATTTGAAATCCCTTCAAAATCGATTTTATAATCTTTTGTAATTCCCATAACCTTTGAAACGACTGAAAACTTTTCGTTTCCACCATACAAAATCATCTCCATTGCTTCTTGCGGAATGGTTTCTATGGCATCGGTTATTTTGAAATCATATTTTTGTGCGATAATTTCCAATTGCTTGAAAATCCATGAACTATTATATTCGCCTAAAGGAGCAAAACCACCATTTTTTATAGATGATTTTGGATTTGGGATAATTTTTTGAAGGTTGATTTCATTTACCGTTCCTAATCCGTTACAACACGGACAAGCTCCTTTTGGAGAGTTAAATGAGAAATTATTGGGTTCTGGATTAGGATAGGAAATTCCAGAAGACGGACACATTAAATTACGGCTATAAAAACGCACTTCTTGGCTTTCTTGCTCGATAACCATCATGACATCTTCGCCATGATACATCGCAGTTTTGATGCTTTCTGATAGGCGTTTATCGGTATCTTCTTCTAAATCAATCGCCATTCTATCAATTACGATTTCAATATCATGCGTTTTATAACGATCGACTTTCATACCGTATTCTAAATCACGAATCTCGCCATTTACACGAACTTTTAAGAAACCTTGTTTAGCAATTTGCTCAAATAATTCGCGATAATGTCCTTTACGAGAACGAACAACCGGTGCTAAAATATTGATGCGTTTCCCATTGAAATCCTCTAAAATCAATTGCTTGATTTGCTCATCAGAATACGAAACCATTTTTTCGCCCGTATTGTAACTGTAAGCATCAGCGCCACGAGCATACAACAAACGTAAGAAGTCATAAATTTCAGTAATTGTTCCCACAGTAGAACGAGGCGATTTACTTGTAGTTTTTTGCTCAATAGCAATTACAGGAGAAAGTCCGTCGATTTTGTCTACATCAGGACGTTCTAAACCACCCAAAAACTGTCGTGCATAAGCTGAGAAGGTTTCGATGTACCTTCTTTGGCCTTCTGCATAAATGGTATCAAAAGCCAATGACGATTTTCCAGAACCCGACAAACCTGTAATAACTACAAGTTTTTCGCGCGGAATAGTAACGTCTATGTTCTTAAGATTATGAGCTCTTGCTCCAATAATTTCGATAGTTTCTTCTGTGTGTTGCATGTTTTTTTAAGCAAAACGCAAAGATACTGAATTCAATCCAATTTTTATTGTAGACAAGTGTGAAGAAATTTATTAATTTCAAACTATACTTTACTCAATTATCATCGATTTCAATCGCATTCTGTATTTTTCCAAAATAAGTTGTTTGTAAATGAATCCAAGGAAGATTCCATCTTTTAAAACCGGTAAGACTTTACAGCCTGATGTGTCAAATTTCTCCATGATGGTTTCTAATGTTTCATCATAGAAGATAATTTCTTTTGGTGGTTGCATGACTTCGTTTGTGGAAGTGTATTTTACTTTGAATTGCGAGAAAACTATTGGTCGAATTTCATCTAGCAATATCAAACCTAATAACTTATTTTTTTCATCCAAAACAGGAAAAACATCGATATCCGATTGCTGGATTTTCTCAACTAATTCTTCCAAATTATCACTAACCGAAATGGGTTTGAAATCAGTTTGAATTAATTTAGCTACATCAATAGAATTCAAAATATTAGCATCACGATTATCCGTAAAAACTTCACCTTTATCAGCCAAATTTTTAATATCAAAAGAATAAGGCTCAAAACGTTTTGAAATCGCAAAACTTACCGAAGAAACAATCATTAAAGGAACCATCAAATTATAACCTCCAGTAATTTCAGCAATAAGGAAAATTGCAGTTAATGGTGCATGAAATAATCCGCTCAATATTCCAGCCATTCCTACAAGAGTAAAGTTTCCAATTGGCAACTTAGCGAAACCGATTATATTGAAAAAATAAGCCACACAAAACCCTAAATACGAACCTACAAAAAGCGAAGGAGCAAAATTTCCACCATTTCCACCAGCACCTAATGTCAAACTTGTAGCATAAACTTTTATTAACATGGTAGCTCCAACAAACAACAACAGAATCCATTTGGATTCTTGAAAACGTTCGAAAATAGTATTTTGAACCAAACCCTCTGGATTACTATCAGCTAACGTTTTAATACTTTCATATCCTTCACCAAATAAAGAAGGAAACAAGAAAATCAAGACACCTAAAATTCCGGCTCCAAACAATGCTTTATTGATGATATTAAATTTTAATCCACTAAAATAGTGTTCAATTTTTCTGAAAGTTCTCGCATAATTTATGGAAACTAGGCCACTTAAAACGCCTAGTAAAATATAATAGGGTAAATTATGATAATCGAAAAATTGTACTTTTTTAAACGAAAACAAGATGTTTTCATTCAACATTACCGTTGAAACCAAAGCACCTGTTGCCGCACTAATCATAATCGGAATGAAGGCTGTAATACTAATTTCAGCTAGTACCACTTCAATGGCAAACAAAACTCCTGCAATCGGGGCGTTGAAAGCAGCACCAATTCCGGCAGCGACACCACAAGCTAATAAAAGCGTTCTATCTTTGTAACTTAAACGATAATTTTGTGCATAATTACTCCCAAAAGCAGCTCCGGTAACGGTAATTGGCGACTCTAAACCTGCACTTCCACCCATACCTACCGTAAACGAACTTGTAATGATTTGGGCAAACATTTGCTTTCTAGGCATGATTCCGCGCTTTTTAGCGACAGCATACATAATTTGAGAAGTTCCTTTTTCAATAGAACCATCCAAAACCTTTTTAACAATGATAACGGTGATAATAATACCGATAATTGGAAGTGTACTATTGCTATAAGGAAGATGAAAAATATCATCTAATCTTTGAGCCGATTTATAAACCCAATGCGCAAACGTTTTTAGAATAATTACGGCTAAAGCTGAAGAAATTCCAACTAAAACGCACGAAAAATATATAAACTGCCGTGGTGTTAGTAACGATTTTAAAAGAAAAACAAATCGCTCTAAACGTCGGAAGGTTTTGTGTGTAAACGTTTTTAAGGAAAAAGATTTCTTTCTTGGCATTGTCTTGAAGTATTTTACGAAGGTAAATCTTTAATCTGAAAAATGAAACAAAATTAGAGTAAACGTAAGGCTTCTCTTCTACTTAATGGTTTTAAATTGGTTGAATTCACATATGTTTCGACTCCATTTGGATTGAATCTACTATAATCGCGTAAAGCCCAACCGATTGCTTTTTGAATGAAGAATTCGTTGGAATCTTTATGCTTTTCGCATTCCGATTTTAATATTTCGAAATTGGTTTTGTCTTTATAACTCAACTGAAATAAAATAGCACTTCGGTTTAACCACATGTTTTCAGAATCTGAAAAACGTTCAACTACTTTTAAAGTCTCTGAAGGAAATTGCAACAAATAACCTCCTAAAATATATTTTGCAATCGTATCTACAGAATCCCACCAAGAATTGGTAATTATCAGTTTTTCAATCAATTGAATATCTTCTAAAACAAATTTTTTCTTGAACTCTTTTAGTAATAAATCTATTGCAGTTTGATGAAATTCGCGTTCTTTCATTTGGAACAATTCCAAAGCAATAGCTCTAAAGTTAGATTTGACTTCTGCTTTATTTTGTTCGTGGTTTGATTTGAAAATTGCTCGTCTTTTCTCGGTTTTAATTCCAAAATAGGTAAAATTATTCTTCATGTAATTTTCCATTGGAATTGCCAATTCGCTATTGGATGCTTTTCGAAAATCAGCTTCTAAATCACTACAAAATTTCATTGAGTTCCTTTAATTTTTGTTGGCACGAAAGTACTAATTCTTCAAAAAACTGAAAAAATTCCGATTCAAATTCGGTGTAAAAATCTTGAATTTCCACAATTGCTTCTTGCATGTGCACGCGATGCTTGGTTTTATAATCCATTTGAAAAAGAATCATTTCCAACCCAGCGATTGTTGCATAACTTACTAGCCAATTTCGTCCAATCATATAAGGTAACATTCCTTTCGTTCTTTCGGTAAGGATTTCGAAGTTATCTTGCACCAATTGGTAAAAATCAGCAGCGTAATCTTCTAATTTTTCATTGGAATATTTACTCCAATTTTTCGCTAAGAAATGATCATATGCAATATCCATAATCACACCCGAATAATGTCCGTATTTTTCGTGCAAACGATGTTTACTTTTGCGATAAATTGGATGTGCATCTGTAAAACTATCAATATGTCGGTGCAACAAAATCCCTTTTTGCAGTGAATTTGGATAATCTAAATATTGGGAGCCGCGAATACTATCTGCCATGAAATTGCCAATTTTGACAAAATCATCTTCACCTGACAAATAAATATGAGCGAGAAAATTCATTTAGAACTACTAGTTGTTTTCGTAAATATATAAAATCTTTACAAGTTTTATAGCATACCAATGCTGAACTTTTTATATTTGTGTTTGAATTTGGTTTACTATTAACCTTTTAAACCTGTAACCTTTTAAACAAAAAAATGACTTTAATAAAATCAATATCAGGAATTCGTGGCACCATTGGCGGAAAAGTTGGTGATAATTTAACTCCAGTTGATGCGGTGAAATTTGCTTCTGCTTACGGAACCTTTCTAAAACAAAACATTGCAAAAGATAAATTAAAAGTAGTCATTGGTCGAGATGCGAGGATTTCGGGACCCATGATTCATAATTTGGTTGTGAATACATTAGTTGGATTAGGCATTGATGTAATCGATTTAGGCTTATCCACTACTCCAACGGTTGAAATTGCCGTTCCAATGGAAAAAGCGGATGGCGGAATTATCTTAACAGCTTCGCACAATCCAAAACAATGGAATGCTTTGAAATTATTAAATGCAAAAGGCGAATTTTTAAGCGGTGCCGATGGAGCAAAAATTCTAGAAATTGCAGAAGCCGAAGCCTTTGATTTTGCCGATGTGGATTCATTAGGAGAAGTTACGGAAAACAATGCTTACATGGATATTCACATTGATGAAGTATTAGAATTGCCTTTGGTTGATGCTGATTTGGTAAAAACAAAGAAATTCAAAGTAGTTGTGGATGGTGTGAATTCTTCTGGTGGAATTATTATCCCAAATTTACTAGAACAAATGGGCGTTGAAGTAGTAAAATTATATTGCAATCCAAACGGTCATTTTCCTCACAATCCAGAGCCTTTAAAAGAACATTTAGGTGATATTTGTAAATTAGTTGTAGAAGAAAAAGCTGATTTCGGAATTGTAGTTGACCCAGATGTGGATCGATTAGCTTTCATTTCTAATGATGGTGAAATGTTTGGTGAAGAATATACTTTGGTAGCTGTTGCTGATTACGTTTTATCAAAAACTCCTGGAAATACAGTTTCTAATATGTCGTCTTCTCGTGCTTTACGCGATATTACAGAAAAACATGGTGGTACCTATCAAGCAAGTGCTGTAGGAGAAGTAAATGTGGTAGAATTAATGAAGAAAACCAACGCAATAATTGGTGGTGAAGGTAATGGTGGAATTATTTATCCATCATCGCACTATGGAAGAGATAGTATTGTTGGTGCTGCTTTATTTTTAACGTATTTAGCTAACCAAGATAAAACGGTTGCTGAAATTAGAGCAAGTTTTCCTCAATATTATATGAGTAAAAACAAAATTGAGTTAACACCTCAAATCGATGTTGATACTGTTTTAGCTACGCTAACCGAAAAATACAAATCAGAGAACATTTCTACTATTGACGGAGTGAAAATTGATTTCCCAACCGAATGGGTGCATTTACGAAAATCGAACACTGAACCGATTATTCGTATTTATACAGAAGCTCCAACACAAGCCCAAGCTGATGTTTTAGCTGAGAGATTTGTGAAAGAACTAAAAGAAATAGCAGGAATATAAAAAACAAAAAAGGTCAGATTTAAAATCTGACCTTTTTTATTATTTACCGTGGCCTTTCCCATGGCCTTTCCCTGAGTGACTATTACCTTTATTATGTTTATGGTGATGATGGTGTTTTTTTACTTTATATTTTGTTTTGTGCGAGTAATTATAGCGTTGTGGTCTATCTCCATAAAAATCTAATTCTATTTGAGTACTTCTACCTAAATTAATACCTACAAAAATTGAAGGAACTTTTACACTTACTGCCCATTTTCCGTTATTAAAATAAATATAAGTTCCTCTTTGAATATCATAATACATGTTTTGGTCAGGAAAGTAAATATGTCTTGTTTTTGCTCTATACCCATGAGCCGGTGCCCAAGGTGGTGGTCCTTGCGAAAAAACGTCTGTTGGCACTACCAACATAAATACTAAAATTAATACCCCAAAAAGCGTCGCTATTCTGTTCTTAATAGTTTCCATAGTCATTAAATTTAATAGTTATTTGAATTAATAACCCAATAATACTGCCAAAAATTATGTCTTTAGAAATTTTTAACTTATTTTAACATTTTTTAAAAATAGAAAAAAGTCTATTTTACAATGATTTTTTTGGTAGTACTTTGAACGCCATTTGTAACTTTAACCAAGTACATTCCGGCATTTAAATCTAACTTGATGCGGGTTTCGTTTTCAAAATTTTCAGTTTGAACTAATTGCCCTGTTATGGTATAGATTTCAACTTTTGAAGTTCCTTCTAAACCAGAAACAATTAAGTATTCAGAAGCTGGATTTGGATAAACAGCTACTCTATTTTCAATTGGAGTTTGAGTCGATAAAGTAGAAAACCATGGCTGACCAAAATTAGCACCAAAAATGTAATCCGCTAAATTTGGATGGTCAATAAACGGATTACGATTCATTTGCCAAGTATAAATGTAATTGTTGCGATTCATTTCGAAATCGTCTCTAGGATCTGTCGTATTCCAAGTTAGTAAAGTTGCTAAATCACCTAATATTTGGTTCCCTGAAATATCTGATGGATTACCATTAACTAAACTTAATGCGTTATATCTAACAGCCATATAAAACAATGATCTAGCTACATCTCCTTTCCATTTTCCTTGTGTTCCCAATGGTCCATTATAATCTCCTAAACCAAAATCTTTATTACTTTTAATAATATTTTCTTGTCCATCTTCAGCGTGTAAGTGATGTGCATCTGAATGAGCAGATAAAATATCATTTGCATTTGTTGGCAACCAAATATTGATTCCATCTGCAGTAGAGGATGTTCCTCCAGAAAAACCTCCTCTTGCTTGCGCAAAAACATGTTCTCTTACCCATTTTCCTACACCACTACTTCCAACTTGCTGATCTAATTTTGGTTTTGGTGACTCAACATAATACATCCAAACTTGATTACTGTTTTCAGGATTTATATCAGCACTTTTGAGTATTTCCCAAATATCACCATAACTATGTGCTCGAACAACCGCTGGATTTGCAATTATATCTTGTAGCGCTTGCTTTAATGCATTACCAGATAGACCTTCTAAAGAATCGTAATACCCAGCAGGAATAGTTGGTGTTACTAGTCCATAAGTTGGGTTTAAAGGAGTTCCATAAGATTGAACTATAAAATCGTTATCGTAAACTCTTACAATGATATTATTATTATTTGAAACATATCCTAAAGCTAAAGGCTGAACATTAATCAACATTTCTTCATCTCCCTCATCAAAACTATCGTCTGTTAAAGTGATACTTGTTTGTGTTGAACTTTGACCTATTGGAATTGTAACTGATAAAGTTCCCGAATAATCACTACTATTAAAATTTCCATTGTTAAGTGTGAAGTTTATATCTAGATTAGCAGTTGTAACAGGTTGGCTTGTCGTAAAAATAATATTAAAAACATCACCTTCATTATAACTCACTTGAGAAGTTGAAACCGTTACATAATTTAATACTATTCCACTTCCATCATTGTTAACACCGGGAGTTGGTGGTTTTACTTCATAAGTTCCATCATTTTTTCTTTGAATTGATTTTGAAACCGAAGTTGATGTTTCAATATCAGCAGAACTTACTGATAAATTTAAAATCGACATTAAATTTGTTGCCACTACAGTATTGCTATTGGAATAAGCAACCGCATCAATTAAATTTGTTAGAGTTGCCAAAGTTCCTGTAGTAGTTGTATATGGAAAATCAGAACCGTTTCCAAGATATAGTGCTACTACATCTGGTCCGTTTTGAATTTTACTATTCGGAATATTACCTGCTGGAGAAGGCTCTACCATAACATTTCCAAAATGAATAATTCCATTTATGTCTGTTACAAAACCATCTAAATCATAGGTGTAATAGCTTGAGGAATTTGATTCATTAAAAAAAACAAGTACATAACCATCCAAAGGAAAATTTGGTGTAGCAGATTTTAATTCAATAAATTCTTTAACATCACTTCCTGGATTATCTGCATCTACCTCGTTAATAACAACTTGAGAGTAGTTAAACATTCCTAACATAAGGAATAATAGGGTAAGTAATTTTAGGGGCATAAAAACTATTTTTATCAAAAATACGAATATAAAAATGAAAGCACTATCATTTTTTAACAATACTTATTAATTTTAAGCGTTTTTTAAGGCTATTGTACGAGTATTTTTATATTTTGCAGTCGTTAAGCAACTTTTTGATCTATTTGTCATCTAATTAAAAACTAATTAATCGATTTTGAAATTTATAATTAAAATAATCATTTTCTTATTTCCAATTCTTGTTATCTCTCAACATTCTTCTAGAATGACTGTAAGAGTTAATACAGAAGATAAAACGCTATTGATTAAACAGATTTTAACTTTTAACAATACTAGTAACGATACTTTAGACCATATTATTCTTAACGATTGGAATAATGCCTTCTCCTCAAAATCTTCTGCATTAGCAAAAAAATATTCCGATGAATATGTGAGAGCATTTCATTTAGCAACTGAAAAAGAAAGAGGTTTCACAGAAATTAAAACTATAGTAGATAACGGTTTTCAAACCGTTAATTGGAATCGACCTAATACCAAAGTTGATTTAGTAAAATTAAAACTCAATCAACCCATTTTACCTTGTTCAAAACAAACCTTTACATTGGTTTACACTGTTAAAATTCCAGACTCAAAATTTACCAAATACGGTTACAATCATGATGGACGAATCGTATTAAAAAACTGGTATTTAAATCCAGCTCGATTTGAACATAAACAATTTATACAATACAGCAATGAAAATTTAGATGATATTCCAAATGCTTTTTCTGATTTTGAAATTGAATTTGAACTTCCAAAAGACTATGCTTTATCTAGTAACCTACAAGAAATCAATTTTATTGAACTTATTGATACTAAAAAAGTCCTCCTAAATTCTAAAAACAAAAATGAAGTTGTCATTACAATAGAACCTAAAAGTACCTATCAAAGTTACAAAAATGAAATTATTGAAGTAAGTTGTGGAATTGAAGATTCTAGAGTAAAAGAAATTGACAAAGCGATAATTTTTGATAGAGTAAGTCGATTTACAGCTTCAAAACTAGGATTGCCACTAACTTCAAAAATCCTAATTACTCAGGAAGACTACACGCGTCAGCCGTTTTATGGTTTAAACCAATTGCCTAGCTTTTTGAGTCCATTTTCTAATGAATTAATGTTTGAATTGAAATTTTTAAAAACTTATTTAAACAATTATTTAAAAGAAAATCTAAATCTAAATCAAAGACGTGATTATTGGATTACTGATGGAATTCAAGTTTACATAATGATGCAATATGCTGATGAGTATTTCCCAGAATTAAAAATGACAGGAAATGTTGCTCATCTAAAAATTTTAAAACCGTATCATTTTATCAATCTTGATTTCAATCAACAATACAGCTATTTGTATATGTTAATGGCTCGTAAAAATTTAGACCAACCTCTTAATGAGCCAAAAAATCGCTTGATAAAATTCAACGAACAAATAGCTAATAAATACAGAGCTGGCTTAAGTTTAAAATATTTAGATAGCTATTTAGGAAACGAAATTGTTCATAAAAGCATTCAAGAATACATTCAAGAAAATCAGTTTTTTGGAACAAATTCTCGTCAGTTTGAAACCGTTCTTGTAAAAAACAGTCCAAAAGACATCAATTGGTTTTTTAGAACGGTAATTGAAACACGCGATTTAATCGATTATAAATTTGGTAAAGTCACCAAAACCAAAGATTCTATTTCGGTGAATATCATCAATAAAACGAATACTAATGTTCCCATTTCATTATATCAATTAAAAAATAATGAAGTAATTAATAAAATGTGGTTGACAGAAATTAAAACTGATTCTACGATTGTAATTCCAAGATTAGACGCTGATAAAATCACATTAAATTATAACAACGAAGTTCCAGAATACAACCTAAGAAATAACTGGAAATCTTTAAAAGGTTTCTTCTTTAATAATCGTCCTATAAAATTCATATTTTTCAAAGATTTGGAAGAACCTTATTACAATCAAATCTTTTATGTTCCAGAAGTAGAATTTAATATTTATGATGGTATTGCTTTGGGAATGCGAATTAACAACAAATCCATGTTAAACAAACCATTTACTTTCAATATGACTCCAATGTATTCTAGCAATACGGGATCAATCGTAGGTAAATTTTCTGCCTTTGTTGATGATAATATTCGCGAAAAAGGCAAGTTATATAACATCCGATACATGATATCAGGTAGCCGTTTCCATTACACAAAAGATGCTTTTTATACTAATTTTGTACCTGTTGTTCAATTTAAATTTAGAGATGAAAATCTTAGGGTAAATAAAAATGAATTCATACAACTACGACAAATTTACGTTAACAGAGATAAATCGCCATTTGTAACCGATACTAATACAGAAAACTATAATATTTTCAATGCGAAGTACGGAAATTATCAATCGGAAGGCACAAAGCATTTTTCTTTATTAAATGATTTACAAATTGCCAATTCATTTGGTAAAATATCCACAGAAATCCATTACCGAAAATTATTCGAAAACAATAGACAAATTAGTTTTCGTTTTTTCGCTGGAGCTTTTATGTACAGAAGCGTAAATACCGATTTTTTTAGTTTTGGGTTAGACAGACCAAACGATTACATGTTCGATTATAATTTATTAGGAAGAAGTGAAACAACCGGAATTTATAGCCAACAGTACGTTTATGCAGAAGGTGGATTCAAATCTAAATTAGATACAAGATTTGCCAACCAATGGATGACTACCATAAACGGAACTTTCAATATTTGGAATTGGATTCAAGTATATGGCGATGCCGGAATGTTAAAAAACAAATACGATAATGCAAAATTTGTCTACGATTCAGGCTTACATTTAAACTTGGTTCCCGATTATTTTGAACTATTCTTACCCGTTTATTCCTCTAACGGATTTGCTTTAGATGATGTTAACTATGGACAACAAATTCGTTTTGTTGTCACTCTAAGTCCTAAAACATTAATTTCACTATTTACCAGAAAATGGTTTTAATAGATTTTTGCCTATTTATTTGATAATTCAATAATTAAAAATCATTTTTCAATGAATTCATTGCGTTTTTCAAATCAAAATCATTGATAATTTAATAATAATTAAAAAAATATCACTCCCTGTATTGTTTTATAAGTCGTTTTAATTAAATTTGTTGAATTATCAATTTCGTACAAACGGCTTATGAAAACAGCAACAACATCGGAAGTAGTTTCTTTTGAAGATTTCAAAAAAGAAGTCATTAACGATTATAAAATCGCCCGAATCAGTAGAGAATGTAGTCTTCTTGGAAGAAAAGAAGTACTTACAGGTAAAGCTAAATTCGGAATTTTTGGCGATGGTAAAGAAGTACCTCAATTAGCATTAGCAAAAGCATTTCAAAACGGAGATTTCCGTTCAGGATATTATCGTGACCAAACGTTTATGATGGCAATTGGTGCTATGAATATCGAGCAATTCTTCGCTGGATTATATGGTCATACCGATATTAATTTTGATCCAATGAGTGCTGGACGTCAAATGGGCGGTCACTTCGCAACGCATTCATTAGACGAAAACGGAAATTGGAAAAACTTAACCCAACAAAAAAATTCGAGTTCTGACATCTCTCCTACTGCTGGGCAAATGCCTCGTTTGTTAGGATTGGCTCAAGCTTCAAAAATATACAGAAATGTTTCAGGTATCAACCAAACGAACTTCTCCGAAAACGGAAACGAAGTGGCTTGGGGAACTATCGGAAATGCTTCCACTTCAGAAGGTTTATTCTTCGAAACGATTAATGCTGCTGGTGTTTTACAATTGCCAATGGTAATGAGCGTTTGGGATGACGAATACGGAATTTCAGTGCACGCACGTCATCAAACCACAAAAGAAAATATCTCTGAAATCTTAAAAGGTTTCCAACGTGATGAAGAAAACAACGGTTACGAAATCTTACGTGTTAAAGGTTGGGATTACCCAGCTTTAGTGGAAACCTATCAAAAAGCATCGCAAATTGCGCGTGAAGAACACGTTCCTGTTTTAGTTCACGTAAGCGAATTAACACAACCTCAAGGTCACTCTACTTCTGGAAGTCATGAGCGTTACAAAAATGCAGAACGTTTAGCTTGGGAAGCAGAATTTGACTGTTTAGCTAAAATGAAAACTTGGTTAATCGAAAACAATATCGCTACTTTAGAAGAATTAGAAGAAATTGACAATCAAGCTAAAAAAGACGTTTTAGAAGGTAAAAAAACAGCTTGGACTAACTTTACGGCTCCAACAAAAGCAGAACAACAAGAATTAGTTGGTTTGTTAAATACTATCGCTTCACAAAGTGAAAACAAAGTATTTATTGAGAAAATCGCTAACGATGTTGCTTCAATAAAAGAACCAATTCGTAAAGATATTTTAGTTGCAGCTCGTAAAGTGTTGCGCATGATTATTAAAGAAAATTCTCGTGCAACTTTAGCGACTTGGATTGAAAATTATACCGAGAAAATCCAACCAAAATTCAGTTCGCACTTATTTTCACAATCGGATAAAACGGTTTTAAAAACAAAGGAAGTAGCTCCAACATACGATGCAACTGCGGAAGATGTGGATGCACGTTTGGTTTTAAGAGATAACTTTGATGCTATCTTCTCAAAATATCCAGAAACGTTGATTTTTGGTGAAGATTCTGGAAACATTGGTGACGTAAACCAAGGTTTGGAAGGCATGCAAGAAAAATACGGAGAATTACGTGTTGCCGATGTCGGAATTCGTGAAGCTACAATTTTAGGTCAAGGAATTGGAATGGCAATGAGAGGATTACGTCCGATTGCTGAAATTCAATATTTAGATTATTTGTTGTACGCTATTCAAATCATGAGTGATGATTTAGCGACATTACAATACAGAACAGCGGGTCGCCAAAAAGCACCGTTAATCATAAGAACTCGTGGTCATCGTTTAGAAGGCGTTTGGCATTCAGGTTCTCCAATGGGAATGATTATCAATGCGATTCGAGGAATTCACGTTTTAGTTCCAAGAAACATGACTAAAGCCGCTGGTTTTTACAATACTTTATTAGAAACAGACGAACCTGCATTAGTAGTAGAATGTTTGAACGGTTACCGTTTGAAAGAAAAAATGCCAACCAACTTAGGCGAATTCAAAACGCCAATCGGAGTTGTTGAAACTATCAAACAAGGAACGGATATTACGTTAGTTTCTTACGGTTCTACATTACGTTTGGTAGAACAAGCAGCAAATGAATTAGAATCGGTTGGAATTAGCGCTGAAATCATCGATATTCAATCGTTATTACCTTTCGATATCAATCATGATATTGTAAAATCGGTAGCGAAAACGAATCGTTTATTAGTAATTGACGAAGACGTTCCTGGAGGAGCAAGTGCATATATTTTACAAGAAATTGTAGAAAATCAAAATGCGTATAAACATTTAGATAGTGCACCGCAAACTCTAACGTCAAAGGCACACCGACCAGCATATGGAACAGATGGTGACTACTTCTCAAAACCTTCTGCAGAAGACATTTTTGAGAAAGTATATGCGATTATGAATGAGGCAAATCCAACAAAATATCCAAATTTGTATTAAATAATTTGTTTATTCAAAAAATATTTAGAAACATTTGCAACATACAATTAAGAACATGATTTCAATTTTAAACAATACTTGGTGGTGGTCTAACTTACGTCAAACGTCGTGAGCGAAACCTGCTATAGTATAATTTAAAACCAAATACATAGAAAAGGCTTGTCAATCACGACAAGCCTTTTTTTATTGCCAAAAATCAAAAATTATGAAAAAATATAAATTACATACCCATTACAAACAAATTCTTGCCGACACCATTACTCCGGTGAGTGTTTATTTAAAAATTCGCGATAAATTTCCGAATAGTATTTTATTGGAAAGTTCGGATTATCATGCAAATGATAACAGTTTTTCATACATCTGTTTCAATCCGATTGCTTCGATAAAAGTAGAAAATCAAAAAATTGAAACGAATTTTCCAGATGGTTATTCTGAGATAATTCCTATTGATTCCGATGTAAATGTTGCAAAAGAAATCGAAAACTTTTCCAACCAATTCCAAACCGAAAAGTCAGATTTTAAATTCATAACACAAGGATTATTTGGATATTTAGCTTACGATGCAATTCAGTATTTTGAGAAAGTTTCGATTACTAAAAAATCAACAGAAAACGAAATTCCTGAAATTTATTACGCTGTTTATCAGAACATCATCGCGATCAATCATTTTAAAAATGAAGCCTATTTATTCTGTCATAGCTTTGACGGAAGCAACAATATCGCTGAAATCGAACAATTATTACAATCGAAAAACTTTGCCTCTTTTTCGTTTCAAAAATCAGGAAACGGAACTTCTAACTTAACTGATAATGAATTTAAAAACTACGTTTCTTTAGCCAAAAAACATTGTTTACGTGGCGATGTATTTCAATTGGTCTTATCTAGAAGATTTTCACAAGCTTTTAAAGGCGACGAATTCAATGTGTATCGTGCTTTACGAAATATTAATCCATCGCCTTATTTATTTTATTTCGATTACGGAAATTTCAAAATATTTGGTTCATCACCCGAAGCACAATTGGTAATCAAAAACAATTTTGCCGAAATTCATCCCATCGCAGGCACATTCAAACGCACCGGAAACGACGAACAAGATGCCGAATTAGCTAAAAAATTAGGCGAAGACACCAAAGAAAACAGCGAACACGTCATGTTAGTCGATTTAGCAAGAAACGATTTAAGCAGAAGTTGTCACGAAGTGAAAGTAGAAAAATACAAAGAAGTGCAGTTTTTCTCTCACGTGATTCATTTGGTCTCAAAAGTATCGGGTAAATTAAAAGAAAATCATACTTTTATGGAATTAGTTGCGAAGACATTTCCAGCAGGAACATTAACCGGAGCACCAAAAGTAAAAGCCATGCAATTGATTGAAAAAATCGAAAAAACGAACCGAAGTTTCTACGGTGGAGCCATCGGAGTGTTAGATTTTGAAGGTAATTTTAATCACGCCATTATGATTCGTTCATTTTTGAGTAAAAATCATACGCTACATTTTCAAGCTGGAGCCGGAATTGTTGAAAGTTCCTCCGAAGAAAACGAAATGCAAGAAGTATATAATAAGTTAGGCGCCTTACAAAAAGCTTTAGATTTAGCAGAAAACATATAAACAAGTGCAATTACAAATTGTCAAGTCGAGCGGAGTCGAGACTTTTTAGATTTATCAAATTTCTTAAATCTGTGTTCCAAAAATTTGAACTTGATTTTTGAATTTGCCATTGAAATTGAAAAAAATAAAGAAATGAAAATAGCAGTTATAGACAATTACGATAGCTTTACCTACAATTTAGTCCACTACTTAGAGGATTTGAATGCGAATGTAACCGTTTTTAGAAACGATGAATTTGAGTTGAATGAATTAGAAAAATTCGATAAAATTCTACTTTCTCCAGGACCAGGCATTCCAGATGAAGCGGGTTTATTGAAAGATGTTATCAAAAAATATGCTTCAAGCAAAAGTATTTTCGGAGTATGCCTGGGTTTACAAGCCATTGGAGAAGTTTTTGGTGGACATTTAACCAACTTAGAAAAAGTGTATCACGGTGTGGCAACCAAAGTCACAAAAACTGAAGATGACTTTATTTTCAACGATTTACCAAACGAATTCGAAGTGGGACGCTACCATTCTTGGGTCGTTTCGAATGAAAACCTTCCTGCTGATTTAATCGTAACTTCTACTGATGAAAACGGTCAAATTATGTCGATGAAACATGCACAATTTGCTATTCGAGGTGTTCAATATCATCCTGAAAGCGTTTTAACTCCTTTCGGAAAAAAAATCCTAGAAAATTGGCTTAGCCATTAATTAGCAACAACATACACGCTAAAATTTATGCTTTACTAACACAAAATCAGTGAAGTACAGCCCAACTTATGTCCAATTTTAAAATAAATGAAATGAAAAATATATTAAATCGTTTAATCCAACACGAAATCCTAACTAAAGAAGAAGCTAAAGATGTTTTGGTAAACATTTCGTCTGGAAGTTATAATCCAAGTCAAATTGCTGCATTTATAACGGTTTACATGATGCGAAGCATTACTATTGAAGAATTAGCAGGTTTCCGAGAAGCTTTACTAGAATTATGTATTCCAGTTGATTTTTCCGCATACAACACGATTGATTTGTGCGGAACAGGCGGTGATGGAAAAGACACCTTCAATATTTCAACTTTAGCTTCTTTCATCGTAGCTGGAGCTGGAATTAAAGTCGCAAAACATGGAAATTATGGCGTTTCTTCCATTTCAGGATCGAGTAATGTAATGGAAAAAATGGGAGTAAAATTTACGAATGATTCCGACTTCTTAACCAAATCTATCGAAGAAACCAATATTGCCATCTTACACGCGCCACTCTTCCACCCTGCCATGAAAAATGTGGGTCCGATTCGAAAAGAATTAGGCGTGAAAACGTTTTTTAATATGTTGGGGCCCATGGTAAATCCATCGTTTCCTAAGAATCAAATGGTGGGCGTTTTTAGCTTGGAATTGGCTCGAATGTATGCGTATTTATACCAGAACACTGCAACCAACTACTCCATTTTACACGGATTAAGTGGGTTTGACGAAGTTTCCTTAACCGATGAAGTAAAAATCATATCGAACACTTCTGAACAAATTTTAAAACCATCCGATTTCAAATTACCAAAATGTAAACTTGAAACTATCAAAGGTGGAACAACTGTTGACGAATCCGCTAAAATTTTCTTCGATGTAATTTCAGGAAAAGGAACAACAGCGCAGAATAATGTAGTTTGTACAAATGCAGCAATTGCAATTCAGACCGTTGAAAAATCGAATTATGAGGAAGCTTTAGCAAAAGCACAAGAAAGTTTAGCCAGCGGAAAAGCATTAGAAAAAATGAAAAAATTAATCGCAATAAGTAATTAATCATGAACATCTTAGATAAAATCATAACCGACAAAAAACGCGAAGTCGAACTAAAAAAAAGCATAATTCCTGTTTCGCAACTAGAATCTTCTGTTTTATTTAATTCTCGAACCTACTCATTGAGTAAGTTATTAAAAAACAGTGTTTCTGGAATTATTGCAGAACACAAACGTCGTTCTCCTTCTAAAGCTATAATCAATAATAATCATTCATTGGAAGATGTGGTTTTAGGTTATCAAAATGCTGGAGTTTGCGGAATTTCAGTTTTAACCGATACTAAATATTTTGGTGGAAACTTGGATGATTTATTGATAGCAAAAGCTGCTGTAAATATTCCTTTATTACGAAAAGAATTCATTATTGACGAGTATCAAATTTTAGAAGCTAAAGCGCATGGTGCCGATGTGATCTTACTAATTGCAGCAGTTTTGACTCGAGAAGAAATCAAGCAACTTTCTGAATTTGCTCAAAGTCTTGGATTAGAAGTATTGTTGGAAGTTCACAATTTGGAAGAATTGGAAAAATCGATTATACCAAGTTTGAATATGATTGGCGTGAACAATCGCAATTTAAAAACCTTCGAAGTGACCTTGGATTACAGCAAAGAATTAGCATCTAAAATTCCAGATGAATTCGTAAAAGTGTCTGAAAGTGGAATCAGTTCGACTGAAGCAGTGAAAGAATTACAACAATTTGGTTATCAAGGATTTTTAATGGGAGAACATTTTATGAAAACCGAAAATCCGGGTTTGGAAGCTAAACGATTCATTCAAAAATTAATGTCATGAAAAACATAAAACTAAAAATTTGTGGTATGAAAGAAACCGAAAATATTAAGGAAATATCGGCTTTAAATCCTGATTATTTGGGTTTTATCTTTTGGGAAAAATCAAAACGAAATATGACTTTAGTTGCTATTCCTGAACTTCCAGAAACTATCAAAAAAGTAGGCGTTTTTGTAAATGCTTCCATTCAGGAAATTGCTACAAAAATTAATCAATATCAATTAGACATCATTCAATTACATGGAAATGAGTCGGTTATTTTTTGTAAAAACGTAAAGAAACTTGGTGTTGAAGTCATCAAAGTCTTTTCCATGGATTCGACTTTCAATTTTTCTAAAGTTAAAGAATATGTATTAGCTGTCGATTATTTTCTTTTTGATACCAAAGGAAAATTACCAGGTGGAAATGGCATTACTTTCGATTGGACAATTTTGGAAAACTATCACTTTAATGTTCCATACTTTTTAAGCGGTGGCATTGGAACTACAGAAATTGACGGATTAAAAGAATTTCTAAAATCACCGGCAGCAAATAAATGCTACGGAATCGATGTAAACAGTCGTTTCGAAAAAAAACCAGGCACAAAAAATAAAATCAAATTACAAAAATTTAAAAAAATGCTATATGAAATATAATGTAGACGAAAACGGATTTTACGGCCAATTTGGCGGTGCTTTTATTCCCGAAATGTTGTATCCCAATGTTGAGGAATTAAAAGAAAACTACTTGAAAATCATGGCCGAACCTTCTTTTCAAGAAGAGTTTAACGACTTATTACAACAATTTGTAGGTCGCCCAACACCTTTGTATTTTGCCAAGCGTTTATCCGAAAAATACAACACAAAAATCTATCTAAAACGAGAAGATTTATGTCACACCGGAGCACACAAAATCAACAACACCATCGGACAAATTTTAGTCGCAAAACGTTTAGGTAAAACCAGAATCATTGCCGAAACTGGCGCTGGTCAACACGGTGTAGCAACAGCAACAGTTTGCGCTTTAATTGGATTAGAATGCATTGTGTACATGGGTGAAGTCGATATTAAAAGACAAGCGCCCAACGTAGCTCGTATGAAAATGTTGGGAGCAGAAGTTCGACCAGCAACATCGGGTTCGAAAACTTTGAAAGATGCTACTAATGAAGCGATTCGCGATTGGATTAACAATCCGATTGACACGTTTTACATCATTGGTTCGGTGGTGGGACCTCATCCTTATCCTGATATGGTAGCGCGATTTCAAAGTGTGATTTCTAAAGAAATTAAATCCCAACTTTTAGCTCAAGAAGGTAAAGAAAACCCTGATTATGTAATTGCTTGTGTTGGTGGCGGAAGTAATGCTGCTGGAGCTTTTTACGAATTTTTAGATGAAGAATCCGTGAAATTAATTGCTGTGGAAGCTGCTGGACATGGCGTAAATTCAGGTGAAAGTGCTGCGACCTCTGTATTGGGAAAAATTGGAATCATTCACGGAAGCAAAACCTTATTAATGCAAACTGAAGACGGACAAATCACCGAACCCTACTCTATTTCCGCTGGATTAGATTATCCTGGAGTTGGTCCGCTTCATGCCCATTTACACGATACCAAAAGAGCAGAATTTATTGCTATTACTGATTCCGAAGCCATGCAATCTGGATTAGATGTATCAAAAACAGAAGGGATTATTCCAGCGATTGAAACGGCTCATGCTTTTTCAGTTTTGGATAAAAAACAATTCCAACCTAATGATATTGTGATTATTAACCTATCAGGAAGAGGTGACAAAGATTTAAATACGTATATCGATTATTTTAAGTTTAGTGAATAGTAATAAATGAAAAGTGATTAGCCAAAAACAAATAACATGAACAGAATCAACCAAAAATTACAAGAAAATAAAAAACTGCTTTCCATTTATTTCACAGCAGGATTTCCAAAATTAAACGACACCGTTTCCATCATTCAAGAATTGGAAAAAAATGGTGTGGATATGATTGAAATTGGGTTACCTTTTTCTGATCCATTAGCGGATGGACCAACCATCCAAGAAAGTTCTACAATTGCTATTGAAAACGGCATGACGACTTCACTCTTATTTGATCAATTGAAAGACATTAGAAAATCGGTTCAAATTCCTTTAATTATTATGGGGTATTTTAATCCGATGATGCAATTTGGAATGGAGCAATTTTGTCAAAAGTGTGCAGAAGTTGGGATTGATGGTTTAATTATTCCCGATTTACCATTATTCGTTTACGAAACCGAATACAAATCGATTTTCGAAAAACACCATTTGAAAAACATATTTTTAATTTCACCACAAACTTCGATTGAACGTATTCAACAAATCGATTCGATTTCCGATAGTTTTATTTATATGGTGAGTTCGGCTGCGGTTACGGGAAGTCAATCAGGTTTTGGAGCAGAACAAATGGAGTATTTCAGACGAATTTCAAATTTAAACTTGAAAAATCCTCAAATTGTTGGTTTTGGAATTAAAGATGAAGAAACGTTTCAACAAGCCACTAAATATCAAAAAGGTGCAATAATTGGAAGTGCTTTTATTAATTTTTTGAAGGAAAATCTCATTTCTGACATTTCAAAATTTGTGAATAAAATCAAATAAATTTAAGAAAGTTCATAGTAATTTTTTTGTAAATTGTAACTTTTTGTAAAATTAATCGTATAATTACAAAACTAACTGACAACTATGAACTTTCTTGAACATTACGAGCCACTACTCAAGGCTTTTTGGTACATTGCGTTACCGGTGAGTATCTTTTTCCTATTACAAACCATTTCCACTTTCATCGGATTGAGCGGTTCTGAAACTGATGCCGATACTGATGGCGGTGATGGAGATATGCCATTTGAATTATTTACCCTTCGTAACTTAATCAACTTTTTATTAGGATTTAGTTGGACAGGAATTTCGTTTTATCAATCAATCGAAAACAAAACAATTCTAATTGGAATTTCTGTATTAGTCGGAATTCTTTTTGTGGGTGTTTTCTTTTTATTAATCAAACAAATTTTAAAACTTTCGGAAGACAATAGCTTTAAAATTGAAAATACCATCAATAAAACAGCCGAAGTATATTTGACCATTCCCGAAGCAAAATCTGGAAAAGGAAAAATTCAAATCAGTGTGAATGGTTCGTTTCATGAGTTGGATGCCATTACCAATTCATCTGAAAAATTAGCTTCAGGAAGCGCTGTAAAAGTAGTAGCTGTGGAGCACAATTTAGTTATCGTAGAAAAAATCTAATCCTTTATTTATATGACACAAATTATCATTATTGTTGTAGCCGCTTTTGTGCTATTCGTTACTTTCGTGACTTTGATTTCACGATACAAAAGATGTCCTTCAGACAAAATTTTAGTTATTTATGGAAAAACTGGTGGTACATCTGCAAAGTGTGTTCACGGTGGTGGAGCTTTTATTTGGCCAGTAATTCAGGATTATTCATTTTTAGATTTAAAACCTATTTCAATTGAAGCGAATTTAACCAATGCGCTTTCTCGTCAAAATATTCGTGTCGATGTTCCGTGTCGTTTTACTATCGCAATTTCTACTGAAACCGATAGTATGAATACGGCTGCTGAACGTTTATTAGGTTTGGCACCAGAACAAATTCAGGAATTGGCGAAAGATATTTTATTTGGACAATTGCGTTTGGTTATCGCAACGATGACGATTGAAGAAATCAACTCGGATAGAGATAAATTCCTAGATAACATTTCGAAAAACGTAGATTCGGAATTAAAGAAAATTGGTTTGAAGTTAATCAACGTTAACGTTACCGATATCAAAGATGAATCTGGTTATATCGAAGCTTTAGGAAAAGAAGCGGCTGCAAAAGCGATTAACGAAGCTAAAATTTCGGTAGCGGAACAAGAAAAAATTGGAGAAACCGGAAAAGCAATGGCAGATCGTGAAAAAGACGTTCAAATTGCGGAAACTCATAGAGATCGTGACGTTAAAATTGCGATTACCAATAAAGACAGAGAAGTAAGTATTGCGGCTGCTTTTAAAGATGAAAGTATTGGAAAAGCGGAAGCGCAAAGAGATACTCGTGTGGCAACATCAGAAGCAAATGCGATTGCAATCCAAGGAGAAAATGAGGCTAAAATTGCTATTGCCCAATCGGAAGCAGCAAGACGTGAAAAAGAAGCTGAAGCATTGCGTATTGCCTTAGCATCAGAAAAAGTACAACAAGCAAAAGCATTAGAGGAATCGTATCTAGCAGAACAAAAAGCGGAAGCTGCACGTGCTGAAAGAGAACGTTCAACACAAAATGCGAATATTGTAATTCCGGCAGAAATTGCGAAACAAAAAGCCGTTATTGATGCACAAGCTGAAGCAGAGAGAATCAGAGTGCAAGCAAAAGGAGAAGCAGATGCGATTTTTGCAAAAATGGAAGCAGAAGCAAAAGGGTTGTATGAAATCTTAACAAAACAAGCAGAAGGTTACCGTGAAGTTGTTAGTGCTGCTGGTGGTGATCCAACGAAAGCCTTCCAATTGTTATTAATTGAAAAATTACCAGAATTAGTTAAAACTCAGGTAGAAGCCGTTAAAAACATCAAAATTGATAAAATCACCGTTTGGGATTCTGGAAATAATACAGATGGTAATGGTTCGACTGCGAATTTCGTATCTGGAATGATGAAAACCGTTCCGCCATTAAACGATTTATTCAATATGGCAGGTTTAAATTTACCAACGTATTTAAAAGGTGAAGATATGCCTAAAGATGCATCAAGCTCTACAGAAATTACAACAACTGAAGAAGTGAAATAATTTTTAAAACCTATAGTATTAAATCCCAAATTTGTAATGAATTTGGGATTTTTTCATTTCTAAATTTCGTTAAAAAAAGGTTAATTAAAAATTAAACAAACGTTTGATTTAAACATTTGTTTAATTTTGTCATGCAATTAAAAACATAAAAAATGAATGAGTTTAATTCAAAACAAATAGAAATCTTAATGATAACAGAAAAGCTCTTTGCTGAAAAAGGGTATGATGGTACTTCTGTTAGAGATATAGCTAAAGCTGCTGAAATAAATGTTGCGATGATTTCCTATTATTTTGGTTCAAAAGAAAAGTTATTAGATGCCGTAATCATAAATAGAATTTCTGGATTTAGAATGATATTAGAAAATTTACAGTTGGAAACCATATCACCTATTGAAAAAATAAAAAAGTTTGTCTCTTTATACATTAATAGATTCTATATGAATAAAGATATATATCAAATTATTCAGTTTGAAATTATTAATCAAAAAAGAACAAGTGATTTTCCTTCATTCAATGAAATCAAACAAAAAAATCTAGAGCTTTTAGAAAAAATCATCTCTGAAGGACAAAATTCTGGTGTTTTTAAATCGAACTGCAATACTTATTTGATTCCAGCTATCGTTGTTGGAACTTTTTCTCAAGTATATAATAATAAGAAATTTTATTTTGAAATGATGAACTTGAATAATGATCAGGAATTTGAAAATTATATTTTGAATGATTTTACAGAAGAAATAACAAACGTAATCTTAGGAATGTTAATTAAATAAATAATGAAGACTAATAAATTTATACTCATAACGCTCTTTTCCATTGGATTTATCCAAGCACAAGACACTAAATCGCTTTCATTACAAGAAGCTATAAAAACAGGAATAACATCAAGTAATCAGGCAATTTTAGCGGATACGAAGGTAAAAACATCGGAATGGGAATTAAAAACAGTAAAAAATAATCAATTACCAAATGTTTCACTTTCGGGACAATTTTTTAAACTCACCCAAGCTAATGCGAAAGGTAATTTAATTCCTGCATCTGGTGGTAATTTAGATATAAGTCAATTGGCTATTGGACAAGCAAATGCAACAATACCAGTGTTTAATGGATTCAAAATTCAAAATAGCATAAAAGCTTCAAAAAATTTAAATCAAGCAGAAATCAGTAATGCGCAACATACAAAAGAGCAAATTGCATTGTACATTACTCAATTGTATTTTAGTTTGTACAAAACACAACAAATGATTGCTTTAACAGAAGATTATTTAAAAAGTGCGCATCAACGTGTTGTAGATTTTCAAGCTTTAGAAGATAATGGATTATTAGCTCATAATGATTTATTAAAAGCACAATTACAAGAATCGGATATAGAATTATCGTTAGCTACTGCAAAAAAGAATAATTCAGTTTTAAATTATCAACTCGTTACATTTTTGCAATTACCTGAAGGAACTAAAATTTTGATTCCTGATAATGAATTTTCACCTATTCAAACAACATCTGATTTTTCTGTAGCAAGAAAAGACTTAGAAGCTTTAAATTTTGCAGAATTAGCTGCAAAAAACAACATTAAAATAGCTCAAGGAAATTACTATCCATCATTAAACTTAATAGGTGGTTATATTGCTTTAGATGTTAAAAATGCATTGACAGTCACAAACGCAATGAATTTTGGAGCAGGTATTTCATATGATGTTTCATCTATTTTTAAAAATAAGAAAGAAGTTGAAAAAGCAAAAAGTCAAGCTCTTGAAACAGAGCGTCAAATTGCAATATTAAATGATAAAATAAAAGAAGAAATACACGAAGCTAAAGAAAATTTCGACTTAGCAATCAAACAAAAAAATGTTTACGAAAAAGCTCAGTTACAAGCTGATGAAAATTATAGAATTGTTTTAGATAAATACAACAATGGTTTATCTAATACAAATGATTTATTAGAAGCTAATGTAGAGCAATTACAAGCAAAAATAAATTACTCAATTGCAACTTCAGATATTTTGCAAAAATATTATGAATTACAATATCAAAAAGGGAAACTAACACAATCAATAAATTAAATTTAGCTATACAATGGAAAAAAAGAAAACTAACAAAAAGTTTACATATATTCTAATCGGATTGGTAACTTTAGGAATGATATATGGTGGATATAAATACATCCATTCCCTTTCACATGAAACCACTGATGATGCACAAGTAGAACAGAATATGACACCAATAATACCAAGAGTGACCGGTTTTATTGAAAAAATATATGTAAAAGATAATCAGTTTGTAAAAAAAGGAGATACATTGTTTGTAATTGATAATAGCGATTACGTTGTAAAAGTAGAAGAAGCAAAAGCTGCTTTATTAGCTGCTGAAAGTAGTTTTGAAGTGTCAAAAGCAGATGTTGGAACGGCACAAGTTGGAGTTTCTGTAAGTGATGCAAATGCAAAATCAGCTACAACTAGTATTGAATCAGCAAAAATAAAATTATGGAGAGCAACGAATGATTTTGAACGATTTGAAAATTTATACAAAAACAAATCCATCACAAAACAACAATATGAGCAAGCTTTAGCTGCTAAACAAGAAGCTGAAAATCAACTACAAATGATGAAACAACAAAAAAATGCTAGTGATTTTCAAAAAAATGTTGCAGTAACAAGAACTAATGTTTCTCAAAAACAAACATCAGTAGCAGCTGCAAATATTGAAAGAGCAAAGGCAACTTTAAATGCTGCAATGCTAAACTTAAAATACACTGTAGTTACAGCAGCTTATAACGGACAAGTTTCTACCATTGACATACAACCGGGGCAATTAGTTCAGCCAGGTCAATCGCTTTTCTATATTATTAATACAGAGGAGGTTTGGGTTGTGGCAAACTTTAAAGAAACACAATTAAACAAAATGAAGTTAGGACAAAAAGTGGAAATTAAAGCGGATGCTTTTCCTAATGATAAATTTGAAGGAGAAATTACTTCCTTCTCACCTGCAACAGGTTCTCGTTTTTCATTGTTACCGCCAGATAATGCAACTGGAAACTTTGTTAAAACAGTACAACGTTTACCGGTTAAAATTACTTTGTCTTCAAATAATGCTAAAGAAAAAATCAAATTACTTCGTTCAGGAATGAATGTTGAAGTAGATGTACATCTTAATTAATTATGAGCGCAAGTACAACAAACATACACGAAGATAGTTTAGTTGAATATGGCTTTAACAGAGTAATCATAACCATTACAGCTGTATTATGTGCACTTTTAGAAATTGTAGACACAACAATTGTAAACGTTGCTTTAAATGACATGAGAGGAAGCCTTGGAGCAACACTAACTGATGTGGCTTGGGTAATTACTGCTTATGCAATTGCAAACGTTATTGTTATTCCGATGACGAGTTGGTTATCGCAACAATTTGGACGTAGAAATTATTTTGCTGCTTCAATTATTATTTTTACATCAGCTTCGTTTTTATGTGGAAATGCTAGTGGAATATGGGAATTAATAATTTTTAGATTTATCCAAGGATTAGGTGGTGGGGCCTTATTAGTAACATCTCAAACTATAATCACAGAAAGTTATCCAGTTGCAAAAAGAGGAATGGCACAGGCTATTTATGGAATGGGTGTAATTGTTGGTCCAACACTTGGCCCACCATTAGGAGGATATTTAGTAGATACCTATTCTTGGCCTTATATTTTTTATATTAACATTCCAATTGGTATTATCGCAACTTTACTAACTCTTCGCTATGTAAAAAGTCCAAAATACGGTGAAAAAATGAGTGCTAATCAAGTCGATTGGTATGGAATAATAACACTCGCAGGTTTTATTGGATCTTTGCAGTATGTCTTAGAGCATGGACAACAAGATGACTGGTTTAATGACGGAACAATTGTTGCGTTAAGTGTTATAAGCTTTTTTAGTTTGTTTTTCTTTATATGGAGACAACTTACCTATGAATATCCAATTGTTAATCTGAAAGTCTTAAAAGATACTAACCTAAGAGTAGGAACCATCTTAAGTTTTATAATGGGGTTTGGATTGTATGGATCAACTTTTATTATTCCAATTTATACGCAATCCATTTTAGGTTGGACGGCTACTGATGCTGGCTTACTTTTAATTCCGAGTTCTTTAATGACGGCCTTTATGATGCCAATTATTGGTCAATTACTTCAAAGAGGTGTTCCTCAAAAGTATTTAGTTGCCATTGGATTTTTAATGTTCTTCTTCTTTACTTTTTGGATGTATAATATCATGACACCAGATACTGGAGAAGAATTCATGTATTGGCCTTTAATTATTAGGGGATTAGGCTTGGGACTTCTCTTTGTTCCCATTACTACGTTATCGCTTTCTACATTAAAAGGAAAAAGTATTGGTGAAGGGGCCGCTTTTACAGGAATGATGCGACAATTAGGTGGTTCATTTGGTATAGCTATTATAACCACATTTATAGCACGATTTAGTCAAGAGCACCGTGTTAATTTAATAGGAAATATTGATGCTACAAAAGTGCAAGTTCAAGACAGAATTAGTCAATTACAACATGGGTTTATGGCAAAAGGCTTTAGTTCTAATGAGGCTTTAGATAAAGCACACAAAATAATTGATTTAAGTATTACTAAACAAAGTACTGTTCTAGCCTACATGGATATTTTTCTGTTTTTAGGTATTTTATTTTTAATATGTATACCCATTATCCTTTTAATTAAAAACAATAAAAACAAAGTAAATATCAGTGAAGCGATGCACTAATGTATAATATCAACATAAAATTAATAAAAAATCCTACTGTTAAAATTTAGTAGGATTTTTTTATTTATGGGATAACAAATTTGATTGTAAGATTAGCTACTACAATTTGATAAATTTTCTTATCGAATAAAAGATTTTAGACGTGTTAGATAATATAACCCTCAATTTAGATTAGATTAGATTGTATTATCTTGTAAAAACTAAAGTATTTCCTTTGCTCAAATTCGCATCAAAAGCATAACCTTCATAGTTAAACCCTTTCAAATCTTCAATGGTTTCTGCATTGGTATCGATTATGTAACGAACCATCAAACCTCTAGCCTTTTTTGCAAAGAAACTAATCATTTTTAATTTCCCGTCTTTGTAATCTTTGAATTCTGGCGTAATTACTGGAACTTTTAATGCCTTGATGTCAACTGCACTAAAATATTCGTTACTTGCTAAATTTAGAAAAAGTTCATCTTTAGTAAGCTCTTTGTTTAATGTATCTGTTATGGTTTTCTTCCAAAATTCGTAAAGGTTTTTCTTGGTTCCAATTGCGATTGAAGTTCCCATTTCTAAACGATACGGTTGCATTAAATCTAAAGGTTTTAGAAGTCCGTACAAACCTGAAAGGATTCGTAATTTATCTTGTAAAATCGCTACTTTTTCTGTTGGTAACGAATACACATCTAATCCGGTATACACATCACCATCAAAAGCATAAACTGCTGGACGTGCATTTTCAGGAGAAAAAGGAACTCTCCATTCTTGATTGCGTTGCCAATTTAATTCAGCCAACTTCTCAGAAATATCCATAAGCTCCATTAATTGCTTCGGTTTTTTCTTTTTTAACGTTTTTTGAATGGTTTCCGATTTCGACAAAAAAGCAGGTTCTGTGTAATTTGAAATTGGTAACGGACTCTCGTAATTCAAAGATTTAGCTGGTGATATAACAATTTTCATAGTTTCTTATTTCTGTTTCTCAAAAGTACGAAAATATACAAATGTTGGTTTATTAGTGTTATAAGATTTAATTATAGTACCATAAAAAAACCTCCAACTATCTTTTGATTTGGAGGTTATAATTTTTAAATTTTTTTTTTATTCTTCTGTAAATATTTGCGCTTTTGAATAAACCCTCCATTTATCAATACATTCCTGTAAATCTTGCGGAATTGGCGTATCAAAACGTAAAAATTCTTTTGTGATGGGATGTTCAAATCCTAATGTTTTGGCATGAAGCGCTTGTCTTGGCAGCACTTTAAAACAATTATCGACAAACTGTTTATATTTCGTAAAAGTCGTTCCTTTTAAAATGGAATCACCTCCATATCGCTCATCATTAAAAAGCGTGTGACCGATATGCTTCATATGAACACGAATCTGATGCGTTCTTCCTGTTTCTAATTGACATGAAACTAAAGTTACATATCCAAATCGCTCTAAAACTTTGTAATGTGTTACTGCGTGTTTTCCTTTTTCATCACTTTCATGAACCGCCATTCGCATTCGATTTGTATCATGACGACCGATATTACCTTCCACAGTTCCTTCGTCTTCTTCGATATTTCCCCAAACTAATGCTACATATTCTCTTTCCGAAGTTTTCTCAGCAAATTGTTTGGTCAAATATGCCATAGCAAAATCTGTTTTCGCAACCACTAATAATCCTGAAGTATCCTTATCAATTCGATGAACTAAACCTGGTCGTTCCGAACTGTTCATGGGTAAATTCTCAAAATGATATGCCAAAGCATTTACCAAAGTTCCCGAATAATTTCCATGACCTGGATGCACGACCATTCCAGCTGGTTTATTAATCACCAACAATTGATCATCTTCATAAACTATGTCCAATGGAATATTTTCAGGTGTTAGCAATTGCTCATAAGTTGGATGCGCTAAAACTAATCGCACCACATCACCAGCTTTTACTTTATAATTGGATTTTACCGCAACATCGTTCACTAAAATAGAACCATTTTCTGCTGCTTGTTGTATTTTATTTCGGGTGGTATTTTCAATCATGTTCATCAAAAATTTATCCACACGCAAAGCCGATTGTCCTTTACTTGCTTCAAAACGATGATGTTCGTATAACTCGTCTTCGAGTTCGGTTCCTACATTATAATCCGCCATCTGTATCTTTAAATTCTACTGGTTCTGTTACGCCTTCTTCTACTGGAGGCAATGTATCTGCTGGCTCTTCTGAACTAAATGTATCTTCATTAAACACTTCTTTTCCATCACCTAATACAAAATCTAAAGTAGAACTTTTCTTCACTTTATCTCCAGCTCTTAATCTTCTTCCATTTTGATAAATTTGCAATACAATATCTTTCGCAATGTGTGGTTTATAAGTGATTTTCCCTTCTTTTAAAGTTAACGATTTTATAGTAGCCGAAATTTGTCGGAACGTTTTGTCTTTAAATTCAGGAATCGTGATATCAGTAAATTCACCTGCATTTAATTTCACATAGACTTTACGACCATCTTTTACCAAACTTCCTGCTTTTGGATCTTGCTCTAAAATCGTAAAAGGAGGAAAATCAGCATTAAATTCAACTGTATCTAACAAGAAAACTTCTAAATCCAATTCGTTTAGTTTTTCTTCAGCAACTTCTAGTTTCATTTTAGATAAATCAGGCACTTTGATTTCCTGACCATGATTGGTTCTAAAATCTAAAAACTGAATCACTAAAAAAGTAAAACCCACAACTATTGCAGCGGCTAAAAAAGCTTGAGTAAAAAATGTTCTACTAGTTAAATATTTAAATAAACTCATACAAAATGATATTTTGACAAAGATATAAAAATCAAAAAGAAATTACGAAGCAATTCATTTTGATTTCTTCACCCTTTTAAAACGAATGAATTGCAAAAATATTTCTTTGGTAATCGAAGAAAAGAACACAAAATCTCAATAAATAATGTAATTTTGTGTATCACTTTTAGAATTTCAAAATGAAAAACGTTGCCATTATCATGGGAGGTTACTCTAGCGAGTACAAAATTTCGTTAACTAGCGGAAATGTTGTGTTTAACAATATTAATCGTGCTAAATTTAATCCGTATCGTATTCATATTTTTAAAGAAAAATGGGTGTATGTGGACGAAAATGATGCCGAATTTCCAATTGATAAAAACGATTTTTCAGTAACCGTAAATGGCAAAAAAATCAATTTTGATGTCGTTTTCAATGCGATTCATGGAACGCCTGGAGAAGATGGTTTGATGCAAGCGTATTTTGAATTACTAAATATTCCTCAAACTTCTTGCGATTATTATCAAGCAGCGTTAACATTCAACAAACGCGATATGTTATCGGTTTTAAAACCTTATGGAATCAAAACGGCGGAATCGTATTATTTGAATTTAGACGATGAAATTAATGTCGACAAAATTTTAGCGAAAGTAGGTATACCTTGTTTCGTTAAACCAAATAAATCGGGTTCAAGTTTCGGAATTTCGAAAGTAAAAACTAAAGAAGAATTTCTTCCTGCTATTGAAAACGCTTATAAAGAAGACGACGAAATCATTATTGAAAGTTTCCTTGACGGAACAGAAGTTTCAGTTGGTGTGATTAATTATAAAGGAACTGTTACAGTTTTACCAATTACCGAAATCGTATCCGAAAACGACTTTTTTGATTACGAAGCGAAATATTTAGGCAAATCGAAAGAAATTACGCCAGCCAGAATTTCGGATGAATTGAAAGTAAAAATCGAAACGGTTGCCAAAAGAGCCTACGAAGTATTAAAAATGAAAGGTTTTTCGAGAAGTGAATTCATTATCGTAAACAACGAACCTCATATGTTAGAAATGAATACAATTCCAGGTCTTACCACTGAAAGTATTCTTCCACAACAAGCTCGCGAAGCAGGAATTTCGTTACCAGAATTATTTGAAAATGCTATTGAATTGGCTTTAAATAAGTAAATTATGAAAAAAGCAATATTTCCAGGTTCATTTGACCCAATTACCAACGGACATTTCGATATTATCAAAAGAGGCGTTTCATTATTTGATGAAGTCATTGTAGCGATTGGTGTTAATGCTGAAAAAAAATACATGTTTTCATTAGAAGATAGAAAACGTTTCATTGAAGAAGCTTTCAAAGACGAACCAAAAGTAAAAGTCATTACTTACTCTGGTTTGACAATTGATTTGTGCAAAAAAGAAAAAGCCGATTTCATTTTACGTGGATTAAGAAATCCAGCCGATTTTGAGTTTGAAAAAGCTATTGCTCATACCAATCGTGTGATGTCGAAAATTGAAACAGTTTTCTTATTAACAGCAGCTCGTACTTCGTTTATTTCTTCAAGTATTGTTAGAGATGTGTTGAGAAATGGTGGCGATATTTCGCAATTGGTTCCTGAATCGGTTTTGGATAAGAAATAAATTAGTTTTCAAAAACAATTAACTTATCTTGAATAATTAAATTCAAAAAGTGAAATTCTTCTTTAATCCATTCTAAAGTTTTGGGTTGGTAAATAAAAACGTGTGTAAAATCATCTTTGTAATACCAATTCTCAAAAGGTTTTTGATTATTGAAAACTTCTGTTTTGCAAAATAATTTTCCTTTTGGAAGTAATAAACTTTTTAGTAATTCAAATTCTTTGTAAGGGTGATGAAAATGCTCCATTACTTCGCAACACGAAACGTAATCGTATTTTTGATTTAGAAGTGAAGGTTCATTTGCAAAAAACAAATCGTAATTCTGCACTTGATAGCCTTTATCGGTCAACATTTTAGCAATCACCGGCCCCGTTCCCGAACCAAAATCCAATCCTTTAGCTTCTATTGAAAAATCTTGCAAAACAGCATTTACGATTGGAGAAACAAAGTTTTGATAGCGTTCATCAAAAACATCATTATTGTGCTTTTCGTAGTGTTCTTTCTCTTCTTCAGCGGTTAAAAAAGTATGCTTTGGTCTGAAAATACCATCGCAATTTGTGCATTTATAGAACAAATGTTTTGGTTTTTCACAAAAAAGTGCTGCAACGGAATTACATAGTGGGCAATTGTGCGAAATCATTTACTCCTCCTCTTTCTTAATCACCTTTCTTGCTACTTCAATTTTATACTTCTTCCCTTTCATTTTTTCGTCTTTAATATTTTGCAATAAAGATTTCACTTTTGGATATTTCACCGCTACAAATGAAATAAAATCTTTGACTTCGATTAAGCCTAAATCGTCTTTTTCTAGTTTCCCTTTTTGAGAAAAGAAACCAACGATATCAATTTTATTCAACTTGTTTTTCTTTCCTCCGCTGATGTAAAGCGTTTGATATAAAGGCGCTTTTGGCAACGATTTCGCATTAGAAACATCTAATCTTCGTTTACCATAATCAAAATAATCGGCTTTCTTTTCGGTTTCGTTTACCAGAACATAAGCGGTTCCAGTGGCTAGCATACGAGCTGTTCTTCCGTTTCTGTGAGTAAATTCGTCTTCTTTAGCTGGCAAATGGTAATGAATTACGTGATTCATTTCGGGAATATCCAAACCACGTGCCCCTAAATCGGTCGTAATCAAATAAGAAACACTTCCGTTTCTGAACTGAATTAAAGCTCTTTCACGTTCATCTTGGTCTAATCCACCATGATAAAACGTAGAAATAATGCCTTTTTGAGTCAACATATCATGAATACGTTCTACCGCTTCTCTATGGTTGCAAAAAATAATCGCAGCTTCGGAATTCAAAGAGCAAATCAATTGAAACAACGAATCAATCTTATCTTTTGATTTCGAAAATACAATGCGAATATCTAAATTATCATTCTGCTTTTCTTTAGGAATAAAATCCAAAACTTTCGGATTAATCACCTTAATATATTTCGGAATTTCCACACCTGAAGTCGCAGAAACTAAAACACGTTTGTTTGCTTTAGTAATTTTTCCAATGATATACGACATTTCTTCATGGAAGCCCAATTGTAACGATTTGTCAAATTCGTCTAAAACATAGGTTTTTACATTTTCGGTAGCAAAACTTCCTCGTTCAATGTGGTCGGCAATTCTTCCAGGCGTTCCAATTAACAACGCTGGCGGATTGCTTAAGTTTTTGAATTCCGTTTCTATCGAGTGACCTCCATAACATGTATTGACTTTGTAATGCGTTCCCATTTTTTTCCAAACTTGTTCAATTTGCAAACCTAATTCGCGTGATGGCACTAAAATTAGACATTGCACTCCTTTTACATCTTCTTCTAATAATTGAAAAATTGGTAATAAAAAAGCTAACGTTTTTCCCGAACCTGTTGGGGAAAGCAATAAAATATTATCTTCATTCAAAATAGCCTTTTGGGCTGCTTCTTGCATTTTATTTAAACTTTGAATACCAAGATTCAATAGTACATTGTTGGAATATGGATTTTGACTCATGCGGCAAAGATAGTGATGATTGTTGAATTAATATTTTAAACCTTAAACTATCTCGTTAACTCAAAATCAATCACTTTTTAAATATAACTTTTCTATCTTTGTGATCTAAATTTAGAACATGATTCCACAAGAAACCATAGTTGCTTTGGCTACACCATCTGGAGCGGGTGCTATTGCTATTATACGATTATCTGGTAAAGACGCTATTACGATTGCATCGGAAGTATTTCAATCGGTTTCAGGAAAAGATATTACGAAACAGAAAACCCATACGATTCATTTGGGACATATCACAGATAATGGAAAAATATACGACCAAGTATTGCTTTCGATTTTCAAAGGTCCAAATTCATACACTGGGGAAAATGTGATTGAAATATCGTGTCATGGTTCTACTTTTATCCAACAACAAATTATCCAATTATTACTTCGTAAAGGCGCAAAAATGGCACAAGCAGGTGAATTTACATTACGCGCTTTTTTAAACGGAAAATTGGACTTATCGCAAGCAGAAGCGGTTGCTGACTTAATTGCTTCGGATAATGAAGCGTCACATCAAATTGCAATGCAACAAATGCGCGGCGGTTTTAGTAACGAGATTGCCAAATTGCGTGAAGAGTTATTAAATTTTGCTTCTTTAATCGAATTAGAATTAGACTTTGCCGAAGAAGATGTCGAATTTGCAGATAGAACTCAATTTCATGAATTATTAGAGCGAATTGAATTCGTTTTAAAACGTTTGATTGATTCGTTTGCTGTTGGTAACGTAATTAAAAATGGTATTCCAGTAGCCATTGTGGGCGAACCGAATGTTGGGAAATCGACTTTATTGAATGCTTTATTGAACGAAGAACGTGCTATTGTTTCGGATATTGCAGGAACAACACGTGATACAATTGAAGATGAATTGGTTATTAATGGTATTGGTTTTAGATTTATTGATACGGCCGGAATTCGTGAAACAAAAGATGTAGTGGAAAGCATCGGGATTCAAAAGACGTTTGAGAAGATTGAGCAAGCGCAGGTAGTTTTATTCCTTGTTGACAGTACGGAACTAACAATGGAGAGTTTGGAAGGTTTGAAAGTAGAAGTAGAAAAAATTAGAAATAAATATCCTCAAAAAGCATTACTTACAATATTTAATAAAAAAGATAAACTTGATGAGAGTTTACTCCGAAATCTAGAATCTCAAATTGAAAATTCAATTTTTATTTCTGCAAAACAAAAAGTAGGTATAGAAGAATTAAAAAATGAACTGATGTCCTTCGTAAACACAGGGGCTTTACGTAATAACGAAACCATCGTAACCAACACGCGTCACTACGATTCCTTATTAAAAGCTTTAGAAGAAGTCCAAAAAGTGAAATGGGGCTTGGATTCAGGGCTTTCTTCTGACTTAATGGCGATTGATATTCGCTCTGCCTTGCATTATTTTGGTGAGATTACTGGAGAAGTTACCAATGATGAATTACTTGGAAATATTTTCGCGAACTTCTGTATCGGCAAATAATGTAAGATAAATTTTACAAAAAATACATCAAAAAAACACAATAAACCCGCTATTTTAGCGGGTTTTTCTTTGTTTTCAATATTTTACAATTTTGTATTTTTATGCACTATTTTTTATAGCTTTGTATCCTCCTTGTACCTCGAAAGAGAATTTTTTGAAGTAATTTCTGTAACATGTGAAATTATGGCACTTATTTCTTCTTAATGATATGTGAGTAAATTAATAAAGGGGGAAATTATGGGTGAAAATATGACTAAAATAGTATAAAATGCAGACAAATATTAGGGTCAAAAAAAAATGTGAATATTGTAAAGAAGAGTTTGTTGCGAAAACAACAAAAACTAGATATTGTTGTCATAGATGTAATCAAAAAGGTTACAAACTAAATCTAAAAACAAATAAAATTGCAACAACTGAAAAAGCAACTAAACTTGATATTCTAAATATTGACGAAGTAAACAAAAAAGATTTTTTGACAGCAAAAGAAGCGGCATACATTTTGAACATGTCTTTAAGAACAGTTTACAGATTGATTCAGTCGAAAGAATTAAATGCTTATAATTTTTCGGCTAGAAAAACTCTTGTAAGAAGAAAAGATGCAAATTCCAGTGATATTGACCACCCAATTCCAATTTAAAGTGACCACCTGATTCCAATTCAAAATGACCACCTAATTTCGGAGCAAAATGACCACCTCCAATTTTCATTAAAAACTACTTTTTTTCTTGTGCTAATTTGTGATTCAAATATACTAAAATTACTCTTTGTTGATTCCTCTTTTCTTTCTCATGGATTCACCTAATAATTCGATGCGATGGGATTGATGTATGAGTCGGTCTAAAATAGCATCGGCTATGGTTTTTTCTCCAATTATATCGTACCAACCTTGTACTGGTATTTGTGAAGTTACGATTATAGAGCCGTTATTGTGTCGGTCTTCAATGATTTCCAAAAGTGTAATTCGGTTTTGACTATCTAAAGCTTGAAGTCCAAAATCATCTAATATAATAACATCTTGTCGTTCTATTTTTGCTAATTCTCTTAAATAAGAACCATCTGCTTTTGCCATTTTTAGCTTAGCGAACAACTTGGACGTGTTGTAATAACTAACTTTATATCCTTGAATACAAGCTTGATAACCTAAAGCTGTTCCTAAAAAACTTTTACCTACTCCTGTACTTCCTGTAATTAATACATTCTGATTTTTCTCAACAAAATCGCATGCTGCTAATCGTAAAACTTGGTTTCTATCCAGATTGCGTGAAGCATCAAAATTGATGTTTTCAATATTGGATTTGTAATGGAATCGAGCATTTTTAATGCTTCTTTCAATACGACGATTATGGCGTTCATCCCATTCGGCATCAATGAGCATGGCGATAAACTGATCTAGCGTGTAATGGTCTGTTTTTCCACTTTCGATAGCAGTTTTAAAAGCGTTATGCATTCCATAAAGCTTCATTTGTTTCATTTTGGTTGTGGTGATTTCATTCATAAGTATTTGATTTTAATTCATTTATAATAGTTTTTCCCTCTGATGTTGTTGTGATTAGGTAACTCAAAATCTTCTTCTTGCTCATTCTCAGCGTTATCTAAGTTATTTTCCAAAATGTTTTGGATGGCTTTAAAACTGTAAATCCTAAAATCGAGTGCGCGTTTACAAGCGTTGATTAATCGTTGTTTTCCTACTTTCTTCTCAAAGCTTAATATCCCTAAACAACTTTTATAAGCTTGTTCGGGGTGATTTCTACTTTCGATAATTTGGATGATATGATCCGCTACAGCTTGGTCAATACTATTTGCCCAATCAATAAATCGACTAGCACTCCAATCAGCCACAAACTGATGTGTGCTGGCTAAATGTTCAGCAACAGTCGTGTAATCATAAGGTTTATAATTTCTTGGATGAATGGCGATTCGGTTGTATTTGTAGAAGATTTCAACCGAAGTTTTGGTATACAAAAGTTTTACTTTTTTTCTCACGTATTGGTATGGAACGCTGTAATAACTCTTGTCTTGACTCAATAATACATGACCGTTTTGCATTACTGTTGCAAAGGATTGGTATTTGATTTCAAAGCGCTCTTGAGGTAATGGACGTAGTTTTTGCTTCTCATCTTCTATAAATAATTCATAACGAGAATACGGTCTTCCTGTGAGTTTTTTGTGATTATGAGCATCTAATAAATCCCATATTTGTTGGTTTAATTCTTCTAAGCTATAGAACTGTTTTTGTTTTAGATGCACATAAATTCTTCGATATAAGATTTTTACGGCACCTTCTGCTAAGGATTTATCTCTTGGTTTGTAAGCTCTTGCGGGTAATATGGTAGTTTCGTAATGCTCGGCTAAATCAGCTAAAGTTTCATTAATTGTAGGTTCAAAACGACTGCTTTTAATTACGGCTGACTTTAGATTATCTGGAACAATGGCCGCTGGAACACCTTCAAAAAAACGCATAGCATTCTCCACCGAAGTCACAAAATCTTCTTTCTGTTGGCTCATGGAAGCTTCTGCATACGTGTGTTGACTGGCGCCTAGTATGGCAATAAAAAACTGCACTTCTTTAATCTCTCCCGTATCTTTCTCAATAATAGAAAGTGTTTTTCCAGCATAATCCACATACATTTTATCACCTGCTTTGTGATTCATATGCATTACTGGATTAACGCGTTTACTCCATATTTTAAAGTGATGCCTAAATTGAGAACTCTTAAAACCATCAGGATGTGTAGCAATATATCGCTCCCACATAAGTTGAACGGTAACACCAACTTTCTTGAGTTCGCGCTCCATTTGTGGAAAAAAATCATAAAGCTTTTGCAGTCTGGGATCTATGGTTTCAACCGTATTCTGTGAAAATAAAACTTCAAGTTCGGCATCTGTTTTGGCATCAATAGCTTCAAAACTTAAGCCTAGAAGTTCAAATAAAGAAATATATTTCTTTACCGTATTTCTTGAAAGCGATAAGTAGCTGCTAATAAATAACTTACTCTTACCACTACAATGAAATTTAATTACTTTTCTAATCTTACTCATGTCTGTTACTTTGTTTGCCATAATCCGTATTTTTTGTACGAATGTATGGGCTAACAACATGAAAAAAAGTAACTGTTTTTAATGGCTAATTTACCCTAAAATTTAGGTGGTCAATTTGGACTGGAATTGGGTGGTCAGTTTGCACCGAAATCGGTGGTCAATTTAGACTGGAAAGTGGTGGTCAATTTGACCGTTTTTTCCAATAAATAGGAGCCTTACCATTTTTTCTTATTCTTGATTTTGACAACAAGAATAGTGTAGTAATGTTGTCATTCATGATTTATTGATTTAGATTATTTTAAGTAGCAACCCCTCAAATTTATTTAGCAACCCAAAGGGCAACCCTTAAAAATTGAAGTTGTATTGTAGAAGTTTGTTTAGTGTAGATTTTGTTCTGTAAAATAGCAACCCAAGATTAAAAATAGCAACCCAATAGTATGCCTATTTTAATAAAAAATGAGGCATACAATTAGGCATACATTCAAATTTGTAATAGAGGATATTTTTTTAGAATAACTTGTGAGTGTTAGTAAAAACAAGGCATAAAAAAAACTCCAACATTTCTGTTGAAGTTTCTTGTGGGCGATGAGGGGTTCGAACCCCCGACCCCCTCGGTGTAAACGAGGTGCTCTGAACCAGCTGAGCTAATCGCCCCAATAAAGTGCTTTACTATTACCGTATTGCGAGTGCAAATATACAAGGAATATTTGTTTTTGCAAGTGTTTCGATAAAAAAAATTACTTTTTTTCTATCTTTTCTAATAAGACTTTGTTGGTATAATTGACCATTGTAATCGTAATCTCTTCATTTTTAGAAGTTCTACCTTCAATAACGTAAATTTTACCTTTTCTGTAAGCTTCATTACTTTTTGAAAAATCTACATCGCCATAGCGTAAACTTTGACGGATATCTTCTAAAGTAACCCATTTTGCATCTAACGATTGTTTTGCTAAAGAATCAATTTCTAATGATTTGCTTCTTAAATCTTTTAAAACACGGCAATTAGGCAAGTAACAAAACTCAACTCCTTTGTCATCGGCTTTAGCTTTTAAAAACCACATAACAAAAACTCCTCCTAAAAATATGCCAAATAAATAGTATGCTAAACGAAACTGAAACTTCATAAATTATAATTTTGTGCAAATTTAGTTTAAATTACACACATAATCCCTAGATTTTAACTTTAAAAAACAATCAAATTGATATCACGATACTCTAAATTAAACCAATCTGCAATCGCTTTATTAGTTAATAAGCCGTGATAGCTGTAAATTCCGTTTTTCAAACCTCTATTGCAGCGGATAGCGCTTTCAATTCCACCATCATCTGCAATATGTAATAAGAAAGGAGAAATAATATTACTAATCGACATCGAAGCCGTTTTAGAATAACGTGAAGGAATATTAGGAACACAATAATGAATTACACCATTTTTAATAAATGTAGGTTTTTCATGAGTCGTCACTTCTGAAGTTTCAAAACAACCACCGGTATCAATGCTCACATCTACAATTACAGCTCCTTTTTTCATGTGTTCTACCATGGTTTCGGTAACCACAACTGGAGCTCTGTTTTTTCCTTTCATGGCGCCAATAGCAACATCACATCGTCTTAGTGCTTTTAAAAGTGATTTTTCTTGAATGGTTGAAGTGAAAATTCTTTGATTTAAGGTATTTTGTAAACGACGTAATTTGGTAATCGAATTATCGAAGACTTTTACATGAGCGCCTAATCCTAAAGCGGTTCTAGCAGCATATTCTCCAACAGTTCCTGCTCCAATAATGACAACTTTTGTTGGTGGAACTCCAGTTATATTTCCAAAAAGTAAACCTTTTCCAATGTTCTCACCAATCATTAATTCGGAAGCAACTAATATAGAGGCAGTTCCTGCAATTTCAGATAATGATTTTACTGCTGGATACGAACCATCTTCATCTTTTATAAATTCAAATGCTAAAGCCGTGATTCTTTTAGCTGCTAAAGCTTCAAAATATTCTTTTTTCTGAGTTTTTAATTGAATTGCAGAAATCACAATGGTTTGTGGATTCATCATTTCAATTTCAGTAAGGGTAGGTGGCTCTACTTTTAAAATCATGGGGCAACCCAACACTTTTTTGGTGTCTTGTGTAATTTCTGCACCTGCATCGCTGTATTCTTTGTCGGTATAACTTGAAGTTTCTCCAGCTCCTGATTCTAACATTACGCGATGTCCATGCGAAACCAATGAAGAAACCGCATCTGGTGTTAAGCAAATTCTTCTTTCTTGATAGGATGTTTCTTTTGGAATTCCTATAAATAATTCGCTTTTATGACGCGCTACTTCAAGTTTTTCTTCTTGTGGAAGCAATTGTGAAGCAGAAAAAGGAGTATATATCGACATTACTTTTGATTTTGAGGTTCTAAATTAGGAATTATTTTAGACTTGGGAAATAGATTCATAAAAAAAGAGAATAGAAGTTGATTTTCTATTCTCTTATGTATTTAATTTTTGAGCGTTAGTTCACGTTTACCATTTGGTAAAATTTTTATAGAAATACTCGCATGGTCAATTGGAATTAAGTTTGGCGTTTTTTCTGGCCATTCGATAAAGCACCAATTGTCAGAATAGAAATATTCGTCTAATCCCATATCATATCCTTCTTCTTCTGAATTTAAACGATATAAATCAAAGTGATACACCGTTTCGCCTTCAAAAGTTCTGTATTCGTTTACTAAAGAAAATGTTGGGCTACTTGAATTATCTTTTACGCCTAATTCTTTTACCAATTCTTTAATTAAAGTCGTTTTTCCGGCACCCATTGGCGCATGAAACGTGATGATTTTCTTTAATGAAGGTGTAGCAAGAATCTGTTTTGCAATGGCATTTATTTCTTCTAAACTGTAAATTACGGTCATATATAAACTCAAATTTTACTTAATTATCTTGGCTCTAAAACTAAGAATGGAATCACCATTTCTTCTAACGAAATTCCTCCGTGTTGATAGGTATTTCGGTAATAACTCACATAATGATTGTAGTTATTTACGTAAGCCAAAAATAAATCGTTTTTCGCAAAAATAAAAGAGCTACTCATGTTTAGTGCTGGTAATCCAATTTTCTTTGGATCTTTCACCGCATAAACGTCTTTGTCTTCGTAAGTTAAGCTTCTTCCAGTTTTGTAACGAAGATTTAAACTCGTGTTTTTATCACCAATAACTTTTGACGGATTTTTACAATTGATAGTTCCATGGTCAGTTGTTATAATTAATTTAAAACCAAGTTGTTGTGCTTGTTGAATCATGTCCAAAAGTGGAGAATTCTTGAACCAACTTGCCGTCAAAGAACGATACGCTTTATCATTTGAAGCTAATTCTTTCACTACATCCATTTCGGTTTTAGCGTGCGATAACATATCTACGAAATTATAAACTATCGTAGTTAAATCGTTGTTTTTTAAGGATTTGAAATTATCAGCTAATTTTTTTCCCGAAGCAAAATTGGTAATTTTATAATATTCTTGCTTGATGTTTAATCCTAAGCGTTTTAATTGCTCGGTTAAAAATTCGCCTTCATAGAGGTTTTTTCCGCCTTCATCAGTATCGTTTTTCCAATATTGAGGGAATTTCTTTTCCATTTCTAACGGAGTTAATCCTGAGAAAATAGCATTACGAGCATATTGAGTTGCTGTTGGTAGAATAGAGAAGTAGCTAACTTCTTTTTCTAATTTGTAGTGATTGTTTATAACGCTTTCAAACGCTTTCCATTGGTCGTAACGTAAATTATCGATAACTACAAACAAAATAGGTTTGTCTTTTTTACGGATTTCAGGCGCTACTAATTCACCAAAAATTTCATGAGAAAGAATGGGTTTGTCAGCTTTTGGTTGAAACCAATCTTCGTAATTACGTTCGATGAATTTTCCAAATTGTGCATTAGCTTCGGTTTTTTGACTTTCTAAAATTTCTACCATGCTTTGGTCTTCGATGTTTTCCAACTCTAATTCCCAAAACAATAGTTTTTTGTACAATTCTACCCAATCTTCATAGGTTCGAACCATTGCCATATCCATCGCAATTTTTCTGAATTCTTTCTGGTAATCCAAAGTTGTTTTTTCAGAAATCAATCGCGAATGATCTAGATTTTTCTTCAAACTCAATAAAATCTGATTAGGATTTACAGGTTTTATCAAATAATCGGCAATTTTAGAACCGATGGCTTCTTCCATGATATATTCTTCTTCACTTTTGGTAATCATAATCACCGGAACCGAAGATTTCTTTTCTTTTAATTCAGATAAAGTTTCCAAACCGCTTAAACCAGGCATATTTTCATCTAAGAAAACAATGTCGAAGTTATTTTCTTCGAACAAATCGATAGCATCTTGTCCGTTATTGCAAGTGGTTACGTGATAATTTTTCTTTTCTAAAAACAAGATATGGGGTTTCAATAAATCAATTTCATCATCAACCCAAAGTATTTTTATCTGACTCATATTTCTTAATTTGTGTGCAAGTTACTATTTATTAAACGAGGTTTGTATTAAATATTGTATAAAATTTTCAATACTTTTTAACGATTTCATTTTGTGAAAAACGCTATATTTGTTACTAAAATTATCAAATTGTGAGCCAAACCAATAAACTCAAAATATTTAACGATCCTATTTATGGTTTTATTACCATTCCCAATAGTTTAATTTACGATTTAATTCAACATCCTTATTTTCAGCGTTTACGAAGAATTTCCCAAATGGGAATGTCGTATTTGGTGTATCCTGGAGCGCATCACACGCGTTTTCATCATGCTTTAGGTTGTATGCACATTATGCAAAAAGCAGTACAAACTTTGCAATTTAAAGGCGTTTCTATTTCGGAAGAAGAAGAAAATGCTTTGTACATTGCGATTTTATTGCACGATATTGGTCACGGTCCCTACAGTCATGCTATGGAACACAGTATAGTAGAAGAAGTACATCATGAAGAGTTATCATTGTTGTTCATGGAGCAATTGAATAAAGAATTTGATGGGAAATTAGCTCTTGCGATTCAAGTTTTTAAAGGCGAATATCATAGAAAATTCATGTTGCAATTGATTTCAAGTCAGTTGGATATGGACCGAATGGATTATCTAAAACGCGATAGTTTTTACAGCGGTGTAGCCGAAGGTAACATCAACAGCGAACGTTTAATCCAAATGATGAACGTGCAAGACGATTATTTGGTTATCGAAGAAAAGGGAATTTATTCGGTAGAAAAATTTTTGGTGGCTCGAAGATTGATGTATTGGCAAGCGTATTTGCACAAAACCAGTGTTGTTGCCGAATTAATCTTAACCAAAATTTTAAAACGTGCCAAAGAATTAACTCAAAAAGGAATTCTTTTACCTTGTAGCGAACCATTACAGTTCTTTTTGCAAAACAAAATTTCTTTGTCCGATTTTGATAAAAGTGTTTTAGATAAGTTCTCGTATTTGGATGATTATGATGTTTTGGGTGCGATAAAAGCTTGGCAATTTCATGATGATTTTGTGTTACAATCACTTTGCCGAATGATACTAAATCGTGATTTACTAAAGATTCAAATGAGTGATGATAAACCAAATAAAGAGAATCTATTAGCTATAAAAAATAAATACATTTCTATTGCGAAAATTTCAGACAAAGAAGCCGATTATTTTGTATTTAAAGGCAAGTTGAAAAATCAAGCGTATAGCAAATCAAGTGAGCCAATTCGTATCTTAAAAAAGGATAAAACCATTGAAGATGTAGTAGAAGCTTCAGATCAATTGCACTTAAAAGCTTTGTCAAAACCAGTAACAAAATACTTCATTTGTTTTCCAAAAGTGGTCTTAGAATCTTAACTTTTTAATTTAATTTTATATTTTTGCCAAGTTGAAGTGGAATCAATACTTGGTATTGAATGAAAATGCGTATTTTTATATCCCAAAATCTATCTAATTAGATAGTAATAAAATTTTTAAATGAAGTTTACAGCAGCGCAAATAGCAGGCATTTTAGAAGGTGAAGTAGTGGGTAATCCAGAGGCTGAAGTTTTTAAATTGTCTAAAATAGAGGAAGGAACCGAAGGCTCATTGACGTTTTTGGCGAATCCTAAATACACCAATTATATTTATTCTACTCAAGCAACTGTTACGATTGTTAACAACACTTTTGAGCCAGAACAAGAAATTACAACGACTTTAATTAAGGTTGAAGATGCTTATAAGTCATTTTCAAAGTTGTTAGAATACTACAATCAAGTAAAATTGATGAAATCAGGAATTGAGCAACCTTCAGTTATTTCGGATGGCGTTACTTATGGTTCTGATTTGTATTTAGGAAGTTTTTGTTATGTTGGAAAAAATGTGACTATCGGAAATAATGTAAAAATTTATCCAAATAGTTTCATTGGCGATAACGTAATTATTGGTGATGATTGTGTTTTCTTTGCTGGTGTTCGAATTTATTCGGAAACGGTTATTGGAAATCGTTGTACGATTCACTCAGGAACAATCATTGGTTCAGACGGATTTGGTTTTGCGCCACAAGAAGACGGAACGTATGCAAAAGTACCGCAAATTGGAAATGTAATTATTGAAGATGATGTTGAAATTGGTGCGTGTACAACAGTTGACAGAGCTACTTTAGGTTCAACTATCATTAGAAAAGGAGTGAAATTGGATAATCATATTCAAGTTGCTCACAATGTTGAAATTGGTGAAAACACCGTAATCGCGGCACAAACCGGAATTGCAGGAACTACTAAAATTGGTAAAAACTGTTTAATTGGTGGTCAAGTAGGTTTTGCTGGACATTTAGTAATTGGTGATGGTGTAAAAATTCAAGCGCAATCAGGAATTGGTAAAAATTTAGAAGCTGGAGAAGTAGTTCAAGGAAGTCCGGCATTTAATTACGGAGATTTCGCAAAATCATTTGTACATTTTAGAAATTTACCAAAGATTGTTACCGATATAGAAGAATTAAAAAATAAAATTAAATAATTTAAAATTTTTATCATGGCGAAGCAAACAACAATTGCTGCAGAAATATCATTAAAAGGTGTAGGTTTACACACAGGTCAAGAAGTTGCAATGACTTTTAAACCAGCTCCTGTAAACAACGGATTTACATTTGTACGTGTAGATTTAGAAGGACAACCAATTATTGAAGCTGATGCAAATTATGTTGTAAATACGCAACGAGGAACTAATTTAGAAAAATTAGGAGTAATGATTCAAACACCAGAGCACGTTTTAGCGGCGCTTGTGGGTTGCGATTTAGATAACGTTATCATCGAATTAAATGCTTCTGAACTTCCTATTATGGATGGTTCTTCTAAATATTTTGTTGAAGCTATAGAGAAAGTTGGAATTATTGAACAAGAAGCTGAGCGAAAAGTATATGTTGTAAAAGAGGTTATTTCTTATTTAGATGAAACTACAGGAAGTGAAATTACTGTAATTCCTTCTGATGAATATTGTGTTACTGCAATGGTAGATTTTGGTACTAAAGTTTTAGGAACTCAAAATGCTACAATGAAGGGAATTAAAGAATTTAAAAAAGAAATTGCCAACTGTAGAACATTCAGCTTTTTACATGAATTAGAGTCACTTTTAAATAATGGTTTAATAAAAGGTGGTGATTTAAATAACGCTATTGTTTATGTTGATAAAGAAATTTCAGCAGAAACAATGGAAAATCTTAAAAAAGCTTTTAACAAAGATTCTATTTCAGTTAAAGAAAATGGAATTTTAGATAATCTAACGTTACATTATCCTAATGAAGCAGCAAGACATAAATTGTTGGACATCATTGGAGATTTATCTTTAATAGGAACTCGTATTCAAGGAAAAATTATAGCAAATAAACCAGGTCACTACGTAAACACTCAATTTGCTAAGAAAATTGCTAAAATAATTAAATTAGAAGAGCGTAATAATGTTCCTAGTTATGATATCAACAAAGAACCTGTAATGGATATTCATGGTATTATGGATTTATTACCACACAGACCTCCATTTTTATTAGTTGATAAAATTTTAGAATTATCAGATTCTCATGTGGTAGGTTTAAAAAATGTTACAATGAATGAAGATTTCTTCGTTGGACATTTCCCAGGAGCTCCAGTAATGCCAGGTGTTTTACAGATTGAAGCTATGGCACAAACTGGAGGTATCTTAATTTTAAGTACCGTTCCAGATCCAGAAAATTACTTAACATATTTCATGAAAATTGACAATGTTAAGTTTAAAAATAAAGTCTTACCAGGTGATACCTTATTCTTTAAATGTGATTTAATTTCTCCTATTAGAAGAGGAATTTGTCACATGCAAGCGTATGCGTATGCGAATGGTAAATTAGTTTCAGAAGCCGAATTAATGGCACAAATTGTTAAAGTAAAATAAAAAATCATATGAATCAACCATTAGCTTATGTGCACCCAGGTGCTAAAATAGCAAGAAACGTAGTAATTGACCCTTTTACTACTATTCATAACAATGTTGAAATAGGTGAGGGAACTTGGATTGGTTCAAACGTTACCATCATGGAAGGTGCTCGTATCGGTAAGAATTGTAATATTTTTCCTGGTGCTGTAATTTCAGCGGTTCCTCAAGATTTAAAATTTGGTGGAGAAGAATCGTTAGCGGTAATTGGTGATAACACTACAATCAGAGAATGTGTTACAATCAATAGAGGGACAATTGCTTCTGGTCAAACAAAAATTGGTAAAAACTGTTTGATTATGGCTACGGCTCACATTGCACACGACTGCCACATTGGAGATAACGCTATTATCGTAAATGGTGTAGCTTTAGCAGGACACGTTACGGTAGGTAATTTTGCAATTATTGGAGGTTTAGCTGCTGTTCATCAGTTTATTTCAATTGGAGATCACGCTATGATTTCTGGTGGTTCATTGGTAAGAAAAGACGTTCCTCCGTATACAAAAGCGGCAAAAGAGCCTTTGTCTTATGTGGGAATCAATTCAGTTGGGTTAAGAAGAAGAGGATTTTCAACAGATAAAATCAGAGAAATTCAAGATATCTATAGAATTTTATACCAAAAAAATTACAATACTTCACAAGCAGTAAGCATCATTGAAGCTGAAATGGAAGCTACAACTGAACGAGATGAAATTTTAGATTTCATTAAAAATTCTTCTCGTGGAATCATGAAAGGTTACACTAGCTCATTGTAATTTTAAATTTAAAAAAGAATAAATCAATAAACATCAAATAAAAACAAAATGGCAAGTACATCAGATATTAGAAACGGATTATGTATCAAATACAATAACGATATTTATAAAATCATCGAATTTCTTCACGTAAAACCAGGTAAAGGACCAGCTTTCGTAAGAACAAAATTAAAATCGTTAACAAACGGAAAAGTATTAGATAACACATTTTCTGCTGGACACAAAATTGATGAAGTACGTGTTGAAACACATACATTCCAATATTTATATGCTGAAGGAGATCAATTTCACTTCATGAATAACGAATCATTTGAACAAATTACGTTAGACAAAAAAGTATTAGATGCTCCAGATTTATTAAAAGAAGGAACCAACGTAATGATTCAAATTAACGCTGAAACAGAAGCACCTTTATCAGTAGATATGCCAGCTTCTATCGTTTTAGAAGTGACTTATGCTGAGCCAGGAGTTAAAGGAAATACAGCTACAAATGCTACAAAACCAGCAACTGTTGAAACAGGAGCTACAGTAAACGTTCCGTTGTTTATCAATGAAGGTGATAAAATTAAAATTGATACAGCAACCGGAAACTACATGGAAAGAGTAAAAGAATAATTGAAAGTAAAAAGTGAAGAGTAATTAGTAAATAGCCAAGCAACTAATTACTCTTTTATATTTTACTCAACATTAATTACTATCCACTAATCAATATTAAATGAAATTTCCAAAAGTTTATCCTTTAAAAGATATTGCCCAAATTATCAATTGTAATTTTGTGGGTGATGATAATTTTCCAGTTCACGGTATGAATGAAATTCATGTGGTAGAACCTGGTGATATCGTATTTGTAGATCATCCAAAATATTATGACAAAGCACTTCAATCGGCAGCAACTATTGTTTTAATTAACAAAGAAGTGGAATGTCCAGAAGGAAAAGCGTTGTTAATTTCTGATGATCCTTTTAGAGATTTTAATAAACTTACGAAGCATTTCAGACCTTTTCAAGCTTCTAATGTAGCGATTTCAGATTCAGCTATAATCGGAGAAGGAACTGTTATTCAACCCAATTGTTTCATTGGACACAATGTTCAAATTGGTAAAAATTGTTTGATTCATGCCAATGTTACAATTTATGATAACACCGTAATTGGTGATAATGTAATGATTCATGCTGGAACTATTCTTGGTGCAGATGCTTTCTATTACAAAAAACGTCCAGAAGGTTTTGACCAATTGTTATCAGGTGGGCGAGTAGTGATTGAAGATAATGTAGGAATCGGAGCTTTATGTACGATTGACAAAGGAGTTACAGGTGATACCACTATCGGAGCTGGAACTAAAATTGACAATCAAGTGCATGTGGGTCACGATACTGTCATCGGTAAAAAATGTTTAATTGCTTCACAAACGGGAATTGCGGGGTGTGTTGTTATCGAAGACGAAGTTACACTTTGGGGACAAGTTGGAACTACTAGTGGAATCACTATTGGAACAAAAGCAGTGGTAATGGGACAAACTGGTGTTACTAAGTCTATTGAAGGCGGAAAAACCTATTTTGGAACTCCAATTGAAGAATCACGTGAAAAATTAAAGCAATTAGCTAACGTAAAACGAATTCCAGAAATCATTGAAAAATTAAAACAAAATGACAAATAGAGCGAAAATCGAGTTTTTTTATAAAGAAGATGGTTTACGAAATGAAGTTTTTTTAAACGAACTTTTGCATGATGATTTCATTTTGGATTGGGACAGTTCACATGGAAACGTAAAGATGAGTAAATCAGATATTATTGATTTAGCTAAAGAGTTAAAACAAAATTATGTGGATTCCTTTATGGAAATTTCGCACTTTATTGAAGATGATAATCAAATCGTAGTGAAATACAATCATAAAGTAACTACTATTGAAAACCCTAAAGAGTTCGTTCTTATTGCAAAAATAGTAGCTATTTGGGAATTCGAAGACGATAAAATCAAAAAAGGATATCAAATTAGCAAACCTAATTAAAAAAATACAATAAAAATTACGTGATTATTTGGTAAAAAACTTACTTTTGCATCACAAATTTAAACACAATTTAATTCATATATCATGAGCGTTTTAGTAAATAAAAATTCAAAAATAATTGTACAAGGATTTACAGGTAGCGAAGGAACTTTCCACGCTTCTCAAATGATTGAGTACGGAACAAATGTTGTAGGTGGTGTAACTCCAGGAAAAGGTGGTTCAACACATTTAGACAGACCAGTTTTCAACACAGTTAAAGATGCTGTTGTAAAAGCAGGAGCTGATACTTCAATTATTTTCGTTCCGCCAGCATTTGCTGCTGATGCAATTATGGAAGCTGCTGAAGCGGGTATCAAAGTAATCATTTGTATTACTGAAGGTATTCCAGTTGCAGATATGATTAAAGCGTATGATTATATCAAAGGAAAAGATTGCCGTTTAGTTGGACCTAACTGTCCAGGTGTAATTACTCCAGAAGAAGCTAAAGTTGGTATTATGCCAGGTTTCGTTTTCAAAAAAGGAACAGTTGGTATTGTATCTAAATCAGGTACTTTAACATATGAAGCTGCTGACCAAGTGGTAAAACAAGGTTTAGGAATTACTACAGCTATCGGAATTGGTGGTGACCCAATTATTGGAACAACTACTAAAGAAGCGGTTGAATTATTAATGAACGACCCAGAAACTGAAATAATCATCATGATTGGTGAAATTGGAGGTCAATTAGAAGCAGATGCTGCTCGTTGGATTAAAGCTGACGGAAACCGTAAACCAGTTGTTGGATTCATTGCAGGTGAAACGGCTCCAAAAGGAAGAACAATGGGGCACGCAGGTGCAATCGTTGGTGGTGCTGATGATACAGCAGAAGCTAAAAAACGCATCATGAGAGAAAACGGAATTCACGTGGTAGATTCTCCAGCTGAAATTGGTAAAAAAGTTAAAGAAGTTTTAGGTTAATCTTATAACTTTCAGATATAAAAAAATCCCGCAACTAGCGGGATTTTTTGTTTTGTATTCTTTTTAATTAAATGGATTCGACCACTTAGTATTCGTATAAACATCCGTTCCTGAAAGTGTTCTTAAAAATGCGATTACGGCATTTACTTCGGTTGCTGTTAAATTCAATTGTTGTCCAATACCGCCTGGAGTTAATCGTGGATCTAAATTATTATTTCCTGGAGCAATATTAATAGTTCCATAATGCCCAATTGCGGCTTGCAAAGTGGTTATAACACCAGTATGCATCATTGGACCATTAGTAGTTCCATCTGTTCTAACTAAATCACGTAGGGAAGGTGCTCTCGTATTTCCAGTATCAATTCCTGTTCCGGCAATCGTTCCAATAATTCCATTATTTAAAGTATTCGGATCAATATCAAACTCTGGTGCTCTATGACAACCTGCACACCCCAATCCGCCCGAAGTTCGTACACCACTTGTATTAAAAACGGGTGGTGATAAAAATAAATTCTTTCCTTGATTTTCTTGTGCTGTAAAATTAGAGAAAGGTTGCCCATCATTAGCCGCCAAAGCCCTTCCTGCATCATATTTAGAATCAAATGATTGAATACTTCTGATAAATTGCGCTAAAGCACTTTGAATTTTAGTTTCTGTAATTTCCTCTGTACCATAAACAAATTTAAAAAGTTCTTTATAATAACCGATAGTACTTAATTTTGTAATTAAATCATCAAAAGATAAATCACCATTTTCACCACTAAAACCCATTTCACCATGGTCTTTAATTGGCATTGTAGTTTGAGTTTCAAGATTGATAGCTCTTTCGTTCCAAAAGAATTTAGTTTCAGTTGCAAATCTCGAATTTATCAAACGCATGGAATGTCTGCCTGTTGTTCCATTAACTCCCGTACTTGCTACGTTACTATCGCTAAAAGCAAATTCTTGTTTATGACAACTTGCACAAGAAATTGTATTGTTTGAAGAAAGATTTTTATCGTAAAATAAAACTCTACCTAATGTTGCTCCTTTATCAGTAATGACATTTCCTTGGGAATTGTTTTTTATGATATAGAAAGGAACTTGTTGATTCGCATAATTGGCTAAATTATTTAAATTGATTGAAGAACCAAATTCAGCCGCTACAAAGGGATAAGACAGAATTTCTTCATAATTACTATCAGAACTATCGCTGCACGAAGTCAATCCACAAATTGCAAAAAGACCTAAAATAAATTGGTTTTTCATAATGGTTAGTTTTAGGATAATGTTTGTAAGACAACATTTAATAAAAAAGGTTTAATTAAAAAACATCCTTTTTTTTATACTTTAAAATATTCCTATATTTGAACTTTATTATTAAACAAACTAACACGAATATTTACCATGAAATTATTAGAAGGAAAAGTTGCCATTATTACAGGTGCAAGCCGTGGAATTGGTAGCGGTATAGCAAAAGTTTTTGCAGAACAAGGAGCAAATGTTGCTTTTACATATAGTTCGTCTGTAGAATCAGCTTTGGCTTTAGAAAATGAATTAAACGCTTTAGGAATTAAAGCTAAAGGATACAAATCAAACGCAGCAGATTTTAACGAGGCACAAAAATTAGTAGATGACGTTATTGATGAATTCGGCACAATTGACGTTTTAATCAACAATGCGGGTATCACAAAGGATAATTTGTTAATGAGAATGTCTGAAGAAGATTTTGATAAAGTAATCGAAATCAACTTGAAATCGGTTTTCAATATGACGAAAGCAGTACAAAAAATCATGTTGAAAAACCGTAAAGGTTCTATCGTAAACATGAGTAGTGTAGTAGGAGTAAAAGGAAATGCTGGTCAAGCTAACTATGCAGCTTCTAAAGCAGGTATGAACGGATTTACTAAATCTATTGCGTTAGAATTAGGTTCAAGAAACATTCGTTGCAATGCAATCGCTCCAGGTTTTATTGAAACTGAAATGACGGCTAAATTAAACGAAGATGTAGTAAAAGGATGGAGAGATGCTATTCCATTAAAACGCGGAGGAACTCCAGAGGATGTAGCAAACGTTTGTGTTTTCTTAGCTTCTGACATGAGCGCTTATGTAACAGGACAAGTTATTAATGTTGACGGAGGAATGTTAACATAAAAGTTTAAACGGTTAAAGTTTATGAGTTTAAAAGTTATGAAATGAGAGTTTTTAGTTTTGAAAAGTTAATTGCTTGGCAAAAAGGAAGAGAATTAGCTTTAATTATTTATAAGACTACAAAACAATTTCCTAAGGACGAAACTTTTGGTTTAACTAGTCAAATGAGACGTTGTTCGATTTCAATAGCTTCAAATTTAGCCGAAGGTTCTGGGAGAAACTCCTACAAAGACAAAGCTAGATTTTCTGAAATTGCCTATGGTTCTTCGTTAGAATTATTGAATCAAGTGATTTTGTGTCATGATTTTGAATACATTAATGAAAATGAATACTTATTGGTACGAGAAAAAATAATAGAAGTCAATATGCTTATAGATGGTTTATATAAATCACAAATGATTAAAGCGAATCAACCCTCTTAAACTTTTAAACCTATAAACTTTTAAACACATAATGACAACAAGCACAATTTTACTTCTCCTATTATCAGTAATTATTGCTGCTGGATTGTCGTTTTATCAATATTTGTATAAAGTCAAAAACCAGTCAAAATTGTATTGGTTTTTGGCTTTTTTACGTTTTATAAGTTTGTTTTCGATCTTTTTATTGTTAATTAATCCAATTATTAGCCGAAAAATTACTGAAATTAAGAAAACACCTTTACCATTAGTTGTTGATAATTCCAAATCTATATCCGAATTAAAAGCAACAAAAGAAGCGTCAGAGTTATATCTAAAAATTGCAGAAAATAAAGCTATTACAGAAAAATATGATGTGCAATTATTTTCGTTTGATGACGAATTTAAATCGCTAGAACAACTAGATTTTAAAGGCAATCAATCGCATATTGATGGTGTAGTTAAGAATTTAAAGCAATTGTACAGAAACACAAATTATCCAGTGGTTTTATTTACCGACGGAAATCAAACCATGGGTAATGACTATGTGTTTAGTTTTCAGGAAAACACAAGTGTTTTTCCAGTCGTTTTAGGTGATACTACTACGGTTTTAGATTTGAAAATTAACCAAATCAACGTTAATAAATACGCTTTTTTAAAGAATAAATTTCCAGTTGAAGTATTTTTACAATACAATGGAAATGAAACTATTGCATCTACTTTTTCAATCCAATCTGGAAATCAAACGGTTCACAAGCAAACAGTTACTTTTTCAAAAGACAAAAAAGCCCAATCGATTACTGTTTTATTAAATGCAGATAAAGTTGGAATTGCCAAATATAAAGCGGTAATTTCATCTAATATAAAAGAAAAAAACACCTCTAATAATGCTAAGAATTTTGCCGTTGAAGTAATCGATCAACGAAGTGAAATTACTTTAATTTCTGCCATTAATCATCCTGATTTAGGTGCATTAAAAAGAAGTATTGAAGTTAATCAACAACGCAAGGTAACTATTCTTAAGCCAAATGAAATCAAATCATTACAAGATTACAATGTTTTGATTTTGTATCAACCAACTGCTGCTTTTAAATCTCTATTTGAGCAAAATAAAACAGCCCAAATTAATACCTTTATCATTACAGGAACTGCAACCGATTTCGGATTTTTAAATCAGGTTCAAGATGACTTGTTGTTTAAAATGTCGGCGCAAAAAGAAGATTATTTAGCTACTTATGAATCCGATTTTAATTTGTTTGCTCAAACGAACATTGGATTTGAAAATTTTCCTCCATTAGAACATAATTTTGGAGTTGTTGCTGCTAAAAATAATGTCAATACGTTACTAACTGCAAGAGTAAGAAATGTTCCGGTGCAGAATCCGATTTTGACATTTACGGAAAACGGAAGTAAAAGAAAAGCGTATTTGATAGGAGAAAATATTTGGAAATGGCGTTTGGAAAATCACTTAAACAAAAAAGCATTTGAAGATTTTGACTTGTTTTCCGATAAGATTATTCAGTTTTTAGTTTCCAATGCTTCTAAAAAGAATCTGAATGTTACTTATGAAAGTTTCTATAATTCAGGAGAAAGTATTGAAATTACTGCTGAATATTTCAATAAGAATTATGAGTTTGATGATAAAGCACAACTTACTATTCAGGTTATAAATTCAAAAACTAAAGCAACAAAAAAATACGATTTACTTAAAGCAACCAATTCTTACAAAGTAAATTTAGATGGATTGGAAGCAGGAAATTATTCGTTTAAAGTGACTGAAAAACAATCTAATACTAGTTTTTCTGGGAGTTTTGAAGTTTTAGATTTTGAAATCGAGAAACAATTCGTAAATCCAGATAAATCTAGATTAGAGCAATTGGCAATAAATACCAATGGAAGAGTTTTTTATCCAAATCAAATCGAGAATGTAATTCAAACCTTGATTGATAATGAAAACTATATTCCAACACAAAAAGAAACTATAAAAAAATCACCAATAATCGATTGGATTTGGTTACTTCTTATCGCTGTTTTTGCTCTTACTTCAGAATGGTTTATTCGAAAATATAATGGTTTATTATAAATTAAGTAAATCTTAATTTTTATTTAAGCTAGCCTTAAGCAATTCTTTTTATTTATGACTCAATTTTGTAGAAAATTTGAGTTTTATGGAATCAATCAATAGGGTATCAAAACGATACGCACTTCTATTAGGTTTTTCGGGGTGGTTTGTGTTGTTTTCTTTTTTATTAAGAATTGTCTTTTTGTTTTGGCAGTTAAGTGAAATTGACATTACAGTATTTAATCTGCTTAAAATATTGTCTTTTGGATTACTATTTGATATAGGTGTGCTTTCATTTTTATTTGTAATAAGTACATTGTATATCTTATTAGTTCCAAAGAAATATATAGGAAGTATAGTTGATAAAATCTTTATATATTTTGGTTTTTTAGTAACCTTATTAATATTTGTCTTTACATTCTTTGCTGAGATTACTTTTTGGGAAGAATTCAAGTGTCGTTTCAATTTTGTAGCAGTAGATTATTTGATTTATACTTTTGAAGTTGTTCAAAATATTCACGAATCTTATCCGTTGTATATATTAATTCCTTCTATGTTGATTATTACTGGAATTATATACTTTTATTTTGCTAAAAATGATTTTTTCAATAAAACATTTACGACTAAAATTTCATTTAAAAACCGTATTATTCCTTTTCTGTTTTCAGTAGCTTTAATGTTGTTTTATGTCTTTTTTATTTCCAACTCAAATGCCGATTGGTCGAAAAATAGATACAACAATGAAATTTCAAAAGCTGGAATTTATTCTTTTTTTGCAGAATTGCGAAACAACAAGTTGGATTTTAAAACTTTTTACAATTCTATTTCAGATGAATTGGCTTTTCAATTGGTTCGAAATAATTTAAAAGAAGAAAATGCAAGGTTTTTAGCTAATGATTTTTCCATTAAACGAAAAATAAAAGATAGTTTAGATTCAGATTTGAAACCAAATGTAGTATTCATTCTTATGGAAAGTATGAGTGCTAGTTTTATGACTGAATTTGGAAACGAAAGAAAAATAACACCGTTTTTAGATAGTATTGCTAATAAAAGTTTATTCTTTAAAAACTTACAAGCTACAGGAAACAGAACTGTTAGGGGAATGGAGGCTGTAACCTTATCAATTCCACCAACTCCTGGACAAAGTATTGTAAAGCGACCAAATAATTCAAATTTATATACGATTTCAAATGTTTTTAAAAGTAAAAATTATCAATGTAATTTCTTTTATGGAGGAGATGGTTATTTTGATAACATGAATGCATTTTATGGAGGAAATGGTTTTGATATTTATGATAGAGGTAGAGGAAGTGTTTTAAGTGATAAAATTAAAACAACGCGCCATAATATTGATGATAACGAAGTTACATTTGAAAATGCATGGGGTATTTGTGATGAAGATATTTACAATAAAATGATTAAAGTTGCCGATGAATATCATCAAAAAAAGAAGCCTTTTTTAAATTTTGTTATGACGACTTCTAATCACAGACCTTATACGTATCCAGAAAATAAAATAGATATTCCTTCGGGCACAGGAAGAGATGGAGCTGTTAAATATTCCGATTTTGCTCTTCAACAAATGCTTAAAAAAGTAAAGAATAAACCTTGGTTTAAAAATACTTTTTTTGTGTTTGTTGCAGACCATTGTGCAAGTAGTGCCGGAAAAGATGAAATTGATGTAGAAAATTATCATATTCCAGCAATTATCTATGGTCAAAATTTAATTCTACCTCAAAAAGTGACTAAATTATGTAGCCAAATTGATGTTTTTCCTTCTTTGTTTGGACAATTACATTGGAGTTATACATCTAACTTTTTTGGCACGGATGTGTTATCTAAAAACTATCAAGAAAGAGCTTTAATTGGAACTTACTTAAAATTAGCGTTACAAAAAGACAAAGTAATTACCATATTATCTAATAAAAAAACAAATACACGTTATAATTGGTACAAAGAATCAAACAAATTAAAGGTAGCTCCTAATAATAAAACCGAACTAAACGAAACCATTTCTTGGTATCAAACAGCTGATTATTTATATTTGAACAATAAACTGAATTAAACTTAATTTTTACTTAATGTAACAAGTGAAGAACAATTATTTGAGTTTAATGAAGTTAATTTGTATGATAAATGGTAAGGTTTTTGAATATCAAAATGACATGTAAAAATATTAAAATAAGATGAAAAAACTATTTGTAAGTATTATCCTTTTTGTTACATCATTAGGGTTTTCGCAAGATTGGAATTATAATTTTGATGAAGCAAAAAAATCAGCTGCAGAACAAGACAAAAATATTATTATTGTCTTTTCTGGTTCCGATTGGTGTGCGCCTTGCATTAAATTAGACAGAAACATTTGGCAATCTGATGCATTTAAAAAAGAAGCAGTACAAGATTGGATTATTGTAAGAGCTGATTTTCCAAGAAAAAAAGCAAATGAATTATCTAAAGAACAAACAGAACATAACAGAAAATTAGCTGAAAAATATAATTTAGAAGGAAGTTTTCCATTAGTTGTAATTTTAGATAAAAATGGAAAAGTGTTAGGGAAAATGGGATTTAAAAACGTTTCACCTGAAGAGTATATAAAAATGATTCACGCATTTGAGAAAAAATGAAAAAACAATTAATTCTTCTGCTTTTAGCAACTCAAACACTTTCATTTGGACAACAAATTTTTAAAAAAAAACAAAGTTTGTTAGGGAGTCCATTTGAAATTACTGTTGTGGCAAAAGATTCCATTCAAGGTAATTTATTTTCTGATTTAGCTATTACTGAAGTAAGACGAATTGAAAATTTAATATCGGATTGGATTCCTACTTCTCAAATTTCAAAAGTAAATCATAACGCGGGAATTTCTCCAATAAAGGTAGATAAAGAGGTATATGATTTGGTTGATAGAGCTACTAAAATTTCAAAATTAACATCAGGAGCTTTTGACATCAGTTATGCCTCTATGGATAGAATTTGGAAATTTGATGGTAGTATGAAAGAAATGCCTACACCAGAAGAAATTAGAAAATCAGTTGAAAAAGTTGGGTATCAAAATATAATTCTTAATCCAAAAGACACCACTATTTTCTTAAAGAACAAAGGAATGAAATTAGGTCTAGGCGGAATTGGACAAGGCTACATTGCAGATAAAATTAAAGTTTTATTACAAGAAAAAGGCTGTTCATCTGGATTGGTAAATGTTTCGGGTGATATCAACACTTGGGGAAAACAGCCCAATGGTAATCTTTGGACAGTTGGAATTGTAAACCCAATGAATAAAAATAAAGTTTTTGCTACTTTTCCATTAGATGATAGTGCAGTAGAAACTTCTGGTAGCTATGAAAAATATGTTACGTTTAATGGAAAACGATACTCACATATTATTGACCCACGAACAGGTTATCCTGCAACAGGAATTATAAGTGTTTCTGTTTTTGCTAAACAAACGGAATTAGCAGATGCATTAGCCACAGGAATTTTTGTGATGGGAGTTGAAGTAGGATTAGATTTAGTAAATCAATTAAAAGGAATAGGTTGTATTATCGTTGATGATAAAGGCGGTATACATGTTTCTAAAAATATAGACATTAAAAAATATCAATAAAGATGAGAAAAACTATAATGGTTGCATTAATATTTGTTGGAGTTACTTCTTGTAATTCAGTAAAAGAGTATGACAAACAATACATCAATGATCCCGAAATGAAGTTATCAGCAAGAACTTCTGAACGATATGAAACCACTTTTCAAGTTTATCGAGAAGCTGCTTCTGGAGCAAATGGAGGAAAAACGGGTGGAGGTTGTGGTTGTAATTAAGAAAAAATTGAAATGAAAAATAAAATAATCTTTTTATTTACTTTAATCAGTACTGTTGCTTTTTCTCAAGAAAGTGATTCAACAAATGTTGCTTATAAAAAACGTGTTTTAGAAGGAATTGAAGTAGATTTTCTTGTTAGTTATTACAAACAAGATGGTGTACATTCTTCTGTTTCTGGTGGTATAGGTTCTGAAAAACTTACAGATTTAGCCTCAAATATTGTAGTAGCCATTCCTTTAAATGATGATGATGTATTGACTGTTGATATGGGACTTTCAGCATACACTTCAGCATCGTCAAGTAATATTAATCCTTTCAATGCTTCTGGCGCTTCTGCTGGAGGTGACGATGACGATAAAGCTCCGGTTACAGGACCATATGGAACACCTTGGCAGGCCTCTTCAGGTGCTTCTGCCCAAGATGTATTGGGAAGTGCTGTAGTAAATTACAGTCATAGTTCAGATAGTAGAAATTTTATTTGGAGTACTAATGTCTCTTTTTCAAACGAATATGATTATACTTCTATTGGTTTTGGTGGAGGGATGAGTAAATTATTCAATAATAAAAATTCAGAAGTTAGTGCAAAAGCTAATGTCTATTTAGATCAATGGCGTCCAATATATGCTACTGAATTACACGAATATGCTAAATATGGTCTAGGTTTTCAAAATAATGGTTTTTTTAATGGGGTAACTATTTTAGATCAAAACGGAAATGCATCAACCAGTTATTTGCCAAGTGATTTTAAATTATGGAATTCAAAAAATAGAAATTCCTATTCACTTTCATTGAGTTTTTCACAGGTGGCTACAAAGAAAATGCAGTTTTCAGTATTTTTTGATATTTTGCAACAACAAGGAATGTTGTCTTCTCCATATAACAGAGTATATTTTGCGGACAAAGCCAATTATTACATTGGTCAAGCTCAATACATTCCAGTTTATGAAACTTCACAAAATAGAGGAGTTTATCAATTAGCAGATGATATTGAACGTTTGCCAGGAACTCGTTTTAAATTACCATTTGGTGGTAGATTAAATTACTATATTAACGAAAGATTATCTTTAAGAACTTACTATCGTTATTATTGGGACGATTGGGGAATTACATCGCATACTGCGAGTATCGAGCTACCTATTAAGTTGACCGATAAGTTTACCGTTTTCCCAATGTATCGCTATTATACTCAAGAGGCATCTAAATATTTTGCTCCTTTTGAAACACATTTGTCAACTGAAAAATATTATACATCAGATTACGATTTATCAACTTTCAATGCTAGTCAATATGGTTTCGGTGTAGGGTATACTGATATCTTAACCAGTGTTAAAATTTGGAACTTTGGCTTAAAAAGTATAGATTTAAGGTTCAATCATTACGATAGAAATGACGGCTTAAATGCTAATATAATTACGTTTGGTATTAAATTCGTAGAACAATAATTTCAAATAGTATGCACATTCTAATTGTTGAAGATGAAAAAGGAATTGTAGACTTCTTAAAACAAGGTTTAGAAGAAGAAGGGTATACAATTTCTTCTGCCTCAGATGGAGAAAATGGACTTAAAAAAGCATTAGACTTACAAGTTGATTTAGTTTTACTTGATTGGATGCTTCCAAAAATGCAAGGAATTGAAGTCTGTAAGAGAATACGATTAGAGAAAAGTAATTTACCTATAATCTTTTTAACCGCAAAAGATACAGTTCAAGAAACTATTGAAGGTTTAAAAGCAGGAGCAAATGATTACATAAAAAAACCTTTTTCATTTGATGAGTTACTAGAAAGAATAAAAATTCATTTCAGAACAAAAGATGAAGTTAAAGTTTTAATTTTAGGAAATATTAAAGTTGATAAATCAAAATTTCAAGTTTTTGTAGATAATAAAGAAGTATCTTTGACGCAAAGAGAATTTGAACTACTCGAATATTTAATTAAAAATAAAGGTCAAGTTTGTACTCGAACAAATATTATTGAAGATGTTTGGGATATTCATTTTGAATATGATACAGGAGTTATAGATGTTTTTATGAACGCTATCCGAAAAAAATTAAACCTTACAAAAGATCAAGAATTAATTAAAACAATTAGAGGAGTAGGATACATAGCAAACGAAATTTAGCATGCCTAATACAGAAAAAGCAATCAAAGCCACTTATTTTAGTATTGTTGGAAATACAGCACTAGCATTAATAAAGGGAATAACGGGTTATTTTGGTAATTCTTACGCTATGATTGCTGATGCAATTGAATCTACAACTGATATTTTTGCTTCTTTTTTAGTACTTTTCGGAATTAAATATTCTAATAAACCAGCCGATGAAAACCATCCTTATGGTCACGGAAGAGCTGAGCCTTTAATTACATTTTTAGTTGTTGGTTTTTTAATAATCTCAGCTACAATTATTGCTTACGAAAGTATTAACAATATTGGAACACCTCATGAATTACCCAAACCTTTCACACTTTTTGTTTTAGGAGCAATTATTTTATGGAAAGAAATATCTTTTCAAATTGTAATGAAAAAAAGTATCGAAACTAAAAGTAGTTCATTAAAAGCCGATGCTTGGCATCATAGAAGTGATGCAATTACTTCAGTTGCAGCTTTTGTAGGTATTTCAATTGCTTTAATTTTAGGGAAAGGCTACGAATCTGCTGACGATTGGGCGGCTTTACTAGCATCAGTTTTCATTCTTTACAATTGTTATAAAATCTTTCGCCCTGCTTTAGGAGAAATCATGGATGAACATTTATATCACGATTTAGAAGATGAAATTAAAAAAATTTCACAAACGGTTAAAGGTGTAATTTGTATAGAAAAATGCTTTATTAGAAAAGCAGGTATGAAATATCACGTAGATTTACATGTAATGGTTGATGGAACAATTTCTGTGAAAGAAGGTCATGATATTTCTCACGATTTGAAAGATACTTTACGAGAAAAACTAATTGAATTAGGTCATGTTTTAATACACATTGAGCCTAATTTTGAATCCATAGAACGCTAATTTATGTTTTCATTTTCCTTTAAAAATAGAATTGCTTTTAACTACATTGTAAGTGGTTCTATTCTTATTGCGATTGTTTTTTTATTCATTTATAATATTGTAAAATATAGTGTCAATAAACATGTTAATGAAGAAATTCAAGAAGAATTATTAAAACATTTAGATGATGTGTCAACCGATTCAAATGATACTTACTTAATTCAAGTAGACCAATGGAGAGCGCGCGAACACAATTCTATTAGGGTTAATCCTGTTTTTGTTCAGTTTTATGATAACAATAAAGAAGTCATTGACAAATCTCCAAATCTTAAAAACTCTAATCTAAAATTATTTAATAATTGCAATAACATATTTATTGATACTAAGTTAAATGATATTCCATTACGACAAATTCAAACTGCAATTATCAATAAAGGAGAAGTGGTTGGTTATTTAGTGGTTGCAATGTCGCTAGAAGATTTTGAAATTGTTTTAATTTTAAAGAACATTCTTTTAATTACTTTTCCGTTAATTCTAATTTTATTGTTTTTAATTGCTCGTTTTTTTGCAGGTAGAAGCATTAAACCTGTTCGAACAATTATCGATACTTCAAGTCAAATTACTAAAGATAATTTACAAACTCGAATTCCATTGCCTCAAAACAAAGACGAATTGTATGTTTTGTCTCAAAACATAAACAATTTGTTGAACCGAATAGAAAGTGCTATTGATCGTGAAAAACAATTTACTTCAGATGCTTCTCATGAATTAAGAACACCATTAGCCGTTATCAAAGGTACAATGGAAGTTTTAATCAGAAAACCAAGAAATCAACAAGAATATGAAGAAAAAATTCTATTCTGTATTTCAGAAGTAGATAGATTAAATCATATGGTAGATCAATTGTTGCTTTTAGCCCGATTTGAAAATCAGAAGCAAAATGTAAAACAAGAAACGATTTATTTAAATGCTTTAATTTTAGATAACCTAACTCGTTTTTCAGAGAAAACCGAAAACAAGAAAATTAAAATTGTTGCCGATTTTACAGAAGATTTTTATGTTCAATCTGATAATTATTTGGTTTCAATCATATTTAGTAATCTGATTTCTAATGCAATTAAATATTCCAATGATAATGGGAAAATTGAATTAAAATTAGAGAAAACTTCAACAGATATAATCTTCACTATTGCTGATAATGGGGTTGGAATTTCAGAACAAGATTTAAATAAAATTTTCAATTCTTTTTATCGTTCCGACGTTACCAATCATCCTGATATCAAAGGTACGGGTTTAGGTTTATCAATAGTAAAAAGACTTTGCGATTTATTAAGAATCAAAATTTCAGTTGAGAGTAGAATTAACGAAAAAACAAAATTCATCTTACAATTTCCCTCAGCTAAACTTAAGTAGTTCTTAAGTTTTTGTTTATTTTTATTGTTTACATTTGTAATGTAATTTTTAGCTTACAAAAATGTAACTATTTCAATTATATAAAATGAACAAATTAATTGCCTATTTCTTAATCTCTGTATTTATGTGTGCTAACACATCGATGGGGCAATTATTAAAAGTTCCAAACTTAATCGAGCATTATGTTGAGCATAAAAATGAATTAACTACCGCTTCAATTTCATTTATTGACTACATTAAATTACATTATTCTAAAAACGTAGACAATAACCAACACGAACATCAAGATTTACCATTTAAAACTCTAGATAATTCGCTAACTGTATTATTTACGTTTTCGGTTATTACTTATGAAATACAATTATTAAAGCCTCTAATTTCTCATAAAAAGAAATTTTTCTACAATAAATCTTTTAAATCCAATTTGATTGCTTCAATTTGGTTGCCACCTAAAATAGTCTAATATTTTGTTTTATTAATTGATTCATTTTTAATGATTCAATTGAGTTTATCTATAAAGATAAATGTTATTTTTATTTATTTAAATTTACTAAAATGTTAGAAAAAATTATTGCTTTTAGTTTACGAAACAAACTTATAGTTCTATTATTCACTTTAGGTGTATTTGGATTTGGTTTGTTTTCTGTTTTCCAAATTTCTATTGGGGCTGTTCCAGATGTAACGAACAACCAAGTACAAGTTATTACAACTTCCCGAAATTTATCAACTCAAGATATTGAACAATATATAACCTATCCAGTTGAAATAGAAATGGCGAATTTACCAAGTGTAAAGGAAATTCGTTCTATTTCTAAATTTGGTTTATCAGTGGTAACTATTGTTTTTGAAGATGAAATTGGAACCTATTTGCCACGACAATTAATCGCGGAAAAAATAAAAACCGCTTCAGAGAAAATTCCTGAAGGTTTTGGAACTCCTGAAATGGGACCTATAACAACGGGTTTAGGAGAAATTTATCAATATACGTTAGAAGTTAAACCCGAATTTAAAAATCAATATACGGTCACCGATTTACGAACTATTCAAGATTGGGTGGTGAAACGTCAATTATCAGGAATTAAAGGAGTTGTCGAAATTAATACCTGGGGAGGTTACTTAAAACAGTACGAAATCGCTATCAATTCGGCAAGCTTAAAAGCAATGAATATTTCAACTTCAGATGTATTCACTGCATTAGAAAAAAATAACAGTATTGCCGGAGGTTCTTATATCGAAAAAACTAACGAAAGTTATTTTATTCGTGGTGAAGGAAAAGTAAATTCAATTGAAGATATTGAAAACATTGTTGTTAAAAACGAATCTGGAACTCCAATTTATATTAAAAATGTAGCTAAAGTACAATTTGGTCACGCCAATCGTTTTGGTGCGATTACTGGAAATGGAGAAGGAGAAAAAGTTTTAGGACAAGTGATGATGCTTAAAGATGGTAACTCAAAAAAAGTAATTGAAGATGTGAAGCACAGAGTAGCCGAAATCGAAAAAACTTTACCAGATGGTGTCTATATAAACGGATTCTTAGAACGAAGTGAATTAGTAGGAAAAACAACCTTTACTGTTGCAGAAAACTTAATTTTAGGATGTTTAATCGTAATTTTTGTTGTTGTTCTTTTATTAGGAAACTGGCGTTCTGGATTGGTGGTTGCTTCCGTAATTCCACTTTGTTTATTGTTTGCCATTTCTTTCATGAATATTTTCAATATTGATGCTAACTTAATGAGTTTAGGTGCAATTGACTTTGGGATTATAATTGACGGAGCTGTAATTATTGTGGAATTCATTGCATTCCAAATCGTAAATAAATCAAGTCATTTAGTAGGTTTAGATAAAAAAGAACGTCAGTTTGAAATTGACCAGATTACGTATAAAAGTGCTTCAAAAATGATGAATTCAGCTGTTTTTGGACAGTTAATTATCTTAATTGTATTCATCCCAATTTTATCACTTTCTGGAGTAGAAGGAAAAATGTTCAAGCCTATGGCAATGACGTTTAGTTTTGCCTTATTAGGAGCCATGTTATTCTGCTTTACGTATGTTCCAGTTGCCGCATCACTATTTTTAAAACCGAAAGAAGAAAATCCAAATTCGTTTTCACATCGATTAATCAATAAATTAAATTCTTGGTATTTACCTGTAATTAGATGGGCTCTACACAATACCAAAAAAGTTTTATATGGTGCGGTTGCTTTACTTTTCATTGCAATTGCTTTGTTTTCGACCATGGGTGGCGAATTTATCCCACAATTAGATGAAGGCGATTTTGTGATTCAACCCGTGTTAAAAACAGGAACCTCATTATCAAAAACTATTGAAACAACGACTAAAATTGAGAGAATCATCTTAAAAAATTTCCCAGAAGTCAAACAAGTGGTGAGTAGAATTGGAGCCGCAGAAGTACCAACTGACCCTATGAGTATGGAGGAAAGTGATATTATCGTTAAGTTAAAACCAAAATCAGAATGGGTTTCCGCTCATTCAAAAGATGAATTAGCTGATAAAATTAAAGAAGCATTAGAAAAACAAATTCCTAACATGGAAATTGAGTTTACCCAACCAATCGAAATGCGTTTCAATGAATTAATCTCGGGTTCTCGTTCTGATGTAGCAATTAAAATTTTTGGTGAAGATTTAGATATTTTAGCTAAAAAGGCTCATGAAGTAGAGAAAGCCATTCGAAATGTAGAAGGTGCTTCAGATATCATCATTGAAAAAACAGAGGGTTTACCTCAAATGTTTGTGCAATATGACCGAAGTAAAATCGCTCGATATGGTTTAAACATTGCCGATTTAAATGAAATGATTGCCTTAGGTTTTGCAGGTAAAGTTGTAGGAAATGTATTTGAAGGCGAAAAACGTTTCGACATGGTAATCCGTTTAGATCAAACCAACAGAACTGACATTGAAGATTTACGAAATTTATATGTTGCTACTCCAAATGGCGAGCAAATTCCATTACGAGAACTAGCTAATATTCAATATACTGAAGGTCCAGCAAAAATATCTAGAGACAATACCAACAGAAGAATTGTGGTAGGAATCAATGTAAGAAACCGTGATTTACAAAGTGTGGTAGACGATGTAAAGAAAATTATTGAAGCTAAAGTCGATTTGCCACCAGGATATCGTGTTACTTACGGAGGTCAGTTTGAAAACTTAGAAAGCGCTAAAGCCCGATTAATGATTGCGGTTCCAATTGCTTTGTTCTTAATTTTTATCTTACTGCATTTTGCTTTTGGTTCCATTAAAGAAGCAATGATGGTTTATACAGCCATTCCGCTTTCTGCTGTAGGAGGGATTTTATTTTTATGGATTCGCGATTTGCCATTTAGTATTTCAGCAGGTGTTGGTTTTATTGCGTTATTCGGAATTGCTGTACTAAACGGAATTGTATTAATTGAACATTTCAAAGAATTAAAACACAGCGGCATGAAAAACATGAACGAACTGATTTTAAAAGGAACAACAGATAGACTTCGTCCTGTATTATTAACAGCAGCTGCAGCAGCTTTAGGATTTTTACCAATGGCCATTTCATCTGGAGCAGGAGCAGAAGTACAACGCCCGTTAGCAACAGTTGTTATTGGTGGTTTAATAACAGCAACTCTTTTAACATTAATCGTTTTGCCCGTTTTATTCAAGATTTATGATGAAAAAGAAGAGAAAAAACTAAAATTCAAAAAAATGAAAAACAATAACATCATTATCTTTTTGTTATTCAGTTCATTATTAGGCTACAGTCAACAAAGTAATCCAGAGTTAGATAGTTTGGTTTCAAAAGCAATTACTAATAATAAAAACATAAAATCAGGACAATTACAGGTCGACAAAGCAAAACAAGCTATAAAACTAGCATACGATTTTGAAAAAATGAATGTTTATTACAGTTATGATCAAAACAATTTGGCTTTAAATAATCAGCCTTTAAAAGTATTTGGAGCCCAACAATCGTTTGCTTTTCCAACGGTTTATGGAGCACAGCGTAAAGTATATTCAGCTGAATATGAAAAGGAAAAAGCAGGTTTTGAAATACAAAAGAATAAACTTTCTTTAGAGGTTTCTAAAGTATATTACGAAATCGTTTATTTGAAACATCAAGAAAAATTGTATCAATATTTAGATAGTTTATACCAAAATTTCTCAAAAGCAAGCAATCGAAGATTTGAATTAGGCGAAACTAACTATTTAGAAAAAATTACCGCCGAAGCAAAATTTAGACAGATTAGAACTAAGTTATCACAAATAGACAAAGCCAAAGCTGCTCAGTTCGAATTGTTGCAATCATTAGTACAAAGCGATGAAAAAATAGGAATTGAATTATCAGAAATTAAACCGTTGATTAATTTTCAAAATACTTCAAGTAAAGAGTTATATACTTCTTATTTAGAAAGTGTTACAAAAAAATATAAATCAAATGAAAGTTTGCAAAAACAAAACTGGTTACCCAATTTAAATTTGGAATATTTTCAAGGAAAAAACACAGGATTATCACAATCTTTATATGGTTTTCAAGTTGGGTTAGCTGTTCCTATTTTGTTTAACGGAAACATTGCAAAATCAAAAGTAGCTAAATTAGAGTCACAAGCTTGGGAACAGCAAAAGCAAAACGAACAAACTAAAATTGAGGCTTATATTAATCAAAAAAATAATGAGTTAATTCAATTTCAACAAGCAATCAATTATTACAATGAATACGGAAAAAAAGTATCTGATGAAATTATTAAAGTTGCAAACAGTAGCTACAAACAGGGTGAAATCGACTTTTTTCAATACATTTTAAGCTTAGAAAATACAACAACTATTCAAGTAGAATATTTAGATGCAGTTATTCAATACAACAAAACTCAATTAGATTTACAATATATCAATTTATAAGAAATACCAATGAAAAAGATTTTATATATACTTACGTTAATCACTTTAACTGTTTCATGCAAAAATGAAGTAGTGGAAGAACCAGTAAAAGATGATGGATTAATTACAGTTACTGAGGAACAATTTAAATCCTCAGGAATGATTATTGGCACACCTTCAGAACAAGATTTTGATGTGACAGTAAAAGCATCAGGAAAAATAGATGTTCCACCACAATATCGCGCTAAAATAACACCCTTTATTGGTGGTTATGTTAAAGCAACTAAGCTATTAGTGGGTGATAAAGTTTCAAAAGGGCAAGCTTTAATAACATTAGAAAACACCGAATATTTAGACATTCAAAAAGATTATGTTGAAGTAGCCGAACAAATTAATTATTTAAAATCCGAATTTGAGCGTCAAAAAACGTTGTATAATGAAAAGATTACTTCTCAAAAAAACTATCTAAAAGCTGAAAGCGATTATCGTCAAGCAAAAGGTATGTATCAAGGTTTACGCGAAAAATTACTTTTATTAAATATCAATCCGGCAAATGTTGAAAAGGGAAGATTTACATCCGTAATCACGTTATCATCGCCAATCTCAGGAGATATTACAGTTATGAATGCGAATGTTGGAATGTTTATGTCACCATCAGATATAATTTTAGAAGTCGTGGATACCAATTATTTACATTTGAATTTAAGTATTTTTGAAAAAGATATTTTACATGTTAAACAAGGACAAAATATAAGTTTTACTATTCCAGAAGCAAGTAAAGATGTTTTTACTTCAAAAGTACAATTGGTTGGAAAATCGATTGAAAATAAAGATAGAACCATTTCCGTTTTTGGAATTTTAAATCCGTCAGATAAATCAAAATTACTGTCAGGAATGTTTGTAGAAGCTGGAATAGTTATCAGTTCTAAAAAAGGTTTAGGAATTCCAGTTGATGCATTAATAACAGAAAATAATAAAAATTTCGTACTTTTATTACAAGAAAATAAAGGAAATTATATTTTTAAGAAAACACTAGTAAACATTGGTGAAAAATCAGAAAAGTTTGTTGAGATTTTACCAAACGAAACCATTAATGAAAACTCAAAAATAGTAACAAAAGGAGTTTTCGATTTAACTAATTAAAAAACAAAAAATCATGAACGACGCACATTTACACATGGTAGTAAACCATTTTCCAATTATTGGGACAATTTTTGGATTAGGAATCTTAATAGCTGGTATCTTTTTTAAAAACAGCGTAATAAAAAATGTAGCATATGTAATATTTGTAGTAGCCGCAATTTTTAGTGCCGTAAGTATGGCTACTGGAGAAGGAGCAGAAGAAATTGCAGAAAAATTACCTTCTGTAACCGATCAAATTATTCATGAGCATGAAGAAATGGCAGAAAAATTAGCTATCGTTTTATATGCACTTGGATTAGTTTCACTTATTGGATTGTATTTAAACTTTAAAAATCATGCAAAAGCCAATCTAATTTCTTATTTGGCTGTTTTAATTGCAGTTGTTGGAGTGTTTTTAGGAAAACAAACAGGAACAACAGGTGGTGAAATTCGTCATACAGAAATTAGAGAAAATGCATCTCAAACAATTGATGCTCCACAAAACGAAAACGAACATGAAAAAGCAGGTGATGACAATTAAATCTTAAAGAAGTTGGTCAATGGAAAATCAAAATGAGAATTACTTAGATAACCATTTCATTCATAAAAGCAACTGGCTTAGAGCAGCTGTTTTGGGTGCTAATGACGGCATATTATCAACTTCAAGTTTAGCTATTGGTGTTGCTGCCGCTAGTGAATTTAGAGAACCAATTGTTTTAGCAACTTTAGCAGGTTTAGTAGCCGGAGCTTTATCAATGGCTGCGGGTGAATATGTTTCTGTAAGTTCTCAAACCGATGTTGAACATGCCGATATTGAAAGAGAAAAAATTGAACTTGATGAAATGCCTGAACTTGAATTACAACGTTTAGCAACAATTTATGAAGAAAGAGGTTTAAAAAAAGAGACTGCTTTATTGGTTGCTAAAGAATTAACAGCTCATGATGCATTAGGCGCTCACATTCGTGATGAACTAGGAATCAATGAAATTAGTCAGGCAAATCCGCTACAAGCAGCAATGGCTTCAGGTGTTGCGTTTACAGTTGGAGGTATTTTACCATTGTTGGTAACATTATTTTTCCCAGTACACAACATGGAATATTATCTTTATGGTTTGGCAATTCTATTTTTAGGATTTTTAGGTGCTTTAGCCGCTAAAACTGGAGGTTCAAACATTGTAAAAGCTGTAATCCGTGTTACATTTTGGGGAACGATAGCAATGGTATTAACTGCTATTGTAGGACATCTTTTTGGAGTTCAAATAGCTTAAACAAAATATAAAATTTCAAAAACATTTTGTTTATTCGAAAATTTAGTTGTTAACTTTGCAAAGTTAAATAATAACAGAAATTATGTTTTTAAATCAATTACATCATCATCATCATACCTCCGCTCAAGCGAAGTAATGATGCTATGTAATTAAATCATATAAATCAGAAACCCGTTTGAGTACATCAAGCGGGTTTTTTGTTGGTAAGCATTTTTTAAAAAACTTCTTGGTGTACTCATTTTAAAATTAAATAAAATTAAAATGAACACGTTAAAAATTGCTATTCAAAAATCAGGTCGCCTTCACGATGAAAGTATTCAAATCTTAAAAGATTGCGGAATCTCAGTATATAATGGAAACGACCAACTCAAAGTTACCGCTTCCAATTTTCCTTTAGAAGTGTATTATTTACGAAATTCTGATATTCCACAATATTTGATTGATGGTGTGGTAGATATTGCGATTGTAGGTGATAATTTATTAGTTGAAAAAGGGCAAAACATTCAAATTGTTGAGAAATTAGGATTTTCAAAATGTAAAGTTTCGGTAGCGGTTCCAAAGAATTTCAACTACAATTCCATTCAAGATTTAAATGGATTACGCGTTGCTACTTCCTATCCAAAAACCGTTGTGGATTACTTTTCTTCGAAAGGAATTTCCGTAGACATTCACCAAATCTCAGGTTCGGTTGAAATTGCCCCAAACATCGGACTTTCAGATGCTATTGTAGATATTGTTTCTAGCGGAAGTACGTTATTCAAAAACGGTTTAAAAGAAGTCGAAGTGATTTTAAAAAGTGAAGCTGTTTTGGCCGTTTCTCCAAGAATTTCGGATGAAGCAAAGCAATTAGTTTCAAAACTTCAATTCCGAATTCAATCCGTTTTACGTTCGAGAAAATCGAAATACATTTTGATGAATGTTCCCAATGATAAAATTTCAGAAATCAGTAAAATTCTTCCCGTTTTAAAAAGTCCAACAGTGATGCCATTAGCTGAAGAAGGATGGAGTAGTGTGCATTCCGTAATTGATGAAGATAAATTTTGGGAAGTCATCGACCAATTAAAAGAAGCCGGAGCTGAAGGCATTTTGGTTTGCCCAATTGAGAAAATGGTCCTTTAAAAGAAAACAGAGAATAGAATTTAGAAAATAAAATCATGAAAAAAATATACAACCCTCAACCCGAAACTTGGTCAGAAATTTGTAAACGACCAACGCAAACTTTCTCAGACGTAGAAGAAACGGTGAAGCAAATTTTTAAAGAAGTACAACAAAAAGGAGACAAAGCCATTGCAAAATATGCTTCCTTCTTTGATGGCGTTACTTTAGAAAATATTCAAGTTACACAAGAAGAAATTGAAATTGCTAAAAATGAAGTTTCACAGGAACTAAAAGAAGCAATTCAATTAGCCAAATCGAATATTGAAAAATTTCACGCCGCTCAAAAAACAGATAAAATTGTAGTAGAAACAACTATCGGAGTTACGTGTTGGCAAGAAAAAAGACCAATTCAAAAAGTCGGTTTATACATTCCAGGTGGAACGGCTCCCTTGTTTTCAACGGTTTTAATGTTGGCAGTTCCAGCAAAATTAGCAGGTTGTCAAGAAATTGTATTGTGTTCGCCTCCAGATAAAAACGGAAAAATTAATTCCGCAATTCTATATGCTGCCGATTTATGTGGTGTAACTAAAATCTATAAAGTAGGCGGAATTCAAGCGATTGCAGGAATGACATTCGGAACAAAAACCATTCCGCAAGTGTATAAAATTTTCGGACCTGGAAATCAATTTGTAACCATCGCGAAACAGTTTGCTTCTCAAAATGGTGTAGCTATCGATATGCCTGCAGGTCCAAGCGAATTGTTAGTTTACGCTGATGAAACTGCTATTCCAAGTTTCGTAGCTTCCGATTTATTAAGTCAAGCCGAACACGGAAAAGACAGCCAAGTAATTTTGGTTACTACCAATAAAAACATTTTAAACGATGTGGAAGAAGAAATTTATAAACAATTGAAAGATCTTCCAAGACATGAAATCGCTCAAGTGGCAATTAATAATTCCAAATTAATCTTTGTTGAAACCGAAAAAACGGCGTTGTCATTAATTAATGAATATGGTCCAGAACATTTTATTGTATGCTCTAAAAACGAAGACTATTTCGTTGACGGAATTCAAAATGCGGGTTCGGTTTTCATTGGAAATTATACACCTGAAAGCGCTGGTGATTATGCTTCTGGAACCAATCACACTTTACCAACAAATGGGTATTCCAAAAGCTACAGTGGTGTAAATTTAGATAGTTTCTTGAAAGCGATGACCTTTCAAAAAATATCAAATGAGGGAATTCAAAACATCGGAAAAGCAATAGAAATCATGGCAGAAGCCGAAGGTTTACAAGCACACAAAAATGCTGTTTCATTAAGACTAAAATAAGAGTTATGAATTTAGAAAATATAATTAGAGAAAACGTTAAAAAACTGAGTCCATATTCCTCAGCACGCGATGAATTTGAACAGTTCACAAAACCAATGATCTATTTGGATGCTAATGAAAATCCGTTTTCGAACGGTATGAATCGTTATCCAGATCCGCAACAGAAAGAATTGAAAGCAATAATTGCAGATAGAAATAATGTACCTAAAGACAACATTATCTTAGGAAACGGAAGTGATGAAGTTTTAGATTTGATTTTCAGAGCGTTTTGTGAACCGAATCGCGATAATATTATCACATTGCCACCAACATACGGAATGTACGGGGTTTTAGCAAATATCAATGCTATTGAAAATCGTGAAGTATTGTTAAATGAGGAATTTCAACCGAATGTAGAAGCGATTCTAAATGCTGTAGATAACAATACGAAAATCATCTTTTTGTGTTCACCTAACAACCCAACAGGAAATTCTTTTACGGATTCGTCAGTAATCAAAATTCTGAATCAATTCAAAGGGTTAGTGGTAATTGATGAAGCGTACATCGATTTTTCAAAAGATGAAAGTTGGTTAAGTGTTTTGAAAGATTTTCCAAATTTGATTATCACCCAAACTTTATCAAAAGCGTATGCTATGGCGGGATTGCGAATTGGAATTTTATATGCTTCTAAAGAAATTATTTCGGTTTTGAACAAAATTAAGCCCCCTTACAATATTAACGGTTTGTCACAAGAAACTGCTGTCAAAAAATTGTTGCAAAGTACGATGCCAACACAAGTTAGAAAAATATTGGTGGAACGAAATAAACTCATTGAAGCACTTTCAAAATCCGAATTTGTTGAGAAAATATATCCTTCGGATGCCAATTTTATTTTAATTAAAGTGGATGATGCTAATTTTAGATATCAACAATTTATTGAAAATGGAGTAGTGGTTCGCAATAGAAGTAATCAACCTTTATGCGAAAATTGTTTGCGAATTAGTATTGGAACCAAAGAAGAAACCGAACAAATTATTGAATTATTAAAAACCTTCAACAATGCCGAAAAAAGTATTATTTATAGATAGAGATGGAACTTTGGTTTTAGAGCCAGAAAATTATCAATTAGACAGTTTAACCAAATTAGAATTCTACCCAAAAGTATTTCAATTCTTGAGTAAAATCGCTAAAGAATTGGACTTCGAATTGGCAATGGTTACTAATCAAGATGGTTTAGGGACCGGAAGTTTTCCAGAAGAAACGTTTTGGCCAACCCAAAATTTCATCACGAAAGCATTTGAAAATGAAGGAATAAGATTTGACGATATTTTTATAGACAGAAGTTTTCCAGAGGACAATGCACCAACCAGAAAACCAAGAACGGGAATGTTAACCAAGTATTTGAACAATCCGGAATACGATTTGGAGAATTCTTATGTAATTGGTGATAGAATTACCGATGTGGAATTGGCTAAAAACTTAGGTTCCAAAGCGATTTTTATAAAAAACGAAGAAAATTTGGGTGGAAATGAAATTGCAACTTCTTTAGAAGAATTGCAAAACGTAATCGCTTTACAAACAACCGATTGGCAAAAAATTTATGAGTTTTTGAAATTGGATGAAAGAACGGCTTCAATTTCCAGAACAACTAATGAAACAGATATTGCTATTACATTAAATTTAGACGGAATAGGAAAAAGTAACATCAACACAGGAATTTCCTTTTTCGATCACATGTTGGACCAAATTGCGCGTCACGGACAAATGGATTTGGATATTCAAGTGAAAGGTGATTTGGAAGTTGATGAACACCACACAATTGAAGATACAGCAATTGCATTAGGCGAAGTTTTTGCAAAAGCATTAGGCAACAAATTAGGTATTGAACGCTACGGATTTTGTTTACCAATGGACGATTGTTTAGCACAAGTAGCCATTGATTTTGGTGGAAGAAATTGGTTGGTTTGGGAAGCAGAATTCAAACGTGAAATGATTGGTCAAATGCCAACCGAAATGTTTTTTCATTTCTTCAAATCGTTCACAGATGGAGCAAAAGCAAATCTAAACATCAAGGCAGAAGGCACAAACGAACACCACAAAATTGAAGCGATTTTCAAAGCCTTCGCAAAAGCTATAAAAGTTGCTGTAAAACGCGATACAGAAAAAATGATTTTACCTTCAACAAAAGGAATGTTATAATGAAAATAGCTATAATTGATTACGGAGCTGGAAATGTTCAAAGTGTTTTATTCGCTTTGGAACGACTTGGCTTTGAAGGAATTGTCACTAATGATTGGAATACTATTAAGACAGCTGATAAAGTAATTTTTCCTGGTGTAGGTGAGGCGAGTAGTGCTATGAAAATGTTGGTTGATAGTGGATTAGATGTGTTGATTCCAACCTTAAAACAACCAGTTTTGGGAATTTGTTTAGGAATGCAATTGATGTGTAAACATTCAGAAGAAGGCAATACCAACGGATTAGGAATTTTTGATGTCAACGTCGTAAAGTTTTCAAATCAAGTAAAAGTCCCTCAAATGGGTTGGAATACCATTTATAATTTAAAATCGTCATTATTCTCAGGAATTAAAGAAAATGAATTCATGTATTTGGTACATAGTTATTATGCACCATTATCTGAAAATACGATTGCTTCAACGAATTACGAACATGAATATAGTACCGCATTACAACGTGATAACTTCTTCGGAGTACAATTTCACCCTGAGAAAAGTGGCGTGTTTGGAGAACAAATTTTGAAAAACTTTTTAAACCTTTAATTTTTAAAATAGGAACACAGATTTAAGAAATGAGAAAAATTTTAATAATTTCTTCAATTTTAACAATCTGCGTTCCAAAAAAATATGCAAAATGAGAATAATCCCAGCCATAGATATCATCGAAGGAAAATGCGTCCGACTTTCTAAAGGCGATTACGATACGAAGAAAATATACAACGAAAATCCGCTTGAAGTAGCCAAATCCTTTGAAGCACACGGAATTCAGTATTTACATTTGGTTGATTTAGACGGAGCCAAATCCAGTAGAATTATTAATTATAAAGTTTTGGAACAAATTGCTTCTAAAACGAGTTTAAAAATCGATTTTGGTGGTGGTTTAAAATCCGATACCGATTTAAAAATAGCTTTTGAAAGTGGTACTAATCAAATCACAGGCGGAAGTATTGCCATCAAACAACCAGAAGTTTTTAAGAGTTGGATTCAGCAATATGGAGCTGATAAAATCATTTTGGGTGCTGATGCGATGAATGAAAAAGTGGCTATTTCAGGTTGGTTGGAAGAATCGAAAGAAGAAGTAATTCCGTTTATTCAAAATTATCAGAAAGAAGGAATTCAATACGTGATTTGCACTGATATTTCAAAAGACGGTATGCTAGAAGGTCCAAGTTTTGAATTGTACCAAAGAATTTTGAAAGAAACCAAAGATGTAAAACTAATCGCTTCAGGAGGAATTTCTAATTTCGATGAATTACCTATGTTAGCCGAATTAGGTTGCGAAGGAACCATCATTGGAAAAGCCATTTACGAAGGCAGAATAACTTTAAAACAATTAGAAAATTATATTATTAATAAGTAAAAGTGAAAAGTAAATAGTGAAAATTTTGTAAAGTTAATCACTATTCACTTATCATTAATCACTAAATCATGCTTACAAAAAGAATCATTCCCTGCTTAGATATCAAAAACGGTCGAACCGTAAAAGGTGTCAACTTTGTAGATTTAAAAGATGCTGGTGATCCAGTGGAATTAGCAAAAAAATACGCTGAAACCGGTGCAGATGAACTTGTTTTCCTTGATATTTCCGCAACAGAAGAACGTCGTGCTACTTTAATCGATTTGGTTCGAAAAGTGGCAGCTGCAATTAATATTCCGTTTACTGTTGGAGGTGGTATTTCTTCCGTTGCTGATGTGGATGTTTTGCTTCGCAATGGCGCGGATAAAATTTCGATTAATTCTTCAGCCGTTAAAAATCCGGATTTGATAAACGAGATTGCAGCAAAATATGGAAGTCAATGCGTGGTTGTTGCTATTGATGCGAAACAAATTGATGGTGATTGGATAGTTCATTTAGTAGGTGGAAAAGTGCCTACGGAATTGAATTTATTCGATTGGGCAAAAGAAGTCGAGCAACGTGGTGCTGGCGAAATTTTGTTCACTTCCATGAATAATGACGGCACCAAAAACGGATTCGCTAATGAAGCCTTAGCCAAGTTATCCGAAATCGTAAACATTCCTATCATCGCTTCTGGTGGTGCGGGAACTAGGGAACATTTTGCTGAAACCTTTATTAATGGAAAAGCCGATGCCGCTCTAGCCGCTAGTGTTTTTCACTATCAAGAAATCGAAATTCCAGCATTGAAACAGTTTTTAAAAAATCAAAATATCTCAGTAAGATTATAATACGATTAAACCACATAGAAACATAGAAAATCGTTTTTGAGAGTTAATTATAGCATTGTATTTAGACATAGCTATGAAACCTCTGAAAAGTGTAACGACTAACAATTTTAAAGATAAACCTATGTTTCTATGTGGTAAAAAAAATAACTAAATATGAAAGTAAATTTTAACAAAACCCCAGACAACCTAATCCCAGCTATCATTCAAGACAACGAAACGAAAAATGTTTTAATGTTGGGCTACATGAACCAAGAAGCTTTAGACCAAACTTTGGCTACCAATAAAGTGACTTTTTTCAGTCGTACTAAAAATAGATTGTGGACAAAAGGCGAGGAGAGTGGCAACTTCTTAGAACTAATTTCTATTAAAGAAGATTGCGATAACGATACACTTTTAGTGAAAGTAAAACCAGTTGGCCCAACTTGTCACACAGGTTTAGATACATGTTGGCAAGAAACTAATAATCAGGAATTTGGGTTTTTATCAAAATTAGAAAACACCATTGCAAAACGTAAAGAAAATGCTGATGCAGAAAAGAGTTATGTGGCTTCCTTATTTGCAAAAGGAATTAATAAAATAGCCCAAAAAGTAGGTGAAGAAGCGGTTGAAGTAGTCATTGAAGCCAAAGACAACAACGACGATTTGTTCTTATCCGAAAGTGCTGATTTATTGTTTCACTATTTTATTTTATTGCAAGCGAAAGGTTTTCAATTAAAAGATGTGGTGGAAGTTTTGAAGGGAAGGGAGAAGTAATTTATTAGTTTCTTCTCTTCCCATTCTCTTGTTCAAATTGTTTGGCTTTATATTCTTGAATTTCCTTTTGAATATTTTCATCTTGAGGATTTTCTTGTTGTTTTAAATAAAGTTCTCGCAATTCAGGTTCATTAGCATAATAGTGATTAATTAAAACACTATTGGGTAAAAGTAAACAAATCATTGCTAAAACAAATATGACAACAGTTCTTGTAAATAAGTTTTTGTGATAATTTTTTAAATCTTCATCTGATTTTTTTAATAATGAAAAACCTGCTAATAGTAAAACTGCTGCTGACATACAACCAACAAGCAACATTACTTGTGAACCTGGCCAAAACATCAGTTTAAATTCAATACCAATTATAGCTATAGACAACAACCATCCAAATAATATTGAAATACCAATTTTTTGATTTTTAAAATTTTTGTCACTAAAAAAATAAAATCCAAAAGGGAAATAACACAAAGCTAAAAATGTTAACGATAAAACCATTAAAACTCCAGCTCCAGGCCAATGCATTAGCTTGAAAATTAGCGAAATAATAAATACGATTGATAATGCTTTTTCTGTTTTCATGGATATTATTTTTTTAGATTATTTTTAATTATTTGGACAATCTCTTGATGATTTGCATTATATTCATTTAGTCTTACAGTAAAGTGACCTCTTGTTAGGGTAAAAACCATTAAATCAAATTGAGTGGATTTACCCGGTATAATATAAATCCCAAATCTATAAATTTCATTCCAAAAGATTTTATTTTCTTTTATTGTTATTCCTTCATTATCAATTTCAATCTTTTTAATTACTTTTTTTGGAAAAAAAATAATGTAAAGAACAATTACAATAAGGATTATCATTGAAATTTTTAAATTAAAATCATCGCTAAAGCTTTTAACTAGATTATAAATAAGAGCAATAAATAAAATACTAATTAAGAAATAATGATCATTAAAATTTGATTTATAAATTTTACCATCTTGATAATTTATCATGCAATTATCAAACTTTTCAGATTCTTTAAAATATGGATTTCCAATAAAATCATTAAATTCTTCACTTAACTTACTAGTATATTCATATTCAATATTAAAATCAATTTGTTTTTGAAGTTTTTCTTTTTGATTAATATCAATTATAAAATCACTACAGGTTTCTTTAAAATCTGCTATTTCATTAGATAAATTACAAATCAAGCCTTTGTTTATATCAAAACTTTTATTTTTGCAAACTAAACAATATGATAGATGAAAATTTCTATAATATCCTGATTTCATATTTAAATTGAGTGTAAATTCTCACAAATATATCCAAATTTCTCCAAAAATTCTTCCCTAAAATAAAAATTCAAGATGAAATTTCACGTGAAAAAAAATTAAAACCAAAAAAATAAAACATTTAATCTAATGCTTCAATTTGCTTTAAGTGTTGTTCTACTTGGTATTTATTAAAATTATCCCAAGTAGGTGGACTAGTTGTTTTTTGCCCCCACATAGCATCTATACAAGTGTTGTTTTCCTTGTATTTGTCATGTAATATGGCTAGAATTTTAAAGAAAAATTCATCGAGTTGTTCTATTGCTTTCAGCTCCGTTTGTAAATTATTGCTTTCATCAGTGGTATCAAAAAGTTGTAATACCTCTAAAACAGCTTGCTTTTCTTCGTCATTAATTTTGGTTTCAAAACCATGTTTCAAGGATTTAAAAACTAAATTATTCCAAACCACACTATCATGTCCCCAAGGAACATTTGGAAGATGCAATGAGTGCTCGCAAATCAAAACAATTGCCAATAATACATCGTTTAAATAACTAGATGGGAATTCATCAAAACTTCTAAATTCAAACCCACTTTGATACATCTTTTCCAGATTAAAATCAAGACCAATATCTTCTAATAAGGCATAATCTAGCGTAGATTCTATTTGATCGCGCCACCAAATATTTTCTTCTTTAGTAAATTTTAAAAGTTTTCTAAACTCATCAACTTTGTAAGTAAGAATTTTACCTTTTGCCATCACTTTGTTAAATGTACCAACTCCAGTGTATCGCGACATCGCATTTCTCATTGAACCACCTGCGAATTTTTCATTCAAATGATACTTTTTGCTAATTACTGCCATTATATCAGGACTGCCTAATGTAGCAATAAAAAAAGGTTCAAACCATTGTAGTAAATAGATAGCGTTAATGTGAATGGATTCAAAACTTGGATAATCTATAATTCTACTATTTTGGGTAAGCGTTGGCAATGTAAGATGAAAATGATAGGTTCCGTTATTAAACAGCACAAGATTTTCTTGGTTCGACATAAACCTATTGATTCCCATGTTGTATTTAGGAAAATTTAATTTTTCAGCAAGAACACCTGATTCATTAATTTTATCAATGAATAATTGTTTTGTTGCTTTAAGTTCCTCACACGAATCCGTGATGGTTCTATTTTCAAAATATTTTGTTACAAATTCAATCGAATCGCCATCAAAATTCACAGCTCCCATGGGATTGTTTTTTTGAGTCAACATGCTTTGAATGTTATACGGCTGGCTTTCTAAAAAAACTTCAACTATTGATTTTCCTTGATATTCAGGATTATCAACTAAAGGTTTTGTATTAGGTAATGTTTTATGTTGAAAGTTAAGATCTAATTTATCAAGAGAATGACTGTTCATCATTCTGCTTACTTTGTAATTTTTATTTTTATCAAAAGCTGTTTCTAAAAGAGTGGATAAAGTTCCTTCTTTGTAACAGGTTCTGTAATCAATACTGTAGCGTTCGCAACCCATTTTTTCTTGAATAAATGATCCTGAAACTATGCTCGATTCTTCAAATTGCATATAAGTTTCATTTTCTAATCCTATTCCCCAGTAATACGTTTTTTTCTGATTTAATTTCATTTATTTAAAATGGCTTGGTAACGTAATTAATATTAATTTTATTCATGATAATAGAAAACATGTGACGAATAACGTTCATGGTTCCACCAATCTTTTCTTGCTTTTGAAAAGTAGTTGTAATTTAATTTTCCGGCTTGTGATTGCAACGGATAAACGACTTTGCCATTTTCTCGATAAGCTTTTCTTTTGCCAGTTTCTGGAACAATTGGTACAATATGTCCAGAAAGACCAACAATTTTTCGCTTGGCACAAATGATTCCAACACCTCCTTCTGTATTCACTTTTTCTTGAATTTCATCAAGATTTGTCATTTTTTTCCATCCAAAACTTGGACCCCATTTTTGAAACCAATCATGAATGGCACTAGAGTAGATAGGGAGCACCGTTTCATTAAAAACAGGAACTACATCTTCTCCGTTTTTCAACTTTGCAATGGATTCATCTGTCCACCAAACGGTTGGCAAATAAACTTGAGAAAAATAACAAAAATCAAAGGAATACACATTACAATAAGTGTCTTCGACAGTTCGTTGATACCTCTCACTCTTAGAGACATCTAATTTATCAATAAGTTTTCGAATACTTTCGCGTTTGGTAGTTGCATCCGTTAAGTCCCTAAAAGGGATACTTGAATCACTCATTGGATGAAATTTTGCTAAAGCAGTATCTAATCGTGAATCGGGATGTACTAATAAAATAGCACCTTTTATAAGTTCATCAGATTTAGCATCTTTGACAAACGTTAGTGTGTTGGTTTCTATACTTTTTTTATCCATTTTACCAATATTTCAGTCAATAGCTAAATGTGAACAAATATACCTAACTTTTACTAAAAATTCCTATCTTTAAAATAAAAATTGAAGATGCGATTTCATACCAGAAAATGGGTAAAACCCGAAGATTTAAATGCCAACGGAACACTATTCGGAGGTAAATTATTGGCTTGGATAGATGAAGAAGCTGCTTTGTATTCCATCGTACAATTGGAAAATCCTAAAGTAGTTACCAAGTTTATGAGTGAAATTAATTTCATGAGTGCCGCCAAACAAGGCGATATTGTGGAAATTGGTTTAGATGTGGCGCATTTCGGAAAATCATCGTTAGTATTAAAATGCGAAGTTCGTAACATGATGACACGCGAAAAAATCATTACCATTGATAACATCACTATGGTGAACTTGGGCGAAGATGGAAAACCAAAACCACATGGTAAAACCCAAATTGAATTTATTGAAGACCGTTTGAAAAAATAAAAATATGCTACAAAAATCAACTTTAGAATTTCTAATACAACTTAAAGAAAACAACGACCGCGATTGGTTTGCGGCAAATAAAAAAGCTTTTGAAACCGAACAAAAGTTAGCCAAATCGTTTTTTACATCGGTAGGTGAGCAGTTAGGCAAAATAGATAGTATCGAGCGTATTCAAATTTTTAGAATTTATCGCGATGTTCGTTTTTCTAAGGATAAATCACCTTATAAAAATCATTTTAGTGTCGGGTTCACCCGAACAAAACCAATGCTTCGTGGCGGTTATTATTTGCATATTGAACCTGGAGGAAGTTTTGTAGGTGGCGGTTTTTGGGAACCCAATGCGGCTGATTTAAATCGCATTCGTAAAGAATTTGAAATGGATGATGAAGAAATTAGAACGATTATTTCTGATGCAACTTTCAAAAAATTCTTTGGCGAATTAAAAGGCGAGGAGTTAAAAACGGCCCCAAAAGGTTTCGATAAAACGCATCCTGCCATTGATTTAATTCGTAAAAAACAATATTTACTAACTCGTAGTTTTTCGGACAAAGAAGTATTAGCTCCTAATTTTCAAGAAGAAGTTTTAGCAACTTTTCAAGCAATGCGACCGTTCTTCGACTACATGAGCGAAGTATTGAGTACGGATTTGAATGGAGAATCTTTGTATAATTAGCCAATTGTTCAATGTGCCGATGTGTCAATTATTTTCTTTCCATTGGCACATTGACCAATTGTCTCATTGGCACATTAAATAATCTGAATTTGGCTTTTCAAACGTTCAATCAATAAATTCATCATGCGTTTGTTTAAGTTGGATGAATTTTGAGTGTATTCTTTGTATTCGGAAACAGTAAACATTCCGAATACAATTCCTTTTAATGAATTTCGGAACTTGATATCGCGTTGTATAGCGTTTTCAATATAATTTTCTTTTTTCTCTGGAGAAAGTGAGAAATACACGCCTTTTTGCTTCATGGCGTAATTTCTAAAAACTTCAATAAACAATTCATTTTGGAATTTCAAAATAGGTCGCAAGGTCTGATTTTGAAACTTTTCTTCGGAACTTGATTGTTCGGTAATTACACCAATACTTGCTCCTCTAATTTCTAAAAGCGATTCGTCTTTCGTTTTCATGATAAAGTGAATTTGTTTGAATTAAAGTTAAAAAAAATAACCTCCAATTTCTTGAAGATTATTTTAAGTTATTAAGAATCAGTTGTTAATTACTTTATATTATTCAGCAGTTATTTTTGGACTTGATGAACTCACTTCTGACACTTCCAAATCAAAATATGGCAATGATGCAATAACATGATCAAAAATATCGGCCATAATATGTTCGTAATTTAACCAGGTTTTATCTTTGGAAAAACAATAAATTTCTAATGGAATTCCTTTTTCTGTGGGTTGCAAATGACGAACCATCAACTGCATATCTTTATTAATTCCGGGATGCGATAAGATATATTGATTGATGTATTTTCTAAACAAACCTAAATTGGTTAAATTTCTTCCATTAACAATCACACTTTTATCAATTCCGTTATGTGTATTGTATTTGTCAATATCTGCTTGACGGTGTTCGATATAAGAAGTTAAATGCTGAATTTTTTTAAAATTTTCTAATTCTTCCGAATGGATAAATCGAACAGAATTCGCTTTTATCAAGATATGACGTTTAATTCTTCTTCCATCGGAATCCAACATGCCACGCCAGTTTTTGAAACTATCCGATATTAAACTATAGGTTGGAATCGTAGTCGTTGTATTATCAAAATTTCGAACTTTTACTGTGGCTAGATTGATTTCTACAACATCGCCATCGGCACCAAATTTTTCCATCGTAATCCAATCACCAATACGCACCATATCATTTACAGAAACAGAAATACTCGCTACAAATCCTAAAATGGTATCTCTAAATATTAAAATGATAATCGCCGAAATAGAACCAAAAGTAGTTAATAACGTAGTTTTACTAACATCAAAAAGAATCAAAACAAAAGAAATAATTCCAAACAACCACAAAAATAACATTATTACTTGAATATAACTGTCAATGGGTTTATCGCTAAAGCGTGGTTTTTGTTTTAAGTAATCTCTAAGCGAATTAAATATACTTCGAGTAATCCAAAGAGAAAGAATAATGATATAAATTTTGACTCCTTTTTCAAAAACATATTCCCAATAAGTGAAATTATTTAAAATTACAGGAACTGTCTTATAAATAAATAGAAGAGGGAAGAGGTGGGCTAAATATTTAGCTGTTTTATTAGCTACTAAAAAATCATCAAAGGAAGATTTTGTTCGAGCAGCAATAATGGCTAAAAATATTATGAAAGCTTTTTTAAAAATATAATCTAAAACATAAGAAACCACCACTAAAATGATGATGTTAACTCCTAAATTTAAATAAGAAGCTACATCATTATTAAAGTCGAGACTTTTAAAAATATCGTATGCCCAATTGAATATTTTCATTACGAATTTTGTAAATATTTTTTCTCAATATAAAACGTTCCAAATGGAACAATTGATGCTAGACAAACAATTATAAAGGTTTTTAAATTCCATTTTTGCTCATTTTTAATTAAAATAGCAAATGCAATATATAATATAAATAAGACTCCATGCGCCATTCCAATATTTTTTACATAAATAGGATCGCCAGCAATATATTTCATTGGCATTGCAAAAAACAATAAAGCTAATAAGGAAAGTCCTTCTAATAAGGCGATTGATCTAAAAGATTTTATCATGATAAAGCAAAATAAATTACAAATCCGTAAATGGATTTATTTGGAACAAAATTAAATAATATAGGATGCGTATGCGTTAAAAAAAACAAAAAAATCGGTAAGTATTTAATTACCGATTTTAATATTATGTAAAATAGAATCTAAGATTAAAAAGCTAAAAATGCTTTGTTGTATTCTTTTAAATCTAATAGATTATTTTTCTTATCTAAATCAGTCAATAAAGAAAGGAAATAATTAAAGCTTTCTACATTATTTTCTTCCGAAATGTTGGCTTCAACTTGAGCATCTTTACTGTCTACAGGTTCATCATCTGGAATACCAATAAAAAATCCATTATTGTTTTCTAAATGTTCGTAAGCTAAACGCAATGCTTTAGTCACAATAGGATTATTTAACTCTAAAGTAATTTCTCTAAGTTTTTTTAAATCGGTTACAATTTCTGAAACTTCAAAATTATCTTTAAATAATTCTTTCTGAATCTTTTCGATTAATTTAAGGGCTTGTCTGTTTTCCATGATTCTTGTAATAAGGGACTGCAAACTTAAACTTTCTTATAATTTTACACAAACGTTTTGATTAGTATTTTAATAGATTTAAGAATGTTTTATAATTGAATTATAATATACATTATGTAAAATAGAAAATTTAGGCAATTACTTTAATAAGCAATACAAACTTTGTATCTTCGTTTCGTAAATAAAAGCTTTATGAAAAACCCTATTGCAGAACGCATCACCGATTTTCTAAAACATTATCCTCCTTTTTCTAGCATATCGTATGAAAGCTTACTTGAAATTGCTAAAACATGTCAAGTACTTTATCTAGAGAAAAATCAAACTTTGTTTAAAATTAACGATGCTACGCATGCCTTTTTTTATGTAGTAGCTTCTGGTGCTGTTGGTTTATCTGTAACTTCAGATGCTGATGATGTTTTGATTGATAAATGTGATGAAGGCGATATTTTAGGATTAAGACCATTTTTTGCTAAGAATAATTACCTCATGACGGCAAAAGCTCGTGAAGAAAGTATTATTTACGCCATTCCTATAGAAACATTTAAACCCTATGTAGCGGCTAATCCAGATGTGTTGAGTTTTTTATTAGAAAGTTTTGCCTCTAATACCCGAAATCCATACGATAAAAATCATAAGGGGAAATTAATTTCAGAAAACGTTATTTATAATGACCAAAGTTCTGAAATTCAATATTATCAACCTATAAAATACACTTCTAATCCCATAACAGCCTCGCCTAATGATATTGTTAAATTCGTGGCGCAAACCATGTCGAGTAGTAAAATTGGTAGTATTATTATTCATGAAAATAGAAAACCCATTGGTATTGTTACGGATAAAGACTTACGTTCTAAAATAGCAACAGGACTTTATTCTATTGATGTTACAATTGATAAGATTATGACTTCTCCCGTAATTACGGTCGCTGATAACTTATCTATTGCTGAAGCTCAAATTATTATGTTAAAAAACAATGTAACTCATTTGTGCGTTACAAAAGATGGTTCTATTAATTCTGAAATTACCGGAATTATTACTGAACATGATATTGTGGTGGCTCAGGCAAATAATCCAGGGGTTCTTTTAAAACAATCTAAGCGAGCTCAAAAATCGGCTGATTTAAAAGAAGTTCGAGATAAATTAGTCGAATTAATTCAGCATTCTTTAGATAAAAATGTTCCTATTAATCATATTGGTTCTATTGTTGGCGAAATTAATCTGGCGATAACCAAACGTGCTATTGAATTGGCTATTGAAAAAATTGGCACTCCTCCTCCAGCCCAATTTGCTTGGATGAACATAGGAAGTCAAGGCAGAAAAGAGCAACTTTTATTGACCGATCAAGACAATGCAATTATTTTTGAAGATGTGCCTGAAGAAAAATATGATGCTGTAAAAGAATATTTCCTTCAATTGGCTGAGAAAGCAACAAAAACATTAAATAAAGTAGGATATAATTTTTGTCCAGATGAAATGATGGCAAGCAATCCGCTTTGGTGTAAGTCCATTTCAGATTGGCAAAACCAATTTAAAGGTTGGATAATAAATCCTGCAGATAAAAATACATTAGAATCTACCATCTTTTTCGATTATGATTTTGTTTATGGCAATGAATCTTTAGTGGATTCAATTACAAAAACAATTCACGAAGAAACCAATGATAATCAATTGTTTTTCGCGTATTTAGGTGCTGATGCATTGAAAAATCCACCACCATTAGGATTTTTCCGCCAGTTTTTAGTAGAAAGTGATGGCGAACACAAAGATACGTTTGATTTAAAAGGAAGAGCTTTAATGCCATTGATTGATGCCGCTCGAATTTTATCTTTAAGTAAAGGAATTAAGAATGTTGCAAATACCATTTCTCGATATTCAAAATTAGCCGAATTAGAACCACAAAATGCACCCGTTTATGAAGCTTGTGCCGATGCTTTTGCCGAATTATTAAAGTTTAGAACCGAAGAAGGTTTGAAAAATGAATCTGATGGTAGGTATTTGAATTTAAGTGAGTTATCGAAATTAGATAAAGTAAAGCTTAAAAATGATTTTCAGCCGATAAATGATATTCAAGAAGTGATTAAGAATAAATTTCAATTAACTTATTTCACCTAAAACATGGCTTTAAATTGGTTCAAAAAAATAGTTAAAGATTATCCTAAATTTTGGGAAACCTATCTGAGTTACTTCGATGAAAATCAAAGTAAAGAGCAGCGTTTTGTAGTTTTTGATTGTGAAACAACAGGTTTGGATTATAAAACAGATCGTATTTTATCTATCGGAGCAGTAGCCATTCAGAACAACCAAATTATCGTTGGTGATTTTATGGAAGTGTTTTTACAACAAGATATTTTTAATCCAGAAACGGTTACTCTAAATGGTATTTTAAAAGAAGGAAAGGAAGAAAAAGTAGTTGAAGCAGAAGCGATAATTCGCTTTTTAGATTTTATAAAAGACGCCACTTTAGTTGGACATCACATAGATTTTGATATCGAAATGATTAATCAAGCATTAGATCGTTTAAATGTGGGAAAATTAGAAAATCAAGCGATGGATACCGACGTTATGTATCAAAAATTAAAATCATTACCTCAAGAACAGCAAAGTTCGTTAGATGAATTATGCGATATTTATAAAATTAAAAAATCTGATAGACACACGGCAAGTGGTGATGCATTTATTACTGCGTTACTTTTCTTAAAATTGAAAAAGAAATTAGAAATATAAAAAAAACTGCTTCAGAAATGAAGCAGTTTTTAACCAATAAAACTAAAAAACTAGAGCTTGCCGTTTTTAATTTCTTCCACTATTTCAGGATTCAATAAAGTGGAAATATCTCCAAAATTAGAGAAGTCTCCTTCAGCAATCTTTCTTAATATTCTTCGCATGATTTTACCTGAACGTGTTTTTGGTAAACCACTCACAAACTGTATTTTATCTAATTTCGCAATTGGACCAATTTGATCTGAAATCAATTGATTAATCTCTTTTGCTAAGTTAACTCTATCACGTCCTTCACCAGTTTCTTTCAAGATAATAAAACCGTAAAGGGCATTTCCTTTGATATCATGAGGGAAACCTACAATTGCACTTTCTGCAACCGCTGGGTGTTCGTTGATTGCATCTTCAATTGGAGCCGTTCCTAAATTATGTCCTGAAACAATAATCACATCATCTACTCTACCCGTAATTCTGTAATATCCTACTTCATCGCGTAAAGCACCATCTCCTGTGAAATATTTTCCTGGAAAAGCAGTGAAATACGTTTCTTTATAGCGTTGATGATCGCCCCAAATAGTTCTAGCCATCGAAGGCCAAGGAAATTTAACACACAATGCACCTGTTACTTGATTTCCTTCAATTTCATTACGCAATTCATCCATTAAAACAGGCTGAATTCCAGGTAATGGTAACGAAGCATAAGTTGGTTTTGTTGGTGTTACAAAAGGAATTGGCGAAATCATAATTCCTCCAGTTTCGGTTTGCCACCAGGTATCAACTAATGGACAACGCTTTCCTCCTACGTGGTCGTTGTACCAGTGCCAAGCTTCCTCATTAATTGGCTCACCTACGGAACCAATTACTTTTAAAGAATCCAATTGGAATCTTTGAACATAATCTAAACTTTCTTTTGCCAAAGCACGAATTGCTGTTGGTGCTGTATAGAATTTTGTAACATTATGTTTTTCAATTACTTCCCAAAATCTACTGAAATCTGGATATGATGGAACTCCTTCGAAAATTACAGTTGTAGCTCCATTTAAAAGTGGTCCATATAAAATATAGGAGTGACCTGTAATCCAACCTATATCAGCCGTACACCAATAAACATCATTTTCTTCGTAATTGAATACATTTTTAAAAGTGTAAGCGGTGTAAACCATATAACCTGCAGTCGAATGTACCATTCCTTTAGGTTTTCCAGTAGAACCTGAAGTATATAGAATAAACAAAGGATCTTCCGCATCCATAATTTCAGCTACATTATTTCCAACAGCAGCATCCATTAAAGGTTGTAACCATAAATCTCTTCCTTCTTTCATGTTGACTTCCGTATTGGTTCTTTTAACAACCAAAACAGTTTCAACACTTGGACATTTTTCTAAAGCTTCGTCTACAATTCCTTTTAAATCGATAGCTTTATTTCCGCGGTAACTTCCGTCTGAAGTAATCACCATTTTACATTCGCTATCATTAATACGAGCTGCAACGGCAGATGATGAAAATCCAGCAAATACAACGGAATGTATCGCTCCAATTCTAGCACAAGCTAAAACAGCTATTGCTAATTCTGGAATCATTGGTAAATAGATACAAACTCTATCCCCTTTTTTGATGCCTTGTTCACGAAGTACGTTTGCTAATTTTGAAACTCTAACATATAATTCATTGTACGAAATATGTTGCGCTGCTTCACTGGGGTCATTTGGTTCAAAAATAATGGCCGTTTTATCACCACGTTTTGCTAAATGTCTGTCGATACAGTTTTTAGTGATGTTTACTTTTGCATTTAAAAACCATTTAAAATCTGCTTCTTGCATATCAAATTCGAAAACTTTGTCCCATTTTTGATACCAAGTGAAATTTTCATCGGCAATACGATCCCAAAATTTTCTTGGTTCGCGCACCGATTTCTTATACATTTTAAAGTAATTCTCTAAATCTTTAATTTTATAATAACTCATTTTTTAGCTTTATTTTTAATTGATAATGTAAAGATAACCAATCTGTTTTAAGAATTTTATAATTTCTTGCTAAATAGATATAGTTAAGTGATTAGTGAAAAGTGAATAGTGATTAGCTTAAAATCTTACTTAAAACAACCAATTTTAGAATGTTCTAAAACGTCTCTAATTTCATCAATAATCGCTTCATCATCAATAGTAGATGGAATTTGGAATTGTTCGCCATCAGCAATACTTCGCATCATTTTTCTAAGAATTTTTCCAGAACGTGTTTTTGGTAAACGATTCACAACTACTACATCACGTAATGATGCTACGGCTCCGATTTGTTCACGAACTAAATGCACTACTTCATGTTGTAATTGGAAATGTTCAATATCTTCACCAGATTTTGCTACTACTAATGCCAAAGGAATTTGTCCTTTCAATTCGTCATTAATTCCAATAACAGCACATTCAGCAACTGAATGATGAGACGCCACAATTTCTTCCATTTCAGCAGTAGAAAGGCGGTGACCTGCAACGTTGATGACATCATCTACTCGACCTGTGATGTAAATATAATCGTCAGTATCTTTAAATCCGCCATCACCTGAGAAATAATACCCTGGGAATTTATTCAAATATCCTGCTTTAAAACGTTCGTTATCTTTCCATAAATCTAATAAAGTTCCTGGAGGCAATGGTAATTTAATTACTACGTAACCTTCTTCATTTGGACCCAACTCTTGTCCGTTCTCTCCAAAAATTCGAATATCATAACCTGTAACTGCTTTTCCGGCTGACCCTGGTTTTATTGGTAAATACTCCACACCCATCATGTTAGCAATCATCGGCCAACCTGATTCTGTTTGCCACCAATGGTCGATAGCGGGAACTGGAATATGTTCGCGATACCATTCTAAAGTCGCTACATCGCAGCGCTCTCCGGCTAAGAATTGAATTCGCAAACTGCTTAAATCATATTGTTTGATGAATTCTCCGTTTGGATCTTCTTTTTTGATGGCACGAATGGCTGTTGGAGCGGTAAACATAACATTTACTTTATGCTCCGCAATAACACGCCAAAACGTACTCGCGTCAGGAGTTCGGATTGGTTTTCCTTCGAATAAAACAGTAGTATTTCTATTAATTAATGGTCCGTAAACAATATAACTATGTCCAACAACCCAACCCACATCAGAAGCGGCCCAAAAAACATCGCCTTCTTTTGCATCATAAATATTTTGCATTGAAAATTTAAGTGCGGTAGCATAACCACCTGTATCTCTGACAATTCCTTTTGGCTTTCCAGTTGTTCCTGAAGTGTATAAAATGTATAATGGATGCGTCGCATTTACAGGAATACAAGGCGTTTCTTCCGAACCGTAAACTAAAGCATCATAATCGACATCATATTTTTTAAATGGAACTCTAGCTCCTAATTTTCTATTGAAAACGATTACTTTTTCAGGTTTGTGATTCGCTAATTCAATAGCTTCATCAACTAAAGGTTTGTAAGCAATTAATCTATCGATTTCTATTCCTGAAGAAGCGGTGATAATCGCTTTTGGTTCGCAATCATCGATACGAATAGCTAATTCATGTGGCGCGAAACCTCCAAAAACTACCGAATGCGTTACTCCTATTCGTGCGCAAGCCAACATAGCAAAAGCTGCTTGAGGAATCATTGGCATATAGATTACAGCAGTATCGCCTTTTTCTAAGCCTAATGATAATAAACCGCCAGCTAATTTGGCTACTTCGGTTTTAACTTCGTTAAATGTATACTTTTTAACAGTTTGTGTAACGGGTGAATCGTAGATGATAGCTACTTGTTCGCCAAAGCCATCTTGAATGTGTTTATCAACTGCAAGGTAGCAAGCGTTTAAATTTCCATCAGCAAACCATAAAGGATAACCATTTTTATCCGTAGATAAAATGTTAGAAGGTAAATTATACCATTCTAATTGATTCGCTTGTTCCTTCCAGAATTCTTCAGAAGAAGTAATACTTTTATTATAAATATCGCAATAATTCATTTGTATTATTCAATTTATGTGATTTATTTTCTTTAGTAAATGTAGAAAATAAAATAATGCCAAATGAATTAATATTGCTAAATAGGTATAGTTATTTTTAAATTTATTTAATTTTTAAATACTTTGATATCGTATTTGTATAAATATCGTCAAAATCAATATGAGTTATATTAGAGAATTTAATTTCAGTTAATCCTTCTTCAAATTTTCCAGTGGCATCAAAATATTTTATATTAACTTTATTCTTTGTTACTTTTAATATTGGACCAATTTCAAATGTATCTTCATCAGAAATTTCATTAATAATGACAACATTAAATCCTAATCTTTGAATAGAATTAAATATACTTTCCCAATTTTTTAATTCGATATCAGGCTTTTTAATTGAATCTTTTATGCCTTCCAATCTGCAAATCTTATCAAAGAAAACATCTTTTTTATTTCTCCTAATTTTAGAAACTTGATTAATTGGAAAAACTAAAAAACCTCTAACAAAAAAATCATCTACCTCTTTAAAAAGAATAAAATCATTAGAAGAATCAATAATATAACCTGTTTTACAGCTCAATTCTTCTTTATTGACAATTCTAGAAATTTTGCAATATTTTCTTTTAGTTATAAAATCATTAATTTTATCTAATACTGAAACTTTACTCATAATTGCTGTTTTAAATTTTAACCCAACAACTCCTCCACTTTTTCCACCACTTTTTTAATTGAAAACGGCTTTGTCATATAAGCATCAGCACCCAGAGCAAGTCCTTTTTCTATGTCGCTTTCTTTGTTTTTTGCAGATAAGAACATGACTTTGGTGTGTTGTAAATTATCATCTTTTCTGATTTGTTCTAATGTCGCAAAACCATCAACCATAGGCATCATAATATCTAAAATGATGATATCAGGAAAATTGGTTTTTAAAATATCTAAAGCTTCTTGTCCGTCGCGTGCTATGAAAACTTCGTAATTGCTTTTCTTGAAGGTGTATTCAAGTGTCATTACGATGTTAGGTTCGTCGTCTACTATTAAAATCTTCTTCATTTTCTCTTAATTTTCAATATTTTTTTCAGGTAAAGTGAATACAATACAAGCGCCTTTTACACTTGGCTGTACCCAAATTTTACCTTTGTGATGTTCTATAATTTGTTTACAAATTGCCAATCCTAATCCGCTACCAACAGGTTTTTTGAAATTCTGGTTGGACGCTTGATAAAATTTGTCAAATATAACGTCAAAATCGTTAGGATTGATACCTTTTCCGTTGTCTTGCACCGAAGTTTCAATAAAATTATCTTTCTTTTTGACTTGAATGGTGATTAAACCATCAGTTTCGGGACAGAATTTAATGGCGTTTGATAGTAAATTAGTCACTACTTGAATGATTCTATCTTCATCATAATAGGCCAAAACCGTGTCTTTACTTTCGACATAAACGCTGATATTTCGATTTTTAATCAATTGTTTTAAAGGTTCTATCGAATGTTCAATCGTAGCAATTAGGTTGTTTTCACTTGGATGAATGGTTTGTTTTCCGGTTTCAAATTTTTCTAAATCCAAAATTTTGTCAATCAAACGATTCAATCGATCCGATTCCGAAATGATATTTTGTAAAAACTGCTTTCGTAACTCTTCCGGAATTTCATCATCATCGTGTAAAATCTCACTCGCAGCACGAATAGCGGTAATTGGCGTACGAAGTTCGTGTGTTACGGTATCTAAAAATTCGTCTTTTTGAACGTCTTTTCGTACCAACGTTTCATTGGCTTTTTGTAATTCAGAAGTGATTTTTTGAAGTTGATTTGAAGTTTCCGTTAATTTTTTATTGATGGTAATATTTTCTTTAGATTCTTCTAGAATTTTCAGCACTTCGGGTAAAGTGACTTTTTCTTCTTTTACTACACTCGAAATCAGAATTCTTGCCGAAGCCGTTCCAATGTGACCCGTTAATAAATTCTCAGCGAATTTCACTAATCTAGCATCGGCTAATTCTTGATCTTTATCTACATTGTACTTCACATTGAAAATATTCATGGCGCGTTTGGTACGTTCTTCACCTAAAAATCGAATCAAAACTTTTTCGATATCACGTGTGTAAGCGGTTCCTTTCCAAACGAATGCATTCTCGTGGTTGATGCTGTATTTATCGATATCAACGTACATTTCGGCATAATTGCGTTCGCGATAATTTCCTTTAAAACTAACCGAAACAGCAAAATAAGTCAAGGTATTGAATAACATACTCCAAAACAAAGCATGTGGAACGGGTTGTAAATAATCCAATCCGAAAAGTTGGAATGGTTTTAACAACCCAATTTTCATAAAACCTTCGGTAACAAACGAACTTTCATTATTGGTTAACCCAATGGAATAAGGCAATAATAAGGTATAAATACAAATAATAAACCCAATTAAAATACCATAAATAGCGCCTAATCTTGAACCTCTTCGCCAAAAAATAGCTCCGAAAAATGCTGGCGCTAATTGAGCAATGACAACAAACGAAATTAACCCTATAGAAACCAAACTGTAATCTAATGCGAAGAATCGGTAAATGAAATACGCGGCGATAATTAGAGAAAAGATTCCGATTTTACGAATGTTGACAATCTTTTTATTATTGATGATTTGTTCTTCATTCTTCAATTTACCTAAAAAAGTATACGGAATCAACAAGTTGTTACTCAACATTGTAGATAAACTAATGCTTGAAACGACAATCATTGAAATAGCTGCTGAAAATCCGCCAAGAAAAACCAAAACAGTTAAAGTTTTATTATCAAAAAACTGTGGAATTAATAGCGAATACGTATCGGCATTGACATTTTTTCCATCAAACAATACGTTTCCGCCCCAAGCAATTGGATACACAAAAAGGTTGAACAATAATAAGTACAAAGGAAACAACCAAATCGCAGTTTTTACGTGACGTTCTCTGTTATTTTCCACCACCGACATTTGAAATTGTCTTGGCAATAAGAAAATAGCAAAAAGCGAAACCATACTCAAAAAGAACCAGTTTAATCCTTGTTCTAATCCGCCGATGGTATTTTTCTCTTTGAAGTTCTCTAAAAGTGAAGCTTTTGCATAAATATCATCGTAACCATCAAAAACGAAGAAAGTGACGTAAACTCCAACGATTAAGAAGAAAACTAACTTCAGTACACTTTCTAATGCAACTGCGGTTACAATTCCTTTACGTTTTTCAGAGGCATCTACATAACGTGTTCCGTAATAAGAAGCGAATAAAGCTAAAGCAATCGCAACATAAGTTGTGGTATCATCAAAAATGTAAGAACTTGTATTGGTTTGGGTTACAATGTGGAAAGTTTCAGAAATCGCTTTTAATTGTAACGCGATGTAAGGCAAAATTCCAGAAATACAAACTACAGTCACAATTGCACCTAAGAAACGACTATTACCATAACGAAGCGAAATAAAATCGGCAATACTTGAAATTTTATTCACACGAGAAATACGAATAATTTTCTTTAAAATGATAATCCAAGCCGGAATAATAATGATGGGGCCGATGTAAATAGGTAAATATCCTAAACCCGAATTAGCAGCAACTCCAATACTTCCATAATACGTCCAAGCGGTACAATATACTGCTAAAGATAAAGAATAGATGTACGAATTATTAGTCCATTTGATGTTTTCTTTTTTCTCTGCCCAATGCGCAATAAAAAAAAGAATACCCAAATAGCCTAATAAAATAAGTAAAAGAATCGCACTATTCATAATAACGTTGTACTACAATCCAAGACATTAATACTGAGAACAACCAAACCGAAAAAATATAAATGTAGATTACTGGAAATCCTAATACATTATCAGCACTGTCAAATAGTAAAACGATTGGTAAATTCAATACCAATAACAGTAACAACGATAAAACAACCAATTTTTGTTGATGTCTTTTTTTCATCTTTTATTTATATTTATAAAACCTAAAAGCCCTTATGTAAATAAGAGCTTCTAAGTTAATTATATTTTTTTTAATTAATCTTCATATTCGTCCGTGATTGCATACCATCCAAAAATAGTTAATCCGGTAACAACCATTGGTAAAAGTATAAAGAAAACAATAATTCCAAAAACTAAATCATCTTGTTTTCCTGAAGTTAACTTTCCTCCAAAAATTCCAATCGAAAAATAGGCTATTGCAATTGCAAGTGCTATCCAAACGATTCCTAAATATTTTTTTACTGTGTTCATGATTATTATTTTTTAGTCGTGAAGTGTATTAATTTTTCTATCAATGTAAATCATTCCAATTACGAAACATATAGCTGCAATTCCAATTGGATACCAAAGTCCTTCTAAATAAAACTCTACATCTCCTGCCTCTTTAGAAGTAGTAACGAAATAGGTTGAAATAGCTGGAAGTAATCCACCAAATATACCATTTCCTACGTGATATGGCAACGACATTGACGTATATCTAATCTTAACAGGGAACATTTCTACAAGGAATGCTGCAATTGGACCATAAACCATTGTTACAAAAATTACCTGAATGAAAACCATTAATACTAAGAACCAACGATCGCTATTGTTAATCATTTTGGTCACTTTTGTTTCTACTCTGTCTTTTCCTTTGTCATCTAACATTACTTTTCCACTTTCAAAATGGATAGTTTTGATTTCTTCTACAGTAGTTCCATCCGTATAAGCTTTTGTAGTAGTATAGATAGAATCCATTTTTGTAGCATCGATTTCTTTTAAAGAAGGAACTACTTTAGTTTTCTCAACGATTTCAGTTTTTAAAGTTAAATCTGTTGAAGCATACATAGCTCTGTAAATTGGGCGATACGCTAAAATAGCAATTAACATTCCACTCATCATAATTACTTTTCTTCCTACTTTATCACTCAACCATCCAAATACAACGAAGAATGGAGTTCCTAATAAAAGAGCAATACCTAATAACGTATCTACTTGAGAAGAATCAATACTTTGAACCGTTTTTAAGAAGTTCATCGCATAGAATTGTCCGGTATACCAAACAACACCTTGTCCCATTGTAGCACCAAATAATGCTAAAAGAACAAATTTTAAATTGAATTTATTTCCAAAACTCTCTTTTAATGGATTTGTAGATGTTTTTCCTTCAGATTTTGCTTTCGCGAAAGCTGGCGATTCGTGCATGTTTTTACGAATCAAGAACGAAACATAAACCATTACAATTGAAACCCAAAACGGTACTCTCCAACCCCACTCATCAAACGCTTCTTTAGACATTAATCCTTTAGTAAGTAAGATGACCATTAAGGAAATAAATAAACCTACAGTTGCAGTAGTTTGAATCCATGAAGTCCAATATCCTTTTTCGTTTTTAGGAGCGTGTTCGGCTACATAAGTTGCGGCTCCACCATATTCACCACCAAGAGCTAAACCTTGAAGTAAACGAAGAATCAATACTAAAACAGGTGCTGCATAACCAATTGTTTCAAAACTTGGAATACAACCAATTACAAAAGTAGCTCCTCCCATTAACATTAAAGTTACCATGAAAGTATACTTTCTTCCAATTAAATCTCCTAATCTTCCAAAGAAAAGAGCTCCAAAAGGACGAACTACGAACCCAGCAGCAAATGTTGCTAATGTTGATAAGAAAGCTGCTGTTGGATTGTCAGAAGGGAAAAATTTAGTAGATAAAACTACTGCTAAACTTCCAAAAATGTAAAAGTCATACCATTCAATCATTGTTCCCATAGAGGAAGCCGAAATAACTTTCCAGATTCCTTTTGATGATTTGTTATCGCTCATAATTTAATTGTATTAGTTTGTTATAAATAGATTTGTAATTGTATGATGAATTCACCTTTGTATGTATCAATTTTGTCAACAGCTGTGTAAACTGGACGTGTTGAATATTGTGTCGTAATTTTGGCATGGTGACCATCTAGGAAAAAATTAGCACCTAAATCAAATTGGCTACTTGCTTTTTCTAAAGCATCAAAGTTTTTATAAGTATAGGCTCCAAATGGCTGAATTCTCACTTTTGGTTTTTCGTTTTTATTTGGTAATAAAACACCCGCTTGTGTATACCAAATATTTCCTGTTCCTACCATTGGTTGCAAATTTCCTGCTCCCGCTAATGCTGGTGAACCTGTAAAAGTAGGATCCATTACTCCTTCGTTCATAATTCCAAGGTTTCTTAAATAATTAGGTCCGAAATCATAATTATAGAAAACACTGTAAGCGGTAATTGCCATTTTTTTCTCTTTGGCACCAATTGGCATATCTAAGAAAACATCTCCAGCAAATAAACTAATCGCATGTTCTTTAATTACACCATTTACAGAAGTTTGGGTTCCTTTTGGTGCATTGTAAAAACCAGCTCCAATGTTGAACATTCTTTTAGTTCCTAAGTAAGTTCCCACTTTATAAGGTAAAAAGTTAGCTTCTTTATCAAAGAATTGATATTCCACATAACCTGCTTTAGACCATTGTGTAGTATTGTTATTATCAACAGCTTTAGCAATACTTGCATCCGTAACATTAGTTGGTGTTTGATTTGTTGCAAAAGGTTTATTGATACTAAAACGATATTCTAATTTATTGTATTTCCCTTTGGCGAAAATTCCAATTTGTCTGGCAAACTGATCGGAATTCTCTATTAAAGGCCAGTTAAAAATTGGTGCATCAACCGTTAGATAGTTTAAGGTAGAAGACATTGTCATACGTGATAATCCCATATAATAATGCAATCCAGCTCCAACAGATAAACTAAAAGGTTTTGATTCTTTAGGTAATACTACAGCATATTCATTCCATGCATCATGAAAGAATAAACCTGGTTTTTTTCCTGCTCCATAGCCACCAGTTCCAGATGAACCTGAAGCGCCACCATTAATAAAAGTTTGATTGTTAATCCCTATATGAGTCAAAATCATATAACGAGGAGAAATTTGTGCATAAGCTAATAATCGCAAACGACGTAAGCCTGCATCTTCATGACTAGAAACAGATTCGTCTCCAATCATCGAACCCGGATTCAAATCGGTTGAACGAAGCCAAACTTGATTCCATGCTATAAAACGCATGTATTTGGTTCCTTCTGGATTTAAGTTGAATTTTAAACCTCCTCCATAATCAGGTGAACCCTGAGCGGATACTAGCAGAGATAAAAATAATCCTGAGATAGTTAGTAATTTTTTCATAATTAAAATTTGGTTAGTTGGGCATTTCTGCTTGACCAAATTCTAAAATTCTGTTAACGAAAAAAATTACAATATATATTTTTGTTAAAGAGTATAGCTAATCTTTAAAACGCTCCCATTTTATGAGCATAAACTTATCTCCAAGTTCTGTAATAATCATACCGGCACCGGACAATTGGTCTTTGTTTTGAAGGAATTCAACCAACTCATTGTGTTTAAAAATCTTATAAGTAGGATGATAATTAGGATGTGGTGGTTTTTTAATTTTAAACTCTTTTACCCAATTGCTAATAGAAACGTGCGAAACACCAATAATACGCTCGATTTCTCTAAAACTCAATCCTTCTAAATACAATTGCAAAGCTTTAGTCACATAGTAATCATCTATCTTTTTTCCTAATTTATTGACAGTGAAGTAATAATTACACGATTTACATAAATAGCGCTGTCTATCTTTGATGATGCCACTTTTTACAATATTGTCACTTTGACATTTTGGACAGGATAAAATCTCCATATATATAATTTTTGCATAAATATACTAATTTTGCAAAATATACAAAAAATAATATGATAAAAATTTCAATTTATTTTTTTACTTATTGCAATTTTTATGATTTAAAATTGTGAATAGTATAATTTTAGCTTTAAATCGCTACATTTTTAATTTTGATAAAATGAAAAAAAATCCATTTTTGTTGTGAAAAAGTATAGTTATTTTATTTAATTTGTAGAAACAACACAAAACCATGCAATTCGACATACAAAATACCGAATCTTCCGCTTTATATAAGCTCTTAACGGGTACAGTAATTCCAAGACCAATAGGATGGGTTTCTACAATTGACTCCAATGGAATCAATAACCTTGCTCCCTTTTCCTTTTTTAATGTGGTAAGCGAAGATCCGCCACACGTTATGTTTTCTACCGTTCGAACAGGAAACAAAAACAAGGACACTTTAAATAATATATTAGATAACAAACAATTTGTCGTCAATTTAGTTACCGAAGAAGTTGTAGAACAAATGAACACCACTTCGCAGAGTGTAGCTGCTGATGTAGATGAATTTGAATTAGCTGGCGTTACTCCAATTGATTCAATTTACATCAAGCCAAAACGAGTAAAAGAAAGCTTGGTGCATTTTGAGTGCGAAATGGTGCATCATTATTTTATCGAAAATCATCAAAATGGAGGCGCTTGCATTATTATTGGTAAAATCATTACAATGCATATTGATGACTCTATTCTGATGGAAAATCACAGAATCAACTTAGAAACATACAAACCTGTTGCCCGTTTAGCAGGTTCAAATTACAGTAAATTGGGAGAAATTTTCTCTATTAAAAGACAATAACTAATTATCAATTATCCATTGTTAATTATCAATTAAAAACATGAAAATAACAATTATAGGTGGTGGTCCAGGCGGACTTTACTTTTCGATATTAACAAAAAAAGCAATGCCACATTGCCAAATCGATATTTATGAACGCAACAAACCCTATGATAGTTTTGGGTTTGGTGTTGTGTTTTCAGATGAAACACTTGGAGAATTCCTAAAACGCGACATGCAATCGTATGAATTAATCCGAAGCAAATTTGCCTATTGGGACGATATCATCGTTGCTCGTGATGGTGAATCGGTTAATATTGCTGGAAATGGTTTTTGCGGTTGTTCTCGTAAAACACTTTTACAATTATTACAACAACGCTGTATTGAAGAAGGCGTAAATCTGCATTTCGAACAAAATGTAGATGATTTATCGCAATTCGCAGATTCAGATATTATTTTGGCTGCTGACGGAATTGCAAGTGCTGTTCGTACACAATACCAAAAAGAATTCGGAACCAAAATCGAATTAAAGAAAAACCGATTTGTTTGGTTAGGTTCTACAAAACCTTTAGATGCTTTTACTTATTTCTTCAGAAGTACACCTCACGGAACCATTGTAGCTCACTCGTATCAATACGAAGAAGGCATGAGTACGTGGATTTTTGAATGTTCAGACCAAACATGGCAAAAACACGGTTTTGAAGTAACAAATGAAGCCGATACGATGGCTAAAATCGCAGAAATTTTTAAAGAAGAATTAGACGGACATCCACTAATTTCAAACAAATCGCATTGGCGTCAGTTTCCGCATGTTACAAATGAAAAATGGTATCATGATAACATCGTTTTACTAGGCGATGCCAAGGCTACAGCCCACTACTCTATTGGTTCAGGAACAAAATTAGCGATGGATTGTGCGATTGGCTTATCAGATGCCGTAATTGCGAATCCAAATAACGTGCAAGCTGCTTTCGAACAATACGATAAAACCAGAAGAAATACGGTAGAAATGATTCAATATGCGGCAGTCGTTTCTTTAGATTGGTTCGAAAATATGGACCGTCACATGCAACATCCTTTCCAACAATTTGCTTTTGGATGCATGACCCGTTCTAAAAAAGTAACATATGAAAATTTACGTTTGAGAGATAGTTCATTCACTGATAAAGTCCTAAACGAATTTTTGGAAACTTCCAACTCCAAACTCCCAACTTCCAACTCAGCAGCCTTCACTCCTTTCAAATTAAGAGAACTAGAACTCCCAAACCGCATCGTTATGGCGCCAATGGGACAATATTCTGCTACAGACGGATTGGTTTCCGATTGGCATTTAGTGCATTACGGAAGCCGCGCTACTGGAGGCGTAGGATTAATCATCACCGAAATGACCGCCATTTCCGAAACCGGAAGGATTACAGAAGGTTGTGCCGGAATTTACAATGCAGAACAACTAAACCAATGGAAAAAAATCACGGATTTCATTCATAATAATACCGAAACAAAAATCGGAATTCAATTAGGACATTCGGGAAGAAAAGGCGCTACTAAAAAACCTTGGGAAGGTAACGGACCACTGGAAACGCCTTGGAATTTAATTTCCGCATCTCCTATTCCGTTCAATGACAATTTCGCTACTCCAAAGGAAATGACTTTGGAAGATATGGCGGAAATCAAATCACAATTCATTCAAGCAGCTAAAAATGTAGACGAAGCGGGTTTTGATATGATTGAATTACAAGTGCATCACGGCTTTTTATTAGCTTCTTTCTTGTCGCCTTTAACTAATATTCGTTCCGATGAATTTGGCGGAAGTATCGAAAACCGTTTGAAATATCCATTAGAAGTATTTAAATCTATTCGTGAAGTATTCCCTGCTGAAAAACCAATTTCAGTTCGAATTTCAGCAACCGATTGGACAGAAAACGGAATTTCAGAACAAGAAGTAATCACAATTGCAACCGCTTTCAAAAATGCTGGTGCTGATATTATTAATGTTTCAACAGGAAATACCGTCGCAGGGCAAAAACCACTAACGGGAAGAATGTGGCAAACGCCTTTTTCTGATGCGGTTAGAAATACCGTTCATATTCCAACCATAACCGCTGGATACATTCAAGATATTGACCAAATCAACACGATTCTTTTAAACGGAAGAGCTGATTTAGTAGCATTAGGAAGACCTTTATTGTTAGACGCTAATTTTGTTAGAAATGCTCAAGCCTACGAACAATTTCAAGAGAATGATATTCCAAATCCATACAAAATGGGCGTTTCGCATTTGTATCCACTAAAAGCTTCAGAAAGAAAACAAATGGAAGGCATGAAAAAAGCATTAAAACCTAAGAGTAATAAGAAGTAATTAGGAATTATGAAACATTACGAAGATAATTTTGCTCATATAAGTTTACCGAGTTCTGAATTACAACCAGAATACATCTTTTTGAATTTACCTCAATTCCAGCAACCAGAAATGTTGAATTGTGTGGATAAATTGCTAGATAGTCATATTCGAGAAGGTCGTGGAAATAATAGTTGTATTCGCACGTTTGAGGAAACTTGGACGTATCAAGATTTGTTTGAAAAAGCAAATCAAATTGCACATGTTTTAGTAGATGATTTGGGATTGAAATCAGGTAATCGTGTTTTGATTCGTTCCGCTAATAATCCGATGATGGTTGCTTGTTGGTTTGGTATTCTAAAAGCGGGCGGAATTGTCGTAGCAACCATGCCATTACTTCGTTCTAAAGAACTAACTACGATAATCGATTGTGCCGAAATTTCACATGTATTGTGCGATAAGGAATTGGAAGAAGAAATCCACTTAGTAAAATCGGATTTTCTAAAACAAACGTGTTTTTACGGAAACTCGCAATTGGAAGAATTAATGGCTTCTAAGTCTAAAACTTTCGATAACTATCACTCAAAATCTGATTCAATTGCTTTAATTGGTTTCACTTCTGGAACTACGGGTTTACCCAAAATGACAGCGCATTATCACAAAGATATTTTGAATATTTGCGAAGCATTTCCAAATTATTCTTTACAACCAAGACAAAACGATATTTTCACAGGAAGTCCGCCTATAGGATTTACTTTTGGTTTGGGTGGATTGGTGTTGTTTCCGATGTATTTCGGAGCTTCCACATTTCTAATAGAAAAACCGAGTCCAGATTTATTATTGAAAGCAATTCAAGATTTTAAAATTACGATTTGCTTCACTGCTCCTACCGCTTGGCGAATAATCACCACAAAAGTTCAGGATTACGATATTTCGAGTTTGAGAAAATGTGTATCTGCAGGCGAAACCTTACCTTTAAAAGTCTGGCAAGATTGGTATGATGCTACAGGTTTAAAAATCATTGATGGAATCGGTGCTACCGAAATGCTGCATATTTTTATTTCGTCTAATGAAGAAAACATGAAACCAGGAGCTACCGGAAAAGCCATCACCGGTTATGAAGCTAAAATCATAGACAAAAAAGACAACGAATTACCAAGAAACGAAGCCGGAAGATTAGCCGTTCGAGGAATTACAGGTTGTAAATATCTAAATCGAGAAGACAAGCAACGCGAATACGTAGAAAACGGTTGGAACATCACAGGCGATATTTTCCGTCAAGACGAAGAAGGCTATTTCCATTTTGTAGCACGTGGTGATGATATGATTATTTCTTCGGGCTATAATATCGCGGCAATTGAAGTAGAATCCGTACTTTTAACCCACGAAGATATTTTAGAATGTGCCGTAGTAGGTTTACCAGATGAAGAGCGAGGAATGTTAGTTTGTGCATATATTGTGTTACATGATAATACTAAAGCATCAGATGTAATGAAGAATCGTATTCAACACTGGTTCAAAGAAGTAGCCGCACCATATAAATATCCAAGAGTAATTAATTTCGTGGAATGTTTACCGAAAACGGAGACTGGGAAAATACAAAGATTTAAATTGAAATAATATCAAGACATATATAATGAGTGAATTCATAAAACAAGAAAAAGTACGTTTCCAACATGTTGATTATGCTGGAATTGTCTTCTATCCTCGATTTTTAGAAATGCTAAATTGCTTGGTAGAAGATTGGTTTGAAGAAGCCTTGGATCGTCCTTTTTCAAAAATGCACGAAACTAATGGTATTCCTACGGTTGATTTAAAAATTCAATTCAAAAATGCCGCAAGATTAGGCGAAATTTTAACCAAAAAGCTTTGGGTAAAAGAATTAAAGAACTCCTCTATTCTTTGCGGATTTCAGTTTGTAAATGAATCAGAAAACATCGTTTTAGAAGGCGAAGTCACTTTAGTAAACGTAGCGTTCAATCCAGAAAGAAACGGCATCAAAGCCGAACCTTTCACAGAAGAAATGAAGAATAAAATAAAGCAATACGAATTATAAAACTAGAAACACAGATTTAAGAAATTATATAAATTTTAAAAATTTCTCCAATCTGTGTTCCAAAAAACAATTCACAATGGAATTCAAAAAATTCAAAGCTGCAACCGTTCAAACGTCACCTGTATTTCTAAATGTAGAAAAAACAGTGGATAAAGCCATTTCTTTCATTAAAGAGGCAAGTAATAACGGAGCCAAATTAATCGCTTTTCCAGAAGTTTTTATCGCCGGATATCCGTATTGGAATTGGATTATGACACCCGTTCAAGGCAGTAAATGGTACGAAGAATTATATAAAAATTCGGTTGACGTTGCTGGTCCAGAAATCAAGAAACTTTGCTTAGCTGCCAAAGACAATGATATCCATATTGTAATGGGAATCAACGAGCGTGGTAAAAGCTATGGCGAAATTTACAATACGAATTTAATCATCGACAACAAAGGTGTTATTATTGGAAAACACAGAAAGTTAGTCCCAACGTGGGCTGAAAAACTAACTTGGTCTTCAGGCGATGGTTCTTCGTTAAAAGTGTACAATACAGAAATTGGTCCCATCGGAACCTTAGCTTGTGGCGAAAATACAAATACGTTAGCGCGTTTTACCCTACTTTCTCAAGGTGAATTAATTCATATTGCGAATTACATTTCACTTCCCGTAGCGCCACCCGATTACGATATGGCAGAAGCGATTAAAATTCGTGCCGCTGCGCATTCGTTTGAAGGAAAATTGTTTACGATTGTATCGTGTTCGACCGTTTCACAAGAAATTAAAGATGCTTTACGTGCTGATGTTCCAAATGTTGATGAATTGTTAGACCGAAAAAGTTCGGCTTTCTCTGGTTTCATTGGACCAAATGGTGCTGTTATCGGACAACCACTAATTGACGACGAAGGAATGGTCTATGCCGAAATCGACTTAGCAAAATGCATCCAACCCAAACAAATGCACGATATTTTAGGACATTACAATAGATTTGATATTTTCGATTTACGTGTAAATACTGCTCCGACTCGAAAAATCACATTTATTGATAATCACGAAGAGTTTAATAAAAGATAATAGCCACGGATTTTCGATTTCCACGGATTAGAAAATGTTAAATCCTTTTTAATCCTTTAATCAGTGGCAAAAAAATAAAAAAGATGGAAGAAAATAACTATTCAGACGACCAATACGGAAGAGCAAGAGTTCAAGATTCCGATGAACTAAAAGCCTATTATAAAGAATTAGAAACACTTGGCGCTGGCGCTTTATGGACGGTCGCTAATGACATCGAACCTTGGGAGCCTCGTTCTTCTTCTGTTCCAATGCTTTGGAAATATGACGATTTACGTGAATTAGTACTAAAATCATCAGAGCTAGTAACGCCAGAACAAGCCGGAAGACGCGTGGTTTATTTAGTAAACGACAAACGTAAAGATGTATCGGCTGCTGTGGGTTGGTTGTATACTGGAATTCAAGTGACTCGTCCTGGTGAATTTACTTCGGCGCATCGTCATCGCGCTTCTGCCCTACGTTTTATTATGGAAGGCGAAAAAGGATATACCGTTGTAGATGGCAATAAAATCATGTTAGAAGTGAATGATTTTGTCATTACTCCTAATTCTACTTGGCACGAACATGGTGTAGAAGAAGGTGGAAAAACTTGTATTTGGCAAGACGGTTTAGATATTCCGTTAGTGAATGCTTTAGAAGCGAATGATTATGCGGTTTATGATGGCAAGCAAGAATTAGTAAAACCATTAAATTTCTCGCCTATTACTTACGGTTGTGCGGGATTGATTCCAGCTGATAAAACTTGGGACAAACCGTATTCTCCATTATTCAAATATTCTTGGAAAAATGTATATCCAGCCTTATTAGAAGCACAAAAAGTGAATGAAGTAAACCCGTTTGATGGTATTTTCATGCAATATTCAAATCCGTTAACTGGTGGACACGTAATGCAAACTATGGGAGCGGCGATGCAATTATTACCAGCAGGTTTCAAAGGAAAAGCTCATAAACACACGGGGTCATTTGTTTACCAATGTGCAAAAGGAAAAGGCTACACCATCATCAACGGAAAACGTTTCGATTGGAAAGAACGAGATATTTTCTGCGTTCCAAGTTGGGCATGGCACGAACATCACAATTTGTCCGAAACCGAAGATGCTTGCCTTTTCAATTTCAATGATTTACCAGTGATTGAAGGTTTAGGATTATATCAAGGAAGAGAATTAACAGAAAACAACGGACATCAATCAATATCGTAAAGAAAAGGCATTGCCTTGTCTCAACGGTCAAGCCTTTTATAATAAATTAATAAAAATGAAACTACTTACTTACAAAACTCAAGACACCGAGCCACGTTTAGGCTTTATTCATAACAACCAAGTCATCGATATGCAGGATTTTGGAGATATTTCAAACTTCCCGTTACCTAATGACATGCTGGAATTAATTGATATGGGATTTGAAATTATTCCTGAAATCACAGAAATGATTGCGGAAACGCCTGAAAATTTCTTCGAAGAAATCGCCTACGAAATGAATGAAGTGACCATTTTAGCTCCAATCGAAAAACCAAGAAAAAACATCATTGGAATTGGGTTGAATTATACAGAACACGTTGCTGAAAGTGCTCGTACGTTAGATACAACTGGAAAGCTTCCAACAAAGCCGATTATCTTCTCAAAACCACCAACAACGGTTACAGCTACGAATACTGAAATTATCAAAAACACAAAGTTGACTTCACAATTGGATTGGGAATGTGAATTAGCGGTAATTATCTCAAAGAAAGGAAAATACGTACCGAAATCTGAAGCGTTAGATTATGTATTTGGATACACGGTAATTAACGATATTTCGGCACGTGATTGTCGTAGAGAAGGACAATGGATTGTTTCCAAAGGACAAGATACTTTTGCTCCAATGGGACCCGTTATCGTTACGAAAGACGAAATCGAAAACCCACACAACTTGAATTTATCGTTAAAAGTAAATGGTGTTGAAAAACAAAATTCGAATACCAAATTCATGCTTTTCAACATCAACGATTTGATTGAAGATTTGAGTACTGTTTTCACTTTAGAACCAGGCGACATCATAGCAACAGGAACTCCAGCAGGCGTAGGCGCAGGTCGCGATCCACAAGAATGGATGTACGATGGAGATGTGGTGGAAGCAACTGTAGAAGGAATTGGTACAATAGTAAATACAATTAAAGAAATATAATTATAAGGAACACAGATTTAAGAAATTTAAGTAATTATTAAAATTTTTTCAATCTGTGTACCAAAAATAAAATCTGCGTTTATTCGCGTTTGCGTAAGCAATCCGTTTTATCCGCGTTCCAAAATAAAATAAAAATGAAATACAGAATAGGCCAAATAGTTCCATCATCAAACGTAACGATGGAAACCGAAATACCAGCAATCTTCCGCTCACGTGAAACGATTTTACCAGAACGTTTTACGTTTCACAGCAGTAGAATGCGCATGAAAAAAGTAACCAAAGAAGAACTCGAAGCTATGGATGCTATGAGTTTGAAATGTGCTCAAGAACTTTCCGATGCTCACGTTGACGTTATGGGATATGCTTGTTTGGTTGCCATTATGAGCATGGGTCGCGGTTATCATTGCGTTTCGGAAGTAAATTTACACCAAGAAACGGTGGCGAATGACTTCCCTACTCCAATTGTAACATCGGCTGGTGCTTTGATTAATGGATTAAAAGTTTTAGGTGCCAAACAAATTTCGATTATTACGCCTTATATGCGTCCATTAACTGATATGGTAATAGATTATATCGAAAATCAAGGGATTAAAGTAAAACAGAGTATTGCTTTAGAAATTCCAGATAATTTAGAAGTTGCGGCTCAGAATCCAATGAATTTATTAGAAATCTATAAACAATTGGATTTAACTGATGTCGACGTTTTAGTAGCTTCAGCTTGTGTACAAATGCCATCTTTAGAAGCTATCGATTTGATTCAGGCTGAATGTGGAATTCCTGTGACTTCAGCAGCTGTTTGTACTACTTATGAAATGATGAAAAAATTAGGAATCGAAGCCAAATCAGCTATTGGTGGTGAGTTGTTGAGTGGAAAGTATTAATTTTTTTAAATAGTATAAATTAAAAAAGCTACAACTCATAGAATTGTAGCTTTTTTGTTTTTAATTATTTTGAATCTTTAAATTCTTATCAACAAAAAGATGGAAAGAATTACCAATACATTCCTAAAATATTCCAACTTGTTCCATCACTAATCAATTGAACCCAACTAATGTTAGACAATGTAGTTGCAGAGATATCTGTTGTTCCTGAAGGTGTTGTATAAAATCCGAAGAACAAATCACTTCCATTTGTTAATACATTGATTGATTGTGGTGAAGAAGTTGAAGTAGATGTAATGTAAATCATTTTACCTACTCCAGCTGCACTTGCACTTGGCAATGTAAATGTTACAACTGAGTTACTGCTATTTTTTACGATAAGATTATTAGTTGCGTCACCTGCAGTAATTGTGTAATCTGATGTTTTAGACATAAAACTGAATGCCATAGTAGCTGGAGAACCTGCTGGACCTTGAGGACCTTGTGGACCTTGAGGACCCATCGGGCCAGTTGCTCCGTCTAATCCATTAACTCCTGCTGGACCTTGTGGACCCATTGGACCTGTAGCTCCATCTAATCCATCATTACCTGCTGGACCTTGTGGACCTTGTGGACCCATCGGACCTGTAGCTCCGTCTAATCCATTAATTCCATCAGCACCGTTTAATCCTGCTGGACCTTGTGGACCCATTGGACCTGTAGCTCCATCTAATCCATCATTACCTGCTGGACCTTGTGGACCCATCGGACCTGTAGCTCCGTCTAATCCATTAATTCCATCAGCACCGTTTAATCCTGCTGGACCTTGAGGACCCATTGGACCTGTTGCTCCATCTAATCCATCATTACCTGCCGGACCTTGAGGACCCATCGGACCTGTTGCTCCGTCTAATCCATTCAATCCTTCTGGACCTTGAGGACCCATTGGACCTGTAGCTCCATCTAAACCGTTAATTCCTGCTGGACCTTGAGGACCCATTGGGCCTGTTGCTCCGTCTAAACCATTAACTCCTGCTGGACCTTGAGGACCCATTGGACCTGTTGCTCCATCTAAACCGTTAATTCCATTATCACCTGCTGGACCCGCTGGACCTTGTGGACCCATTGGACCTGTAGCTCCGTCTAATCCATTAATTCCTGCTGGACCTTGTGGACCCATTGGACCTGTTGCTCCGTCTAATCCATTAATTCCTGCTGGACCTTGAGGACCCATTGGGCCTGTTGCTCCGTCTAAACCATTAACTCCTGCTGGACCTTGTGGACCCATTGGACCTGTAGCTCCATCTAATCCATCATTACCTGCTGGACCTTGTGGACCCATAGGACCTGTAGCTCCATCTAATCCATTAATTCCATCAGCACCGTTTAATCCTGCTGGACCTTGTGGACCCATTGGACCAGTTGCTCCGTCTAATCCATTAATTCCATCAGCACCGTTTAATCCTGCTGGACCTTGTGGACCCATTGGACCCGTTGCTCCATCTAAACCATTTATTCCATCAGCTCCGTTTAATCCTGCTGGACCTTGAGGACCCATCGGACCTGTTGCTCCATCTAAACCATTAATTCCATCAGCACCGTTTAATCCTGCTGGACCTTGTGGACCCATTGGACCTGTAGCTCCATCTAATCCATTTATTCCATCAGCACCGTTTAATCCTGCTGGACCTTGAGGACCCATCGGACCTGTTGCTCCATCTAATCCATTTATTCCTGCTGGACCTTGTGGACCCTGTGGACCCATCGGACCTGTTGCACCGTCTAAACCATTAACTCCTGCTGGACCTTGAGGACCCATTGGACCTGTTGCTCCGTCTAATCCATTTATTCCTGCTAGACCTTGTGGACCCATTGGACCTGTTGCTCCATCTAATCCATTAATTCCTGCTGGACCTTGAGGACCCATTGGACCTGTTGCTCCATCTAAACCATTCAATCCTGCTGGACCTTGAGGACCCATTGGACCTGTTGCTCCGTCTAATCCATTTATTCCTGCTGGACCTTGTGGACCCATCGGACCTGCTATTGAACTTCCTGAATTTAATGCATATAACGCATAAGGAACACTCATTAATTGAGAAACACCAACAACTGTATATGAATTACCACCTGCTGGATCTGTTTCTGTTTTAACAAAATATGGACCATTTGCCCAGTTTATACCATTGTATGTTCCTAGCGTTGGTGTTCCATTACCAATCTCTAAAGTAACTAATCCGTTTATGTTAGAAGTAGGATTTTGTGTCTCTACATATACTTCCGTTCCAACTGCAGAACCCTGTAAAATACTAATTCTCATTCCAACAGCTTGGTTGGTAATCAAATTATTTGAAGAATTTCGAATTACCGCTTGGTAACTCATATTATTCTGACTTTGTGAAGATGCTGAAATGCATACAAATAACAGCAGTGCTAAATAGTATATTTTTCTCATAATTTATTAATTTAATTGGTTTGTCTTTTTATAATTTTAAAAGTTTTGATTTCTTTATTATTTTCTATCACTTTTAGTAAATAGATAGCATCAGGATATTTTCCCATTTGAATAATAGTTGAGTTCTCCGAAACTTTGTTATGCTCTACTAATCTTCCATTAATATCAAAGAGTTGGTATTGTATTGACTCAAAAGTAGATTCGTTTATTTTTAAGTAGATAATATCCGTAGTAGGATTTGGATACACTAGTAATTCTAAATTGACATTAAAATTATCTTGACCTAAAACGATTTGAATTTCAAATGGTTGCTCTACACCCGGCGATAAATTAGCAGTAGCTCCATTAACCGTTTTGTAAAATAACTGTCCTATAGAATAACTTACATTGCCGTTACTTCCTGAGGAATTTCCTCCCGATGACACAACCGATTCTTGAGCATATATTTGCGTTATAGCCAAACACGCTCCAATGAGTAGTAATTTCTTCATATTGATTTGTTTTTGAGGTTTTTAACTTTTAATTTGAGTTTCTTAAAGCTTGAAATGAGTAGGCAAAAAGTGTATTTAAACTCTTAAATATTATTTGTTAAAATTATCCAAAAACTACAAAGAAAGAGCAGATTAGTAGGCCTACTTAATAGTTGTATAATCGACTAGTTTAAGTGGTATTCATTAAAGAATAAGTGGTTAAAAAAAGACGGTATAAGAATATAAAATCGAGAAAAAATCGAATTAAAAAAATGAAAAATGATAAAAATTCGGCTTAAAACCATTAATTCAAACAAAAAAACTTAAATTTTTATATGAATTAATAAAGCAATAAAAGAAATATAATTCCCAAAAACTATTTAAGTTTTAGTCCTTAATTTAAGATGTCGTTGCATTTTTCACACAACGCTAATTTAGCGTTATCAATAGTCTTTACACTTTCTACAGCATCAGTCATAACGCAAGTTTTGTCTGGACAATGAGGCAATCCTAAATTATGTCCAAATTCATGAACGGCTACTTTTTTAAAACGTGTAAAATGCTTTTTTGAGTTGGGATGTTGAATCCTAAACGTAGAAATAATACAACTATTTCCCGGACAATACGCCAAACCCATAATTCCCCAATCGGCGTATTTGTAGGTTGGGGTTTTTATTTTTCCCCATTGGTCTTTTTTAGTGATTGAAATATCTTTGTACGTCAATCCCAATATAAAATCTAATGAGTCTGCTTTATTCTTCTTTTGAAGATTAATCATTTTATCCGCTCGATATCTTGGCAATTTGACTTCTGTAAAAGCTTCTTTATACAATTCTTTTGAAGGAAGTATTACAGTCTTTATCTGATAGAAATCAGCAATTGTCTTAGCTATAGTATCCGTTTTATCTTCCGGAAATATACCATAAGGTTGTATTCCAACAGTTAACTTTTGGGTTTCGTTAAATTGGCAAGCAAAAAGAAATAAACTAAATACAAGTAAAACTATTCGCATAAAATAACTTTTGCTTTAAAACGAAAAACCCTGAAATTTAGTATTTCAGGGTTTTAAATATAAATTGAAAATCAATTATTTTCTACTCATTAAAATTCGTAATACATACCAGAATAATAACATAATAGAAGCAAACAATTGTAATGAAGCTCCAACATATTGATCAGTACTGAATTGGTCTTTAATTTGACTTGTTTGGTATAAAATACTAGCAGAAGCTAATACCACCATTCCAACAGAAAACCATAATCCTAAATTAAATCCGAAAATAGCTCCAACAACGATAACTCCTAAAGCTACAAAACCACCTATAGTGATTGCTGTTCTTAAGAATGAGAAATCAGTTTTTGTCATAAAAACTACTGCAGTTAACCCTGAAAACATGAATAATGTGATAATCGCAGCTTGCATAATCATTTCGCTACCAGAATATAAAACTGCCATTGCAATCATGGGTAAGAAAATAATGGCTTCAAGTAAAACATATAAACCTAAGCCTAAATATTGTTTGTCTCTATCTGGATGAAAAACCAATCGGTCTGATAAGGTAGAACCCAACCAAAATAATCCTAAAATAAACAACCATACAAATTTTCCGCCCATCATCATTAAAATCCATTCCATTGGAACAATTCGTAATAAAATTGATTCTACTAGCATAAATGCTAAAATTGCGTAGGCAACATGACTATACGTCTTTTTAAAAAAGGTAGCTCTATCTGCATCAGTTGCATAAGAAACCACTACATTGTTTTCTGAGTTCATAAAATTTAGTTTAAAGTTTATCGAATTTACAATTTTCGTACGAATAAAAAAAATCCTACATTCACTTTATAACTTCAATTTTATCTAAATATGTCAAAATCAATTCAATTAAAATTTAAAAATGTTGCACAATATAAAAGTATATCGGCATTCCAATAGTAATATTTACAGGAAACGTTATCGCTAATGCCATTGGCAAAAATAACCCCGGATTAGCTTTCGGAACTGTTATTTTCATTGCAGCCGGAACTGCGATATAAGATGCACTTGCCGCAAGTATAGAAAAGATAAATCGATTTGAAATATCGTCAGTAACAAAACCACTTAACCAAGCAAAAACACTACCGTTTACTAATGGAATCAGTAAAGCAAATGCAAACGGAAACCAGCCATGTTCAAAAAACGATTTTAATTTTTTTCCACTTGTAATTCCCATATCTAATAAAAAGATAGCTAAAAATCCTTTAAATAAATCATTTGTAAAAGGTTGAATTCCTTGTGCCTGTTTTGCATTAGCTAAAAATCCGATGACCAAACTACCTAATATCAAAAGAACACTTCCATTGGTGAAAGAATGCCCTAAAATTTCTAGTTTATTAATTTTTTGTGTTTTTTCTTTATTGAAAAGCGAAATTAAAACCAAACCAATAATTATAGCAGGCGATTCCATAAGCGCCATAATAGCAACCATATAGCCATGAAGTGACAATTGATGTGATTCTAAATACGAAACTGCAGTTACAAATGTTACCGCGCTAATGGAACCATAAGCAGCTGCAATAGCTCCCGCATCATATACATTCAATTTACGTTTTAAGATAAAGAAAGTATAAAGTGGAATTATTATAGCTATAGAAATTCCAAACAACATCGACCAAATAACTTCACTATTTATGGTTTCATGCGATAATTCTTGTCCGCCTTTAAATCCAATTGCAAAAAGTAAATACAGCGAAATAAATTTTGAAGAGTTATTGGGTATTTCTAAATCGCTTTTCAAATACACAGCAATAATTCCTAAAATAAAGTAAAGTAAAGCAGGGTTCGTCAGGTTTTCTAATAATAAATTTAAATCCATTTTTTAATTTTTAATTGTTGTGTTATTTTTTTGAAGCTCGTTCTAATCTATCATTCATTGAAACGCCTAAACCATATTCAGGCAAACGTTCGGCAATGATTACATCCAAATTCATTTTATCCAATTGATGCATCGCATGGTATAATTTCGAGGCTGCAAGTTTTAAATCGCTTTCCTCTGACAGAACGATTTGATTATTGATATTAAATTCTGGTAAAAAAGAATTAAAAAGTAATAATCCTACTTTCTTTTCTGAATACCATTCTAACTCTTGATGAACATTTCTTGTAAGTATAAAATCAGTTTTTGGAGAATAATGCTTAAGTAACATTCCGGGTGCAATTGGTTGCTTTTCTTTCTTGTTTAATAAGATAACACTTCCTGAAACTTTTTCGATTTCTTCCAAGGCTAATGCGCCCAAGCGATATACCACTACTCTATTATTGTCAAATCCAACAATCGTAGATTCGATTCCAGCCGAACATTCGCCTCCATCCAAAACCATATTGATTTGATTTCCAAAGTAATTTTCAACATGTTCAGCGCTTGTTGGACTTATACTAGTAAAAGGATTTGCACTTGGAGCGACCAAAGGAAAATCTAAATGTTTTAAAAGCTCCAAAGCCACAGGATGATTCGGTACACGAACCGCAACTGTATCTTGATTTGCTGTGACTAAATCTGGAATGTGAGGTTGCTTTTTTAAAATTAAAGTCAAGGGTCCAGGCCAAAAAGTATTTGCTAATTCATAAGCCATTGGCGGAATTTCTTGCGCAACCTGTTCTAAATCTTCAATTCCTTTAATGTGAACGATTAAGGGATTAAAAGTAGGACGCTTTTTTACGTCAAATATTTTATGAATGGCTTCGGTTTCAAAAGCATTTCCTGCCAATCCGTAAACGGTTTCGGTTGGAAAACCTATGATGCCCTTTTCATTAAGATGCTGAACTGCTAAATTAATATCTGTACTTATCATTTCTTTTATGGATTACAAAAATCGCAATACATTGGATCTTCATTTTTCTTTCCATTCGGATACAAAACTTTTGATTCGTAATTACAATGTTGGCATTTATATATATGAGCCGATGTGGAGCGAGTTGGCATTGAACAACTGCTACATAACAAACCGGCTTCAGCTCCAACCACGCCAAAGCCGGGAAATAAACATTCAGGACAAACCGAATGTAATTTGTTGATTAACTTAAAACAAACATCATTTATAACCTTCATACGGGTTGGATTGTACATAGCACGCATGTCCGTTTCTATAAAACAATAACTATTTGAAGCTACTATTTCATCAAATAAGGTTTCAACTGAATCATAATCGGTAATACCTTTATAAATTTTAGTCCAATTTTCAGCAGCATCTTTTAAAATAACACCATGTGAAGGAAATTGTACTTTGTCTAAAAAAGCTTTTAATTCGTCTCGAGTATGAAGTTCCGAACTATCAAAATTGGTTTCCATACTTAAGACACGTTCCACAATTTCAAGATTGTGTTTTTGGTCTACTAGCATGATTAACTCGTCATTCGCAGGTGCAAAAAATACAGTGGGATGATTTCCAAACGAACCTTCTGTTGCCACTGCTAAATCAAATCCTTCTAATTTCATACCTTCCCAACATTTATTTCTGAGCGTTGTTAGAGCATCATCTTTTCGAGCGATTTCTCCTGAAAATGTACCTAAACTATCCGTATCAAAATCTTTTGCAACAAAACAAGTTACACCAAGAGCTTCTTCAAGAGAAGGTGTTATGACTTCTTCTTTCAGATGTTTCGTTACGATGAGCAAACGACGACCCGAAAAAAAATCAGGCTTAGTCTTCATAAGCAATCTCAATAAACGATTGTATTTTTAGTTTTTTATCATAAGCTTTTGCTTCTTCTAAAATTTCAGCAATACTAATCATACCTTGTTTTATATGTGTTATGCGATGTAAAGCTTTTTCATCATCTTTACCAAAACGAACTTGAGAACTAAAATTTTGCATTTTATTTAAATTGATATTTTTGTTGCACATATCCATTAAAATTTCGCGTGCTTCAAACGAATCAAACTCACCGTTAATAAGATTAATTTTCCTCATGATTTTTATAATTAGTTTCAGATAAATTGTTAATAAAACGAAATGTTGTTAATAAAACTAAAATCAATAATCCTGCAAATAGCTCTCTGTAAATAACATCAGTGGTCGTTATTATTTTAAGAACTAAATAAGTGTTGAGCATTACACACAAAATCAGTAAGAATTGTAATATTTTCTTTTTCATAGCATTTTTTTATTGACCTTGTCCCATAGAATAGGCTTTCACTCCATTAAATTGATATAGATTTTCGGTTTTAATTACATCGATACCTAAATCAATTGCCTTACCCAGCAGCGTTACAATTACATTCTTTTCAAGCGGTTGATTCGACTGAAAGCGACATCTCCAATGATCGGTGCAAAAGGTTTCCGAAAAGCCATTAGGCCAAACTTTTACTCCTCGATTAGAAATCATGACTAAATCCATTTTCTCGGTAGTCAAGGCTTGTAGTTTTTCAGCTAAAATGTTAGCATCCAATCCACTCCAGTGTACGAACAAATCCACACCTAATAATTCTTTTTGAGAAGCTTCTTTTCTTTTGTATTCTGGTAACTGAATGACAGAATTTTTGGGTGGCGTTACCGCTTTTAAAATACTTGGTACTTTATCGAAATTGATAATTACAGCATCAGCGAATTTTGAAGTTCCTACCAACTGCTTGCTCAATTTATCGTTATAAATATCTGCTGTGTGAATTCCGTCTTCTAAGGTTTTTAACCAAGCATTTTGAATTTTAGTAGCTTCAGTGGCATAACCTAAGTGATATAGCATCGCAATCGCTGCTTGTAATAAACCAGATGGATTGGCAATATTTTGTCCCGCAATGTCTGGTGCCGAACCGTGAATCGCTTCAAACATCGAACATTCATTTCCGATGTTCACTGAACCCGCTAATCCTACCGAGCCTGCGATTTGTGCTGCCACATCTGAAATAATATCTCCGTATAAATTCGAAGTCACAATCACATCAAATTTCTCCGGATGATCTGCTAAATATGCTGTTCCGATGTCGATAATCATGTGATTCGCTTCGATGTTAGGATATTCCATGGCAATTTCTTTGAAAACTTGGTGGAATAAACCATCGGTTTGCTTCATGATATTATCCTTGCTAAAACAAGTCACTTTTTTACGACCATAATTTTGAGCATATTCAAAAGCATAACGAATGATTTTTTCGCAACCTGGACGACTTATCAATTTTAAGCATTGTACTACTTCATCCGTTTGTTGGTGTTCAATTCCAGCATACAAATCTTCTTCATTTTCACGAACAATTACCACATCTAAATTTGGAAAATTCGTTGCTACAAAAGGATGTAACGATACACATGGTCGAATGTTAGCAAACAAACCTAATGCTTTTCGCATCGTAACATTTAAGCTCTTGTAGCCACCTCCTTGTGGAGTTGTGATGGGCGCTTTGAGTAATACTTTGTTTTTTCGGATAACTTCCCATGAAGCATCTGAAATACCAGAAGTATTCCCTCCCAAATAGACTTTTTCTCCAATTTCAATTTCTTCAAAATCAATGGGAGCATTTGATTTTTTAATAATCTTTAGAACCGCTTCCATGATTTCTGGACCAATTCCGTCTCCTTTAGCAATCGTAACTTTTCTCATGTTTTGATTATTTTTATGCAAATCTCTGTACTTTAATTCATATATTTTTATTTATATTTGCTATACATTATATAAAATATTTTTATGAATTACACCTTAAACCAGTTACGCATATTCTTGAAAGTAGTACAAAATCAGAGTGTTACTAAGGCTTCCGAAGAGTTGCATTTGACCCAACCTGCGGTTTCTATTCAATTAAAAAATTTTCAAGACCAATTTGAAATTCCACTAACAGAAGTGGTAGGAAGAAAGATTTATGTAACTGATTTTGGTAAAGAAATTGCCGAAGCAGCCGAACAAATCTTACAACAAGTCAGCACTATTGATTATAAAACATTGGCTTATAAAGGACAGCTTTTTGGAAAAATTAAAATTTCAGTCGTTTCTACTGGAAAATATGTGATGCCTTACTTTTTGGCTGATTTTTTAAAAATGCATCCCGGAGTAGAATTAGAAATGGATGTAACCAATAAAAATAAAGTGGTGAAAAGTTTGCAAAACAATGAAGTAGATTTTGCTTTGGTTTCGATTCTTCCAGAAAAAATGAAAGTAGAAAAAATTGATTTAATGCAAAACAAGTTGTTCTTAGTGGGCAATATGGAAGAAGATTTTAGTAAGAAAAAGAAAATCGAAGATATTTTAGAAAACCGTCCGTTATTATTTAGAGAAAATGGTTCTGGAACACGCCAAACCATGGAGCGTTTCATCGTGCAACAAGACTTAAAGATTAGTAAACGTATGGAATTAACCTCAAATGAAGCCATAAAACAAGCCATTTTAGCTGGCTTAGGATATTCAATTATGCCTTTAATTGGTATTCGTAAAGAAATACAAAACAAGGACTTACAAATTATTCCTTTAAAAGGATTACCCATCAAAACCAATTGGAGTTTAATTTGGGTAAAAGGTAAAAACCACAATCCTGCTGCCCTAGCCTATTTGGATTATTTAAAAAAGGAAAAAGAAGCGATTATCCATTCCAAGTTTAGTTGGTATGAGACGATGTAGCTTCTTTTTTATTTTCAATTCAATTGGCTCAACACTATTGCGATTTTTATAAACATAATAACAACTTTTAAAACTGTCATTATTAAATCACTATTGTTTTCTTCTTTCATTTCTCTTAGTTTTTAAAAACCTCGAAAAATGAATTCCGAGGTTTTGATTATTTAACGAAAATGTCTTTTAATTGACTGATTACGTTACCACTTCCAGAAATGGTGATTTCACCAATTCGATCTGCGATTTTTTCTACGTATTCCATCTCTTTCAATTTCCACAACATTTCGTTTTCCTCCATTAATTTAGCGGTATTCAACATACTACGCATAGCAGCCGTTTCTTCCCGTCTCATAATACTGTTGGCTTGTGCTTTTTTCTCTGCCACTAATACCTGATTCATGATTTCTTTCATATCCCCTGGTAAAATAACATCTCTAATTCCAGCATCAGCAACACTTAAACCTAAGGCGTTAATTTTATCCAACATGTTTTCCAAAATTTCTTTTGAAATCGTGTCTTTTTTGTTCAACAACTCGTCTAAAGTGTAGCTACCAACTAAAGCTCGTAAAGCCAACTGCATCAACACATACAACTGTTTGTCGTATTCTTTGTTGTTTACCAAAGCTTTAACCGCGTCAATTACTTGGTAACGAACAAAGAAGTTAATCCGCAAGGTTGCTTTGTCTTTTGTCAATAATTCTTGACCCGCAATTTCCATTTGTTGCTGACGAATATCCACGTTTTTAACTTCAATTGGAATGGCGTTGTTCCAGAAATAGTAGTTTCCGGCGGCCAATTCTTTCACAAAAGCGCCATTCACAAACAACAACCCTTTTTCAAAGTTCAATACTTGGAATTTTCTAGTGTATGCTCGAACTTTGCTATTTTCCAACAAAGCCACTGGAACTGTTTCTGTAATTTCCACTTTAGACAAATCAATTTTTGTAAAGGCATTGTCTAAATACCCTTTCCAAAATGCATATCTTCCTGTAGTTAATACCTCTTTAAACATGCCGTTTACGTAGTACAAAGCGATTTCATTATCCGCAATTTCGATTACTTCTAACATCGAAGCTAACTTTTCATTTTGCAATAAAATCGTTAATTCTATTGGCGCAACAAACGATTGCTTCATTTCATATATATGTACTTTTTTATTGCCTAAAATCCAATAAGAACCAGCTTCTAACACGTTAATTAATTTTCCTTTTTCAAATACCAAACCTACTTGGTATGCCTGAATTGTAATTCTGTTGATCATAATTTATATAGTTATCATTAAACATTCATTTAAAAAGAAAACCTTCAGTACTTCGTCCAAAGTCCAAAACGGAAAAAAGTTAGTAATCAAAAGCATTCTAATGGGTTTATACTCTATTTTGAAGTTAGCCGTAGCGAACAACAAGCAAATACAAAAGCAAAAGAACGGTTAGGAACACGAAGCCTTTTTCAGGTCTTTTCCTAAGTGTTTCTTTACGAACAAGTCGAGCCAAAACTGACCAAGTCCGAAGATTTTCTTATGGTACATCATTTTTAGGAGTGATGCCACTCACCTACATTAAAAGTGTAGTGCTCTACCAACTGAGCTAACGCATCTTGAATTGCGTACGGGAATCGAACCCGCGCCAACTAACTGTTACAAGAACCTAAATCTTGCGCGTCTACCATTCCGCCATACTACTTTCGTAGCAGCAGGATTCGAACCTGCATAACATTTGTGATGATTTTTTGGAAAACCACCAAAACCTCCAAGCCAAGTTGAACAGTAAAACATCATTCGCAATTGCGAAACGAATACTACAATAGTGCTATACCGAAACACACAACAAGACTTGCTTGATATTATTTATTCACCTAATTGTCATTTCGACGTAAGGAGAAACTTTAGTTCAGCGTAGCTAAATCTCATTATATTTATGACCTTCTTTATTGCTGAACAAAGATTCAAAACCTACTACGCAATTATTTTGCGTAGTAAAATAACTTGTGGAAGTAGTAGGATTCGAACCTACTCAGTCAAAAGACAACGGTTTTACAGACCGCCCCAACTCTCCTACTTTGACGTACTTCCATTTTGTCTGGGAAACAGGACTCGAACCTGTAACCTCCTGCATCCAAAGCAGGTAAACAACCAATCGTTATCTTCCCAGATGTAACTAATCAAAAGATTAGTTAATTGCGGCTTATACGGGAATCGAACCCGTTTCTCCCGAGAGACAGTCGGGAATCCCGATAATTATCGGGACCAATAAGCCTTGTTCCCTTTCTAAAGAACTCGTGTAATTCCGTCAGGATTCGAACCTGAGACCCATCGCTTAAAAGGCGATTGCTCTAACCATCTGAGCTACGAAATTATTAGTGATTCTGTTAGGATTCGAACCTAAAACCTTTCGCTTCGTAGGCGAACGCTCTTTCCTGTTGAGCTACAAAATCAGTATTTTTTGGGCATAAAAAAAGCACCTCGTAAAAGGTGCTTTATATCATAACAATGGAATACATCTATTCCAAATGCCTATTAGTATGCACCTGTTTATTCTTATTTCCGAAATCATATTTCGGAGCTACGTTACGTGAAGGATTAAAACAATCGATCATGCTTATTGTATTTAGTTTTTGAATGTTATATCGTGTTCTCATTATTATTATATTTTTAAAATCAATTCTGATTTCTGAATTCTTACTTCTAATTTTCTGGGGCAAAGATAATGTCAAAAAAAAGTAACTTCCAAATCTTTTTTAAAATTATTTTACTGATAATCAATTAGTTATATTAAATTTTAGACAATAAAAATCCTGTCCGTTTTCCAACAGATACCTCGGATTTTTCAAATGATTGTCTCTCATTTGGTTACGCATTCACTCTTATTTTTTACTATTTCGTTTTATCATGAAACATTTTTTTACTTTTTTTCATTTTATTTCTTCTTTTTTGTCACACTGAGCTTGTCGAAGTGCTTTTTCATATTATTTCAAATAAAAAAAACGCCCTTTTTGCAAAGGACGTTTCGTATATTTTGGTGTAATTTTACTAAAAACAATAACTATTCTTCATAAAAACACATACAACGTCCGTTAATTTCCATAGGAAAATCTATCGCTGAGCGATATAAATTTAGACTAATATGTTGCTTTTGTATTTTCATTTCGAGGGCAAATATACTAGTATTAAAGTACTTTTATATAATAAATCGCTACTTTTTCAATATCATCATATAACTTGAATACAACATAATACCAATTCAGTTCTGGTGTATCAACTAAAAAGACATCTCCTTTTTTATGTTTTTTCACTGCTTCTCTAAATGTTGGTTCAACATCCAATTCATCCCTCCAACCAAAATTCCCTCCTGGTTTTACATTATGATCCATAGTAAATTGAGCAACTAAATCATCTGAGGAAATCCCTTTTTGATGCATACTCAAAATTTCTTTACGTTTAGAATCTATTGCCTTTTTTGAAAGTTTCGTACCATCAAAAAAAATGTAATTTACTTTTATAGCTACAATAGCTTTTGATTCTAAAAACTTAATATTTTCATTTTTTGCTCTTTGTTGCAATTGGCTTTGGTAATACGTTAAACTATCTTTTGTAGTAGCAATGTAATCAACAAACGCAAAAACAGTTGAATCTCTTTTAATGAATTCTTCTGCATCGGCAACTGAATTTAAATTACTTAAATCAACATTCTGAGCATTTGATATTGAAAATGCAATTAGTAATAATAATGTAAAAAGTTGTTTCATTCTTTAAATAGGTTAGTTATATAATTCCTCTCGCATTTCCACCAAAACACCAAGCAGTTTTTCACTATCTGGAGCATCAGGTAAAGTTGAAGTCGTATACAAATGCTCAATCGAAGCAATTAAATCATCTGCTTTTTGCAATAAAGCATCATATTCCATTTCGCCTGCTTTTATGGCAAGTAATTCTTCACGATTGGAAACTCGAATATTCAATGTACCAGTAGACAAAATTTGCTCAGCGGTTTGCAGCAATCGTATGGTATGCATCATATTTTTACTGTCGTAATTTTTGCCGTGTTGTTGGTTGGTATTGTAGCGCTCTTCATTGCGTTTATCAATCCAATCCCAATATTCGGCATATTCTTTACAATATTTGGAATAGCCTTCTAAATTGCATGACAAATATGCGATAGGTTCTGCTCCTTTTGGAATGGAAGAAACCGAAACTTCATTAGACAATTCATTTTTGATGATGCCACGATACCCTAAGGTTGTATCAGAATCATAAAACACCGCATAAATTCCTTTAGCATTAGGAACATTGATTAAGCCACATTGTTCCTGAAAAAGGTTTTGTTCCATTAACCATTTAGATAGCGGAACCGAATCATATCCATTTAAAATAGTACAAAAATCCAATAAACTCTTGCGCTCTTTAGGTAATGGATTCACGATTTTCTTATTTAAACCACGGGCTTTTTTAATTTGCGTCATGGCATAACCAGCAAAACTATCTTTGCACAATTTTGATAAGAAATCTTGCAATTGCAAACGCTCCATTAACGGATGTTTGTACAAAATACAATCTTCTGGTGAGGCTAAAATTTCTAAAATATTGGGATTGTTTTTTAACAGCAACTCCACAAAACGACCCAACTCATAATACACTTCATCATTGGTTTCATTACTGATTTGCGGAATATAATGCAATCCATAAAACTGCGCTTTAGGCAAATAATAAACACCTTTAATATCCGTATCAGAAGTGGGTGTATTTAACCCAAACGACTTACTCCCCGAAATGACTTCGAAGAGGATAAGGTTTTGGGTATGGAGGTCTTGGATGGTCATTTTTATCAGTTAACCTAAAATTATTAAACTGAACTAAACTATTTTAGTTGATTTAGATTTATTAATTGAATTAATGAAAAATCTTTAAAATAATATATCTTATAATTTGAAATAAATATTACGTTTCTATTTCAATTTCATTTTCAATCCTAATTGATTCATAAATTTCCAAATTAGAATTTAATATCTCAATTGAGACAACTAATGAGTATGGAACTTCACCATTTGTCTTATCCCACCCTTTGTGAGCTCTTACTGCAAAACTTAAATCTGGTGGCAATTCATGAGATTTAATAATTGTCCAATCTTTTTGTAAAGTACTATTAGTTCTGCTAATACCGTTTACAGATCCTTTTGTATTACTTTTAATTTTCCAATTCCAACCTGTCATTGCATTCCTTAAATCTTTATCATAAGCAGTTGCTTCTTCCTCAATTTCTTTTAGAACATAATCTTTAAAATCATCAAAAGATTCTCCTACTTTTGAACTTGTCCAGTCAAGCCATGAAGATAAATAAGATTTTATTTTTTGTCTTGTTCTTCTAACTTTAGCAGTATATGACAATGTAACTTCTATAAGTATATCATATTCTTCAACAGGAGACCTTAAAAACTCAGGTATATTTAATGAATAAATATGTCCTTTTTTTGCTTTTATTAATCCTGTATTATAGAATGTTACTCTTTGATTAGTGTTTTTGGTTACTCTTTCTAAAGAAGGAATACCATATCCAAAACTCTTTATACTTTTTACAGTAGGGTTTTCAAAAAAAATATTAGGAAGTCTTGCACCTTGTACTACTAGAGCACGTAATAAATTTATATCTTCATCTGGATAAAGTTTTAATAATTGAGAAACTATATATGATACTTTAGGCGTAGAAAACGAAGTACCGACAATGTCATTCCCTATAGCTGAGCCTCCATGCATCGTTGAACGAATTAGTTCGGGAGAAAGTACATCTTTAATAGAAACTACATTTCCTATTTTAGAAAGAGCTAAACCTCCACCATATTCAACTACATCTGGTTTAATCATTCCCCAAATTCCTGAGCCTATTCTAGAAAATGGAGAAATTTCGTCTTCTAATCCCAAAGATTTAAAATTTTCGTCATCAAAAATATGGTGATTAACTGAACCAACTGTAATAGCAAAACTACTTTGAGCTGGATTAGCAATTCTACAATTTTGATCATCTAAATAATCAGGATAATTAATACCTCCACTAATATATCTTCGTATAACATCTCTTGATAAATTACCTGCTGAAATCAAAAAAAGTACTTTATTTTTATTTATAAGCGTATCAATTGTAGCAGCCCAAGAAGACATATGTTTTAATCGTGATGGAGCATTTGAATTAATTGATAGGTTAAAAATTTTGCAATCTGGATTATCTTCTACAATTTGAGTCATTAACTCAGCAGGTAATTTATGTGTAAGCTTATTGTTATGATCTAATACTCTTAGATTTCTAATAAAACAAGGTAGCTGATACGGTCTTTCAATATTAGATATTCCGTATGGGTATAAGATAGCGCCAGCAACTCTTGTTCCATGACCTCCATTTCCAACTTGATCAGCTGTTGAGACGTCTCCTAAAATATATGATTTGGAATTTGCTGAAATAATGGCTGGAGCTATGTATTTATGCCCTTCCATAATACCACTATCTATTATTGCAACTTCAGGAAAATCTTTATCAGGAGCTATAATTTCTATTTCAACGTCTCCTTCTTTGTCCGTTTCACAATCAACTCCAGTTATATCATCAGTTTCAGAAACTTCAAATACAAAAGGATAATTATATACCAAATCTTTTAATCCTTTTCCTGTAATTTCAATTTCACAACAAAAACTATCATCAAGACTAATAATTCCACTTGTTAAATTACCATAATGATTTACAAAAGCTTCAAATTCATCTTGTCTCTCCAGAAAACGTTCATCTCTTTCTCTTAGTTTTTGATTGTATCTTTCTAAATTTCTTTCATAAAATCTATTTTCAGGATTTGGAGCATTACCTATTGGCTTGTCAAAAGCTATTCCTACTTCTAATCTGTATATTCTATCATCACCAATATCTCTCCAAATAGATTTTAAATAATCAGAAAGGATAAATTCAGGCTTCCATTGATTACCTTCAATAATTTCCCAAAAATCTGCAATTTTTGCACCACCATGTTCTTCATTTAAAAAACGTCTTATTTTTTCTTCTAAAGAATTAAAAGCGTCTAAAGAAGCTCCAATGATATAACCTTCCTCTTCCTCAGAAATTACTTCAATTCCAAATGGTTTTAAATCAAAATCATAAGTGATAATATCAGGATTTATTTTTAAAAAAATTGGAATAACATCTTTGTCCAAAGGTGCTAAATTAAGTTCAGCCCTTCTGTTGTTTTCATCTTGCCAAGCTATCTTTATCTGGTTTGTTTGATTAGAAAGATAGCCAAAGTGTCTTTGTTTATTTGTCTTATTTTCTTCTGAACGAGGACTAGAATTTCCTCCTCCATGTAAACGAGGTTTTCCTTTAACCTTTTGAAGAAATTTTAAATGCGGAAATCTCTCCATAAATTTTATTTGTTAAAAGCTAAATTTTCTTCTATTGCTTTGTCCAAATCATCAGCAGAAATTTCATTATGAGAATTTATAATTGATTTTTTTGCAGCATCATTTGCTATCTTAACAACTAGAGCATAAGATAAACCAAACATAGATTTTGCGTATTTTTCTAGTTTAATTTTTTTATTCAGATTCAATGCAGAAAATGTTACTCTAAGTAAATCTACAATTTCATTTTCATTAGGTTTTGGAAGCTCAATAATTTCATCAAATCTTCTAAATAATGCTTTATCTAAACTACCTTCTAGATTAGTTGTAGCAATTAATATTCCTTGTCCGTTATACTCTTCTAATAAACCTAGAACGATGTTTACTATTCTGTGTATTTCTCCAACATCATTGGACTTTAAATCTCTTTGTTTTCCAATAATATCAAACTCATCTAAAAGCAAAACACAAGGGTATTTTTCTAAGCTTTCGAATAATTTATTTAAGTTCGATGCTGATTCTCCAAGATAAGAAGAAATAATTGTATCAAAACGAACTTTATAAAATGGTAATCCTAAATCCCAAGCAATTCTTTCTGCCGTCATACTTTTGCCACAGCCAGAACTCCCATAAAGAAGTATTTTTTGACGAGGCTTCAAACCATGATGAGCTAGCCTTTCTCTTGCTACATATTCTTTTTCTATTCTTAAAATCTTTTCTTCAACTAAAGGAGAGAGAACCATATTATGTCTCAAAAAATCACTTTCAATATGAGTTGCAAGTGGTAACTTGTACCTTCTATCAGCAGGGATAGAAAATACATCATCTAAGTTTTTAGCCAATTTTAATGTTGGCTTATCTTGAGAATCTATAATCTTGGCTAAGTTGCCTTCTAAAATATTGTCAAGTCTATCAGCTAGTTTAGTATGTCCCTTTTTTCTTTCATCATCAATAATTGTATAAGCTATCTTTACCAAAGGCTCATCTTTACTTCCTTCGATAGTTTTAAACAACCTTGTTAATAGTGCTTGATTCATTTTTTTACTTTGAAAACTAGACATCAAATATATAAAAAAATATCTTTCCTAGTAAGTTAACATATCATTCCTTTAAAAACCCCATCTAACTCCTCACTCATCTTCTTCGCACTTCTCAACCCCGCAGCATTTTCCATATTAAATTGTACCGTTTCTTTCAAAAAATCAGTAATCAATACTTCTTTTGGGTGCAAGTAGCTTTCGTCTTGGTTGGCTTTTATTTGCATTAATTCCTTTACTTTTTCTTGTATTTTTTGTGGTGCAATAGGCAACAATTCCATAAAAGCTACTGGTGGAAAGGTGTTGTGTTCTATTATCCATTTTCCAGCTAATGCCGTGCGTAATGCATAAAAATAGCTTTTCAGTTTTACTTCTTCTTGCTCGCAAACGTCCATAAAATTCTTAGTCGTTCCCAAATAATGATGCAAACAAGCCACTGGCGAAAAACAGTCTTTTGCTAATGCTCGCATTTGGCTCATAAACGCCTCGTTTTCATAATACACCACTGGCGAATAAATCCACTCTAACAAAGGTGCGTTACTTTTGGCTAATAATTTTACAGTTTTCCGTAAATCCCAACCGCTGCCGTCTAAATCGTCTTCGGTCATGAACTCAATTACATCGGTTTGTTCCCACAACGACAAATAATAATCCAAATCGTGTTTGTAGATAAAGCGTATGTCATAATCGCTATCTGGTGAAGCAAATCCCCAAGCTCTACTCCCCGATTCTACTGCATACAAGATTTCAACTCCTTTTTCGAGTTCAATTTGTTTGAGTTTATTTAGTATTTTATCGTTCATAATTAGGTACTTATCAAATGTAATAAAAAAATCGTTTTATCTGTAGTTTTTGTAAGAATTTTATCGAATTAAAAATCACCATAAAAAACTTGAAAACAAGGTAATCCTAATTCTTTTCGCCACATATCCACAACTTGGTTGCGGTCGTCCAATACAAATTCAACATAAAATTTATCTTTAATTTGATTGTTATAAATCTCGGTTTTAATGAGGGCGTCTTTTCTAAAGTCTTTGGTTTTTCGCATGATTAGCGCATCAAATGCAATAGCATGCTTTTCCAAAAACAACAGCGTTTGCGGTTTAAACTGCTCTTCTCTTCCAGAAACCAAAAGAATTTGATAGCCTATCTTTTTATAATTTCGCAACAGATTTCCAACAGGTTCATTTAGCGTGTCATGTTCACAACGTGCTGCATCAAAAGGGTTTCGTCCATTCATCAATGCTAATGTTCCATCCAAATCACAGATAATCGCTTTTGGCAATTCAGGATTTTGTTGGGTGTATTTTGGTTCGTCTTTTATGATTCTTTTTTTCATGATTTATTTCTTTGACACAAATATAGTTTTAGAACTACGCAATTATTTTGCGCACTAAAAAAAGAATTGTATTTTTGAATAAATTCTGATAATTTAATTTTAAAAATTATTCAATCTGTGTTCCAAAAAAATCCGTCATCATTAGCGCTCCGCCTAGGCGGACCCGTTTCATCCGCGTGCCAAAAACCTGAAACTTAAATTTTTAAACATATAAGTCATATAAGGATAAACAAAGTTTAGATTATGCTGATTAAAGTTCATAAAAGATTATAAAGTTTTTTAAAATTTATTAAATCTGTGTTCGAAAAAAAATCCGTCACCATCAGCGCTCCGCCTAGGCAGACCCGTTTCATCCGCGTGCCAAAAACCTGAAACCTGAAACAAAAAAAATGGCTCAAAATAAAAACGCTCTCATCCGCTACAAAACCATCGACAAATGTTTGCAAAACAACTACCGTCAATGGACATTAGAAGATTTAATGAACGCTTGTAGCGAAGCTTTATACGAATACGAAGGCAAGAAAAACCCCGTAAGCAAACGCACCATTCAATTAGATATTCAGATGATGCGTAGCGAAAAGTTGGGCTACAATGCGCCCATTGAAGTCTATGATAAAAAGTATTACCATTATGCCGATGAAGATTTCTCCATAACCGATATTCCTTTAACCGAAACGGATATTAATGTATTGAGTGAAACGGTTTCTATGTTGAAGCAATTCAAAGATTTTTCGCTTTTTAATGATGTTTCGGATATCCTACAACGGTTAGAAGATAAAATTTATGCCGAGAAATCGCACACCCAACCCGTTATTCATTTGGATAAAAACGAGAGTTTAAAAGGCTTGCATTTTTTGGACGAAATCTATCAAGCCATAGTTAAAAAAATAGTTTTAGTAATCACTTATAAGTCATTCAAATCCAAAGAAGAACAACAATTTCATTTTCATCCCTTTATCCTGAAAGAATTCAACAATCGTTGGTTTATTATTGGGCGAAAAAAAGCTAGTCAACCCATCACAAATTTAGCATTAGATCGAATCATTAAGATTGATTACGATTTTCAAATGCCCTTTTTGGAGCAATCTTTCGATGCTGAAAAATATTATAAAAATGTAATTGGCGTAACTGTAAATTCAGGTTTACAACCTAAACCCATTCAACTTTGGATAGACCAATACAATGCACCTTATGTTTTAACCAAACCGCTTCATCGCTCCCAACGATTGCTAAAAGAAAACGAAGACGGAAGTATTATCATCAACCTATTTCTAATTGAAAACTACGAAATGGAACGCATTCTTTTAGGCTTCGGAGACGGCTTAGAAGTCCTAAAACCCGAACGTTTGCGATTACGAATGAAAAGTATTTTAGAGAAATCATTAAAACGCTATGATGAAAACACAAATATTCAAATTAGCTAAACTTTAATATCTTTTTGTATTTCCTTCTACCTTTCTTCCTATGTTGTTCGTATAAACACCCCTTTTTACGAAGCGCATAGGAACAACATACGAACAAACTACGAACAAAACCCCTATAATTTGAGGTTGCACCCTTCATTTGGCAACAAAAGGTGTCAAAACCTGTCAAAACCCGTCAAAAGCTATCAAATCGTTCTATTCAACCCTTTAATTTTTATCAGTTTAAGTATGCCGAGTGTATGAGGAGTGTATGCGTTAAGTATGGTTAGTGTATGCCAGAAGTATGGATACAGTATAGATACAGTATAGATAGTGTATGCAAAGAGAATTTTTTTCATTAGTTCTCGATACATTTTGGTTTTGTAAATCTAAGGCTTTCCAAATCCAAAACACTCGAAGTGACGGTAGAGGAAATATGGAATTAAAAAACGTTAAGCTAAGAGCTTAAAAACTATATAAACGAAACCTCTCAGTCGTCATTTCGAGTGATTTTTGAAAGGAAAAATGCTAATTTTTGCTTTTAAAAATTGTATCGAGAACTATAGAACCAAAAAAAAGACACCCGAAAGTGTCTTTTAATAATTTATGATGAATGAATTAATAAGCCAAAAGCTCTTTTAATTCCGTTTCAAATCTACCTTTTGGTAAATATTGATCTTCTAACGTTTTCATAAATGGAATTGCCGATTCTAAACTTCCTACTCTTCTTACTGGAGCGTCTAAGTACTCGAAACAGTTTTCCATAATCATTGCTGAAATATCGCTAGCCACACCACCAAACAAGGTATCTTCTTGTAAAATGATTACTTTATTCGTTTTCTTAACTGAAGCGTAAATTGCATCCCAATCCATTGGTTGTAAAGTTCTTAAATCTAATAAGTCTGCTTTGATTTCTGGATTTTTAGCCAAAGTTTCTAAAGCCCAATGAACGCCTGCTCCAAATGAAATAATCGTAACATCTGTTCCTTCTTTAATTAACGAAGCTTTTCCGAAAGGTAATGTGTAATAATCTTTTGGCACATCTTGATACACACTTCTGTACAATTGCTTGTGTTCGAAGAATAATACTGGATTTGGATCGTTAATTGCGGTATTCAATAAACCTTTTGCATCGTAAGGAAATGCTGGATACACTACTTTCAATCCTGGAGTTTTGGTAAACCAAGCTTCGTTAGTTTGTGAGTGGAAAGGTCCTGCTTGAGTACCACCACCGCAAGGCATACGCACCACCACATCCGACTTTTCTTGCCATCTGTAATGTTGCTTTGCTAATAAGTTTACGATTGGGTTAAATCCGGTTGAAACGAAATCCGCAAATTGCATTTCCATTACCGCTTTAAATCCGTTTATGGATAATCCGTTAGCCGCTGAAACTACAGCACTCTCACAGATTGGTGTATTTCTAACTCTTTCTTTTCCAAATTGAGCTACAAAGCCATCGGTAATTTTGAAAGCACCACCATATTCGGCGATATCTTGTCCCATGATTACCAAGTTCTCATGGCGTTCCATCGACTGACGTAAACCATTCGAAATCGCATCAATCACACGAATATTTTCTACTTCAGAAGATGGATTGAATGCTTCAAATTCGTACCGTTTGTAAACATCTCCTAATTCTTCTTCCAAAGAAGCTACAATTTCTGGTTCTTCTTGAACTTTCGCCCAATCCGTATCAATTTCTTTCTTGATTTCAGCTCTGATAGCCTCATCATCTTCATCTGATAAAACTGCCGTAGCTTTTAAGTAATTTCTATAATTTTCAACTGGGTCTTTTACGGCCCACATGTCCATTAATTCTTGAGGAACGTATTTCGTACCACTCGCCTCTTCATGTCCACGCATTCTAAACGTTTTAAACTCTAACAACACCGGACGAGGATTTTCAATCATAGAAGCTTTTAATTCCGAAATCAAATGCACTACTTCTAATAAATTGTTTCCATCTACAATGTGGCTTTCCATTCCGTAACCTACACCTTTATCAGCAAGGTTTTCACAACGATATTGCTCGTTTGTTGGAGTTGATAATCCGTAACCATTATTTTCAATTACAAATAAAACTGGTAATTCCCATACAGCAGCAATATTCAAAGCTTCGTGAAAATCACCTTCCGAAGTAGCTCCTTCACCTGTAAATACAGCAGTTATTTTTCCGTTTTTTCTTAATTTATTGGCTAAAGCGATTCCGTCTGCAATTCCTAATTGAGGACCTAAATGCGAAATCATACCAATAATTTTATATTCTTGCGTTCCAAAGTGGAAACTTCTGTCGCGTCCTTTTGTAAATCCGTTTTTCTTTCCCTGCCATTGCGAAAACAAGCGGTGTAATGGAATATCTCTTGTAGTGAATACACCCAAATTACGGTGCATTGGTAAAATATATTCATCTTTATCCAAAACCGAAGTTATTCCAACAGAAATAGCTTCTTGCCCAATTCCAGAGAACCATTTCGATACTTTTCCTTGACGGATTAGAATCAACATTTTCTCTTCAATCAAACGTGGTTTTAAGATTTTCTTGTATAAATCAAGTAGTTGCGAATTCGATAACTCTTTTCTTTCAAAGTTCATGATGATGGAACAATTAAATTTTGCTCAAAAGTAATAAAAATAACATTTTGAAAGCGAATTGTTATAAAAAAAGAAAGTTAAAAAATCAAAGTCAAGAGCAAGTTCAAATTCAAGTTCAAATTTTAACGTAAAGAGCACTAAGAATTAATTTCAAGTTTTGTAAAACCAGTTCAAGCTATATTTCCACTATTTCCTTATCCCTTTTTACTTTTTACTTTTCCCTTTTTCCTTTTTACTTTAACCCAATTGTTAATAACTTTACTTTTTTGAATTTAAAATATTTAATTATATTTGTATTTACTTGGGTTATAACCCAAATGATTTATTAACAACAAAGCTTAAGTATGCAACAAATTCCTAGTGTTGACTTACGTGATTTCCTGTCGGATGATCCGGCACGTAAACAAAAATTTGTAAATGAAATCGGAAAAGCCTACGAAGAAATCGGCTTCGTAGCATTAAAAGGTCATTTTTTAGATGACAAATTAGTTGAAGGATTGTATTCAGAAGTAAGAAACTTCTTTTCACTTCCTTTAGAAACCAAAGCTAAATACGAAATTCCAGGTATTGGTGGACAACGTGGTTATGTTTCTTTTGGTAAAGAACACGCTAAAGGTCGCTCCGCTGGAGATTTGAAAGAGTTTTGGCATTTTGGACAATACGTTAGCGAAGGTTCAAAATACGCTGGCGAATATCCAGATAACGTGGAAGTAACGGAATTACCTAAATTCAATGAAGTAGGTAAAGAAGCGTACCAAATGTTAGAAAAAACAGGTGTTTATGTGTTAAGAGCTTTAGCACTTTACATCGGATTAGACGAATTCTACTTTGATAAATACATCAAAGACGGAAACAGTATTTTACGTCCAATCCACTACCCACCTATTACTGACGAGCCTAAAGATGGAGCCGTTCGTGCAGCAGCACATGGTGACATCAACTTGATTACCTTATTAATGGGTGCTCAAGGAAAAGGGTTACAAGTACAAAATCATAACGGCGAATGGATTGATGCAATGGCACAACCCGACGAGTTAATGATTAACGTAGGTGATATGTTATCAAGACACACCAACAACAAGTTGAAATCAACGATTCACCAAGTAGTAAATCCACCAAGAGAATTGTGGGGTTCATCTCGTTATTCAATTCCTTTCTTCATGCACCCAGTAAGCGATATGAGTTTAAATTGCTTACCAGAATGTATTGATGAAAACAATCCAAAATTATACGAAGACATCACCGCTGGTGAGTTCTTACACGAACGTTTGGTAGAATTAGGATTGATTAAGAAATAATAAATTTTATCATAGATAGAAAAGGCATTAAGTTTTCTTGATGTCTTTTTTGTTTTTAAATGCAATAACAGGATTACCTTTGGAACACAGATTGAAGAAATCTTAATAATTTTAAAAATTTCTTAAATCCCTGTTCCTAATTTTATAACAATTAAATATTTAAACGCCATACAAAGTAATTATGAAAAATTTTCCACATCAAGAACTAACTAAAACTATAATTGGGATTTATTACAATGTTTACAATGAATTAGGTTTTGGTTTTTTAGAAAAAGTATATCATAAAGCATTACTAATCGAACTCAAGAATAATGGTTATAAAATTGATTCTGAGAAAAAAGTAAATGTTTATTATAAAAATGAAGTAGTTGGAGAATATATCCCAGACATAATTATAAACGATTCTGTAATTGTTGAATTAAAATGCGTTGAATACTTAACCGATATTCATGAAAATCAATTATTAAATTATTTAAAAGCAACCGATTGTGAAGTTGGCTTAATTTTAAATTTTGGGAAAGACCCACAATTCATTAGAAAAATTTTCACAAACGATTTAAAGAAGAAAAAAAGATAATTAAATTTGAATATTGATTATAAAGATTTTATTGATTTTTAAAATTTCTCAAATCTGTGTTCCAAAAATTAAAATAATTAATTAAAATTACAATATTCAGATCATAGAGATTTTTAAAATTTTTCTAATCTGTGTTCCAAAAAATTAAAAATGGATTTAAGCGAACAACTAAAAAAACTATTTCCTGACCACGAAGTTTCTAACGAACCAGAAGCTATCGAGGAAACTCCTCATGAATTATTTGTTCAAAAGGAACCGATGATTTGCAAATATGAAAAGCGCAAAGGAAAACCTACCACGATTATTTCAGGATATGAAGGCGAAGACGAAGATTTTAAAATCTTAGCGAAAGAAATCAAAAGCAAATTAGCGGTTGGCGGTACTTTTAAAGATGGCGAAATCATCATCCAAGGCGATTATCGTGATAAAATCATGAAACTATTACAAGACAAAGGATTTAAAACAAAACGAGTTGGAGGATAAATTCAATAAGTAAATTAAAAATTATGAATTAAAAATAGCTTGAAGCTTATTGCCTAAAGCATAATGCAAAAACAAATGATAGCAGCATCAGAATTAATATTAAATCCAGACGGAAGTGTTTATCACATCAATTTAAAACCTGGACAAATCGCTAACGATATTATCTTCGTTGGGGATCAAAATCGTGTAGAGAAAATTACAAAACACTTTGATTCAATCGAATTTACGACTCAAAAACGCGAGTTCAAAACCCAAACAGGAACTTACAAAGGCAAAAGAATTACCGTTATGTCTTCTGGAATTGGTCCAGATAACATCGACATTGTAATGAATGAATTAGACGCATTAGTAAACGTAGATTTAGAAACAAGAACTGTTAAAAAAGAATTGACTTCTTTAAACATTGTGCGTATTGGAACTTCGGGTTCTTTACAAGCGAATATTCCTTGTGATAGTTTTGTGATGAGTCAGTATGGTTTAGGTTTGGATAACATGCTCCGCTCCTATTTAATTGATGAAATTTCAGAAACCGAAATGGAAGAAGCATTCATCAAGCAAACAAATTGGGACATGAGAAAAGGGCGTCCATACGTAATTGCAGGAAGTAAAACTTTAGAACAACGTTTAGAAAGCGATAAAATTTTCAAAGGATTCACTGGAACTGCAGGCGGATTTTACGGTCCTCAAGGGCGTGTAGTACGTTTAGGGATTCAAGATCCAGAATTAAATTCTAAAATGGATAGCTTCAATTTCAACGGAACACGAATGACGAATTTAGAAATGGAAACAGGTGCAATTTACGGTTTAGGAAAACTATTAGGTCATAACTGTTTATCATTAAATGCCATCATTGCTAACCGTGCAACTGGAACTTTCAGTGAAGATCCATATAAAGCTGTAGATGAATTAATTGTATATGCTTTAAATAAGTTAGCTGAGTAACTTAAAACTTCAAAATTCGTTAGTCAAAATTCAATATTCCAAGTTGAATGTAGAATATTGAATAACGAATGTTGAATAATAAAATTATAAATGGATTTAATACTCGAAACACCCAGACTAATCCTCAGAGAAATGCGTCACGAAGATGCAACTGCTCTATTTGAAATGGATTGCAATCCTAATGTGCACAAATATCTGTGGCAAAAACCCGTTGTTCATATTGACGAAGTTCATGCGTACATTGATATGGTAAGAAAGCAATACATGGATAACGGAATTGGGCGTTTTGTAGCTATAACTAAAGACACAAATCAGTTAATCGGTTGGACGGGAATTAAATTCGTAAACGACCATGTAGAAAATGGAAACACGAACTTCTATGATTACGGTTATCGTTTAAATGAAAAATTTTGGAACAAAGGTTTCGCTACGGAAGCTTCAAACGCTTGGCTAAACTATGGTTTCAACCAAATGAATATCCAAGTAATGAATGCTTATACGCATTCCGAAAATGGCGCTTCTAATCACGTATTACAAAAAGTTGGGTTCCATTTTATGGAAGATTATCCTGATGAAAATGGCATAACTTGGAAATGGTGGCAACTTCTGAATAGTGTTCAGTAATCAGTATTCAGTATTTAGTTTTCAGAAAATGGAATTTAAAGAACTTATTGATAAAGTAAAAAACCTTCCTTATGGCAGAAATACTAATAGGTACGATTTTTCATTAGTGTTATCTGAAAACAAAGGAACTTGTAGTTCTAAACACGCTTTTTTAAAGGATTTTGCTGATAAAAATGAAATTGAAAATGTAAAATTATACATTGGAATTTTTAAAATTAGTGAAGCAAATACTCCAAAATTAGGTGATTTGCTTTCAAGAAATAATATCGAATACATTCCAGAGGCGCATTGTTATTTGAAGATTAATCAAATTCCAGTTGATGTTACTACTTCCGATTCTTTCTACGATAAAATAAAGCAGGATATTATGGAAGAAATCGAAATCATTCCTAATCAAGTGAGTGATTTTAAAGTGGAATATCATAAGGCTTTTTTAAAAAAATGGATTACAGAAACCAATCAAAATAATACCTTTGAAGAAATTTGGGAAATTAGAGAGCAATGTATCTCAAAATTATCTGAATAATATAATGAAAACACAATGAAAACAATCAAAATAGCAGGAGTTCCAGAACATTTCAACCTACCTTGGCACATGTGCATTGAAGATGGCGAATTTGAAGCCGTGGGAATCGATTTACATTGGGCCGATGTTCCAGAAGGTACAGGAAAAATGTGTCAAATGTTGCGCGATGGCGAAACCGATATTGCCGTAATTCTTACTGAAGGCATCATCAAAGACATCGCTGCTGGAAATCCGAGTAAGATTGTGCAAGTTTATGTGCAAAGTCCATTAATTTGGGGAATTCATGTGGCTGCTAATTCTAATTATAAAACACTTTCGGATTTAGAACATAAAAAAGTAGCGATTTCTCGCATGGGTTCTGGTTCACATTTGATGAGTATTGTGAATGCGCAAAATCAAAATTGGAACACTGAAAACTTGCAATTTGAAATCGTAAACACCATTGATGGCGCGGTTGAAAGCTTAACTTCAGGAAAAGCAGATTACTTCATGTGGGAGCGTTTTATGACGCAACCATTAGTAGATAAAGGAATTTTCAGAAGAATTGCGGATTGCCCTACTCCTTGGCCTTGTTTTGTAATCGCGGTTAGAAATGAAGTTTCGGAAAATCATCCAAAAGTAATCGACCAAATTTTAGACATCATCAATACCACAACAGAAGAATTCAAAATGATTCCGAGTATTGACAGAACCTTAGCTTCTAAATACAATCAAAATGTAGAAGCGATTCAAGAATGGTTAAAATTAACACGTTGGTCGCAAAAACAAATGACAGCTCCAACTCTAGATAAAATAATGGAACAACTTTTGAAGCTTCAAATTATCGATAAAAAACTACCAAAAGAGTCGATACTTAAATAATTCCGTATTTTTATCGTTTTAAACGAAATGACAATTAAAATCCCAACTATCGCCGAACTCAAAGAAAAGCTTTCTTTACCGAAGCCGTGGGATAATGTTGTCATTTTTTTGTTGAATATCTTAATTGCTATTCCCCTTTTCTTAATTGCACATCAAAATTTAATCGATTTAGAATGGTCACTGCATTTGGATAGAATCATCATATTCATCCTTATTCTTGTTGCCATTCAACTTGTTCTTCGATTGGTAAAAACCATCATTATTCTGATTGTTTTCCTATACTTAATTGCTTTGTTGTACGGCACTTTGTTCGGGAATTATGGCTTTAATCGGGTTTTTGAAGATTATCGTTATATGGTGTATTCTATGAGCGAAACACCAAATCCGCAAGACATTATTGTAGCCAAATTGCTCCCCTTTCCAAACAAATCGAAAATTATCAATGCGGTTGATTTCTCTAATCCAAAAGTTCGAAATTTTGCTTTATTCGCAACCACACAACATTTCCGAGAAATCAAACAAACGGGTGAAACCAGAAGAATGATTCAATGTTTTGCTGTTTTTAAAGAAATTAGAAACCGTTGGAATTACGTAAACGATCCAAAAGGAAGAGAATATATTGCTTACGCTTCAGAAAGTTTACAACATTTTTCTGGTGATTGTGATGACCACGCAATTTTGATGGCAGCCTGTATTAAAGCAATTGGCGGAACACCTAGAATTATTCATACTGGAGGTCATTTATATCCTGAAATGTTGATTGGCAATAAGAACGATTTAGAAACCGCCATTTACTTAATTAAAGAGGTGCTTTTTAAACAAGAAAGTCACCACCAACAAATTCATTATCATATTGATGAAAGAGGCCAAATTTGGTTAAATTTAGACTACACCGCAACCTATCCTGGTGGTAAATTTATGAGCGAAGAAATTCTGGGAGCGCTCACTTTTAATTGATAAATTTTTCTATATTTACAAAAATATTAACCTTACACATGAAAAGAATTAGCTGTTTATTAGGCCTATTTCTGTCGTTAAGTGCTTTTGCTCAATCTAATGTAAGCAGCGCTACTGACACAATTACATCTCCTATATTTTCTAAAAAAAATGAAATAAAAGTAGATGTATTAAATTTAATTGGTAATGGAAGATTAGGAATTTCTTACGAACGTTTTTTAAATAAAGATTTTTCAGTTGGTATTACGGGATTGGCTTTTAACAAATCAAATAAAAAAGAAGACTTTCTTAAAGATGATACTCGAACGATGATTGAATATCAAGTAATTCCTTATGTACGTTATGCGATGTCTAAAAGCGCTACAAATTTATACTACTTAGAAGCTTTCTCTAATATAAATGGAGGTCAATATAAAGAGCTAAAAACGCTTAATAATGGTGCAGCTGATTATGTTGTGGTAACTAAAAAAGATTACAACGATATTGCTTTAGGAGCAGCCGTTGGATACAAGTTATACTTTAAAGAGAGTTTTGTTATCGATTTAACAGTAGGAATTGGAAAAAATTTATTCAACAGTGATAGTCCTTCAACTGTATCTCGTTTGGGGCTTAACTTAGGTTATCGTTTTTAAAATAAAATACAATGAAAAAATACATACACTATCTAACTATAGCTATCATCACATTATTATTTACGGGTTGTACCGAAAGTGATGATGAATTTTTTGCAACAAAAGCGGTTACTGTTAACAATAAAATCGAAGTCAGTGCTTCTGGCAATGTTTTAAATGTTAGTTGCAACTTTGACAGAATTCTAAATTATGGTTCTGATGCTCCTCTAGATTTGTTTTTAACAACAACTGCAAGAGCATTCTTTTTTAATTATTCAATGCAAAAAAGAAACGCTTCAGGAACTTGGGAAAACTATATTCCAACTACTATTACCGCTACAAAAGGAGATAATTTCGTAGGAAGCTATATTTCAGGCATCCAACAATTAGATGCTTTAGATACTACTTACGAATATAATACTGATATCACATTAAGCCCAGGACAATACAGAGTAGTTGTAGAACCACGAATAGTTTCATTAGATTCTCAAGATGTAGTAACCGTTATAATTAATACTACTACAGTTGGTGCTGTAAATAATATTTTAGAGTTTACAGTGAATTAGTTTTGTGTAAATGTTGTATTGGGTTTGGGATATTTACAGCTTGTATGCAAGTTAAAAAACAGAATGGATAAAGAAATATTTGAAAAAAGTTTTATCGAAAAATTAGACAAGAACTTTCCTGAACTATCAAAAAATTTTGACTTTAGATTTAAGATATTTTCTGAATTCAATACACTAATTTTTGAATTAAATAAATGCCTAATTCTTGAACTGAATAGAGCATCAATAACTCTTACAAATCATTTACTAGAACGTCTTTTAAAATTAGCACTTATTTATAATGAATCAGGATTTGGACCAACACCTCTTGAAGAATGGAATGAAAAATTTGGCGAACCAACTAAAAAGTATAATTCAATTTCTTTAGGCAATTCTATTGAGTTATGTAAAAATAAAAACTTAATCACTGATTCTGAAAAAAATATTCTTTTCAATACAATTAGAGTTCTAATGAGAAATGGATTTTCTCACGCTGATTCGACGGATATTTTAGCAAACATTCCTGATGAAACACCAATGTATGTAGGCAATTTAAAAAGGCCAAATGACAACCTAAAAGAAATTGGAGTGAATCAAAAAATAATTCCAACTTTTCAAGCCATACAGATGGAAAGTTTTGCAAAAGAAAATGCCAAACCTTATTTTCATTTTGTTTTTGATTTAACTCATAAAATAGAAAATCGAATAATTGATAAAAAATAAAACCAACATACAGCAGCGGTTTGCTTCAATAACTACTACCGGATTTTCAACAGAAAATTTACTACTAAATGGAATATTTAGTTTATTTACAACATTTTATTATTGTTACAACAACTATAAAAATTCAAACACTATAGCATTATAAAAATTTAAAAATCAATGCATTTAAAAATTTCATCAAAACTATTTTCTTTATCTAATAAGAAAGATATTTATTTGAATGGTGAAAATTTATACAGTATGGTACCAACAAATATTGTTGGAGATTATTGTCTGAAATTAATTGAATTAAAAAGTGGATTTGTAAAAGCATTAATTGTAAGAAAAACTAACTTTCTTAGCGATAGTTTTACTATTCGTTTGTTAAACGAAGGAAATTTTCCCATACTTTTTTGTCGTAATGTAAGATGGAAACATAATTACAATTGCGTATACAATGGAACTAAATATCGCATTGAAGAAATTAAAAAAAAATATGTGATTATTAGAAATGATATTATAGTTGCTAAATGGATAAAAGTGGAATACAATTCATTTGTAGAAGAAGATAATTTTGAAATTTTAGACTCTTGCAATGAATTAGAATTTATAATTTCTATGTGTTTAATAATTTATCAAAAAGAAATTGTTAAAAGAAATCCGTCATAATTTTAAATATTGGTTATTAAACCACTACCACTCAATCTCACTTTTCCCTTTCTCTCTCAAATACGCATTAGTCAATTTAAAATGATTATTTCCAAACCACATGCCTCTGTTAGCGCTTAAAGGTGATGGATGTCCGCTTTCTAAAACCAAATGTTTTTCTCTGTCGATAAGTTTGCCTTTTTTCTGAGCAAAACTGCCCCACAATAAAAACACCACGTTTTCAGATTTTTGATTAATCAAATCAATCACAGCATCGGTAAAAACTTTCCATTTTAAATGTTTGTGGCTGTTAGCTTCGTCTTTTCTTACCGTTAAACCAGCGTTTAATAACAGAACACCTTGCTTTGCCCAACGTTCTAAATTTCCGGAAGTTGGGAAAAGAATTCTATCATATTCGGTATTAATTTCTGTGAAAATATTTTTCAACGATGGCGGAATTGCCACACCATCATTCACCGAAAAACACAAACCATTCGCCTCACCTGTTCCATGATACGGATCTTGTCCAATAATCACCACTTTTGTATCTTGAAAATCAAATTGCTCAAAAGCCGAAAAAATGAGTTCTTTGGGCGGAAAACAAGTCGTAATAGCGTATTCTTGCTCCACTTTTTGCATGAGTTCTACAAAATAAGGCTTCTGAAATTCAGACGCTAACAAGGTTTCCCAACTCTGATTTTTGATAAACATTTTATAATTTTTACCAAAAATATAAATTTCTGTTGCAATATGGATTTATTACTTTGTAACTTTGACCTAACAGAAAAAGAAAAATGATTTCGATTACAGATAAAACGCTACAAGATTTAGAATTTAATACGGTTTTAGAAACCATCGCTGGTCGCTGCAACACTGATATTGGTGAGGCAAAAGCCATGGCGATAACGCCGTTCAAAAACAAAGAAGAATTGCTTATTAACTTAAAGCAAACTTCTGAATATTTATCTTCGTTTTCCAACAATAACGCCATTCCGAATCACGGATTTGAGAACATTAACTACGAACTGAAATTTTTAGCCATTGAAGATAGTTTCCTAGAAGTAGGTAGTTTTAAAAAGATTGCCAACCTTTCAGAAACGGCGATTACATTGATTCAGTTCTTAAAAAAGTTTGAAGATTATTATCCTAATTTATACCAAAAAGCCTCTCAAATTGACATTATAAAATTAATCATCCAACGCATTGATGAAGTGGTTGATAAATTCGGAATCATAAAAGACAACGCTTCCCCTGATTTGGTAGATATTCGCCGAAACATTAATGTGGTAAGAGGGAAAATTAACCAGAGTTTTGGTATGGCTTTGAGCCAATATAATTCACTTGGTTATTTAGATGACATTAGAGAAACCGTGGTTGAAAATCGCAGAGTTTTAGCGGTTTTAGCTATGTACCGAAGAAAAGTTAAAGGCTCTATTTTAGGAAGTTCTAAAACTGGAAGTATCGCTTACATCGAACCCGAAGCAGCGCAACGTTATTCGCGTGAGTTAAACAATTTAGAGTACGAAGAACGCGAAGAAATCATGCGTATTTTAAAACGTTTAACCAATGAAATTCGTCCGTTTACCGAAACGATTGCGGCTTACCAAGACTTTTTAAGTGATGTTGATGTGATTGCTGCAAAAGCAAAATATGCCAATAAAATCAATGGAATTCTTCCGAACATTATCGAAGAGAAACGTTTGTTTTTCAGAGAAGCCTTCCATCCTATTTTATATTTGAACAATAAAGAAAAGAAAGCCGTTACTTATCCACAAACCATCGAATTACATAACGAAAGTCGCATTATTGTGATTTCAGGACCAAATGCTGGTGGAAAAACGATTTCATTAAAAACGGTAGGATTACTGCAATTGATGTTGCAAAGTGGGATATTAATTCCGGTTCACGAACGAAGCGAAACCTTTTTATTCGATAGAATTTTAACAGATATTGGTGACAACCAATCTATTGAAAATCATTTAAGTACGTACAGTTACCGATTAAAGAACATGAACTACTTTTTAAAGAAATGTAACGCTAAAACTTTGTTCTTAATTGATGAATTCGGAACGGGTTCTGACCCAGAATTAGGTGGTGCTTTAGCAGAAACTTTCTTGGAAGAATTCTATGCTCGCGAAGCTTTCGGAATTATAACCACCCATTACAGCAATTTAAAAATATTAGCCAACGAATTGCCTTACGCTTCCAATGCAAACATGATGTTCGATGAAAAATCATTAGAACCGATGTACAAATTGATTTTAGGTCAAGCCGGAAGTTCGTTTACGTTTGAAGTAGCGCAAAAAAATGGTATTCCGTACGGATTAATCAATCGTGCTAAAAAGAAAATTGAAGGCGGAAAAGTTCGTTTCGACAAAACCATTGCAACCCTTCAAAAAGAGCGTTCTAAATTAGAAAAAACGTCTTTAACATTAAAAGAAGAAGAAACCAAAGCGCGTGAAGAAAGCAAAAAAATGGAAACCATCAATGCGAAAATTCAAGAGAAATTGGAGCGTTATCAAGAATTGTACGATGCTAACCAACGTTTGATTTATATTGGACAAAAAATTGATGATATTTCGGAGAGTTACTTCAATAACAAAGACAAAAAGACCTTAATTGGTGAGTTTTTAAAAATGGTTGAGATTGAAAATTCAAAACGTAGAAAACTTTCGGTTAAAGAAAAGAAAGTAAAAGAAGTTATCCAGAAAAAAGTAGAGGAAGAAGTAAAAGTTAAGGTAGAGGAAATTCGCACGGTTAAAAAAGAAAAGAAAATCAAAGCCAAAATTGAAGAAGAAAGCAAACCAAAAGTTATACTAAAAGTTGGTGACCGTGTACGCATGAAAGACGGAAAAGCGATTGGAACTATTGATGTGATTGAAAAAACAAAAGCTACTGTGAATTACGGAATTTTTACATCAAAAGTGAGTTTAGACCAATTGGAATACGTACAACCTGTTTAGAATTTATAGTATGGAAATAGCAGATTTACCGCAAGATAAAAAAATCATATTGTTTGATGGTGTTTGTAACCTTTGCAATTCCTCTGTTCAATATGTGATTCAACATGATAAAAAAGATGTTTTTCGGTTTGTTTCGCTTCAATCAGAATTGGGCCAAAAAATTTTAAAACATATTGGAATTAATCCTATTCATACGGATAGTATAGTGTTGTATGAACCTGGAATTTCCTATTATTACAAATCAACAGCTGCTTTGCAAATTGCAAAAGGATTGAGTGGTGTTTTTACTTTAGCAACTGTTTTTACGATATTACCAACGGGATTAAGAGATTTCGTTTACGATTATGTAGCAAAAAATCGATATAAATGGTATGGTAAAAAAGACGCTTGTATGATTCCAACCCCCGAATTAAAAGCTAAGTTTTTAGAATAAGTTACATGATAATTATCAGGTAATAAATAATTGTTAAATTATATCTTTGCTTAAATTCTAACCTTAGTAACTATGAGAAATTTATTCGCACCGCTTTATTCGCATAGCAACGGATCATTTATCATGATAATTATTTTTGCCCTTGTATGCCTTGGTTTAGTAAGCGCAATTATGTTAATGATGAAGGGTGATAAAAAGAAAAAAAACGACCAGTAAATTGGTCGTTTTTTGTTATGAATAAATTTTATTTTGTAAAAAATAATCGGCAATAACTAAAGCAGCCATAGCTTCTACAATAGGAACGGCTCTTGGTACCACACATGGATCGTGACGCCCTTTTCCTTGTTGCTCAATAATTTCACCTTGATTGGTTAATACTTCTTGTTTTTGAATTAATGTTGCAACGGGTTTAAAAGCTACTCGAAAGTAAATATCCATTCCATTAGAAATTCCACCTTGAATTCCTCCTGAAAGATTACTTTTTGTAGATCCATCTGGATTGTATGAATCGTTGTGTTCGCTTCCTTTCATTTTAGCTCCACAAAATCCGCTTCCAAATTCAAAGCCTTTTACTGCATTTATAGACAACATCGCTTTACCTAATTCGGCATGCAATTTATCAAAAACAGGTTCGCCTAAACCAATTGGTACATTTTGAATTACACAAGTAATTGTTCCACCGACAGTGTCACCTTGTTTTTTAATTTCTTTAATATAGGCAATCATTTTTTCTGCCGAAGCAACATCTGGACAACGAACCTCATTGCTTTCAGTCATAGAAAAATCCAAATCTTGATAAGGTTTATCGATAAAAATTTCACCTACAGATGAAACAAAAGCATTGATTTTAATATTAGGAATAATTTGTTTTGCAATGGCACCACCTACTACTCTACTTGCTGTTTCACGAGCTGAACTTCTTCCTCCACCACGATAATCTCTAATGCCATACTTTTGTTCGTAAACATAATCGGCATGACTTGGACGATAGGTATCTTTTATATGCGAATAATCATCAGACTTTTGATTCGTATTTGGAATAATAAATCCTATTGGAGTTCCTGTAGTTTTGCCTTCGAAAATTCCAGATAAAAATTGAACTTCATCTTCTTCTTTTCGTTGGGTTACAATTGAAGATTGCCCGGGCTTTCTTCTTTGCATTTCATTATGAATAAAATCAAAATCTAACTTTAAACCAGCAGGGCATCCGTCTATAATTCCACCTAAAGCTTCTCCATGTGATTCTCCAAAAGTGGTTAGTTTTAATAATTTTCCAAAAGTATTTCCTGCCATAACTGATACCAATCTTAAATTAATTTATATTGATAAACAAATGTAATGATATTTTAAAAAATAGTAGTCATAAAAAAGGATTCTAAATTTTGAGTTACTTATTCTTAAATAATTAATGAAAGTTTTAATTGTTTTTTTGTAACCGAAACAACTATGCATTTCTAGCTGTGTCTTCTAACTCATTTTTTTTATTCTTATGATACAAAATATTGAAATCGTAATTATCTAATTGTACTTCAGTAAAATTCTATTATGATATCTCTAAATCTTAGAATTAGAAAGTCTAAAAAAATAGTTTTTTTAGGTGAATCAAACTAATTTGGCACAGAATTTGTAAAAAATTAGCTATATTTGTAAAAACATATAATATGAAGAAATTAATTTTATCTGCTTTTATGCTACTAGGTTTAGCATTTAGCGCTCAGGCTCAAGACATTTCAAAAAATGCATTAGGATTACGTTTAGGTGATAATGATGGATTTGGTGGTGAAATTTCTTACCAAAGAGGGATGGGATCTAACAATCGATTAGAATTTGACTTAGGTTGGAGAAATAGTAAAGATGTTGATGCTTTTAAATTAGTTGGTTTATATCAATGGATTTGGAACATTGATGGTGGATTCAATTGGTATGCTGGTGCTGGTGCTGGTGTTGGAAGTTGGAGCTATAACAAAAATGGATTTAAAGATAGTGGAAGCTTTGTATTAGCTGCCGGAGATATAGGTATTGAATATAACTTTCAAGAAGCACCTATTCAATTATCTTTAGACTTTAGACCAGAGTTTTACTTAAACAACAGTGGTGACAACCAATTTAGAGAAAATGATTTTGGACCAGATATCGCTTTAGGAATCAGATATAGATGGTAAAATATAAAAGTCCCAATTAAATTGGGACTTTTTTTTATTCTATTATTAATTTTTTGCCTTTTGGTATTAAAGCTATACAATAAGGTGACGTAATTACAGTTGTTGTAATTTCACCTGCTTTAGGTTGTATTTCTTTTTTCTTTACCACTATAGTGGAATTATCATTTACTACTGATTCAACATCAATTGAATAACCTCCAGATGTTTTTTGTCCTTGATATAAAACTAATACATCTTTCTTTTTAAAATCTACTTTTAAAAAATTTGCATATTGAGATTCGTCTAATTTTAGAGATTCTATAAATTGAATATACGATTCATTATTTTGTATTAACAAATGACTCGATTTTTCAGCTCCACCCATTTCACTTTTAAAAATTACCGAAAAAGAAGAGTCTACTACTTGTTTTGGAGACGAAGTACTACAAGATATAATTACTAAAATTAAAGGTAAAAATTTAATCATTATTTTGAATTTAAAGCTTTAAAATAAACTTGCTCATATAAAGGCATGATATTTTGAATATCAAAAAGTTTAGCTGTTTCTAAAGCATTCACTTTAAATTGCGCTAATTTATCTTCATCTTTTAACAACGAAATAGCATCACGACTCATTTTAGCAACATCGCCAACATCACTCAAATAACCAGAAAAATCATCTTTATTTACTTCGGGAAGTCCACCTGAATTACTCGAAATTACAGGAACACCGCAAGCCATTGCTTCTAAAGCGGCTAATCCGAAACTTTCGGTTTCTGATGGTAATAAGAACAAATCTGAGAAACATAAAATTTTATCAATTTCATTACTATTTCCAAAGAAAATTACTTTGTTTTGAATTCCTAATTGTTCGCATAATTGCTCTGCTCCTTCTTTTTCTGGACCTTCTCCCACCATCATTAATTTAGATGGCACTTCTTTCTGAATTTCATAAAAGATTTTTACAATATCTTCAATTCGTTTTACTCTTCTAAAATTAGAAATATGTGTGATAATTTTTTCATCCTCATTAGCCATTAACGAACGATGACACGGAATATTTTCTTTTAATTTATCTTTGTTTAACTCGATGAAATTCGGGATAACTTCAATTTCTTTTTTAATATCAAACAAACGATACGTATCGTCTTTTAAACTTTGTGAAACACTCGTTACCACATCTGATTTATTGATACTGAAACTTACTGCTGGTTTGTAAAATGGGTGATTTCCCACTAAAGTAATATCAGTTCCATGAAGCGTGGTGACCATTGGAATATGAATGTCTTCATCTGCTAACATTTGTTTTGCCATATATCCTGCATAAGCGTGTGGAATCGCATAGTGCACGTGTAAAACATCAATTTTGTACAATTTCACCATATCAACCAATTTGCTTGAAAGCGCTAATTCATAAGGTTGATAGTGAAACAACGGATATTCAGGAACGTGAACTTCATGATAATGTACATTTGCATTCAACAAGGCTAATCGCACGGGTTGACTGTAAGTTATGAAGTGAATTTCGTGACCTCTTTTGGCTAATTCCAAACCCAATTCGGTTGCTACAACACCACTTCCTCCAAATGTAGGATAACAAACTATCGCAATTTTCATCTATTTAAATTTTGAAATAAAATTACCATTTCTAACGTTGGCAATTCTAAAACATTTGTTAAAAATTATTTTTTAAAAGCCGCTTCGTAAGTCGCTATCCAATCGGCAACAGTTACTTTTTTTACTAATTCACCAATCAATTCAAACGGTATATTTTCTGGCTTTTTGATGCGCAAACAGCTTTTACCAATATCTAATTTTTGCTTTGAATGTTTTGGATATTCGGTTACAAACCAATCGTATAATTCAGGCTTAGCATAAATTCCCATGTGATAGAAATTGATGCTGTTTTTCTGGCTTGCAAATGACATGAATGGTAGTGGTAATTCTGGAGTACAGTGATAACCTGGCGGATAGATTGAATGAGGAACAGAATAGCCAATCATACCATAACCAATTCCTTCCTGAAAACCTTCTGGAAGATTCTCTAAAATTATATTTCTTAATTTATGTAATGCTTCTCTTCTTTCTTCTGGAGCTTCGTTGATGTATTGCTCTACTGTTATTGCTTTTGATGTCATGATTAATTAATTAATTGAAGATTGATTAGAATAAATTTACAATAATTACTCAACAATAGCTTCGTAAATTACTTTCTGAATATTTTCTCTAATATTTTCTTTAGATAATTTATTTGCTGCATTGGAATCTGGATACGTTCTGTTAGATAAGAAAACGTAAACAATTTCTTTTTCTGGGTCAGCCCAAGTCATGGTTCCTGTAAATCCAGTATGACCAAAACTTGTTAGTGAAACGCAACCACATGTTGGCCCTTCATTTCCTAATTGCGGTTTATCAAAACCAACTCCTCTTCTATTTCCTTCTTTACAGAAATAACAAGTGTTGAACATATTAAATGTATTTTCAGAAATGTATGTTCTTCCGCCATAGCTACCTTTTTGAAGATACATTTGCATCACTTTTGCTACATCTAATGCATTTGCAAATAAACCTGCATGACCAGAAACTCCTCCTTGCATTGCCGCTGCCATATCGTGAACATATCCTTGTACTAATTGATGTCTGAAATATGTATCATTTTCCGTTGGAATAATTCTACTCGAATTCATTTTTCGCAGTGGATTGTACATAATAGAATTAGCACCTAAAGGCTCGAAAAAATTTGTATGAGCTAATTCTTCAAGTGATTTTTTGCTATGTAACTCTAAATATTCTTTAAAAAGAATGAACGTAAAATCGCTGTATTTGTATTGTTTTTTTGGTAGTAAATCACTTTTTAAAATGGTACTGATAATGGTATCATTATAATCTTTTCTTAAATATAATTTATCGGCTACGTGAATAGGAAAATCATCTGAAAATTCAGTTCTGTAAAAATGCGTACTCGGTCGGTTTAAACTGTCTAAAGTAGCTTTATAAAAAGGAATCCAAGGTTGAAAGCGAGCCTGATGTGTTAACATATCTAAAACCGTTGCGTTTGCTTTATTAGAGTTTTTAGCTTCAGGCAACATGGTTTTTAATTTCGTTTCCAAAGTTAAATGACCTTGATCAAATTCTTGCATTACATTAGGTAAAGTAGCAATAATTTTTGTCAAAGAAGCAATATCATACACATCGGTATTCGTTACATTTTGACTTGATTCATAAGTATGATTTCCGAATGATTTTTGGTAAATAACTTTTCCTTTTCGAGCAACAACTACTTGAATACCCGGTGTCATTTTCTTAGAAATAGCGTAATTAGCGATTGAATCTATTTTAGTTAACACTTTAGAATTCATGCCTACGTTTTCTGGAATTGTAAACCCTAAACGTTTGATTTCTAATGTTTCAATTCCTTCATTTACTTTGAATTCGTCATCAATTGAAACAGGTAGTTTTCCTTTTGCTCCCATGGCTCCAAATATAATTTGAGGTGCAATCGTTTGTGCAATATCGTTGTTTTGATACGCCACAACTATAGTCTCAATATCTTCGAAGTTTTTTAAATTCGTAAGCGAATATGGTTTTGTAAAACAGGTTAAAATCACATCATTTTGCTTAGCAATTTGGTTAATCCAAAGCATTTCTTTGAAATTCAAATTGTGATTTCTCCATGCGCCATCTTGTTTGTGATATCCAATGATTACTTTCGTATAATCTTGTAATTGTACTAAAACCGAATCTAAATTTTTGTTTGTAATTTCACTAATTGAAGCGTAATTTCTCAAATTAGCTAAAAACGTATCTGATTTATCGTTTCCTAATTTAATATAGGCAATTTTCTCCTTTTCAATATCACGAACAGGAACTAATTTATCATGATTTTTGACAACAGTAACTGCATTTTCATATAATTTATAATTTAAAGCATCATATTCTACCGCATTCAAATCTTTGTATAAATTATCTAAAACAATTGGTTGGTAGTTATTTAAATTCGCTTTGTATTTATAAGCTAAAATCTTTTTAACCGAATACATCAAACGATCTTCTGTAATAATTCCAGCATCGAAAGCTTCTTTAAATTTCTTAATCGCAACCGGAACATTTTCAGCAAATAACAAAACGTCATTTCCAGCTAAAAAAGCTTCTAAATCAATATCGCCAGGTTTTTTAAAATTACTTGCGCCTTTCATATTCAAGGCATCAGTAAAAATTAAACCTTCAAATTGCAATTCTTTTTTAAGAATATCAGTAACTACTGGATAGGAAATGGATGTTGGATAATTTTCTCTAGGTTCAATGCTTGGTACATTTAAATGCGCAACCATAACACTAGTTAATCCGTTTTTAATCAATTCTTTATAAGGAAAAAGTTCTACATCGTTCAAACGATTTCTGTCGAAATTTACAACCGGTAATGTATGATGTGAATCGGTTGAAGTATCGCCATGACCTGGAAAATGTTTCGCTGTTGCATAAACGCCTTCGTCTTGTAAACCTTTCATTAAAGCAATGGCTCTAGCGGTAACGTTTTCTTTAGTTTCTCCAAACGAACGATTGCCAATAATTGGATTTTTTGGATTCGTATTGATGTCAACAACTGGAGCAAAGTTGAAGTGAATTCCCATTCGCTTTGATTGTTTTGCCATTTGATTTCCAGCTTTTTCAATCAACTTCATATCTTGAACTGCACCTAATGTCATGTTCCAAGGATAACGATAGGTAGAATCTAATCGCATACTTAAACCCCATTCGGCATCAATTCCGATGAACAATGGTACTTTTGATTTTGCTTGATATCTATTGGTTAATTTTGCTTGACGCACTGGTCCGCCTTGAAAGAAAATCAAACCTCCAATTTTATATTCTTCAACTAATTTATCGATGGATTTATTGTGTGCTTCATCTTTATTAGAATACGCGGCAACCATAAACAACTGCCCCACTTTTTCTTCAAACGAAAATTGGTTGTAAATACTGTCGACCCAAACTTGTTGTGAAACCACTTTTTTTGCAGTTAAAACAGGTTTGGTTTTATTTTGGGAAAATGATATATGTATGAAAACTACCGAAAACAGTAGGGTGAGCACTCTTTGCATAAATTATTGTTTGATTTTTTAACTTAGAACTAAATCCATGCCAAAATACTACATCTTAGCTTTAAAATAAAGCGTTTTAGGTTTATTTTATGAAGAAAGTTGTTAACTAGGGATTCTATTCTTTTTTACGAAGACATGAATAGACTAATCCATCAAATCGATATGACGGTCGTGGTAGCCTAACAAATACAAAACACCGTCTAAACCAATGCTTGAAATAGAACTTTGTGCGTTGTCTTTTACTTTTGGTTTTGCATGAAAAGCAATGCCTAAACCTGCTAAATTTAGCATTGGTAAATCATTTGCGCCATCACCAACGGCAATGGTTTGGTTAATATGAATTCCTTCTTTGTGTGCGATTTCTTTTAGATATTCGGCTTTTTTATTTCCGTCTACAATTTCACCAATATATCCACCGGTTAGAACTCCATCTTTTATTTCTAATTCATTGGCATAAACGTAATCGATTCCTAATTCTTTTTGTAGATATTTTCCAAAATAGGTAAATCCACCTGATAAAATTGCCGTTTTAAAACCATACGATTTTAAAGTATCGATTAATCGTCTTGCTCCTTTTGTGATGGGTAAATTAATGGCAACTTCTTCTAGAACTTCTTCACTTAAGCCTTTTAAAAGAAGCATTCTTTGTTTGAAACTTTCTTGAAAATCAATTTCGCCTTGCATCGCAGATTCCGTAATGGCTTTTACTTGTTCACCAACGCCAGCAATTTCGGCTAATTCATCAATTACTTCGGTTTGGATTAAAGTGGAATCCATGTCAAAGCAAACTAAACGTCTGTTTCTTCTAAAAATATTGTCTTCTTGAAAGGCAATATCTAGATTTAACTCGGACGAAATAGCCATGAATTTTTCGGTAAATTCAGATTTATCATTTATTTCTCCACGAATAGATAATTGAATAGAAGATCTTGGATAATCATCTTCTTTCACCAAAGAAACTCTTCCGGTTAATCGCTTGATTGCATCGATGTTTAAGTTCTTTTCAGAAATAACTTTAGTAACTTCAGAAATTTGTTGAGCCGTTATTTTTTCACCTAAAAGAGTTACGATATAACGGTCTTTTCCTTGAAGATTAACCCATTTCTCGTAATCTTCAAGAGAAATAGGTTTAAATTTTGCTTTAATTCCTAATTCATAGGATTTGAATAAGATATCTTTTAAAACAGCAGCCGATTTTTTTCCAGATTTAATTTGGAATAATATACCTAATGAAAGTGTATCGTGAATATTAGCTTGACCAATATCGAGAACATTTGCATCATACGCTGCTAAAACAGCTGTTAATGAAGATGTTAATCCCGGTTTGTCGTGACCAGAAATGCTTAATAAAAATATATCGCTATCCATGAGCTTTTTTGAAAATGAATCTAAAAAAATCTATTGTGCCAACTTTCACTAGCAGGAACTTCCCAGAAATCTTGCCACTCTCCTAAAGTATTTAAAAGATTGTTGAAGACAATTGTATTTTCTGAAACAGCTTTTTCTTTAGCCATTTTTTTAAATTCGATAAGCGGTTTAAAAGCAACATGATCGCCTACTTTAAAAGTAACGTTCATTTTGTCTAATAAATCTACATTATATTTTTGTTCTAAATTTTGGATAAATTGTACCGAAGCATCAATAGAACAACCAGTAGCAGCTTGTACTTCCTGATTTACAGCAATAATAATAAAACGATTATAACGAGTTACAAAAGAAGCTTCAAGATGCTGCCCATGGGAAGTCCAATTCTCTAAAAAAGAAGTCAAGTCTTTTTCAATTTCTTGAATTTCTTCATCAGAAAATTTTCTATTGGACTGATAAATCCAAATTTTTGATTCTTCTGGTAAGGTATCAAATGGTACAAACATGATTATTTCTTTGTGATATCAGTAACAATTTTATAAGATACAAATTTACCTAATTTAGCATCAAATAATTCCATTTCATAATAGGTAACATCAACAGCGTCAGTAGCTTTTAATACTTTATCTGTTAATAAAAATGCATTATCAAAACTACTTAATAAAATAAATTGATTAGTTTTACCTGATTCTTCTTTAACAATAAAAGTTAGAAACTGCTCTGATTTAATTTCCGAAATTTTACCAAAAAGAACTAAATCTTCTGCATCAACTTCCACAACTTCATCAGCCTCATCCTCCAACATGAATTTGAAAACTGTTGGACATTTCAAACCCATTTTTTTTCCAATTTCATATCCCAACTCTTCCATTTTTTTGTCGTTAGAAATTACATCTTTACCATAATGTTTTTCTACATCCTTTTCATAAGCATTGATGCCTTCTAACAAACAAATTCCGATAGTTAATTCGAAGTTATCTTTTGTAATCTCTTGTTTTTCAGCACAACCACAAGCTTTTTCAGCTAATTTTTCAGATAATTGATCTTTAGTTAGTTTTTGAGCAAATGCAACATTTCCTACAAGGACAAGTAATAATAAGATTTTTTTCATGTTTAGTTTTAAATTATAAATTTTGTGCGTTTGCTATTATTTCTGCAATATCTAATACTTTAACTTCGTTTTCTTTGTGTGCAAATTTTACTCCATCAGTCATCATTGTATTACAATAAGGACATCCTGTAGCTATAATATTTGGAGTAGTTTCAAGCGCATCTTGCGTTCTTAAAACGTTAATATCCATGTTTCCTTTTTCAGGTTCTTTAAACATTTGAGCGCCACCCGCTCCACAACATAATGCAGCACTTTTGCTTCTTTTCATTTCAACAACTTCGGCATTTGTTTGAGATAATATTTCTCTTGGAGCTTGATATTCATTGTTAGCTCTACCTAAATAGCAAGGATCATGAAACGTTATACGGCTTCCTTTATACGTATCTTTATTAAAATCAATACGACCTTCTTTTAAAAGTTGTTGAATAAATTGCGTATGGTGTAAAACTTCATAATTTCCACCCAAACTTGGATATTCATTTTTTAAACAGTTAAATGAATGTGGATCACAGGTTACAATTTTCTTTACTTCGTAAGCATTAAGCAATTCAATATTCATGAAAGCTTGCATTTGAAACAAAAATTCATTTCCAGCTCTTTTTGCTATATCTCCTGTACAACTTTCTTCGGTTCCTAAAACTGCAAAGTTAACATTTGCTTTATTTAAAATTTTAACGAAAGCTCTTGTGATTTTTTTTGCTCTGTCATCGAAACTACCAGCAGAACCTACCCAAAATAAAATTTCAGGTTGTTTTCCTTCGGCCATCATTTGGGCCATTGTTGGTACAATTAAATTTTCTGACATATTATATACTATTTAAGATAGTTAATGTAAAATTATTCGTTTACCCAATTTAAACGATCCATTTGATTATAAGGCCAAGGCGCACCATTGTTTTCTATATTACTCATCATATTGTTTAGTTCCATTGGGGCTGCACTTTGTTCCATTACTAAGTAACGACGCATATCGATAATAATTGATAGCGGACTAATATTGATAGGACATTCTTCCACACAAGCATTACAAGTTGTACAAGCCCATAATTCTTCTGTAGTAATGTAATCGTTTAATAATGATTTTCCATCATCAACAAATACACCTTTATTTAAATCGATATTTCTTCCTACTTCCTCTAAACGATCACGCGTATCCATCATAATCTTACGAGGTGATAATTTTTTACCTGTTTGGTTCGCTGGACATGATGAAGTACAACGACCACATTCGGTACAGCTGTAAGCGTTTAATAACTGCACCCAATTTAAATCTTGAACATCAGAAGCACCAAACTTTGCTGGTACAGCATCAGGATTGGCTGGTGCTGCAAACGGATCAGCATTTGGATCCATCATTAATTTAACTTCGTTAGTAACACTTTCTAAATTATTTAATTTCCCTTTCGCATTCAAATCTGCAAAGTATGTGTTTGGGAAAGCTAATAAAATGTGTAAATGTTTAGAGAAATACAAATAGTTTAAGAAAACTAAGATTCCTGCAATGTGAAACCACCAAGCAGTTCTTTCAATAAGTACAACTGAACCTTCACTCATACCATTGAAAATTGGAGCAATAAATTGAGAAATTGGGAAACTTCCTGCTTGATTATAATGACCTATTCCTAAGTTTTGCAAATGGAAATCAGCTGCATTCATTACTAAGAATAACGTCATTAAAACTACTTCAAAATATAGAATATAGTTGGCGTCATTTCTAGGTTTACCATCTAAATCAGAACTAGCGAAACGACCTAATTTGGTAACATTTCTTCTAATCCAGAATATAATTACAGCTACTAATACTAAGAAAGCAAGAATTTCGAATGATCCAATTAACACATCATAAAATCTTCCCATGAAAGACAAAACACGATGCGTTCCGAAAAGTCCATCAATAATAATTTCAATTACTTCGATGTTGATAATTACGAATCCTACGTATACTATAATGTGTAAAAATCCTGCAACAGGACGCTTTACCATTTTAGATTGTCCTAAGGCAACCATCGTCATATTCTTCCAACGTTCAGAAGAATTATCAGTACGATCTATATCGTGACCTAATTTAATGTTACGAATTAGTTTTTTTACATTGATTGTAAAATAACCTACACCTGCTGCTAAAAGCAATGCGAAGAAAATATTATCTAAAAATTGCATCGTATAAAATTTACTTTTTGATTGTATCGTTAACTGGAGCTACATAAGGTTTGTTTTTCTTTCCAAAAAGAGAAACATTTACATAACGTGTTGGATTTAAGCGAAGATCTTGTAATAACAACTCTAATTCTTTAGACGTATTAGTGAAATTAGTATACATAGCATCATCTTTCATCAATTTACCCATAGTACCTTTACCACTATTGATATCGGCCATGATTTTATCTACACTTACCAATGTTTTTTCTAAGTTTTTAACGGTTTGACCCAAGTTTGCTTTTGCAAGTGAGTCAGACATTTTAGAAAAATCTGCAGTAGTTTTATCTAAATTAGTCATTGTAGAATTGATTTTCGATTTGTTATCGGCAATCATTTCATTGATGTTTTTTGAAGCAACACTAAATTCAGAAAGTGTTTTGTTTAACTCTGCAATACTACTTTTGAGATTTTGTTTTGTTTTTTCGTCTAATATATCGTTTACATTAGAAAATAAAACATCTGCATTATCTAATAACTTTTGAACTTTGTATTGGAGCGGCTCTAATTGTTGCGCTAAAGCATCTGTTAAACCTAACTTACTACTTGCTGTTAAATAATCTCCTGATTTAATAAAATTTTTATCTTGAAAATTAGGTTTAATAGCAATTTGTCTTCCACCTACTAAACCAGAATCATAAATTTCAGCAACACTCGATTTGGCAATTGGAAAATCGGTAGTAATTTGCATTTCTACTAATAATTTTCCATCAGGCTGGATGGTAATTGAGTTTACCTTACCAATTGCTAATCCGTTTAAAGTTACTGGAGCAGAATTAACAAGTCCTGCTACATTGTCATACACAACATAAACTCTTGTACTGCTATCAAATAAGTCTTTTCCTTTTAAAAAATTATATCCCCAAATGAATAATAATATTGATACAATAACGAGGACGGCGGTTTTGATTTCTCTTGTTAGTTTCAAAGCTTAATAATTTTTAACAAAAATAAACTTTTATTTTATTTTATTGCATCGGTTACGCTTATTTTTATTCCATCTTTATAAGCTACAATAAAGGCTGTAGAATATCCTTTTTGCTTGGCCTCCTCCAATTTTTGCTTAGCAGCATCGTAATTTTTTTCGGATGCAAAAAAGTATTTATGTAAACTTCCCGTAGATTCAACAGAAATTGGACTTAATCCTTTAAAGTTTGAAGGAGTTGTTGCTAATTCTTTAGTACTTGCAGAAATTTGGATTTTAAAAATAATTCCTTTCTCGGTAACTATTTCTTTTGCTTTAACTGGAACCTCTTTTTTAGGAGTGTCTTTAACTATTGTTTCCTCCTTCTTATCCACAACTTTTACCTCTTCTTTATCGTTATCATTTTTAGAAGGATTAAAAAATTCATTTTTATAATCTAAAATAGCACTAGAAATAGCTTCAGCTAGTTTATCTTGACCTTCTTCTGAATTTAAAAATGCTCCTTCTTCTTTATTTGAAACGAATCCCATTTCAATCAAAACCCTCGGCATTGTAATTTGTCGTAATACTAAGAATCCTGCTTGTTTTACACCTCTATTTTTATTGTCGGTTTTCTTAGTAAAAAATTCCTGAACTCTTCCTGCTAATTCGATACTTTGATCTAGATGTTCTTCTTGAAGTATTGAAATTCCAATTACGGATTCTGGAGAATTTGGGTCGAAACCATCATATTTTATTTTATAATCGGTTTCCAAAGTAACTACTTCATTTTCATTTTTTGCTACTTCTAAATTGGAAGCATTACGAGTAATACCCATAACATACGTTTCATTTCCTGAAGCCGCTTGATTTTTATTAGCATTACAATGCATAGAAACAAAAATGCTCCCTTTAGACTTGTTGGCAATATTAGCACGTTGCTGTAATTCGATAAAAACATCTGATTTACGTGTATATACCACATCAATTTGAGGATCTTTTTCTAAAATAGCGCCAACTCGTAACACAGTTTGTAAAGCAATATTTTTTTCAATATTACCATGATACACTGCTCCATAATCTTTTCCACCGTGACCCGCATCTAAAACTACTTTAAATTTTTGGTTTTGACCGAATACTGGAAAAACACACATTGCAATCACTACAAAAACGATTCTCTTTAACATATGCAATTGATTATTAATTCTTAAAAGTTACAATATAAGCAGAAGTATATCCTTTTTTCTTAGCTTCATTTAATTTTTTCTTACAAGCGTTATAATCTGTTTCTTCACCATAAAAATACTTGTATAGTTTGTTTTCTTTTTCAAAAGTAATTCCTTTTAAACCTTTAAAATTAGAAGGTTTTGTTTCCAATTTTTTTGTTCCTGCTGAAATTTGAACTTTGTAATAGGTTTTGTTTGATTTAGAATTACTCTTTTCTGTTGTAACTCTTTCTGAATCTGAACTTGTCTTAGTAGAAGTTGATCCTTTTGGTACCACAACAGTTTCCATTTCTGTCACTTCTCCTCCACTGAAAAAATCATTTTTGTAAGCCAAAATAGCATTAGAAATAGATTCTGACATTTCTTCTTTTCCGCTTTCAGAACTCAAATATTTAGCTTCATCAGGATGTGAAACAAAACCTAATTCTACTAAAACACCAGGCATAACTGTAGCATCTAAAACCCACAGAGGTTGTTGATGAACTCCTTTATCTTTTCTTTTTAATTCATTTCGAAATTGATTTTGAATTAAAGTTGCTAATTCAATACTCTGCAGCAATGACTCTTCTTGTATGATTTTTAAACCAATTAATGTTTCGGGATTATTGGGATCAAAACCTTTATATTTCGTTTTATAATCTGTTTCTTGAAAAATTACTGCGTTTTCTGTCTTTGCAATTTCCAAATTGGTTCCGGTTCTCGACATTCCCATTACCAAAGTCATTGCTCCTGATGGATTTCCTGTTTTAACCGAATTGCAATGAACGGAAACAAATAAATTAGCTTTTGCTTTATTTGCGATGTTAGCACGTTCTCTTAATTCTATGAAAACATCCGTTTTTCTAGTATATACAACTTCAACATCTTTATTTTTCTCTAAAATTTTTCCAATTTTAAGCACAACATCAAGTGCTACATCTTTTTCTTGTACCCCATTTTTTACAGCTCCTGGATCTTTTCCTCCATGACCGGCATCTAAAACCACTTTAAATTTAGCATTATTTTGACTAAATCCAAAGGTGATAGATAAAAGTAAAACCCATAAAAACAGCTTTTTAGTATTTTTTTTTGATGGCATAAAACAAATGATAGGTATTATAAGTTATAATTTTATTAAAACATTATTTTTGCAAAAAAATATATGTAAGTTTGACACTTCAAAAAGTGAGCCAAATTTTTACAAAAATACTATTAAAAGCATTGCATACAAAGTTATTTCATATCGTTTTTTCAGTAATTTTTCTAACACTAGGAACCACTTCTGTTTTTTCTCAAGAAAATCCGATTCCAAGTACCATTACACTCACAAAAACTGATTTAGTAAAAGTTAAAGATTCTACAGCTATTGACAGCACTAAAAAGAATAAACCATTTTTAGAAGGCGTCGTTAATATGAAAGCGAAAGAATACGAAAAACTTGATCAAAAGAAAAAAACAGTAACCCTACACGACGAAGCCGAAATTTATTATACCGATTTTGAACTTAAAGCTGGTAAAATAGTTTTAGACTATGAAAAAAACCTAGTCTATGCAGGACGATTAAAAGATTCGGCTGGAAATTATATTCAGCGTCCCGTTTTTAAACAAGGGGAAAATATTATTGAACCAGATTCGATTATTTTCCATACCAAATCAAAACGAGCAAAAGTTTGGAACTCAAGAACGAAGCAAGGAGAATTATTCATAAAAGCTGAAATTTCTAAAAAAGAAAACGATTCCGTTTACTTTATGAAGAATGCTCGCATGACCACTTCAAAAAATATTGATGATCCTGAATATTATTTTTTAGTTAGAAAAGTAAAATTTGTTCCTAAGAAAAAAGTAGTAGCTGGATTAACCAATATGGTAATTATGGATGTTCCTACTCCAATAGGTTTACCCTTTGCTTATTTTCCAATGACAGATAAAAGTTTATCTGGATTTATTATGCCAACTCCTGGACAAAATAATAGACAAGGATATTTCCTTCAAAATGGGGGTTATTATTTTGCTTTGAGTGATTATTATGACTTAGCTATTTTGGGAGATTATTACACTAATGGAAGTTATGGTTTACGAGCCGAAAGTAGTTATGCAAAACGATACAAATTTAATGGACGCTTAAATTTTAGATTTGAAAACAATATCATCAGTGAGCGAGGATTTCCTGACTATGTAAAATCAAAACAATACAATATTCAGTGGTCGCATACACAAGACACGAAAGCTTCTGCTGATTCCAGATTTTCTGCCTCTGTAAACTTAGGAAGTAGTCAGTATTTTAGGCAATCTATAAATATGAACAATGTAGGTTCTAGTTTAAACAATAACCTAAGTTCATCGGTATCCTTTTCTAAAACATTTAGAACAATACCTCAAGTTAACATGTCTGTTTCTGCGACACATTCGCAAAATACAAATACAGGAATTATAAATATGACATTACCTACTTTTCAAGGTAGTGTAGATCGTATTTATCCATTTGCACCAAAAGATGGAATAAAAAAAGGGATCATAAAGAACATCAATCTTCAATATAATTTAAGAGGTGAAAACAGAATTCAAACTAACGATTCTTTGTTTTTTACTTCTCAAATGTTTAGAGATGCTAAATCAGGATTACAACATTCCATTCCAATTAACACCAACTTCAAGATTTTTAAATATTTTAGTGTTTCTGCAGGAACAACTTACAATGAAGTTTGGGTTATGAATACCATTAAAAAGAGTTTTAACTCAATAGAAAACCAAGTTGTAGTTAAAGATGTTAATGGATTTGAAACGTATAGAACATATAACTTTTCAGCGGGAATTGGAACCACAATTTATGGAACCTTCAATTTTGGAGAAGATAAAAAAATTCAAGCTATTCGTCATGTAATGCGTCCCAATGTTAGCTATGGTTATACCCCAAATTTCAATCAGTATTTTGAGAAATATGCCTTAGATGCTACTGGGATTAATTTTGGAGATTATACAAAATTTGAAGGAGGAATTTTTGGAGCTCCCTCTAATAATTTTTCAAATCGAATGAATTTTTCGGTAAGTAATACATTTGAAGCCAAAGTAAGAGATAAAGAAAGTAAAAAAGGAGAAGCTAAAAAAGTAATGCTTTTGAACAATCTTAATTTTGCAGTAGGTTATGACATTGCTGCCGATTCTTTAAAATGGTCTGAAATATCAGTATCAGGAGGAACACAACTTTTTAAGCAAAAAATGAATGTTAACTTCGCTGCCATACTAGATGCTTTTGCCATTGATAATTCAGGTAGAAGAATTGATAAATTAAACATTGATAATGGTGGTAGTTTATTGCGTTTACCTAGAGCTAATATGACGATTAACTATAATTTCTCAAGTAGTGATAACAATTCAAAAAGTAAAGAATCGCAACAAAACCTACAAAACGGAGGAACAGGCGATGATTTGTTTGGAAGAAGTACCGATTTAAGTGATTCTCGTCAAAGTTTATTTAACAAGGATAAAGAAAAAGATAATAAAAATTTAGAATGGTACAGTTATAAAATTCCTTGGGATTTAAGATTGGCGTATTCTGTAACTTACAATAATTCTAACAGACAAAATGAAATTCAATCTCATTCTGTTATGGCTTCAGGAAATTTCGAATTAGCGCCAAGATGGAAAGTAGGTTTCTCATCGGGTTATGATTTCAAACAAAAAGGAGTAACTTTTACGCAACTACGTTTTGAAAGAGATTTAGAAAGTTGGAGAATGAGTTTTAACTGGGTACCTTTTGGAACCAATACCTATTGGGGATTCTTCATCGGAATTTCTTCTTCTATATTTAGTGATATTAAATACGAAAAACGTCAATTACCAGACCGAGTATTCAGATAATATATAACAACATGAAAAAAATCATTTATACCGACAAAGCACCTGCTCCTATTGGGCCTTATAACCAAGCGGTTTTAGTTGGCAACACTTTGTATACTTCAGGACAAATTGCATTAAACCCAGCTACTATGGAGTTGGTTTTAAACGATATTGAAACCGAAACCAAACAAGTAATGGAAAACATGAAAGCTGTTTTAGCTGCAGCCGACATGACATTTGAAAACGTAATTAAAACCACTATTTTCATTATGAATATGGGTGATTTCACAAGAATCAACGCTGTTTATGGAAGCTATTTCGACGAAGCTACAGCACCAGCAAGAGAAACGGTACAAGTAGCGTGTTTACCAAAAAACGTAAATATTGAAATCTCAATGATAGCAGTAAAATAAATTTGCTAGACATTATAATATGAAATCCTCACAATTTTTGTGGGGATTTTTTTATGTTTAGTAAAAAGTGTTGACTTTATTATTATATTTGATAGCTACAAGTAAGCTTAAAATACGATGAGCGTATCAAACCAAATTATAAAAAAAATCAAAGAATTAAAAAAAGATAATTCTCTCGGAAGTTATTTGCATATTAAAAACATACTTTTCAATCAATTTATTCCTGTTTTTTGTACAGAAGTACGCCCTTATAAAATCATACGATATAGAAAGCATAATGAAGATAATCGCAATGATTTGTTCAATACTTCAGAAGATTTGAGCTATCGAAAAGACATTTTAAATATTTCGAATTTTGGAAGAGCAAATGAACCCGGACAAGGTTTCTTCTATTGTAATGATAATAAAAATCAAGACACAGGAATTTCAGAAATAGTTTCTGTTTTACGAGGAAATCATGATTCTGAAGAAGAAGTTCTTACTATTGGAGCGTGGAATTTAATGCAAAGTCTTAAACTTGCAATAATTCTTCCTTTAAAATCAAGTTTCTTAAGCCAAGAGGATTTAAAAAACATGGAAAAATTTTATAGCCAAATTGCTGAAGGAAATGAGTTAGAAGAAATAAAAAAATTAGTAAATTTTATCGCTGAAGAATATTATCTTGACATTGATAAAGATAATTCGAATTATAAAATTACTGCAGCTTTTTCAAACTACGTGAGAAACGTTTTCCCCGAAATAGATGGGATTATGTATTCAAGCATAAAATCTGAACATACAGGAATAAATATTGTTTTGTGGCCGGAAATAGTTGATAGTAAATTAGAGTTTGCTGCAGCTAGAAAAACTGTTTTCAAAAAAACTCAAGAGAAAACTTTTGTTGAAGAAGTAATAGCGGAAAGTAAAATGTATGATACAAAAAGTGACATAATTACTTGGTAGCAAAAAGCTAGCTGCTAATAGCGGTTTCACGCAATTTTTAGTTTTTATTTTTATGCATTTACGAAAAACGTTTATCCGGTAACATGGAATTTCATTCCGTACCGACAAAATAAATAACCATTAAACTTCATCCAAACCCAATAACAACAACTGCGCTGTAGCTTCATTAGTTGCTAAAGGTACATTGTGAACATCACAAATACGAATAAGCATGTTAATATCCGCTTCATGAGCGTGGCTGGAATTTGGGTCTTTGAAAAATAATACCATTTTGGTTTTTCCTTCTGCTACACGTGCTGCAATTTGAGCGTCGCCACCTAGAGGTCCTGAAAGCATTTTCTTTACTTTAAAACCAGCTGCTTCTGCCCTTCCACCAGTGGTTCCGGTGGCAATGATTTTTATTTTTTCTTTCGATAAAATGGTTTTGTTCTTATTTAAAAACTGCACCATATCGGCTTTTTTTCCGTCGTGTGCTATAATGGCTATTTCCATGAGTAACTAATTTCCTTACAAAGATAAAAAGAAAAAATCCCAATTCAATTGCTGTTGATTTGAGATTTTGACTACTTTAAATTTATTTTTATTTGTTTAAAATGTGATATTCAATTAAACCATCGATTGGTCTACGTAGCACATTTCCTATTGTAATTCCGCGTTTTTCTAGAACTTCTGTTAATTCGTCTTTTAAATAAAACGCAATCGAGCCAATAAAATGAACGGGAACTTCTTTGCAATTTTCGAACTGTTCTACATAGTTTTCTACGAAACATTCCATTTCTCTTTGAATGAATTTTTGACAGAATTCGGTGTCTTTATGTTTAATTAAAAACTTCGCAAAGGTTGCTAAATAAGCATTAGGATTCGGTTCTTTGTATAAATTGTGTTTGATATAATCAGCATCTACATTGTATTCTTCTTCAAATTCTTTGGCCAATTCTTTCGGCATTTTGTTGAAGTAATAGGCACGAATTAAATGACGTCCAAAACGATTCCCTGAACAATCATCCATGGCAATATAACCCAACGATTGTACTTTTTGATGTAACACTTTTCCATCAAAATAAGAACAATTTGAACCAGTTCCTAAAATACAAACAATCGCTTTTTCATCTTTTGGAGTTGTTGCATAAACCGCAGCATAGGTATCCTCATGAACTACAACAGTGGCATTTGTAAAATACTCTTTAAAAACTAAGGTTAGAAAATTTTTCATTCGATCAGTACCACAACCCGCTCCGTAGAAGAACAAGTGTGTAGCTTTGTCTTTATTGTACGAAATATCAAATCTATCGTTTAAACGATTGATAATTTCTTCTTTGTCTAGTACTTCAGGATTTAATCCTAGAGTTTGCGTAGTGAATAATACTTTTCCGTTATCATCAATTGCAATCCAATCGGCTTTAGTAGAACCACTGTCAACAAGTAATTTCATTTGGTTGGTGTTAGTTTAGTTTTGGAAACAAAAAATCCCGCACACAAATGTAACGGGATTTTTTAAAAGAACTATTATTTTAAACCAGCAACATGTACTGATAAATCAATTAATTTACTTGAATAACCATATTCATTATCATACCAAGACACCAATTTAAAGAAAGTTGAGTTTAATCCGATTCCGGCTTTAGCATCTACCACAGAAGTTCTGGAATCGCCCACAAAATCTTGAGAAACCACATCATCTTCTGTAAATCCTAAGATACCTTTCATTGAAGTTTCGGAAGCATTTTTAAGTACTTTCATGATTTCTTCGTAAGTCGTTTCTTTTGCTAATTTTACGGTTAAATCAACTACAGAAACATCAACTGTTGGTACACGGAAAGACATTCCTGTCAATTTTCCGTTTAATGCTGGAATCACTTTTCCAACGGCTTTTGCAGCTCCAGTTGAAGATGGAATAATGTTAACACTAGCAGCACGACCGCCTCTCCAATCTTTCTTAGAAGGACCATCTGCTACCATTTGTGTAGCCGTTGATGAGTGAACTGTTGTCATTAATCCTTCAACAATTCCGAAATTATCATGAATTACTTTTGCTAATGGTGCTAAACAGTTTGTTGTACAAGATGCATTAGAAACAATAGTATCTGTAGCTTTTGCTTCGGTGTGATTTACTCCCATAACAAACATTGGTGCATCTGCCGAAGGAGAAGAAATTACTACTTTTTTCGCACCACCATCAATATGAGCTTGAGCGGTTTCTAATGTGGTGAAAATTCCTGTACATTCAGCAACAACATCTACATCAATATCTTTGTCATCCCATTTGATTAATTTTGGATCTTTTTCTGCTGTAACTCTAATAAATTTATCGTTTACATATAATTTTCCATCTTTTACTTCCACTTTTCCATTAAAACGACCGTGAACTGAATCGTATTTTAATAAATAAGCTAAATGATTAACTTCTAATAAATCGTTAATGGCTACTACTTCTACATTATCTCTATTGAACGTTTCTCTAAATACAATTCTTCCGATTCTACCGAATCCGTTAATTCCTAATTTTACTTTTGACATTTTCTTTTCTTTAATTTACTATTTTGTTATGATGATACGATATCGGATACTTTTACCAATTCCATATCGATTTCACTTTGTCCTTTAATGGCTTGCTCTAATGGTGTAAGCATAATCTTATCTTGATTTAATCCTACCATATAATTTGATTTTCCTTCTAACAAGGTTTCAACTGCTTTAACTCCCAATCGTGAAGCTAAAACGCGATCAAAACAAGAGGGAGAACCACCACGTTGCATGTGTCCTAAAACCGAAACACGAACGTCATATTCTGGCATATTTTCTTCGATGAAATCTTTTAATTCGAAAACATTTTTACCAATTTTATCTCCTTCAGAAACTACGACAATACTTGAAGTTTTTCCTGAACCTTTACTTCGTTTTAAAGATTCTAGTAATCGGTCTAAACCAAAATCTTCTTCAGGGATTAGAATTTCTTCTGCTCCTGCTCCAATTCCTGCATTTAAGGCAATATGACCTGCATCTCTTCCCATTACTTCTACGAAGAATAATCGGTTGTGTGAGTTTGCGGTATCTCTAATTTTATCGATAGCGTCAATTACAGTATTTAGAGCGGTGTCGTATCCTAAAGTGTGACTTGTACCAAAAATATCGTTATCAATAGTTCCTGGAATTCCAATCACAGGAAATCCATATTCACTGTTGAAGATTTCGGCTCCTGTAAAACTTCCATCACCACCAATTACTACAAATGAATCAATTCCAGCTGCTACTAAATTGTCGTATGCTTTTTTTCTTCCTTCTGTAGTTCGAAAATCTGCCGAACGAGCCGATTTTAAAATTGTACCTCCTTTATTGATAATATTTTTTACATCACGAGGTCCCATTTCTTTGAAGTCTCCTTCAATCATACCTTGGTATCCTCTGTAAATACCAACACACTCTATATTATAATAAGCACAAGCTCTAACTACTGCACGAATGGCAGCATTCATACCAGGAGAATCTCCACCTGAAGTTAAAACACCTACTTTTTTAATCTTTGTCGACATATTATTTTTGATTGTTTATGTAAAGTTATAAAACGAAAAATTAAAAAACAGTGGTTCTTGCAAACTATTTGGTTATAGTTACAAATTCAAACGTTTTCGTTAATAACTTTTTGATTTTTCTACTAAAAAATAACGAATTAATCGATTTCTGGAACTTTTACAGGCTCCTCTTTTACAGCTTCTGTCGATTTTACTTTTCGTTGATTAATAAACTCTATAAATTCAGGTGGAAATTCTGAATCTGGTAATTCATCTTGTGATTTTGATGTATCGTTTTTCTTTTTGTTTTTGTTGAATATCTTTTGCATCATTTCTTTAAATGTATTGAATTCAACATTATAAGTTATTCCTAAACCTTGAGTATATCCAATTCCTTCACCTACATAATTGATATCGTTTTCACGATTAAATACGTGTGCTTTTAGTGAACCGTCTTCGTTTATTTGTATTAACACTTCTAAATTACCCACAATTACCGATTCTGTAACTCCACCAACAGGAACCCCAACTTTTCCGTTTATCGAAATACGGTCATTAATTCGGGTATTCATTGTTACACCTACTCGATCTGAAATCTCTGTTAGCTTATTTCCTTGTGAATAATCTAAACCTAATTGTAAATTACTATCACTATCTGCAAATAAGCCGTTGATAATAGAACTTGCTCCTTCAATTAATGAACCATAAGCTGCATTTCCTGTTGATTCTGCAGTTACAAAAGAACCCGTTGCCATTAAAGCAAAAGCCTGTGTTTGTCTTGTGTCTTTGTCCTGTAATTTATAATCAATTTCACTTTTTAATACCGAACTTACCGTTGGGAAATCAATGTTAAAATCAGGCTGTGGGTTACTTAAATTTCCGTTTAGTAAAATGGTTACATTAGTATCCACTTTTCTATTGAAAGAAGCGCTCTCAACTAAAACAGCTGGATTTGCCATTGTTTTGTAGGTTGCTTTTAAATCTAAAACCGCATCCATAGGCTGACCATCCCAACGAATTGTTCCTCCTTTTTCTACACTAAATTTTTTATCAATAATTCCTCCATATTTAAAATTATATTGCCCTTCTTGAACAATAAAATCGCCAAACATTTCAAATTTACCAAGTGTATTTATATTCATTTGCATTGAACCTACTCCCGTTCCTTTCATGGCATGACCTGTTTCACGGTTTAGAATAATCTCAATGTCGGCATCAGTGTCAATATCAAAATTGAAATCAAGTTCTAATCCTTGATATCTATTTTCTTTTGCAATTTTACCCAAGAGAGATTTTTTATATTCTTCCACCGTCATAAAGTTAATAAAGGAATTGTTTCCTAAATCTTCTTCATCGTTTACCGGAATTTTTATAGAAGTTCCTTTTTCAGATTCACCTGCTACTTTAATATTTAAATTATCTACAGAACCCGTTATACTAGCTTTTCCTTTCACAAAAGCTGTTCCGTAATAATAGGCATCTTCTGAATCTTTAGTGTCTAATGCTAAAATATTATCCGAAATCAAATGCAAATCGAGTTCCCAATCGCCAAGATTTTCATGACGGATAGTTCCATCAATTACTCCTTTTGTTTTGTATTTGGTATCGGTTACTTCAATTTTTCGAAGACTAAATTGATGCTCTGTTAAATCAACAATGGCATTTTTTTCAAAAGCATAATCTACATTCAAATACGGAACACGCATTCCTGCATCATTAAGATAGAGTCGTCCATCCATTTCAGGTTGGGTTAATGAACCACCAATGGTAGTTCTACCCGTGGCATTTCCTCTAACATCAGACAAGACGCTTCCCAATAACGAACCAAATGGAGCTAAATTGAATTTTTCAAAACCAGCAACTAAATCTAAACTTGATTGTTGTCCAACAAAATTTACATTTCCATCCAAGAAAAAGTGCTCTTGCCCCTCTTGTTTTAAACTAGAATTCACTTTAAACTGATTGAAATTTTCATTTCCTTCTATTTTAAAGTCTAAATCACCCAATAAAAACTGATTGATTTTTAAACTATCAATGGTTAAGTTTGAAATAGGCTCATACTTATTTCTATCTTGTTTATAGGTAATATTTCCGTTGATTTTTCCGCCAAATGATAAACTATCTAATGCAGGCGTTACCTTATTCAAATCTACATCATCAAAGGACAATTTGAAATCTTTGTAGGTAGAATCGCGCATGGTCCCAAAAAAATCAATCTTTTGATTGTTATGAGATAACGTTAACTTTTGAAAATCGAAATCTTTAAACTTTTTATCGAATACAATTTTATTGTCTTCTGTTTCTTGTTCGTTAATAAACCAAAGGTATTCTTTGAATTTAATCTCTGATTTTTTAAATCCAACTATAGATTGCTTATCTTTATTTATAGTGTGATACAAGTTCAAATCATAAATATCTTCACTTTTTGGTCCACCTTTAAATTCAGAACGAACAAATAATGTATCGTTTAAAGTAACGTTAATCAAGTTAAAATCAGCAATTTTATACTTGCCATTTTTAATTGAATCGACTGTTATGTAGGCATTATATAATGGATTTTTATTGTCGATTTCAATATTTACATTTTCAATAGTGTTTTCATATGCAATGATATTTGGTGAAGTAAAATCGAATACAAATTTTCCTTCATCACCACTTATTTTCCCTTTAGCTTTTGTGTTTTCGGATATTTTGACATCTGGAATAAAAACTTCTACAATTTTATCATAGATAGTTAAGTCAAAATTTATGAACTGCCCTTTTTCTAATTTATTTGGAGAATAATTGGCATACAAACTTCCCAGTGCATTTTCGACCATTTTTTGCACTTGGTTTACTTTGTATTTCCCTACAATTTGACCTGTAATAATATCTGGAGAATTAATTTCAATAGTTCTAACTCGTTCCGCATCAAAAGAAGATGTTATTTCAAAATCATCAAAAAAGTACGAATCTTTACTGTTTTGGTACGAAACGTTATTAATTTTTAAAACTCCCGCCAAATCATCAATCGAATTTCCATCTGCTTTGAAATCGATAGTACCTTTAAAAATAGATATAGAATCTGTTTTATAGAAATTTAAGATATGTAAATCAGCATAGTCAATTTGGGCTTTAAAATCGTAGTTTTTAGCTTTCAAACTCAAATCGATAGTTCCATCAAAATCCATTTTTAAATTGGGATCATTACTATTGAAATATCCTTTGTAATAAGGCATTTTCATACTTCCATCAACCGTAATGTTTTGATAATTATATCCGTTATAATAAAACTTATCAATTTTTCCTTTGATAGCTGTATTCAACAATTTTTGCGTGAATCCTTTACCATCAACATCTAAATCTAAGGTAGTTTTTCCAATGTCGTTTTGACTTAAAAGTGTTCCTAAATCAAAAGCATCTAACTTAATATTTCCTTGATACGAAGCATTATCAATATTATTGATGTTTTGCATCGCTAAATTACCTTCTAAATAACCCAATTGTGATAACATCGAAACATCGGCGTTGATGTATTTTTGAGTTAATTCTACAGCACCAGATATATTTACATTTCCTAATTTAGCCAAAACCGATGGTAAATTATTACCTAAAATTCGAGGTAAAATCGATTTTAAATCTTCGTAATTGGAAGTAATTCGATCAAAGTTTCCTTTCATGTAAAACTCTTGATTTCCTTTTCCAAAAAGATTTCTAAAATTGGCAGTTCCAATAATTTCGGATTGATTCTTATCTACTAATTTTAAATTATAAGTCGTGAAATTATTCAATGTTCCAATCAAATGCGTATCGACGTAGAAGACATTGTTTTTTCCGAATTCATTGTAGAAATAATTCAAATCGTTTGAAGCAATTGTAGCTTTATCAAACTGAACATCAAAAATAACTTTGTTATTAAAATCTGAAAAATCTTTTCTTTTATACTTCAACTCTACTCTACCTTTCATTTCAGATAAAGGCGTTTTCATTGCTAGATGTTCTAACAAAATATTTTTCTTGGTATACGTAAAATCAGCCGTAATATTTTCGACTAACAATCCGCGATGATCTTTGAAAGATAGCTTGTCTATAAACGTATAAACATTGGGACCTTTGATAAAGAAATCTTCGATTTTACCATTTAATTGCGTAAAATCAAGCATTTTTGGTGTTTGAAGATTGTAATCGATGTATTGAAAACGGCTGTTATAAACCGTCATCTTATTTGCTTTCATTCTAAATCTTCCCGAAGAAGGAGAACCATCATCAAAAGCTTCAATGAATTTATCTAAGTTGGTATAATCTTCGTTTTTGTAATTTACAATTCTAACATCCATTCCATGCAAAACCACATCTTTCAAATAAGGATGACCCGGATCGTAAATTTTCTTAAAACTTAAAATAGAAGTATTTAATTTTTTGATGTAAAACAACGTATCTTGATGATGATCTAGAACTAAAACATCTCCAAGTTTTACACTTCCGAAAGGCGTAATGGCAACTTTTCCTATTGCAATGTTAGTTCCGAAAGACTTATTTAAACTATCAGTCGCGTATTTTCCTAAAGCAGTTTGCACAAAAGGTAACGACAAAAGAATACCCAATAATAGAAACAGCAATAAAATTGCGATTAGGGAACGAAATAGTATTTTTTTAAATTTTTTGATACGTTCTTTTGTTTTAAATTTGCTACCAATTATTTAACTGGGTGTATAATCCAACAAAAATAAGGAAATTTGTAAGATAATTACAATATCCCTATTCCAAATTTCATGCCTAAAATGTCAGAAAGAAAAATATATACTTTAGCTATCGAAAGTTCGTGTGATGATACGTCCGCAGCCGTACTTTGTAATGATGTTGTTTTATCCAATATTGTGGCACGACAAGCGATTCACGAAGAATATGGTGGCGTAGTTCCAGAATTAGCTTCGAGAGCGCACCAACAAAACATTGTTCCGGTTGTAGATGTTGCCATTAAAAAGGCTGGAATTACCAAAAACGACTTAAATTGTATCGCTTTCACACAAGGTCCAGGATTGATGGGTTCGCTATTAGTTGGAGGTTCTTTTGCAAAATCGATGAGTATGGCTTTGGATATTCCGTTGGTAGCGGTAAATCACATGAAAGCGCATATTTTAGCGCATTTTATTGATGAAGAAGGTTTTGATAAACCTACTTTTCCTTTTTTGGCGTTGACGATTTCGGGCGGACATACGCAAATTGTGAAAGTGAATAGTTTTTTTGATTTGGAAATTATTGGAGAAACTACTGATGATGCGGTGGGCGAAGCTTTTGATAAATCGGCTAAGATTTTGGGACTTCCTTATCCTGGTGGCCCTTTAATTGATAAATTTGCAAAAGAAGGAAATCCGAAAGCGTTTCCGTTTACCAAACCAAAAGTAGATGGTTTGAATTTTAGTTTTAGTGGTTTAAAAACCCAAATTCTATATTTCATCCAAAAAAATGTAGCGCTTAATCCCAATTTTATCGAAGAAAACAAAGCGGACATTTGCGCTTCTATACAATATACCATTATCAATATTTTAATGGATAAATTGAAATTAGCTGTTGCTGAAACTGGAATTAACCAAATTGCGATTGGTGGAGGCGTTTCTGCAAATTCAGGAATTCGAACTACATTAAAAGAAGCAGAAAAAAAATACGATTGGAAATCTTACATTCCAAAATTTGAATACACAACTGATAATGCAGCAATGATTGGAATTGTAGGGTATTATAACTTTTTAGAAGAAAATTTCAGTCAAGCTGATGTTACTTCTAAAGCACGAATTGAATTTTAAAACTTATGCAACTATTCTATAATTCCGATATAAAACAAGGTGATATTACTTTCTTTTTCGACAAAGAAGAAAGCAAACACATTGTTAAAGTATTACGCAAAAAAGAAAGTGATAAAATATTTATTACTAACGGATTAGGTTTTTTATTTGAATCTGAAATTACTTTGGCTTCTGAGAAAAAATGTGAAGTAAAAATCACAAAAGAAACCTTTCAAGAACCTGATAAATTTTACACCCATATTGCCGTTGCTCCTACTAAAATGAACGACCGATTGGAATGGTTTTTAGAAAAAGCAACCGAAATTGGCATCCACGAAATCACGCCAATTATTTGTGATCATTCCGAACGAAAAGTATATAAAATTGATCGAGCGGAAAAAATTATTCAAGCCGCAATGAAACAATCGTTACATTATTATATTCCAAAAATCAACGAACCGATTTCACTCACACAATTCGTAAAATCAAATAGCGACGGACAAAAATTCATCGCACATTGTGAAGAAACGGATAAAAAATCGTTTAAAAACGAAGTCAAAAAAGACGAAAAAATCACAATTTTAATTGGACCAGAAGGCGATTTTTCTACAAAAGAAATCAATTTGGCTTGTGAAAATCATTTTATTCCTGTAACTTTGGGAAACACAAGATTACGAACAGAAACCGCTGCTTTAGTTGCTTGTCATACAATTGCATTGATAAATGAATAAAATCAGAGAATATATTATTCCTCTTTTAAATTTAATTTCTGGAAATGTCTATGATAGAAAAGGATTAATTTTCCTTGGAATAATTATGGGCTTAATTTTCTTATATGATTCATTTTCAATTAATCATTTCAATACAAAAATATTATTTGTAATATTTGCCTTTATTTCTTGGACTTTATCACTTCGATATATATTTAAAAAATGAATAAAATTTTAGTCATATTATTATTAGTTTGGAATTTGGGATTTTCCCAAGAAATTGCTGTTGCTAAATATTCTGGTGGTGGCGATTGGTATGCGAATCCTACTTCTTTACCTAATTTGGCTAAATTTTGCAATCAAAACATCAATACTAAAATCAATACTAAAATTGCTGCTGTTGAAGTTGGAAGTTTGGAAATATTCACCTATCCCTTCGTACATATGACAGGTCATGGAAATGTTGTTTTTAGTCCGAATGATGTTATTAATCTTCGCAACTATCTTACTTCGGGAGGATTTTTACATATTGATGATAATTACGGTATGGACGAATTCATCCGAAAAGAAATTAAAAAAATATTTCCTGACAATCCATTAACGGAAATTCCTTCAAATCACATTTTATTTCAAGAACCTTTTACATTTCCAGGCGGATTACCAAAAATACACGAACATGACAATCAAAAACCACAAGCTTTTGGGATTTTCATCGAAGGGCGAATTGTTCTTTTATATACTTATCAAACGGATTTAGGAGATGGTTGGGAAGATCCTGAAGTTCATAACGACCCACAGAATATTAGAGAAAAAGCACTAAAAATGGGTGCTAACATTTTAAACTATGCATTCAAAAATTAATTTTAAAAAAAATTAATTTTTATTAAAATATGCAGAAAAACTACAGCAAATTATTTTTCAATACCTTTTAATTTTGATTTGTTATCTTTTTGAAACGAAAAATTAATGTTACATAATTTTTACAGAAACTTTGATTTACTGTAAAGAAACACAAACATTACATTAAAAAAATAGTAATATCGTTACAAAAATGTTAACTAACCGAATCAACTAACTAAAATGTATTAATTATGAAAAAAGCCCTTTTATCAGCAGTTTCATTACTGTTATTAGTTTCATGTAGTAATGATGAAACCAACTCTTCTACTAATGATTTAGCAGCAACTACAACTCACGAATATCACAGAGGTTGTGCTTCTCATGAAGTTCACGAACAACAATTAAGAGAAAATCCAGAATTAGCTATAAAAATGGCAGAAATTGAAAGATTTACTCAAAATGCAATTGCTAATGGAAGATTAGTTAACGGAAAAATCGAAATTCCTGTTGTTGTCAATGTTTTATATAGAACTACTGCTGAAAATATTTCTTTAACACAAATACAATCTCAAATTGATGTTTTAAATAAAGATTTCAATGCATTAAACAGTGATTTCAATCAAGTCCCATCTGTTTTTTCAGGAGTTAAAGCAAATGTTGGAATTTCATTTGTATTAGATGCTGTTTACAGAAAATCAACAACAAAAAAATCTTGGGGAACTAATGACGCTATGAAAAAATCAACTCAAGGCGGAATGAATCCTACCTCACCAACTACTAAATTAAACTTATGGGTTTGTACAATTGGTGGTGGAATTTTAGGTTATGCACAATTTCCAGGTGGTTCTTCTGCAACTGACGGAGTTGTTATTGATTCTAAATATTTTGGAACTACTGGAACTGCAACAGCTCCATTTAACAAAGGAAGAACTGCTACGCACGAAGTAGGCCACTGGATGAACTTAAGACATATTTGGGGTGATGCTACTTGCGGAAACGATTTAGTAAGCGATACTCCTACTCACAATACAGCTAATTACGGAATGCCTGCATTCCCACACTACTCTACTTGTACAGGAACACCTATTGAAATGACAATGAACTACATGGATTACACAGATGATGCTGGAATGTACATGTTCTCAAACGGACAAAAAAGCAGAATGTTAGCTATTTTTGCCTCTGGAGGATCAAGATTTTCATTTGCTCAACCATAAACCAATGAAACATTTGAGTTAATTAAGAAAACTCACCATTATGTGGTGAGTTTTTTTTATTTTAGCAAAAACAAATTAAATGACTTCAAAAGAATTAAGCTTCGGAATTGTAAGAGCAGTTGGTATTATTGCCGCTATTTCACTTCTGTTATTTTTCTTTTATAAAATTTTAACTGTAATTGTTTATATCATCGTATCGGTTGTTTTTACACTTTTGTTGTATCCGTTCGTACTATTTTTAAGAAGAAAACTTAAATTTAGAAATACATTAGCCGTTGTTACTACATTGATAATGGTAATTCTTTTAATTTCGGGAATCATTTTACTTTTTGTTCCGCTAATTATATCACAAGGTGAAAATTTATCACTTTTGGATATCAAATCACTGGAAAGCAATTACAATAGATTGTTAAATGATGTTACAATTTATCTGAGTTCTCACAATATCGATTTACAACAAATTACTAAAAGTTCTAACTTAACGTCATTTTCAAATTTTGAATTCATTCCTAATTTTTTAAATAACATAGTAAGTACCATTGGAAATATCGGAATGGGTTTAGCATCTGTTTTATTCATTTCTTTTTTCTTGCTTAAAGAAAGAATCGCTTTTGCTACCGCTTTTAAAAATGTTTTACCATTAGATCAAAAAGAAAAAGTTTTAAATTCAGTTGAAAAGATAAACGAAATGCTTTCGAGATATTTCTTAGGACTATTACTTCAATTGTTTATTATTTTAGTTTTATATTTTATTGTTTTTTTAATTTTTGGAGTCGAAAATGCTTTAATAATTGCACTTTTGTGTGCCGTTTTCAACATCGTTCCTTATGTAGGCCCAATTATTGCCACCTTTGTAGCTAGTGTTTTAATCATGATCAGCAGTATTGGAACTGGAGCCGATTTTAGCACAGAAACTTTACCTACGACCATTTATGTTTTAATTGGTATGTTCGTTGTACAATTGATTGATAACAATATCAGTTCGCCTTTAATTTTTTCAAAAAGTACCAATTCGCATCCTTTAGAAATTTTCTTAGTGATTTTGATTGCTGGAATTTTATTTGGTATTACCGGAATGATTATCGCAGTTCCGTTTTATACTTCATTAAAAGTAATAGGAAAAGAATTTTTACCTGAAAATAGAATCATCAAAGCCCTTACCAAAAACTTATAGTTTTGAATTTAGAATCGCTTTTACAAACTGAAATACAAGATTTTATTAATCAAAATCTGAATACTGATAGCTCAAAATTAGCTTTAAAGAAAAATCCATTTCCTGAAGTGAATTATTCGGTTCTCATCAATCAAATTATTGCAAAAAAGAAAGCGAAAGATAAACTCCCAACTTGGTTTTCATCTGAAAATATTATTTATCCAGAGAAAATTTCAATCGAACAAACTTCGTCAGAAACTACGGCTAAGTACAAAGCTTCTTTAGTTTCAGGAGAAAAATTAATCGATTGCACGGGAGGATTTGGTATTGACGATTACTACTTTTCTAAACAATTCCAATCGGTTATTCATTGCGAATTGAATGCCGATTTATCTCAAATCGTAAAACATAATTTCGAAGTTTTAAAAGCCTCAAATATTGAATGTTATCAAGGTGACAGTACAGAAATCTTAGAACAATTTAATGAGAAATTCGATTGCATTTACATCGATCCATCTAGAAGAAATGATGCTAAAGGAAAAGTCTTTATGTTAGCCGATTGTTTGCCAAACGTAGTCGATTTACAGGACTTTTATTATCAATTTACTGATACCCTTTTAATCAAAACCGCTCCTATTTTAGACCTTCACGCGGGTTTATTAGAATTGAAAAATGTATCAGAAATTCACATTGTAGGTGTTGATAATGAGGTAAAAGAATTGCTTTGGAAAATTGAGAAAAATTTCGACGCATCTCCAGAAATTATTGCAGTTAATTTAGAAAAAGAGAAGCAAACAATTACTAAAATTGAAAGTACAAAATCCTATTTTGCTTCTTATAGTTTACCCAAAAAATATCTGTACGAACCCAACGCATCTCTAATGAAATCAGGCGGATTTGAAGCGGTTTCTGAATTGTTTGCTGTTGGAAAGTTGCATCAACATTCGCATTTATATACTTCGGATAAACTTATTGATTTTCCAGGAAGAAAATTTCAAATTGATGCAATTGTTCCGTTTCAGAAAAAAGAAATTTCACAATTTATACAGGGTAAAAAAATGAATGTTTCCACACGAAATTTCCCTATAAAACCTGAAGAAATCAAGAAAAAACACAAAATTACAGATGGTGGAACAGTTTTTGCTTTTTTCACCACGAATATGAATAATGAAAAAATAATTTTACTTTGCACCAAATTATAATCCAAATGAAACACCTTTTATCGCTGCTATTATTACTAACATTAAGTGTTAACGCTCAAAAGAAAGATTGTATTTACGATATCGAAGAAAAAACAGATTCAACTTCATTAAGAGTTTTACCAAGCGTTTTAATGCACGAAAAAATATTTGGAAACACCAATGAATACTTATTCTTTGCGCTTTTAAATGACAACGGAACACCCATGTTAAGCATTCAACAATTACAAAAAAGCAAAGATTTCATTAAGACGAATTGTATTGCTAAAAATTCAAAAATTGTTTTACAATTAATGAATGGCAAAATTATAAACTTAATAAGTTCCGATGAAGAAGCTTGTAGTATTTTAACTTACGATGCGAAAGAACAAGACAATATTAGAGTTTTAGATGGTTATTTTTATTTCACAAAAACCAATTACGAAGAATTAAAAAACAGTCCAATTAGCTTAATGCGCATTCAATTTGCTGGAGAAACAAAAGATTATATTCTAAAAAGCGAATTAAACTCAGAAACGTTAAAAACAACATCGAAACCAGATAGTTATTTTATGGAGTTTTTGAAGTGTGTAGAGTAGCAACATTTTGAGGCTTCATTTCATTGAAGTTATGTCACCATGTATTAATAAACAAAGCATTCCATTCAGCAACAGATTTTCCTCTAGAAAATATAGAAGTAGCCTTTGAATCAAAATGCTATTACCAATAGTATTATTTCTTTTCTGTGCTTACTAATTTTAACTCTCCGTTTAAAGCTTTCCAAATTTCAACAGTTTTATTCGGTTGAGTTATATGTCGTTCAATAAGAATTGGAATTTCATTTTCTAGTTTGTAATAATCTTTATAAAATCGAATATAATTGTCCCAGGATGAAATGATTATCTTTTTTTCATGATCGACTTCAGGATTTATAATTATTTCATAAGCTGTGTTTACTTCGAAAATTTCGGTTTTTTCATTGTATATCCAATATAGATAAGGAAATGGATGTTCAGCAGGAATTGATTTAATAATTCTAAAATCAATATAATTATCGAAATTCATGTCTTCAATTTCCATAATACTTTCATTTCTTATAAATGAATAAAAATAATTTTCGCTTGTTATTATTTCTTGGATATATTCTCCGTTTTTGAACACAATTATTTTACTTATTTTACATTCACTTATTTGACAATCTTTTGTTAAGTAAAATGAAAATTCACCTTTTTTAAATTCTATTATTTCTTGAGAATAGAATTTAATTGAAAGTAAAAAAGTTATTATTAGCAGAGTTTTTTTCATAGTACTGTTAACTAGTCAATAAAACCAAATATACCAAACTTTTAACCAAAACAAAAATATTTCAGGAAACTACCAAAAACAAAAAAGCCTTGCAAATGCAAGGCTTTTTGTGATCGCGCCAGGATTCGAACCTGGGACCTACTCATTAGAAGTGAGTTGCTCTATCCAGCTGAGCTACGCAACCTAAAATTGTTATCGTCGGGGTGGCAGGATTCGAACCTGCGGCCTCCTGCTCCCAAAGCAGGCGCGATAACCGGGCTACGCTACACCCCGCAAAAAAAAACAAAAAAGCGGAGAGACAGGGACTCGAACCCTGGCGACGGTTACCCGTCGACAGATTAGCAATCTGCTCCGTTACCACTCCGGCACCTCTCCTATTATTGTTGTAAGAACTTATCTTTTTTGCGGTTGCAAATGTATATTTTCATTCTTAATTATACAACATTTTCGGGAGTTTTTTTCAATATATTTTTCTAATTTCTAAAAAAACGCTTACAATCAATACAATAGCTTTTTAATAAAAATGAAATCAAATTAGTAATATCAAAATAAAATTCGATTTCAACTTAGAATATCAGCAAAAACCTTGCCTCAATTCGAATAAAAATAGTAAATTCGCAATTCAAATAAAAAACCTTTCTATCATGAATAAAAAAGTAGTTATCGTTTCTGCCGTAAGAACTCCAATTGGAAGTTTTATGGGAGCTTTATCTAGTGTACCTGCTACAAAATTAGGTGCTGCTGCCATCAAAGGCGCTTTAAATAAAATCAATTTAGACCCTAAATTAGTTGACGAAGTTTTAATGGGTAACGTAGTTCAAGCTGGAAACGGCCAAGCTCCTGCCAGACAAGCCGCTTTATATGCTGGTTTATCGGAAAGTGTAGCTTGTACTACTGTAAATAAAGTTTGTGCTAGTGGTATGAAAGCCGTTATGCAAGGTGCTCAAGCTATCATGGCTGGCGATGCTGAAATCGTTGTTGCTGGTGGTATGGAAAACATGAGTTTGATTCCTCATTACGTTCATTTAAGAAATGGAGTAAAATTCGGACCAACTTCATTAGTAGACGGAATGCAGAAAGACGGTTTAACTGACGCGTACGACAATAACGCTATGGGTGTTTGTGCTGACTTATGTGCTTCTGAATACAACATTACAAGAGAAGACCAAGATAACTTCGCAATTCAATCGTATGAGCGTTCTGCAGCTGCGTGGGAAGCTGGTAAGTTTGATGCAGAAATTGTTCCAGTTGAAGTTCCTCAAAGAAGAGGTGACGCTATCGTAGTTACAAAAGACGAAGAATTTACTAACGTAAAATTAGATAAAATCCCTTCATTAGCTGCTGTTTTCACAAAAGAAGGAACAGTAACTGCTGCTAACGCTTCCACTATTAATGACGGAGCTGCGGCTTTAGTTTTAATGAGCGAAGAAAAAGCACAATCTTTAGGATTAACACCTTTAGCTTACATTAAATCATATGCTGATGCAGCTCAAGAACCAAAATGGTTTACAACTTCACCTGCAAAAGCATTACCAAAAGCATTAGACAAAGCAGGTTTATCAGTTGCTGATGTAGATTTCTTCGAATTCAATGAAGCTTTCGCTGTAGTTGGATTAGCTAATGCACAAATCTTAGGATTAGACAATGATAAAATCAATGTAAACGGTGGAGCTGTTTCTTTAGGTCACCCGCTAGGATGTTCTGGAGCTAGAATTATCGTTACGTTAATCAATGTGTTAAACCAAAACAATGCTAAAATTGGTGCAGCTGCTATCTGTAATGGTGGTGGTGGTGCTTCGGCAATTGTTATTGAAAGAGCATAATTTATAACTTTATTAATGGTGAATTTTGAATTTTAGTTACATTTGTAATTAAATTCTTAATTCATCATTTCTTATTTTAAACCAACATGTTTGGAATTTGTAATTTAGCCATAGTACCTGTAAGAGCGGAAGCCAGTGACCGAAGCGAACAAGTTTCGCAATTGCTCTTTGGCGAACACTTTAAAATTATTGAAATGACTGCCAAATGGGTGCAGGTGGAAATAGCATATGATGGCTATATCGGTTGGATTGACTCGAAACAATATCAAGCTATTTCTGAAGAACAATATCAAATTCTAAACAACACTCCAATTGTTTTGAATGCTGATTTGGTAGAATATATTACCACTCCAAACAATCAATTAACTTCCATTACTTTAGGTGCTTCTTTATCATTTTTAGATATTGAAGAAATTAATACTAATAAATATAGTTTTGAAGGTATTAAAGTGTGTGGTGAAAAACCAAAATCTGATTTAATCAAAACCGCTTTCATGTATTTGAACGCGCCTTATTTATGGGGAGGAAAAACGCCTTTTGGAATTGATTGTTCAGGATTTACTCAAATGGTGTACAAATTAAATGGTCATAAACTTTTACGAGATGCTTCACAACAAGCAACTCAAGGTGAGGCTTTAAGTTTTATTGAAGAAAGCGAACCAGGTGATTTAGCCTTTTTTGATAACGAAGAAGGAAACATCATTCACGTTGGAATTATGATGGAAAATAACTACATCATTCACGCTTCAGGAAAAGTACGAATTGACAGACTAGACCACTTAGGAATTTATAATGCAGAAGTCAATAGACACACACACAAACTAAGAGTTATTAAAAAAGTAATATAAAAAAAGTCCCGATTAAATCGGGACTTTTTGTTTTAGTTGATAGCTTTTGCTTTTTCAGGTTGTCCTACTATTTCGTAAGTCATTTTTAAAATACTCTTTGTATTTTCATCTTTCGGGTCAATAGAATAGGCTTTTTCAAAATGAGGCAAAGCGTTTAAAAATAATTCTTTTCGTTTCGCGGTTAACTCATTATACTTTTTTACATCCTTAACACTAGCATTAATTTGATCTACAAGTTTAGAATCTTCTGCTAAAGCTAAATATCCAATATTAAAATGTAATGAAGCATTATTAGGATCTAATTTCACAACTTCTTTAATTAAACTTTCATAAGTTACTAAATCATTGGTTTGATAATACAAAGTAGCTTCATTAATAAGCAACTCCACATTTTTAGGAGCAAAAACTTTAGCTTCTTTGTATACTTGTTTTGCTTTATCAAAATCTTTATTTTCAGCAAGTATAGTTGCTAGTGTTTTATAAACCTCTGGTTTTTTTGCACTCATTTTCTCATCTCTAGGTTTTTCATGAGTTCCTAAAGCAATCATGTTCTTTCTAGTTTCTAAATTTGGTGCTTGTTCTTCTTGTTTGGATGCTTTATTAATAGCGTAATAAATAACACCGTTATTTAAATAATCACTATTTTTAAATTCTTCATAATATTTTTGAGCCAAAACATAATCTTGAGATTGTAATGCTAAAATTGCAGCGTTTTCTAAACTTGAACCATCTGTTTTATCTAACTTATATATAAAATAAAACATGTTTGCTGATTCCTTAAATTTAGATACTTCGTTTAATTTATAAGCACTCTCTAACAACATTGGTTTCAACCATGAAAGAGTTTCATTAATATCATCTGTGTAGATTTTTTTACCAACCTTTTTTTCATAATCCAAAGTGGTTGTTACTGCATTAGAAAATGCTTCTAAACGCTCTGGATTTATAACTTTCATTTTTTCAATTGGAGAAGCATTTTCATTTAAAGATTGCATTTCAATCAATAAAAGCATTCCTTTATAAAAATTTGAATACACTTTATCTGATTCCTCAACAGATTTACTTTCTAAGGTAGTTAACGTGTTTTTGTATAATTGAATATCATCTGACGAAGGTTTATCTTTAGCATAAATCTTCTTTAAAACTTTAAGCTCCTCTTTTTGAGCAAATGTGGCAACTGACAATAAAAGTGCTGCACTTAATACTAGTTTTTTCATTGTTTTTAAAATCTGGGTTAAACAAAAGCCCAAAATAAATTTGGGCTCTTTCTATTTATTCTTGTGTTTCTGTTTCTGATGAATCAATATCTGTGCCATTTTCAGCATCAGAAACATTTCCATTTTCATCCAATTCCACTTCTTCATCTTCACGAAGTACTTTCGTAACTGCCGCGATTGAATCGTTTCCTTTGATGTTAATTAATCGAACTCCTTGGGTAGCTCTTCCCATTACACGCAAATCAGAAATTTTCATTCTAATGGTTAATCCTGATTTGTTGATAATCATTAAATCATCTTCATCAGTAACGTCATTGATAGAAATTAATTGACCTGTTTTTTCGGTAATGTTAAGTGTTTTAACTCCTTTTCCACCTCGATTTGTAATTCGGTACACATCTTCTCCGTCTTCATCAACTAACTTAGTACGTTTTCCGTAACCATTTTCGGTAACTACTAAAAGTTGAGAATCGTTTACATGATCTTTATCAATAGAAACCAATCCAATTACTTCATCTTTTTCGTCGGCTAAAGTAATACCTCTAACTCCAGAAGCCGTTCTTCCCATTGGACGTGTTTTCTCTTCTTCAAAACGAACTAATTTACCTGATTTCACAGCAATTAAAACTTGACTGTTTCCTGTAGTTAATTTAGCTCCGATTAATTCATCATCTTCTTTAATCGTAATCGCGTTGATACCATTTTGACGTGGACGAGAATATTGCTCTAAAGGTGTTTTCTTAACTTGACCTTGTTTCGTAGCCATAATTACATAATGACTATTGATGTAATCTTGGTCTTTTAAATCTTGCGTACAGATGAATGCTTTTACTTTATCATCTTGCTCAATATTAATTAAGTTTTGGATGGCGCGACCTTTACTTGTTTTTGTTCCTTCTGGAATTTCGTAAACACGCATCCAATAACACTTACCTTTTTGAGTAAAGAACATTAAATACTGGTGATTAGTTGCCACAAATAAATGCTCTAAGAAATCTTGATCTCTTGTTCCAGCCGATTTTTGTCCAACTCCTCCTCTATTTTGTGTTTTGTATTCTGATAAAGAGGTACGCTTGATATAACCTGCATGAGAAATTGTGATTACAACACTTTCATCAGCAATTAAATCTTCAATACTAACATCGCCACCAGAGTATTCAATTTGGGAACGACGTTCATCTCCGTATTTATCTCTAATCTCAACTAACTCATCTTTAATAACTTGCATTCTCATTTCTTTACTTGCAAGTAATTCTTTTAAATACGAGATCAATTTCATGATTTCTTCGTATTCAGCACGTAATTTATCTTGTTCAAGACCTGTTAATTGTCTTAAACGCATTTCTACGATTGCACGCGCTTGAATTTCCGATAATTTGAAACGCTCAATTAATTTTGCTCTAGCTTCATCACCATCTTTAGAAGCTCTGATGATTTTGATTACTTCATCAATATTATCAGATGCAATAATTAAACCTTCTAAAATATGAGCTCTTTCTTCCGCTTTTCTTAAATCATATTGTGCTCTACGAACTACAACATCATGACGGTGTTCAACAAAATGATAAATCAAATCTTTAAGATTTAACATTTGCGGACGACCTTTCACCAATGCAATGTTATTTACACTGAATGAAGATTGTAACTGGGTGTATTTATAAAGTGTATTTAAAACAACATTTGGAACGGCATCACGTTTTAATTCATATACCACACGCATTCCATTTCTATCCGATTCATCACGAATATTAGAAATACCTTCAATTTTTTTATCGTTAACTAAATCAGCTGTTTTCTTAATCATTTCAGCTTTGTTAACCTGATAAGGGATCTCGGTAACTATGATGGCTTCTCTACCATTTACTTCTTCAAAACCAACTTTTGCACGCATTACAATACGTCCTCTACCCGTTTTGAAAGCCTCTCTTACTCCTTCGTAACCATAGATAATTCCTCCAGTAGGAAAATCTGGCGCTTTAATATAATTGATTAATTCATCAATTTCAATGTCATTATTGTCAATGTAAGCTAATGTTCCATCAATAACTTCAGTTAAGTTGTGAGGCGCCATATTTGTTGCCATACCAACCGCAATACCAGAAGCACCATTAATCAATAAAGTTGGAACTTTTGTTGGCATAACTGTTGGTTCTTGCAACGTATCATCAAAGTTTAATTGGAAATCAACTGTTTCTTTGTCAATATCTGCCAACATTTCTTCCGAAATCTTTTTCATTCTAGCCTCAGTATAACGCATTGCTGCAGGACTATCACCATCGACAGAACCAAAGTTACCTTGACCATCAACCATTAAGTAACGTAAGCTCCATTCTTGAGCCATACGCACCATTGCATCATATACAGAGGTATCACCGTGTGGGTGATATTTACCTAAAACTTCTCCAACAATCCTTGCCGACTTTTTGTGGGCTCTGTTCGAAAGAACTCCTAATTCGTACATACCAAATAAAACTCTTCGGTGCACAGGCTTTAAACCATCTCTAACATCAGGAAGTGCACGTGACACAATAACAGACATCGAATAATCGATGTAAGCTGATTTCATTTCTTCCTCAATGTTAATAGGAATTAACTTTTCTCCTTCTGACATAAGTATTTATATTAAAATTATATATTAGTACTAAAACGTGCCAATATACGGCTTTTTGAACTTTTAGCACAAATTTTAAAACACTTATTTCGACTATTTATTAACAATTTTGTTTACAAATTGCTTATAATTCACTTGAAAGAAACTTTCATTTTTAAAATATTTTTTGTCATTTAGCCTAACTGTACTTTTATAAGGTATGATTTTTGCATTTCCTTATAGAATTTTGTACTTTTACTTATATTACAAATGCTATGGACGATAATTTTTCACCACGAGTTAAAGACGTAATTACCTACAGTAAAGAAGAAGCTTTACGATTAGGTCACGACTTTATTGGTACCGAACATTTAATGCTAGGGATACTTCGAGATGGCAATGGAAAAGCTATTAATATCTTGAATAATTTGGCTGTAGACTTAACTCACTTAAGAAAAAAAGTAGAGATTTTAAGCCCAGCTAACCCGAATGGTATACAAAATCTTGAAAAACAAAATCTTCACTTAACACGCCAAGCAGAACGTGCCTTGAAGACTACTTTTCTAGAAGCAAAACTATTCAATAATTCGGAGATTAGTACCGCTCATCTATTGCTATGTATTTTACGCAATGAAAACGACCCAACAACCAAGTTGTTGAACAAAATAAAAATTGATTACGAAACCGTTAAAGAACAGTATACAGCCATGATGACAAACGAAGACGATTATTTAGAAAACTTGCCAAAAGCAGAGTCGTTTAATGACGATTCCGGACAAGATGACAGTTTAAAGGAAAGCTCATTTAACAATCCTTCATCAGGAAGTAAGACCAATAAAAAATCAAAAACTCCTGTTTTGGATAACTTTGGGCGCGATTTAACTGAAATGGCTGAAGAAGGCAAACTAGACCCAGTTGTAGGACGCGAAAAAGAAATTGAACGTGTTTCGCAAATCTTAAGTCGAAGAAAGAAAAACAACCCTCTTTTAATCGGAGAGCCTGGAGTTGGAAAATCAGCAATTGCTGAAGGTTTAGCTTTACGCATTATCAAGAAAAAAGTATCTCGTAATTTATTCAACAAACGTGTGGTTACACTTGATTTAGCAAGTTTAGTAGCCGGAACGAAATACCGCGGACAATTCGAAGAACGAATGAAAGCCGTAATGAATGAATTAGAGAAAAACGACGATATCATCTTATTCATTGACGAAATTCACACTATTGTTGGTGCGGGTGGTGCAACTGGTTCATTAGATGCTTCTAACATGTTTAAACCAGCGTTAGCTAGAGGTGAAATTCAATGTGTTGGAGCAACAACTTTAGATGAATACCGTCAATACATTGAGAAAGATGGTGCTTTAGAAAGACGTTTCCAAAAAGTGATTGTAGAACCAACATCGGTTGAAGAAACGATTACGATTTTGAACAACATCAAACCAAAATACGAAGATCATCACAACGTAATTTACACGCCAGAAGCTATTGAAGCTTGTGTAAAATTAACCAATAGATACATGACAGACCGTTTCCTTCCAGACAAAGCTATTGATGCTTTGGATGAAGCGGGTTCACGAGTTCATATTATCAACATTGATGTTCCAAAGCAAATTTTGGAATTAGAAAAGAAATTAGAAGAAGTACGCGAACTTAAAAATACGGTAGTTAAAAAACAGAAATACGAGGAAGCCGCTAAACTTCGTGATGATGAAAAACGCATCGAAAAAGATTTGGCTATTGCTCAAGAACAATGGGAAGAAGATTCTAAAAACAACAAAGTAACCGTTACAGAAGATAACGTTGCAGATGTAGTTTCTATGATGACTGGAATCCCTGTAAATCGTATTGCTCAAACTGAAAGTAATAAATTAGCTCAACTACCAGAACTTATTAAAGGTAAGGTAATTGGACAAGACGAAGCAGTATTAAAAATTGCAAAATCTATACAAAGAAATCGTGCTGGTTTAAAGGATCCAAACAAACCAATTGGGTCGTTTATTTTCTTAGGTCAAACAGGAGTTGGAAAAACACAATTAGCGAAAGTTATTGCAAAAGAATTATTCGATTCTGAAGATGCGTTGGTTCGTATCGATATGAGTGAATACATGGAAAAATTTGCGATTTCTAGATTAGTTGGAGCTCCTCCAGGATATGTTGGATACGAAGAAGGTGGTCAATTAACAGAAAAAGTAAGAAGAAAACCATACTGCGTAGTGCTTTTAGATGAGATTGAAAAAGCACATCCAGATGTTTTCAATATGATGCTTCAGGTTTTAGATGACGGACATTTAACAGATAGTTTAGGTCGTAAAATTGATTTTAGAAATACAATTATCATCATGACTTCTAACGTTGGTGCACGCCAATTGAAAGATTTTGGAACTGGTGTTGGATTTGGTACAGCTTCAAAACAAGCTCAAACCGAAGAACATTCAAAAGGAATTATCGAAAATGCCTTGAAAAAAGCATTCGCTCCAGAATTCTTGAATCGTATTGATGATGTAATTGTGTTCAATGCGTTAGAAAAACATGATATTGATAAAATTATCGATATCGAAATGGATAAATTGTATTTAAGAGTCAAAGAATTAGGATACACTTTAAAACTTTCTGAAGCTGCAAAAGATTATATTGCTGAAAAAGGTTTCGATAAACAATTTGGTGCACGACCTTTAAAAAGAGCGATTCAAAAATATGTTGAAGATGCACTTGCCGAGGAAATCATTACACACAAAATACATGAAGGTGACCAAATTTTTATGGATTTAGATGAAACTGCACAAGAACTCAAAATAGAAATTAAAAAACTAGAAGAACCAAGCTCTTAAGCTTGGTTTTTTTTATTTGCAGAAATGATAATTGTATTAAAAAAAATACTACATTAGTTCTAAATTACAATTTCATTTATGCAAGACAAAGTTATCGTAGGTAGCGAAGAATGGTGTTCCTTCCCTGCTTTAGGAATTCCAACTATCAAAGCTCGTGTTGATTCTGGTGCAAAAACATCGGCATTGCACGCCATCAATATTGTTACATTTGAAAAAGACAGTGAGAGTTGGGTTAAATTCGATATTAATCCTATCCAAAATAATGCAAAAGCAGTAATTCACTGTGAAGCACCATTAATTGACAAAAGAGTCGTTAAAAGCTCGAGTGGTTTCAGAGAACAACGTTATGTAATCAAAACCAAACTTGAAATTGGTGGCAAAACTTGGGAAATCGAAGTTACTTTAACTAATCGCGATTCGATGGGTTTCAGAATGTTATTGGGTCGTGAAGCGATGTCAGGTCGTGTTTTAGTTGATCCTGAAAAACGTTATTTATTGGGACAACCTACAACCGAAAAACTTAAAGAATATTATTACGCAAGTAGTGAAACAAAAAAAGGATTAAAAATTGGTTTATTAGCCAGTAATCCTGAATTATACAGTAATAAACGTATTCTAGAAGCAGGCGAATTAAGAGGTCATGAAATGCATTTCTTAAATTTGAAGTACTGCTACATGAAATTAGATGCTACAAAACCTGAGATTCATTATCGTGGTGGAAAAGTTTTGAACGATTTTGATGCCGTAATTCCTAGAATTCGTCCTAGCATGACGTATTATGGTTGTGCTTTAACGCGTCAGTTTGAAGCTTTAAAAGTATTTGCTTTGAACAATGCTTCTGCTATTACACAATCGAGAGATAAACTGTTTTCACTACAATTATTATTAAATAACGGTGTAGACATTCCAACCACTGGATTTGCCAACTCACCTTTAGATACAGACGATTTGATTAAAATGGTGGGTGGTTCGCCTTTAATCGTAAAATTATTAGAAGGAACACAAGGAAAAGGTGTCGTTTTGGCAGAAACCAAAAAAGCTGCTGAATCGGTTATCAATGCTTTCAAGAGTTTAAATGCTAATATTTTAGTACAAGAATTTATCAAAGAAGCCAACGGTAAAGATTTGAGACTTTTTGTTGTAGACGGAAAAGTAGTAGCTGCCATGCAACGTGAAGCTGCTCCAGGAGAATTCAGAGCCAACATTCACATGGGAGGAACTGCTTCTGTGGTAAAAATCACTTCCGATGAAAAGAAAATCGCAATCAAAGCAGCAAAAGCAATGAATTTAAAAGTGGCTGGAGTTGATATTATTCGTTCATCAAAAGGACCGTTATTGTTAGAAGTAAATTCTTCACCTGGTTTAGAAGGAATTGAAGGCGCTACTCAAAAAGACATTGCTGGCGAAATGATTAAAGCGATTGAGAAAAACTTTAAGTGGAAATAGTATGAAAAAGCAATATACAATTCCGTTGTCTTTGTTTCTTTTAGGAATGGCAATAACAATAATTGGCGCATTATTTAAAATTATGCATTGGCCTGGAGCTGGAATTACTCTTACGATTGGAATGCTGACAGAAGCAATTGCTATCATCACTTTAATTGTCGTTTTACTTAAAAATACGAAATGAATCCGTATATCGACATCACATTAAGAAGTGTTGCTGTTTATTTTTTCATGATAATTGCTTTGCGAATATTTGGAAAAAAAGAGCTTTCTCAACTTAATACGGCTGATGTTATTCTAATTTTATTAATTAGTAATTCCGTACAAAATGCAATGGTTGGCGCTAATACTTCTTTGTATGGAGGAATTATCGCTGCGTTTTCACTTTTTTTAATCAATTCTATTTTTAAGAAAGTGATGCTAAAATCTAAATTCATCAAAGAATTAGTTCAAGACAAACCCGAAGTTTTAATACACAATGGAAAGATTGAATTTAAAACCCTTGCTCGATTAGGAATTACATCAGAAGAACTTGAAGAAGCAATGCGTGAACACGGAATTGAATATTATAAAGATGTAAAATTAGCCATGTTTGAAATCGATGGAAATATTAGTATTATTTCAGGAAATGAAAATCTAAAACAAACCCATCACAAAAGAAAAATTCATAAAACATTAGGCGAACTAAACAATTAACATGAATAAAAACCGATTAGAAGCCTTTAGTGATGGCGTTTTAGCTATTATAATTACCATCATGGTTTTGGAATTTAAAGTTCCGAATGATACAACATTTGAAGCTGTAATTAAACTATCACATAAATTTCTGAGTTACATTTTAAGTTTTATTTATGTCGGAATTTATTGGAACAACCATCATCACATGATGCATACCGTAAAAAGAGTGAATGGTAAAATTCTTTGGGCTAATTTGCATTTACTGTTTTGGTTGTCTTTAATTCCATTTACAACGGCTTGGATTGGAGAACATCATTTTAATTCATTTCCAATGATGTTGTATGGTTTGGTTTTGTTAATGAACGCGATTGCTTACTTTATTTTACAGAAAATAATTTTAATCGACCACGGAAAAGACTCCGTATTAGCCAAAGCTATTGGTAAAGATTATAAAGGCAAATTATCGGTAGTTCTATATTTAATTGCTGTAGTTTTGACCAAATATTATGTCGAAATTTCTGGAGCGATTTACATTTTAGTAGCTTTAATTTGGTTAATTCCAGACAAACGAATCGAACGAGTTTTTAACGAAAACGAATAAATTATGCACATCATCAGCAAAATACTTATTATCATCATAGCACTACTCCACTTGTATTTTCTATGGCTAGAAATGTTTGCTTGGACAACAGCTGCCAAAAAAGTATTCCGAACCATTCCTGAAGACTTATTCGAAAAAACAAAAGCTTTAGCAGCGAATCAAGGCTTGTATAACGGATTTTTATCTGCAGGTTTACTTTGGTCTTTAGCTATTTCTGATGAAAATTGGAGCCAAAATATTGCTGTCTTTTTTCTTTGTTGTGTGGCGGTTGCTGGAATTTTTGGAGCTTATTCCGCTTCTAAAAAAATATTTTATGTACAAGCGTTACCTGCTATTATAACTATCATTTTAATCTTTACTATATGAAAAAAATTGTTACCCTACTTTTATTAACAGGTTCATTATTTACTTTTGAATCAGGCTTTGCTCAAAAAAACAATTGTAAGAAATTTAAAAACGGAACTTTCAAATTAGTTGATGAAAACTCTGGAACTACTTTTATAATCGAACGCAAAGGAAAATTACAAATTGAGCAAATTAAGGGAAACGATTTAAAACTTACTTTTAATGTGGAATGGATAGACGAATGTACTTACATGGTTACTGCTACCAAAGAAACTTTAAAAATTAAACCCGATTTTACGTATCCCATTAAAGTTGAAATACTTGAAACAAAAGAGAAATCGTATATATCAAGATCTACGATACCTGGAATTGATAATTTTTCTAAAGAAGCCGAAATATTTCTAACAGAATAAAATAAAAAAAACGCTATTGGTAATCAATAGCGTTTTTTCTTTAATCTTCCATTTCAATTTGAAAACTATTCAAAAACGAAACTGATTTTTCAATATCGTAATGTAGAATTCTATCTTCTGAAACAAACGGAACTTCGTCTCTATACGATTTTACAAAACTTTCAATAAATTCACTTGATTGTAATGGTCTTCTGAATTCTAAAGCTTGCGAACCATTTAATAATTCGATTGCTAAAATACGTTCTACGTTTTCAACAATTCGTAAAGTTTTTGTCGCAGCGTTTGCACCCATACTCACGTGATCTTCTTGTCCGTTTGAGGAAACAATACTATCAATACTTGCTGGAGTTGCTAATTGTTTGTTCTGACTAGCAATACTTGCCGCTGTATATTGTGGAATCATAAAACCTGAATTCAATCCTGGGTCGTTTACTAAAAAAGCTGGTAAATTTCTTAATCCCGAAATCAATTGATACGTTCTTCTTTCCGAAATACTTCCTAATTCTGATAACGCTATTCCTAAGAAATCTAATGCTAAAGCTAAAGGTTGTCCGTGGAAATTTCCTCCTGAAATAATCAAATCTTCTCCAACAAAAATATTTGGATTATCGGTAACCGAGTTGATTTCAGTACGGAACACTTTCTTCACATAATCAATCGTATCTTTCGAAGCTCCATGTACTTGTGGAATACAACGGAAAGAATATGGGTCTTGCACATGAACTTTAGGTTGCGCAATGATTTCACTATCTTCTAACAAATCACGCATTCTTTCCGCAGTTTGTACTTGACCTTTGTGTGGGCGAACTAAATGAATCAAATCGGTAAATGGTTCGATTCTTCCATCAAATCCTTCTAATGAAACTGCTCCTATTACATCTGCTAAATACGAAATTTTCTCAGCTTTAATCAAACAGTAAACGCCATAAGCGCTCATGAATTGCGTTCCATTCAATAACGCCAATCCTTCTTTTGATTGTAAAACGATTGGTTCCCAACCAAATTTTGCTAATACTTTTGAAGCTGGCTGTCTGAAACCATCAACATATACTTCACCTTCTCCTAACAATGGCAACGATAAATGCGCTAACGGAGCTAAATCTCCCGAAGCGCCCAACGAACCTTGTGTGTAAATTACAGGTAAAACATCATTATTATAAAAATCAATCAAACGTTGCACCGTTACCAACTGAACACCTGAATGTCCATAACTTAACGATTGGATTTTCAATAACAACATGATTTTTACAATTTCATGAGGTACTTCCTCCCCTGTTCCGCAAGCGTGCGATTTTACTAAATTCTCTTGAAGTTTGGATAAATTTTCATTCGAAATCTTCACATTACACAAAGAACCAAATCCAGTGTTAATTCCGTAAATTGGATCAGAGTTCGATTTCATTTTATCGTCTAAGTATTTTCTACATTTCTCAATGTTTACGATAGCTTCCTCTGATAATGCCAACTGTTTTCCTTGAAAAACAATCTCGTTAATCATGTCAATCGACAATAAATCTGAACTTATATAATGTGTAGTTTCCATTTGGTTAATTTTAAAAGTCCAAAATTCTGCAAACAATTGTTAAAATGCAAGATTTATCAGCATTATTAACAAAAAATAAATAGTTCTCAAATTTTAAGGCAAATCTGGGTGCATTTTTAAGAATTTTCAATAAATTAGCGCATTCAAAAAATACAACATCAAATCATGAAAAATACAGCGTTAACGCACATTCACGAAAGTTTAGGAGCTAAAATGGTTCCGTTTGCTGGATACAATATGCCAGTACAATATGAAGGAGTAAATGCAGAACACGAAACCGTTAGAAATGGCGTGGGTGTTTTTGATGTTTCTCACATGGGAGAATTTTTCTTAAAAGGAGAAAATGCGTTGGCTTTAATTCAGAAAGTAACTTCAAATGATGCTTCTAAATTAGTTGATGGAAAAGCGCAATATTCGTGTTTACCAAATAACGAAGGCGGAATTGTTGACGATTTAATCGTTTATAAAGTTGCTGATAATAACTATATGTTGGTGGTGAATGCTTCTAATATTGAAAAAGATTGGAATTGGATTTCTTCGCACAATGATTTAGGTGTGGACATGCAAAACCTTTCGGATGACTATTCTTTATTAGCGATTCAAGGACCAAAAGCGGCAGAAGCTATGCAATCTTTAACTTCTATCGATTTATCAAATATGGGATATTACACATTCCAAATTGGTGATTTCGCAGGAAAAAGCGATGTAATTGTTTCGGCTACTGGTTATACGGGTTCTGGAGGATTTGAAATTTATTTCAAAAACGAAGATGCAGAATACATTTGGAACAAAGTTTTTGAAGCGGGTGCAGCTTTCGGAATCAAACCAATTGGATTAGCAGCGCGTGATACGTTACGTTTAGAAATGGGATTCTGTTTATATGGAAACGACATCAACGATACAACTTCTCCATTAGAAGCAGGTTTAGGTTGGATTACGAAATTCGATAAAGAATTCACGAATTCAGAAAACTTGAAAAAACAAAAAGAAGCTGGAGTTTCTCGCAAATTAGTTGGTTTCGAAATGGTAGAAAGAGGAATTCCTCGTCACGATTATGAAATTGCAGATGCTAACGGAAATGTAGTTGGAATTGTAACTTCTGGAACGCAATCACCTTCTATGGGAATTGCTATCGGAATGGGTTATGTTCCAACGGCTTTAGCTACACCAGATTCTGAAATTTATATTAGAATTAGAAATAAAGATATTAAAGCAAAAGTGGTTAAAATGCCATTTTATAAAAAGTAGTCAAGAGCAAGGACAAATTCAAGTTCAAGAACAAACTTGAAAATTGAAATTGACCTTGAATTTGAACTTGAAATTATTATTTTTGCATCGAAATTTTGAACAACGAATAAAGAACATTGAAATTATATAGAAATGGGAAGAGCGTTTGAATTTAGAAAAGCCCGTAAAATGAAACGTTGGTCAGCAATGGCTAAAACGTTTACACGTATAGGAAAAGATATTGTAATGGCCGTTAAAGAAGGCGGACCAAATCCTGAAACCAACTCACGTTTAAGAGCGGTGATTCAGAATGCGAAGGCTGCAAATATGCCTAAAGATAACGTAGAACGCGCTATTAAAAAAGCATCAGATAAAGACACAGCTAACTTTAAAGAAGTGTTGTTTGAAGGTTACGCACCACACGGAATTGCGATTTTAATTGAAACGGCTACAGATAACAATAACAGAACCGTTGCTAACATTAGAAGTTACTTCAACAAATGCAACGGAACGTTTGGAACACAAGGTTCGGTAGAATTTATGTTTGATCATACGTGTAATTTTAGAATTCCGGCAGAAGGACAAGATGTGGAAGAACTAGAATTAGAAATGATTGATTTTGGTGTAGAAGAAATCTTTGCTGACGAAGACGGTATTTTAATGTACGCTCCTTTTGAAAGTTTTGGAACGATCCAAAAAGAATTAGAAACACGTGGATTAGAAATTTTATCTTCTGGATTTGAAAGAATACCACAAATAACAAAAGAATTAACACCAGACCAAGTAGCTGATGTTGAAAAATTATTAGAAAAAATTGAAGAAGACGATGACGTTATGAACGTATATCATACGATGCAAGAAAGCGCAGAGTAATTCTTTTTCTATCTTAATATTGAAATCCTCGCAAGAAATTGTGAGGATTTTTTTATATATTAGCATAATAAAAAACATTAAAAAAAACAGTAACGAAGTTTAATTTCTCTAAAAACCAAAAACAATCATATTATGAAAAAAAGTCATTTAATTCTATTTTTATCTTTTATTATAATTTCTTGCAACAAAGACAAAGTAAATAATTCTAACGTTGAAAAATCAGAAACTGTTAAAATTGAAAACAATACAAATAACATCATAACTATTGAATATTTAAATAGTATTAATGGATTTAATGTGTCTGCATCATGGATAATTAAAGACTATGCAAGTTATCATGAGTTTAAATATTTTGTTGGCCCTGCAACTTTAAAGTTTACTGATGAAAAAAATGGAGAAATTTTCTATATACAACATCCTGAATTTAGTGTTGATATTTCGAAAGACAACTTAAAACATATATTATTTGAAGACTCAGAAATCTTCAAAGGCAATCATAGTTTTACACAAAAAATTAATTATAAATTTCCAAGTACTAATAAAGTTGGAGTTTATAATGATAATTCGGAAGCAATTGATGATTATATCCCATTCTTTTTTCAAGATGTAAATTTTGATAATGAAAATGAATTAATCCTAACTAGCGCTATCCCATGGGATAAAGGTGGCTCTTCCAATATTTTATACAGTAAAATATATGGAGATGAGTATGTTGAAATGAAAAGTGAACCTTTTTCTAGTTTTAACGGTTTTTATAACGGTAATTCAGAATCATTAGCATACAGTAATACAAAAATTGATTATCAAAATAAAAAAATTATCCAAAGTGGTATATGTGGAGCTATGTGTTCTTCAGAAATAATATTTGAATTTAAAAAAGATGAAAATTCATATGTTTTATTCAAAAAAACTGAAATTAATATTGATGATCAACAAAAAGAAACAATTGTTACTTTATACGATAATGTTGGAAAACCAATTAGCATAAAAAACATCAAATAATAACAAAAACGCTATAGCTCAGAATTCCATTCTGTGCCCACAAAACAAAACTCAATCTATTTTTTTTCGTAAATTAGTAATAAAAAAACATGGCAGATAATTTTGTATCGTTACATCGTGTAGTAACGGCTCCACCTGAAAAGGTGTTTCGTGCATTTACAGAGGCAAATGCAATGGCTTCATGGATTCCACCGTATGGTTTCTTGTGTGAAGTTCATAGTATGGAGGTAAAAATTGGAGGTAGTTTTAAAATGTCGTTCATCAATTTTACAACGGGTAACGGACATTCTTTTGGTGGAACTTATCTCGATGTTAAACCCAACGAGTTTTTAAAATACACCGACACTTTTGATGACCCCAACTTACCAGGCGAAATGACAACTTCGGTCTGGTTAAAAGCTGTTTCTTGTGGCACAGAAATCAAAATACTTCAAGAAAACATTCCAGCTATGATTCCTACTGAGATGTGTTACTTGGGTTGGCAAGAATCGTTAGAAAAATTGAAGAAATTGGTAGAACCTAATATACCGGATAATTAATTTTTAACTATTTACGAGTACATCATTTTTTTCGCATCATTACGCTAGTCTTTCGTAATTGTTGCGTGGCTTTGTGTTTGAATCGTTGATTGTAAATAAACCATCCGCCAAGAACACCTAAAACACTACCAATTGTTATATCTAAAAAACGTGCAGATACAATGATTTCGGTATTCGCAGTAAACGAACTTCCTATTTCGGTTAATAAAATGGTCATGGGTGTAATAAAAATAATCGCCAATGCATAATTTTTAACGATTAACACTTCTACTAAGTATTGCAACACAAAAATTGTAATACAAATACTTAGTGGCGTATCACAAAACAACAATATCAACCAACAAAGTCCAATTCCTATAAAGGTTCCAACTATACGATGAAGCATTCGTTCCCAAACGTGTTGCTTTGAAATTCCTTGTAAAATTGCAAGACAAGAAATAGGAATCCAATACGGGTTTTTCATTTCGAGTAAATGCCCTATTATTAACGAAATCGCAATGAATACTCCGATAACTATTGAGTCAATTAGTGAAACAAATTTTCCTTTTTTAATTTGAATGACAAAGATTTCTGTTGTTTGTTCTTTTTTAATCGTTAGCAATCCGTGACATAAAGCTAAAAAACATGCTAACATTGTTCCCAGAAATAAAAAACCAATTTTTTCAGGAATCATCTCTAAATTATAACTTTGACAACTTGCCATCGAAGCAATCATAATAAAGAAAAAATTACCAGGTGGTTTAATTTTAAAATAGGTTGTAACTAAATGAATTCCCATTGCGAAAAAACCAAGCACAATCGCTGAAACATAAGGATTAAAGCTAAAAATAAGCCCAATTCCAAGTGAAAATGTAAATCCTAAAGAACAAACTAATAGGGTTAGCATTCGGCTTCCAAAGGAAATATTAGGCTGGTAGTATAAAATAACCAAACCTCCTAAACTTGCCATTAAACCTTTTCCAAAATTATCAAAATATAATGCCAAAAAAAGAGGAATTGCCACACAAAGTGAAGCCAAAAAAGGAATATGACGCGAGCGTTTATTTTTTTTGAGTTCAAAAAAAGATTTTATTTTATCAACAACTGAGTTCAACATGAATTTAAAATTACTCATTCTAAGAATTTTCAAAGAGTAAAGTTAGTTGTTTTAAAACTTAACACTAAATGAAATTAATAGTTTTAACAAAAAATCCCAATCTTTCGATTGGGATTTTCTATATCTAAAATCAATTACTTGATAATTTCAATTTTTAAAGCTTCTTCTTGGTTAACCGAATCAAAGAAACCTTGTTCGTTCATCCAATCATCGCTAAATACTTTGCTCATGTATCTTGAACCATGATCGGGGAAAATGATAACTACATTACTGTTTGCATCAAATTCGCCTTCTTCAGCATATTGTTTCACGGCTTGAAAAGCGGCTCCAGAAGTATATCCTACGAATAAACCTTCTTTCTTAGCTAATTCTCTTGTAGTGTGAGCACTTTCTTCATCTGAAACTTTGATAAATTTATCAATCGCATCAAAATCTGTAGCTGTTGGAATTAAGTTTTTACCTAAACCTTCAATACGGTATGGATAGATTTCAGCGTTATCAAATTCTTTTGTTTCGTGGTATTTTTTCAAAACTGAACCAAAAGCATCAACTCCTAAAATTTTGATATTTGGATTTTGTTCTTTCAAGAAACGTGCTGTTCCAGAAATAGTTCCTCCTGTTCCACTACAAGCAACTAAGTGTGTAATTTGACCGCCTGTTTGTTCCCAAATTTCTGGTCCTGTAGATTTGTAATGTGCATCTACATTTAAATCGTTAAAATATTGGTTGATGTAAACCGAACCTTTAGTTTCTTCGTGTAATCTTTTTGCAACATTATAATAAGAACGTTCATCATCAGCAGAAACGTGAGCCGGACAAACATAAACCTTAGCTCCCATTGAACGTAACATGTCGATTTTATCTTTTGATGATTTTGAACTCACCGCAAGGATACAATCATATCCTTTGATAATACTCACCATGGCTAAACTAAAACCTGTATTCCCAGAAGTAGTTTCGATAATGGTATCACCTGGTTTAAGGATACCTCTCTTTTCTGCTTCTTCAATAATATACAACGCGATACGGTCTTTTGTAGAATGACCTGGATTAAAGGCTTCAACTTTTGCATAGAAATTACCTGGTAAATCAGCTGAAATTTTATTCAGTTTGATTAATGGTGTATTCCCAATTAAATCTAATACACTATTATAGGCTTTTATTTCTTCTTTCATATGAAGATACTGTTTGTTTTAATGTTTCCAAAATACTATGCTTTACTAGCACTTTTGTATTTTATACTTATTTAATATCTCAAAATTGTCATATTTGACACTTCTAAAACCTTGCAAATTTAACAAAAAAAGTTTAACTACTTCTTAATTTTTTCTAAATCTAACAAAAATGCAAATTCTTTTGCTAATTCCTTAAGTGCTTCAAATCGTCCTGAAGCACCTCCATGACCAGCATCCATATTAGTATCAAGAAATAACTGTTTGTCATTAGTTTTCATAACACGTAATTTTGCTACCCATTTAGCTGGTTCCCAGTACTGTACTTGCGAATCATGCAAACCTGTAGAAACATACATATTTGGATAAGCTTGCGCCTTTACCTGATCATACGGTGAATATGACAACATATAATCGTAGTATTTTCTATCATTTGGATTTCCCCATTCGTCATATTCTCCTGTAGTTAATGGAATAGTATCATCTAACATAGTCGTAACTACATCCACAAACGGAACTTGTGCAATTACTCCGTTGTATAATTCAGGATTCATATTCACAATTGCTCCCATCAACAAACCACCTGCAGAACCACCTTCAGCATATAAATGTTCTGGCGACGTATATTTTTTAGCAATCACAAATTTTGAACAGTCGATAAAATCGGTAAAAGTGTTAATTTTCTTTAAAAGTTTTCCGTTCTCATACCACTCTCTTCCTAAGTCCTCGCCTCCTCTAATATGAGCAATGGCATAGATAAATCCTCTATCCAATAAACTCAAACGAGTGGATGAAAAATAAGGATCCATAGTAGCTCCGTAAGAACCATAAGCGTATAACAACAATGGATTTTTACCATCTTTTTTAATACCCTTTCTATACACCATCGAAATTGGCACTTTAGTTCCATCAGCTGCAGTTGCCCAAACTCGTTCTTCGATGTAGTTATTTTTGTCGAATTTTCCACCTAATACTTCTTGTTCTTTTAGAACTTTTTTCTCCATTGTTCTCATATTGAAATCAATCACAGAAGATGGTGTTGCCAATGATTGGTAACCATAACGAAGAATTTCAGTATCAAAATCTACATTGGTTGTAGTGTAAGCTGTATAAGTTTCGCTTTCAAATGGTAAGTAGTACTCGCCTTTTCCATTCCATGGACGAATTTGAATTTTATTCAATCCGTTTGAACGTTCTTCAACTACCAAATAATCTTTGAAAATTTCGATTCCTTCTAACAAAACATCTTTTCTATGTCCAATTAAATCTGTCCAGTTTTCAGCCGAAGTAGCAGTTTCTGGCGTTTTCATTAATTTGAAGTTAGTCGCTTTGTCTTTGTTAGTAACAATATAAAAGCTATCACCATAATGCGAAATCGAATATTCTAATCCACGCGTTCTTTTTTGGAAAATTTTAAATTCACCATTCGGATTTTTCGCATCTAAAATTTGGTATTCAGAAGTCAACGTACTTGATGAACCAATTACTAAATATTTCTTTGATTTTTCTTTGTAAACAAACGTATTGAACGTATCATCTTTTTCATGAAAAACCATTGTATCTGTCGAAGCGTCAGTTCCTAAAGTATGCTTATAAATTTTATCAGAACGTAAGGTTTGTGCATCTTTACGCGTGTAAAACAAGGTTTTGTTATCGCCAGCCCAAGTAGAACCTCCAGTAGTATTTTCTAATTTTACAGGAAGAATTTCACCTGTTTCTAAGTTTTTAATTTGAATCGTATATTGTCTTCTCGAAACCAAATCCACTCCAAAAGCAACCCATTTATTGTCTTCACTAACACTAATGCCTGACAAGTTGAAATAGGCATGTCCTTTTGCCATTTCGTTGCAATCAAACATGATTTCTTCTTTGGCCTCTAAACTTCCTTTTTTACGAGAATAAATTGGGTAATCTTTACCTTTTTCGAAACGTGTGATGTAGTAATATCCATTGTATAAATAAGGAACCGAACTATCATCTTCTTTAATTCTTCCTTTCATTTCCAAAAACAATTCGTCTTGTAATTGTTTCGTATGAGCGGTAGATTTTTGGTAATATTCGTTTTCTTTATTTAAGTAATCAATAACTTCTGGATTTTCTCTTTCATTTAACCAATAGTAGTTATCAATTCTTTTATCACCGTGCTTTTCTAATGTTTTTGGTATTATTTTGGCAACTGGTGGCTGTAATTTATCAGACATTTTTTTTGTTTTATTTTGACTGTGAACGGGAACAAAAATAACACAACCTAAAAGGAAATACGTGATTTTTTTCATGAAGTTTTACAATAATTATTAACCGCTAATTTAGTATTTTTGTCCGAATAAAAAAACTTAAAATTATGTTTGGAGATATCATGGGCATGATGGGAAAACTAAAAGAAACCCAGCAAAAAGTAGAAGAAACTAAGAAACGTTTAGACTTCGTTTTAATTGATGAAAAAAGTACTGATGGCTTGCTTGAAGTTACCTTAACTGCTAACCGAAAAATTAAAAACATTACCGTAAGTGATGATTTACTTAACGACAAGGAAATGCTTGAAGATTATTTAGTTAACGTTTTAAACAAAGCTATAGAAAAAGCAACAAATGTTCACGAAACAGAGTTAGCAGCAGTAGCAAAAGAAGGCATGCCAAACATTCCTGGTATGGACATGTTTAAATAATTCCCATTCCCAGAGCAATAGCAACTAAAAGCAATAAAACAGCAACGAAAACTTGGAGAAATTTTAGGGTAACTTTCTTTAAAAGTTGGTTACCCAAATACGCTCCAGTAATCGCACAAAGCGTAGCCGAAATCAACAATACTTTATTTTCATACAAGGTATAAGTCGTGATTTTTGAAGCGTAAACACTCAATCGCGTAAAATCAATAAACATCGAAACTACAATTCCTGTAGCAATGAAACTTTCTTTGAATAAACCAGCTTTTATCAAAAACGCACTTCGCAAAGCACCTTGATGTCCCGAAAGTCCACCGAAAAAACCGCTTAAAATTCCACCTAAAGGCAATTTATCTTTTCCAAATTCCAATTTACTTAAGTACGGTATCAAATCTAATAGCGCAAAAATCACTAATAAAATAGCTATGATGAATTTCACTGGTAAAACATCCCATTCTTTTCCAAAAAGCGAATAACTGAACAAAGGTTGTAAATCAGAAATTTGCAACAACAACCACGAACCTATCATAGCGGCAAAAATGGCGGGAATTCCAAATTTTAGTAAAACTTCTTTGTTTGCGTGCTTTCCAACCAAGAAAAACTTGAATAAATTATTAGCAAAATGAACCAATCCACACAAACCTATCGCAATATCCACTGGAAAGAATAACATGAAAATTGGAGTCAACAAAGTACCCAATCCAAAACCAGAGAAAAAAGTAAGAATAGCGGTTAAAAAGGCAACAATGGATATGATTATGATTTCCATAGATTTTTTGTTTCAGGTTTCAGGTTTCAAGTTTAATTTTACAAATTATTCTAATTTCTTAAATCTGTGTTCCAAAAATTAAAATTGTAACTTAGAAAACACTTCCATCACATATTCATGCATCACTTCCTTGTAATCTAAATGCGTTACAATTCTCAATTTTCCATGTCCCATTGAACTAATTGCGATACCTTTTTGTTTCAATTTTTCCATGAAAAGTTTCTCATCTACAAAAGGTTGTAAGCCAAAAATTAAAATATTGGTTTCCACAGGTTCCACATTGGCAACCCAAGGCATTTTTTCTAATAAACTTCCTAATTCTTTCGCTCTTCTATGATCAATTTCTAAACGACTAATGTTATTCTGCAATGCAAATAATCCAGCCGCTGCCAAATATCCCGATTGACGCATATTGCCACCAAAAATCTTTCTAATTCGTAAGGCACGATGCATGTCTGCTTTACTTCCCAACAAAACCGAACCAACAGGCGCACCCAATCCTTTAGATAAGCAAACCGAAATCGTGTCAAACAATTCACCAAAATGCTTTGGATGTTGTTTTTTTGCTACCAAAGCATTCCACAAACGCGCACCATCTAAATGATATTTTAAATTATTTTCAATGCAAACTTGTTTAATTTCTCGCAAAGGTTGCAAATCATAACAAGCACCTCCACCTTTATTGGTTGTATTTTCAATACTTACTAAAGAAGTTAAAGGTGCATGATAAAATTCTGGGTCATTAATTCCGTTTTTAACTAAATCAGCGGTAATCATACCACGATTCCCATCAACTAAACAACACGAAACACCACTGTTAAATGATGCTCCTCCCCCTTCATAATGATAAATGTGTGAGTATTTATCGCAAATTACTTGTTCGCCTGGCTGCGTATGCAACTTAATCGCCGTTTGATTTGCCATTGTTCCGGAAGGAAAAAATAAGGCAGCTTCCATCCCAAATAAGTCAGCTAAAGTTTCCTCTAACTCATTGACTGTTGGGTCTTGTTTATATACATCATCACCTACTTTTGCATTAAACATTGCGTTTAACATTTCCACCGAAGGTTTGGTTACCGTATCACTCACTAAATTTATTTCCATATATCAATCAGATACCTTATTTTTGATAAAAATTTTTAGGAGCTAATTCCCGCTATCCGTTGCAATCTTTTTTTAAATTTTGTCATACTGAGCTTGTCGAAGTAAAATTTAAAAAAAGGATTTCCACTACTATCGGGGCTATGGCATCCCATTTCAAAACAAAACTACAATATTTATGATTAATACAGAACAAGTCAGAGATATTATTGATCGCCTTGGTGCGTTAAGGAGGTATCTTTGACATCGATGCCAAAACGATTGAAATAACTAACGAAGAAGAAAAAACCTTTGCTCCCGACTTTTGGAACAACGCCAAAGAAGCCGAAATCATTATCAGAAACCTACGTTCTAAAAAGAAATGGGTTGAAGATTATAATAAAGGTTTAGAACTTTCTGAAGAACTTCAAATTATGATGGATTTCTTCAAAGAAGGCGATGTAACCGAAGAAGAAGTTGAAGAGCAATATCAAAAAACCTTACAACACATTGAAGATTTAGAGTTCCGAAACATGCTTTCCGATGAAGGAGATAGCATGAGTGCTGTTTTGCAAATTACGGCAGGCGCTGGTGGAACTGAAAGTTGTGATTGGGCATCTATGTTAATGCGAATGTATTTGATGTGGGGCGAAAAACAAGGGTATAAAATCAAAGAATTAAACTTTCAAGAAGGCGATGTCGCCGGAATTAAAACTGTAACCTTAGAATTTGAAGGCGATTTTGCTTTCGGATATTTAAAAGGTGAAAACGGTGTACATCGTTTAGTTAGAATTTCTCCTTTTGATAGTAATGCGAAACGCCATACTTCTTTTGCTTCGGTTTATGTGTATCCTTTGGTGGATGATTCTATTGAAGTTGAAATCAATCCCGCTGATATCGAAATCATTACTTCTCGTTCGAGTGGTGCTGGTGGACAAAACGTTAATAAAGTAGAAACAAAAGTACAATTGTTTCACAAACCAACTGGAATTCAAATTCAGTGTTCAGAAACTCGTTCGCAACAAGACAACCGCCAACGTGCGATGCAAATGTTGAAATCGCAGTTATACGAAATCGAATTAAACAAACGCTTAGCACAAAGAGCCGATATTGAAGCTGGAAAAATGAAAATTGAATGGGGATCGCAAATTCGAAATTATGTAATGCATCCTTATAAATTAGTAAAAGACGTTCGTTCTGGATATGAATCAAGTGACGTTGAAGGAATTATGAACGGTGATATCGATAATTTCCTAAAAGCCTATTTAATGATGATGGGGCAAAAAGAAGAATAATTCAGATAAATCAAATCTTATAAATCCGAATTTCAACAATTGAAATTCGGATTTTTTTATGCTTTATTAAAAAAAACTAAAATCTTTTTATATATTCGGCAAAACTAAACCCACCAAACCAACTAATGAAACAAATTTCAATCGAAGAAATCAACGAAGTATTAAAAGGAACTATCGTTGGTTTAATAACAACAAAAATTACAGCTCCAGAACAATTAGAAGTCGCTAAAGAAACTGAAATTTCATTCATTGGAAATAAAAAATATGAGAAATTATGGGCAACTTCTAAAGCAGGTGTTGCTGTTGTAAATGAAGATATTTCGATAGAACCAGGAGAAAATAGAGCGTTTATTAAAGTTAAAAATGCGGATTTAGCAATGTCTCAAGTTTTAGCACTTTTTGCTCCTCCTCCACCTGTTTTCAAAACCAATATTCATCCAACAGCAACAATTGACGAAACAGCTCAAATAGGCAATAATGTAAAAATTGGTGCAAATTGCTATGTAGGTCCAAATGTAACCATAGGAGAAAATACTATTTTATATCCAAATGTAACCGTTTTAGATGAATGTACTATTGGTAAAAATACTACAATTTGGTCTGGAGCTGTAGTTAGAGAACGTTGTCATATTGGAAATGATTGTATTATTCATCCAAACGCAACCATCGGTGCTGATGGATTTGGTTTTCGTCCAGATCCTGAAAAAGGATTGGTGAAAATTCCTCAAATTGGAAATGTAATTATTGGGAACAATGTAGAAATTGGTGCTAATACTTGTGTTGACAGAGGAAAATTCAGCTCAACTATTTTAGGAAATGGTTGTAAAATTGACAATTTAGTTCAAATTGGACACAATTCTAAATTAGGAATGTTTTGCATCTTAGCTGGAAATAGTGGCTTAGCTGGTTCAGTAACACTTGGAAATGGCGTAATTATTGGTGGAAGTGTTTCTATAAAAGACCATGTAACTATTGGTGATGGTGCTATGATTGGTGCCGGTTCAGGTGTAGCAGCAGATGTTGAGGCAGGTAAAACAATGTTAGGTTATCCTGCAATTGATGCTAAAGACGCACTTAGACAATGGGCAATTTTAAAAAGAATGGTAAACGATTCCAAAAAATAAACATTCGTTAAAAATTAAGACTAAATCCATCTAAAAAATATATTTTTCGGATGGATTTTGTATTTTAGCCAACCAATAAAACAACAAAACCCAAATGGACTTAAACTTTAATAAAAACGAAGATCATAACAAACTTTTACTTTCCGATTTAAAAAACCGTTTTGCCCAAGTGAAATTAGGTGGCGGACCAAAACGTATCGAAAAATTACATGCTGAAGGTAAAATGACAGCACGTGAACGCATCGATTATCTTTTAGACGAAAAAGCAAAAAGCATTGAAATTGGCGCTTTTGTTGGAGATGGCATGTATAAAGAACATGGCGGATGTCCTTCTGGAGGTGTCGTTGTTAAAATCGGATTTATTTCTGGAAAACAATGTATTGTGGTTGCCAATGATGCAACTGTAAAAGCAGGTGCTTGGTTTCCAATTACCGGAAAAAAGAACCTTCGCGCACAAGAAATTGCTATGGAGAATCGCTTACCAATCATCTATTTAGTGGATTCGGCTGGTGTTTATTTACCAATGCAAGACGAAATTTTTCCAGACAAAGAACATTTCGGTCGTATTTTTAGAAATAATGCCATTATGAGCAGTATGGGAATTACTCAAATTGCAGCTGTGATGGGAAGTTGTGTTGCGGGTGGTGCTTATTTACCTATTATGAGTGATGAAGCCATGATTGTAGATAAAACTGGAAGTATTTTCTTAGCTGGAAGTTACTTAGTGAAAGCAGCCATTGGAGAAACTATTGATAATGAAACACTTGGCGGTGCAACAACACATTGCGAAATTTCGGGTGTTACAGATTATAAAGCAAAAGATGATAAAGATGCTTTAGACAGAATTAAAAGTATCGTAGGTAAAATTGGTGATTTCGATAAAGCAGGATATAATCGTGTTAAAGCCGAAAAACCGGCTTTAGAACCAAAAGATATTTACGGAATTTTACCAAAATCGAGAGCTGATCAATATGATATGTATGAAATCATCAAACGTTTGGTAGATAATTCAGAATTTGATGAATATAAAGGTGATTACGGAAAAACCTTAATCACAGCTTACGCTCGCATCGATGGTTGGGCAGTTGGAATTGTAGCGAACCAACGAAAAATTGTAAAAAACGCTAAAGGTGAAATGCAATTTGGTGGAGCAATTTATTCCGATTCTGCGGATAAAGCGACGCGTTTTATCGCGAATTGTAACCAAAAGAAAATTCCATTAGTTTTTGTGCAAGACGTTACCGGATTTATGGTAGGCTCCAAATCAGAACACGGAGGAATAATCAAAGACGGAGCAAAAATGGTGAATGCGATGGCAAATTCGGTTGTACCAAAATTCACTGTAATTGTCGGAAATTCATACGGAGCAGGAAACTATGCGATGTGTGGAAAAGCATATGATCCAAGATTAATCTTCGCTTGGCCAAGTGCCGAATTAGCAGTTATGGGAGGAACGCAAGCTGCAAAAGTATTAGCACAAATTGAATCTTCATCATTAAAAGCTAAAGGCGAAGTGATTGATGAAGTAAAAGAAAAAGAATTATTTGATAAAATCAAAGCACGTTACGACGAACAAGTTTCGCCATACTACGCTGCTTCTCGTTTGTGGACAGACGCTATTATTGATCCATTAGAAACCAGAAATTGGATTTCTATGGGAATTGAAGCAGCCAACCACGCTCCTATTGAAAAACAGTTTAATTTAGGAGTGATTCAAGTATAATAAACAAAATGTAATAACTTAATAACCACGAATACACGAATGTTTATATTTGTGCGTTCGTGGCTTTTTTATGAAAAAAACAATCTTTCAACCCTTCAAAACTAACATTTCAGGTATTTCTTTACCTGAAAAATTTACATTTCCTTTTTATTACGAACCTCATGAATTAAGCAGAATTGCAACAACTGAATTGCAATCATATTTGGAAACGCAAACCGATTTTGAACATAATTTCGGATTACAAGAAAATCAAGAAGGTTTAGTAATTGGAAAAATGTTTGGCGTTTTGGTTTGTCAAAATCAAGAAGGAGCATTAGGCTATTTATGGGCTTTTTCGGGAAAATTGGCTGGAGTGAATCACCTTCCCTATTTTGTACCGACGATTTTTGATATGTTGCAAGAAGATGGTTTTTTTAGAAAAGAAGAAGAAGTTTTGAATGCAATCAATCGTCAAATTGAAATTTTAGAAAATTCAAATGAACTTCAAGACAAGAAAAATCAATTAGAAGCTACTAAAATTGAAGCTTTAACCGATATTCAAAATCAGAAAGATAAAATCAAAAGATTAAAGTTGGAACGTGATGAAAAAAGAAATTCATTCACTGATTTATCTTCATCTGAAATTGAACAATTAGAACAAGAACTTTCGGAAGAAAGCAAAAAAGAAAGCATTTTGCTCAAAAAAATGAACAAATATTGGAATTTTCAAATCGAAAATGTACAAAAAGAAGTCAATTTGCTTTTAGATGAAATCAATCAATTGAAAGAAGATCGCCGAATAAAATCGGGAGCTTTACAGCAAAAACTGTTCGCTGAATATTCGTTTTTGAACCAATTTGGAGAACGAAAAAGTATTGGTGAAATTTTCAATAACAATCCGCCTGCAGGAGCTGGAGAATGTGCGGCACCAAAATTATTACATTACGCTTTCGAACATCAATTGAAACCGATAGCTATGGCTGAATTTTGGTGGGGACAATCACCAAAATCAGAAATTAGAAAACATAAACAATTTTATCCGGCTTGTAAAAGTAAGTGCGAACCTATTTTGTTATCACACATGTTACAAGGTTTGGAAATGGAAGCAAATCCGTTTCAAGAAAATCCGGCGGAAGGAAAAAACATAGAAATTGTTTATGAAGATGACATTTTAGCTGTAGTTAATAAACCCGCAGAATTTCTATCTGTTCCTGGGAAAATTATTTCCGATTCGGTTTATCAAAGAGTCAAAGAATTATATCCAAACGCCACTGGACCATTAATTGTGCATCGTTTAGACATGTCGACATCAGGTTTAATGTTAATTGCTAAAGATGAAGAAACCTATGTAAAATTACAAAGTCAATTTATCAAACGAACAATTAAAAAGCGATATGTTGCTTTACTAGATGGAATTTTAGAAGCAAATGATGGTATTATCGATTTACCACTTCGAGTAGATTTAGATGATAGACCAAGACAATTGGTTTGCTACGAACACGGAAAGCCAGCGCAAACTAAATGGGAAAAGATTGAAGTTAAGAATAACCAAACTTTAGTGTACTTCTATCCTATTACGGGTAGAACACATCAATTACGAGTGCATGCTTCACACGAATTAGGTTTAAAAACTCCGATTGTAGGTGATGATTTGTATGGCTCAAAAGCTAATCGTTTGCATTTACATGCTGAAAGTTTAACTTTTATTCATCCTATTTCAAAAGAAGAACTCACTATAACTACCGCTGCAGAATTTTAAAATTCAGTTCTTTTTGTAACATTTTTTCCAATTCAAACTCTTATATTTAGATTTTGAAAACAATTCTTATGAAAAACAGTCTTTTAGTTATCCTAACCATATTAGGAATCCAACAAATCAATGCTCAATTTACTCGTCGTGATTCTTTACAAGGTGGTTTACGTATGGAGAGAACTTCTTATGATGTAAAGCGCTATGATTTAAATATCACAATTAATCCTGAACAAAAAAGTATTAAAGGTTTTAATGAAATTTCCTTTGAAGTGATGGTTCCAACACAAAAAATTCAATTGGATTTATTTGATAATATGAAAGTAGATTCGATTGTTTGGAATACTAAAAAATTAAAATATGTTCGCGATAATGATGCTGTTTTTATAGATTTTCCTGAAAAATTAGCTTCAAAATCAAATCATAAACTAAAATTTTATTATTCAGGAAATCCTAGAATTGCTAGAAATGCCCCTTGGGATGGTGGTTTTGTATTTTCAAAAGACAAAGCAGGAAAAGACTTTATAGCCGTAGCAGTGCAAGGAACTGGTGCTAGTTTGTGGTATCCAGTAAAAGATTCTCAAACTGACGAACCTGATAATGGTGCTTCCATTAAAGTTGCTGTTCCTAATGGTTTAATGAATGTTTCAAACGGACGCTTTTTAGGTTCTCAAGATTTAAAAAATGGTTACACACGATGGGATTGGGAAGTTAAAAACCCAATTAACAATTACACCATAACGGTAAATATTGCCGATTATGTTCATATTGAAGATAAAATGCCCGATTTGGATTTAGATTATTATGTTTTGAGAGAAAACGAAGCGAAAGCTCGTGAGCATTTTATGGAAGTAAAACCGATGATGGAATGTTTTCAGTCAAAATTCGGTCGTTATCCTTTTTGGGAAGATGGTTATAAATTAGTTGAAACACCTTACTTAGGAATGGAACATCAAAGCGCTGTTGCTTATGGGAACAAGTACAAAAAAGGTTACATGGGATTTGATTTATCTGGAACTGGTGTGGGTATGTTTTTCGATTATATTACCATTCACGAAACAGGTCATGAATGGTTTGGAAATAGCATTACAAGTACTGATATTGCAGACATGTGGATTCATGAAGGTTTTACCACTTATTCTGAAACGGTATTTATTGAATGTATTAAAGGTTATGATGATGCCATGAAATACATTAACGGGCAAGCTAAAAACGTTAGAAACGATCGACCGATTATTGGTCAGTATGGGGTGAACAATGAAGGTTCTGGAGATATGTATTATAAAGGTTCGCTATTATTAAACACCTTAAGACATATAATTGCTGATGATGCAAAATGGTGGAAAATGTTATATGATTATTCCGAAACTTTCAAGAAGAAAATTATTACTTCAGATACTGTAATTGATTACTTTAACAAGGCTTCAGGTACAGATTTAACACCAATATTTAGACAGTATTTATATACTAATCAACTTCCTATTTTTATCTATAAAATCAAAGGTGATTATCTTTATTATTCATGGGATAATGTAAATGAAGACTTTAACATGCCTATTGATATTGGTTTTGAAGGGAAAAAAATTAGATTATTTCCAACAGCAAAAGAACAGAAAATCAAACTAAAAAAACTCAGTAAAAAGAGTTTCCAAATTTACGACAATCAGTTTTATGTTAAAATTAAAGAAGACAATTAGTCTTCTTTTTTTATTAATTTATGTTTTAATTAACGCATCTAAAAATCATAATGTTTTAATTTTCAGTAAATTAGCCTAGTGTAATTTTAATCCGTTTCTTTATGGCTAGAATTAGAGAATTAAACAAATGGGCTAATGCAAACACATGTATTCCGATAGATATTCTTAGAGTTTCATTAGGTGTTTTTTTACTTTTAAAAGGCGTTTCTTTTATTGTAGATAAAAAATATTTACATGACATTTTAAATTCAGTAGGAAGTTTCGGTAGCGAAATGTTACTTATTCATTATGTTGCAATGGCGCACATGGCAGGTGGAGTAATGATTATCATTGGCTTCTTGACTCGTTGGTCAATTTGGGTTCAGTTACCTATACTTTTAGGTGCTTTCGCAATAAACTTTATTGGTGTATTTAATCCGTCAGATTTTGTTCAATCATTAATAGCTTTTGCTACTAGTGTATTTTTCATCTTCTTTGGCAGTGGAAAACATTCTGCAGATTATTATTTAAAAATGGAAGAATAACTACTTAAGGTTGTATAAAAATTTTAATATAGTACTTAATCATAACTTCATAATCCATTCATTTAAGTGTTATATTAGGCATAATTTATACAACCTTTATTTTTTTCAATGTTTGATTTCGATTCACTTTTTTTGTTTCTGTCTCTACAAATTCAGTAACAAACAAGACTTCTTTTGGTCTTTCAAATTTTTCTAAAGTATTAAAAATAGACGAATCAATGTCTCTTTTTTCACCTTCAAGAACCAGAACTACTTTTGAACCTAAAACTGCGTCAGGTTGACTAGTTATAAAAAATCTATTTTGAATTTTTGAAGCTAACTTTGTCTCTATTTGTTCTGGAAATAATTTAATTCCTCCACTATTAATAACATTATCGTAACGACCAAGCCATTTGAATTGTCTCTCATTTAAAATTTCAACAATGTCGTTAGTTATTACTTTTTCTTCTGAAATACTTGGTGCATCAATTACTAAACAATTTCTCTCATCTATTGAAATTGAAACATGTTCTAAAACATTGAAATACGCCTCCCCTATTTTTTTTGCTGCAATATGAGTAATCGTTTCGGTCATTCCGTAAGTTTCATAAATAGCTGATTTAATTTCTTTTAGCTTAGTTGCTAAATCATCTGAAACTTTTGCGCCTCCAATTATTATCTTTTTAAATTGATGCAATTTATCCAAACTATTTTCAGCTTGAAGCGGAACAATAGCAACAAAGTCATAATTCTTATGAGGTAATAAATCATCTAGGTGCGAACTCGGAGCCATAATATCTAACTCTAAACCAAGGATCATGGCACGAACAATCATCATTTTTCCAGCAATATATTTAGCAGGCAAACACAGTAGCGCTTTATCTTGAGGATGCAAATTGAAAAAATTTCCTGTTGCAATAGCAGAATAAACCATTGATTGCTTCTTGATTGTAATAACTTTAGGCGCTCCTGTAGTTCCAGAAGTAATCAACTGAATTGTTTCTTTATCATCTAACCAATCCAATAAAAAAACACCTAAATCATTTTCATAATCTTTACCTTCTTTTATTAAAGTGTAAGCTAATTGATAAAGTGCTTCTTTATCAAAATGAAAATCATTAATTTTAAATCGATTGTGTATATTTTTATAATGTGGAATCATCTAAATCAATTTCTTTGTTGCCTTCTATTAATTTTCCTGTCAATTTTTCTCTCCAATTGTTCCAACCATAAACTTTAGAAAAAATTAAAAGTAAGATTGGAAATATTACAAAAACAGGTGTTAAAACATCAAAGCCAGCTGATGGTTCTGACAAATCTTTTAAAATAGAATTGGTTTGAAATGCTGTCCAATCTGCCGTTAGTAATAAAGCTCCAACCAAATTATTAGCTGCGTGAAATCCTAAAGCTAATTCAAGACCTTCGTCCATTAAAGTCATAATTCCTAGGAAAAATCCGGTTCCTATGTAGTAAATCATAATAATATAGCCGATTTTACCTACTTCTGGATTAGCAATGTGCATTAAACCAAACAACACAGATGTAATAATTAGAGGAATTAATCTACTATTTGTTGCTAAACCAATTCCTTGCATCATATGACCTCTAAAAAGATATTCTTCAAAACTTGTTTGCATTGGAACTAAAACAACAGCTAACACAAGAAAAATAAAAAATTTCTCAGGATTAAAATTCCAAACAAAATGCTCAGGTTGGGTAAAATAAAGCCCTAAAATCATTAAAGTAGTAATGCTTCCCCACAAGAAGAAAGAGAAAAAAATGCGTTTCCAATCGATTTTTTGACGGGAAGTTGTCAAACTCGTTATTGATTGTCCTTGAACAAATTTTACCCAAAATAGAACAATCAATAATCCAAAAGCTAATGGCCCTACAAGTGCTACAAAAGTTAAATTTACACCTATCATTTTGATAGTCTGCTGAATAACTTCGTTAGTATCTACTCCATCAGACATTAAAAAATTAACAAGCATTAATAAAATGAATCCCAAAGGAATCGGTAAATAAGAAAATAAGTTAACTTTTTTAGATTTTAACTGTTCTATATACATGATTTTTACTGTTGATAAGTTTGCTACTAAAGTACTATTTTTTATTTCTTTGTAAAAAAGAAAACATGATAACTATTTACCATAATCCAAGATGTACTAAATCGAGAGAAGGTTTGTGCGAAATCGAAAACTTAAATCAACCTTTTGAAATTAGAAAATATCTTGATGAACCTTTTACAGAAAAAGAACTAAAAGAAGTAATCAAAAAACTGAATATCAAATCATTAGAACTTGTTAGAACCAAAGAAAGTATTTGGATCGAAAACTATAAAGGAAAAGAATTAACAGATATTCAAATTATTAACGCATTGTTGGAAAATCCAAAATTAATTGAACGTCCAATAGTTGTAAATGGAGACAAAGCAGTTATTGCAAGACCAAAAGAAAAGATTAACGAAATCCTCTAGTAGTTTTAACAAAGATTTAGGAAATTAAGGCTAAACCAAAAGTTACTTTTGCAGTCTTATTTGAAAAAATATATTATGAACAAGAAAATTCTTATTGTTGCCTTAACATTACTCTTAAGTTTAACTGCTTTTGCACAGCGTCCTGAAGGAAAAAAAATTACTATTTCTGGTAAAGTTCTTGAAAAAGGAACTAATCTTCCTTTAGAATACGCTACAATCGTATTCGAAAATAGTACAACCAAACAACTTTCTGGTGGTATTACCGATGAAAATGGTAATTTTAAATTTGAAGTAACTGCTGGAAACTATAATGTTAGAGCTGAATTTATTTCGTTTAAAAGTGTAATAATACCACAAAAAGTTTTCAATACTGATTCCAATTTAGGCACTATTCAAATGGAAGCCGATGTAGCACAACTAAATGAAATTGAAGTTGTTGCAGAAAAATCTACAGTTGAAATTAAACTTGACAAAAGAGTTTACAACGTAGGCAAGGATATGATGGTAAAAGGTGGAACGGTTAGCGATGTCTTAGACAACGTGCCATCTGTAACAGTTGATGCAGAAGGAACTGTAGCTTTAAGAGGTAATGAAAATGTAAAAATATTAATTGACGGAAAACCTTCTGGTTTAGCTGGAATTAACATTGCGGATGCTTTAAAATTATTACCTGCAGATGCCGTTGAAAAAGTTGAAGTTATTACCAATCCATCTGCTCGTTATGATGCTGAAGGTGGTGGTGGTATTATTAATATTGTTTTACGAAAAGGAAAAGCAAATGGGTTTAATGGTTCAGTAATGGTGAATGCGGGTGACCCTGAAACTTATGGAACAAGCATTAACTTAAATAAGAAAAGTAATGACTATAATTTGTTTTCCAACATAGGATATAATTATAGAAACAACCCTGGGAATTCTTTAGTTGACTCTGAATATTTTAATTCTGATGGATCTACAAGTCGATTTATTAAAGAGAGAAGAACGAATGAAAGACTGAGCAAAGGTTACAATGCTAACTTTGGTATCGATTTAAATTTATCAAAATCATTAACTTGGACTAATGCTTTAACATTCAGAGAAAATAATGGCGAAAATCCTGATAATGTTTTCTTTTATAACTTTGATGCTATAAACACTCCTACTTTTATTAGAAATCGTTTAAACGATCAAAAAAGTGATGAATTTAGTATTGAGTACACCTCTAACTTCACTAAAAAATTTAAAAAAGACGACCACAAGTTAACCGTTGATTTTGCTTCGTCTCAGAATAGGGAAAATGAATATGCGACTATTTACGATCAAATTTTAGAAAATCCTACTTCATTAGTAACACAAGGTACAACTAACAAGAACAACCAACAGAGAAACTTAATTCAATCAGATTATGTGTTACCAATTGGTAAAAACGGACGTTTTGAAGCGGGGTATAGAGGAAGTTTCCAAAAGAATTTAACAGATTTTGTGGTTACTCCTGTTTCAAATTTTTCTAACACTTTAGAATATATAGAAAATGTAAATGCACTTTACATCCAATATGGTTCTAAAATGAATAAATTTTCTTATTTCTTTGGTTTACGCTTTGAAGACAGTCATATTGAAGTAAACTCATTATCTTTAAACGACTACAACACAAAAAAATACAACAACTTTTTCCCGTCTGCAACTTTTAACTATGAATTTTCAGAATCAAGTTCAATTAGTTTAAGTTATAGTAAAAGAATTAACCGTCCTAGAGGGCGTTTCTTAAATCCGGTTTCATCCTTATCAAGTAACATTAACATTTTTCAAGGAAATCCAGATATCAATCCATCCTATACAGACGCTATTGACTTAGGCTATCTTAAAAAATGGAAAAAGTTAACATTTAACACTTCAGCTTACATCAATATCACAAATGATGCTTTTCAATTTATCAGAAAAGAATCTGGTTTATTCGTTACTACAATAGTTGATGGCGAAGATATTGTAGATCCTATTACGGGAGATATTACTCCTGTTGGTGGTCCTGACATTAAAGTTCCTGTAATTTTAAGTACACCTATTAACTTATCAAAAGAATATAGAGTTGGTTTTGAATTCAATTTAAATTATACCCCATACAAATGGTGGAGATTGAATGGTAATTTCAACTTCTTCAGAAACGAAACAAAAGGTGATTATAGATATGTAAGTTATTTAGGAAATACCATTTCTCAAAATTTTGATAATGTAGCCTTAACCTGGTTTGCAAGAATTTCATCAAAAATTACACTTCCATATAAAATTGATTGGCAAACAAATGCTACTTACAATGCTCCACAATCAAATGCGCAAGGAAAATCATTAGGAGTAGCTTCTATGAACTTAGCTTTCAGTAAAGATATATTAAAAGACAAAGCAAGTATTTCTTTAAATGTGAGTGATGTTTTCAACTCAAGAAAAAGAATTATGGAAACAAACATTCCAAACGTGGTAAACTCTTATAGCGAAATGCAATGGAGAGTAAGACAAGTAATGCTAACTTTTACTTACCGTTTTAACAAACAGAAAAACGAAAAAGAAAGACAACCTAAAAGAGATGATAATGGTGGAGAAGGCGATTTTATGGGAAGACCATAATTTGCAAATCCATCATACATAAAAAAAGTCCCGATTGAATCGGGACTTTTTATTTTTAAAATTAAAAGAAAATTATCCTTCTAATTCTGCTTGTTTTTTAGCTCTTTTCTCTTTAATCAATTCCATGATAGCTCCGCCCAACCAATATTGAACAAATCCTACTAAGAATATCATCAACCAAAAACCAATAGTTAATATGGTTAAGAAAAGTAAAAAACCTAGGTACTGTTGAAATTCAAACATAATATTTTCCGGAATTTATGAATTCTTGTCAAAGATAATAGGAATATTTATTTTTGACAATATAATTGCTATTATTTTTACCCTAAAACCACTTTTTGATTTTAAAATAAATAAACATTACCGCAACAACTGCCAACATTATTCCCCAAATAATAAAATAGCCATACTCCCACTCTAACTCAGGTAAGTTTTTAAAGTTCTGACCATAAACCCCAACGATAAAAGTTAAAGGTAAAAAGAACATCGAAACCACCGTTAAAGTCTTCATAACCTGATTCATTTTATGGTTCTGAGCTGAGAAAAAATAATTTGATGTACTATCTAAAGTAATTAAATCAGAATCTATTTGTTCTAATAATTCTAAACATTTTTGGTGTAAACGAGAGAAAAATGTAAAATTTTCATGCTGAATATCATTGAAAACATTATCATCTTTAATGCTTTTAATTGAATACAAAGAATCGCGTAATGGAATAATCGAACGTTTTAAAAAATTGAAATTATCCCGATGTTTTTCAATCAATTCTAAAACTTCTGGATTCGTATTTTTCTTTGACAAATCAATTAAATCATCCACTTTATTTTCTTCACTTTCAATAGTAATATAAAAGTTTTCAATAATTGCATCAAGCAATAGATACAATAAATAATCTGCCTTTTTAGTTCTAACAACTCCCGAATTTGTTCTAATTCGTTCTCTAATATGCGTAAAAAAATCACTTCTTTTTTCCTGAAAAGATAACAAAACATTATCCTTCAATAAAAAACTAATCTGTTCTACGCTAATATTATCCGACTCTTTTTGAGGTAATAAAGATTTTACATTGAAAAATAAAATATTATGATATTCTTCAATTCTTGTTCGTTTAGTTGTATTTAAAATATCCCCAATAATAAAATAATCCGCCTCAAACTTAGCACCTACTTTTTCAATAAAAGTATGATTGTTTAAACCATGAATATTAATCCAATTTACTCTTAAAGCATCAATATTAGCATCTAAATCATGAGGTTCACATTGTTGAAATTCGATAACATCATCAGTATCATACACAAACAACTGCATTTCTGTTGGTGTATCTTTATGAATACCTGTATATTCTAATGTACTTGGTTGTACTTTTCTTCCTTTTTTATACTTTATTTTTCTCAAAACAGACAAATTTTGACATAAAGATAGGAGTTTTTAAAAATGAGAAGTATTTTTACTGAAATTTATTTTCAATGCAAACATTATTCATCAACATAAAAGAACTATTACAAATTAGAGAAGCTGAAATTGATAAAATTTCTGGAACCGATATGGCAATATTGCCTAAAATTGATACTGCTTTTCTTTTAATTGAAAATAATATCATTTCCGATTTTGGTTCAATGGAAAATTGTCCAAAACTATCAAATGCGGAAATCGTTGATGTTTCAGGACAAGTTATATTACCAACATGGATTGATAGTCACACACATATCGTTTATGCAGGAAACCGAATTCAGGAATTTGTAGATAGAATAAACGGTTTATCCTATGAAGAAATAGCCAATCGTGGTGGCGGAATTTTAAATTCGGCTAAAAAACTAAACGAAACTTCGGAAGATGAAATTTATGATCAATCGAAATTACGTTTAGAAGAAGTCATGCAACAGGGAACGGGTGCGGTAGAAATCAAATCGGGCTATGGATTAACGGTGGAAGGCGAATTGAAAATGTTGCGCGTTATTAAACGTTTAAAAGAAAATTATCCAATTGCAATCAAAGCTACTTTTTTAGGCGCACATGCTTTTCCAATGGAATATAAAGAAAATCATTCAGCCTACATCGATTTGATTATCAATGAAATGTTACCAAAAATTGCTTCCGAAAATTTAGCAGATTATATTGATGCTTTCCTTGAAACTGGATATTTCTCAGTAGAAGAAACCATAAAAATTATGGAAGCTGGAAGAAGATATGGTTTAGAACCAAAAATTCACGTAAATCAGTTCACCGCAATCGACGGAATCAAAGCTTGTGTAGAAAACGGCGCTTTATCTGTAGACCATTTAGAAATTGTAACTGATGAAGATATTGAAGTTTTAAAAAACAGCAAAACTATGCCTGTTGCTTTACCAAGCTGTTCTTATTTTATTAGCATTCCGTACACTCCTGCTCGAAAAATGATGAATGCAGGATTACCATTGGCTTTAGCAACCGATTACAATCCTGGCACTACTCCATCTGGAAATATGAACTTTGTAGTAGCAACCGCTTGCATCAAAATGAAAATGACTCCGGAAGAAGCCATCAACGCAGCAACAATAAATGGTGCTTACGCGATGGGAATTTCAAAAACGCACGGAAGTATCACAAAAGGAAAAAAAGCAAATCTCATCATCACAAAACCAATTATGAGTTTTTACCAATTGCCATATGCTTTTGGAACGAATTTAATTGATAGAGTAATGCTTGAAGGTAAATTTATTTAATATGATTAAAACTCTTTTACTTGTTGGAATTGGAGGTGCCATGGGAAGTGTTCTTAGATACTTGACTCATTGGTTAACTTCTAAATATTTTCAAAATTCGTTTCCTTTAAGTACATTTTTAGTGAATATTTTAGGAAGTTTACTTATTGGATTATTCATAGGTTATTTAGGAAAATACTTTCCAGAAAATCATCCTTTGAAGTTTTTACTGATTATAGGTTTTTGTGGAGGATTTACCACTTTTTCGAGTTTTGCATTAGAAAACTACAATTTACTTCAGAATAACAACCAAATTACTGCTTACATCTATATGGCAACTTCCATTATATTAACTATTTCAGCAGTTGGTTTTGGAAGTTATTTATCAAAATATCTATAAAAAAAGTCCAATGAAATTACTCTCATTGGACTTTAAAATTTTATAAAACGATTATTTCAATTCGAAACTTGTTTTAGAAACTAATTCTGCATTTTTATCAAATACGTTTACGAAGTAAGTTCCTTTAGCAAAGTCTTTTCCTGGAACTTCTTCATTTACTTGAACTGTTTTGTTTTCATATTTTACAGTAGAAATAAAGCTATAAGTTAACGTTTTATCCCCAGCAGGAATTGTTTTCTTTTCTCCTAAAATATTGCTTTTACTGTCAATAATTTGAACATAATATTCTCTTGAACCTGTCTTAGCAATTTGATTTTCAGCAATTAAAAAACTTACTTTTAAAACATCTGCTCTGCTAGCTTTGTCTGTTTCAATTTGTTTTCCTGAACTTTTCTGTTTAACTGCTAAAACTTTTAAGTTTAAAACCGCTAATTTAGAACCTTTTTCAACTGTTTTAGTTAAGCTTTCGTTCTGAGTTAATAAAGTATCATTGAATTTCTTAGCATCTGTTAAAACTACTTTTGTACTATCTAAACTAGATGTTAAAGCAACATTTTGTTCTTTCAATGTTTTGTTTTCAGCTACTAAATTATCCATTTCTCTTTTTAAACGGAAGTATTCATTTTTGTATTTTGCCATAGCTGCAGCATCACCTTTCGATTTTTCAACTTGCTCTAACAAAGCAACCATTTTAGCTTGTTCTGCTTGTAATTCATCTTTTAATGCCGTGTTATCAGCAATCATTGTATCATATTCTGCAATTTTAGCTTTTAATTCTTCAGCCAAAGTATTTTTCTCTGTAGTTAATGAAGTTACAGTTTCTTTATTATCTGAAGATAGTTTAAAAATATAACCTACACTTCCTAAGAAAAGTAAGGCTAAGACTACTACAGCAGCTTTTAATCCGGAATTATTTGATTTGTTTTCCATTTTTTGGTATTGTTGGGTTAATGTTAAGTTTTCCAAAAATACAATTTTTAAAGTATTTTCTAAATTTTAAACGAATTTTATTTAAAAATAGTACTTTTGATTGCATTTTTTAATTTTATGGAGAATATTACACTTTTAAGCCAAAACGAATTAGCCAAAATAACGAACCACAGAAGTGGCGAAATAAAATTTGGAGAAAAAATCATCACAGTCCCAAAAGACACTGATATTGTTGACTTTATAACCAACAACGAAGCTAAATTTGTGCTTTTTGGAATACCCGAAGATATTGGAGTAAAAGCAAATTTAGGAAGAATTGGTGCTGCTTCGGCTTACGATAGTGCTTTACAAAGTTTGGCTAATATTCAACACAATAAGTTTTGTAAAGGGAGTAATCTACTAGTTTTAGGCAAATTAAATGTAGATGAACTTCTAGAAAAAGCCCAAAATTTAGATGCAAACAACAAAGAACATAGAAAAGAACTCTTCAAATTAGTAGAACAATTAGATATTGAAGTTTCACATATTGTACACCAAATTTGTAATGCTGGAAAAATTCCAATCATCGTAGGTGGCGGACACAATAACGCTTATGGAAACATTAAAGGTTTAGCATTAGCAAAAGGAAAACCAGTTAACGCTATCAATTTTGATGCCCATACCGATTTTAGAATTTTAGAAGGAAGACATTCAGGAAACGGATTTAGTTATGCTTTTGAAGATGGATTTTTAAAGAAATATTTCGTTTTCGGATTGCATGAAAACTTCGTTTCAAAAAGTGTTTTCAATACGTTGAAAGAATTAACTTCAAGAGTTAAATATGTTACTTATGAAGAAGTAGAGGTAAAACGCGAGAAAAACTTCGAAACCGAATTAGAAAACGCGCTTAACTTTATTAAAAACGAACCTTTTGGAGTGGAATTAGATTTAGATGCTATTCCAAATATTCCCTCTAGTGCCATGACATTAAGTGGTTTTAGTGTAGACAAAGCAAGACATTTTACTTACTTTTTTGGACAACATCAAAACGCGTCTTATTTTCATATTTGTGAAGGAGCTCCAGCTCTTGATGATTCTAAAAACAATCATTTAACAGGTAAATTAATTGCTTCGTTAATTACTGATTTCATGAAAGCCAAAATGGGATAAAACCTTTTTCCTCAAAATAACACTATCTTTGTACCCTTATCAAACTTATTTGATAGGAAAAATTACTATTTATGACATTTAACGAATTAAAATTATTTAACAATATACAGCAAGCTTTAGAAGAAGAAGGCTACACTAACCCTACTCCAATTCAAGAGCAAGCCATTCCTGAAATATTAGCAGGACAAGATTTAGTTGCCTGTGCTCAAACTGGAACAGGAAAAACCGGTGCATTTGCCATTCCTATCTTAAATTTAATTCACCGAATTGTAGGTTCGGCTAAAAAAGCAAAACATATTAGAACTTTAGTAGTTACACCAACTAGAGAGTTAGCCATACAAATTGATGAAAGCTTCAAAACCTATGGGAAATATACCAATGTAAAATCGTTAGTGATTTTTGGAGGTGTAAATCAAGTGCCGCAGGTAAATGAATTAAAAATGGGTGTTGATGTTTTAATCGCAACTCCAGGAAGACTTTTAGACTTACACAAACAAGGTTTTATCGATTTGAATCACATGCATCACTTGGTTTTAGACGAAGCCGATCAAATGTTAGACATGGGATTTATTAATGATGTAAAGAAAATCATCAAATTAACTCCTGAAAACCGTCAAACATTATTGTTTTCTGCAACGATGCCTTTAGCAATTAGAGAATTAGCCGATACTTTCTTAACAAGACCAAAGTACATTTCGGTTACACCAATTTCTAGTACCGCTGAAAATGTATCGCAAAAAGTATATTTCGTAAACAAAGACGAAAAACGTTTACTTTTAAAACAATTAATTATTCAAGAAAGTTTGAGCAATGCTTTGGTGTTTACCCGAACCAAACACGGCGCTGATAATATTGTAAAAGTGTTGAAAAAAGCTCATATAAAAGCTGAAGCTATTCACGGAGACAAATCGCAAAATGCACGTCAACGTGTTTTAGAGCAATTTAAAAATAAAGAAATTGATATTTTAGTGGCTACCGATATTGCAGCAAGAGGAATCGACATTGAACAACTTCCGTTTGTAATTAACTTTGATATTCCAAATATTTCGGAAACCTATGTACACCGAATTGGTCGTACAGGTCGTGCTGGAAATTCAGGTTTAGCCATTTCATTTTGTGGAAAAGATGAAAAACCATATTGGCAGGATATTGAAAAATTAATCCGAATGAAAGTCAAAGTAATTTCTGATCATCCTTATGAATGGAAAGACGAGGTTAAAAATCCAGATGCAAAACCTGATTTAAGAAATAAAAATAAGATGAATCCAGATTCAAAGTCAAGAAAGTCGGAAGCTTCTAAGAAAAACAAAAAACGTTGGTACTAAGCCAACGTTTTTTTTATTTATCTACTAATCGTTTAATGGTTTCAAACAGTTTATGACTTTCAAAAGGTTTTACGATTACTTCATCTATTTGAGCATCAATAATTTTTTCTTCAATATCTTGTTTGTCAAATGCTGTAACGGCAATAATTGGAATGGTTATTCCTTTTTGTCGTATTAATTTTGAAGTTTCAAAACCATTGATGATAGGCATATTAATATCCATCAAAATGGCATCAAAATCAATTTTACTAACTAGTTCTAGAGCCGCATAACCATCATCTACAATTTCACACTTAAAATGATTGTTTTCAAGTAATTTTTTAGTGACTACTTGATTTATTTTATTGTCTTCAACCACTAAAATTTTATATTCTTTTCTAACTGAAAGATCTACATCCAAATTATTAACAATAGATTTTGCTTTAGAAACATCAGAATCTAATGGCAAGGTGAATGTTATGGTTGTTCCTTTTCCTTCTTCGCTTTCTAATTGAATGGTTCCGTTGAACAATTCGACTAATTTTTTAACTATGGTTAATCCTAATCCTGTTCCTTGATAATCGTCTTCTTTACGATATACTTGAACAAATTTTTCAAAAACTTTATTTTGATCTTCTTTAGCAATTCCTATTCCGTTATCGGTTACTTGGAACTTCAAATAACATTTTGTTCCAATTTTTTCTACCAAATTCGCTTTAACAACTACCTTTCCATTTTCAGTAAACTTAAGGGAATTGCTCATCAAATTGATAAAAATTTGAGACAATCGTATTTTATCTCCAACTAAAACTTCTGGGATTGAATTATCCACTTCAATGAAAATTTGGTTGTTATTTTTAATAGCCAAAAAGTGAAGCGAATCTTTTATAACCGTTAATTCGTCTTGAATATTGAAAACCATATCTTCTAAAACTACTTGGTTTTCTTCAATTTTATAAACTTTTAAAATATCATTTACTAATGACAATAAATAGTTAGCAGAAAATTTTAAGGATTTTAAATGCGGGCTGTTTTTTAATTCTCTATGTTCGTCTAAAATAATATCAGTAATTCCAACTACTCCATAGAGAGGCGTTCTCAATTCGTGACTTATGGTTGAAATAAACTGCGTTTTTAATTGTGATGCTTCTTCTGCTTTTTCTTTAGCTTCTAATAATGCAATATTGGCTTCTTTTAAATCTTTATTGGCTTTAGCTTTTGTTTTATTATTTCTAATTAAAGATAATAGCAAAAGCATTAAAATAAAAAAGATGACCCCTAATAGAATAACAAAAACTCGATTGGCCTGAAGTTTTTCGGCTTGAATCTCTTTCTCTTTTTTTATTTGATCAATTTCTCTATTAATCTCATCGTGTTCTATTTGTAATCCACCTACCTTAACATCATTTAGTCGTTCTTCATTATAAATCTTATCTTGTAATTCATCGTGTTTTAAAAGATAGAAATGCGCTTTTTCGAAATTTTTAATTTTATAATAAAAGTTTGAAATATCATTATAAACATCACTTGCATTAGATTTAATTAACTCAACATCATTCTGCTCACAATAGTTAACTGCCTTTAAATAATACTCTTCTGTTTTTTTGTTATTATTTAAACTATTGTAATATAAACCAAAATTTGAATTCAACGAGATTTTTGATTCGATATCTCCATTTTTATCGACATAATCTTTAATTTCATTAAAATATTGAATTCCATTACTAAAATCTTCAACTGCAAAATAAGCACTTCCAATATTCAACTTTGAAAACATAATTTCATATTCGTCTTTATGCTGAATTGAATATTTTAAGCCTTCTTTATAATGTTTAATTCCTTTTTGAAAATCGATTTTTCTGTAACAATAAACATTACCTAAATTATTGTTTAACCAACCTTTAACCGTATCATTGTCTACTTTGTTAGCTAAAACAAGTCCTTTATTGTAATACTCAATTGCTTTTTTGTAATCTGAAAATTCTTCAAAATTTAATCCAATTAGATTGTATGCTTTGGAAGCCAATAAATCGTCATTGTTTTTTGTTGCAAGAATAAGTGCTTTTTGAGCAAAATCGAGAGATTTCTTAGAATCTAATTGTAGAAAACTTTGTCCTGCTTGTTTCAATAATTCCTTAGCTTCTTTTTTTGTTGAATTTGTTGACTGTGCAAATCCCAAAATGGAAGTCAAACAGAAAAATAAAACAAAATAAAAACGCGTGTAAGTTATCATGTAACTGTTTTAAATAGGATTGATTTTAAGAACTACTAAAATAAAAAAAAATCCTGACTAAATCAGGATTTTTTAACAAATGTTTATCGTATTAATTTTTTGTATTTAATACGAGTAGGCGTTACATCTTTTCCAAGACGTTTACGTTTGTTTTCTTCGTATTCTGTGAAACTTCCTTCAAAACTGTATACTTGAGAATCACCTTCAAAAGCTAAGATATGTGTACAAACTCTATCTAAAAACCATCTATCGTGGGAAATAATAACCGCACAGCCAGCAAAATTTTCTAAACCTTCTTCTAAAGCTCGTAATGTATTCACATCCAAGTCATTCGTAGGCTCATCTAACAACAATACGTTTCCTTCTTCTTTCAACGTCATGGCTAAGTGAAGTCTATTTCTTTCTCCACCTGATAAAGTAGCTACTTTTTTGTTTTGATCGCTTCCGCCAAAGTTAAAACGAGATAAATACGCTCTCGAATTTACTTGTCTTCCGCCCATCATAATCAATTCTTGACAATCGCAGAAGTTTTCCCAAATGGATTTATTAACATCAATATTAGAGTGTGATTGATCTACATAAGCGATTTTAACAGTATCTCCAATTGTGAATGAACCTGAATCTGGTTTTTCTTCACCCATAATCATTCGGAAAATAGTTGATTTACCAGCACCATTTGGACCGATAATTCCAACAATTCCCGCTTGAGGCAATACAAAATTTAAATCATCATATAATAATTTATCTCCAAATGCTTTTGAAACATGTTTCGCCTCAATAACATTGGTTCCTAAACGAGGTCCATTTGGAATGTAGATTTCTAATTTTTCGTCTAATTCTTTTTGGTCTTCGTTTAATAATTTATCATAGTTCTGTAAACGTGCTTTTTGCTTGGTTTGACGCCCTTTTGCTCCTTGACGCACCCAATCTAACTCACGCTCTAATGTTTTTCTACGTTTGGATGCTACTTTTTCTTCTTGCTCCATACGTTTTGATTTTTGGTCTAACCAAGAAGAATAATTTCCTTTCCATGGAATGCCTTCTCCTCTATCTAATTCCAAAATCCAACCCGCAACGTTATCTAAGAAATATCTATCGTGCGTTACAGCAATTACAGTTCCGGCATATTGTTGTAAATGTTGCTCTAACCAAAGTACTGATTCCGCATCTAAGTGGTTGGTTGGCTCATCTAATAACAATACATCTGGTTGTTGTAATAACAAACGACATAAAGCTACACGACGTTTTTCTCCACCTGATAATACACTAATTGGCGTATCAGAATCTGGAGTACGAAGTGCATCCATTGCAATTTCTAGTTTATTATCGATTTCCCAAGCACCACAAGCATCAATTCTGTCTTGTAATTCTGCCTGACGATCCATTAGTTTTTGCATTTTATCGGCATCTTCATACACTTCTGGTAAACCAAAATCGTCGTTGATTTTGTTGAATTCTTCCAATAAAGCAAAAATCTCCGCAGCTCCTTCACGAACTACTTCAATTACGGTTTTTGTTTCGTCTAATTTTGGCTCTTGTTCTAAATATCCTACTGAATATCCTGGTGCGAAAACTACATCACCTTGGTAGTTTTTGTCAACACCAGCAATAATCTTCAATAGCGAAGATTTTCCTGAACCATTTAAACCTAAAATACCAATTTTAGCTCCGTAAAAGAAACTCAAATAGATATTTTTTAATACTTGTTTGTCACTTCCTTGGTAAGCTTTGCTTACTTTTTGCATCGAGAAAATGACTTTCTTATCGTCTGACATAAACTATATGTTTGATTTATGATTATTAAAATTTTGTTCTTTTTATACTCTTCCTTTTAAGGCATTAAAAACCCAAGCAATAGCAAAGAAACCAACACCTACAGCTGAGAATCCCCAACCTGCTACATCGGCATATCTGTAAATTCCTAAGCCAATCAATAATAATCCCATTAAAATCATAATGAAAGTTGCCCAAGCCAAAATTGTATTTTTATTCATTCCCATAATTCAATATTTTTAACTAAAGTTTTGTAAAATTTAGGACTGCGAAGGTACAAATTTTAAAACTTTTTATGCTTTGTATTAATTGAAAATTTTAATCAACATTTCCTTCAATAAATCGTGTTGTGTCATAGATGAAGCGCCTACTCCTTTACTTTTTACATCAATATCTCGCAAAGCAGCAACTATTGCACTTACTTTTTTCATTGGGTAATTTCGGAATGCTACTTCGTAATCTTTAACAAAATAAGGACTCACTTTCAAAACTTTAGCCGCATTAAACTGTGATTTATCTTTTAATCCGTGATATTGTAATAATTGCGAAAAGAAACCAAATACCAATCCAGTTGTAACCACTATTGGATTGTCTTTTGGATTTTGCGAAAAATGATCGATTATTTTGTAAGCTTTCAATTGGTCTTTTTCACCAATGGCTTTTCGTAATTCAAAATTGTTGTAATCTTTACTAAAACCAATATTTTCTTCAATATCTTTTGGTGTAAACGTATGTCCTTTTGGAAGTATAATTTTAAGTTTTTCTAATTCATTATTGATTTTAGATAAATCCGTTCCTAAAAATTCTACTAAGATAGCGGCTGCTTTAGGTTCGATGCTATACCCTTGCCCTGATAAAACGCGCTTAATCCAATCGCCAACCTGGTTTTCATACATTTTTTTACTTTCATAAACTACTCCGACTTTATCTAAAAGTTTGGTGATTTTTTTACGCTTATCTAACGTTTTGTACTTGTAGGCAAAAACTAAAACGGTTGTGGGTTGTGGGTTTTCGGCATACGATTCTAATTTATCAATATAACGTGACAACTCTTGCGCTTCTCTAACTACAACCACTTGACGGTCAGCCATCATTGGATAACGTTTCGCATTTCCAACCACATCTTCCATAGAAACATCACGACCATACAAAATTGTTTGATTGAAATCGCGTTCGTGTTCTTGCAAGATATTTTGTTCAATAAATTCGGTTAATTTATCAATATAATAAGGTTCATCGCCCATAAAAAAGTAAATGGGTTTGATGTTTCCGGCTTTTATATCTTTTGTAATTTGAATTACTTCATCCATTTTTTAAGTATTCAGTGTTCAGTAGCAGTTGGCAGTTAGTATAAAATAACTATTTTTGTTTCATGCAAAAGTTGAACTTTCCAGTTTATTCCTTTCGGTTCAAAAATAGTGAAAATAAAGTGTCTATTTTTGATGAAATTAGAAAAAAATTTATTCTTCTCACACCCGAAGAATGGGTGCGTCAACACGTAGTTCAGTTTTTGTTGCAAGATAAAAAGTATCCAAAATCGTATATTAATGTTGAGAAATTAATTAAAATTAACGATTTAAGTAAACGTTATGATGGTGTTGTTTTTCAACCTAATGGAGAAATATTTTTACTAATCGAATGCAAAGCACCAGAAGTACCTATTTCCCAACAAACTTTTGATCAAATCGCTCGTTATAACTTAGTTTTGAAAGCAAAATATTTAATGGTTACCAACGGACTAAATCATTATTTTTGCCAAATGGATTTCGAGAATGAAAAATATGTTTTCTTGAAAGAACTTCCTGAATATTCAAATCAATGAAAAAAATAGCAGTAGTCATATTAAATTGGAATGGAGCCAAATTGTTAGAACAGTTTTTGCCTTCGGTACTTGCATTTTCTGATGAAGCTACGATTTATGTGGCTGATAATGCTTCGACGGATACTTCTATTGAAGTGATTCAAAACCAATTTCCAACAGTAAAAATCATTCAAAACACAGGTAATTTTGGCTTTGCAAAGGGATATAATGAAGCTTTGAAATTTGTTGAAGAAGAATATTACGCATTAGTCAATTCGGATATAGAAGTAACTGAAAATTGGTTGAGTCCTATTTTAGAAATTTTTGAAAATCAAGCTGAAACTGCAATCATACAACCTAAGCTATTAGATTACAAAAAGAAAACCCATTTTGAATATGCTGGTGGCGCTGGTGGTTTTATTGATAAATTTGGTTATCCGTTTTGCCGTGGAAGAATTTTCGATACGGTTGAAGAAGATAAAAATCAATATGATGATGAAATTGAAATCTTTTGGGCTACCGGAGCTTGTTTCTTTATCCGAAAAGAAGTTTATCATAAATTAAATGGTTTTGATGATGATTTCTTTGCCCATCAAGAAGAAATTGATTTGTGTTGGCGCGCTTTTAATTTGGGCTACAAAACAAAATACACTTCAAAATCAATAGTGTATCATGTTGGTGGTGCTACTTTAAACGAAGGAAATCCGAGAAAAACCTTTTTAAATTTCAGAAATTCGTTGTTGATGTTAACCAAGAATTTACCGAAAAATCAATTGTTTCCTATCCTTTTTATGCGATTGTGTTTAGATGGATTAGCGGGAATTCAATTTATTTTGAAAGGAAAATTCAAACATTGTTTGGCCATTATTCAGGCTCATTTTGCTTTTTATAGTGTTGTGAATCAATTTTATAAAAAAAGAGGCGCAATTCAAAAATCAAATTACTATAAAATAAACAGCATCGTTTATCGTTACTTCATCAAGAATGGCAAGGTCTTTGCTGACCTTTTTTAACAATAGTTTAGGTTTAAAAAAGCTATTTTTTAACAATTTCCATTTAATTTTGTAAAAAAATAATTATCGTATGAGAAGAGTAATGTTATTCGCCACAGTAGCTGCTATTTCATTAAGTTCTTGTGTTTCAAAAAAGAAATACACGGAATTAGAAGCTAAAAACAAAGAAATTCAAGATTTATTAAACACAGCAACCGTAAAATTAAACACGTGTTTGACTGAAAGAGAAGCTTTAGCACAACAAGTTGACTTCTTAAAGAAAAACAATACCGATTTAATTAACAACATGGGTAATTTAACTACGTTAACTACCAAAGGTGCTGAAAATCTGGAAAAATCTTTAGAAAGTTTAAAAGAGAAAGATTTAAAAATCACACGTTTACAAGACGCTTTAACTAAAAAAGACAGTGTAACATTAGCTTTAGTTACAAGTTTAAAACGTGAAGTAGGAATCGACGATCCAGACATTAACATCAATGTTGAAAAAGGAGTTGTGATGATTTCGATTGCTGATAATTTATTATTCAAATCAGGAAGTTACGAAGTAAGTGATAAAGCAAAAGGTGTTTTAGCTAAAGTAGCTAAAGTAATCAACAGCAAACCAGACTTTGAATGTATGGTAGAAGGTCACACAGACAATGTGCCGATTAAAAATACTGTATTATTAGACAACTGGGATTTATCTGTAAAAAGAGCCACTTCAATCGTAAGAGTTTTACATAAAGAGTTAGGCGTTAGTCCAAAACAATTAATTCCTGCAGGAAGAAGTTCTTACATTCCTTTAGTAGAAAATGATTCTCCTGCTAACAGAGCTAAAAACAGAAGAACTCGCATTATAATCATGCCAAAAATTGACCAATTCTACGATATGTTAGAAAAGGAAATGAAGAATTTAGAAGGAAAATAATTTACTTTTGAAATATAAAAAAACGCCTCAAGTGATTGAGGCGTTTTTATTTAGAATACCATTCTACAAATAATTTTGATTTTGATTTGCTTACTTCATGAAAATCCGACTCAAAATTTATAAATGATAATTCAATTCGTGAAGTATTTCTAACCGAATGAATATAATCTTTATTAATAATAAATTTTCGATTAATTCTGAAAAACTTGTTATTATCAATTTCTCCTTCAATTTTTTCTAATGATTTCGGAATTAAAAACTGTCTATTTTCATTAGTAAAAATAAAAGTAGCATTGTTTTCACTAAAGAAATATAAAATATCTTGAATTGGAATTTTTTTCAAATGTGTTCCTGAAGCTACCAAATAAGAGTTAACAAAAGTTGATTTATTAAAATTTGACCAACTTATTTCATTATGAAAACCTGATTTTAAAGTTGCAATCTTTTCTAATAATCGATTTAATTTACTTTCATCAATTGGTTTTAACAGATAATCAATGGAATTATAATTGAATGCATTTAACGCATATTCATCAAATGCAGTGGTAAAAACAATTTTTGAATCAATTTTAATTTTATCCAAAATTTCAAAACAGTTTCCGTCACGTAATTTAATATCCATAAAAACAATATCCGGATGTTTGTTTTCTTTTAACCAAATAGTTGCCTTTTTTACAGAATTCAAAATAACCAAAACTTCAAAGTCATATTGATTTAGAAGTCGCTCTAATCTGATTCCTGCAGGAATTTCATCTTCTATAATTACAGCTGTCATTCTAAATTTAAAATTGGCAATTGAACACTAAAACTATTTTTATCATTGGAAATAACAATTGACGAATTGGTTAAAATTTCATATCGTTTATTAATATTAACTAAACCAAAATTAGTTGAATCAGTTCTATTTTTTGAGTTAACTGAATTATAAATCACCAAATGATCATTTTTCGTATAAATTTTAATCTCAATTGGATTTTCTTCATCTAAATTATTATGCTTGAAAACATTATCAATCAACTCTTGAATTGTTGATGATAACACGTATTGATTTTCTGTAAATTCATCAGAAATTGAAAAATTAAATCCATTTTCAAATTTTGCTTTATAAATTTCCAAGTATTCTTTTATAAACAATAATTCCACTTTAAGTGAAACAAAATCTTCTTCTTGCTTTTTTAAATAATGTCTGTAAACATTAGCTAAATTATGACCAAAATCAATAGCTTTCGATGGATTAACTTCTATAAACGAAATTAAAGTATTTAAATTATTAAAGAGAAAATGAGGATTAATTTGGTTTTTAAGTTCTAGATATTGCGCGTCTTTCTGAATATTTTGAAGTTTTAATAACTTCTTTTCATTGATTTGATTTCTGTAATATAAAAATGCATAAATTGAAAGTGAAGAGAATAGCCCAATAAGGTAAATTATTAAATATACACCTGGATTTGAATTGAATTTAAACTCTTTCAAAACTAAAATTACAACACTAAAAAAAGAAATTACTACAGAACAAAAAGAACTTAATAAAATGTTAGCTATTGTATTAAACTTAAAATAAACAAACAATCGAATGAATAAAAATGAGAAAACAGGTACTAAAATCATATAGATGATTAAGAACTTATTCAATAATATAAATTCATACAAATCATTAATATCTCTATAAATAATCAATAAATACAATGCAAATTCTATAAGGATAACTGATAAAACCAACCCCAAATAGTGATGCTTTCTATCTTCAAATTTTAGAATTGAACTATCTTTTTTTTCTAAAACATACAAAACCAAATATTCTAAAAGAAAAATACAAATCCCAAGAATTGCTTGCGAAAAAACAGTTGTCAATCTAAAATTTGAATCTCGTAAAATAATGTTTAAAACAAATGAAAAAAGAGAAATGCTAACTAAAGTGGTTAAAGATGATAAAAATAATTTCGAAAATAATTTATAGTTCTGCTTCTTTAAATAATCAGAAACATAAACGGAATTAAAGGCAATAATTACAAAAAAACCAAATGAAAAAATAGTTAAAAAGACATCTTTAAATTCGTTTGTTGTATTTTTTGAAAAAATAAAAACACCTAAAATAATAACGAACGGAAGAGCTGTTAAGATTAGAAACTTTTTAAATAATGACATTTATGATAGATTTAAAATTCATTTCAAAAGTCACAATTACGTTTCAATATTCTAAAAAAATAATAGTGAATGAGCTAAATTTAAAAGTGAATGAATTTACAAAACATCCAAACTCCCTTTTCCTTCACGAATTACTTCAGGCTCATAACCAGTTAAATCAATAATAGTTGAAGCTACATTATCTCCATAACCACCATCGATAACCAAATCTACTTTGTTATTCCATTTTTCGAAGATTAATTCTGGATCGGTTGAGTATTCAATTACCTCATCTTCATCGTGAATTGAGGTTGAAACAATAGGGTTTCCTAATAGTTTTACAATTTCACGAGCAATGTTGTTATCAGGAACACGAATACCAACGGTTTTTTTCTTTCTGAATTCTTTTGGTAAATCGTTATTTCCTGGTAAAATGAATGTGTATGGTCCAGGTAAAGCGCGTTTTAAAATTTTAAATGTAGAAGTATCAATTTGTTTCACATAATCAGAAAGATTACTTAAATCGGAACAAACGAAAGAAAAATTCGCTTTTTCTAACTTAATGCCTTTGATTTTGGCAATTTTCTCCAACGCACGAGAATTAGTAATATCACAACCAAGACCATAAACGGTATCTGTTGGATAAATAACTAATCCACCATTTCGTAAAACCTCAACTACTTTTTTAATAGCAGCTTCGCTTGGTTTGTCTTCGTATATTTTAATTATTTCTGACATCTTATTTTTGTTTCAAGTTAATCTAAAAACTTCTATCCTATAACCTCCAACTTCGCAAATCGCAACAACAACTTCTTCAAACCACCCACATCAAAGCGAATTTCGGCTTTTTTGTCCGCTCCTATTCCTTCAATGTTTACGATTTGTCCTTTTCCAAAACGTTCGTGCATTACGATATTTCCAACGTTTAAATTCGCATCTACCACATTAGAACTTCCTGAGTTACTTGAAACAGGTTTTAATCGTCTAATATTTGCTGTTGGACTTGGTTGGTCTTGTGTCAAATATTTTGGTGGTGTTCCTGCAGTTGGCTTTGCTAATCTTAATTTCGATTTATCAATATCGCCAAAAACATCAATATCCATAACCGGTTTGTAACGATAACCCGAATCTACTGGATTCAAATATTCTAAATATTGATCGTTAATTTCTTCAATAAAACGCGAAGGTTCACTATCTACTAATTTTCCCCAACGGTAACGCGATTGCGCATACGTCAAATACGCTTGATGTTCGGCACGAGTTAAGGCTACGTAGAATAAACGACGCTCTTCTTCTAATTCGCTACGAGTATTCAAACTCATCGCACTTGGAAACAAGTCTTCTTCTAATCCCACAATAAACACGTGAGGAAACTCTAATCCTTTTGCCAAGTGAATCGTCATTAAAGCTACTCTATCGTCATCGCCAGTATCTTTATCTAAATCGGTTGCTAACGCTACGTCTTCTAAAAATTCGGCTAACGCACCTCTTGCTCCGTCGATTTCTTTTTGTCCTTCGGTGAAGTCTTTGATACCGTTTAGCAATTCTTCTATATTTTCAATCTTCGCAATTCCTTCTGGAGTTCCGTCTTTTTTGAGTTCTTGAACTAATCCGGTTTTCTTCGTAACATGATCGGTTAAGAAAAACGCATCTTGATTTTCATTAATCACTTGAAAACTCTTAATCATCGTCACAAAATCATTCAATTTTGCTTTGGTTCCCGTATTTAGTTTCAAATCGATTTTATCAATGTGTTCCATTACTTCAAAAATAGAACGCTTGTAATGATTGGCTGCAACCGTTAACTTCTCAACCGTTGTATCACCAATTCCTCTTGCTGGATAATTAATCACACGAACTAAGGCTTCTTCGTCTTTAGGATTAATCACCAAACGCAAATACGCTAAAACATCTTTAATTTCCTTACGTTGGTAGAACGACAAACCACCGTAAATTCGGTACGGAATATCGCGTTTACGTAACGCATCTTCCATAGCCCGAGATTGCGCATTCGTACGATACAAAATCGCAAATTGTCCATTTAACATCTGGTTTTGCATCTTCTGTTCGAAAATAGTTGCTGCAACAAAACGACCTTCTTCACCATCAGTTAAACTGCGGTGTACTTTAATTTTTGGTCCGTCATCATTTGATGTCCAAACAATTTTGTCTAACTTAGTTTTATTCTTATCGATTACGTTATTCGCAGCTTCTACAATGTTTTTAGAAGAACGATAATTTTGCTCCAAACGGTACAATTGTACGTTTTCGTAATCTTTCTGGAAATTTAAAATGTTGTTGATGTTCGCACCACGGAAGGCATAAATACTCTGCGCATCATCCCCTACTACACAAATGTTCTGAAATCTATCGGATAAGGCACGAACAATCAAATACTGTGAGTGATTCGTATCTTGGTACTCATCTACTAAAATGTATCGAAATCTATCTTGATATTTCGCTAAAACATCTGGAAAACGATTCAATAATTCATTGGTTTTCAATAGTAAATCATCAAAATCCATCGCACCCGATTTAAAACAACGCTCTACATATTGTTGATAAATTTCACCCATACGAGGCTTTTTGCTCATGGCATCCGCTTCCTGTAATTCGGGATTATTGAAATAAGCTTTTACTGTGATTAATGAATTTTTGTATGATGATATTCTACCTAGAATTTGCTTTGGTTTGTAAATGTCTTTATCCAATTGCATTTCTTTGATGATGCCACCCAAACAACGTAAAGAATCTTGCGAATCGTAAATCGTGAAATTCGATGGATAACCTAATTTATCGGCTTCACTTCTTAAAATCTTAGCAAAAACCGAGTGAAAAGTTCCCATCCAAAGGTTTTTGGCTTCGTTATTTCCAACAATATCTGCAATACGTTTTTTCATTTCACGTGCGGCTTTGTTGGTAAAAGTTAAGGCCAAAATATTAAATGCATCTACTCCTTGACTCATCAAGTTCGCAATACGAACGGTTAACACACGCGTTTTTCCAGAACCCGCGCCCGCAATTACAATCATGGGGCCGTCTTTCTGCAATACAGGTGCTTGCTGTGCTTCGTTTAATTGGCTGATATATCGCTGCATTTCTTTCATAGTACACAATAACTTTTAACTAATTTACAAAAATACATCATGAAAAGGGTTAATACAAGTTTTTAAAAAATTAGGTGAAAGGTTTTGAGCAAAAGGTTTTGGGATTTTAATTTTTTTAATCTTAATTTGCGATGAAATTAAACCAATTAAAAATGACAATCGAAGATAAATTATTAGAAATTGCTGCTTATACCTTACCTGCTTTGATTACGGGTGGTGTAGCTTTTGTAATGATGCAAAAATTTTATAACAGCGAAGAAAGTAAACGCAAATTTGAATTACTACGAGAAAATCAAAAACAAGCGTTACCTATTCGTTTGCAAGCGTATGAGCGAATGGTTTTGTTGTTGGAAAGAATTAATCCATCTAATTTATTAATGCGTGTGGCTCCAATTAGCAAAAGTAAAGATGATTATGCAACTTTATTATCGCACCATATTCAAACTGAATTTGAGCATAATTTAACGCAACAAATTTACTTAACGGCTGAAACTTGGGATATCATATTGAAAGCTAAAAACAGTACGGTGCAAATGATTCGAAAAAATGCTCTTAGAGAAGATGTTGCTGATGCTGACAAATTAAGAGAAGCCATCATGCTAGAACTAACAGAAACCGAAGCGCCAAGTACTATTGCTATTAGCTTTTTGAAAGAAGAATTGAAAAGAGTATTTTAATTAAATATAATTATAGCAAAATTATAATGGAAGAATGGCAACCTATATCAATTACTGAACTTTTTGAACAAATCCAAAAAACAGAAGTTGAATTAAAAGGAGAACTTCTGAACTTTTGGGAATTAATTAAAATCGAACCGAAAAAATGGGTAGAAAAGAAATACGGCAATGAAGGTGGTGGTTTTTGGGTTGTGGGAATTTGTGGCACAAGAATTATTTGGTATAATGATATCGAGGATGGTTTTAATATTTCAGAGTATAAAAAATACGGACAAATTGAAGAATATTTTTGTAATCAAGACGAACTAAGTTGGGTTGTTAATCGTCTATTTAACTTGGTTAAATTTGGCGGAGATATAATTGGTCAATCTGGACCACCTCAAAACTTAAAATAAAAAAAAATTAATATTTTTTTATTTCTCATTTAAAAATTTCAAATACAACTCTTTCATAGTTTCATCCGAAGTCGACGCTAATTTTTCAACTATTGTTCTGTATTCTGGTTTTTTGAGTAATAAACGAACGTTATCTCTTCCAAACTTAGTGAACTGCCACTTGTGATGCACCGTTGCTTTAAACAATAATTCAATTACTTTTTCATCATTTGGATTTAGTTGTAATAACAATTCTAAAGCATTTTGTCTAACGGAACTTTCATAGTTTTCTGAAGCAAAATCCAATAATTGATTATACGAAGTAGCTTTCACTTGCTCCGGCAGATTTTCCGTATTCATTGCCAAAGCTAACCAAGTTAAACGGAAACTTTTATCATTATTTCCAACGATCTCTTTTGTTTGTTCTAAATAACGTAAACGTTCATCAGGAAAGTTTTTCCAAAGATTAGTTAAGGCTATTTCTTTTGTTTGATACGAATTGTCTTTCAACAAAGTTTCGTATTGCGATTTAAATGCTTCAGGAACTACAGGTGTTGATTCCGCAACGGCTCTTCTTACCAAAATATCATTTGTTGCCAAAGCAGTTTCTAAAATAACTTTTCGCTCTTCAAAAGGAATATTTCGCGTTTGATAAACAATGTATTGTTTGATTGGATAATACGCATCTGATTTTAGAATTTCTGTTAATTCGGCTAATGATTTTTTACTTTTCTTTAAAGCAAAATAATCTTGAATGAAATTGTTTTTAGAAAGATATTTTTGAGCAATTTCCATCTCGAATCCTGGCTTTTCTAACCAAACTTTTTTGAAATTTTCCACATCATAACCCGAAACCTGTTTTACAATTTTCAAGAAATCATCCGTGTTCACGTTTTTGTATTGGTATTTCTTTAAATATTTCGCTAAAGCTTTTTGGAAATTCTTCGCACCAATATCTTCTCGCATCACATGTAATGCCCAAGCGCCTTTTTTGTAAAACGATAACGAACTCGCTTTTTCATTCATTACGGGAATCGTATCGGTTTTAGAAGCCCGTTTTAATTGTTCGGCGTAATCGTTTAATTCTTCATAGAAATAATCGTCTCCAAATAAATGACGTTCCGCTAATAAAGCATAATAAGTCGCAAAACCTTCTTGTAACCAATGATGTTTTCCAGATTGAGCCGTAATCAAATCGCCAAACCATTGATGCGCCAATTCATGTGCGTTAACATTCACATAATTTCTATCATTAAACCCTACTTCATCCACTACAAAATCTTGTGCAAAAATCGTAGAGGTCGTATTCTCCATTCCCGCATACAAAAAATCACGCACTGGAACCTGTCGGTAAATTCCCCAAGGATACTTCACTCCTATTTCTTGTTCCAAATAATCGAATAGTTCTTTGGAATAGCGATAGGTTGGTTCAAATTTAGAATCATCGTTTTTATCTAAATAAAATTCTAACAGCGTTCCTGATTTAGTGGTTGATGTTTGTTTTTCGAAATTTCCAATAGCTAACATTACGAGATAAGAAGACATTGGTTTTTGCATTTTAAAATTAATGGTATTAAATCCTTGAACATAACCATTTGATTTGTGATTAGCATTTAAAAATTTCCCATTAGATAAAATTAAAAAATCATTTAAGAAACGAACTGATAAATTAAAAATAACTTTCTCATTTACATCATCAAAACTGGGTAACCAATGACTGGTATAACGTCCTTGACCTTGTGTCCAAATTTGTAAATTTTCATCTGAGCCTGTAAAATAAAGCGTTTGTTTCGGCTTGGCTGAATAATTGAAAGTTAGTTTATTCTTTCCTTTTTTAAATCCTTCAAATAAATTTAATGTTTTTCCTGAATTTTTGAAATTCACAGATTTTCCATTGATGGCAACTCCTGAAAATTCCATATTGATAGCATCGATTTTAATAGTATCGATAGCTTTTTTTACTTTAAATTCATATGTAATCGTTCCAGAAATTAATTTTCCAGCATGATTTGGAGCAACCAAAGCATCACATTTGATAAAATCAACTTTATCTGTTTGTTGACTAAAAGATAAATTAATGAAAAACAATGCTAAAAGAATACGAAACATCTTAATGGAATTTTATAAAGTACGAATATAAACATTTTCAATTTCTCCCATTTCTAAATTAACAAATTATAAACTATCTTCGCTTTGCATTAGGAACACAGATTAAAGTAATTAGATAAATTTTTAAAATTTCTTAAATCAGTGTTCCAAAAATTGAATTTTGAACTTGTAATTGCACTTGAATTTGAATTTACTCGAAACTCCCATAGAATATCTCAAAGGCGTTGGTCCGCAGCGTGGCGATTTATTGCGCAAGGAGTTGGGCATTCATAAATATGCCGATTTACTGAATTTATTTCCCAATCGTTATATTGATAGAACACGTTATTACAAAATAAACGAACTACAAAACAGCAATTCCGAAGTACAAATTGTTGGGAAAATCATCAATATCAAAACGGTTGAACAAGGCAAAGGACGTTCGCGATTAGTTGCGACTTTTGTAGATGAAACGGGACAAATGGAACTCGTGTGGTTTCAAGGTCAAAAATGGATTCGTGAAAGCATCAAAATCAATATTCCGTATGTGATTTTTGGAAAAGTAACCCAATTTGGTGCCACCTACAACATGGCGCATCCTGAAATGGAATTGTTGGAAGAACACAAAGCTAGCCTTCGTTCGGCAATGCAACCCGTTTATCCAAGTACAGAAAAATTAGCCAATAAAGGGATTTCGAACAAAGTCATCAATAAAATGATGCAACAATTGTTTGTAGAAACCCAAGCTTTGTTTTCTGAAAATTTACCGAATTATCTTTTAGATGAATTGAAATTGATTCCAAAAAATGCGGCTTTGTTCAATATTCATTTTCCAAAAAGTCAAGATTTATTAGCTAAAGCGCAATTCCGATTGAAGTTTGAAGAATTGTTTTTCATTCAATTGCAATTGATTACGAAAAACCTCATTCGCAAACACAAAATCAAAGGAATGCCGTTTGAAAAAGTGGGTGAAAACTTCAATAATTTTTACAAAAATCATTTACCTTTCGATTTAACGAATGCTCAAAAACGTGTTTTAAAAGAAATCCGAAACGATTTAGGAAGCAACGCTCAAATGAATCGTTTATTACAAGGTGATGTTGGTTCAGGAAAAACTATTGTAGCTTTAATGTGTATGCTTTTAGCAAAAGATAATGGCTTTCAAAGTTGCTTAATGGCACCAACTGAAATTCTAGCCAATCAACATTTCAACGGAATTTCTGAATTATCTAAAGAATTGAATATCAATATAAAAATACTAACTGGTTCAACTAAAACTTCAGATAGGAAGATCATCCACGAAGAACTTGAAAACGGAACTTTGGATATTTTAATTGGAACTCATGCTTTATTAGAAGACAAAGTACAATTTCATAATTTAGGTTTAGCGATTATTGATGAGCAACACAGATTTGGTGTGGAACAAAGAAGTAAACTTTGGAAGAAAAATGATGTTCCACCCCATGTTTTGGTTATGACCGCTACTCCTATTCCAAGAACTTTAGCTATGAGTTTGTATGGTGATTTGGATATTTCAGTCATTGATGAATTACCACCAGGAAGAAAACCAATACAAACCGTTCATCGTTATGATTCGAACCGATTGAAAGTTTGGAAATTCTTAAAAGATGAAATTGCAAAAGGACGTCAAGTCTATATCGTGTATCCATTAATTCAAGAATCGGAAAAAATGGATTACAAGGATTTGATGGATGGCTATGAAAGTATTTCAAGAGATTTCCCATTACCTCAATATTCAATTTCAATAGTTCATGGAAAAATGAAACCTTCCGATAAAGACGAAGAAATGCGTCGCTTTTCAGAAGGAAAAACAAATATTATGGTGGCAACGACTGTGATTGAAGTTGGAGTAAATGTTCCAAACGCTTCTGTTATGGTCATTGAAAGTGCAGAACGTTTTGGTTTATCGCAATTGCATCAGTTACGTGGACGTGTAGGTCGTGGTGCCGAACAAAGTTATTGCATCTTAATGACAAGTCATAAACTAAGCAACGATAGTAAAATCCGAATGGAAACTATGGTTCGCACGAATGATGGTTTTGAAATTTCGGAAGTCGATTTAAAATTGCGTGGTCCAGGTGATATTATGGGTAAACAACAAAGTGGTGTTTTAAATCTTCAAATTGCGGATTTGGTAAAAGATAAAGAAATTTTACAATTAGCTCGTCATCACGCTATCAAATTACTGAAAGATGATGCTCCAATGGAAAAACCAGAACATGCTAAACTTCGAGAAGCATTTATTGAGTTAAGCAAAAAGAAAACGATTTGGAATTACATCAGCTAAATTTCATTTAATGTAACGAAGTGTAGAAAATTATAACAAAAAGTAAATTTCAACATCTATTTTGTAACTTTTTTAAAGAAATCTCAAATTTCTAAAACATTTGTACCTACAACAATGTTAAATAAATGGTAAGGTTTTGGCATAATTATCTCGTAAGACTTAGTTTTGTATAAAATCTTAAGTTTAGCTCCATTATTATGAAAATAAAAACGATAAGCATCACGCTAATTACCTTAACACTTGTAGGACTTATTGGATATAGAATCACAAAAAACAATGCCGAATCTGAAAAAGGTGGCGGAAAAGGAGATAAAAAACCTCCAATGATGGTTGATGCCATTGTAGTTTCTGAAACTAATTTTGCAAATACTATTTCACTTTCTGGTTCTATTGAAGCTAACGAAAATGTAGAAATTAGAAGTGAAGTTTCTGGAATTGTGGAGAAAATCTATTTCACAGAAGGAACTAACGTTAGCAAAGGTCAAGTTTTATTGAAAGTAAACGATATTGAACTTCGTGCCCAACTTTCGCAATCACAAACTCGTCAAAGTTTGGCTTCTGAAAATGAAAGAAGAGCTAAACTATTGCTTCAAAAAGAAGCGATTTCTCAAGAAGAATATGATATTGCAAGTGCTGAATATAGAAGCCTGAAAGCACAAACGCAATTGATTCAAGCGCAAATTGGTAAAACAACTATTAGAGCACCATTTTCGGGAAAAATTGGTTTACGCAATATTTCTCCTGGAACTTATGTAACTCCTACTACCCTAATCACCAAATTGGTTAGTGCGAATCAAGTGAAAATTAGTTTCTCTATTCCTGAAAAATATGCATCGGAAGTAGAAAACAATACTAATATTCAATTCACGATTCCAAATAATCCTGAAAAATTCACAGCTAAAATTTACGCCATCGAACCTGAAATTGAAACTTCTACACGAACCTTAAAAATTAGAGCGATTGCTGAAAATCCGAATGGAAAACTTTTAGCGGGAACCTTTGCTACTATTGAACTTCCTCTAAAAAACATCAAAGGAGCTATACAAATTCCTTCTGAAGCGGTTGTTCCTGTTCAAGATGGAAAAGTAGTTTATATTGCCAACAACGGAAAAGCAAAAGAAGTAAAAATAGAAACGATTGCAAGAACAGATAAAGATGTAATCGTTACGCAAGGCGTAAAATCAGGAGATACAATTTTAACTTCTGGCGTTATGGCTTTAAAAGACGAAGCTGATATCAAAGTAAAAGTAAAATAAGCTTTTCTAAATTCTAATTTCAAACTTCAAATTTAAAATGAGTTTATCTACTTTAAGTATAAAAAGACCCGTATTTACCATTGTAATCAACTTATTGATTATCCTTTTTGGTATTTTAGGATTTAGTTATTTGGGCGTTCGCGAATTCCCATCGATTGATCCTGCCGTAATTAACGTACGAACGAATTACACCGGTGCTAATGCCGATATTATTGAATCGCAAATTACCGAACCACTTGAAAAAGCTATTAACTCTATTGATGGTATTCGAAACATTACGTCTTCGAGTAATCAAGGTTCGAGTAATATTACAGTCGAATTCAAATTAGAGAAAAACCTGGAAGAAGCCGCTAACGACGTTCGTGATAAAGTATCGCAAGCTGTTAGAAGTTTACCACAAGATATTGATGCGCCACCAGTAGTTTCGAAAGCAGACGCGGATTCTGATGCGATTATTTCGATGACCGTTCAAAGTAATGCTAAAAATGCATTGGAATTAAGCGATTATGCAGAAAATGTAATTGCCGAACGTTTACAAACCATTCCTGGTGTGAGTAGCGTGCAGATTTGGGGACAAAAACGTTATTCGATGCGTATTTGGATGGATCCAATCAAATTGAATGCATACGGAATCACAGTTGCCGATGTTCGAAATGCTTTGGACAAACAAAATGTAGAATTACCTTCGGGAAAATTAACAGGTGCCAATACCGAATTAATGGTAAAAACGCTTGGAAATTTATCTACTGAAAAAGAATTCAACGATATTATCATTGTAGCGGATGCGAATAAAACCGTTCGTTTAAGCGATATTGGCTATGCTGTTTTAGCTTCCGAAAATTTAGAAACCAAGTTTACTGAATCAGGAAATCCGATGGTGGCTGTGGCTATTATTCCACAACCTGGAACGAATTACTTAGAAATTGCCGAACAATTTTATGCCGAAGTTGATAAATTAAAGAAAGATTTACCGAGCGATATCAAATTAGATATTGCTTTAGATAATACTATTTTCATTAAAAAATCAGTTGTTGAGGTAGCGGAAACATTAGCTATTTCAGTAGTTTTGGTAATCATTATTATCTTCTTATTCTTTAGAGATTGGTCCATCGCATTCCGACCTTTAATTGATATTCCGGTTTCGTTGATTGCTACATTTTTTATCATGTATTTGTGTGGTTTCTCTATCAACGTTTTAACCTTGTTGGCAATTGTTTTAGCCACAGGATTAGTAGTTGACGACGGAATTGTAGTAACCGAAAACATCTTCAAAAAAGTCGAAGAAGGTATGTCGCCTATCGAAGCGGCTATCAAAGGTTCGAATGAGATTTTCTTTGCTGTAATTTCAATTTCAGTTACGTTAGCAGCCGTTTTCTTACCGATTATTTTCTTAGAAGGTTTCGTTGGACGATTGTTCCGAGAGTTTGGTGTCGTCATTGGTGCTGCTGTACTGATTTCCGCCTTTGTATCGTTGACTTTAACGCCAATGTTAAATGCTTATTTGATGAAAGGTGGCGAACAAAAGAAAACTAAATTTTATGAAGCTACAGAACCATTCTTCGTAAGTTTAAATACTGGATATGCCAATGCATTAACTAAATTCTTAAAAAGAAAATGGTTGAGTTTCCCAATTATCGGAGTTTGTATTGGATTGATTATCTTATTTTTCGCCATTCTTCCAAAAGAAACTGCACCTTACGACGATAGAAGCTTAGGTGTAATTAGTGTCACAACTCCAGAAGGTTCAACTTATGAATATACTGACCGATTCATGGAAGAATTATCCGATTTAATTAACGATTCGATTCCTGAGAAAAAAGTAGCATTGGTAATTACTTCGCCAGGATTTTTATCTTCTTCAGTAAATGCAGGAAGAGTTCGTTTAGCTTTAGTTGACCCAAGTGAAAGAGAAAAATCACAAAAAGAAATTGTGGATGACTTGAACAAATGGACTAAAAAATATCCACAAGCCAAAGTTAACGTTTCGGAACAACCAACAATTTCGGTTAACAGACGTGGTGGTTTGCCAATTCAATACATTATTCAAGCGCCGAATTTTGAAAAATTAAGAGAAAAAATTCCACAATTCATGGAAGAAGCGAGTAAAAACGAAACTTTCTCCAATGTCGACGTGAATTTAAAATTCAATAAACCTGAAATCAACGTAACCATTAATCGTGAAAAGGCAGAAAGTTTAGGGATTTCGGTTTTAGATGTGGCGCAAACTTTGCAATTATCATTAAGCGGACAACGTTTTGGTTATTTCATGCAAAACGGAAAACAATATCAAGTGATTGGACAGTTTGACGAAAAAGACCGCGATGCTCCATTGGATTTAACTTCGATGTTCGTTAAGAATAAAGCAGGTGAATTAATTCAATTAGACAACGTAGTTGAGGTAGAGGAACAAAGTAATCCACCGCAATTATTCCACAACAATCGTTATATGTCGGCAACGGTTTCTGCAGGTTTAGCACCTGGAAAAAGTATGATTGACGGTATCAATGCGATGGACGAAATCAAAGAAAAAGTATTAGATGATACCTTTACAACCGATTTAGGCGGTGAATCACGTGACTTCGTGGAAAGTAGTTCGAATACTTCATTTGCATTTGGATTGGCGTTATTGTTAATTTATTTGATTTTAGCCGCACAATTTGAAAGTTTTATCGATCCATTCATCATCATCTTAACCGTACCAATGGCGGTAGCTGGAGCGTTATTCTCGCTTTGGTTATTTGGACAAACTTGGAATATTTTCAGTCAAATTGGAACCGTCATGCTGATTGGACTTGTGACCAAAAACGGAATTCTGATAGTCGAATTTGCCAACCAACTTCGAGAACAAGGAAAATCGAAATACGATGCCATTTTAGAAGCTTCGGAAGCACGTTTACGTCCAATTTTAATGACGAGTTTAGCCATTGCTTTAGGAGCTTTACCAATTGCACTTTCGCTTGGAGCCGCTTCTACAAGTAGAATAGGAATGGGAGTTGTAATTGTGGGCGGAACGATGTTCTCGTTAATCCTAACTTTATTTGTAATTCCATCCATTTATTTAATGTGGTCGAAAGCTAAAAAACACCGACCAGAATTTGATAATTTAGACGCTTTAGAAAAATAATAATATGCAACATTTATATAAAATAGTATTCCTTTTCATCATCGGATTTTCAGCACAAGCACAAGATTTGCTTACCCTTGAAGATGCGGTTAAAATTGCTTTGGAAAACAATTACGATATTAAAATCGCAAAAAACAATTCCAAAATTGATGCAACCAACAACAATTTAGCCAATGCTGGAATGTTGCCTTCATTGAATGGAAATTTCACTAACAATAATAGTCAATTAAATACCACGCAAACACAATCTGATGGTTCCGAAAGAAAACTAGACAATGCTAAAAACATGAATTTAACGTATGGTGTTGGTTTAGATTGGACGATTTTCGATGGTTTAAGCATGTTTGCAAGAAAAGAACAATTAAACGTTTTAGAACAACAAGGAAAAGCCGAATTACAAACAGCCATTCTAACCCGAATTAGTGATGTATATACCACCTATTTTGATTTGGTACAACAACAACAAGTTTTAGCTTCGATTGATACCGCGATTGTAATTTCAAACCAACGTTTAACAACCGCTCAAAATCGTTTTAGCATTGGAAAAGCTTCGAAATTAGAAGTTTTGAATGCACAAGTAGATTTGAATAGCGATTTAAGTTTGCAATTGAAACAAAGAGAACTCATCAAAATCAGTAAAATTAGATTGAACGAATTATTAGTTCGCGATATTCAAACCGATTTTAAAGTAGCTAACGAAGTTACATTTGAACAAAACTTAGATTTCAACGAATTAAAAGCAACAGCCGAAAAACAAAATCCGCAATTGCAAGCGCAAATTCTATCTAAAAAAGTAGCCGATTTGAATTTGAAACAAGTCAAAGGCAATCGCTATCCAACGGTTCGCCTTACTTCAGGTTATAATTTCACACGTTCGGAAGCTTCTTTGGGATTTATTACGCAATCATCTGGACAAGGTTTTGTGTATGGAGTTACTGCGACTGTGCCAATTTTTAATGGATTTCTTCAAAACAGAAACGAAAAAGTAGCGAAATATCAAGTGGAGAATGCTGGATTCCTTTTAGAACAACAAAAATTATCACTAACTTCACAATTATCGTCTTTATATGCGAGTTATCAAACCAATTTAGAGTTGGTAAAAGTGGAAGAAAAAAACTTAGAAATCGCCAAACAAAACTTAGATATTACGTTAGCGAAATTCAAAATTGGAACAATCACAACTATCGAATTTAGAACAGCTCAGCAAAACTTTGTGGATGCATCAGTTCGTTATTCGAATGCGCAATATGTAACCAAACTTTCAGAAATCAACTTAAAAGAATTAGCCGGTACTTTAAAATTAAATTAATATCTTATTTTTGTTAAAGTGATGAGGAGTTTTCATAACTTTTAAACTCTTAAACATCTAAACTTTTAAACATTAATAAATGGTTCAATACAACCCAAAAGACTGGATTACTTTTATTTTTCGTTTTCACGAATCGGATACCTTTCGTCAACTGATTCCGATGATGATTTTCATTGGATTTTATGCTTACGGAATCGCCTATTTGGAATTAGAATATTGGAAACTTTCCGAAACCAGTCATGTAAAAAACCTTAATGTAATGCACACCACTGTTGGTTTTGTATTGTCGTTATTATTGGCATACAGAACCAATACGGCTTACGACCGCTGGTGGGAAGGTAGAAAACAATGGGGTGCTTTAGTGAACAATAGTCGAAATTTAGCCATAAAACTTTCCGCTTATTTGTCTGATGAGAATGATAGAAATTTCTACAGAAAAGTGATTCCGGCTTACGCTTCGGTGCTTTCGAAACATTTATTGAATGAAGATGTAAGTAAAATGTTGTTTGAAGGTTTGGATTTAGAAATGGATCATCACAAACACCGCCCAAATCAAGTGGCAAAAATGTTGTTTCAAAAAGCAAATGATTTGTACAAATCGGGAAAAATTTCGGGTGACCAATTTTACATCATCAATTCCGAATTACAATCATTTACAGATATTTGTGGCGCTTGCGAACGTATTAAAAATACACCTATTCCCTACTCTTACAGTTCGTTTATCAAAAAATTTATTTTCTTTTTTGTGATGACGTTACCTTTCGGATTTGTATTTAGTTTGGGTTACTATGTAATACCAGTTGTGATTTTCATCTTTTATGTTTTAGCGAGTTTAGAATTAATCGCTGAAGAAATCGAAGACCCTTTTGGCAACGATGCCAACGATTTACCGATGACGAAAATTGCTTCGAATATTAAAAAGCATGTGGAAGAGATTTTGTAAAAATTAAAATATTACTAATAAAAATTAAAAAAGTAAGGATTTTTAATTATTTTAGATGTTTAGAATTTATTCAAATGGCGAACAAAGCGTTACTTTTTACTCCAGCTTTAACCCACGAAAAGTCGTTAAAAACTTTGGTGGAAAATCGTACCATTTTTTCTTTAGACCATTGCGAATTGAACATTTTTGAAACCTATCAAAAATCGGATTTAGTTCCTTTGAAATTTAATGATTTGGTGGTTACGAGTATGTTGCGTGGAAAAAAAGTGATGCATTTATTTGAAGACCCAAGTTTTGAATATTTACCAGGCGAAACCGTAATTGTGCCTTCCAATGCCGAAATGAAAATCGATTTTCCAGAAGCTTCAAAAGACAATCCTACGCAGTGTATCGCTTTGGCAATCGATAATCAAATTATTACGAATACCTTGGATTTTTTAAATGAGAAATATCCGAAAGAAGGAAAAAGCAATTTGTGGAAATTAGACCACGAAAACTATTTCTTTTACAACAACGTAGAATTAGCAGGAACCATCAACAAACTGATTAAAGAATGCATGGGGAATTCGCTAACAAAAGACGCTCTTGCCGATTTAACGCTTCAAGAATTGATTATCCGAATCATTCAAACGCAAACCACAAAACGTTTTGAAGATGAAACATTCCTAGATAGCAATAGTCCAATTACACCAGCTATTGAATACATCAAAAGTAATATTCGAGAAACGATTAATTTGAAAGATTTGAGCGATAAAGCATGTATGAGTACCACTTCATTTTATCGCTATTTCAAGAGAGAATTAGGCATGAGCCCAATTGAATATATCTTGAACGAAAAGATAAAATACGCAAAAAAACTATTGAGCAATCCCAACATTCAAGTCAATGAAGTTTCTTATGCTACCGGTTTTGAAGATTGCAATTACTTCATAAGATTATTCAAAAAATATGAAGGGGTTACTCCGAAACAATATCAGTTGATGAATTATAATGGGTGATTTTTAGTTTCAAGTTTCAGGTTTCAAGTTAATTTTTACTCATTCAACCTAATTTCTTCTAAATTTTGAGCTTCTTCTTCAGTAAATAATTTATAATTTACTTTGAATGTTTTTCCATAAGGGGTTTCTAATGAAAAACCGCCTGCTCCTATTCCATCCGTTACATCTAAAGTAAAATGAGCGTGTTTCCAATATTCGAACAAATCTTTGTCCACCCAAAATTCAAATCCTTGAAGGGTTCCAATGCAAACATCACCAAAGCGCAAATAAAATCCCCCTTTTTCAAAACATTGTGGCTGCGTTCCTTCACAACAACCGCCTGCTTGATAAAACATCAAATCACCAAACTTATCCGAAAGCATTTTGATTAATTCTATAGCTTTTTCGGTAGCTTCTAATCGTTTTATTTTTTTCATAGTTTACAAATAAAAAAGTCGCGAGTTCAAAATAAAATTAATCATGAATCGCGACTTTAAATTAAAAATTATCTACTAAAAGAAACCTAATTTGTTCTTGTTATAAGAAATCAACATGTTTTTAGTTTGACGGTAATGGTCTAACATCATTTTGTGATTTTCTCTACCAATTCCTGATTGTTTATAACCTCCAAATGGAGCTCCTGCTGGATAAGCATGATATTGATTTACCCAAACACGACCTGCTTGAATAGCTCTTGGTACTTGATATAATTCATGTGCATCACGTGTCCAAACGCCTGCTCCTAATCCGTACATCGTATCATTAGCAATTTCTAATGCTTCTTCTGTAGTTTTAAAAGTGGTTACCGCTAAAACTGGTCCGAAAATCTCTTCTTGGAAAATACGCATTTTGTTGTGCCCTTTGAATAACGTAGGTTGAATATAATATCCGCCTTCTAAATCGCCACCTAAATGATTTACATCACCACCGCATAACAATTCAGCACCTTCTTCTTTACCTAAATTAATGTACGAAAGAATTTTGTCTTTTTGAATTTGTGAAGCTTGAGCACCCATCATCACCGTTGGATCTAATGGATTACCCATTTTGATTGATTTTACTCTTTCCAATACTCTTTCGATAAATTTATCATAAATCGATTCGTGAATTAATAATCTTGATGGACAGGTACAAACTTCTCCTTGATTTAGGGCAAAAAGAGCAACTCCTTCCAATGCTTTATCTAAAAACTCATCATCTGCATCCATAACCGATGGGAAGAAAATATTTGGCGATTTTCCACCTAATTCTAACGTAACTGGAATAATATTTTCTGTCGCATATTGCATTACCATTCTTCCTGTTGCAGTCGAACCCGTAAATGCAGCTTTGCAAACTTTTGGATTAGTTACCAAAGTTCTTCCTAATTCCGCTCCAAAACCATTGATAACATTAATAACTCCTGCTGGAACTAAATCACCAATAATTTCCATTAACACCATAATTGAAATTGGCGTACTTTCTGCTGGTTTTAAAACTACACAGTTACCAGCAGCTAAAGCTGGAGCTAATTTCCAAACTGCCATTAAAATTGGGAAGTTCCAAGGAATAATTTGGGCTACAACACCAATTGGCTCATGAACGATGATAGAAACTGTATCTTTATCTAATTCGGTAATCGAACCTTCTTCTGCACGAATTACACTAGCAAAATATCTAAAATGGTCAATTGCTAACGGAATATCAGCCGCCATAGTTTCGCGAATGGCTTTACCGTTATCTAAGGTTTCAACCGCAGCGATGTATTCTAAATTAGCTTCTATTCTATCTGCGATTTTGTTCAACATGATACTTCTTTCAGTCGCCGAAGTTTGACTGAATGTTTTGAAAGCTTCATCGGCAGCATTTACAGCCATTTCAACATCCATTTTAGCCGAATGTGCCGCTTTTGCCATTAATTTACCATCTACTGGTGAAAGTACTTCAAAATATTGACCTGTTGAAGGCGCTGTCCATTTTCCATTGATATAATTATCGTACTTTTCTTTTAGTTGAGGTCTTTGAATTAAATTACTCATAATTTTGATTTTAGGTTTGTTTATCAAATTTAGATTCAATTCTTATTTTAGAATAGCACAATTATTTCATTTAATAGCACAAAACTGATATTGGCTCAATTTTAACATCTAAAAATTACATTTCTATTAATTTTTTACTCAATTATTTATCAAATTAACAATTTAACCTTTCTAAACTTATCACCAAAAGGCTGTTCAAAATTTCTAAATTCTAATTTCTAAATTCTAATTTCTAAATTCTAATTTTATAAAGTATCTTTGCCGTTTAAAATTCGATACAAAATGCGTATATCTTACAATTGGTTAAAACAATTCATTAAAACCGATTTAAAATCTGAAGAAATTGCCGACATTCTTACCGACTTAGGTTTAGAAGTAGAAGGCGTTGACAAATACGAAAGTTTAAAAGGTGGTTTACAAGGCGTTGTGATTGGTCATGTGTTAACATGCGAAAAACATCCTGATGCTGATAAACTAAAAATCACAACGGTTGATTTAGGTGATGGAAACGCGCCTGTTCAAATTGTTTGTGGTGCTCCAAACGTGGCAGCGGGACAAAAAGTTCCTGTGGCGACTATTGGTACAAAATTATTTGACAAAGAAGGAAACGCATTCGAAATTAAAAAAGGAAAAATCCGCGGACAAGAAAGTCACGGAATGATTTGTGCTGAAGACGAATTAGGCTTAGGCGAAAGTCATGACGGAATTATGATTTTGAACGAAGACTTAAAACCAGGAACGCCAGCTTCTAAAGTTTTCGAAATTGAAACTGATGAAGTGTTCGAAATCGGATTAACACCAAACCGTGCTGATGCTATGTCTCACATGGGTGTAGCTCGTGATTTACGTGCTGGTATTCTTCAAAAAGGAACTACTTCTGAATTAATTACGCCATCGGTAAGTAAATTTAAAGTGGAGAAACGTACTTTAAAAATCGATGTAAAAGTTGAAAACGACAAATTAGCACCAAGATATTGTGGAGTTACGATTTCTGGAGTTACAGTAAAACCATCTCCAAATTGGTTACAAAACCGTTTGAAAGCGATTGGATTAACTCCAAAAAATAATATTGTTGACGTTACGAATTACGTTTTACATGAATTAGGTCAACCGTTACACGCTTTTGATGCGGCTCAAATTAAAGGAAATAAAGTAGTAGTAAAAACGGTTCCGGCTGGAACTAAATTTGTTACTTTAGATGATATCGAACGTACTTTGCACGAAGAAGATTTAATGATTTGTGACGAAAGTGGTCCAATGTGTATTGCGGGTGTTTTCGGAGGAAAAACTTCGGGAGTTTCTGAAAAAACGCAGGCGATTTTCTTAGAAAGTGCTTATTTCAATCCGGTTTCAGTTAGAAAAACTGCGAAAAGACATACGTTAAGTACTGATGCTTCTTTCCGTTTTGAGAGAGGAATCGATCCAAGTATTACAGAATACGCTTTAAAACGTGCTGCTTTATTGATTCAAGAAGTAGCGGGTGGAGAAATTACTTCTGATATCGTGGATATTTATCCTAAAAAGATTGAAGATTTCAGTGTGTTTATTCATTTCAACAAAGTGAATAAAATCATTGGTGAAGAAATTAAACCAGAAACGATTAAGAAAATTTTAGCTTCATTAGATATCAAAGTTAACAGTATCACCGAAGCAGGTTTAGGATTAACAATTCCTTCTTACCGTGTGGATGTTACTCGCGAAATTGATGTTATTGAAGAAATTTTACGTGTTTACGGATATAACAACATCAAAATCCCTTCAAAAGTAAATGCAACAACAGCTTATTCATCAAGAACGGAAGAATATAAAGTACAAAATATCATTGCCAACCAATTGTGTTCGTTAGGTTTCAACGAAATGATGGCGAATTCATTGACTACGCCAGATTACGTAAAACTTTCTGAAAACTTGAAAGAAGAATTGAATGTGATGATGTTAAATCCGTTGAGTAGCGATTTATCAGCGATGCGTCAATCGTTATTGTTCTCAGGATTAGAAGCGGTTTCTTTCAACATCAATAGAAGAAGAAGCGATTTAAAATTCTTCGAATTTGGAAAAAGTTATCACAAAACGGCTAATGGTCACGATGAAAACAAACACTTAACGTTGTTAGTAACTGGAAATAGACAAAACGAAAGTTGGACAAACGCACAAACGAAATCCGATTTCTTCTTGTTTAAAGGTTATATCAACACGATTTTAAGTCGTTTAGGATTAGATAAAAAAGTGACTTCTTTACCTTTTGAAAATGATATTTTCGCAGAAGGTTTAGCGTTAGCGGTTGGGAAAGAAGTAATTGTAGAATTTGGAACAGTTAAAAAATCAGTTTTAAAACATTTCGATATCAAACAAGAAGTGTTATTCGCTGATTTTGCTTGGGATAAAATTCAGAAATACGTTTCTACGAAAATTAAGTTTACCGATATTCCAAAATATCCAGAAGTTCGTAGAGATTTAGCCTTATTATTAGACGAAAAAGTACCATTCGAACAAATCTATAACATCGCCAAACAAACCGAAAAAGGCTTGTTAAAAGACGTGAATTTATTCGACGTTTACACAGGAAACAACTTGCCAGAAGGTAAAAAATCATACGCCGTAAGTTTCATTTTACAAGATGATTCTAAAACACTTACCGACACTCAAATTGATAAAATCATGAGTAAGTTACAAGGTAATTTTGAAAGTCAGTTAGGAGCTTCTTTAAGATAATTAACAAACCTGACAGGTTTCGGAAACCTGTCAGGTTTAATCATAAAAAACTCTCGATACATTTGAATCGAGAGTTTTTTTATTACAAAATTTCCTCAAAATTCACTATTTTTACCCCATGATAAAAGTCGTTTTAATTGGTTCTGGAAATGTTGCCCAACACTTAATTCAGGTGTTGTTGCAGGCTAAAAATGTGGATTTGGTGCAAGCGTTTGCTCGTAACCCAAGTCATTTATCGTATTTGCTTCCTGAGGAAAAAATCACAGCGGATTATCATAAAATTATCGAAGCAGATTTGTATTTTATTTCGGTTTCGGATAATGCCATTGCGGAAGTTTCTGCACAATTACCGTTTGAAAATCATTTGGTAGTACATACTTCTGGAACTTCTGACATTTCGGTGTTAAACGATAAAAATAGAAAAGGCGTTTTTTATCCATTACAAACCTTTACTAAAGGAAAAGAAATCGACTTCACTCCTATTCCCATTTGCTTAGAAGCTGAAAACGAATCGGATTATCAACTTTTAGAAAAATTAGGAAATAGCATTTCACAAAAAGTAGTTCGAATTTCTTCGGAACAACGCAAAAGTTTACACGTTGCGGCAGTTTTTGTTTGTAATTTTGTGAATCATTTGTATCATATTGGAAATGAAATTTGTGAACAAAACAATGTTCCATTTGAAGTATTGCATCCGTTAATTCAGGAAACCGCTCATAAAATAACGGAACTTTCACCAAGAGAAGCACAAACGGGTCCGGCTTTACGAAACGATACCAAAACCATTGAAAAACATTTAGATTTCTTAGAAAATCTCGAATATAAAAACCTATATCAATTACTTACACAATCGATACAACATGTCAAAAAGTTATAAAGAACTCATGAACGAAATCACCACTTTCATCTTCGACGTTGATGGAGTGCTAACCGACGGAACTATTCACGTAACCCCAACAGGCGAAATGCTTCGTAACATGAACATCCGAGATGGTTATGCCATGAAAGCCGCTGTAGAAAATGGCTACTCGGTTTGTATTATTTCGGGAGGAAGTAACGAAGGTGTTCGCGTTCGTTTAAGAAATTTAGGGATTACTGATATTCATTTAGGGGTTCCAAACAAAGTAGAAACCTTCAAAGAATTCACTGATATTTACAATATCCAGCCTGAAAATGTGTTATATATGGGAGATGATATTCCAGATTATCACGTAATGCAATTAGTAGGATTACCAACGTGTCCTCAAAACGCTGTTCCTGAAATCAAAGGAATTTCCAAATATATTTCGCACGTAGAAGGCGGAAAAGGAGCCGTTCGTGATGTCATCGAACAAGTCATGAAAGTACAAGGCAAATGGATGGAACATTTTGATGCGAAGTTTGATTAAAAGCAACAATTAACTAAGAATACAAATACTAAACATGAAATACTTAAAACTAATTCGATACCAAAATTTGCTAATGCTTGCTTTCATGCAATTGGTATTTCGTTACTTATTTTTAGCACGATCGTATGTAGACTTAGCCTTAACCGATTTTAATTATATTTTATTAGTGATAGCAACGGTTTGTATAGCAGCTGGCGGTTATGTCATCAATAATATAATGGATCAAGATACTGATGAAATTGCTAAACCTCAAAACCGTATGGTTGGGGTTTCTATTTCGGAAACTGTGGCGTATAATTGGTACATTGGTTTGACGATTGTTGGTGTTGGAATTGGATTTTATTTATCGAATGTGATTTACAAACCTACTTTTGCTTCCATGTTTATTTTGGTGGCAACTTTACTATATATGTATGCTACTAGTTTCAAGCAAATTCCAGTTCTTGGAAATGTGGTAGTAGCTTTAATGCTTTCAACAAGTATTATCATCATTGGATTATTCGATATTTTACCAGCAATTGATGTGGATAATCGTTTTCGAATGAAAGAAGCTTTCGATATTTTAATGCATTATGCCATTTTTGCTTTCATCATCAATTTGATTCGTGAAATTGTAAAAGACATGGAAGATATGGATGGCGATTATCAATCAGGAATTAATTCCTTACCTATCGCTATTGGAGTTCAAAAAACAAAAATAATTGTTGGAGTTTTAACCGTAATTTCAATTGGAATTTTAGCCTATTATGTAAATTCTAATTTATTCGAATTGGATTATGTGGTGTATTATGCGATGATTTTAATCGTTGGACCACTAATTTATTTCGGAGTGAAGTTATTGAATGCTGCAACGAAAAAAGAATATCATCATTTGAGTTTGGTTTTGAAAATCATTTTGTTTTTCGGAATTTTATCGGTTGCTGTTATTGTTTTCAATTTAAAATTAGCCAATGCTTAAAGACAAACTAAATAAAATCAACATTATTTTAGCTTCTGGTTCGCCCAGAAGACAGCAATTTTTTAAGGAAATGGATTTGCATTACACCATTCGCCTAAAGGAAATTGAAGAAATCTATCCCGAACATTTGCAAGCGGAAGAAATCACCAATTTCTTAGCCGAATTAAAAGCAAGTGCCTTCGAAAACGAACTAAAAGAAAACGATGTTTTAGTTACGAGTGATACCATTGTTTGGTTAAACGGAAAAGCTTTAGGGAAACCAAAAGATTATGACGATGCCTTTCAAATGTTGCAACAATTGGCCAATCAAACGCATGAGGTAATTACTTCAGTTTGCTTGAAATCGATTGATAAAACGGAAATTTTTCATTGTTTGACCAAAGTGACTTTTGCCAATTTATCTGATGAAGCAATCAGATATTATCTTGATAATTACAAACCTTTTGATAAAGCCGGTAGTTACGGAATTCAAGATTGGATTGGCTTAATCGGAATTTCAAAAATTGAAGGTTCGTATACGAATGTGGTAGGATTACCAACAGAAATGTTATTTCAAAAATTAATGAATTATGCTTAAACTTATTCAAAATCCATACTTAGATCAAGAAATAGCAACATTAATTGTGTTAGTGGTGTATTTTATTTTACGATTTAGTTCAAATAAATTAGTTAGAAAATATGCTACTTTAAACGAAGTTTTAGAGCATCGTACTAATTTGGTAATCAAATACATAAATTTATTACTTGGCATTTTAGCATTAATTTCAATTGTAATTATTTGGGGAGTTAAAAAAGACCAGATTTTACTTTTTATATCTTCCGTTTTTGCAGTTGTGGGCGTAGCTTCCTTTGCACAATGGTCTATTTTGAGTAACATTACGGCAGGAATTATTTTATTCTTTTCGTATCCATTTAAAATTGGTGATAAAATAAAAATTCACGACAAAGAATATCCAATAGAAGGCGAAATAGACGATATTAAAGCATTTTACGTAATCTTAAAATCTTCTGATGGCGAAATGATTACTTATCCGAACAATCTATTAATGCAAAAAGGAATTTCAGTTGTAAATAAACCTGTTGAAGAAAAAGAGTTTTTTGATTAAATCAACTGATAAAAATCTGTTAAAAAGGAAGCAATTAAAACTTCCTTTTTTTTATTTCCTTATTTTTGAAACAAAACCATTGCAATGAACAGAAGCTTTACTTCAATATTTATATTTTTAATTTCAATAGTAGCATTAGCTCAAGCACCACAAAAACTGAATTCAGTTGAAATTTACGAGCAAGTTCAAAAACTAAATTTCTTGGGAAAAGTGTTGTATGTAGCAGCGCATCCCGATGATGAAAATACGAAGCTTATCACCTATTTTTCCAATCATTACCACGCACAAACTGCTTATTTATCGTTAACTCGTGGCGATGGTGGTCAAAATTTAATTGGAACAGAACTTCGAGAAAAATTAGGTGCCATCAGAACACAAGAATTATTAGCAGCCAGAAGAATCGACGGTGGAGAACAGTTTTTTACACGTGCCAACGACTTCGGATTTTCGAAAGAACCGAATGAAACTTTCTCCATTTGGAACAAAAACGAAGTTATGGAAGATGTAATCCAAGTAATGGAAACGTTTCGACCTGATATCATTGTAAATCGTTTTAGTCATAACACACCAGGAACAACGCACGGACATCATACGGCCTCTGCCATGTTGAGTTTAGAAGCTTATGACTTAATAAAATACAAACCAAAACGCATCTTTTTCAACACCTCTTGGTGGTTTTATGGAAGTCAGGAAGCGTTTGATGCTGCTGATAAATCAAAATTATTAGCCATTAATTCTAACGTATTTTACCCTTTAAAAGGAAAAAGTAATAACGAAATTGCAGCTTTGAGCCGAAGTCAGCACAAATGCCAAGGTTTTGGAACTTTAGGAAGTCGTGGTGATGAAACAGAATATTTAGAACTTTTAAAAGGCGATTTACCAAGCAATACCAATCTTTTTGAAGGAATTGACACGTCTTGGAATCGAGTAAAAGGTGGCAATGAAATTGGAAAAATTCTATACGAAATTGAAAAGAATTTCAACTTTGGAAATCCGTCAGTTCATATTCCAAATTTGATTAAAGCGTATGATTTGATTCAAAAACTAGAAGATTCGCATTGGAAAGAAATCAAATCAAAACAAATTATTAAGATTATTGAAGCGTGTAGCGGTTTGTTTATGGAAGCCGTTGCCGATACTGAAACGACAACGAAAGATAGTAATTTCAATATCAATATTGAGGTCATTAACCGAAGTCAATCGAATGCAAAATTGATTTCCGTGAAAGCCTTGCAACTTCCGTTAGAAACAAAAAATGTTGTTTTAAAAAATAACGAGAAAACAAGTTTCCAACTTAAAAATGTGGTTATTGGAGAAACGGTTGATTATTCCAACTTATTCTGGTTAAAAGAAAAACAAACCGAAGGAATGTATCGTGTTTCAGATAAATCCATTCGAATTTTACCTGAAGTTTCATCTAATTTTCCAGTCGTTTTCACCATCGAAATTGAAGGTAAAACAATTGAATTCGTAAAAAATATTTGCTATAAATTCAACAATCCAGATGATGGGGAAACCTATGTTCCGTTTACCGTTTTACCAAGCGTTACTAGTTCGATTGAACCTAAAGTAGTAATTTTTAATGCTACACAACCAAAAGAAATTACAGTCGTTGTAAAAGCGCACAAGGCAAATATTTCAGGTAAATTATCATTAGATATTCCAGCGGATTGGAAAGTAAGTCCAAATGAAATACCATTTGAAATTGCTGCTAAAAATGAAGATAAAAAGTTTACTTTCACCTTATATCCAACTAAGAAAGAAATTACCACTAAAATAAAAGCTAAAGTAGAAATTAACAACCAAATTATTGATAAAGAATTAATTACCATACAATATCCGCACATTCCAAAACAAACCATTTTAGTACCTTCAGAATCTAAAATTGTTAAATTAGATATTGAAACTAAAGGAAAAAACATTGGTTATATCATTGGAGCTGGGGATGAAGTGAATAAAAACATAGAAAATTTAGGTTTTACTGTTACCAACATTAATGTAAATGAAATTACGGATGATAATTTAAAACGTTTTGATGCAATAATTTTAGGAATAAGAGCTTTTAATGTGATAGACGAACTAAAATATAAAAACAAAACATTGTTTAATTATGTAGCAAATGGAGGGAATTTAATTGTACAGTATAACACCACTAACAATTTGGTTACAAAAGAAATAGCGCCGTATAACTTAGAACTTTCAAGAGATCGAGTTACCGATGAAAATGCAAAAGTAACTTTCTTACAACCTGACCATAAAGTATTGAATCAACCAAATAAAATTACTAGCAAAGATTTTGAAGGTTGGGTTCAAGAACAAGGTTTATACTATCCAAACAAATGGAGTTCAGAATTTATTCCTATTTTAGCTTCCAATGATGAAGGTGAATCTTCAAAAACTGGTGGTTTAGTAATTGCTAAATATGGAAAAGGAAATTACATTTACACTGGATTAAGTTTCTTTAGAGAATTACCAGAAGGAGTAAGTGGTGCCTATAGATTATTAGCCAATTTGATTGCACTAGATAAATAAAAAAGGATGAATAAAAACAAACATCAATGGAAAAAAAGTTATAGCATTGTTTTGATACTAAATGCTATATACATCCTTATTTTCTATTTAATAATGGAAATCTACACCTAATATGGAAATTTTAGATTGGCTCGTACTATCAGTCACCTTATCGTTTATAGTCATTTATGGTATTCTAAAAACCAAAGGAAGTGCTAATGTAAAAGACTATTTATTAGACAACAACGAAACACCTTGGTTTACGGTTGGTGTTTCGGTTATGGCTACTCAAGCTAGTGCCATTACGTTTTTATCTACACCAGGGCAAGCCTATCATGACGGAATGGGATTTGTGCAGTTCTATTTTGGACTTCCCTTAGCCATGATTGTAATTGCATATACTTTTATTCCAATCTATCACCGATTAAAAGTATATACCGCTTACGAATATTTAGAGCAGCGTTTTAACATACAAACGCGAACATTAGCAGCAATTTTATTTTTAATTCAAAGAGGTTTAGGAACAGGAATTACCATTTATGCACCTTCCATCATTTTGTCTGCACTTTTAGGATGGAATTTGAATATGCTAAACATTATCATTGGAATTTTAGTGATTGTTTACACCGTAACGGGTGGAACCAAAGCTGTAAATGTTACCCAAAAACAACAGATGTTTGTGATTATGTCGGGAATGTTTATCATTTTTTTCTATATTTTAGCAAATCTTCCACACGAAGTTGATTTTTCAAACGTACTTCATATTGCGGGTGCAAATGGAAAAATGGATATTCTAGATTTCTCTTACAATCCTGAAACACGTTATACTTTTTGGAGTGGAATAACAGGAGGCTTTTTCTTAATGCTTTCCTATTTTGGAACTGATCAATCTCAAGTTGGACGATATCTATCAGGAAAATCAATAAAAGAAAGTCAAATGGGATTAATTATGAACGGAATTTTAAAAGTGCCAATGCAGTTTTTTATCTTGTTAACTGGTGTTCTGGTATTTGTATTCTTTCAATTTAACGATGCACCTTTGCATTTTAATCCCACTAATGTAGAAAAAGTAAAAGCATCTGAACAAAAAGCAGCATACGAAAATCTAGAACAAAAATTAGTTCAATTGAATACCGATAAAAAAATTGTAAATCAAATTTACATTGAACAACTAAAACACAACGAATACGACAATCCCATTCTGAAAAAGCAAATGGTTGCACTATCACTTAAAGAAAAAGACTTACGCGAAGAAGCAAAAGCTGTTATAGCAAAAGTAGATGGGAAAACCGAAACTAACGATAAAGATTATGTATTTCTTTATTTCATCTTAAATTATCTTCCTAAAGGTATTTTAGGATTGTTATTAGCTGTTATTTTTAGCGCCGCAATGTCATCAAGTGCCTCTGGATTAAATTCATTAGCAGCTACCTCTGCTATTGATATTTACAAACGAAATGTTAATGCAAAATCAGACAAACATTATGTATATGCAACACAATATTTCACTGTTTTTTGGGGAATTGTAGCTATTGGATTTGCCTGTATAAGTTCGTTATTCGAAAACTTGATCCAATTGGTTAATATTATTGGTTCTATTTTTTATGGAACCGTTTTAGGAATTTTTCTGATTGGATTTTATATCAATTATATCAAAGGAAAAGCAGTATTCATTGGTGCTTGTATTAGCCAATTAGCCATTTTCTATATTTTTTATTTAGATATTGTAGGGTATTTGTGGTTGAATTTCATTGGTGCTTTACTTACAATTGGATTATCCCTTATTCTTCAGAAATCCTTTAATAAATCTGAAATATAAAAATCAAAAAGTCCCGAAATATTTCGGGACTTTTTATTAAATTAACTCTTAACTATTATTTTGACCATTCAGCAATGCTGTCTTTGTTCATTTTTTCGTAATCCGCATTTCCTGCTTTTACTGATAATGCTAATGATTCTTTAGCTGTAACAATAGCTCCTTTTTTATCTCCCATTTTAGCTTGGATTAATGATTTTAATCTCAAATACCAAAATGGTACATCTTGTCCTTTTGGAGAATTAGTAACTGCTAAATTAACCCATGTTAAAGCTTTGTTTAAATCTCCATTTGATTGATAATAATATTGAGCTGAAGAAAAATAATCCGCAGCTGAAGGGCCTGCTAAAGTTTTTTCAATACTTTTCATTGCCATCTCTTGAGTTGGAACAGTAAATGGAATGGTTACCATTGTTCTTTCCCAAGATAATTCAATTACTCCTGAATCATTAGTTAAATTATTCAAGAAAATTGATAAAGATTCTACTGGTTTATTCAACGTTTCTGGCTTAACGGTAACTTTTAAAGCAACTTTAGATTCGTCCCAATTTTCAGGCAATCCCCAATTGTTTGTATCAGAATAAAAAATAATATCCCAGCTATCTGCTTTAGGAGTGGTAAATAAAGCGTATTTACCTTTCTTTAAATCTTTGCCTGCTATCTTAACATCTTCACTAAATGAAAATGTAGTGTTCGCATTAGCTCCTGTTCTCCACATTTTTCCAAATGGAACCAAATCGCCATAAACGGTTCTTCCTTTTGCACTTGGACGTGAATACTCTACTTGAACAGTTGTCAATCCAACAACTTGTTCTACCTTAGCTAATGGACTCGATTGAGGCGTTTTTACTTGCGCTTCTACAACAAAATTGGCTAGTACTACAGCCAACATAACAATAATTTTTCTCATAGGTTTCGTTTTTAGATTTCCAAATTTACAAATTGTAATAGAATCAAATGTTAATTTAAACTTAAATGAATAATTTTTGTTTAATTTATTATAAAAAAGATTAAACAAATTTATATCTTTACAAAAAAATAAATATGAAAATATATAGATTGCATACCAAACAAAATTTACCAATTAGCATCGACAAAGCTTGGGAACTTTTATCTGATCCAAAGAATTTGCAATTGATTACACCTGATTATATGGGATTTAAAATTCTTTCTGGAGCAGACAGACCGATGTTTCCAGGGCAAATCATTCAATATATCGTGACTCCAGTTTTAGGAATTCCAACGAAATGGGTTACCGAAATCACACATGTGGTGGACAAACAGTATTTTGTAGACGAGCAGCGTTTTGGTCCCTATGCATTGTGGCATCACAAACATTTCATCAAAGAAATTCCAGGTGGCGTTGAAATGGAAGATATAGTCGATTATAAAGTGCCTATGGGTATTTTAGGCCAATTGGTTCACCCTATCTTAGTGAAACCGAAATTAGAAGAAATTTTCGAGTACAGAAGAAAAAAATTAATCGAACTATTTGGTGAATTCAAAGGATAAAAACATGAAAAATATATTATTAATTGGTGGTTCTTACGGAATTGGATTAGCCATAGCAAAAGAACTACAATTTGAAAATAACGTTTACATCGCTTCAAGAAGTAATGAAAACTTAGCTGATGTAAAAGCAACACACATTGCATTCGATGCAACCACTGATACGATAGACACTTCTCTATTACCAACTGTAATTGATGGATTAGTATATTGTCCAGGAAGTATTAATTTAAGACCTTTTAAAGGATTAAAACCAGAAGCTTTTGAAACCGATTTACAAATTAATTTCATAAGTTTGGTAAAAGTAATTCAATCGGTTTTGCCCAATTTATTAGCATCAGAACAAGCGAGTATTGTAACTTTTAGTAGTGTTGCTGCTTCTATGGGAATGCCATTTCATACCAGTGTTGCCGCTTCAAAAGGAGCGATTGAAGGTTTTGCAAAAGCTCTAGCAGCAGAATATGCGCCAAAAATTAGAGTAAACGTAATTGCACCATCATTAACTGATACACCTTTAGCCGATAAATTCTTGAATAATGAAACGAAACAAGAAAAATCAGCCGAACGTCATCCATTAAAACGATTTGGAAAACCAGAAGACAGCGCACAAATGGCAACCTTTTTATTAAGTGATAAAAGCAGTTGGATTTCGGGACAAATTTTCCACGTTGATGGTGGAATGTCAACTTTATTAGTAAACGGATAATAAAAACATAACATGAATATTTTTTGGTTTAGACGTGATTTAAGAGTAGATGACAACGTTGGTTTTTTTCATGCTTTGAATAGCGATGAAGAAGTGCTACCTATTTTTATTTTTGATGAAAACATTCTGTCACAATTACCAAAAAATGATGCTCGAGTAACGTTTATTCATGAACAACTAGAAAAAATTCAATCAGAATTGAAGAAGCACGGAAAATCATTAGCGGTTTTTCATGGCAAACCAATTGAAATTTTCGAAAAACTAATTGCTGAAAATACCATTTCATCGGTTTATACCAATCATGATTACGAACCTTATGCTCGCAAACGTGATAAGGAAATGAATCAATTATTTGTTGCTAAAGGAATTTCGTTTTTAACCTCAAAAGACCAAGTTATTTTCGAAAAAAGCGAAGTAGTTAAAGATGACGGAACGCCTTATGTAGTCTACACGCCTTATTCGAAAAAATGGAAAGAGAACTTTAAGAAGATTAAATTGGTTCATTATCCATCAGAAGAAAAATCGGATAGAATTGCGCAGCACTCCTACCCTTTTTTATCGTTGGCTGATATTGGTTTTGAAAAATCTGAAATTAAAGTGACACCTTTTGATGTTTCTGAAAGTCTAATTCAGAATTACGAAGCTACTCGAAATTTTCCTGCTTTGAATAAAACTTCTTATTTGGGAATTTATCTCAGATTTGGAGCGGTTTCTATCCGAAAAATGATTGGAAAAGCTATCGCTGAAAAGAACGAAACCTTTTGGAATGAATTAATTTGGCGCGAATTTTTCATGCAAATTCTATGGCATTTTCCACACACAAAAAATGCAAGTTTTAGACCAAAATATGATGCCATTATCTGGGAAAACAATGAAGATTTATTCAAAAAATGGTGTCAAGGAAAAACGGGCTATCCTTTTGTTGATGCTGGAATGCGTGAACTAAACAAAACCGGTCACATGCACAATCGAGTTCGAATGATTGTAGCTAGTTTCCTTTGTAAACATCTTTTAATTGATTGGCGTTGGGGAGAAGCTTATTTCGCTCAAAATCTTTTGGATTACGAAATGGCGAGTAACGTTGGGAATTGGCAATGGGCTGCAGGTTCTGGAGTGGATGCTGCACCTTATTTCCGAATTTTTAATCCCACAGAACAAATCAAGAAGTTTGATAAAGACTTAAAATACATCAAAAAATGGGTTCCCGAATTGGAAACTCAATATTATCCAAAACCTATTGTAGACCACAAAGAAGCGCGAGAAAAATGCCTTAAAGTTTACAAAGAAGCAGTTGGATAAAATAGCGTTGCCCTAAACACTATAAAACGAAAAAAAAATGAAAATTGTTTGGTTCAAGAGAGATTTGCGTTTGCACGATCATGAAGCCTTACATGAAGCCTTATCGACTTCTGGGAAGACTTTATTGCTTTACATTTTCGAACCATCGTTGATGAAAGATTATCATTACAGTCAGCGTCATTTTGATTTTATAAAACAGTCTTTAGAAGCGCTTCAAAAAGAATTACAAAAATATCATACCCAAATTTTAATTGTTCAAGGTGAAGCTGTAACAGTTTTTGAAAAACTATCGAAACTTATTTCCATCAGAGCCGTTTATTTGCATCAAGAAACTGGAATTCAATTGACTTTTGATAGAGATTTAGCAGTTGCTGAATTCCTGAAAGAAAAGGGAATTATTTGGAACGAATACATCACCAACGGCGTTATTCGTGGAATAAAAAATAGAAAAACGTGGAAAGAAGATTGGTATGACTTTATGGATAAAGATTGTCTTCCTTTTCAACCTACCCCCAGAAGTTTTGTTAAATACATTGAAATTGAAGAATTAGAAAATCATTTCGAAATTCCATCAATTCAAACGATTCACAATCCCAATTTTCAAAAAGGTGGTGTTCCAACGGCGTTACGCTACATGAAATCTTTTTTTGAAGAACGTGTACAAAATTATAGCAGTCATATTTCAAAACCAGAATTAGCAAGGAAAGGTTGTAGTCGTTTATCGCCTTACATTGCTTGGGGAAATTTATCTATTCGACAAGTGTACACCAAAGCTTGGGAATTACATCAGCAAGGAAAATTTAAGCGTCAGATTTCTAATTTTGCTTCTCGTTTGCGTTGGCAAGCGCATTTCATTCAGAAATTTGAGATGGAATGTTCCATGGAATTCATCGCTGTAAACAAAGGCTATCGCAATTTAAGTCAAAGAGTTAATGAAAAATATCACAAAGCTTGGATAAATGGAAAAACTGGCGTTCCGTTAGTTGATGCTTGTATGCGTTGCCTAAATACAACTGGGTATTTGAATTTTAGAATGCGTGCTTTGGTGGTTTCGTTTTATACACATCATTTGTTCCAACCTTGGCAAAATTGTAGCCCGCATTTGGCCCAACAATTTTTAGATTTTGAACCTGGAATTCACTATCCGCAAATTCAAATGCAAGCTGGCGTTACTGGAATCAATACACTTCGTGTTTACAATCCGGTGAAAAACTCATATGAACATGATGAAGATGGAAATTTCATCAAAAAGTGGGTGCCTGAATTAGCTAATATTCCAGCAGAATTCATCCACGAACCTTGGAAATTAACTCCAATTGAACAAATGTTGTATGACTTTCAAATTGGAAGAGATTATCCAAATCCTATTGTGAATTTAGAGGAAGCTAGAAAGTTTTCAAGTGATTTCTTTTGGTCGATGCGAAAAAATGAATCCGTAAAAAAAGATAGCAAACGCATTTTAGCGAAACATACGTTACACGACCAAGAAATGAGTTAGTTTAAATCACGAACTTTCTCAAAATTCAATTCGTTAAAAAGTCGAATAATGATATTGGCTTTAGACAAATCTTGGTCTTTCGAATGAAAACTATCATAACCAACGCAGAAAATTCCGGCTGAAACTGCGGCTTGAATTCCGTTTGTGCTGTCTTCAATTACAATACAATTTTCTTTTGGAGCTACCGATAAACTCGCAGCATGTTCAAAAATTGCCGGATGCGGTTTCGACTTCGGAAAATCTTCACCTGAAACAATATGTGTGAAATATTGGTGTAAATTAAAACGAGTAAACACTCTATTAATCGTCACCTTTGAAGCTGAAGAAGCTACAATTAGCTGAATTCCGTTTGCGTGTAAATCTTTGATTAAGTCTTCTACTCCATCAATCAAATACAAATCTTCTTTTAAATCGAAAGCTTCATTAAATAAATGGCGTTTTCTTAAGATTAAATCTTCCACATCTTCTTGCAAATCGAACTGTGCTTTTAATTTCTGAAAGATATTTCGAGTGGAATTTCCTGTAAAAGAACGATACATTTCATCTGAAACTTCGATGTTTAATTCATTAAAATGTTGGTAATACGCAAAATGATGTACCGGTTCGGTATCTACAATTACGCCATCCATATCGAAAATTACAGTTTGTATCATATTAAAATTCAAATTCTTTGCCGTCATCGGCTAAAAGTACGGTTTCAAAAATAGTTTCAGCTTCGGTTTTAAAAGGTTCGATAGAACCGTAACGTGTAGAATAATGTCCTAAAATTAAATTTTTAGCATTAGCTAATTTTGCTATTTTAGCCGCTTCTTTAGCTGTTGCATGTTTGGTTTTCTCCGTGTACTGTGCTTCTGATTCTAAGAAAGTAGATTCATGATACAACACATCAACATCTTTGATAATGGGAACAATAGATTCATCATACAAAGTATCGCTACAAAACGCATAACTCATAGGAGCATCGGGTGGAAACGAAAGTAATTCATTTGTTATCACTTCACCTGAATCTAATGTCACATTACCGCCAGATTTAATTTTATCGAAATACACTTTTTCAATTTTATATTTCGCAACAGCTTCGACATTCAAATGGCGTTTTCCTAACTTTTCTTGAAACAAAAATCCGTTGGTATATACTCGATGATTTAATGGAATCGTTTTTACAATTACCGTTTCATCTTCAAAAATAACTTCACTTTCTTTAGATTCTAATTCATGGAAATACAAATTGTAACCTGTAAACGAACCCGAAGCTCGTAATTGCAATAAAATAATTTCTTTAATTCCTTTTGGACCATAAACGTGTAAATCATTTTCGCGATTTAGCAACATAAAAGTAGAAATCAAACCGATTAATCCATAAAAATGATCGCCGTGTAAATGCGAAATAAAAATATGATTAATACGAGAAAACTTGATTTTATGCTTGCGCAATTGCACTTGTGTTCCTTCACCACAATCAATTAAAAACATATGATTTTTTATGTCTAAAACCTGTGATGTTGGATTCGTTATGGTTCGTGGAGTGGCTGCGTAACAACCGAGTATTTGTAGTTTCATTTTTTAGTGTTCAGTCGTAGTTTTCAGTCGCAGTTACTGAATACTGTAAACTGAAACTGTAAACTTTTTTTAAAATCCTAAATCGCGTTCAATTTCGTCCATTTCAATCATGTCGTGAGCTTCTAAAACAGAAGGAACCACGTTTAAATAATTGGGAACTTTATTAAAATCAACCGTATCTGTTACAATTATAATTGATTTTTTAGCTTTTTTATGAGTCTTTGCCAACTCTTTAAAATGAGCTAAATCAGCATTAGAAAGGGTTTTATTATTTGACACATCCAAAATTAAATTCTGACCTTGAAACACATGATATTCATTGGTGATTTTACCCACAAAAGCTTCAATATTATTTTGCGTGTCTTTGATGATGGTGGTATGTCCTTTTTGATCTACTTTCATTTTGGTTGGGATTTTTTATTTGGCTTAGAATTTATTATATAACTTTCACCTAATTCAATTGCTCTTAAATATTGTTCTTTATGCAAATCATTTTGGATTTCGTCAAAAATTAATACTTTTTCATCAATACAATTTCCAAGTTTCCAATTATAATTTTTTACTGATTTCTCTATTATAAGTTTTGCTTCATTGAAAGTTTTACAATTTATAAAACATTCGATATTTGAGTTTATATCTTCATATTCAGAAAAATCATCATGAATTTTTATTTCAAATTTTAAATACTTCATTTCAACCATTTCAATTGAATTTCTGATTTTATGCTAAGATACTAATTTTTAATCTTACTTGCCAATAAATAAATCACTGCCATTCGCACCGCAACTCCATTTTCTACTTGTTCCAAAATTACCGATTGTTGTGAATCCGCTACATCTGAAGTAATTTCCACTCCTCTATTAATTGGCCCTGGATGCATTATTACGATTTCTTTATTTAGCGAATCTAACAATTCTTTGGTAACGCCGTATTGTTGTGTGTATTCTCTTGTCGTTGGGAAATAACTTACATCTAAACGTTCGTTTTGTACACGTAACATATTGGCAACATCTGCCCATTCTAAAGCTTTACGTAAATTTGGTTCCACCGTAACTCCAAGTGATTCAATGTATTTTGGAATTAACGTTTTTGGTCCGCATACTTTTACTTCTGCGCCTTGCATTTGGAGAGCGAAGATATTGGACAAGGCTACTCTTGAGTGTAAAATATCACCTACGATTACGATTTTCTTTCCATCAACATCGCCTAATTTTTCTCTAATCGTAAAGCTGTCTAATAAGGCTTGTGTTGGATGTTCGTGAGCACCATCTCCAGCATTTACAACACTTGCTCCAATATTTTGTGATAAGAAATGAGCCGCTCCTGGACTGCTATGACGCATTACCACCATATCTACTTTCATAGATAGAATGTTGTTAACTGTATCAATTAAAGTTTCTCCTTTTTTAACTGATGATTGCGCTGCTGAAAAACTGATTACATCCGCTGAAAGTCGCTTTTGAGCTAATTCGAAAGATAATTTGGTTCTTGTACTGTTTTCAAAGAAAATATTGGCTATGGTAACATCTCGTAAAGACGGTACTTTTTTGATTGGACGATTAATAACTTCTTTGAAATGGTCTGCCGTTTCGAAAATTAAATCGATATCTTGTTTGGTAATGTATTTTATTCCGATTAAATGATTTACTGATAATTCTTTCATTTATATGTAGTTGTGTGTTTGTAGTTATGTTATTTTGTGATTAGATAAACGGCATCTTCTCCATCGTTTTCAAGCCATTTTACTAATACTTTTTCGTTGTTTATGGCATCTACTTGTCTTCCTCTATAATCAGGTTGAATAGGTAAATGACGACTAAATCTTCTGTCAATTAGCGTTAAAAGTTCTACTTCTGATGGTCTTCCAAAGGATTGAATTGCAGTTAAAGCGGCATTAATACTTCTTCCTGTATACAAAACATCGTCAATGAAGACTACTTTTTTATCTTCTACTAAAAAATCGATTTGGGTTTTGTTAGCTTCTAATGGTTTTTCGCCTCTTCTAAAATCATCGCGAAAGAAAGTAATATCTAAAAATCCCAATTGAATGTTGGAAACTTGATATTCTGATTCTAAAATTTGTTTGATTCTTTCGGCTAAAAATTTACCTCTTGGTTGTAAACCGATTAAGATAGTATTTGAGAAATCTAAATGATTTTCAATTAGTTGACAAGCTAATCGATGCAAGATAATGTGTACTTCTTTTGAAGTGAGCAAAACTTTTTGACTCATAGTGTGTTGTTTGTACAAATTTAGAATTTATATTTCTAATAGCAATTGTATTGTAAAAAAAATCCCGTTACTAAAATTAGCAACGGGATTCATATTAAGAATACATTTTCTTTCTTAATTCTTTGATTTTTTCATCTTCTAAATACTCATCAAATGTCATGTATCTGTCGATAGCTCCATTTGGTGTTAATTCTAAGATTCTGTTTCCTACGGTTTGCGCAAACTCGTGGTCATGCGTAGTAAACAATACCGAACCTTTGAAATTATTTAATGAATTATTAAAAGCGGTAATCGATTCTAAGTCTAAGTGATTCGTTGGTTCGTCTAACATTAATACGTTAGCTCTAATCATCATCATTCTTGATAACATACAACGTACTTTTTCTCCTCCAGATAAAACGTTACATTTTTTCAAAGCTTCTTCTCCTGAGAAAATCATTTTTCCTAAGAATCCACGAACATAAACTTCATCGCGCTCTTCTTCTGTTTTAGCCCATTGACGTAACCAATCTACTAAGTTTAAATCAACACCATCAAAAAACTCATGGTTATCAACTGGTAAATAGGATTGCGTAGTAGTAATTCCCCAATCAAATGTTCCAGCATCTGGAGTCATTTTGTTGTTTAAAATTTCATAAAAAGCCGTTGTTGCTCTCGAATCTTTTGAAAAAACTACAATTTTATCTCCTTTAGCCATGTTTAAATCTACATTTTTAAACAAGGTTTCTCCATCTACTGAAGCTGCTAAATTCTGAACATTTAAAATTTGATCACCTGCTTCTCTTTCGGTATCGAAAATAATAGCTGGATATCTTCTGCTTGAAGGCTTAATCTCGTCTAAATTTAATTTTTCAATCATTTTTTTACGAGAAGTAGCTTGTTTTGATTTTGCCACATTCGCACTAAAACGACGGATAAATTCTTCTAATTCAGCTTTTTTCTCTTCAGCTTTCTTATTTTGTTGTGCTTTTTGACGTGCTGCTAATTGTGAAGATTCGTACCAAAACGTATAATTTCCAGAGTAGTGTGTAATTTTTCCAAAATCAATATCTGAAACGTGGGTACAAACCGCATCTAAAAAGTGACGGTCATGCGAAACCACTAAAACCGTATTTTCATAATTCGCTAAGAAATTCTCTAACCAACCAATGGTTTCAAAATCCAAGTCGTTGGTAGGCTCATCCATAATTAACACATCTGGATTTCCAAATAAAGCTTGTGCTAATAACACACGAACTTTTAATTTTCCGTCCAAATCAGCCATTAAAGTATAATGATGTTCCGCACCAATTTCTAAGTTAGATAACATGGTTGCAGCATCACTTTCTGCATTCCAACCGTTCATTTCGTCAAACTGCAATTGCAATTCACCAATTCTGTTGGCATTTTCATCGGTATAATCGGCATACAAAGCATCCATTTCTGTTTTGATGGCATGTAATACTTTATTTCCCATCAAAACAGTTTCTAAAACTGTATATTCGTCAAATAAGTTGTGATTTTGGTTTAAAACCGACATACGTTTTCCTGGCTCAAGAATTACTCTCCCAGACGTTGGTTCCATTTCACCTGCAATAATTTTCATGAAGGTAGATTTTCCAGCACCATTGGCTCCAATGATTCCGTAGCAGTTACCTTGTGTGAACGTTGTATTTACTTCATCGAATAAAATTCGTTTCCCAAATTGAACCGATAAATTTGAAACTGTTAACATTTTTGTATTTTTTTATAAAACTGTTGCAAAAGTACTAAAAATAGTAGATTTTTGAACACTTTAATTTAGAATTAATATAGGTTTATTTTAACTGTACATTAACAACAAGATTTGAATATATCTGATACATTTGTTCAGATTTAATGATCAAGTAAATGATTAAAAATTACATAAAATACTTTTTGCCCCTTTCTATCGTCCTTTTTTCTACTTTAACTTCTTGCAAAAGAGTGTTTAAAGAAGATAATTTTGTGGCTTACTTTGGGGGCGAAATAATTAATCCACAAGAAAAATATGTTTTGTTTTTAATAAAAAGTTTGGATGATTACACTATTTATCTGGACAAAAACAATCGCTTTATGCATAAATTTGATTCGTTAGCTCCTGGCTTGTACTCTTTTAAACATAATCCTGAATACCAATATGTGTATTTCGATAAGAATGACAGTTTAATGGTTCGAGTAAATACATTTGATTTTGACAACTCAGTCGTTTTTTGTGGTCGAGGCGATGAAAAGAATAATTTCTTAATGGAATTATACCTTAAAAATGAAGCTGATAAAGACAAGATGTATGACAATTTTGATAAGGATGTTAAGAGTTTTATCAAAAATATAGATTCGAGTTTTGCTATTCGTAAATCTTTTTACTTAAAACGTAAGGCAGAAATTGGTTGGGATGAAAATTTTGATGTGTTAGCTAAGGCTTGCCTTAATTTTCATCACATTACAAAAAAAGAAATTTACCCCTACGCACACCAATTTAGAACTGGCGAAAATATCAGAACAAAATTGCCCTCTAATTATTACGAACATCGAAAAGAAGTAGATTTTGATAATACTCTTTTAACAAACTATTCGCCTTTTATTAAATACGTAAGTGTGATGTTGAATAACGTTTCCCTGCAAAAGGATCATTTAGATTTAAATGAGAATTCGTTAGAAAACAACATTGAGAAATTAAATATTACGGATACTTTAATTAAAAATCAAAAAGTTAAAAATGTGGTATTGAATAATGTAGCGATGATGTACTTGTTAGAAGATCAAAACATGTACAACAATCAGAAATTCATTGAGCGTTATTTACAATTAACTACTGACAAGGAAAACAAAAAAGAAATCACAGAGATTTACAATTCGGTTCAGAATTTAAAAGTGGGTAATCGTTTACCTAAAATTGAATTGGTAGATACGGTTTATAAGCCGATAGATATAAATAGTGTTATTAACAAACCAACCGTTTTATTCTTTTGGACGAGTCATGCTGAATCGCATTTTGTAGCATCTCACAGAAAAGTAATGGAATTACAGGCTAAATATCCAAATTACGAATTTATTGCCATTAATGTAAATGACAATGTTGCCAATTGGAAAAACGCCTTGAAAAAATACAATTTTGAAAGCATAAAAGAACTTCATGCTTCTGACTTTGAAGCTATCAGAAAACAATGGGTGATTACAAAGATTCACCGCATTATCATCTTAAATGCAGATGGCACTATCAAAAATGGTTTTGCTAATTTGTTTGATGTAAATTTTGAACAGAACTTAGAATAATAAAATACTAATTATAAAAAAAGCGTTCTAAATTAGAACGCTTTTTTGTTTTATATAGTTTAGAAAATTATTTATTTCCTTTTTCGTAATCTGCAATAAACTGAGCAATACCGATATCTGTTAATGGATGTTTTAATAATCCAGTAATTGATGATAATGGTCCAGTCATAACATCAGCACCAATTTTAGCACAGTTAATCACGTGCATGGTGTGACGAACAGAAGCTGCTAAAATTTGCGTTTCAAATCCGTAGTTATCATAAATTTGACGAATTTCATCGATTAAATTTAAACCATCTGTAGAAACATCATCTAATCTTCCTAAGAAAGGCGAACAATACGTTGCTCCCGCTTTAGCAGCCAATAAAGCTTGTCCAGCAGAGAAAATCAAAGTTACATTCGTTTTAATTCCTTTATCAGAGAAATATTTACATGCTTTTACACCTTCTTTAGTCATAGGCAATTTCACTACGATTTGTTCGTGTAAGTCAGCTAACTCCTCGCCTTCTCTAATCATACCTTCTAAATCCATTGCATTTACTTCTGCACTTACATCACCGTCAACAATGTTGCAAATGTCTACGTAATGTTTTAGGATATTGTTTTTTCCTGTAATGCCTTCTTTAGCCATTAACGATGGGTTTGTAGTAACACCATCTAAAATTCCTAATTCTTGTGCTTCTTTAATTTGCTCTAAATTAGCTGTGTCAATAAAAAATTTCATCTTTTTTAAATTTTAAAGTATTGTGTGTTGTTTTGTCCTTCAACAAGCTCAGGATTAATTGTGATTGCAAAAGTACAAATAAAAAATTCCAAATTCAAGGGCAAGGGCAAGTTCAAAATCAAATTCAAAATAAGGTGAAATTTAATTCTTCAAATTCAATTTCATCATGATGTCAATTTGTTCGTCATCTCCCAATTTGAAAATATGTTTGTCAAATTCAACAAAACCATTTTTCTTATAAAAACTAATTGCGCGTGGATTTTCTTCCCAAACACCTAACCAAACATAGTCGGCGTTTTTATGCTTAGCAACCTCAATAGCTTTATCATACAATAACTGTCCAACACTTTTACCATGAAACTCTTTAGAAACATAAATTCGTTCTATTTCTAAAGCTTTATTGTCTTTTAATTCGGTTTGAGATTCGCCAAAATTAAGTTTCAAATAACCAATTACTTCAGCATCAAGAACAGCAAAATAAAATTCTGTATTTGTATCGGTAAGTTCGGTGGTTAATTTTTCTATTGAGAAGCCTTCATCTAAATATTTTTGCATATTTTCTTCTGAATTACTTTCCGAGAATGTTTCAAAAAAAGTTTGTCTTCCTATTTTTTGAAGTTTTTGAATGTCCTGTAATTCGGCTTTTATAATGGAAATATTCTGCATGATCAAATTTTAAGTTAAAGATTCAGAAATTATAAAACTTACGTTTTGAATACTATTATCATATTCTATAAATTTTCCAACACCATCTGTTCTAAATATATTTGGTAAATTTTGTATATTTTGATAAGTTGAAAATATTCTTGGAACTACATCTTGAGTTAATAAAGCATGATTTTCTAAAGAAAAAAAGTATTCAACAAAACAGTAATTATAATCTATTTTGTCATAGTATATTGATTCTATTTCATTTGTATCAATATTTTCTTTAATCCAAGTTTCTAAATTTTCTAGTTCTGTAAATTCTCCTTCTAAAATTATCGAGTAATTATATTTTGATAATAGTAATTCACGTTCATTTTTATATGAATCTAAATCATTACCATATTCCATCAACATTTCCTGATGATTACTGTTTTTCATTTGTGAACTTATATTATAATCAATTACAACTTATAATGATTCATCAACATTTTCTCATACACCGTATCAGGCAAAATGCGCTTTAAAACAATGGAAAACTTTTGCATGAAAGCCCCAACTTTATAATGTACTTTTGGTTTTTTGGTTTGAATGATAGCGAAAATTGCTTCTGCCATTTCGTTTGGATTACTTCCACTATCTACGTGTGAATCCATTTCTTTTAAAGTGTTTCCATAAGGAACTTCATAAGCCGAACCTTTCACAACTGGTGCATGATAACGTCCTGCAGCGATGTTTGTCGCGAAATCTCCTGGAGCGACATTCGTAATTTGAATTCCAAACGATTTTACTTCCATTCGTAAAGCTTCGGTAATTAATTCTAAAGCGCCTTTTGAAGCGGAATAAATTCCACGATAAGGTAATCCCATATAACCCGCAATCGAGGTAATATTGATGATTAAACCCGATTTTTGTTCACGCATTTGAGGCAAAACCGCTTTCATTACTTCAATTGGACCAAATAAATTCGTTTCAAAATTGTTTCGAATTTCTTCTGTAGGAATTTCTTCGATTGGTCCCGTAATTCCTACTCCAGCATTATTAATTACAATATCCAATCGTCCTGATTTTTGAATCACTTCGGCAACACAATTTACAATACTCTGCTTATCGCGAACATCTAAAGCTACTAATGGAAATATCGAATTGGTAATTTTTTCAGGATTTCGGCTTGTGCCATACACTACAAAACCTTTTTGATGTAAAAACTCGCCAATTGATTTTCCAATTCCTGATGAACCACCTGTAATTAATACTACTTTACTCATTTTAGTGTGAATTATATTGCGAAAATACGGCTTTAAATTATTTCAAGGAAATTCCTAACCCAACTTTCTCCGAAAGCAACACTTTCCCTTTTTCAATCGTGCTTCCAAAAGCTATATCATTAGCAATTAAATTCGCGCCATCTAAATCTACATAATCCACCAAAGGAACCAAAACAGCTCCGGCTGAAATTCCAACGGTAGATTCGGTCATGCAGCCTATCATGATTTTGAAATCGTTGGCTCGTGCTTCTTTAATTAATTGTAAAGCTGGAGTCAACCCTCCCGTTTTGACTAATTTGATGTTGATGGTTTTATAATGCGATTTTAAATCGAAAAGTTTTGTTTGTTCTTGGCAATCTTCATCGGCCATCCAATTCGCAAATTTTGAATCATTTAAATGGGAATAATTTGAAATACCAGTTTTCATGGGTTGTTCAATATAAGTGAATTGAGCTGATAACGGATTTTCTTCCAATTGCTGACATTCGGAAATAGAAAAACTTCCGTTAGCATCTAAAGCGATTTCTTTTTCGCAATTCAGTAATAAATCCAATGCTTTTTCATCGTAATGATTCCATTTTACTTTGAATTTATTCCAATCGGATTTTGCGATTTTTTGCAATTGCTCTTCTATTGGAGCGACACTTATGGTGATAGAAGATTCGGGTAATTGTTGTATTTCAATCGAATTCAATTCTAAGAAACTCTTGTTTTCTAACTTCCCGAATAAATCCCAATACGCACAATCTAAAGCCGATCGCAAAAATGAATGCAATTGTAAACTTTCTAAAAAAGCATAAAATTCAGAAGGATGCTTTAGGGATTGTTTTTCAATTTGAGCTTGAATTTCGGCTAATTTCTGAGTGAAATCACTCAAGTTAATTCCGTAGTAATCAATCGCTGTACATTCACCATAACCTGTTTTTCCGTTTTTGGAAAGTGAAACAATTAAGGCTTCTCTGAACGAGTAACTTCCATAACTAATTGAAAACGTTTCTTTTAGTTGTAAGCGAACAATTTGCCAAGTGATTTGCATAGGAATTAGAATTGGTGTAAAAATAAAAAATCTCCACAAAGGGAGATAACAATTCAAAAGAAATAAAAAATGGCAAGCGACCTACATCGCACCGCTACAACCACATACCTTTGCTGTGTTCCCACCCTGGAGGAGTCTGCAGGAGCTGGTCGTGTAGGACTTGCCGGTGCAAATATACAACCTTTTTATATTTTTGCAAGGCAATTGTGAGTATAAAAAATCATTGTATATTTACGTAATTAAATATTTCAACCATGTTAAAAGTTAAGCTATTCGCTTTCATTGTTTTAGGCGTAATTTCTACGTCATGTAAAGAAGATGAAAATGCATTAAAAAATTTATTTTCTATTGAAAATCCTACAATAAAACCGATTCTTAAGCTTGAAGAAAGCATCGATTTGGTCTTACAAAACAAAGAAAACAAAACCATTGATTCTGTCGTTTACTACATAAACGAAGTTAAAATTGGTTCGGTAAAAGGAAATGAGAAATTGCCTTTTGCCTTGAGCAATCAAAAATTGGGTAACCAAACTATTAAAGCCTTAGTTTATTTTGAAGGACAAAATATTGATATCACTTCTGGATTTTCAATTTACGCGAGTGCTGAACCAAAGATTTTGAATTATAAAATCGTGAATACCTATCCTCACGACATTAATGCTTACACGCAAGGTTTTGAATTTTATAATGGTGTTTTATTAGAAGGAACTGGACAATACAAAGAGTCAACTTTAAGAAAAACCGATTATAAAACAGGAAAAGTTACCGAACAAATTAAGTTAGAAGACAAGTATTTTGGTGAAGGAATTACGGTTTTAAAAGACAAAATCTATCAATTAACTTGGAATGAAAAAACAGGATTTATCTACGATGCCAAAACCTTCAAATTAGAAAAAACGTTTTCATTTGAAACCGAAGGTTGGGGAATTACCAACGATGGTGAAAAATTATATATGAGTGATGGATCAGAAAGAATCTACATTTTAAATCCTGAAACATTAAAAGTTGAAGATTTTATAAACGTTTACACGAATGGCGCAAAGATTGAAGCTGTAAATGAATTAGAATGGATTAATGGGAAAATTTGGGCAAACATTTACCAAAAAGATGCTATTGCTGTTATCAACCCAAAAACAGGAGCAGTTGAGAACGTAATCAATTGTCATGATTTAAGAAGCAAAGTAACTCAACATCAAGAATTAGATGCGTTCAATGGAATTGCATTTAACCCAGCTACTAAAACGTATTTTGTTACGGGTAAAAATTGGGATAAAACTTTTGAATTAATAATTGAGTAAAAAAGTTAACATATCAATCCCTAAACCTTGCCATGAAAATTGGGAATCCATGACTCCTGGAGATAAAGGAAGGTTTTGCAGTGTTTGTACCAAAACTGTTTTTGATTTTACAAAAGCGTCCGATAAAGAAATTATTGAACATTTGAATAAAGATGCAACTACTTGTGGTAGATTTGTTAGTTCTCAGTTAAATCGTGATTTGATAATTCCAAAAGAGAAATCATCCTATTGGATATTAGCTTCTGCAACTTTATTTAGCTTTTTAGGAATTGGAAGCCAATCTGCTTATTCACAAGTTAGACAAGATACCATTCAAACAGACAAGAAAGACCTGAATCAAGATTCTATTAAAACTGAAAAAAATCCTTTTACAATTACTGGAGTTGTTTCAGATGAAATTGGACCAATTGCAGGAGTAAATGTTGTTGTTAAAGGAACCATAAGAGGTACAACAACAGATTTTGATGGAAAATTTGCGATTAAAGCAAATGAAAAAGAAGTTTTAATTTTTACTTATATAGGAAAAAAAACAATTGAATTAGTTGTTTCTAATAAATCTGAATATTTTATATCAATGCCTGAAGACGTAATAATATCTACTGGAATTACAGTTGTTGCAGGTTATGTTAAAAAAAGAACTTTCTTCGGTAGACAAATACAAAGCGTTAGAAATTGGTTTCGATAAAAAAGATAAAAAAAGCCTCATTTCTGAGGCTTTTTTACTTTTAGATTTTACTAGTAATAATATCTAACCATTTTTTAGCAATTCTAAATTCTTCTCCAATGATAAAATTTTTCGCATCGGCATGAAAGAAAACTAAATGGATTTCTTTGTGGTTACTTAATGTTAAATGCAATGCCAATTTGTTGATTTCATGATTATTTTTTGGAGTATTTCCATGCTTATCAAATTGAACTAAGGCACATTTTTTAACCTCTTTTAAATCAACAACTTCATTAACTTGAGTGTCATCTGCTTTTCTAAAATAAGCTAAACTATCGCCTTTTAAACCAATTCCTGAATTGTTTGACCAAAAATCGGTATCTGAGAACTTGGTGTTTTTATCTGACAATAATTCGTTTAATGTGTTTAATAATTGATTTTTTCTTTTTCTAACGTTGTTGTTAATGATGAAAATTGGAATAACGATTAATGAAAAAAATACGATTCCTATAATAGTGTTTGTAATATCCATTTTGAATTTATTTAAATTAAGTGTATAGTAAAATTTCCCAAGTATACTATTTACAAGGGATTAACGAAACTTAAAATAAATTTTACCAAAAATAATGAAACGGAAAAATGATTCTAGATGTGTTTAAAAACAGATTTAAAAAGTTCTTTTTAACAAATAAGACTTCAAAACTATTTTTATTGAATAATTCCAATTGAACTAAAGAAGTTGGCAATAAAAACGAAGGAATTTGCTTTCTAACAATTTCTGTTGAACCCGAATAATTTTGACTCGTTTTTAGTGAAACCGATTCTTTTTGAATTCCTTCCTGATTAAAATCAATCTTACCTTGATTAAAATGTAAAGAAATTTCTTTTGTTGATTCCTTTTTTAAAGGTTGAGAAACAGCCAAAGTATCATTACTATGCAACAACAAATAACCGAATACAAAAACGGTTAAAGTAGTGATGATATAATGAGCGACTCTTTTCAAATGAATTATTTTTTACAAATGTATGTATAAATGGACTACTTAACTAATTTAGAAACAATTTCAGAAACTGGTAAAATAGCTTTCGTATTTTCAATACTTGGACCGGCTACCCAAACGGTTTTATAGGTTACTTGCGTAGCAGCTTTTTCTGTGACTTTCATTCCAATGTAAAAACGAATCATTTTGACCCATTTTTTAAGGCTTTTGTTCTTATTTAATAAAGTTTCTAACCACGTTTGTTTGGTTCCTACTTTTTGAACATAAGGTGTATTAATAACTGTACAAGGCGTTCCAGAAATACGTTCTGTCATTACAATATCTTTCGCACCATAATCTACACACGCTTGTTTGTATTCTTGAGAAACTCCAGATTCAATTGAAGCAATAAACGGACTTCCTACAGAAACTCCAACCGCTCCGTAGCTTAACATCTTATCTAAATCGGTCTTACTTCCTACTCCACCAGCTGAAATTACTGGTAAAGAAGTATTTTCATTTAAAGATTTTATTAATTCTTCTGGACTTATATTTCCTCTATGTCCACCAGCTTGATTGTTTACTGCTACTAATGCATCTGCTCCCAAACTTTCTACTTTTTTAGCGAAAGCTAAATCGGTAACATCACAAAATACTTTAATTCCGACTTTATGCGCTTCATTAATAGTCTCTTCTGGAGAACCTAACGAAGTTAGAATGAAATCAACTTTTTCTTCACATAAAATTCGTAATTGTTCTTTGTATTTTACGTTAGATTTGTTTACAATTAAATTGAATCCAAAACTTCCGCCTGGAACTTTAGCTGCTTTTAATTCGTGAATTGCGGATTTTAATTCTTCTAAAGTTCTATAATTCAACGCTGGAATACAACCTGCTACACCACTTTTCATACCTTCAATTACCATTTTAGTATTTGATACCAAAAACATAGGAGCCATAATTACAGGATGTGTAATTTGTAAAAGCGAAGTCAACGATTGTTTTTCCATTTTTATTTAAATTTATTTTCAAATATAAGAAAAAATAAAAATATTATGCATGCATATAAAAATTATTATTATGTTGTTTTTAACCAAAAATGTGAAAAAAATTGTTAAAATTCTTAATAAAAACTTAATTTAATTAGAGAAAACTCTGATTTAAAATAAATTTGAACAAACTAACTTAATAATGAAAAACAAACTTACACTTCTTAGTAGTATTTTGGTACTATTTCTATTTTCTTGCAGTGCAACAAAAAGCAAGAAGAAGACAACAAACAAGACCAAAATGGAAACCGTTGCATCAGATGCTAAAAAACCCGATGCTAAAAAAGAACCAAAACCTTATAAAAAAGTAATTGATTCAACTGCGGTAACGCAAAATGGACTTATTGATGTTCATAAAATAGGTGAAAAATACCTTTTTGAAATTTCAGACTCTTTAATTGGAAAAGAAATTATGACCATCACAAGATATTCTAAAACTCCTGCTGGTGGAGGAATATTTGGTGGTGAGGAAGTTAATCGTCAAGTTGTTCGTTTTGAAAAAGGACAAAACAATACTATTCTTCTTCGTTCGATTACTTATGTAATTATGACACCTGATGAAGACAAACCAATTACAAAATCGGTTAAAAATTCAAGTGCTGATCCAATTATTGGAATTTATGATATTTTAGCTTACAAAAAAGATAAATCAGGGAAAGAAAATATTGCTAGTGTTATTGATATGACTCCTGCTTTTGATTCTGATTTACAAACATTTTCATTAAACTCAATTAACAAACAAATGTTAAGCATTCAAGCTTTTCAGAAAGACAAATCGTTTATTCAGTTTGTAAAGAGTTTTCCAATTAATACCGAGATTAGAACAACAAAAACGTTTACGACCGTTGCGCCTCAAATATCAAGAAATCCAACACCAAAAATTGGGGTAGATTTACCAGCGGGATTAGATGCTGGTGTGGTTACAATGGAATTAAACACTTCTTTTATTTTACTTCCTGAAAATCCAATGCGTAAACGTGCTTTTGACAAAAGAGTTGGATACTTTGCCAATGGATACGATGTTTTTGAAGAAGATTCTCAAAAAGCCGATACCGATATTTTTGCTGTAAGATGGCGTTTAGAACCTAAAAATGCTGAAGACGCAGAAAAACAAAAACGAGGTGAACTAATTGAACCTAAAAAACCTATTGTATACTATTTAGATCCTGCAACTCCAGACAAATGGAAACCTTTCATCAAACAAGGTATCGACGACTGGCAAGAAGCCTTTGAATTTGCTGGTTGGAAAAATGCAATTCGAGGCGAATATTGGCCTGAAAATGACCCAACAATGAGTTTAGAAGATGCTCGTTTCTCGGTATTACGCTATTTTGCTGCTGAAATTCAAAATGCTTACGGTCCAAATGTTCACGATCCAAGAACTGGAGAAATCATGGAAAGTCATATTGGATGGTACCACAACATCATGAGTTTATTACGCGATTGGTATTTAATTCAAACTGCTGCTGTTGATCCACAAGCTAGAAACAAAAAATTTGACGATAAATTAATGGGTGAATTGATTCGCTTTGTAGCAGCTCATGAAGTAGGCCATACACTTGGTCTTCGTCATAACATGGGAGCAAGTTTTGCAACTCCAGTAGAAATGTTGAGAAATCCAGAGTTTCAAAAGAAAAACGGACATACATCATCAATTATGGATTATGCTCGTTTTAATTATGTAGCACAACCAGAAGACGGTGTAACTGATTTATTCCCAAGAATTGGCGATTATGACAAATGGGCAATTAAATGGGGTTATTCTTACTTTAAAGATGCTAAAGACGAAGATGCTGAAAAAGCATTATTAAACGAAATGACGAAAGAAGCTTACAAAAATCGTCGTTTATGGTTTGGTACTGAAACAAATCCGTATGATCCAAGATATCAAACAGAAGATTTAGGTGATAACGCTATGAAAGCTTCTGATTATGGAATTAAAAATTTAAAAAGAATCTTACCTAACTTAATTGAATGGAGCAAAGAAAACGGTGAAGATTATGATGAATTAAACGGTTTATATAACTCTTTGACAGGTCAGTACAGACGTTATATGGGTCACGTTACCAAAAATGTTGGTGGTATTTACGAAACTCCAAAAACGTATGATATGGATGGAAATACATATGAAGTAGTTCCATCAGCTATTCAAAATGAAGCCGTTGCTTTCTTAAACGAGCAATTATTTAAAACTCCAAAATGGTTATTAGACCAAAACATTTTGTCTAAAATTAGACCAGAAAACGGAGTTGAAGCTATCAAATCAATTCAAGATGGAACTCTTTCTAGTTTATTAGCTGGAGATCGATTAGTTCGTTTATTAGAAACTTCATCTCAAAACAAAGCTAATTATTCTGTTGATGAATTAATGAGCGATTTAAGAAAAGGAATTTTCTCTGAAATAAAAACTAACGCACCTATTGATATTTATAGAAGAAATTTACAAAAACTATTTGTTTCTAAATTGATAGAAACCATGTCAACAGAAAAAACAAATGTTACTTTCTTTAGTGGTAGAAGAATTGTTTTAGCTGATACCGATATTCCATCGATTGCACGTGGTCAATTAAATGAATTAAAAAATCAGTTAAAAGCTGCTGCGTCTGGTTCTGCAGATCGTTTGACGAAATTTCACCTAAACGATTTAGTTGCAAGAATTGAAAATGCAATGAAACCTAAATAAGTTGAAAACAAAAAGGGATGACTTAATTGTCATCCCTTTTTTTATATTTTAAATTGATTATTTTTTCTTTTTGGTTCCTGATCCTGAAGTTTTTGGAGCTCCTTTCATCTCATATTTACTTGAAGCGGTATTGTAAACATATGTACTATTTTGAGTTTTTGTTTTCATCACAAAACTTCCATCAGGGTTAAGTGTAAATTCAAATCCTTCACTTCTGTTTTTTTCCACATCGTGAGAAGCCGTTTTATTAGCATCTAAAAATATGGTTTCTTTAATATTTGATGATTTGTGAATATTACCTAAAAGGAGTGTTTTTGTCTCCGTATCCCAAATTTGATCTTCGGTAACCACTCCATTCTCTTTTTTTAATTTGGTATCAATTTTAATTTCTTCTTTCCAATTGACATGATAAAACTTCTTACCTTGCGTTGAAAAACTTTTTACAACAAAGCCAGTTGGTTTAAAATCAGCTTTGTCTAATTTTTTTACTTCCAATGTATCTACTTTTCCTTCTTTTTTAACAAATAATACTACTCGTTTCCCTGTTTTTTCAGAAATAATTTCGGCTGAAATATTATCGACTGTAGTTAAAACAACATTTTTTGTAGCTGATTTTCCTTTGCCTTTTTGAGCAAAACCAACAGTTGACACTAATAAAACAAGAAGTAAAAATAGTTTTTTCATAATAGTAGGTTGTTAAATTAAGTTCCTAATATACAAAAAAATAGATACGATTGATTTTTATGAAATAAAAAAACCGAATCATTTCTGACTCGGTTTTAGATTTATCTTCGATTTGAAAATTATTTCACTTCTTCGAAATCTACATCTTGAGTTTGGTCTCCTGAAGCGTTTGCTTGTGGCTCAGCTTGAGAAGCTCCTTGCTCTTGTGATTTGTACATTTCTTCTGTAGCTGTTTTCCAAGCTGCATTTACGTTGTCTAAACCTTTTTGAATAGCTTCTAAATCTTGATTTTCGTGAGCCATTTTTAATTCAGTTAGAGCGTATTCGATAGCAGTTTTGTGCTCAGCAGTTAATTTATCACCAATTTCTTTTAATTGACTTTCTGTTTGGAAAATCATAGAATCAGCTTCATTAATTTTTTCTACTCTTTCTTTAGCCAATTTGTCTGCTTCAGCATTCATTTCAGCATCTTTTTTCATTCTTTCGATTTCTTCTGGAGTTAAACCTGAAGAAGCTTCGATACGAATATCATGTGATTTTCCTGTTCCTTTATCTGTAGCAGAAACTTTGATGATACCATTTGCATCAATATCGAAAGTTACTTCAATTTGAGGAACTCCTCTTGGTGCTGGTGGAATACCATCTAAATGGAAACGACCAATTGTTTTGTTATCATTTGCCATTGGTCTTTCTCCTTGTAAAACGTGGATTTCTACCGATGGTTGATTATCTGCTGCTGTTGAGAAAACTTGTGATTTTCTTGTTGGAATAGTTGTGTTAGACTCAATTAATTTTGTCATAACACTTCCCATAGTTTCAATACCTAATGAAAGTGGTGTAACGTCTAATAACAATACGTCTTTTACTTCACCAGTTAAAACTCCACCTTGAATTGCAGCTCCAATTGCTACTACTTCATCAGGATTAACTCCTTTTGATGGTTTTTTGTTGAAGAATTTCTCCACTTGTTCTTGGATAACAGGAATACGAGTTGAACCTCCTACTAAGATCACTTCGTCAATATCAGAAACTGATAAACCTGCATCTTTTAAAGCTTTAGCAACTGGTTCCATAGAACGTTTTACTAAAGATTCAGCTAATTGTTCGAATTTAGCTCTTGTTAATGTTTGAACTAAGTGTTTTGGTCCAGAAGCCGTAGCCGTAACGTATGGTAAGTTGATTTCAGTTTGAGCAGAAGCTGATAATTCAATTTTAGCTTTCTCAGCTGCTTCTTTTAAACGTTGTAATGCCATTGGATCTTTACGTAAATCAACACCTTCAGCAGCATTGAAATCGTTAGCTAACCAATCGATAATTACTTGGTCAAAATCATCTCCACCTAGGTGAGTATCTCCGTTTGTAGATAATACTTCGAAAACTCCGTCTCCTAATTCTAAGATAGAAATATCAAAAGTACCTCCACCTAAATCGTAAACTGCGATTTTTTGGTCTTTACCTTGTTTGTCTAATCCATAAGCTAAAGCTGCTGCTGTTGGCTCATTGATAATACGCATTACTTTTAAACCTGCAATTTCACCTGCTTCTTTCGTAGCCTGACGTTGTGCATCGTTAAAGTAAGCTGGAACAGTAATAACTGCTTCAGAAACTGAATGACCTAAATAATCTTCAGCTGTTTTTTTCATTTTTTGAAGTGTCATTGCAGACAATTCTTGCGGTGTGTATAAACGACCATCGATATCAACACGAGGCGTATCGTTGTCACCTTTAACCACTTTGTAAGCTACTGTTGAAGCTTCTTTTGCACTTTCAGTATACTTGTTACCCATAAAACGTTTTACCGAAGCAATCGTTTTTGTAGGGTTAGTTACTGCTTGTCTTTTTGCCGGATCTCCAACTTTAATTTCTCCACCTTCTACAAAAGCAATTACAGATGGTGTTGTTCTTTTACCTTCTGCGTTTGCAATTACAACAGGTTCTCCACCTTCCATTACAGCCACACATGAGTTGGTTGTTCCTAAGTCGATTCCAATAATTTTGCTCATTTTTATACTTGTTAGATTTTAAATTTCAATTTTAAACTCGATGACTTTAATTCAAGGATTGTGCCATTACGAAAAATACTGAAAATTGACAGAAAACAGCTTTTGTCAGGTTTTTTTAACTGACAAAATGTCGTTTTAAGGTGGTTATTTGAGTCTATTCTGTCTTAGGTTTTTAAAATTAGCGACATTAAAAACCACAATAGAAATCAAAATCAAAGAATAAGAAACAATTTGGGCAACCGAAACCGATTCTTTGAAATAGAAAATCGCTAAAAAGAAATGAATCAACGGATTCGTGTACATTAAAATCCCAACAGTAGAAGAATTTAATCCTTTCAAAGCGTATAGATTTAGGAATAAAGGAATAATCGTGAAGACAATGACAATGATTAAAAGTAATGAATAAAACAAAAATTCGGTTGGAACTGCTCCACCATAACTCGGATAAAACGGTAATAAAATAGCTGATGAAATCACCATTTGAATGGTTAATATCAAGAATTTATCGAAATCACTATTCTTTCTTTGGGAAACTAAATACAATCCGAAACTTAAAGCGATTATCACACTGTAAATCAAATCTTTAAAATTTCCGTAAGATAAAATTACACAACTAATTACGCATAATCCTACTGCAATCCATTGCCAAACATCGATTCTTTCTTTTAATAATATGAAAGCTAAAACGGTGGTTAAAATTGGGCAAATTATATAAGCAAACGAAGCCGATTGCAAACTCACATGATTCACCGCGTAAATGAATAAAAACCAATTTAATACTAACAAAAGTCCGCCAACAATCGTCATGATTACAGCTGATTTTTGTTTTTTCTTTGAAAGTTCTTTGAATGTTTTCTTCGCTTCAACAACAACTGATTTTCTAAAAAACAAATTAATTCCCAATAAGAAAGCCGTAGCAATAAAAACTCGGAAGAATAAAATATCTAGTGAAGCATAATCCGTTAAAGGCTTCAAAGCCAAGCTGAAAAATCCCCAAATAACAAAGGCAATAAGAGCAGCTAAAAAATACTTATTTATTGGCATTACTTTTTTTTTGCAAAAGAACTAAAAAAGAAGGAAATCAAATCCCAATTTTATGTTATTAATTCAAAAGATTTGTAACAATTGAACTGTTTTACGTGTTGCATAATTTCAATTTTAAAAACTATCTTTGCTATACTAAAGAACTATTTATGGAATGTATTTCTGTTTTTGATATGTTAAAGATTGGTGTTGGACCTTCGAGTTCACACACTCTTGGACCATGGCGTGCTGCCGAACAATTTTTAAAAGAATTGCGCAATCGCAATCTAATTGATAACATAATTGGTGTCAAAGTAGATTTGTATGGTTCTTTATCACTAACTGGAAAAGGGCACGCAACAGATTTAGCCGTAATGCTAGGTTTGAGTGGTGCTGACCCTGAATATATTCCGGTGGAAAGTATTGATGTGATTATTTCGGCCATCAAAAACAAGAAAGAAATTTTCTTGGGAAATGAAATTTTAATTCCGTTTTGTTTTGAAACGGATATTGTTTTCAATAGAAACTTTTTACCTTTTCATGCCAACGGATTAACTTTTACAGCCAAAACCGATACCGAAACGTATTCCGAAACCTATTATTCTATTGGTGGCGGATTTGTGGTAAAAGAAAAAGAAGATCATCACAAAGAAGAAATTTTACATACTTTCCCATTCCCAGTTGAAAAAGCAGACGAACTTTTAGCTTTTTGTGCTCAAGAAAACAAGAAAATCTCTGAAATCGTATACGAAAACGAGAAAACCATGCGTAGCGAAGAAGAAATTCACAACGAATTGCTTCGCATTTGGGACACGATGTTAGAATGCATGTACATTGGTTGTCATTCGGAAGGAATTCTTCCAGGTGGACTTAATGTACGAAGAAGAGCTTATGACATGCACAAAAACTTGATTGGAGTTTTACCTTATGAAGATCCGTATTCGTGGTTACAAATCATCAGACAAACCGAAGTTAAATTTCGTCAAATTTTAAAATGGGTAAGTTGTTTTGCGTTGGCAGTAAATGAAGTAAATGCTTCGTTAGGTCGCGTGGTTACTGCTCCAACTAATGGAAGTGCGGGAGTTATTCCAGCGGTTTTGATGTATTATTTGGTAATCGAAAATCACGAAGCAGGCGAAAAAGAAATCAAACAATTTTTAATGGTAGCAGGCGAAATTGGCTCTATATTCAAAAAAGGAGCTACTATTTCAGCAGCCATGGGTGGTTGTCAGGCTGAAATTGGTGTTTCTAGTGCTATGGCAGCTGCAGCATTGTGCGAATTGATGGGCGGAACTCCAGCTCAAGTTACTATGGCGGCCGAAATTGCAATGGAGCATCACTTAGGATTGACTTGCGACCCAATTGGTGGCTTGGTGCAAATTCCGTGTATTGAAAGAAATACTATGGGAGCAATTAAAGCCATCAATGCAGCAGAATTAGCTTTAGAAACCGATGCTTTAAATGCAAAAGTGCCATTAGACAAAGTAATCAATACCATGTGGGAAACGGCTAAAGACATGAATACTAAATACAAAGAAACTTCAGAAGGTGGTTTAGCAGTTGCGGTTGGATTAGCAGATTGTTAATGAAAAGTAATCGACTAAATTATATTATACTTATTTTATTGGTTTTGATTCTTGGAATACTTTCAAGAAAGATATTAGGCATTCCATTATTTATTGGAGATGTTTTGTATGCTGTTTTGATTTATTTCGGATTTCGATTTTTAATTATGGATTCGAGAAAGTCAACCTCGCTCCTACTGAGTTTACTTTTTTGTTTTGGTATTGAAATCTTACAATTGGTTCAAATCGATTGGTTACTAGCTATTAGAAAAACCACTTTAGGTCATTACATTTTGGGCGAAGGTTTCCTTTGGTTGGATTTATTTTGCTATATAATGGGAACTTTGATGGCTTTTCTAATAGATGAGAAACTTATTAAAACTCAAAACTTAAACTCGTAGTAACAAAAAAGTTATTGGATTTATTATCGAAGAAAATAGCTTCTTTAGAATCTAAATATCGTGCTTCGGTTCTTAATTTTACTTTTGAATTAGGCAAATAATCAAAGTTTAAGGAAGCTCCTGATGTTTTAAATGCATCAGAAGTAGCAATAATCACATTGTTTTCATCTTGATAATATTCCACTCGAACAGCGGTTTGCCATTTTGTATTTATCGAATATTGCGCAATCAAAACTGGACTCATCCAATACAAATGTTTATCATTTAAAGAAGAACTGTCTTGAATTCCGAAATCAAATCCTAAAATAGTGCGCCATTTTGAATTCCAAGTATTGTCCCAATATAAATTATTGAAATAACGCATTGCTAATTCGGTTCCATAGAATTCCTTTCCTATAAAAGTACTCCAATTCAATGTCGCTTTTTCAGAAGGTTTGTAAATAATTTGAGTCCCTAAAGCTGGAGCAACGTCTTTTTGTGGTTTGTTGATACGTTGCCAGCCATTCGTTACTAATCCCGAAAAACTCCATTTGTCATTTGGTTTGTAATTATACTTAACTCCTGTCATAAAATAAGGTGAATTTTCCGCTAAAATAGAACGTGTTAGAGTTAGATTAGAAGCCGTTGTTGCCGATTCAAATCCGATGTAACTTGGCATAATTCCGACTTCAATAGATGATTTTTTGTTGTCGTTTAAATACATTCCTACATAAGCTTCGCTTACTAATTTAATGTCTTCCGAAGCGTAATTATCCTCAACATACGTTCCTGCATGAATAGCAATTGAAGCATAAGTATTTCCGTATTGCAATTGCGTACGAATTAATCCATTGTTTACATTAAACTCATTGTGACGGTTGTAATTGTACATAAATGGAAGTTTAGTATCCGTTGTTGGATTACTAAAATCATACGCATAATACGTTTCTAAAAAACCAGAGACTTTAATTTTTAAGGAATCTTTTTCTTGAGCAAATGAAATTGCAGAAAAACCAATCATTAAAACCTTAATTATATTTTTCATCTATTTCTTTCTATTTAATGGAATATTTGTTGTTGGTTGATATACCATCGGAAGTTCTTCAACTACAACATCACTTTTATCTAAACCAAATGCCTTTGTATCTGAAATAGACATTCTTTTCAAGATAAAATAACTATTAATTAACCACCCTTCTTTTACAGAGAATTCATTTTCAACTGATAAAAATTTCTCTAAAATTACAAATTTAAAGTCAGGTTCTGCGTTGTATTTAGTTGAACCATCTGGTCGAGTATGTAAATTTAACTCATTTTGTTGCACTAAATCTTGAACGATTTTTTTGAAATACAATTCTACTTTTGGTTGAATTCTAAACCCAACATTTAAAACAATTTTTATTACTGTATCATCAATAATTTCATGAACTTCATAATCTAGTGTGAAAGGTTCATCGGTACGGTTAATGTGTAAAAACCAATATACATCAGCTCTTTTTGGTTTTTTTGAAAAAATTGATTTAATGATTTTCTCTTCAATTTGGTTAAGTTTATCCGCTTTTGATAGATAAATTAAATGCGTTGAATATTTTGGAATTGTATCATCGTTACTTAATTCTTCTAGTTTAAAAGCATGTTCTTTTATGTTTTCAAATTTTAAAAACTTATTATTGATTTTTCTTGAATAATACCAAACATACATCACCATAAATATGAACAACTCAAAGAATAAAAACATCCATCTTTCTTTGATTTTTACCACATTTGCAGCAAAAAATGAAAGTTCGATTACTGCAAAAATGAATAATATCAAGGCAATCCAACCGATTTTCATTTTCTTGATGTAAAACAAATAATACGACAATAAAAAGGTGGTCATCAACATCGCTACGGTTATAGAAAAACCATAAGCCGCTTCCATATGTTCGGAATTTTTAAAATACAAAATCATCAAAACACAGCCAATCCATAAAATTGTATTAACAGAAGGAATGTAAATTTGACCTTTCGTATTTGTTGGATTTTTCAAAGCAACTCTTGGCCAAAAATTAAGGGAAATTGCTTCATTAATTAAGGTAAAAGAACCACTAATCAAAGCTTGAGACGCAATAATGGCTGCCATTGTAGCGATAATGATACCAAAAATTAAAAACCATTGAGGCATAATCGAATAAAACGGATTTCTACCCTCAAGAAATTGACTTCCTTGTGTCATTATCCATGCGCCTTGACCTAAATAATTAACAACTAAAGCTGTTTTTACAAAAACCCATGTGATTCGTATATTGTCTCTTCCACAATGTCCTAAATCTGAATATAAAGCTTCAGCTCCTGTGGTACAAAGAAATACGGCTCCAAGTAACCAAAAACCATGTGGATATTCAACTAATAATCGATAAGCATACATTGGATTTAAAGCTTCTAAAATTTCTGGATGAATAACAATTTGTGAAATTCCCAAAACTAATAACATCGAAAACCAAACTACCATGGCTGGGCCAAAAAAGAAACCTACTTTTTGAGTTCCAAATCTTTGAAACAAAAACAAACCAGATAAAATAGCTATAACAATGGGAACTGTTGGCAAACTCGGTATAAGAACTTCCAACCCTTCTACCGCAGAAGCAACCGAAATAGGTGGTGTTATTATACCATCAGCTAAAAGTGTGGTGGCGCCTAAAATAGTTGGAATCACTAATTTTCCTCTTCCAAAACGTTTAATCAAAGCATATAATGAAAAAACACCGCCTTCACCATGATTATCAGCTCTTAATGTCAATATAATATATTTAAAAGTAGTTTGAAATGTCAATGTCCAAAAAACACAAGAAATTCCTCCATATACAAGCATTTTGGATATTTCTCTATTTCCTACGATTGCTTTCATTACATACAGCGGGCTGGTTCCTATATCACCATAAATGATTCCTAAAGCAACCAAAAGTGTTGCTGCTGTTACTTTTTGATAATTTGAATTACTCATTTTTTTATTGTATTTATATTTTTAATAAAGTGTGCTGCATAATACATTCCTAATTTTTCGACCACCAAAGACAAATCATTGAGTTGGTTTTCTAAAGCGTCTTCTCGTTGTGGACATTGATTAATTTTGATAAATTCTCGAAGCCAAAAATCTGAATTTGAACTAGGTTGCCTTGGATTAATTGCGTTATTTAAAGACAAACTATCGCTGTTGCTTGGCACATTAGCTGTGTTGCTGTCTGAATTTTCCATATGTAATGATTTTTTATGTCAGAATAAATCGATAACCAATTCCGCTTTCGGTGAGAATCATTTCGGGATGATTGGCATCTTTCTCAATTTTTTTTCTTAATTGTGCTACAAACACTCGTAAATACTGGGTTTGGTCGCTATAACTTTTTCCCCAAATTTCCTTTAATAAGTATTGATGTGTTAATACTTTTCCTTCGTTTTTTGCCATAATGGCTAATAAATTAAACTCGGTTTGTGTTAGTTTAACTTCTTCATTATTCACTTTTACAATTCGAGCTACCAAATCAATTGAAAAATTAGTAGAACTAATTATTGGCTCTGAAGCTTCTTTAATGTGATTTCTCATGTGAGAACGCACTCTTGCTAATAATTCCTGTGTTCTAAATGGCTTAATTAAATAATCATTGGCTCCATTATCCAACGCTTTTACAATTTCTGATTCTTCACTTTTAACGGATAAAATCATGATGGGATTCAAATACCATTCGCGTAATTGTTGTAATACTTTTTGTCCGTCAACATCGGGTAAACCCAAATCGAGCATAATCAAATCCGGTTGATAAGTGGCTGCAAAACGAATCCCTTCTAAACCATTTTCGGCTAGTTTTACCTCAAAATCATTTGTAATTAAAGTGATTTCTAAAAGTTTTCTGATTTGCGATTCATCATCTATGACTAAAATTTGGCGCTTATTCATTTTCTGTCGGATTAAATTTTGAAACTTCAGTTTTAATTTTGATTATGAATTTTGCTCCACCTTCTACTCTATTCTCTAATGTTACAGTTCCGTTTTGCGCTTCAACGAAACCTTTTACAATTGATAATCCCAAACCAGAACCGCCTGGTCGCGAATTTTTGAGTCGGTAAAATTTATCAAAAACAAGAGCAATTTCATCTTCAGGAAATCCATTTCCTTCATCTAAAATTATAATTTGTAATGTATCTTCTGTAAATGATAAATCGATATTTATAGTGCTTTTTTGTGGCGTGTAAATTATGGCATTGTTTAATAAATTATAAATTACATGCTCTGTTAAACCATAATCCAATTTAAAAAGTGGTAAACTTTGGGGAACAGTAACTATTATTTTTTGCGAATACGATTTAATTTTTAAAGCTCTAATTACCTCATAAACAATTTCGTTTACATCAACCCAATCCATTTTTGGAACTATAACACCCGATTCTAATCGCGACATGTTCAATAAATTTTCAACCTGATTATTCAATCTCAAAGAAGCAATCGAAATTTCTTCCAATAATTTTTCCTTTTGACTTTCAGTCATAATTGCATTGCTTTGAAGCGCATCGGTTGAACCAATAATGGCAGCAATAGGTGTTTTTAATTCGTGCGATAAACTATCTAAAAGGGTATTGTATAGTTTTATGGATTTCAATTTCGACTCTTTTTCATTTGCAATTCGTTCAATCTGTCTTATTTTAAATGTCAAAACAGCATTAATCAAAGCAATTACAAAGTACATGAAAAACATGAATTGGTCTTCTGTATTTCCGATATGAAATGTAAAATAAGGCTTTATAAAAAAGAAATTCCAAATTAAAGCACTCAAAACTGCAGCTAATAATGTGGGAACAATTCTATAAAACATGGCTACAAAAGAAACCGTAACCAAAAGAATAAAAGCAATAACCTTATAACCAATAATCTCTTTAAATGCAAAGCAAACAAGCGAAACCAGCATCACTAATATTATACTGAAAACATATTGATTATTAAGATTTGATGTTCTACTAAACACGCTTTAAAACTTTACCATTGAATTACTTGGCAAAGATAAGTTGGGTTTTATAAATAGCGTATAAAAGAAGTGCCAATAAGTATAAAGATTTTATAAAGATTTCTTTCTTCTGGTATCAATTAAATGAATAATTTGCCATTTTCCGTTGTCGTTGTACAAGGTAAAAGCGTTGGCACCAATATGACTTAGCTTATCATTTACATAAAATTCATACGGAGTCCACACGTGTGCTAAGTTGCCATCAATTTCTACTTTATAATCAAGTAATTTTTCGAATATTTTCAAATTTGAAGGAATAGTAGCTATTGAATTTAAAAATTCATCAAACTTTTCATCAATGAGTTTGTTACCTTCTTTTGTGTTAGCAATTGTTCTCATTACAATTTCAGGATGACACAATTGTTTTAGAGCAGTTGTATCTTTAGCATGAAAAGCAATAAAAAAATCATCCACCACTTTTTTGGGATTGGTATCTTGCGCAAAAAGAGAGCTAGTTATTCCAAGAAGAAACAGAAAAAACAATGATTTCATCCTAATATTTTAATGCATTAGTAGCACTTGAATCAAATATGTTACAATACCAGCAACATAACCAGCAATAGCCAAAGGAGTTATTTTTTTCAAATACCACATGAAAGTAATTTTCTCTTTCTCCATTACGGCAATACCCGCTGCGGAACCAATTACTAACATACTTCCTCCTGTTCCAGCACATAAAGCGATAAATTCCCATAAAGAATGATCCATTGGATAATCAGCCAAAGAGAACATTCCTTGTGTTGCTGCTACTAAACTTCCGTTATCTACAATTGAAGATAGAACTCCAATAGCAACAATCATAGAATCTGTATTTGGTAAGTTTGTAATTAAAATGTTCGCTAATTCTTTTAAAACTCCTACTTCTTGCAAAGCAAATACCATTAATAATATTCCCATAAAATAAAGTATTGAACTAATATCAACTTTAGTCAATGCGTATGCCACTGAAAACTTATCTTTCTCTTCTTGTGTCTTTTTTCTATGATACATTATTGAAACTAAAGAAACCATCGATAATGAAATTAAAACTCCAATAAATGGTGGTAATCCTGTTAATGTTTTAATTACTGGAACCATTACTAATCCTAGTACACCAGCTATAAAAACACTCATACTCCCTCGCATTTTTTCTTCCTGACGCACTTGAGCCATGGATACTTGTGCTCTCAAAACTGCAAAACCTTTCATTCTAAAACTAGCTATCAATACAGGCACTAACAATACCATAATAGATGGCAAAATCAATGCTTTCACAATTCCAAAAGAACTTACTTGACCGCCTATCCATAATAAAGTTGTAGTAACATCTCCTATCGGACTAAAAGCTCCTCCAGCATTAGCTGCGATTACAACGATTCCTGTCAATACCATTCTGATTTCTCCTTTTGGCATTAACTTTCTTAAAAGTGTTACCATAATGATTGCAGTTGCCAAGTTATCTAATAATGCTGATAGAAAAAAAGTAATAAAAGCAACTATCCAAAGTAATTTTAAAACAGAAGTTGTTCTAATTCTACTGGTAATTACAGTAAAACCTTTATGAATATCTATTAATTCCACTATCGTCATTGCTCCCATAAGAAAAATCAACAATCCTGATATTTCTCCAAAATATTCCATTAATTTTTCAGTTACTAAGTGTTGGTCATCGTGGCTGTAAAGAGCAATAACAACCCAACAAATTGTTCCAGTAAGTAAAGCAGTAATTGTTTTATTAATTCGAATAGGAGATTCTAGAATAACCGATAAGTAACCTAGAATTGCAACAGCAAGTAATATAGATATCATTTTAGCATTGTTTTTAAACGCCCCTAAATTAAAACATTAATTTAACATAAATTTAATATTTGAGAAATATTTTTTCAAAATCTAAAAAGAAAATAACATTTACTACCTTTGTGTTTTAAATACAAAAAACATGTCAGTAGCGAAGAAAGATTACAAAAGAATTACAACAAGAACTTTGATTGATATGAAAGAAAATGGAGAAAAAATCTCCATGCTAACTTCATATGATTTTACAATGGCTAAAATTGTAGATTCTGCAGGTGTAGATGTTATTTTAGTTGGTGATTCAGCAAGTAATGTTATGGCGGGACATGAAACAACACTTCCAATTACACTTGACCAAATGATTTATCACGCATCAAGTGTGGTTAGAGCTTGCGAAAGAGCTTTGGTCGTGGTTGATTTACCTTTTGGTAGTTATCAATCGGATTCAAAAGAAGCCTTACGCTCAGCTATTCGTATTATGAAAGAAAGTGGCGGACATGCTGTAAAACTAGAAGGTGGAAGTGAAATAAAAGATTCAATCAAAAAGATATTAAATGCTGGAATTCCTGTAATGGGACATTTAGGATTAACACCACAATCTATCTATAAATTCGGAACTTATACCGTTAGAGCTAAAGAAGAAGCGGAAGCGGAAAAATTAATCGAAGATGCAAAAATGTTAGAGCGTTTAGGTTGTTTTTCATTGGTATTGGAAAAAATTCCAGCAGCTCTAGCTGAAAAAGTGGCCAAAAGTATTTCTATTCCAGTTATTGGGATTGGCGCTGGTGGTGGTGTTGATGGTCAAGTCTTAGTAATTCACGATATGTTAGGAATGAATAACGAATTCAGTCCGAGATTTTTACGCCGTTATTTGAATTTATACGAACAAATGACGCAAGCTATTGGTCAATATGTAACCGATGTGAAATCGCAAGATTTTCCTAATGCTAACGAACAATATTAATTGTGTCTAACAAAGAAATTTCTACAAAAGACAACCTACAAATCCTTCACGAAGACAATCATATCATTGTCATCAATAAACGTGTAGGTGATATTGTTCAAGGAGATAAAACGGGTGACAAACCACTTTCTGATGTAGTAAAAGAATACATCAAAGAAAAATACAATAAACCTGGAGATGTTTTTTTAGGAGTTGTGCATCGTTTAGACAGACCAACAACCGGAATTGTGGTTTTTGCGAAAACGTCAAAAGCTTTAACTCGTTTGAACGAAACTTTTAAAAATAGAGAAACGCAAAAAACCTATTGGGCAGTTGTGAAAAATTGTCCTCCAAAAGAAAAAGACACATTAGTACATTTCTTAAAAAGAAATACTAAAAATAATACTTCAAAAGCACATTTAAAAGAAGTTCCCGAAAGTAAAAAAGCAAGTTTAAGTTATCAAATCATCAAAAAATTGGATAACTATTTTGTTTTGGAAATTGATCTACACACGGGAAGACATCATCAAATTAGAGCGCAATTACAAGCTATAGGATGCCCAATAAAAGGTGATTTAAAATATGGTTTTGACCGAAGTAATTCTGATGGAGGGATTCATCTGCATGCTCGTAAATTAATTTTAACTCATCCTGTCTCCAAAGAAATCTTGACTTTTATTGCTCAAACTCCAAACGATGTCATTTGGAATTCAGTAATTTAACATTATTTATGTTTTTTTAAAGTTTTTTCACTAAATTTATTGAAAATAATTCCGATGTAATGAAGAAAAATTTACTTTCACATATTACTTCTAATCAAAAAATCAAACAACTTGAGACGGAATTAGCATACTACAAAAGTAGAGACACTTTACATGAAAATTTTGAATATTTTTTTAATGAAACTACCGATTTAATATGCATCGCCAATTTAGACGGTTATTTTTTAAAAATTAATCCCGCTTTCTCCAATACATTAGGTTATTCTGAATCAGAATTAATCACTAAAAAATTCATCAATTATGTTCATTCAGAAGATGTAGAAAAAACCTTAAATGAGATGAATAATCTTAGAGAAGGCATTAATACTATCAATTTTAGTAATCGATATTTACGAAAAGATGGTTCAAACATTTGGTTACAGTGGATTTCAACTATCAACTTAAAAACAAAAATAGTATTTGCAATAGCACGAGATATATCAGAAATAAAAAATACCCAAGAAAAATTAATACTCAGTGAAAAATTATTAAATGAGTCCCAAAAAATGGCAAAAATTGGGAGTTGGGAATTTGACTTAATCAGTAACAAATTATATTGGTCAGACGAACTTTACAATATTTTTGAGATTGATAAAAGTGCAAAAGAAAATCTAGCAGAAACCTACAGAAGCAGATTAACTATTGAAGATATAAATCACTTAGATCAGCTTGCAGATAGAACAATTAAAGAAAAAAAATCATACGAAGTGGAGCATCCTTTCACGCTACCTGGAAACAGAAAAAAATGGCTTTTAGGATCTGGCGAGCCCGTAATAAATGAATCAGGCGAAGTTATCAAAATAAGAGGTGTTGCCCGAGATATTACGGCACAAAAAGAAAGAGACGCTGCAATAAAAGCAAAAGAATTTGCTGAACTTGCTAATCAGGCAAAATCAGAGTTTTTGGCTAATATGAGTCATGAAATTAGAACTCCATTAAACGGTGTAATTGGATTTTCTGACTTATTATTAAAAACAAGTTTAGACGAGAATCAAAAGGTTTATATGAATAATATCAACCATTCAGCCAATTTACTTTTAGAAATTATAAATGATATCTTAGATTTTTCAAAAATTGAATCTGGAAAATTTGAACTGTTTTTCGAACCCGTAAATATTAGAACACTAGCGCAACAAGTTGTTGACTTATTCAAAAGTCATGCAATGAATAAAAACATTGAATTAAATTTAATTATAGATCCAAATGTTCCAGAATGGATAGTGGCTGATATTGTTAGGTTAAAACAAATTCTCGTAAACTTAATTGGAAATGCTGTAAAATTTACCAACTTCGGAGAAGTTCTACTTCAAATTGAACAAATAAAAAGCGTTAAAAATAAATTTTCAACACTAAGATTATCCGTAATTGACACTGGAATCGGTATTAAAGAAGAAAATCTTAATAAAATATTTCAATCTTTCGTACAAGAAGATGTTTCCACAAGCAAAAAATTTGGTGGAACTGGATTAGGATTGTCGATTTCTAATAAAATTCTAGAAAAATGGAACAGTAAAATTGAAGTAAATAGCATTCATGGCGAAGGAAGTAATTTCAATTTCACCATCACTTTTGAAATTGCAAAATCTTCTCAAAACGATATAAAAAATTCAAATAACAGTAATCAAATCACAAATTTTGAAACTAATAAATTCTCTCAAAAATTAAATATTTTAATTGTAGAGGATAATATAATTAATATGTTATTGTGTAAAAAAATGATTCAATCTATTTTACCCAATAGTACTATTTTTCAAGCTGAAAATGGTCTAAAAGCCCTGGAAATATTGGATGAAGAATCGGTAAACTTAATTCTTTTAGATATTCAAATGCCTGAAAAAAATGGTTATGAAACTACTTTGGAAATTCGAAAAAATGAAAAGTTAAAAAATTTACCTATTATTGCACTCACAGCCGGAATTATGGTTGGAGAAAAGGAAAAATGTTTAGATTATGGAATGGATGACTACATTTCTAAACCTTTCAAACTAATTGAATTACAAACTATAATTAATAAATATATCTAATTCTTATGAAGATTATCAAACTTGCTTTTGCTACCTTTTTAATTACCAACACTTTAACTGCTCAAGAACACTTTAGTGGAATTTCAACTTCAAAAAGAGGAGGTTTATTAAATGCTAATAACAATCCAGCAGAATTGGTAAATATGAATTCTAAATATGAAGTTAATGCATTCAATTTTTCTATTGGAATGGCAAATAATAAATTAACTTTTAGTGATTTAGTTAGTGGAGATAATTTAGAAGATAAAATTTTTGAAGGAAATGATGTTGTTAATTTAAGATTAGATACCCAAATATTAGGCCCTTCATTTGCTTTTAAATACCAAAAATGGGGATTTGGAATTACTTCACTTGCTAATGTTAAAGCCAATGTTATAAACTTAGATTCTAAATTAGGTGATGCAATTCAGAATGGAGAGTTAAGTAATATTTTTTCTCAAACCGTAATTTCATCAAATGATAACCAACGTTTAAATGCAACAACTTGGGGAGAAATTGATTTAACAATTGCTCGAAATTTAATCGATCTTCCAAAACACAAACTTAATGTTGGAACTAATTTACGTTTGTTATTTCCTGGAGCTTATGCTAACTTTTCTGCAACAAACCTAAATGGTACAATCGTAAATAATTTTGGAGATATCTCTTTGGTAAATGCTTCTGCTAACATTAATATTGCTTACGCTGGAGTTTTAGCAAATAACTATAACGATCAAGGAAACTACAACGAATTTTTCTCTCAAGGAATCAATGGTTTTGCAGCAGATATTGCCGTTAACTATAGATGGAAAGACGAAAATGATGCTAATAGTTATCGATTAAACACTGGACTTTCAATTAAAAACATTGGTTCAATGACTTTTAAATCTGATAATAACTTAAGTAAAAACTATATTTTAAATGTCGATAATCTAGAAAGTTTAGATTTGAATCAATTTGACAATGCAGAAAGTTTATCTGAAATTGAAGCTATTTTAAACGATCCTGCAAATGCCGCTTATTTTCAATCAACATCAAGCACTGCTGACTATACCGTGAAATTACCAACCGTAATTAATGCTTATGCCGATGTTCGTTTAACAAAAAAATGGTTTGTAACGGGAAGTATCAATCAAAAAGTTAGCGATGATAGCAAAAGTGATTTTATCACAACGCAAAATTCATATACTTTAATTCCAAGATTTTCAGCAAAATGGTTTGAAGCCTATGCTCCTTTAGCATCAAATGAAATTTCAGGATTTACAAGTGGAATTGGTTTTAGATTAGCTGGATTTTTCATAGGATCAAATAGTGTTTTTACAGCTTTAGCCGATAGCGGAAAACAAGCCGATTTATATTTAGGAGTTCGTTTCGGATTTTAATAATTTAAAAAGTATTTCATATGAAATGGAGAGGTAGACGTCAAAGTGACAACGTAGAAGACAGAAGAGGAATGTCAGGCGGAGGAAAAGTAGTTGCTGGTGGAGGTGCCATTGCAATTGTCTTTTTTCTTGTAAAAATGTTTTTTCCAGAAGCAGCACCGCTTGTCGATACCATTCAACAAAGTCAAGGTACTCAACAAACAGAACAAGTTGAACAAAGAGAACTTACTCCTGAAGAAAAAGAAATGGGCGAATTCGTTTCAACTGTTTTTGCTGACACAGAAGATATTTGGACCAAAATATTTGAAGAAAATAATCTTGGAACATACGAACAACCAAAAATGGTTTTATTTACTGGTTCAGTTGAAACCGCTTGTGGTGGAGCAAGTTCAGCTTCAGGACCATTTTATTGTCCAGGCGACCATAAAGTGTATATGGATTTAGCTTTTTTTGAGGAGCTAAAAACTCGTTTTGGAGCTAAAGGTGGTGATTTTGCCATAGCTTATGTAATTGCTCATGAAGTAGGGCATCATGTTCAAACTTTACTTGGAACTTCTGGGAAAGTAAGACAATTACAACAAGGAAAAAGTGAAGCAGAAGCCAATAAATTATCCGTTTGTTTAGAATTACAAGCCGATTTTTATGGCGGATTATGGGCGCATTACAACCAAAAGTATTTAGAAGAAGGCGATATTGAAGAAGCATTAAGTGCAGCTCACGCTGTGGGTGACGATGCTATTCAAAGTAAAATGCAAGGACATGTTGTACCTGATTCATTCACACATGGTTCATCTGAACAACGTATGAAATGGTTTATGAAAGGCTTTAAATCGGGAGATATTAGATTAGGCGATACTTTTGCCGAAGAACTTTAATTGTGTTGAAAATTGAAGCACCCGAATCTGATTATTTATATATTCAAGATTCACAAATACCAAATGCTGGAAAAGGTTTGTTTACAGTAATTGATATCTATCCAAATGAAATTATCTCACTTTTTAAAGGAGAAATTTTAACCGATGAAGAAGCTCAAAAAAGAGTTTCTGAAGGAAATGACCGCTATTTCATTAACATGTTAGATGGTTCACTACTAGACTCTATGAATGTAGATTGCTTTGCTAAATATGCTAATGATGCCGAGGCTTTCTCCAAATCAGCATTCAAAAATAATTCCAAAATCACATTAGACGATGATGATAATGTTTGCATCGTAGCTACAAAGAAAATCAAATCTGGTCAAGAGATTTTTTGTAGCTATGGAGCAAAATATTGGAAAAAACATAAATAATTCAAATCTATTCTCTTTTACATTATTTTTTTGTAATTTTGTTTAACTTTTTTATTTAAATTTTAAACAAATGAATGTTTCGTCCAAAAAAGACTTCACAGATATTGAAATTGATAGAATAATTGAAATGGCTTGGGAAGACAGAACTCCTTTTGATGCAATAAAGTTTCAATTTGGTTTGAGTGAAGCAGATGTTAAGGCTTTAATGAAAAAAGAACTCAAATTCAGCAGTTATAAATTGTGGAGAAATAGAATTGAAAATTGCAAAACAAAACATTTAGCCAAACGAGTTGAAGGCATTGATAGATTCAAATGCAAACTTCAAAGAGCTATTACTAACAACAAAATTTCAAAAAGATAAGATGAAAAGCAAAATTCCTGATAATGTAGTTTTTTCAGAAGAAAACGGATATAATGCTAATGTTCTCGCTTATCCTACGAGTGTTGGCGCGCCAGCAATTAAATTGGATAACGTTGTGGATTGGAAAAATATTGGTATTAGAAACGTAAACAAAGAATTTGAAAGCAAGTTTAACGAACTCAAAGCCGAGTATGAAAAATTAATGCAAGAATACGAATGGAATGAAATTTTATACAATGCCAAATATTCGTTTGAACCTATAATTGGAGAAACTTATCATTTGTATTTAGCTAAAGATGGTTCTAATTTTCTTTCATTAATTCATCCAAATCATTGGAATAAAGAACATATTGGTTCTTTTAAACTCAATAGTAACAAAAAATGGATTCAAATAGATTCCAAACAAGATATTTTTTAAATTATTGAATTCTTCTAATTGCTTCTAGAAGAATTCAATAATTACTATTTAACTAACCTAGCCACCCTTCCCTATCCAAACTTCTATACTGAATCGCTTCTGCAATATGATGGGATTGAATAGACTGAGAATTCTCTAAATCGGCAATCGTTCTTGAAACTTTTAAAATTCTATCGTAAGCTCTTGCAGATAAATTTAATCGTTCCATCGCTGTTTTTAATAACTTCAACGAAACCTCATCTAAAACACAAAATTCACGAATTAGTTTGCTACTCATTTGCGCATTGTAATGAATATGTTCAAAATTTTCAAAGCGTTGCGATTGAATTTGTCGAGCTTTCGTAACACGTTCTCTAATCGCTACACTACTTTCTGCTTTTCGAGTCTCAGTTAGTTTTTCAAACGGAACTGGAGTAACTTCAATATGAATATCAATTCGATCTAACAATGGTCCCGAAATCTTGCTCAAATAGCGCTGCATTTCTTGTGGAGTAGAACTCACAGGCGCATTCGGATCATTAAAATAACCGCCAGGGCTCGGATTCATACTCGCTACCAACATAAAAGAGGATGGATATGTAATTGTAAATTTGGCTCTCGAAATCGTGACTTCCCTATCTTCTAAAGGTTGACGCATTACTTCTAAAACTTCTCGTTTAAATTCGGGTAATTCGTCTAAAAATAAAACACCGTTATGTGCCAAAGAAATTTCACCTGGTTGTGGATAACTTCCACCTCCAACTAGAGAAACAGAGCTCGCTGTGTGATGTGGACTTCTAAAGGGACGCTGCGCCATCAAACCCACATCTTTTGTTTTTCCTGCAACGGAATGAATTTTAGTAGTTTCCAACGCTTCTCGCATGGTCATTGGAGGTAAAATACTAGGTAATCGTTTTGCCAACATGGTTTTTCCTGAACCTGGCGGACCAATTAAAATAATATTATGACCACCAGCCGCCGCAATTTCCATACAACGTTTAATTCCTTCCTGACCTTTGACATCAGCAAAATCGTGTTCTGGAAAGTTTAGAGTTTTTGAAAATTCTTCGGTTGTATCAATTCTTGTGGGTTCTAAATTTCCTTTTCCTTCAAAAAATTCGATTACTTCGGTAACGTTAGAAACTCCGTAAACATCCAAATCTTCAACAATAGCAGCTTCTTTGACATTTTGAATGGGAATAATCACACCTTTAAAACCTTCTTCTTTGGCTTTAATAGCGATCGACAACGCTCCTTTTATAGGTTGCAAAGTGCCATCGAGCGATAATTCGCCCATGATGATGTAATTTTCGATTTCTTTTGAGGTGATTTGGGAAGAAGCTGCTAAGATTCCAACTGCAATGGTTAAATCGTAGGCAGAACCTTCTTTTCGTAAATCGGCAGGCGCCATATTTACAATGATTTTTTTACCAGGAAATTGATAGGAATTGTTTTTAAGTGCAGCAGCAATTCGAAAACTGCTCTCTTTTATGGCCGAATCGGGAAGTCCAACTAAATGATAACCGATTCCTTTTTCTGTGTTTACTTCTACTGTGATTGTAGTGGCCTCAACGCCAAAAACGGCGCTTCCGAATACTTTTACTAACATGGCTTATACTATTTAAATGGCTTATATAGATACAAATATAGAAAAGTTTTTGAAATAAAAAATCCCGATTGCTCGGGATTTGATTTATTTTTTGAATTTTGAAATGCCTTCTTTTAACCAAGATTTGTATTCCTCAACATTAGGTGTATAGCCTACTGGTTTAGAAATATCTTTACCTTCAGCATCTAAAACTACATAATAAGGTTGGGCATTAATGTTATATCGTTCAATTTGATATTCTCTCCACTTTTTCCCAATGGTAGTCACTTCACTTCCTGATTTAGAAACGTATTGTTCTTCTTTTGGTAATTCACGTTGGTCATCACCATAAAGAGAAATTAAGACAATTTCATTTTTTAAAATTTTCAATATTTCTGCATCAGACCATACATTTTCTTCCATTTTTCTACAATTCGCACATGCATGTCCGGTGAAATCTAATAAAACTGGTTTGTTTACTTTTTTTGCATACGCTAAGCCTTCTTCATAATCATGAAATGCCGTTATTCCTAATGGTCCAATATGCGCATTTTCTGGTAAAGCAGATTCAGAAGAAACTCCAGAACTTACTGTATTTTGATAACCAACTCCATACGGACTTTCACTGTAAGTCATTGGTGGTGTGAATCCGCTCAATATTTTTAGTGGCGCTCCCCATAATCCAGGAATTAAGTAAATAGTGAATGTGGTAACAAATAAAGCTATGAATAATCTACCTACAGAAATATGAGTCATTGGACTATCATGAGGCAAGATTAATTTTCCGAAAAGATATAACGCCCAAGCTCCAAAAACAGCAATCCAAATAGCTAAGAACACTTCTCTTTCTAATAAATGCGTTTGTAAAACTAAATCGGCATTAGATAAAAACTTGAAGGCAAAAGCCAATTCTAAGAATCCTAGTGAAACTTTAACCGTATTTAACCATCCACCCGATTTTGGTAACGAATTCATCCAACCTGGGAACATAGCAAACAACATAAAAGGTAACGCAATGGCAGAAGAGAATCCTAACATTCCAACTATTGGTCCTATTCCTCCTTGTCTTGCTGATTCTCCTAATAAGGAACCTACAATAGGTCCAGTACATGAAAAAGAAACAACAGCTAAGGCTAACGCCATGAAGAAGATTCCGATGATTCCACCTCTATCGGCTTGTCTGTCGATTTTATTTAAAAATGAATTAGGTAAAACGATTTCAAATGCTCCTAAAAATGAAGCTGCAAAAACGATTAGAATTACAAAAAATATCAAGTTAAACCAAACATTAGTTGATAACGCATTTAATGAATCGATTCCAAAAATAGCCGTTATTATCATTCCTAAACCAACGTAAATAACAATGATAGAAATCCCGTAAATAAAAGCATTACGAATTCCTGCCGCTTTGGTTCTACTTTGTTTGGTAAAGAAACTCACTGTCATTGGTATCATTGGAAATACACAAGGCGTAAGTAAAGCTGCAAATCCACCTATGAAGGCTAAAATGAAAATTCCCCACAAACTTTTCTCCTCTTCTTTTGGAATTGAAGTCGGAACAATTTCTTTTGTAGATTTTTCAGAATCTGAAGCTGTAATCGATGTTGTATCAGTACTAACTGAAGTTGTATCATTAGAAACTACATTTGTTGATATAACTTCTTCTACCTTAATTTCAGGCAATTTAAACGTAAACGCAGCATCTTGCTGAATACATTGCTCTTTACAAACTTGGTATTCTACATAAACTTTTACCTCTTTTACTTTTGGATTGGTAACTTTAATGATTTGCTTGAACTGAGCCGTTTTTGCAAAATAATATTCGTCTACTTCAAAAATATCGTTGTATACTTTTTTGTATGGACTTTCTTTGGTTTTCCCAACTAAATCGAAGTTCCCTTTTGAGTTTTTATAATCAAAAACCGTTGGAAGTGGTCCGTTTTCTGGTGTAAATTGCGAATACATATGCCACTCATTTTCGATAGTAGCATCCATAACCAATTCAAATTCGGTAGCCGATTTTTGAACGACTTTAGTTTTCCATTGTACCGGATTTATAATTTGTGCATTTCCAAAAAATCCAAAAATTAAGGCGATTAAGGCAAAATATTTTCTCATTCTTCTAATACGATTTTTATACTGTTTTGTGTTGTTTCATTACTTGTAAATCGATTATCTACTCGTTTTCCAATTACCCAAACAATTTGGTCTTGCGAACATAATAACCACTGATTTTCTTTATCTAAAAGCGAATATTTTTCATCTTTGAAATATTTACTCAATTTCTTTTTCCCATTCATTCCTGATGGATAAAAATAATCTCCTTCTTGCCTTTTTCTAATAGTAAGCGGAAATTTGAGTTTACTTTCATCTACAAATATACAATTCGAATGTGTTTCAAAAATGTTAACTCCTTTATAAAACCTAAGTTTTAAGGGAATATTAACTTTACTATCTAACGATTCAATAATAAAAATTGCTGAATTATTTGATGATTTTCTTTCAAAAAGGATTAATTTTTCTCGGTCTTTCAACAAAACATGCGTTTCTGAAAATACTTGTTTTCCTGATTGTGCTTCCACCAAATCATAAATATCATTCCAGGCCGAAAATCCATATGCTTTTAACCATTGATACAAATACGCTTTGTAATTTTTGAATTGAAGCAATGATATTAAATGAATTTCTAATTGATTTTCTTTTACTTCAACAACTTTTTCATAAACCAATTTAGAAGCGTCATTAACTAAACTTTCTACTTGTTGCAAATGATCTAAGGTATTTTGAAACGAATCTAAAAATCCGGTATTCAATTCTTTTAAAATGGGAACAATATCGTGACGTAGTTTATTTCGGAAATACTTATCCGAAGCGTTGCTGGAATCTTCTCGCCATTGAATTTTATTTTCTAAAGCATAATTTTCAATTTCCAAACGAGAAAAAGGCAACAACGGACGAATAATGTTTCCATTTTGAGCTGGAATTCCCGTTAAACCTTCTAAACCAGTTCCTCTTGTGAAATTGATTAAAAACGTTTCGACATTGTCATCTAAATGATGAGCAGTTAAAACATAATCAAATCCAAGTGAAATAATTTCTTGAAACCAATCATAACGCAACTTTCGAGCGGCTAATTGGATGGAAAGTTTGTTTTCATTAGCAAATTCGAGCGTATCAAACGTCTCAATAAAATATGGAATATATCTCTCTTGACAAATTTCTCTAACTAACACTTCATCACCATCACTCTCTTTTCCACGCAGTTGAAAATTACAATGTACCACGCAAATATCAAACCTCAACTTATAAAACAAATCCAACAAAACCATACTATCAATGCCTCCACTAACAGCTAAAAGCAATTTCTTGTCTTTTAGTTGGGCAAAATTTTGTTCTATATGATTTTGAAATTTTGTAAGCATGAACAAAAGTAATTAGTAATAAGGGATTAGGGATTAGTTATCTGATAATTTATTGATTAGCGAATTTAGCATTTTTTCAATTTCAATAGACAATTCATTAATTTCTTTACAATCTTCTTTGGAGATAAAATTTAGATTAATAGCAATTTCTATTTGAGTTTGACATTCAAATAAAGAACCTCTTGCTATTTGTAAAAATCTTGAGTAATCTTTTTTATAATTTCTGCCATAACCTTCAGCTATATTTGAAGGAATAGCAACTGAACTTCTCCTAATTTGTGAAATCAATCCAAATTTTTCACTTTCAGGAATTTTTGATGTTAGAGAATAAACTAAGGTAACCCAACTCATTGATTTTTGCCAAACTATTAAATCTCTATAACTTTTCATATCTTATTGTTTTTAACTTTTCCCTAATCCCTTATAACTTTTCCCTAGCTTAAAACTTCAAACATCGCTTTTGCCTTCAACAAACATTCTTCATATTCATTTTCTGGAATAGCTTGAGAAGTTACAGCACTTCCAACTGAAAAAGATAAATACTGATTTTGTGCATTATACAAAATACTTCGAATCACGACATTAAAATCGAAATCACCATTCGGAGTAAAATAACCTACTGCTCCGCTGTATAATCCGCGTTTGGTTTCTTCTAATGCTTCAATGATTTGCATAGCCGAAATTTTTGGTGCTCCTGTCATGCTACCCATTGGAAAAGTGGTTCTTAGAATTTCGATTGGTGAAGTGGTATTTTCTACTTCGGAAACAATCGTAGAAATCATTTGATGGACTTGCTTAAACGTGTAAATCTGACACAATTCTTCTACTTGAACGCTTCCTTTTGTGGCGGTGTGCGATAAATCGTTTCGAACTAAATCCACAATCATGATATTTTCCGAACGTTCTTTTTCGTTTTGAACCAAATCGGATTTTAATTGTTCGTCTTGTTCTAAGTCGAAACTTCTTCTCGCCGTTCCTTTTATGGGTTGAGAGATTACTTTTAAACCTTCTTTTCGCAAATAACGTTCTGGTGAAGCTGAAATCAAATACTGAAAATTATTTTTGAAATACACCGCAAAAGGTGGTTCAGAAATCGCATTCAGTTTTTGATAAATTTCTAAAGGTTCAATTTGAGCCTTTTTAGCATAAAATTCCATACAGAAATTCGCTTCGTAAATGTCGCCACGATGAATGTGTTCGAGCATTTTGGAAACTTTGGAAAGATAATTTTCTTTTGAAATACGCTGCTGTATATTGATGGATGATGGATGATGGATGATGGGTGAAATTGATAAAATTTCTTCGAAATCAGCTTCTATTTCGTCATCGCACATTCGTAAATATTGAATTTCTAACTGATTTTCTTTGATTAAAAACAACTTTTTAGGTTGAAAGAAAAACAAATCGGGAAAATTTAATCCATCGAAATTGTTGGATTGTAAATCTTCTGTATCATTTTTTAAATCGTAAGACAAATAGCCAAACAACCAATCTTTTGTTTGACTTTGGTACTGATACAAATCTTGAAACGCATTTTCATAATCGGTTTTAATCGAAGTAAAAGCATCTACCGCCAAAACCGCATCGTAACTCGAATACTTTTGATGGTAATTATTAGAATCTAGAAAAACAACTTCTCGGTATTGGTTAGCCCAATGCAACAGTTGGTTTTTAAAGTCCGAAAACTGTGAAATATCTTTTGTAATTACTGTTCTCAAATTGGAAAATTTACTTCGTAAAAGTACAACAAAAAAATAGTTGTTGGAAAATGGTTCAAATGTTAAAATTTGGCACGGTTTTTATTCTTGCTCTACAACTAACCCATTAAAAATTCATTTGTATTGATTCTAAAACTACACTTATTAAAAACAATTAATCAATAACTTTAAAAATGAATTTTTATGAACAAAAACACCAAAATCGTATTGACTTTGCTAGCTCTTGGCTTAGTCTTTTCTTGTAAAGAAAGAGTTGCAGAAGAAACACCTGATTATTCAGAAAATGCCGTAGCCGATAGTACAAGCGTAATTTCTTCGTCAGCCGCCGTTGAAAACAAAAACAATAATCGAAAATTTGTTCGAACCGCCGATGTAAAATTCAAAGTCAAAAATGTCGCCAAATCGACTTATGCCATTGAAGATGCGACAACGAAATTTGGTGGATTTGTAACCTATACCAATCTTCAAAGCAACATTCACAGCGAAGACCGAACCAAAGTGAGTCAGGATAGTACTTTAGTGACTACAAAATATAAAGTGGATAACAATATAACTATACGTGTTCCGAATACGAAAATGGACACGGTGATTAAAACCATTGCCAAACAAATTCACTTTTTAGATTATCGCATCATTAAAGCAGATGATGTTTCCTTACAAATGTTATCGAATGAACTAGCGCAAAAAAGAAGTAATTTCTCTGAAAAACGTTTGGCAAATGCAATTGATTCGAAAGGAAAAAAACTAAATCAAGTTGTGGATGCCGAAGCAACCTTAGATGCGAAAAAAGAGCAAAATGATGCTTCAAAATTACAGAATTTATCGTTACAAGACCAAGTGAACTTTAGTACGTTAACGCTAAACATTTACCAAGACGAAAGCATCAAACAAGAAATGGTAGCTAATGAAAAAAGCATCAACGCTTACCGACCAAATATTGGCTTACAAATTTGGGATAGTGTAAAAACGGGTTGGTTTATGTTGGAACACATTATTTCGTTTGTAGTGGTGCTTTGGCCTTTTGTCTTAATTGGGTTTTTTGGATTTTTGGGATATAAAAAGTTTTTGAAAAAGTAAGCAATAAGCCATCGGGAAACTGATGGTTTTTTGTTTAATAATTTCATTATCTTTGAATTAACTAACTAAAAAACTATTCAAATTATGAAAATTGCAACTATTATTGTTAGAGTGCTTTTAGGAGCTTTGATGCTTTTTGCTTCTATTTCTTATTTTTTCAATTTAGGAGAACAACCTGCACCAACAGGAGATTTAGCTACGCTAATGGGAGGATTGATGGCTTCAAAATACATGTTTCCATTGGTGAAATCAATAGAATTAATTGTGGGTTTAATGCTTGTGAGTGGAAAATTTATCAAATTGGGAACTCTTTTATTGTTACCCATTTCGGTGAATATTTTTCTAATTCATACTGTAACGCAAGTATCTGATTTACCTGTTGCTATATTTGTTTTAGCTGCTAATGTGTTTTTAATTTATGCTAATTGGGATGGTTTTAAAGAAATTGTAAAGCCATAATATTAAAAACTTCAAATAAAAAAATCCCAAACTCAATTGAATTTGGGATTTTTGATATAATGACTTTTCTATTTACACGTGTAATGCTCTGTTATCTGTTGCTGCTAATGCTGCTTCTTTGATTGCTTCTGCAAACGTTGGGTGTGCGTGTGACATTCTTGAAATATCTTCTGCACTTGCTCTGAATTCCATTGCTGTAACAGCTTCTGCGATTAAATCTGCACATCTTGCTCCAATCATGTGAACTCCTAAAACTTCATCCGTTTTTGCATCGGCTAAGATTTTTACAAATCCGTCAGTGTCTCCACCTGCTCTCGCTCTTCCTAAAGCTTTGAATGGGAAACTTCCTGCTTTGTAAGCTACACCATCAGCTTTTAATTGCTCTTCTGTTTTACCAACAGCTGCAACTTCTGGCCAAGTGTACACTACACCAGGAATTAAATTATAATCGATATGTGGTTTTTGTCCCGCTAAAATTTCGGCAACCATTACTCCTTCTTCTTCCGCTTTGTGTGCTAACATGGCTCCACGAACAACATCACCAATCGCATAAACATTTGAAGCCGAAGTTTGTAAATGATCGTTTACTTCGATTTGACCTCTATCCGTAACTTTTACTCCTGCTTTTTCAGCATTTAAACCATCTGTATAAGGACGACGACCAACAGAAACTAATGAATAATCACCTTCTAACGTGATGATTTCTCCTTTAGCATTTTCTGCTTTTACCGTTACAACATCACCAGCTCTTTCTACTGATTGCACTTTGTGAGACGTGTAGAATTTCATTCCTTGTTTTTTCAACACTTTAGTCAATTCTTTTGACAGCGCCCCATCCATTCCTGGAATAATTCTGTCCATAAATTCAACTACAGAAACTTGTGCTCCTAAACGTAAATACACTTGACCTAATTCAATTCCGATAACACCACCACCAATAATTACTAAATGTTTTGGAACTTCTTTCAGTTTCAAAGCTTCAGTAGAAGTGATGATTCTTTCTTTATCTAATTTGATAAATGGTAAGCTAGATGGTTTAGAACCTGTAGCAATAATTATATTTTTTGATTCGATGATTTCCGAAGAACCATCTTCTTTAGTCACTTTTACAGAAGTAGCGCTTTCAAACGAACCTACTCCATTGAAAACAGTGATGTTGTTTTTATCCATTAAGAATTTTACACCACCCGAAGTTTGATCTACAACTGCTTGTTTACGAGCAATCATTTTTTCTAAATTCACTTTCACATCTCCAGAAACTTCAATTCCGTGGTCAGCAAAGTGTTGTAACTCTTCATAATGATGCGAAGATGCTAATAATGCTTTCGATGGAATACATCCTACATTTAAACACGTTCCTCCAAGAGTTGAATATTTTTCAATAATAGCTGTTTTAAAACCTAATTGGGCACAACGGATAGCTGAAACATATCCTCCAGGGCCAGAACCAATAATGGTTACATCAAATTGACTCATGATTGTATATAAAGTTTGTTGTTTGACTTAAATTCGGATACAAAAGTAACGCTTTTTGAATTAATTCTTTGTTACTTTTTTGGTAAATTATTATAGCTTAGTTTAAAGTAAAAGCGGTTGTATATTTTACTTCTCCAATCATAAAAGAACTATGCGTACTTCCGATATGCTGCAAACCAGTAAGTTTCGTAACCATGAACTCACGATACTCTTCCATATCTTTTACATTTACTTTTAAAATGTAATCATAATCGCCGCTTACGTGATAGCATTCTGAAACTTCGGTTAATTTTACTACTTCACTTTCAAATGTTGTAATAAAGTCTTTTGTGTGTTGATTAAGCTTAATGTGGCAAAAAACCACGAAAGATTTGTCTAATTTAACTCGGTCTAAAAGCGCTACGTATTTGGTAATTACTCCTTCTCTTTCTAATTTTTTAATACGTTCGTAAACAGCCGTTACGGAAAGGTTTAATAATAAGGAAAGCTCCTTAGTTGTCCTTTTAGTGTCTTCTTGCAGAAAACCTAAAAGTTTTTTGTCGATTGCGTCCATTGGTTAGTTGTGTTGTTTGTTTTTTAGTTGTCAGCAAATGTAACTAAAACGAATAAATAACAGAAATAAAAACTACAACTTTAACTAAATTTAGAATAAAAATCTAATTTTAATTTTAAGTATTGAATAATAGTTTGTCAAATTATATTTTTGATTTAAAATAAACAACTAAACTTTAAAATTATGGAAAAATTTAATCCGGCAGATCGTATTCAAGATTTACAATATTTCGGAGAATTTGGTGGTGTAAATCCATCGATTTCAGATAGTTCAACATACACATTTCTTTCAGCAAAAACAATGTTTGATACCTTTGAAGGTAATGCTGAAGGTTGTTATTTATATTCTCGTCATTCGTCTCCAAGTAATTTGTATTTAGATAAAGCACTAGCTGCAATGGAAGGAACAGAATCGGCAAATGTTGCTGCTTCTGGAATGGGTGCTATCACTCCTACTCTTTTGCAATTATGTGGAAACGGTGACCATATCGTTTCAAGTAGAACTATTTACGGAGGAACATATGCTTTTTTGAAAAATTTCGTTCCAAGAATGGGCATCAAAACTACCTTTGTGGATATCACAAAATTAGATGTAGTTGAAGCGGCTATTACTCCAAATACAAAAGTTTTATACTGCGAAACAGTAAGTAATCCTTTACTAGAGGTTGCGGATATTGCTTCATTGGCAAAAATTGCTAAAAAACACAACATCAAATTAGTAGTTGACAATACGTTTTCACCTTTATCAGTTGCTCCTGTGAAATTAGGTGCTGATATCGTAATTCATTCTCTAACAAAATACATCAACGGAAGTAGTGATACGGTTGGTGGTGTGGTTTGTGCTTCTCAAGATTTCATCAACAGTTTGAAAAATGTAAACGACGGAGCAAGTATGCTTCTAGGTCCAACAATGGATAGTTTACGTTCGGCTTCTGTAATGAAAAACTTAAGAACGTTACACATCAGAATGAAACAACACAGCCACAATGCAATGTATTTGGCTAACAAATTTGAAGCTGACGGAATTAAAACGGTTTATCCTGGTTTAGCAAGTCACCCAAGTCATGAAATTTACAAAACCATGATCAACCCAGAATATGGTTTTGGAGGAATGATGACGATTGACGTAGAAAGTTTAGATAAAGCCAACGCGTTGATGGAATTAATGCAAGAAAGAAACTTAGGTTATTTAGCGGTAAGTTTAGGATTCTATAAAACGTTATTCAGTGCTCCTGGAACTTCAACTTCATCAGAAATTCCATTAGAAGAACAAGCTGAAATGGGATTAACGGATGGTTTAATTCGTTTTTCAATTGGTTTAGATAACGATATCGAAAGAACCTACCAAATGATGAAACAATGTATGGTAGAATTAGGAATTTTATAATTCCATCTAAATAAATGTAAGAAATCCGATTTAGCAATGAATCGGATTTTTTTGTAACAAATACGTAACTTTGAACTCTAATACACAATTAATTTACCTGTAATGAAAAAATATCTTTTAAGTTTTCTATTGGTTGGAAGCTTTGCCGTTGCGCAAAATTTAACCATCGAAGAAACCGTTTTAGGACCAAGAAAATATGCTCCAACAACACAAACTGCCCAACAATGGCGTAAAGATTCCAAATCAATTACCTATTTAAGTACTGACTTTTCTTCTCTAGTTGAAAAAAGCGCTGCAAACGGTTGGACCGCTTCAACTTTAGCTACAAAAGCTGAATTTGAAACGGCTTTGAAATCGAAAATCACCAATGATGAATTTACCATTAGAACGTTTCCATTTTCAATAAATTGGAAAACTGTAAATACATTTGAAACGGAAGTTGCGGGAAAGAAAAATAATTACAAAGTATCTTATGATGTCGTTTCAAAACAAATCACTTCGGTAATTAGCTATGGAATTGAAGGGGCTCAAGCGAAATTCGCTTCTAACAATAATGTCGCTTGGTTACAAGAAAACAATATCCGAATTACAACACCTTCTGGACAAGTTATTGAAGTTACGAATGACGAAAATAAAGCAATTGTAAACGGTTCTGATTATGTACACCGTCAAGAATTTGGTATCGACAGAGGCATGTGGTGGAATGAAAAAGGAACACAATTAGCTTACTATCGCAAAGATGAAAGTATGGTAGCTAACTATCCACTTACCAATTGGAACGAACGCGAAGCAACCAACAAAGACATCAAATATCCAATGGCTGGAATGACTAGCGAGAATGTCACTTTGGTAATTCACGATGTAGCTTCGGGTAAAAAAGTAACGATTCAGACTGGTGAACCAAAAGACCAATATTTAACTATGGTGACTTGGGAACCAACAGGAAAACATATTTTTATCGGAATTTTAAATCGTGAACAAAATTTTTTGAAATTCAACAAATATGACGCGGCAACAGGTGCTTTTGTTAAAACGTTGTTTATGGAAAAAGCGGCTACTTGGGTAGAACCACAACATGCGTTAACTTTTGTTCCAAATAACCCAACTCAATTTATTTATCAAACCGATTTCAATGGTTTCAACCAAATGTATTTGTACAATACCGATGGAAAACTATTGAAAAACTTAGGTTTTAATGATGTTGTAGTAAAAGATGTTTTAGGTTTTGATGCTACCAACACCAAAATAAACTACATCGGAACAACTAATAATGGATTAGACCGTCAATTGTTTCAAGTGGATTTAAAATCAGGAAAAACCATTCAATTAACAACTGTTCCTGGAACGCACACGGCTTCTGTTTCTTCAGATGGAACGATGATTTTAGATCAATACAGCAATTTAACTACTCCAAACGAAATTTCGATTCTAAACATCAAAAATAAAATGGCGAATACTTCTTTAGTAAAAGCCGAAAATCCTTTCACAGGAAAAATTGATTTACCTAAAATTGAATTCGTAACCTTAACTTCTCCTGATGGACAAACGCCATTAAACGGAAGATTAATTTATCCAGGCAACTTTGATGCTAGCAAAAAATATCCAGTAATGGTTTATGTTTACGGAGGTTCTCATGCACAATTAGTGAACAATCGTTGGTTAGGCGGTGCTGGATTCTTCGATATTTATATGGCTCAAAAAGGATACGTAGTATTTACCTTAGATAATAGAGGAAGTGATTCTCGTGGGAAAAAATTCTGTGAGGTTACGCATAGAAATTTAGGTGTAAACGAAATGGCCGATCAAATGAAAGGAATTGAATTCTTGAAATCAAAATCATTTGTAGATGCAGACAGAATTGGAGTTTTTGGATGGAGTTTTGGAGGTTTCATGACGACTTCATTAATGACGAATCATTCAGACGTATTTAAAGTGGGTGTAGCTGGTGGACCAGTTATCGATTGGAAATACTATGAAATCATGTATGGAGAACGCTATATGGATATGCCACAAGAAAATCCTGAAGGATATGAAAAAACGTCTTTATTAAATAAAGCGAAAGATTTAAAAGGAAGATTATTAGTTATTCACGGAGCACAAGACCCTGTGGTAGTACAACAACACAGTATGAATTTTATTGAGGCTTGCATTAAAGCAGGAAAACAAGTTGATTATTTCTTATATCCAAATCACGAACATAACGTAAGTGGAAGAGATCGAATTCACATGTATGCAAAAATTGCAGATTACTTTGATTTACACTTGAAAAAATAAATTTTCACAAAATAAAAAGCGAATCCGTTGAATTATCAGCGGATTTCTTTTTTAAGAAGTTTTCAAAATATAAAGCATTTTTCTATATTGCAACCTCAAACAAAACTAAATGGATACTAAAATCATAAAAAACAGAGAGTTAAAACTTTGGGAAGCCTTAATTCCCGTTTTTGCTCTAATTGGAATGCTCGCTTACAATGTACTTTTTGCCTATAACGGACCAGATGATAATGCTTTAGGTGGAAGTAATCAATTTATTTTATTGATGGGAGGTGCTGTTGCTGCTATTATGGGATATTTCACAAAAGTTCCTTTCCATAAAATGCTAGATGAAGTAGCAAACAATATCAAATCTACAGCTGGAGCTATCTTAATTTTATTAATGGTAGGTGCATTAGCAGGAACTTGGATGATAAGTGGTATCATTCCTTCCATGATTTATTATGGTTTACAAATTTTGAGTCCGGCTGTATTTTTACCTGCTACTTTAATAATTTGTTCGGTAATTTCAATTGCAACTGGTAGTTCTTGGACAACTTCTGCAACTGTTGGTATTGCTCTGATCGGAATTGGTGGTGCTTTAGGGTTTGATTTAGGAATGGTTGCCGGAGCAGTAATTTCAGGTGCTTATTTTGGAGATAAATTATCACCAATGTCAGACACAACCAACCTTGCTCCTGCTATGGCGGGAACTGATTTGTTTACACATATTAAATACATGACATTAACTACAATTCCTACTTACATTATTACTTTATTGTTATTCATTATTTTAGGACTTTCAGTAGATGTAACAGGTGAAGCCAATACCGATGATTTATTAAATTCAATAACGGCAAGTTTTAACGTAACGCCTTGGTTATTTTTAGTTCCAGTTATTGTTATTGGATTAATCGTAAAGAAAACAGAACCTTTAGTTGCGCTATTAGTTGGAACTTTATTAGCTGGAATTTTTGCTATTGTTTTCCAACCTGAAGTTATTAACGGAATTACAGGCGCTGGCAGCATGACTTTTAAATCAGCTTATAAAGGAGTCATGGAAGCTATTACATCAAAAGTAGTAGTTCCAACAGAAAATAAAACTTTAATAGATTTATTTACTTCTGGTGGAATGGCTAAAATGTTACCCACTATTTGGCTAATTATTTGCGCAATGGTGTTTGGAGGAATTATGGATGCCATTGGAGCTTTATCAAGAATTAGTGAATCCTTATTAAAATTAGCGCATTCTACTTTTGGTTTATTCGCTTCAACTGTTGGAAGTTGTTTAGCATTAAACATCACGGCTTCTGACCAATATTTAGCGATTGTAGTTCCAGGTAAAATGTTTGCCAAAGCTTATAAAGATAAAGGTTTAGCTCCTGAAAACTTAAGTAGAACTCTAGAGGATACCGGAACTGTAACTTCGGTTTTAGTGCCTTGGAATACTTGTGGTGCTTATCAAGCGGGAACTCTTGGTGTATCAACTCTTGATTATTTACCTTATGCATTCTTTAATATCCTAAGTCCATTCATGACGTTAATTTTTGCAGCATTCAATATTAAAATTAGACAATTGATTAATACTATTAAAGAATAGTTTTGCTATAATTTTAATTTATACTTAAATAAAATTTAACCATTACTTTAACAAGGTAATGGTTTTTTTATTCGTAAATTAGCAAGTGTAGAAAATTAGAAAACAAACACTTACAATTATAAATTAAAATTATTGAATATGGAAAACTCAAACGACATTAGCAAATGCCCATTTCATCAAAATCAAAAAGGATTAAGTGATGGTGTTAAAAATCACGATTGGTGGCCAAAATCATTGAATTTGGATATTCTTCATCAACATGATACCAAAACCAATCCATTAGGAGAAAACTTCAATTATGCAGAGGAATTCAAAAAACTAGATTTAGAAGCCTTAAAATCCGATTTAAAAAACTTAATGACTGAAAGTCAAGATTGGTGGCCAGCCGATTGGGGTCACTATGGTGGTCTATTTATCCGTATGGCATGGCACTCTGCTGGAACCTATAGAATTTCAGATGGTCGTGGTGGTTCTGGAACAGGAAATTTGAGATTTGCACCGTTAAATAGTTGGCCTGATAATGGAAACTTAGATAAAGCAAGAAGATTATTATGGCCTATTAAAAAGAAATATGGAAACAAAATTTCTTGGGCTGACTTAATGATTTTAGCTGGAAATATGGCCTACGAATCAATGGGATTAAAAACATTTGGATTCGCTGGTGGTCGTGAAGATATTTGGCACCCTGAAAAAGATATTTATTGGGGAGCAGAAAGAGAATGGTTAGCTAAATCAGGAAGTAAAGGCACAAGATATTCAGGAGAAAGAGATTTAGAAAATCCGTTAGCAGCTGTAATGATGGGATTAATTTATGTAAACCCAGAAGGTGTTGACGGACAGCCCGACCCACTAAAAACCGCTCATGACGTTCGCATTACTTTCCAAAGAATGGCAATGAATGATGAAGAAACCGTAGCCTTAACTGCAGGTGGCCACACCGTTGGAAAAGCACACGGAAATGGTGATGCCTCTACTTTAGGTCCAGAACCAGAAGCAGGTCCAATTGAAAATCAAGGTTTTGGTTGGTTAAACCCAAAAGGTGGCGGTGCAAATGCTGTTACTAGTGGTTTAGAAGGTTCTTGGACAACGCATCCAACGCGTTGGGACAACGAATATTTCCACTTATTATTAAACTACGATTGGGAATTAAAGAAAAGTCCGGCTGGAGCAAATCAATGGGAACCGATTAATATTAAAGAAGAAGACAAACCAATCGACGCACATAATCCTTCGGTAAAAAGAAATCCGATTATGACCGATGCGGATATGGCGATGAAAATGGATCCTGCTTACCGCGAAATTTCAGAGCGTTTTTACAAAGACCCTGCTTATTTTTCAGATGTTTTCGCAAGAGCTTGGTTCAAATTAACACACAGAGACTTAGGTCCAAGTTCTCGTTATTTAGGTGCTGATGCTCCAAAAGAAGAATTAATTTGGCAAGATCCTATTCCAACAGCAGATTACAAGTTATCAGATTCAGAAATTGAGGATTTAAAAGGGAAATTATTAAATTCTGGATTGACTAGGACCGAATTAATCAATACCGCTTGGGACAGTGCAAGAACTTTCAGAGGTTCAGATTTTAGAGGTGGTGCTAATGGAGCCAGAATCCGATTAGAACCACAAAGAAATTGGGTAGCCAACGAACCTGAAAGACTGCAAAAAGTATTAAATAAATTAGTAGAAATCCAAGCTGGATTATCGAAAAAAGTAAGCTTAGCGGACTTGATTGTTTTAGGAGGAAGTGCCGCAATCGAACAAGCTGCCAAAGAAGGAGGATTTAACGTTAAAGTTCCTTTTCACGCAGGAAGAGGTGATGCTTCACAAGAAATGACAGATGCAGAATCATTCGAAGTTTTAGAACCAACAAACGATGCTTTCAGAAACTTCATGAAAGCGAAATATGTTGTGGAACCAGAAGAATTAATGTTGGATAAAGCGCAACTTTTAGGCTTAACCGCTACAGAAATGACGGCTTTAATTGGAGGAATGCGTGTTTTAGGAACTAACTTTGGAGGAACCAAACATGGAGTTTTCACTGATAAAGAAGGTGTTCTTACAAATGATTTCTTTGTAAATTTAACCGATATGAACTATTCATGGAAACCTGTTGGAGATAATCTTTATAACATCGTAAACAGAAAAACAGGTGTTACTAAATGGACCGCCACACGAGTAGATTTAATCTTCGGTTCAAATTCAATTCTTCGTGCTTATGCTGAAGTGTATGCTCAAGACGATAACAAAGAGAAATTCGTGAATGATTTCATTAACGTTTGGACAAAAGTAATGAACGCTGACCGATTTGATTTGAAATAATTGCAATATAGAACTCACAAAGACCACCTGAAATTAGGTGGTTTTTTTATTTTATTGCTTTAAATTTTGATGGAAAAATCTTCCATAATTTTTATCTATCACAATATCTAAAAATATAATAAATATCATGTTTTTTTGTTATTTCTATTTGTAATTTCGCACTCAGAAAAATAACAATAATTTTAAATACAAAATCATGGCATTAGTTGGAAAAAAATTCCCAAACATTACAGTAGACGCAATCTCTTTCATGGGAGATAATTTAAGAATCAACGTTTTAGAAGAAGCGGTTAACAACAAGAAAAAAGTAGTTTTATTTTGGTATCCAAAAGATTTTACTTTCGTATGCCCAACAGAATTACACGCTTTCCAAGCTGCTTTACAAGAATTTGAAAATAGAAATACAATGGTTATTGGTGCTTCTTGTGATACAAACGAAGTACACTTTGCTTGGTTAAATACGGCTAAAGATAACGGTGGAATCGAAGGAGTAACTTACCCACTTTTAGCTGATACAACAAGAAACTTAGCTGCTGCTTTAGATATTTTAGATGCAGAATGGGTTTACAACGAAGATTTAAATGACGAAATCTTAGAAGGTTCAAATGTTACTTTCAGAGCTACTTATTTAATTGACGAAGATGGAAAAGTATTCCACGAAAGCGTTAACGATATGCCATTAGGAAGAAACGTAAACGAGTACTTAAGATTAATCGATGCTTATACTCACGTTCAAACTAAAGGTGAAGTTTGTCCTGCTAACTGGGAAGAAGGAAAAGATGCAATGAACGCTGATAGAAAATCTACAGCTGCTTATTTAGCTTCTCACTAATTCAATAACAAATTCAAGCTCAAGTTCAAGTTCAAATTTTAAATTACTAGTTTGAACTTGTTCTTGTCCTTGTAATTGAAAACTAAAAAAAAATGTTTACAGAAATAGAACAAGATAATTTAGCGGATATTGTTGCATCTAACGAAACAGTTGTAGTGCAATATTCAGCATCATGGTGTGGAAATTGTCGCATTATGAAACCAAAATTCAAAATGATGGCTTCTCAAAACGAAGCAGTTCCTTTTGTAATGGTAGATGCAGAAAAATTTCCAGAATCAAGAAAATTAGCAAAAGTGGATAATTTACCTACGTTTGCTACTTTCAAAAATGGTGTTTTAGTAAATCAAACACAAACTAATAAAGCTGAAGTTTTAGCTGAGTTAGTAAATGAAGTAGTTTAAGATTAATGTTTAAAAGTTTAAGAGTTTATATGGTTAAAAGGTAATGTTTATAACATTCTTAAAGTCTTAATCATATAACCTTGCAAACTAAAAGCGAAACACTTTTAAACTCTTAACCTTATAAACTTTTAAACTCAAAAAAATGAAATTACCCGTTATAAAACAGTTAACTCAATTTATTGAAGATAACGATCAGGATTATTTAGTAGAAACTATCGAAGTTTTGGAAAACCTTTGCGAAATTCCTTCCCTCAAAGATGAAGAATTAGATGTAATTGCAGAGTTAATTTCTAATATGTACGGCGCTTTAGAAGTGAATCAAGCGATTAAAAATGGTGCTGATAAAAAAACCGCTCTAAACGATTTTATGAAGCGTGTTTTAGGTTCGATAGACAAATAATACCATTTCAAAAGAATGAATATATTAAGCTTTATGTGAAAAACATAGAGCTTTTTTCGTTTAAATAAACAAATCAAACAAAAATTATATGCATTCATAGTAATTTAACAATTTATTTATATATTGCGCATTATTAAATCAAAAATAATGTGTATGAATAAAATTACTTTGTTTGCATCATTTGCCTTAATGTTTATATCCTCGATCGTTTTTTCTCAAAATGAACGAATCGAATTCAAACCAAGGTCTGCAGATTTTGAATATTTTGAGTACAGAAACGATAGTATTTTCTCTTTAAAAACTCCTATTCAAAACACAACAAGTAGAGTTTTTGAAAGCAAACTACCCTACCCTATTATTTTTATACACGGATTAAATTCAAGTTCAGAAACTTGGAATACATCAACTGATTATTATGACACCCAATATGGTTTTACTTTTGGTGGCCGTTTTGATTTTTGTTTAAATGCTGACAATAATAATACTACAACAAATAAAAATTTCTACCCAACAGCTGGAGCTGATATTGCTGCATTTGAATCTTTAGTACAAAATGGTGATTATTATTATGTAAACTTCAACGTAAACCCGAATGGAGCTGTGGGAACAACAGTACTAAGTAACCAATCGGCAATTGCTAAACAAGGTGCTGCGGTAAGAGTTGCTGTTCAAAGAGTTATGGAAGTAACGGGAAAAGATAAAGTAATTTTAGTAGGACATAGTATGGGGGGATTAGCTTCAAGAGAATATATCCAAAATTCCTATAATTGGCAATCGGATAACCAACATCACGTAGCCAAACTATTGACTCTTGGAACTCCTCATGGAGGAAGTAACGCAAGTGACAATCCAATTGCTTTTTTTACAAGTGTTAGTCCTCAATCTGAAGCTATTAGAGATTTAAAAACCACCTATTATTACAGTGGTGAAGGTAGTCATTTCTTATTTGGAGGTTTAGAAGTTCAGAATAGTGCTAGCATGAACGATAATTCAAATTCTCCAGATTTTTTCAATTCTGACATAAATTGCAATGGTATTTTAGGGGAAAACATACAAGGTTTAAATCAAAAACCAATTGATAATCTTATTGATTTTTCATGTGTTATTGGAAGAATTACCAATGCTTTCGGAAGTAATGTTACCACAGACGGAGTTGTTCCTGAACCATCTTCTAATATGAATACTTATCTAACCGGATTAACCTATCCTGCCAAATTATTCTATTTTAATTCTGGATATGACTTAATTGAAAATCATACAGAATTACCAGGCTATCCATACCAAATGATGCAAGGTTTAGACGAACCAAATTTCAAAGAATTAGCTTATGGAATTCAAACAAATAAAAACTATATAGGCTACACAACGGTTCAAAACCCAACAGGTGCAGACAATGATTATTTTAAATTTACAGTAACTGATAATGTAAATGCGATAGTAAATGTAAGTAGTATTGTAACTTCAGCTATGAACGGTACAATTTTAAATTCGGCAGGAACAGCTGTTGGAGCATCCCAAAATAATAGTGGTGCTACAATTAGTTTTACAAGAACGCTTGCACCCGGAGATTACTATTTAAAACTTACAAGCACAAATCCAACTAATACCAATTATACAACACCTTACCAATTCAACATTACCACTACTTTAAGTGCCGATGATACTAGTTTTGAATCATTTGTTTTTTATCCTAATCCTGTAAAAGATATTTTGAATTTAGAAAATATAACTTTATCAAAAGCAACCGTTTATAGTGTATTAGGACAATTAATAGAAACTAAAACTTTTGAAAACGAAACTTCTAACACATTAGATTTGTCTAGTTTAGAAAGCGGAATTTACTTAATTGTATTAGAAAACGATTCCCTACAGAAAACGATAAAAGTGATTAAAGAATAATACAAAAAACGCTCTGTTTAAGAGCGTTTTTTTATTTAAAATATTTCTTCTTTAACCAGAAAGCTACATTCACTAAAATTATCAAAGCGGGAACTTCTACTAAAGGTCCAATCACACCAGCAAAGGCTTGTCCGCTATTAATTCCAAATACCCCGATAGATACTGCTATTGCTAATTCAAAATTGTTTCCTGAAGCGGTAAACGATAATGCAACCGTATCTCGATAATTAGCACCAATTTTCTTAGCTACAAAAAACATCAAGAAAAACATAATTACGAAGAAAATGACTAATGGAATTGCAATTCTTACCACATCCATTGGTAAATCAACAATCATTTCGCCTTTTAAACTAAACATAACTACAATGGTAAAAAGTAGCGCTATCAAAGTAATTGGAGAAACAAACGGAATGAATTTCTGATTGAAAAACTTATCGCCCAAATACTTTTTGATTGCAAAACGACTTATTACAGCCAATGCAAACGGAATTCCTAAATAAATTCCAACCGTTTTAGCAATTTCAGCAATCGTAATATTTAATTCTAAACCTTTGATTCCGAATAAAGGCAACATGATTTCCAAATAAAAATAAGCATACAAACTAAAGAAAAACACTTGTAGTAAACTGTTGATTCCAATCAAACCTGCTGTTAATTCTCGATTTCCTTCGGCTAATTCATTCCAAACGATTACCATTGCGATACAAGGCGCAATTCCGATAATGATTAACCCTGTCATATATTCTGGATAGTCTTTCAAGAAGAAAGTTGCTAATAAAAACATTAAAAACGGACCTACAATCCAAGTGATGAAAAACGAAGCGGATAATAACTTTGGTTTTTCAAACATTTGAGGCACTTTAGAAAAATCGATTTTGGTTAATGGTGGATACATCATTAAAATCAAACCAATTGCCAACGGAACATTTGTAGTTCCTGATGAAAAGGAATTGATAAAATTAGCTGAATTGGGAATGAAATAGCCTATTCCTACTCCAATTAACATCGCTAAGAAAATCCAAAGCGTTAAATAGCGGTCTAAAAATCCTAATCGTTTTTTCATGTGCTTATTTTATTTGGGAAAAGACAAAATACATTTCACTGGCAATTTGCAAACTACGTTCTGTGTATTTTTCGTTCATTACATCCGTTCCGTCAAATGCTTTTGGATCGTCGTATTTGATTGGGAATCTCGCTTCTGCACCAAAAACCATTGGACAACCTTCATCAGCATTATTGCAGGTCATGATAGCGCCAAAGTTAGTCTTCGGATTAAAATCATTGAAATACGTTTTTGAAAAACAGATTATAGGATGTTGATTATCATCAAACTTCACCGCATAAACGGGATTTTGTTCTTCGCTTAACTTCTGAATTTGAAATCCTTGATTCACTAATGTTTCTACTACTCTTGGAAACATCGCTGTAGCTTCCGTTCCGCCAGAATAGCAAAATACATTCTTTATTCCGAATTGAAATGCCATCGTTTGTGCCCAAATTTGGGATAAATGACTTCTTCTAGAATTGTGCGTGCAAATGAAATTCAATCGAATTTCTTCGTTAGCATTGACTTTATTTTGAATGTAATCTACTAAAGGATTCAACACTTGTTTTCTTTCGTTTGAAACTGCAATTTCTTCAATTGACTTGATAGTTTTTGATAAATTTTCTAACATAGTTATCCGATTGACTGGTGATAAGTAATTAGTGATTAGCTTTTTAAAATTAACAACAACCTGAATCGGGTGTACAACAAGAAGTTTGTTTGGGTTTCCACTCGCCTATTTTAACTTTCATCTTTTCTGGAGGAATTCCACAATTGTCTTTTGCTAAGCAATCCGTAAGTTTTGTCGTTAGTAAGAAATTTGTTCCATCAAAATCCAAATTAAATTTCCCAATGGTTTCCTTCATTTGGTATTCGACTTCGATCTCTAAATCAGGTAAGTCTAAGGTTTTTTCTGAAAGTTCTATGATGTGAATTAACTTCTCTGGATGCAATCTGTGGTCGTAATCATTGGCTTCCCAAAGTTGAAAGTTGATTACTTCTTCTGTGCGAACAGTTCCACCGCAATCGATGAAATGTTTGGATACTTTTCCTACTTCCGTAACATGGAAATGACTTGGTACTAAATCGCCATTAGGCAATTGAAAAGCTATTTGAGAAAGCTGTTTTAATTCGGATTTGATTTCTGATAATCTCATAGTTGTGTTTTATAAATTGTTTTCAAAAGTTCTCGATACAATTTTTAAAAGCAAAAATTAGCATTTTCTCTTTTAAAAATCACTCGAAGTGACGTTGCTTCACTTAGCAACATTTGTTTTTTAACTTATGACGAATCATACCAAAGTGATTTTCAATTTTATCAATGGTATCTGGATTGATACAATAACAGATTGCGGTTCCCTCGATAGTCCCTTTGATGATGTTGGCGTTTTTTAATTCTTTTAAGTGTTGTGAAATTGTAGGTTGCGCTAATGGCAATTCGTTTACAATATCACCACAAATACAAGTATCGACAGTTAATAAATAGTCTACAATTGCTATACGAGCAGGATGTGACAAAGCTTTGAATAAAGTTGCCATTTCGTTTTGCTCTATTGAAAAAGAATCTGATTTTGATGCTCCCATAATTATTTAAATTATTATATTGCAATATTACGATAAACCAATATAATACACAATAAAAAATCCCGAAATTTCTTTCGGGATTTAAAATATTTAGAAAATTAGAGATTATTTGCCTCCTTTTTCCATTTTAGCTTTTAATTCAGCAAGAATATCGTTGTTATCACCTAAAGTAGATGTTTGTGCTGGAGCTGAAGTGTTTTCTGCTACAGTTTTAACGTTTTTCTCTTCTTCTTCTCTGAAGATAGCTGTGTGAGAAGCTACTACTCTTTTGAATTCTTTGTTGAACTCAATAACTTTAAAGTCAGCAGTATCTCCTTTTTTCAATTTTTTACCGTCTTCTTTTTCTAAGTGACGTGTAGGAATGAAAGCAACGATATCGTCACCAAATTCTACAGTAGCTCCTTTGTCAACGATTTCTGAAATTGTTCCGTTGTGGATAGTTCCAACAGCGAAAGCATCTTCATACTTATCCCAAGGATTTGGAGTTGTTTGTTTGTGACCTAAAGATAATTTACGACCTTCAACATCTAACTCTAAAACAACTACGTCTAATTTATCACCTACGTTTACAAATTCAGATGGGTGTTTGATTTTCTTAGTCCAAGATAAATCAGAGATATATACTAAACCGTCGATACCTTCTTCTAACTCTACGAAAATTCCGAAGTTAGTAAAGTTTCTAACGATTCCAGTGTGTTTAGAACCTACTGGGTATTTAGCAGTGATATCAGTCCATGGATCTTGCGTCATTTGTTTGATACCTAAAGACATTTTTCTTTCATCTCTATCAAGAGTTAAGATAACCGCCTCTACTTCATCACCAATTTTCATGAAATCTTGAGCTGATCTTAAGTGAGTAGACCAAGACATTTCAGAAACGTGGATCAAACCTTCAACACCTTCAGCAACTTCGATGAAAGCACCGTAATCAGCTAAAACAACTACTTTACCTTTTACTTTATCACCAACTTTTAATTCAGCTCCTAAAGCATCCCATGGATGAGCGTGTAATTGTTTTAAACCTAATTGAATTCTTGTTTTCTCATCATCGAAATCAAGGATTACAACGTTTAATTTTTGGTCTAATTCTAATACTTCAGATGGGTGGTTGATTCTTGACCAAGATAAGTCAGTGATGTGGATTAATCCGTCTACACCTCCTAAGTCGATGAATACACCGTAAGAAGTAATGTTTTTAACAACACCTTCTAATACTTGACCTTTTTCTAACTGACCGATAATTTCTTTTTTCTGAACTTCGATATCAGCTTCGATAAGCGCTTTGTGAGATACTACTACGTTTTTGAATTCGTGGTTAATTTTAACTACTTTGAATTCCATAGTTTTGTTCACATATTGATCGTAATCACGGATTGGTTTTACATCAATTTGAGAACCTGGTAAGAATGCTTCGATTCCGAATACGTCAACAATCATACCACCTTTAGTTCTACATTTTACGAAACCATTAACGATTTCTCCTGTTTCATTAGCAGAAATAACTCTATCCCATGCTTTGATAGTTCTAGCTTTTCTGTGAGATAATACTAACTGACCTGTTTTGTCTTCACGAACGTCGATTAATACTTCTACTTTATCACCAACTTTTAAGTTAGGATTGTAACGGAATTCGTTTAGAGAGATAACACCTTCAGATTTAGCGTTGATATCAACGATAGCATCTCTATCAGTAATTCTTACAACAACTCCTTCTACTACTTCCTCATCTCCTGTAGAAATGAAAGTTTTAGTTACTAGATCTTCAAATTCTTGTAAGTTTTTCTCGTCAACTGCATCAATACCTTCTGCATAGTTGTGCCAGTTAAAATTCGCTAAAAACTCTTCTTGTGTTTTGTTAATTTCAGACATGCTGATTAAAAAATTTGTATGCCGTGCTTCTAGCGTTTCTTAATGCGAAATAGAAAACAACAGCAGTGTTTTACTTAAATGATTGACACCTAATGGAAACGCTATCCGCCAAAAGGTGCGCAAAATTACAACTATATTTTTGATTTACAAAACTTTGAATACTAGTTTTTATTGCGATTCTAACATTTTTTTATGTTTTGTAACTGAGTTATTTTGAATACATTTGCGAAAATTAATTTAAAACGATGAAAAAAATAACATTATTAGCTTTATTTACATTATCAATAATTTCTTGTAACAATTTAAAAGATAATGAATTTCTTATTTCTGGGACAGCAAATGGAATTGAAAACGGGAAAAAAGTTTTTGTCGAAATTCAAGATGAAAATGGAGTAATCGCAAAAGACACTGGTGTAATTGAAAATGGAAAATTTGAATTAAAAGGATCTACAGATAATATCGACTTAGGTTTTATTAGAATTGAAAATGAAAAAATTAATTTACCAATAATTCTTGAAGAAGGTAAAATTAAAATCAATATCGTTAAAGATTCGCTTCAAAAATCAACGATTGAAGGTACTTTTAACAATGATAAATTCCAAAAATTCAATAACGAATCTGTTGCTATTTTAGAAAAAGTTAAAAAATTTGAAAAAGAGAACAATCCTAAAATGCAAAAAGCACTAGCGGCAAACGACACTGTTACCGTTAACAAAATAAAGAAAGAATATAAAAACTTTCAAAACGATATGAACGATTATTCTAAAACTTTTATTAAGAATAATCCTGATGCCTTTATTTCTGTTTTGTTATTAGAAAATTTCTTAATGAGAGAATATATTCCTGCAACAGAAATTAAAAGCTTTTATGACAAATTGGATAAAAAATTAGTTAATACAAAAAGTGCTCAGAATATTAAAAAAACTCTTAACCTTATGTTAGCAGTAGTTGTTGGTAAACCTGCTCCAAAATTCTCTGCAAAATCACCTGAAGGAAAATTAATTTCTTTAGACGAATCATTAGGTAAAGTAACTATTGTTGATTTTTGGGCTTCATGGTGTGCACCATGCCGTAAAGAAAACCCTAATGTAGTTGCGCTTTACAACGAATACCACAGCAAAGGTTTAAATATAATAGGAGTTTCTTTAGATCAAGACGCTACAAAATGGAAAGATGCAATTGCGAAAGACAATTTGAACTGGATTCATGTTTCTAATCTTAAATATTGGGATGAACCTATTGGAAAACAATACGGTATTTCTTCAATTCCTGCTACCTTTATTTTAGATGCTAAAGGAAATATTGTGGCAAAAGACCTAAGAGGAGATGCTTTACGCGCAAAAGTAAAAGAACTTTTAGACGCGAAATAATTCCATTTATTTATTAAAAATTAAAAATCTCCTTAGGGAGATTTTTTTATGTTTTTCATTTACAGAAGGTTATAAAATAGTCATTAAAATAGTAGTAAATTCCTTTGTGGGAATAAAAAACAATTCTATATTTGCAACCGCTTAGTCAAATAAGCAAGATGGCTTGGGGAGATACTCAAGCGGCCAACGAGGGCGGACTGTAAATCCGCTGATTACATCTTCGCAGGTTCGAATCCTGCTCTCCCCACAAAAGCACCTTTTATTAGGTGCTTTTTTATTTCCCTAAATCAAATTTTTTAAACCTATACTATTCCTTATATTTGCCTAAATTTATTTATTATGCAACATATTATCGACCGCTTTATAAGCTACGTTACTATAGACACCGAATCTGATCCAAATTCAGATACTACTCCAAGCACAAAAAAACAATTAGACTTAGCCAATCTATTAGTAAAAGAATTGAAAGCAATGGGGATGACCGATGTAACTATTGACAAAAATGGTTACGTAATGGCTACTTTAGAAAGTAACGTAAACCACGAAGTTCCTACTATAGGTTTTGTTTCTCACTACGACACTACACCTGATTTTACAGGAGCTAACGTAAAACCTCAAATTGTAAAAAATTATGATGGTGGTGATATCGTTTTAAATAAAAAACAAAATATCGTTTTATCACCAAGTTATTTCAAAGATTTACTTTTATATAAAGAACAAACTTTAATCACTACCGACGGAACTACATTACTTGGTGCCGATGATAAAGCGGGTATTACCGAAATTATGTCGGCAATGGAATACTTAATTCAACATCCTGAAATCAAACACGGTAAAATTCGTGTAGGTTTTACACCAGATGAAGAAATTGGTCGTGGTGCACACAAATTTGATGTTGAAAAATTTGGTTGCGAATGGGCATATACTATGGATGGAAGTCAGATTGGCGAATTAGAATATGAAAATTTTAATGCCGCTGGAGCTAAAATCATATTTAAAGGAAAAAGCGTTCACCCAGGCTATGCAAAAGGAAAAATGATTAACTCGATGTTGTTAGCCAATCAATTCATTTCTAAATTACCAAAGAACGAAATTCCTGAAAAAACAAAAGGTTATGAAGGATTTTTCCACGTAGTAGGAATTTCTGGAAGTATTGAAGAAACAGTGGTTGAATTAATCATTCGCGACCATAGTGCTAAAAAATTCAAAGAAAGAAAAGAGTTTATCCATGAATTAGCGAATAAATTCAATAAAAAGTGGAAAAAACAATTTGGTGAAGATATCGTAATTGCAGAAGTAAAAGACCAATACTACAATATGAAAGAAAAGGTAAAACCTGTTTTCCATATTGTTGAAATTGCCGAAAAAGCCATGAAAGAATTAGGCATTAAACCAATCATAAAACCTATTCGCGGTGGAACTGATGGTTGTCAATTATCATACAAAGGATTGCCTTGCCCAAATATCTTCGCAGGAGGTCATAACTTCCATGGAAAATACGAATATGTACCTGTTGAAAGCATGGTTAAAGCTACCGAAGTAATTGTGAAAATTGCAGAAATTACAGCTGCAACTAAAAAATAAATCAATACTAGAATAGAAAACTATTATAAAGACAAGCTTTTTGTAGCTTGTCTTTTTTTGTATATTCGTACATCATTTTTATTCATTACAAATAAAAACCAATTATGTTTCAAATTATAAATCTTAGAAAAAGCTTATCGATAGCTGTAATTACTTCACTTTCTATATTTTCTTTTGCTCAAGAAAAACACTTAAAAAACATCAAACAATTAACTTTTGGAGGCGATAATGCCGAAGCATATTTTAATCCAAAAGGTGATAAACTAACACTTCAAGTTACCAATAAAGCCTTTGGAGTTTCGTGTGATCAAATCTTTATGCTGGATTTACAAGCAAAAGAATTTAATGAAAAAAGTTTGCAATTGGTTTCTACGGGAAAGGGAAGAACTACTTGTTCCTTCTACATGCCAGACGGAAAACATATCATATATGCTTCTACTCATGCAGCAGATCACGCTTGTCCGGCTCCACCAAAACCTATTGAAGGTAAATATCTTTGGGCAATTTATCCAGAATTTGACATTTACATGGCCGATTTGAACGGGAATATTGTAAAACAATTAACTAATTCTCCGGGATATGATGCCGAAGCCGTAGTTTCTCCTGATGGAAAGAAAATTGCATTCACCAGTGTTAGAAGTGGCGATTTAGAGATTTACACTATGGATATCGATGGGAGCAATTTAAAACAAATCACTTCTGGATTAGGATATGATGGTGGTTGCTTCTTTTCGCACGATAGCAAGAAAATCGTATTCCGTTCGTCTCGTCCAAAAACAGCTGAAGCAATTAAAGAGTATAAAGATTTATTGGCACAAAATTTAGTGGCTCCATCTGAAATGGAAATCTACACTTGCAACATCGATGGTTCCGATTTAAAACAAATTACGAATCTTGGAAAAGCCAATTGGGCACCTTACTTCCACCCTTCTGATAAAAAAATCATCTTCTCTTCGAATCATCATTCCACTCGTGGTTATGATTTCCAGTTGTACATGATTGATACCAATGGTGAAAACTTACAGCAAATTACTTGGGAAAGCGAATTTAATGCGTTTCCAATGTTTTCTCCTGATGGAAAAAAGCTAGTATTCTCAAGTAACAGAATGCAAAGTAAACCTAGAGAAACCAACGTTTTCATCGCCGATTGGGTTGAAGGAGATGCTGCCGAAATTACACAACCAAAGTCATTAAAAAAACACATTAGTTATTTAGCTTCAGACGAATTACAAGGTCGTTTAACAGGTTCGGAAGGTGAAAAAAAAGCAGCCGATTATATTGCAAAAGAATTCAAAGCTTTAGGATTGAAACCTTATGCGAATAATAGTTATTTCCAAAAATTCAATTACAAAGTAAAATTGAATCCTCATGCTACAGATGGTTCGGGTGACAAAGCCAATCATGGAACTAATGTGATTGCGTTTTTAGACAACAAAGCGTCTAAAACGATTATTATTGGTGCGCATTACGATCATCTAGGTTTAAACGAACACAATCATTCTACAAAACCAAATTCTCATGGTGAAATTCATAACGGAGCCGATGATAATTCTTCTGGTGTTGCTGGAGTTTTGGAATTAGCTCGTATGCTATCAACAAACAAAACCAAAGAAAATGCGAATTACATTTTTGCCCTATTTTCAGGTGAAGAAGATGGTTTAATTGGTTCAAAACATATGGCAGAAACTTTAAAATCATTATATCCAAATGTTATCACAATGATAAATATGGACATGATTGGTCGACTTAATGCAGATAAAGGGTTAACGGTTGGTGGCGTAGGAACTTCTCCTGAATTTACTAAAATCGTTAATAAAAATAAACCAGCTGGTTTTAATGTTACTTTAGACCTTGCAGGACAAGGACCTTCTGACCACACTTCATTTTATTTAAAAGATATTCCGGTGTTGTTTTTCTTTACAGGAACTCATAACGATTATCACAAACCAAGTGATGATGAGGATAAAATCAATTACTATGGTGTAAGAAACATTACGGATTATGTGTTTAGAGTATGCTCAGAAATTGAAAAATTAGAAAAAATTGAGTTCACTAAAACAGCAATGAATACTGAAAAAATAGTTCCAAAATACAAAGTAACTCTAGGAATTATGCCTGATTATACTGACCACGGAGATGGGTTACACATTGATGGTGTTACTGATAATCGTCCCGCGCATGCAGCAGGAATTTTAGCGGGAGATATTCTAGTAAAAATTGGAGATTGTGAAATAAAAGAAGTATATAGTTATATGGATTGCTTGGCCAAATTAAGTGTTGGTGATGAAAAAGACGTAACCATAATGAGAAACGGCAAACCAATTACAGTAAAAGTAAAATTCTAAAATCAAATTAAAGAGGACAATGTTCCTCTTTTTTTTATCAAGATTTTTTATATTTGATAAACACAAAAATAACTGTTTTGGAAAAAAATCCTTGGAACAAAACCAATCAATGGGAAAACGAATTGGAGCTATTGCATGCTATCATTCGTAAAACTTTATTGATTGAAACTACGAAATGGGGCGGCCCAGTTTACACTTACAAAAGTAAAAATGTTTTAGGGGTCGGAGGTTTTAAATCCTATTTTGGAATTTGGTTTTACAATGGTGTTTTTTTGAAAGATGAGAAAAAACTGCTAATAAATGCTAATGAGGAAAACACCAAATCCTTACGTCAAATGCGATTCAATTCAATCAACGAAATTGATGAAAAGTTAATTTTAGCCTATATTAAAGAAGCTATTGAAATTGAAGAAAAAGGTTTAGTTATTCCTAAAGAGAAAAAAGAAACCATTATCCCTGAATTATTACAAAACGAATTGGATAGAAATTCGGAACTAAATGACAAATTCAATACATTTTCGCCTTATAAGCAGAGAGAATTCATTGAATATATAATCACTGCCAAACAAGAAAAAACTCAAATTTCACGACTTGAAAAAATAATTCCTATGATATTAGAAGGTCGAGGCTTAAACGACAAATACAGAGCATAAAAAAAGCCGAATTTCAATTAAGAAATTCGGCTTTACTTTATTTAGAATGAAATTATGCTTTTAATTTAGCACTCATTTCCATTGAAATAGCAGATTTTTCCATTTTGATTTTTCCAGCCATTGTTTCTACAACGATTGTATCTTCATTCATTTCTGCAATTTTTCCGTGGATTCCAGCTTTAGTGATAATTCTATCACCTACTTTTAATCCACTTTCAAATGCTTTTTCTTTTTTGGCTCTTTGTTGTTGAGGTCTTATTAATAAGAAATAAAACACAGCAATCATTAATACAATTTGTATTGCTAAACTTGGATTCATACGTTGTTTATTATTTAGCTACTACTTAGCAGCTGGTGTTACATTTGCTTTAATTTTAAACGTTTCGCGACCATTTTCTGTATTAGTCGTTAACGTTACCGTTTTTTCTTGTTGACCTGGTTTGTTTCTTGAGTTAAAAGAAACTTTAATAGGAGCTGATTCTCCTGGTTTAATAGGGTCTTTAGGCGGCTCAGGAACGGTGCATCCACAACTTCCTTTAGCATCAGAAATAATCAAATCAGAATCTCCTACATTTTTTACAACAAATTCTGTTTCAACTTTATCTCCTTCGTTAATAGTCCCAAAATCGTGAATTTCTTTGTCTAATTCAATTTTTGGTAATTTACCAACTAATGCTTTTTCAGCTTCTATGGTTTGCATATCAGCATCTGTAATTTTATCTGCTGCACTTTCTTGTTTACATGCAGTAGCTAACACAACTAAGGAAAGGGCAAATAACCCAACTGACTTTCTTATCATATTTTTAAAATTTTATAATAAACCTCTACCTGATTTTTTTAATTTTCCGTCTTGAGTAAATTCTTTTACCAAGTTATCTAAAATTCCGTTGATAAAAATACTACTTTTTGGTGTAGAATACTCCTTTGCAATCTCTAAATATTCGTTAATTGTTACTTTCGTTGGAATAGATGGAAATTTTAACAACTCACAAATTGCCATTTTTAAAATAATCGTATCAATTTCAGCAATACGTTCTACATCCCAATTTGGCGTTTTATCAATATATTCTTTAGATAATTCAACTTCGTTTAAAACTGTTTTTCTAAATAAATTTTTTACAAATTCTTTATCATCTTCATCTTTGTAGACTTTTGGAATTACTAAAGTATCTTGTTCTCCTTTTAATTGTTTTATTTGCTTCACAATTAAAGTATTAATTGCTGGTAAATCGTCCAACCAAGTCAATTTATGATCTTCTAAATAATCATATAAACGGTCGCTTGGAGCAATTACTTCGGTATATAAATCAACGATAAAGTTTTTATCCTCTTCAAAACTACCAACAGGTTTTTGCATGTAATTTTGGTACAATTCACTTTCTTTAATCGTATCAATCAAACCTAAAATAATATCATCATTCAATTTCCAATTATTGATATTATTATCATCTAAAGCAGTTTCCAATGCTTCCGATTCGGTTAATAAAACCAAAACCTTATTATTGATAAATTTTAAATTAGGATTGATTTCTTCTTTAGTAGCTAAATGTTTTTTAGAAGCCAAATCAATGTATTCTTCTTCTTTTTTCTTGATTTCTATAAGTGCTGAAAGCAATAAAAGATACAAATTTTGGGTGTTTTCGATACTTTGAAAAAGGAATTTTTCTTCTTTATCCAAATTATCAGATTGATGTTGGTGCATCGCATAAATACTTTGCATCACTTTTACTCGGATATGTCTTCTGTTTAACATACTAATTAAGAACTTTATAAAATTAAGAGAGCGAAAAAGTTTCCTCTTTCGCTCTGCAAAAATACAATTTTATTTAAAACGAATTACTTCTTTAATTCATTTTTTGCATCATCAATACGTTTTTGCGCCATTGAAAAAGCAGCTTGATGCGTAGTAATGTTGTTATCATCAGCAAATTTAAAAATCTCTAATGCTGTGTTGTAGATGTTTTCTGTTTTTTCCATAACCTGAGCATTCGTCCATTTTACCAATTCAGAATACACGTTGATTACACCACCCGCATTGATTAAGAAATCAGGTGCGTATAAAATACCTTTTTCTTTTAAGATTTTTCCGTGAACTGCTTCGTTTGCTAATTGGTTATTAGCAGCTCCAGCAATGATAGAAGCTTTGATATTGTTAATAGTAGCATCGTTAATAGTAGCTCCTAAAGCACAAGGTGCGTAAATATCCACATCAGCACTGTATAAATCAGCACCTGTAAAAATCTTAGCTCCGTACTTCGCTCCTACTTGGTGTACTCTATCTTCGTTGATATCTGTAATTGTAACGATAGCGCCACTTTCTGTTAAGTGTTGAACTAAAACTTCACCTACGTGACCAATTCCTTGTACTAAAACACTTTTACCTTCTAAATTATCAGAACCGAATTTGTATTTAGCAGCCGCTTTCATTCCCATGAAAACTCCGTAAGCTGTAACAGGAGAAGGATTTCCAGAACCACCTCTTTCAACTGAAATACCAGCAACGTGTTTTGTTACTTCGTTAACTGTATCCATGTCTTTAGTTTCCATTCCTACATCTTCTGCAGTGATATATTTTCCAGATAATGAATCTACAAATTGTCCAAAACGACGCATTAATTCAGGCGTTTTTTGAGTTTTAGCGTCACCAATGATAACCGCTTTTCCACCACCTAAATTTAATCCCGAAATTGAGTTTTTGAAAGTCATTCCACGAGACAAACGTAAAACGTCATTTAACGCTTCCCATTCGTTTGTATAATTCCACATTCTAGTTCCTCCTAATGCAGGTCCTAAAACTGTGTTATGAATTCCAATAATTGCTTTTAATCCTGTATCTTTGTCGTGACAAAATACAACTTGCTCATGGCCGTCAAAAGATACCTGACCAAAAACTGGATCTACTTTATGAAGCTCATTTGCTTTTAATAATTCTGCTGTCATGTGATTTGAGTTGGGTTGAAAATTATTCAATATTTAATTACAATATTACGAATAATTTTAAAATGATTCAAGAAATTATATTTATTTTAATAATTTAGCAATGAAAAGCTAAAAAAACCGATAATCGTTCATTATCAATTGGTTATCTTTTTAATGAATTTGATACAGAAATTGTATCACACTAAAGAATACTATGAAAGAATTACAATATTTAAACAAATACTTTGTTAAATACAAATATCGTTTCCTACTAGGAATAGTCATTACAATTGTAGCACAAATCTTCTCTTTATTTACTCCTGAGTTAATTGGAAACTCCATTAAAGTAATTGAAGACTATGTAAAAAGTCCTGATGGTGACCTACTTAGCTTCCAAAAAACATTGTTTCACAACATTTTACTGATTTTAGGAACTACAATTGTTGCTGGATTTTTCACGTTCTTAATGCGTCAAACTCTAATTGTTATGTCGCGCCACGTAGAATTTGATTTGAAGAACGAAATTTTCAATCATTATCAAACGTTAACACAAAGTTTCTACAAACGCAATCGCACCGGAGATTTAATGAATCGTATTAGCGAAGACGTTGGAAAAGTGAGAATGTATGTTGGTCCAGCCGTAATGTATTCATTAAATACCTTAATGCGTTTTACAATTGTGGTGATTTATATGTATAACATTTCGCCAAAACTAACTTTATATTCTTTATTACCCTTACCGCTTTTATCGTACAGTATTTTTAAAATTAGTTCGATGATTCATAAAAGAAGTGGTGAATTTCAAAAGAATCTATCAACGCTTTCTTCGTTTACACAAGAAATTTTCTCCGGAATTCGAGTAATTAAAGCCTATGCCATTGAAGGTAAAAAACAAAATGAATTTACTGATTTAAGCAATGAGAGCAGAGCAAAAGCAATGGATTTAGCAAGAGTAAATTCGCTTTTTGGTCCGTTGATGATTTTGCTTATTGGATTGAGTAACTTGGTCGTAGTTTATGTTGGTGGTTCTATGTACATCAATAACGATCCTGAAATTGCAAGTATTGGAGTTATTGCCCAATTCATTTTATACATCAATATGTTGACTTGGCCAGTAGCATCTTTAGGTTGGGTTTCTTCATTGGTTCAAGAAGCAGAAGCTTCGCAAAAACGTATTAATGAATTCCTAAAAGAGGAACCTGAAATTAAAAATACGATTAGCAGTCATACTTCAATTGAAGGCGCAATTAAATTTGATAAGGTTTCTTTTGAATACGAAGACACTAAAATTAAAGCTTTAGACCAAATTTCGTTTGAAGTTAAAAAAGGTAAAACTTTGGCAATTTTAGGAAAAACAGGTTCTGGAAAATCGACTCTTTTAACTTTAATTAGTCGTTTATATGACACAACTTCAGGAACAGTTTTCATTGATAATAAAGACATTAAAGACTTAAATTTATTCGATTTACGCAATCAAATCAGTGCGGTTCCTCAAGATGCTTTCTTGTTTTCTGATAGTATTAAAAACAATATCAAATTTGGTAATGAAAATGCTACCGATGAAGAAGTGATGGAAGCTGCTAAAAAAGCTGTCGTTCATGATAATATAATGAATTTCAATAAGCAATATGAAACGGTTTTGGGTGAACGAGGTATTACGTTATCGGGTGGACAAAAGCAACGTGTTTCTATTGCAAGAGCTTTAATTAAGAACGCTCCCGTGCTTCTTTTAGACGATTGTTTAAGCGCAGTGGATACCGAAACCGAAGAAACCATTTTGAACAACTTATTAGACTATTGCAAAGACAAAACAACTATAATTGTGAGTCACCGAGTTTCTTCTGCCAAAAATGCGGATTGGATTATCATTTTAGACGAAGGAAAAATAAAAGAGCAAGGCACTCATTCTCAACTATTAGACCTTAATGGGTATTACAAAGAGTTATACCTAAAACAACTTTCGGAAAAAGAAATTGACTAAACTTTTGTTTAATCCGATTTTTTTTTAGATTTTTGAGACGCTATAACACTAATTAATTGACAGTAGGATTATGAGAGAAAATGACATGTTAGAAAAAGAGGATATTTTTTCTAAAGTATTGCGTGCAGGAAGAAGAACGTATTTCTTTGATGTAAGAGCTACAAAAGCAGATGATTACTACATTACCATTACTGAAAGTAAAAAGTTTACAGAAGAAGATGGTTCATTTCACTTTAAAAAACACAAAATTTATTTGTACAAAGAAGATTTCGCTGCTTTCAGAGAAATTTTAGATGAAATGACTGATTTTGTTCTAGACCAAAAAGGAGAAGAGGTAATCTCAGAAAGACATCAAAAAGATTTCAAAAGAGAAATTTACGCTGAAGGAAACGACGAAGTAAAATCAGCGGAAAGTTTTACTAATATTGATTTTGACGATATTTAATCATAAGATTACAAAATACAAATCCCAAACTCTTAATTGAATTTGGGATTTTTTTTATCCAATACGCAACCCATTTTCAACCAGAATATCTGAAGTCAGCAAAACAATATCGTTCTCCTCGCCTACTGAGCCCAATACCAAACATTCGCTCATAAAATCTGCAATTTGTTTTTTAGGAAAATTGACAATCGCAATAATTTGTTTCCCGATTAAATCTTCTTTAGTGTAACGTTTGGTTATTTGAGCCGAAGATTTTTTAATTCCTAATTCAACACCAAAATCAATAGTTAATTGATAGGCAGGTTTCTTTGCTTTTGGAAAATCTTGTACATCCAAGATAGTTCCAACGCGCATTTCAACTTTTTCAAAATCGTTCCAAGTTATCATAGGGTATAAAATAAAAAAGTACAATTTACCGAAGTAAATCATACTTATACTATAATTTGATAAATTTTTATTTTTTCGGTTTTACTTTACAAGTATTAATTCCTAACAAAGTGTAAAGTGGACAAAATTGTACAGAAGCTGTAACAACCATCACGGCACCTACACCTAATGCTACCCATTTCATAGTTCCTTCTAACATTCCTGAAAGTCCTAAAATTAGCGCAATAACACCAATCATGACGCGTAAAAAACGGTCACCTGTACCTACATTTTTTTTCATAATTTAAAGTATTAAGTTTATTTAACTGTTGGTTTATTCTCGTTTGTCCAATTGGTGATTCCTCCTTCTAAATCAGAAATATTTTTGAATCCCAATTCTTTTAATCTCGTTGCCGCTTTAGAACTTCTACCTCCAAGTTTACAATAGACCATTACTGGTTTTTCTTTATCTAAACTAGCTACTTTAGCATCAAAATCATCAGCCGTAACATCAATATTTATTGCATTTTCTAAATGACCTTCATTAAATTCTTCTGGCGTACGAACATCTACTAATTGAACATCAGGCTGTGCCATTTTTTTCTCATATTTGGCTACATCTAAAACTTGAACACCATCTGCTTGATTCTTCAAACAAGAAGTCAATCCAAAAAATAGAATGACCAAACTCAATACTTTTAATTTCATTATTTTTATGTTTTAGTTTGTTTTCGTTTATAAATATACAAAAAATCAATTTAAATGATTACTAATAATAGCTGATAAATCTCTAGCACTCAAAACTCCTGATTGGCGCCATAACATTATTCCTGTTTTAAATAACATTAAGGTTGGCACGCCTCTTACCATAAAATGACTTGCCAAATCTTGATGTTGGTCGACATTTACTTTTATAATTTTAACAGCATCTTTTAAATTCAATTTTACTTCTTGCAATATGGGCGACATCATTTTACAAGGACCACACCAATCGGCATAGAAATCTACTAAAACCAAATCATTACCGTTTATTATATCATTAAATTTCGCATTCATAATCTATTATTTTTCTACTTCAAAGATACGATTTGAAAAAGCTTTCTTCTGTAATATTTGTTACACAAATCAAATATGACAATTATCATTTTTTATTTTTCAGAAGCGCTTTAAGTTTGTACAATGCTAAAAATCTATTGCTATGTCAGTCTCAATTGTCCAAAAATATAATGTTCCAGGACCTCGCTATACAAGTTATCCAACTGTTCCTTACTGGGAAGAGGAAAAATTCCATTTAGAAGATTGGAAGAGAACTTTGTTACAATCTTTTAAAGAATCCAATGCTACTGAAGGTATAAGTTTATATATTCATTTACCATTTTGCGAAAGTTTGTGTACGTTTTGTGGTTGTAACAAAAGAATTACCAAACGCCATGAAGTAGAAGATCCCTACATAACAGCGGTGATTAAAGAATGGAAACTATATTGCGATTTATTCCCAAGAAAACCGATTATTAAAGAAATTCACTTAGGCGGCGGAACACCAACGTTCTTTTCTCCAGAAAATTTAGAACGTTTGATAAATGGTATTTTTCAATACGCAACAAAAGCTGAAGAACACGAATTTAGCTTTGAAGGACATCCAAACAATACCACAAAACAACATTTACAAACTTTATACGATTTAGGCTTTAGACGCGTAAGTTTTGGCGTGCAAGATTATTCACCAAAAGTACAAGAAGCCATTCATAGAATTCAACCTTTTCATAATGTGGCTAAAGTTACTTTTTGGGCAAAAGAAATTGGATATACGTCAATTGGTCACGATTTAATTTTCGGATTACCATTTCAAACATTAGCCGATGTTAAAGATACAATTGATAAAACCAAATCGTTACAACCCGATAGATTGGCTTTTTACAGCTACGCGCACGTGCCATGGATTAAAGGCAACGGTCAACGCGGATTTAAAGACGAAGATTTACCAAAAGACGACGAGAAACGCATGTTGTATGAAGAAGGTAAAAAACAACTAGATCAAAACGGTTATCACGAAATTGGAATGGATCATTTTGCTCTAGAAAATGACAGCATGTTTACTTCATTTAAAGAAGGAAAACTACACCGTAATTTCATGGGATATACAGCTTCAAAAACCCAATTAATGATTGGTTTAGGCGTTTCTTCTATTAGCGATAGTTGGTACAGTTTTGCACAAAACGAGAAAACAATCGAAGATTATTACACGCATTTAGCCGATAATCAATTACCTATTTTTAGAGGTCACGTTTTGACGCCAGAAGATTTAATTATCAGAAGACATATTTTGAATTTGATGTGTCAATTTACCACTTCTTGGAAAGACAAAGCTTTAGATTTTCCTGAATTACCTTCGGTATTAGCTAGCTTAGAAGAAATGCAAGAGGATGGTTTTTTAACTATCGAAGACGATACCATAACCGTAACCGAAAAAGGGAAACCATTCGTTAGAAATATCTGTATGGCATTCGATTTAAGATTAATCCGAAAAGCACCAGAAACCAAGCTATTTTCAATGACGATTTAAGTTCAACAAAACTATTCGTATAGAATATATCCAGGTTTCGACAATTGGAAATCATATAATGATAAATTCGTGTTTTCAAACGAATTAAACTTATTTATTCCATCACCTTCAAAAGGAATGGTTGGATAATACGAGAAGGATATTTGAAAACTATTAAATACCAAAAAGTCATTATTGATTAAAGCACCAATACTAAATTTGGAATATACTTTACTCGAAAACAAAGCTTTTTCGTTTGCCAAAGAACCAAGCGTCATGTTGAAATACGGACTAAATCGGAAACCATACCAACTTCCGGGAATATAAGATTGTGTTTGAAAAGAAACAGTCCATTTTTGTGTGCCGTTTAAACGATTATTAAATCCAGGCAAACCATCTGCTTCAAGTAAATTCAGACGATCCTTAAACGATTCATCTCGATTGTTTCCCCAAACATAAGTAGGTTTCACAAATTGCCTAAAATGCCATTTTCCCCAAGAAAGTAAAGGACTAAAATAATTGAAGCCCATCTTAAAAGTAGTTTGTTCAGTTAATCCAGCATCGTAAAAACTGCCCCATTCTGCAAAACCACTGGCATATCCAAAAGAACATTTTTTCCCATAGGAAACACTCAAACCCGTATACATTCGAGAATTGCTGTTTTTTTCTTGATGCCCAATGATTAAAGCAATATTTTCTCCATACGGAATATCCTCCGTAATATTATAATTGAAAACAAAGGTATCTTGATAGAATTTTTGTCTTGAAACCCCAATCATTCCAATCCAATTCTTTTCATTTGAAAAATAATTCGAAGGATCTAAGGTGGCTTCCGGTATTTTTCCAAATACTTTTTGATTGTATGTTAAAGCCAAAATCATATTCGTAAAATAGCGTTCCGGATTTGATTTTGAATTGATTTTAAACGCTCTACCATACCAATATTCTTGAAAATCATAAGATACTTTTTGTAATGAAATCGTATCTAAAACCGGAAATTGCTCCGTTCGTAATCTATTTTCAAAATAAAAACCTCCTGCATTTTTAGTGATTACAGAATAAAATGGTCGATTGATGTTAACACTTCGCTTACTATCATTATTGAATTCATTCGCATAATCCAAATCAAAACGGAAATAGGTATTCTTAATATTATTGATAGAATATTGCGCATAAACCGCACGCTCTTTGGTATCAAAACGATTTCTAATATTTCCGCTTATCAAATGCCCAAAACCTAAAATATTGCGTTCGGTTAACTTGACACTACTCTCAGAAGAAGATAAACTTCCAGTGGGAATTAAAGTCCACGAATCCAAAACCCTAATTTTAATATCAATCGAATCTTTGTTTTTAGGAATATCAACGGGAACAATTGTAACTTCACGAATATAACGTTGGCTTCTTATTAAACGTTCTGATTCTAACAATAACTTAGCATCTAATTTATCATTCTTCTTAAAAAGCATGATATTTCGAATTGTTATTTCCTTAGTTTTAATATGAACCGAATTACCAAAATTCTCTAATTTATGTTTGGGAACTTTTTTTTCGTTTTTAACCGAATATCCAAATGGATCTAACGTTTCAATAGTAATATTTCGAATAATTTTTCCTTCTTGATGCTTTTTGACCACTTTAACCTCTTTTTTAGGCTTAAAAGGAACTAAATTCTCCGCTTTTAAAGCGGATTCTTTAAAAATCAACTTGTAAACAAATCTTGAAAACTTATTTCTTTTAGATAAATCATTAATATCTTGGTAAATTGAAATACTATCACCTTCTTTTTCAATAGTTTGCGCCTTTCCTTTCCAGGAAATTAGGCAAATACATAAAAAAAGAAAAAGTTTCAATTTCATAGCTGGAGTAAAAACTAAACTTCGGCGAAATTATTGTTTAAAAATCGAAAGTACTAATAAAATTAAGGAAATACAACTTCTTTGCTCCTGTTACAAGGCACAAATACCATTCCAAAAAGTTTATGTACCTTTGCACAAATTTAATACCCTTTATGAAAACGTTCCAAGAATTCGATTTACCAAAATCACTACAAAAAGCATTAGACGAATTAGGTTTTGTTCACGCTACACCTATTCAAGAAAAATCGCATTCTGTAATTCTTTCAGGAAGAGACATGATGGGAATTGCACAAACCGGAACAGGAAAAACCTTCGCCTATTTATTACCCATTTTAAAACAATGGAAATTTCAAAATAACGAATCACCAAGAGTAGTTATTTTAGTTCCAACGCGTGAATTAGTTGTACAAGTGGCAGAGGAAGTGGAAAAACTAACCAAATACATGAGTGTGCGAACACTTGGTATTTATGGTGGTGTCAACATCAATACACAACGAAAAGCATTAGCTGAAGGCGTTGATATTTTAGTTGGAACTCCTGGTCGTGTAATGGATTTAGGTTTAGATGGCGTTTTACGTTTTGATGAATTACAAAAATTAGTCATTGACGAATTTGACGAAATCTTAAACTTAGGTTTCCGTGCGCAATTGACTTCGATTTTATCGATGATGCGTGGCAAAAAACAAAATATCTTATTCTCGGCAACGATGACCGAAGAAGTAGATGCCATGTTAGATGAATATTTCGAATTTCCTGAAGAAGTTTCTTTGGCACAAAGTGGAACTCCGTTAGAACAAATCGAACAAATTGTATATCAAGTTCCGAATTTCTTGACCAAATTGAACCTATTGAAACATTTGGTTCGTGAAACCGAAGGAATGGATCGTGTATTGATTTTCGTCAACAACAAACGTATCGTAGAATTAGTTTCCGAAACCTTGGAAAGCGAATTTCCAGAGCAATTTGGAGTAATTCACTCCAACAAATCGCAAAATTATCGTTTGAATACGATGGCTGCTTTTCAAGCGGGCGAATTAAGAGGTTTAGTTACTACTGATATTATGGCGCGTGGATTAGATATTTCTGATATTACGCACGTTATCAACTTACAATTTACCGAAGAACCAGAAAAATACATGCACCGTATCGGTAGAACCGGTCGTGCTGATAAAACGGGTGTTGCTATAAGTTTGATTTCCCCAAGTGAAGTGGAACCAAAAATTGAGGTAGAATTATTAATGAATACCGAAATTAAAGAACTTCCTATTCCAGAAGATTTAAAAATAGAAGAACGCTATTTAGACTTCGAAAAGGAAAAGAAAAAAATGAAGTTCTTACTAAAAACGCCTAAAAAAGAAGGTGGCGAAGCCTTTCACAAGAAAAAAGAAAAAAACACTAAAGTCAACTTAGGCGGTCCAGGAAAACGTACTCCAAGAAAAACAGAATCAAGAAACCGAGCGGTTGAAAGAAAACGTGCGGAGAAGAAAAAGAAGAGATAATTTAATAATTAAAATAAATGGGATTAATTGCTTGTTATTATGTTGTTGAAGATAATATAATAGATAAAACTATCCATTTAAATTTTGATTATGAAAGTTATTTAGAGAACAATTTTACTCAAGATGAATTAGATTCCTTAATTTTTGGTCAAGATACTAAAAGTTGGAATCCATTATTTGAACTTTTAAAAATAATTGATATCTCAAACACTAAAGTTCTTAGTAGAATTCATAATAATGACTTTTACGTGAAAGAATCAGAAAACATGTCAAGTTTTTATTTTCATGATTCGAAAAGAGTTAATGAAATTTGGATTGAATTGAAAAATATAACTTCAGAAAAAATAACTAAATCACTTCAAAATGAAAAACTAAAAGAAAGGATTTCTAATATTGAAGGTTATTATAATGAGAGAATAAATTGGACCGAATCAATATTAATTGAATATAATCAAATTTATAAAGCATTTGAATCAGCTCATAAATTTAAAAAAGGAATAATTATTTCAATTAGTTAGTTTTTAAATCCGTGTAAATTTCTCCAATCCGTGTCATCTGCGTTCCAAAAAACCACCACCCAACATTTTCTGAATTCTAATTTCTAAATTCTAAATGGAATTTCGTACTTTTGACAAATTCTAATAATAAATGCAGTTCAAACATCCAGAAATTCTCTACTTCCTTTTTCTGTTGGTTATACCAATTTTGGTGCATTTATTTCAATTACGTCGTTTTAAAAAAGAATATTTTACTAACGTAAAACTCCTGAAAGAACTTCAAATTCAAACCCGAAAAAGTTCTAAAATCAAGAAATGGTTGTTATTGGCGACTCGTTTGTTGTTGTTGGCTTGTTTAATTTTAGCTTTTGCACAACCCTTTTTTGACGCCAAAGACACCACAAACAAAGGAAACGAACTTATCATTTTATTAGACAACTCGTTTTCCATGCAAGCCAAAGGAGCAAAAGGCGAATTACTCAAACGAAGCATTCAAGATTTACTAGAAGAATTACCCGAAAACCAACAATTCTCATTACTTACCAATTCCGAAGTTTTTTGGGACACCGATATCAAATCCATTCAAAAAGAATTACAGAATTTAAAGTATTCTGCAATGCCGTTTCAGTTGGATTACTTGATTAATCAGGTCGAAACCAAAAAGAAAAACACCAAGAAAGATTACGTTATCATTACCGATGCCATTCAATCCGAAAGTAAAAAAGCATTGAATTTAGCCGAAAACAATGTAGTGTATTTCATCCAACCCGAAGCGCAAAACAAAACCAACATCAGTATTGATAAAGTTGCGATTTCTCAAGTCTTAGATCAATTTTACGAACTGAAAATAACGCTTCAAGCTTTTGGAGAAACTGAAAATGAAGTGCCACTTTCTGTTTTTAGTAACAACAAAGCAATTGCTAAAACCATCGCAAAATTTGAAACGCAAAAGACAGAAATTGCAATCACCATTCCAAAAAACGATTTCCACGGAAACATAAGTGTCGAAGATAACAGCTTAAGCTACGACAACGATTACTATTTGAGCATTTCAAAACCTGAAAAAGCAAATGTAATCGCTATCGGAAATTCGGATAAAAACAATTTCTTAAGTCGCATTTTCACAGCTGATGAATTCAATTTTCAAAGTACAGAATTGGCTACTTTAGACTACAATCAAATTGAAAATCAAGATGCGATAGTATTAAATGAATTGGAAGATTTACCCGTTGCTTTAGGAACAACACTAAAATCCTTCTACGAAAAAGGTGGTAATATTGTTTTAATTCCGAATGCAAAAAATACACCAAGTCTATTAAATACTTTCGCGAAGAACTTTGGTGGATTCAATTATTCCCAACTTTCAACTTCTGGAAAACAAATCACGAAAATCAACTTTAATCATCCGTTATATCAAACAGTTTTTGAGAAAAAAGTGAGTAATTTCCAATATCCAAATGTTAAAGAAAGTTTCACTTTATCAGGTATTACGAATATTTTACAATACGAAGACAATTCAGTTTTCGTGGGTTCGACAACGAATCGATTGGGAACTTTTTACGCTTTTTCGGCACCGATAAACAAACAAAATAGTAACTTCCAAAATGCGCCATTAATTGTTCCAACCTTCTACAACATGGGACAAAATCAAGGCAAAACCGGAATTAACGCTTACACCATTGGAGAAAACGAAAACCTAATTTTAGAAACGATTTTAGCCAAAGACGAAGTAGTTTCAGTACAAAAAGAAGGCTATAGTTTCATTCCGATGCAACAAATTTTGAATACCAAATGTAAATTATCGTTTGGTGATTATCCTGAAGAAGCAGGAAATTTTGATGTTATAAAAGCGAACAATTCGCTAAAGAAAATCAGTTTCAACTATCCAAGAACCGAAAGCGATTTAACGCAAGTTTCGACTACCAATTTTGAGAATTTCACTAAAGTAAACAACATAGCCACCGTTCTAAACGACATTGCTTATGAACGCACGAGCAATGAAATTTGGAAATGGTTTATCATCGCAACACTACTATTTTTAATAACAGAACTACTAATCCAAAAATTTGTAAAATGACGCAAGTTATTCTAAAACAAGCCAAAATTATCGACGCTTCAAGTCCGTTTCACAACCAAGTGATGGACATTAAAATTGAAAACGGAACGATAACTCAAATAGAAAAAGAAATTTCTGCTACTTCTGGGTTTGAAGTGGTAAATATTCCAAACTTACACGTTTCCAAAGGTTGGATGGACAGCTCGGTTTCTTTTGGAGAACCAGGCTACGAAGACCGCGAAACCATAGAAAACGGATTAAAAGTCGCAGCTAAAAGCGGATTTACTGCGGTAGCTTTACAACCAAACTCAAATCCAACCATCGACAATCAAGCGCAAGTGCGATTTGTGTTGGACAGAGCTAAAAATCAAGCGACAACTTTATATCCCATCGGAGCCTTAACAAAAGGTAGCGAAGGCACCGATTTAGCGGAATTATTCGACATGAAAAACGCGGGAGCTATTGTTTTCGGAGATTATAAAAAAGCCTTACAAAATGCTAATCTTCAAAAAATTGCGTTGCAATACGTTCAAGATTTCGATGGAATGTTGATTGCTTTTTGTCAAGATAGCACTTTAAAAGGAATTGGAATTGCAAATGAAGGCGTTATCAGTACAAAATTAGGTATGAAAGGAATTCCGGCTTTAGCAGAAGAATTGCAAGTCGCACGTAACTTATTTTTATTAGAATATACAGGCGGAAAATTACATATCCCAACCATTTCAACTCAAGGCAGCATCAAATTAATCAAAGAAGCAAAATCAAAAGGATTGCAAGTTACTTGTAGTGTTGCCGTTCACAATTTAGTTTTGAATGACGAAGTATTAATGGGATTTGATACGAGATACAAAGTATTGCCTCCATTACGCGAAGAAGCTACAAGAAAAGCTTTAGTAGAAGCGGTTTTAGATGGAACGATTGATTGCATTACTTCCGACCACAATCCGTTAGACATCGAACATAAGAAATTAGAATTCGATTTAGCAAAAGATGGAACCATCGGTTTAGAAAGCGCATTTGGTGCTTTATTAACTGTTTTACCACTTGAAGTTGTAATTGAAAAATTAAATAATAACAAGTTGGTTTTCAACGTAGAAAATCCATCAATAGTAAGTAACAACAAAGCCGATATTTCACTTTTCACAACAGAAGAAAATTGGACATTTGGAAAAGAAAACATCTTATCAAAATCTAAAAATTCGGCTTTCTTAGGACAAAAAATGAAAGGAAAAGCCATTGGAATTTATAATAACGGACAATTGATAATTAACAATTAATCGATATGAAAGAAGAAATAAATAAAGGTAAACAAACAGCAATTGTAAGCTATTTAACTATTGTAGGGTCAATAATTGCAATATTTATGAATCAAGAAGAAAATCGTAGTGAATTTGCTAGTTTTCACATTAGACAAGCATTAGGTATTTTCTTAACCTTCTTTTTATTAGGATATCCTGTTGGTTACTTTGACAATTGGATGGTTTCGGCTTCATTTTGGATATTCATTTTCATACTGTGGATTTATGGTTTTATCAATTGTTTAAATGGTGAAATGAAAATCGTTCCTTTTTTGGGAGAACTATATCAAAAAGTTTTCAAATCCTTTTAACCTTTTAAACGCATAAACTTTTAACCTTTTCCATTAAAATGAACTTACACTACTTAATTCAAGAACCAAAAGTTAAACACGATAAAAATCCATTATTACTATTATTACACGGTTATGGAAGCAACGAAGAAGATTTATTTTCTTTTACTACCGAATTACCAAATGATAGTTACGTAATTTCAGTTCGTGCCCCATATGATTTGCAACCTTACGGTCACGCTTGGTATGCGATTCATTTTGATGCAGACGAAAATAAATTTTCAGATAATGTACAAGCGAAACAGTCGGTTGAGTTAATTGCAGGTTTTATTGACGAAATCGTAAAACAATATCCAATCGATGCAAAAAATGTAACTTTGATTGGTTTCAGTCAAGGTGCTATTTTAAGTTATGCTACTGCCCTAACCTATCCTGAAAAAGTTGCCAAAGTAGTGGCGTTAAGTGGTTATTTCAATCAAGAAATTATGCCAGAAGTTATCGATACGAAAGCGATTTCTCATTTAAAGTTCTTTGTTTCTCATGGTTCGGTTGATCAAGTGATTCCAGTAGAATGGGCAAGAAAAGCAAAACCTGCTTTAGAAAATTTAGGGATAGAAGTAGAATACCATGAATATCCTGTGGGACATGGTGTAGCGCCTCAGAATTTCTTTGATTTTAAGAATTGGTTACAACGATAAATTAAAAAGCTCTGAACTAAAATTCAGAGCTTTTTATTTAACAAACTAAACTAAACATTTTAAGCATTATGATTTAGGTGTTACAACTGTATCCACTACATGAATTACACCATTTTTTTGGTTTACATCGGCAATGGTTACTTTAGCACTATTACCATTTTCATCGGTAATATATAAGTCTTTACCTTTCATCCAAGCCGCTAATGTTCCACCGCTAACTGTTTTTAAAGTAGCTTTTCCATTTCCTTTTTTGATAGCAGCATCAATGTCTTTAGCATTCATTTTTCCAGCTACAACATGATAAGTTAAAATCGTTTGTAACATTTTTAAATTTTCTGGCTTTAATAGCGTTTCAACTGTTCCAGCTGGCAATTTAGCAAACGCAGCATTGGTTGGGGCAAAAACGGTGAATGGTCCTTCAGACATTAAAACATCAACTAATCCAGCAGCTTTAACAGCAGCAACTAATGTAGTGTGGTCTTTAGAATTAACCGCATTTTCTACAATGTTTTTACTTGGATACATGGGAGCTCCTCCTACTTCAACTGTTTTTTCCTTCATCTGAGCAAAAGAAGTTGTACCTACTAATAAACCGAAAGCTACAATTGCAGTAGCGAAAAATTTGTTCGTTTTCATATTTTATTTTTTAAAGTTTTATAATGGCATTTACGCAGAAAATAAAATCATGGTTTTAAAAAAAGGAAAAAATAATATTAAGTTAACAAAATAGGTACACTCTAACCAATTATTCTTTACTTTTGTTACTCAAAAAAAAAAGGTATGGCATCAATTACATTAGGAGGAAATCCAATTCACACAAATGGCGATTTGCCAGCAGTAGGTTCAAAAGCTACTGATTTTAATTTAGTAAAAACCGATTTAGGAACAGCAACTTTAGCTGATTTTGCTGGTTCTAAAGTAGTTTTAAACATTTTCCCAAGTATTGATACGGGAACTTGTGCTGCTTCTGTTAGAAAATTCAATGAAAAGGCAAGTGCTTTAGCAAATACGAAAGTATTATGTATTTCAAGAGATTTACCTTTTGCTCAAAAACGTTTTTGTGGCGCTGAAGGTTTAGAAAACGTAATCAACTTATCGGATTTTAAAGACGGAAGTTTTGGAAAAAACTACGGTTTAGAAATCACTGACGGTCCTTTAGCAGGTTTACATTCTCGCGTGGTAATTGTTTTAGATGAAAACGGAACAATTCTTCACGCTGAGCAAGTAAAAGAAATTGCTGACGAGCCAAATTACGATGCTGCTTTAGCAGTACTATAAGAAACTAAACTGTCCTAAAGTTGATTATTCAATTTCAGGACAGTTTTTAAATTTAAACAAACAAAATGAAATTCGAAAAAGACGAAACCCTTTTCACAGGCCGATTAAAAAGCATGGGATTTGCCTTAAAAGGCGCTATTAAATTAATTACTACTGAGCACAGTGTTATGGTACAATCTTCTTTGGCTGTACTTATGACATTTGCTGGATTGTACTTTGGCATTAACCGTTATGAATGGATGATGCAAATCTTAGTTTTCGGTTTGGTTTTAGGTATTGAAGGATTAAATACAGCTGTTGAAAAAATTGCTGATTTTATTCATCCAGATTATCACGAACGCATTGGTTTTATTAAAGATATTGCCGCTGGAGCCGTGTTTTTTGCAGCCTTAACTGCTATTGCTATCGGATGCATTATTTATTTTCCGTATTTATTTTAATTTAGCTACTTTTGTAAAAATTGTTCCGTTTACATGGCTAAAAAAACAAGTAAAGATTCCGTAAATTCTCCTACCGAAACCAAAGAAAAATTCTCTTGGCGTTTAAGTCGTCAACAGAAATTTATTTTCGGTATTTTATTGATTTTCTTTTCAATAGCACTGTTGCTTTCCTTTATTTCTTACTTTATCACAGGAAATAACGATCAAAATATAGTTACCGAATTAGCCAATAGAAATGTCAAAGCCGACAACTGGTTGGGGAAATTTGGAGCGTATTTAGCCGACTTTTTCCTTTACAAAGGTTTTGGAGTAGCATCATTTATTTTTGTGAGAATCCTTTTTTTAATGGGTGCTTACTTAGTATTGGACATGGCTATATCGAAATTAAAGAAAAGCTTTTTTTGGGATTTTTATCTGATAATTTTTATTTCTATTATTCTAGGTTTTTTCTGGGAATACATTCCACAATTGGGAGGAACAGTAGGTTATGAAATGAATTTATTTATCCAAGATTATATCGGAAAAACAGGAACTTTATTAGTGCTTTTATTCGGAATCGTACTATTCTTAGTTTTCAAAATTAAGATGTCGCCTGAAAGTTTTACTAAAGTTTTTGAAAAACCACAAGCAGAACTAAACGAAGATATTGCCGTTGCGAATACAATAGTTCCAGTAACAGAAGAGGCAAACGAAGAAACTGAAGAGGAAGAAATCAATACCGATTTACCACTAACAACTCCGTCCAATAGAACAGATGATTTCATCTTAACCGAAGACGAAGAAGAAATGGGGAATTTCGAATTGAAAACTTATCCTTCTAATTTTGAAATCAACAAAGAAGCTTTAAAACCAACAATTGCTTCAGCATCGGAATTAACTTTAGACCCAAAACCAAAAGTTGAAACTCCAGAAGTAACTAATTTTTCAATCGAAGACAGAAGCATTCCGAAAGAAGATTTCGTAAACGAAGACGCTTTTGTTATTGAAAAAGTAGAAGAAGAGGAAATAGTTGAGGAAAATTTAGCCGCTAAATTGGTGCAAGATTTTGGTCTTTTCGACCCAACATTGGAATTATCCAATTACCAATTCCCTCCTATCGATTTATTAAAAGAATATTCTTCTGGCGGAATTACTATCAATCAAGCCGAATTAGAAGAAAACAAAAATAAAATTGTTGATACCTTAAAGAATTACAGCATCGGAATTTCGCAAATTAAAGCGACTGTTGGACCGACAGTTACTTTATACGAAATTGTTCCAGAAGCTGGTATTCGTATCTCAAAAATTAAAAACTTAGAAGACGATATTGCCTTGTCTTTAGCAGCTTTAGGAATTCGTATTATTGCACCAATTCCAGGTAAAGGAACTATTGGTATTGAAGTGCCTAACAACAATCCAACGATGGTTTCAATGAAGAGTGTTATTGCTTCACCGAAATTCCAAACTGCTGAAATGGAACTACCAATTGCATTAGGAAAAACCATTTCTAACGAAACCTTTGTAGTGGATTTAGCCAAAATGCCTCACTTATTGATGGCAGGTGCTACAGGTCAAGGAAAATCGGTAGGATTGAATGCGGTGTTAACTTCGCTTCTTTACAAAAAACATCCAGCCGAAGTAAAATTCGTTTTGGTGGATCCAAAGAAAGTAGAATTAACATTATTCAATAAAATTGAGCGTCATTATTTAGCCAAACTTCCGGATGGTGGCGATGCTATTATTACCGATAACACCAAAGTAATCAACACGTTGAATTCGTTGTGTATTGAAATGGACAACCGCTATTCTTTATTAAAAGATGCGATGGTACGTAACATTAAAGAATACAATGAGAAATTCAGAAATCGCAAATTAAATCCAGAAAACGGACACCGCTTTTTACCTTATATTGTATTAGTTGTCGACGAGTTTGCCGATTTAATCATGACAGCGGGTAAGGAAGTAGAAACACCAATTGCTCGTTTAGCTCAGTTAGCACGTGCTATTGGAATTCACTTAATTATTGCTACGCAACGTCCGTCGGTAAACGTAATTACGGGGATGATTAAAGCGAACTTCCCTGCTCGTATTGCCTTTAGAGTAACTTCTAAAATTGATTCAAGAACCATTTTAGATTCGGGTGGTGCGGATCAATTAATTGGTCGAGGCGATTTACTCTACACACAAGGTAATGAGATTGTCAGAGTGCAATGTGCTTTTGTAGATACACCAGAAGTAGACAAGATTTGTGATTTCATTGGAGCACAAAAAGCATATCCTGAAGCGTATTTACTTCCAGAATACGTAGGTGAAGAAAGTGGCATAAAACTTGATATAGACATATCCGAAAGAGATTCGCTATTCCGAGAAGCTGCGGAAGTAATCGTAACCGCACAACAAGGAAGCGCTTCTTTAATTCAAAGAAAATTAAAATTAGGTTACAATAGAGCTGGTCGTTTAATCGACCAATTAGAAGCTGCTGGTATTGTAGGTCCATTTGAAGGTAGTAAAGCCCGTTCCGTTTTAATACCTGATTTAGTTGCCTTGGAACATTTTTTAAACAATGAATAAAACAAAAATTAAAATGAAACGTTTTTTACAAGTTGCAATCGCATTACTTATTGGTTTTTCGGTACAAGCGCAAGATGCTAAAAAAGCAAAAGAGTTATTAGATGAAGTATCGGCGAAAATAAAATCGTACAATAATATTGTGATTGACTTTAAATATACTTTAAATAATCCAAAAGAAAACATCAACCAAGAAAGCAAAGGAAATGTAGCACTTCAAGGAAATTTATACAACCTAAATTTCATGGGCGTAACTAAGATTTTCGACGGAAAAAAAGTATACACTATTGTACCAGAAGATGAGGAAATCACCATCGCTAATTTTGATGCTAATGATGATAATGCCATCACACCAAACAAAATGTTGACCTTCTTTAATACAGGATACAAATATGCTTGGGACATTCCTCAAGACGTAAAAGGAAGAAAAATTCAATACGTAAAATTAACACCAAATAGTAGTAAAGACCAACGCAAAGAAATCTTAATAGGTATTGATATTGTTACCAAACACATCTACAATGTAATTGAAGTGGGTAAAAACGGTACAAAAACTACTTTAACTGTTAATTCTTTTAAAACAAATCAGCCATTATCGAAAAATCATTTTACCTTTACCAAATCAAAATATCCTAATTATTACATCAATAAATTAGACTAATTTCGTTCGGGTGAAAATATTAGATAAATACATTATTAAATCTTTCATGATTACATTTACTTCGGTATTTGTAATCTTGTTTTTTATATTCGTTTTACAAGGAATTTGGCTTTTCATTGCTGAACTGGCAGGAAAAGATTTGGACTTTTTTACCATTGTCAAATTCTTATCGTTCTACGCTCCTACTATTGTTCCTTTAGTATTGCCGCTTTCTGTGTTGTTAGCATCCATCATGACATTTGGTAGTTTTGCCGAAAATTATGAATTTGCTGCCATGAAATCTTCTGGTATTTCATTACAACGCGCTATGAAAATGCTAACGATTACGATTGGAATTTTATCATTAGTTTCTTTCTTTTTTGCTAATAATGTAATTCCAGACGCGCAATATAAATTCATTAATCTTAGAAAAACAATTGTTCAGCAAAAACCCGCTATGGCTATTGCCGAAGGACAATTTAATACCATTGGTACTTCTAATATTAAAGTGGGTAAAAAAACGGGCGATAATGGTGAATTCTTAGAAGACGTAACCATGCATGTTAAAAACAGAAACATGGGCCTAGGAGCTAACACTATTATCAAAGCTAAAAGAGGTATTTTAACTAGTGAAGATGATTCTAATTATTTACAATTAGAATTATACGATGGGTATTATTATGAAGACATTCATCCTGAAAATTTTGAGGAACGCAAGCGATTACCTTTCGCAAAAAGTAGCTTTAAAAAATATGTTATTAATATCGATTTAACGAAACTAAATCAGTCAGAAATAGAAGATGGCGACATCACATCTGAAAAAATGCTTACTGCATTAGAACTTAAATACACTATCGATTCTTTGCAAAAAAATTACGATAGAGAAATTGTTTCTTTTACTGATAATATTATTCAAAGAAATGACAACTTGCTTAGAAATAAAATAAGCATTGATAAAAATTCTTCTAAAATTCCTAAAGATTTATTTGAAATTTTTTCTCAAGGAGATAAAATACAAATTATTGAAATGGCTAAAAATAATGTTTCTGGTGTTGAGTATAGCATACAGAGCAATAAAATAGAACTTGAAAATAAAATTATAAACATCAACAATCACTGGTTAGCTATTCATGAAAAATTTGTGATAGCATACTCTTGTTTACTAATGTTTTTTATTGGAGCACCATTAGGAGCCATTATCCGAAAAGGTGGTTTAGGATTACCTATTGTATTTGCAATTTTAATCTTCATATCTTTCCATTTCATAAACACATTTGGTCGTAAAGTAGCACAACAAGACACAATATCTCCTTTCTTAGGTGCTTGGATGGCCTCACTACTAATGACGCCTTTTGCCATAATTTTAACCTATCGTGCCACAAACGATATTGGTATCATGATAAACTTTGATTGGATAACTGATCCATTTAAAAAACTTTTCAATAAAATAACACAAAATAACGACGACAACAACTAATCCCATGTCAAAGAACATACAACTAAACACAATTGAAGAAGCTATTGAAGACATCCGTCAAGGAAAAGTAATCATAGTAGTAGATGATGAAGACAGAGAAAACGAAGGCGATTTCTTAGCTGCTGCCGAAAAAGTAACGCCAGAAATGATTAATTTCATGGCAACACATGGTAGAGGATTAATCTGTGCTCCATTAACCGAATCACGTTGTAAAGAATTAGATCTTCATGCCATGGTGCGTAATAACACCGACCACATGGAAACCGCTTTTACCGTTTCGGTTGACCTAAAGGGAAAAGGAGTTTCTACAGGAATTTCTGCTTCAGATAGAGCTTTAACTATTCAAGCCTTAATTGACCCTGAAACCAAACCATTCGATTTAGCACGTCCAGGACATATTTTCCCATTGATTGCCAAACAAGGTGGCGTTTTAAGAAGAACAGGACACACCGAAGCTGCCATTGATTTTGCACGTTTAGCTGGATTTAAACCGGCGGGCGTTATCGTAGAAATCATGAACGAAGACGGAACAATGGCACGTTTACCGCAACTGGTAGAAGTAGCGAAGAAATTCGACTTAAAATTGGTTTCGATTGAAGATTTAGTAGCATACAGAATGCAACACGATAGCTTAATTCAAAAGAAAGAAGATTTTGATATCGAAACGCGTTTTGGAACATTTAGAATGCGTGCGTATTTACAAACGACTAACAAACAAGTTCACATAGCCATAACAAAAGGAACATGGAATGCTGGAGAACCTATTTTAACACGCATTAATACAACGCAAGTAAATAATGATATTTTAGGAACGCTTACCAGTGATAACGATAAAAAATTAGACAGTGTTTTCCGTAAAATAAACGAAGCTGAAAAAGGAGCTATTGTATTTATTAATCAAGAAGTTAAGTCTTTAGAATTATTAGATCGTATCGCCGAATTAAAAGTATTACAAAGTCAAGGCGAAATGCGTGCTCCACAAATTAAAATGGACACCAAAGATTTCGGAATCGGAGCACAAATCCTTCACGATTTAGATATTACCAAAATCGAATTACTATCCAACAGCACCGCTCCTACCAAGCGAGTAGGAATGATAGGCTACGGCTTAGAAATCACCGATTATGTAAATTATTAAATATAAAGCCCCAAAAACTAGTATTTTGGGGCTTTTTTTACAACTATTCTACAGCACTTTTGCTACTCAAGTTAAGAGAATTAAGATTCTTCTACTCAAGGTTCTATTTTTATTCAAAAATATTCATGTCTTCCTTATAAATAGGACTTTCAATATTTAAAAAATGTAAGACACTGTGAAATACGTGGTATTGCGACAAATTATCCATCTTTTTCACTTTCATTTTACTTGTATCTGAAACCCATACAATAAATGGAATTTCATATTGTTCTTTTGGAGCAATACTCATAGGAATTCCATGCATATATAAGTTATTTTCTCCTAAAGATTCCCCATGATCAGAAACAAAAAGCATCGTGCTTTTATACGTATTCAATTGCTTTAATGATTCAATTGTTTTATGTAAAATATAATCGGTATAAACAATCGAATTATCATATGCATTAATAAGTTCTGCTTGAGAGCAATTTGACAATTCTACACTTTTACAAACGGGTGTAAAATGTTCAAATTGAGCAGGATATTTCTTGTTATAACTAGGGCCATGACTCGTACTTGTATGCAAAACAATTAAAATTTTATTCTTTTTACTAGCTAAAATCTGCTCTTTTAATCCATTTAAAAGAACTTCGTCATAACCACAGTAGTCTTCTTTACAATTGGCTTGTAAATACTTCTTATCTTGATAATTTTTAACATGTACGGGTGGCTCACCCCAGTTGGTAGTTCGCCAAATTACCTCTACATCATTACGATACAAGTAATTAGGTAAAATTTCATACAAATCATCTGTTTCTTTGTGATCTAAAATACTTTTCACACCTGCTGTCGTGTAAGTAGCACTAGAATTGGCATCAAAATGGAATAAATTTTGAGTTTTAGACAACAATGGATTCGTATTTTTACTGTAACCATATAAAGAAAAATTTTGTCTTCGAGCCGATTCTCCAATGACTAAAACTACAATCGCTTTTTCATTATCCTTTATTTTTGCATCTGGAAGTAAAATTTCCTTCTCATTTTTTTTATTTTGATGAATATAAAAAAGAGACGTATTTACTACATACGACCACGGCATTGCTAATCCTCCTAACCTTTTTGAATTCTTATCAATCCATAACCAATTACTAGCATTAACAAAAACTAAAACCAAAGCAAACAATAATGTAAGCGATGATAGTATCGAAAACTTCTTCAGTGATACACTTTCAATTTTACTTTTAACAATCAAATAACTTGGTAAAACTCCCAAGAAAATAAGATAAAGTACCAATTTTAATGAAAAATAACTGCTCGACTCATCATAATTGGTATTCAATACATTACCAATCATACTTTCGTCTACAATTATGCCATAGGTTGAAACGAAGTAAACAGCAATGGCATTAAATAAAAAGAATAATACGAGTATAAATTTTCCTATCCGTTGTGATAAAAATAAAAGTAAAAAAAACACAAACGCATTTAACAATATCATGAGTACTACCAAACTCGTTATCACAAAAAAACCACTAAAGCTTTTATAATTGATATTTTCAAATACGAAATTAAAAAAAGGAATATGAAAAAATAAGAAGTTAAGACAACTGATAATTAAAATAAAAGGCAGGATCTTGAAGTTATTTTTTAACGTAAACATAAATAAATTTATAAAGAGCCACAAATAAACTAATTAATGCTAAATAAAACACTATAATTTTTTCATTATATATTTTTATTGAAACCGAAATACAACAGGCAATAATAGCAACAATAAATATAGGGCTAAATTTCTTGAAACAAATCCAGTTCCAAATTTTATATTTTCTACTAATGAATATTCCTAACAGACCAGAACAATATCCGATAACACTTCCTATTAAAACATCAAAAGGAAAATGAGCTCCTACGGCTACTCTAGATAGTCCAATTAAATACCCAAAACCAAGTAGAAGAAAAATCCACATACCTTTATATATGTTTCTTTTAGGCATAAAAGCAAATAGAATTACAGTTAAAATCGTAAAAATGGTAACCGTATGCCCTGATGGCAAGCTACTAAAACCATGTAATGTTCTCCCTACGATAATAAAACTATCCTCATTTAAAATTTCTGCAGGTCGTGGAATTAAAAATAAATCTTTAAAAAATTTACAGAAAACCGCAGAAACTAATAAGGCAGATAGCAACGATTCCCAAACTTTAGGCGCATAAATTACCAATAAAATTAAAAAAGATAAAAATATAGAGGCATCACCTAATTGAGTCAAATTAAAAGCCGTTACCTCATACTGTCCAAAATAATGATTCAAATCATAAAACCAATCCTTTTGAATTGCTACATAACCTTGAACACTAAAGGCATCATTCATTAAAAGAAATAAAACTAGAATTAGAATGATAAAACATGGAAATAAAAATAATCTAGGATTTATTTTATTAAAGTTAGTAATTACGACTTCGTTCATTTTAAATAATTAATTGGCTAAAAATAAAAAAAAAATTAAAAATAGTTATGTTTTTTTCACAAAAATTAATAATAACTTAATTAAAATTTAAAAAAGTAACATTACAAATTAAAGAGTAAAAACGAATAAAACGAAAGAACAAACAATACCAATAGAAATATATTCCAATCAATTTGATGTAAAGCAACAGACTTTAAACATTACTTATTTATTTGATTTCATTAGTTTAGATACTTTTCGATTTATACATTTTGTCATGCTGATAATCTCCTATGCTATGTTGTTACTTAACACAAGTCAATAAAAGGGAACTTAAACAACGTAATTTAAATCAAAATTGATGCAGTTCTTTACAAAAAGTATGTATTAACATCATAAAAATCGCTAATCATAAAGAGTCCACATAAGCAAACCCGTTTGGTCCGCGTAACATAATTCCAATGATTTCTCCAATTATTAAAATCTGTGTTCCAAAACAAATACAATGGCAAGAAAAACTTCAAAATTCAACATTCATTATTCATCATTAACATTGAATAGATGGTTAACAAAAGACAAACTAAGTATATACTCTAATGTGAGCTTTACAAAGTGCAACATCCGAAGCTTCGTACTAAAATCAATACAAAGAAAATCTATTGTGTCTATCAGTTTTCATAATAACAAAGCATAAAAAAAACCGATTCATTTCTGAATCGGTTTTACCCTGCGGAGAAAGAGGGATTCGAATCTCTTTCGTCAAGCCTATATTTTAAAAGTTTTTTCAATTGTCCAAATCTTGGGTCTCGATTTTAAACCTCAAAAAAGCATTCGTTTTTCTGACAAATCTTATAGTACAAATATAATAAAATATTTCAATTAAGTAGTTTAAAAATTAAATAAGTTGATACTGCTAATCAATCAATGGTAAAACATGTTCGATATTTAAGCCAGTATGAAAACAAAACTCTTCTATACTTACAAGGCTGTTTTTAGGCTTTCTAAGCGACTTTCTTATCTCATTTAATATTCTTGTGCTTTGACGATAGCTTTTACCTGTAATGCGTTGTATGTCCTTTGGATAGATACAAACTCGTTTTGATATTTGATTCATACTTTAACCTTGCTTTTGAGTTGGCTTTGAGATAGGTTAAAGGTACTTAATTAATCTTTTCATTTAACGTTAATTGAAGTTCTTGTTTAATATCATTTTAGGACATTTAAGGACAAATGTGTCGATTTAGGACATTTGGTATGGGGTGTTGTTTTTTGATGGGTATTGTGTGGGAAATTTGCCCTGTAATTATTTCAGAAAGTGTTGCAACCGTGTTTTGAATGATTTATGAAAGTGAATGAACGTTGAACTAAAATTTTGAAGTTATGGCTAGACAGAAAGGCATAATTAAGTTAAAAGGTACTATCGGGGATATTACTTTTTATAAGACGCAGGATGGGCATTTAGCTCGTGAAAAAGGTGGTATTGAGGCAAGTAGAATTGCTAGTGACCCTGCGTTTCAAAGAACGCGTGAGAACGGTTCTGAATTTGGTAGAGCTGGAAAAGCAGGTAAGCTTTTAAGAACCGCTTTACGCCCATTGTTGTTAAATTCAGCTGATGGTAGAATGGTGAGTCGTTTGACACAACAAATGGTTAAGGTTATCCAAATGGATGCTGTGAGTGATAGAGGATTACGTAATGTAATTGATGGAGAAATTGAATTGGTTCTTGGTTTCGAATTTAATATTCGTGGGAAATTAGGCACTTCTTTGTTTGCTCCATTTACTCCAGCAATTGATCGTGTGGCTGGTACATTGGATGTATCGATTCCTTCTTTTATTCCTGCGAATATGATTGCTGCTCCTAGTGGAACTACTCACTTTAAAGTGATTTCTGGTGGAGCTGAAATTGACTTTACAGGAGAAAGTTATGTGGTAGCTACATCTGAAACTGCGATTTTACCTTGGGATGCTACAGCAACCGCTGTAATCAACTTGAGTAATGCGGTGACTGCTAACTCTACTCACCCACTTGTTTTGGCTCTTGGTGTGGAGTTTTACCAACAAATAAATGGGCAAATGTATCCGTTGAAAAATGGCGCTTTTAACCCGTTATCGATTGTGGCGGTTGATGGAGGCGTGTAAGCTGGGAGCTGGAAGTTAGAAGCTGGGAGTTTATGATACTGTTTTTAACCAGAACTTATTTCCCTGAAGGAACGAATGGAAAATTGGAATGTGAAGGCAAATTGATTAGTTATACGATTGAATTGCCATGGAAGCGAAATGAGCGTGGGATTTCCTGTATTCCTGAAGGGAAATATTTTATTAGAAAGCGATATAGTGCAAAGTACAAATGGCATTTGGAATTGGTGGATGTACCAAACAGAACTTATATTTTGATACATCCTGCCAATAATGCGAAAAAGGAATTGCGTGGCTGTATTGCTCCTGTTACGAAACTTTCTGGACCTGGTTTAGGGTTGCTATCTAGAAAAGCTTTTACGAAGTTGAAAGACTTGGTTTATAAAGCTTTGGATAACAAAGAAAGTGTAGAATTGATTGTACAATAGATCCTTTACAGGATGACATAAAAAGAAAGATTATGAATGTAGTAGAACGTGCTAAGGCACCCACCCCGAATTTTTTTAAGGTGTTGCGCACCATTGGATTAGCCTTATTAGCAGTAAGTGGAAGCATTGTAGCTGCTCCAGTAGCTTTACCTGCTGTTGTTGTAACCGTTGCGGGTTATGCTGCCGTTGCAGGCGGTGTTTTATCTGCAGTAAGCCAAATTACTGTTGATGACAAAACCAACAAAAAAGATGAGGTTAAGCCCGAAACTGACGTTGGAGGAAATGGATAATTCCTTAACTTTGAGGGCAGGAACTTTTGGAGGATTTGCATTGAGTGTTATTCCTAATTTAACCTCAGCAGATGTCATAAAAACAATAGTTTTAGCCTGTATTGGAGCAGTGGTGAGTTTTGGTGTTACGGTGCTTTTAAAACGCCTAACCTCGAAAAAGAAATAAGCTCAGTTTTGATTGGTAACCTTTACTGAGTATGAGAAAGCCTAATCTTTTGATTAGGCTTTTTTTGATTAACGTTTTGCGGCTTCACGAAGTGGCGATGAATCAAGACCAAGCCTTCACAAATATAAACAAAACTTTTAATGAATTAACTTTCCAATTTCTGATAAATCCCGAGCCTCGCCATTTGTTGAAACCGCTGTTACCTGCTGGCCTTTTACATAGTTGTATCTTCTTTCGTTAGTTTTTTAATAAAAATACTATTTCTATTATTTGCTCGAGCAAGAAGTGTTGAATATTTTATAACTTCAGTGTAAAGTGAACCGTCTTTGCCCTCATTGCTAAACATTCCAGCTATAGTTTTTGTTGGTCTAAACAAATAGTCAAAATTATATGCATTTTTGAAATCAGCGTCATAAGCTCTAACATCATTGGGCTCAATTTTTTCTCCGATTAAATATCCATAAAAAGTAGTAAGTTTCATCTCTGGGATTGAAAAATTTCTCAAAAGAGTTGCGTAATTATTTATTTGATTCAAATGGTCAGATACGCTCACTGACGGATTTTTAAATTCTATAATTATACATTTCTCCTCTTTCGGAAATAATAATATATCTGGCCTCTTCGAAAGCCGATTTTCTCCAATGGCTGTTATAAATTGATTTTCTGCATCAGACAAATTTTGTCTAATTATATTTTCACCATTATATTTTATATCAGATAATTTTGATTCAGAAATTCCTTGAAAATAAATAAAATCTTCATTTATAATCCATAAATCGCTTTGTTCAGTAGACTTAGTGTTTTGTTGAAAAATTAAATTATGTAATAGAGCTTCATCATTGTTTCTAGAACCATCATTTTGAACTGATAAATTTTTATCTAATATTATTGAAAATAAATCCAATACAATTTTTCTTCGAGCTACATAATGAGTTAATTCAACTTTATTTTGATGTGGAATTACTTTAACTATATTGCCAATTTCTTCGTCAAGATTATTTGAAAATTCGTCCGAAGTTGTATCTAAATGTTTTAATCTTTCTATACATTTTTTTAAATTAGAATCTAACTCCGCTTTCTTTTTTGCTTCTGCTGTGTAGAATTTTTCTAATATTTTTTTGTCACTATCATTTATCGATATTTCAATTTCTGAATCCTCTGGAAGTAAAAACATTTCTCGTAGATTTTTTAAATCTAATTTATGTTTTTCTTGCATTTTTTCAATTTGTGGATACAAATTATTAATTGAAGTATTTATTTTGTTTTCTAGAAGGTCAAGAATTATTACTTCATCAGTAAAAATATTTCCTTCATTTGAAAATATTTCATTAGTCGGAATATCAAATTCACCCCTTTCATTCGTGTCTTTATCATCAAGGTAGTCACTTGAAATTAAAAACAAAAAGTGACAACCATCAATTACTTCGTCTTTGGATAGAGAATGTAAGTTAATTTCGAAATCTTCAATTACTTCGTGTTTGCTTGTCAGTTTTAAATCATTTTGTTTCAAAAACGAAGTTTCTAATTTATATGAGTTAATTGTGAAAGTTTCAAAATTTTCAGTTTGAATGATGCTTTTTGCATCATCTGAAATTTTTGAATAATTAACTTTAACATTTGTAGTGTTATCCATTTCTGGAATATCACTTTCTGAAATTGTTGATTTATTTTCTAAATCATTGAATACATAATATTCTATAATAATTTCCGGTAAACTACTTTTGTTTAAACAAAAATATTGGATATATCTTTTAAGTAATGATTCTTTTAAAATAACGTCATTTAGTGTATGATATATATTTCTTGTTTGGTCTAAAAGACCATCGAAAGTCAAAATTGTACCAGATGAATTTGTATCAATTTCAATATCACTTTTGTGAAATATTATTGAATTTTTTTTTAAATAATCTGTCTTTTTTGAAACAAAAAATTCTCTTTCTCTAAAACCTCCAATATCTTCATATTTGCTCTTTATTTTCGTCGTATCGAAATAATGTGTGTATTGTATTCTACCTGAACCAAGATTTTTAAAACCTTTTGTAAAATCTTTATAAGTATTGAACCGTTTAAATTCTTTGTCGTCAAATCCAATACCATTATCACTTATTTGAAGTTTTGAAAATGTGTAACTTTGGTCAGTATTCTGTGTAGAGTATATTTTGATTTCAATTTTACCTTTGAAATCTTTTACTATATTCTCTTTAATTTTAACAGCTTCAAGTGAATTTGTAAACGCTTCATAGACTGGTTGCAAAGACGTTTTAGAACGTTTTACATCTCTTATTACTCCTTCGTAATAGACACCGTCACCGCTTATATATGTATTATCTGTAAATTTCATTTCTGCTATTAATTGATTGAGCAATTTACGATATATATTCGATATTTCATTATCGCATTTTTTTTTTAGGCTTGCAGGTAACTTGTATATATGTCTGACAAAATCAGTCATAGCTACCCAATTATGGGTGTATATATCTTATAAATTAGCATTTTTCAAATATAAAAACATTATTCCGATTAGTCTATCTAATTTGAATAAAAAAAGCCCAGACTAATTAGTCCAGGCTTACTCTTATTTGTTTCTATACCTCATCATAATGGTCTTTTTGAGCTCGTTGATGAGGTGGATGTTTTTGTAGTGGTGGTTTTCTTGTTCTTGCAGCAGCTTTAGTGCATTGATGTTTTTATGATGCAGCTCGTGTTCACGCATCATACGTGTTGCTCTAGGATTGAACTCTTTTTTGAAGTCGTAAAGCGTTATGAATGGGATTACGGAACCTTTAAGATAAATGTGCCAGAATTTGGATTTCCATAGGCTCATGGCTATCCAAAAAATGTCCTCTTTTTGAGCTTCGGTTTGGAATACTAGTACAAAGCTGTTTGTAAAAGGTTCATTGCTAGGCTTTCCGCTATTTAGTCCTTTTGATAATACGAAAAAGTGCGGTTTGGCATAGTGCGCCCCAGGTTGGTGGGTTTTAATAAAAATTGTGTCCATAGTACAAGGATTTAACAGGTTAACTTCCTTCGTCTTTCCTTCGTGGTTGCCCGAAATGTGATTGAAAACCGAGATGCCCCACACACATTTTTGCAAAAGAAAAAAGGAAAAAAAAGAAAGCCCTCTTGCCTTGTGGAGGGTTTCAAAAAAGCAAGTTTTACGGGTAAAATACTACCCTTATTAGTGATTAGTAATTAGTGAATAGTGAATAGTCAAACTGGAAATGTAAGGGTGGAGATTTTATCCGGAACCGAAGGCTTGAACTTGCTTTTTTGAATACCCGGAACAAACCTTTGGCTTCTTTTTTATCCTTTTTTTTGTAAAAATGTTTACCCAAAATGTTCTTATGAAAACGGATACTGGGAATATTCAATCGGGACTCGTGAACAAGGGTGTGGTTTTCTTTTTTTTGGTAGACGACCTCGACTATGCTCGGTTTGACAATATGGCTTTGTGAAGATGAGAAAAAAGAAAAACACACTCTTGTAGCATTTTGATTTTTGAGGATGCCTGTGCTTCTGTATATGCTTGATTACTTTATGGGTCTGATGAAAATGGGAAGCATCTTCAAAAAACAATGTGATACTTCCTAGTGATTGGGCAGTAGCGGAACAAGGGTATGGTTTTCTTTTTTGCTGGACTAACTCGACTTCGCATGGTTTGACAATATATCTTCATAAAAAAATTAAAAAAGAAAACCATACTCTTGTGGGAAAATTTGATTTTTGATAATGCCTGAGTAGTGTTCAGTTTACAGATTTTAGTGTACAGTGAACTGGAAATGGGAGGCATTTTCAAAAAACAATGCAAATTACGTTAGCGGTAGCGTTCCTTTTTTTTTTCGGGTGGGTGCGGCTGGGCGCGGATATTTTACATAATAACTGTTATAACTGCCGTTGGCGTAGTACAGGGAGATGGAAGGCATTATAACACTTATTATGTAAATATAGCTTGGGAGTGGTTTTTGTGTGTTTTTAGCGTTTGTTTTTTGGATTGGGTGTAAGTGGATAAAAAAAGGCGGACTGTGCGCGAGGGGTTGGGAAAACAGGGAGCCTTTTTTTATTGACTTACTATTGGGAAAACAAGTGCTAAAAACACACAAAATACCACTAGTGCGGTGGGGAGCGTTGGACTGGGTGGGCGCAAATAACTTAGCGAAGCGTTCCTAATTAAAACATAGAAAACAAGAAAGCCATTTGCTTACTATCTAGCCCCGATGGGAGTGATACCTTGTTTAACGGACAGCGGGTACATGGAAACCAAGAATGCCCGAGCCTTTCGCTTCTAGTTCAAAATTACTTTATAAGATTTAGTTTTATTCTCTGACTGTAATGTAATAAAGTAGATGCCTTTTGAATTGCCTGATAAGTCAATAGTATTAGTTGTTGTATTGGTAGTTATTAATTGACCTAGAGTGTTGTAAACGGAATAGTTATATTGCTTATTTTCAACATTATTGATGTAGATATAATCTTTTGTAATTGTTGGATAGATAAGATTGTTTGAGAGTGTATATTCATCTGATGACAATACACCCCAAGTGTCTGTTGCTTGTGGACCATTCCAAATTATTGTTGCTAGATATGGGTTGTCTATAAAAGGATTTCTGTTGCCTTGTATTGTGTTAAGAATATTGTTTCTGTTCATTTCATATTGTGAAACTGGATCTTGTGCATTCCAATCTAAGAATACGTTTGGCATATCACCATAATTGGAATATGATGTACTACCTACTCCAACGTTATTTGGTAAACATTGTGATGGATAACGAACATACATATACATAATCATTCTAGCTACATCGCCTCTCCATTCATCACCTGGATACCAATTACCTGCAAGTGTTATGTAGGACATAATACTACCAAAACCATCTTCAAATTTTCTATTACTTCTTGAATTGTTTCTATCACTATCAATAGAACGTAAGTGATGCGCATCTGCACCGGCAAACTCGAAACCAAGATTTGGAGTACCAAGGGAACGTGGATATACATGTTCTCTTACCCATAAACCACTACAAGAAGAAGTATGACAGGAAGATGTTTGAGCTCTTGAATAATCGTTTGTAATATCTGCATCGGTATCATTCCAACCGTAAACTAAAAGGACATTATTAGTATTATTTGGGTTTAAATCGGTTTGATATAATGCATCCCAAGTATCTGTAACGCCTGTAGCTGTATAAGGTAAATTTGTTGTATGTGTGTTTGTAATAAGCGTAGTTAATTGGTTTTTTAGATTATCTCCTGTTTGAGAAAAATCAATTGAAGAGTAATACGCTGGAATTTGGGCATAGAAAAATGTTGGGACTAATAGAAAGAGTAATTTTTTTAGCATAGTTTTACTTTTAATTGCTTTGTTTTATTCAAATTTAGTGTAAAAAATTAAATTCTCAATCAATTTGTTTAGTTTTGAATCAACACTAATTTAGTATGATAGAAATATAAATTTATAAATGTAGTTATGAATAATGAAGAAGTAGAATATTCTTTGACTATAGAAGCGAAGGATTTTATTTTACCAAATGGAATAATTGATGACGTATTGTTTTTGACTGTAAAACAAGATGTATTAGACGTTCTAAAAGACCCTGATACAGCTATAACCTATTTTGGTTTTGCACCTGATAATACAGCCGATAATCAAGATGATTTATTATTAGATGGAGTTTTCTTTCGAATTATTGCTTACAATACAGATTTAGGTTTGACTTTAGAGAGTTCAAAAGAAGAAGTGCTTGCTGCATATTCAAATCTTGTTACAAACAGAGCTCCTTATTGGACAACTATTATTATTGAAAAAGGATTTATAAAAGAAGAGATTACCATAGAGTTATTATATCAGTAGGAAAATCTTTTGCTATAAAATTAACTTCAAAGAGATATTCAACGTTCCGGCGCTTGGCGAGAATGCGAACTTCGGAACCGATTATTACTTGCTAAGATAAGATTTTCTAGCGGAAAATCGAACGTGTTTTTTATTGTAAAGTAGCTATTGTGCTAAACCGCTGTTATCAGCAGTTTTTATTATAATCAATATACAATTGTTCTTTCCAGTTATTTAAAAATTGATAAAAATTATAAAAGTTTTTTCCAAATTCAGTTTCAAAATTATCCAAATCAAATGTCATTCCTCCGCTTATGTAAAATCCAACTGTTTTTCCATGATGGTTAAACAAAACTTCTTGTCTTTGACAATCATCCATATAATATTGATTAACATTTTTATATCCAAAATCTAATTTTTTAAATTTATTGATGTAGTCCAAAAAGGTTAATATTTCATTAGGAATCTCGGTAATTTCGTTTTCGAATTTAAATCTTCCATAGTTTTTTCCTTTTTTAAAGCATCTTAAGTAGAGCTCTATTTTGTGTGATTTGGTGACAAAAATATCAATGTTTAGTAACCTTTCGGTAAAACCGTCAGAGTGTAAGAAAACCATTAAATGATTTTCATTTATTTTATAAAAACCTTTTTCGTCAAACTTTGGATGCTCTTTTATACTCATGCTGGTTGAAAAATTGCTGATAACCCGTAAATATAATCAAATATATACAACTTTTTTAAACCTTAATAGTAATATCTCACCAATTCTTGTTGTGTAAGATTTAGATAATTTTTCTTGTTTTATTCTCCATTGTCTGATAAAGGATTGATTGGTGAACTGATAGAGGGAAAACATTTAAGAATGCGAAAAGATTCGCACACGAGCGGTGCTATTAGGCTTAGTTTTTATTCTTTAAGTTGAATAATAATGCCTCCAAATCTTCCTTCCTCAGCACAAAACTCTCTATTGTTAATGTAGCAAGATACAGAATCATAATTCTCTTTCTGATTTGTAAATGAGTAATATCCTTGACATCCTGTTCCCATTAACTCAGTATTGAAGAATTCAACTTTTCTCCCATCAATACTGGTAACTTTTTCAGTACATTCAGAGCAAATCCTTTTTGGGTATCTTCTCATCAGACCAATTTCTTTTCGACAATTAGAACAATATTGTTTAAAATCGATATTAAGATTGCTAAGATTGAAACTACTTTCATTAAATCTATTTTCTCGAATAAATATGTTATCCCATTCTATAATTTCATAATATTCATCATAAGTAAATTCCATTTTAAATCTTAAATTATTAGTTTCTTGAATTAATAGTGGAGCTAAGTCATTAATGTATTTATCAATATCTTCAATTTGGTAGGGCGAATATTGGATGTACCACTTTTCATTTTGGGTTAAGAAATTCCAAAAACTGTTTATTGATTCAAATTCTTCAATCAATATTTTTTTTTTCATTTTGCTTGTTTTTTGTAATCGTTTTAGTTGATTTAACGTCTGATTAAAATTACGCCTAACGTGTTGCCGCTTGTGGCAGTTGCGTAAATTTATAACAAAAGATTACAAGTACAAAACTCCTCGTGGAATTTTCGGAGAAAATTCCGAACACAAGCCAAGCCTAGCAATTGCAACAAACGGCTGTTAGTGGTTCGTTGTTTTTTCCAGAGGTATTGCACCAGACATTGAGGCAATAAAATGATTTGAAACATATATACCTAAAATAACAAGAAGAATATTTACTCGATTTGTGTAATAAGTGATGTCGTAAATAAAGATAGATTCATTCCAATTAAATTTTGGGTCAAATTGAATTAATATTTTCCCTTCTTCGTTTTCAATTGTGTATTTATTGTAAAACGAATCTTTAATTTTCATAATATATTTACTTTGCTCGATAAAATCAAATATAACCTTACCACGCCAATTCATTTTCAATTTTACTATTACTTTTTCATTTCTCGTTACAGATATAAATGTTTCAAAAATTCCTGTAGGTTTTATTTTATATAAATCATCACCAATTTTAATTTCTGCGTTTTTTGAAAATAAGCTTTCATATATTATTTCACCTCTTAACTGTTCAAATTCAGTTATATGAAATCTAGTTTTTCCTATTGAAATTGCTTCCATACTTTTATAATTGAGAAAGTTTTTCTTCTTTTTGGGTTACACAATGACCACTAACTAGTAAATATCATCAAATATATACAACTTTTTTAAAGCTTAAAAATAATATCTCACCAATTCTTTTTGTGTACAATTTTGATAATTTTTCTTGTTTAATTTTCAATTGTCTGCCGAGGGATTGATTGGCGAACTTACAGAGGGAAAATATTTAAGAACGCGAAAGGATTCGCGCACGAGCGGGGGACAGTATTCACAAAGAACATTATGACCGCATGCATCAAAAGCTTACAAAGAATGCCAAGAAAATGTCAAGAGTGCGAAGTAAAACAGTAGAACCCGTAATTGGAACCTTGGTCAACTTTACCAATATGAAACGAGTCAACACTCGAGGCATCAAAAATGCAAACAAACACGTATTAATGGCAAGTTTAACCTACAACTTGAAGAAATACTTGCGTTTTACCGTCAAAAAACCATCCATTTTAGCCCAAGTTATTTCCCTAAAACAAGGGAAGTACTTTGCATTTATAAAATCAATGGTTACAGACTTCAAAACCTCGATTATAAGCCAACTAAATTTTATGATTTTGAACTACAACTAAAAAACAAACCTCGCTTAAAAGCGCTTAAACGAGGTTGAAATTTTATGTTTTTTGAAAATTTATTTTAAAAAAGGGTAGTTGTGCAACAGTTACGTGTGTTGTGAGCTGTTTTTTTATTTAATTTTCTTTTCAAATCTTCTTTTTGAACGTTCAAAAGCCGTTTTTTCCCAAGTGGAATCAAAACCTTGCCAAAAAATTCTTATTGAGTAAGTTCCGGCATTAGTCCATATTAAAACGTCCATATCATCATATTTGAAAAAGATGTTATTATTGTCGCCATTGTCATTTAAAAATTTTTTATTTTCTTCTATTGAAGTTACAATTTTATTAAGAAATTCCATTGCTTTTTCTTTTTCAAGATTTTTGAATGAATATCCTTGATACAAAACACCTGCTTCATTCCAATAATCACCATAAAATCCTAAAATTAACCCTTCTTTTTGTTTAGCTTCACATTTATATAGCAAAGTTGTTAATTCTCCTGAACTTGCAGCTGCAAGTGGAATAACTTCAAATGGAACTACTTGATTTGTTGAACCTAAAACATTTTTAAATAAAAATTCTTTTGATTTAAAAAGTGATATATCTTTACTGAATTCTTTTGCTGTCCAAATATTATTACTATTCACTTTAACTTGAGAAAAGGAATATGTTATTGACAATAATAATGTTAAGGTTAAAAATTTGATTTTCATATTTGTTAAGTTTAGTTATTTTTTTAGGTTTTCAATTCTTTGATGTACAGCTCCAAATTCCTCATCTATAATTTTCAGCTTATTAGAACTTATCGCTGTCAATTGCTTTATCATATCATAAATGCCAATAATTTTATTCACAAGTATATTGAATATGAATGTTACACATATTACAATAAAAATACAGATATTTTTGTATGTCGGTTTTGTTGTGTCATCGTAAATTGAAATTATAATAAATAAAATTGGTAATATATATAATAGAACAAATTCTAAATATTTTACTATTCTATATTTTGATAATTTTTTAATCAATTCGGGTAATTTTTTGCCAATAAAAAATAATTTACCACTTAACCAAAAAAAACAAAACATTACCAATTCTACGATTAGTGAATCTTTATTTTCAATTATCCAATTTTTAATGATTTCAAAAGTCATTTTTCGTTTTTTATTCAGTTTTCTGTCGCTCGAAAATAGCACACAACTAGTAAATATCATCAAATATATACAACTTTTTATATTTTAATTGTAATTATTTCGTCTATTCTTGTTGTGTATGATTTTGATAATTTTTCTTGTTTCATTTTCCATTGTCTGCCGAGGGATTGATTGGCGAATTTGATTTTGTTTTTACCGTAGTATTTGTTTAGTTTGTCTACTACTGCCATTAAAGGCTGATGTTTTGGATTTGACGTGTTGAATAGTGATAATTGGGTTTGGTCGTTTGGTGTTAAACCCATTACTATTACTCCGGCTTTTTTGTAGTTGTAGCCTTCTTTGAAAATTGCTTTTAATCCAATTTGGGCATACTTGTTTAACTCGATTGTGGAGTTTGTTGGGAAATCGGTGTTGATTACTATGTTTCTTGAGTATTGAGGTTGGTCTTTTCGGAAATAGTTAGTGTGAAGAAAAACCATTATCATATTGCAATGACTGTTTTGTCTTCTTAGTTTTTCGGCACAAGAAGTTGTGAACGTTGCTATGCGTTCGGAAATATCTTCAATTTTAGTAATAGGTTTTTCAAATGATCTAGTTGTAGCAATCATTTTTTTACTCTTTGGAGTTTCTAAATCTAATGTTGGTTTGCCTTCCAATTCGTGTTTTAACCTCAACCCTACTACTGCCATTTCTTTTCTAACCCAATCATCGTGTAATTGAGTGAATTGATATGCATTAAAAACATTTACTGCTTGTAAGCGTTTAGCGTGTTTTCTTCCAATACCCCAAACATCTTCAATTTTAGTCCATTTAAGAGCTTTTATTCTCTTTTCTTCAGTATCTATTACATAGACACTCTTTGTTCGTTCAGGGAACTTCTTTGCAATTTTATTGGCTACTTTAGCTAGTGCTTTTGTTGGTGCAAATCCTACACTGATTGGGATACCTGTATTTTTGGTTACGGTCTTTTGAACCTTAATTCCGTATTCTTCCAGGTTAAAGAATTCAAATCCTTCAAATTTTAGAAACGCTTCATCAATACTATATACTTCAATATCGGGTGTAAAAGTTGAAAGTATGTTCATGACTCTGCTGCTCATATCACCATACAAGGCATAATTTGAAGAATAGACAAATACATTGTTGTCTTCGAATAGTTTTTTGAATTCGAATGCTGGAGCACCCATTGGAATGCCTAATGCTTTAGCTTCGTTAGAACGCGCAATAACACAACCATCATTATTGGAAAGTATTACTACTGGTTTTCCAATTAAATGAGGTTCGAATACTCTTTGGCAAGAGGCGTAAAAGTTATTGCAGTCTACTAAGGCAAACATTCTTTTTAAGTGATTAGTAATTAGTGAATAGTGATTAGTTTTTTTGAACTTTGTTCAAAAGGATAGCCTACTTTGTAGGAGATACTTTGGCAAGCTCAGTATGACAAATTACGGTTAAAATGTTTTAATGCTATGGATTACTATTCCCCAAATCATTAGTTCGTTTTGTTCTGTAACTTTTATGGGTTTGTAGTCTTCATTTTCGGCAATTAACCAAACTATGTCGTTTTCTTTTTTGATTCTTTTTACTGTAAAATCTCCATCTATTTGACAAATAGCTATTTTACCATCTTGTGGTTCTAAGCTCTTATCAATAATTAATAAATCACCATCGAAAATACCTGCGTTTTTCATGGAATTCCCTTTTACTTTTGCGAAAAAAGTACTGTCTTTATGTTTTATTAATTCTCTATTTAAGTCGATTGTTAGTTCGATAAAGTCATCTGCAGGAGAAGGAAATCCGGCACTAATACCTACATCAACGAATGGAAGTTCTAATTCTGTTGAATAATCAGGTGCGTAAAACTCGAAAACTTCGGTTGTATGTAAACTTTTTAATTTCATAGTTCTACAAAATTAAGTAAGTATTGTAATAGAAAATAATAATGTTGTAAAAATAGTTATTAACGAAATGAAGCAAACGGCAGCATTGATGCTAGGAATACTTGGATACCGATTGTTTTCGGTACAGGCATAGGAGCGATTTTTGTGCAGATGAATGAGGTAATGAATATATACAAAAAAAAGATGCTTACTTAAATTAGTAAACATCTTTTTATAACTATATAATTAACTTTAAAACTTCATCCTTTGTATTCTAACCGCATTTAAAATAGCTAATAACGCTACTCCGACATCTGCAAAAACGGCTTCCCACATGGTGGCTAAACCACCTGCACCGAGAATTAAAACTATTGCTTTTACTGTAAACGCCAATATGATATTTTGCCAAACAATTTTCTTGGTTTGCTTGCCTATATTTATAGCCATTGGAATTTTACTTGGTTTATCATCTTGAATGACAACATCAGCGGTTTCTATGGTGGCATCGCTTCCTAAACCACCCATTGCTATTCCGACATTACTTAATGCGACTACTGGTGCATCGTTTACACCATCGCCAACAAAAGCAACTGTTTCTTTTTTTGCAATGATTTCTTTTACTTTATTTACTTTATCTTCGGGTAATAAATCTCCAAAAGCATTAGTGATTCTGAGTTTTTGAGCTACAAACTGGACAACTGTATTTTTATCGCCACTTAACATTGTGGTTTTTACTCCTAATGCTTTTAATTTATCAATTGTGATTTGTGCATCTTCTTTGATGCTATCTGCAATGGTTAAATATCCAACAAATTTTTTATCGTAAGCTACAGCAATTAATGTATAAACGATACTTGATGGATCAATATCATACGAAATAGAGAATTTATCCATTAGTTTGAAATTACCCACTAATAATTCTTTACCATTTACATAAGCTATTAATCCGTGTCCTGATATTTCTTCTACATCTTTTAGCGTTATAGTACTATCAACATTTCCAACAAATTGATGAATGGCAGTTGCTACAGGGTGTGTACTTTGACTTTCTAAAGCATTTACCAATTGCAAGATTTCATCTTTATTGAAATTGGTATTAAAAACAACTTCTTGCACTTTAAAAACTCCTTCCGTCATTGTACCTGTTTTATCCATTACAACATTTTGAACGGAAGCCATTACATCAAGAAAATTACTTCCTTTAAAAAGAATTCCATTTTTAGAAGCTGCACCAATTCCACCAAAATAGCCTAATGGAATACTAATTACTAAAGCACAAGGACAGGAAATTACTAAGAAAATTAAAGCTCGATATAACCAATCATTAAACTGATAATTTTCTACAAAAAACATTGGTAACACACATATTGCAACAGCTAAAGCAACAACAATTGGGGTGTAAATTTTTGCAAATTTTCTAATAAATAATTCGGTTGGTGCTTTTTTAGCTGTTGCATCTTGCACCATTTCAAGAATTTTTGATAATTTACTATCCGTATAAGCAACGGTTACTTTTACTTGACAAACCGAATTTAAGTTTATCATTCCTGCTAAAACTGTTTCCCCTTTTGCTTTTGTGTCTGGTTTACTTTCGCCTGTTAATGCAGCTGTATTGAAAGAAGCAGTATCAGAAAGTAATTCGCCATCTAAACCTAATTTTTCACCTGCTTTTAGTTGAATAATATCTCCAATCTTTGCATTTGATGCTTTGATTGTTTTAGCTACATTATTTTCCAAAACAGTAACTTCGTCTGGTCGTTGGTCGAGTAATGTTTTGATATTTGCTTTTGCTCTTTGAACAGCTAATGTTTGAAATATTTCACCAATGGCATAAAATAACATAACAGCTACACCTTCAGGAAATTCGGCAATTGCAAAAGCTCCAATTGTAGCTATTGACATTAACAGAAACTCTGAAAACACATCACCTTTTCTAATACTTTCAAATGCTTCTTTAAGTACAGGAAACCCAACAGGAATATAAGCTAAAACATACCAAGTTATTCTTACCCAACCTGTAAACCAAGATTGTGTAAAATAATTATCAAAACCAATTGCAATCAATAATAAAACAAAACTTATTATTGCTGGTAAAAACATTTGAAACGTCGATTTTTCCTCGCTTGAATGGTCGTGGTCGTGTCCGTCATCATCAGAATGATGTTCGGTTTTTTTATTTATTTTTTCTTCTAATGAGCAACAAATTTGTTTTCCTTGCTTGTCGTAAATGTGCTGATGTTCCATACTATAATTGTTATGAATTCGAATTTAAAATTTCTTTAATATCTTCAGGTATTTCCATCACTTTTAAAGGTGGTACATTTGCACCACCTGTATTACCTACTGGAATATGACCAACAAATGATTTTACACCACCTACCAATAATCGTGGAATTTGACCAATAATTTCTTTTGAACTTTTTATCTTAATACCAAACTGCAACATTTTCCAATGTACAAAGGAATGCTCATAAGGATATTTTTGTCCGATGATGTGAGCACGTTCCAAATGATGCCAAGCTATTTGTAAGTCGTTTAACTTTAAATTTTCAGCAGCCAATTGCAATTCATTTTGATAGAATGATACTAATTCTTTTGGCATTATTGTATTAAATTTCATAATTGAGTTAACCTTAATTTTATAAACTTAGACTACTATTTTTTCTAATGATTATGTCCGTCATGGTTTTCTTCAGAATGGTCGTGTCCTTCATGGTTTTCAGTTTCATGATCATGACCTTCGTGGCTTTCAGCTTTTGCTTCTATTAATTCCATTTTACAAACAGGACAATTTCCTTTTTTATCATATGTTTTGCCTTTTTCACAATCCATTGGACATTCATAAGCTAATTTGTGAGCTTCTCCTTCTTTGTGATTATGCCCTTCGTGTCCTGTTGTTACTTCAGTGTTTTCTTTTTTATTACAAGAAACAATAGTGAATGTTGCAATGGCAAAAGCTAAAATTAAAATTGATTTTTTCATTTATATTATATTTTTTAAAGTTAATTATTATTGATTGTTATTAATGTTCGTGTCCTCCACCGCCTTCACTTTTCAGCAAATGACTTTGTATGTAATATGCACCTTTTAAGACAATTTTTGCATTCGATTCTATTTTTTGAAGTAGTGTTACTTGTGTAAACCCTAATTGTGTAGTTCCTGTTTTTACTTCAATACGTTGAAAATGGAAAGTTTTTCCTTCTGCTTCTTCGTGTTTGTCACCATCTTCGTGACTATGTCCTTCTTTTTCATCGTGTGCTACTTCTTCTTTATGACCTTCTTCTAAAACAAAAATAAACTCTCTACCATCTGCTTTTATAATAGCTTCCGAAGGTAAAGCTTTAACTGTATTTGCTCCTGCATCTATAAGTGCATTTACATACATTCCTGGTATTAATTTTTGTTGATTGTTTGAAATATCTGCGTGTACAGCAACTGACTTTGTTTCGTTTTCAAATGATTTACCAACACTAAATATTTTACCATTAATTTCAGTATTATCTTGATTTGTTAGAATAAAACGTACATTTTGACCTTGTTTTACTTTAAATAAATCTTTTTCATACACTAATAAATCTACGTGTAATTTAGAATTATCTACTATATTCATTAAGGGTTTACCTGCTTCAACATTACTACCAATTTTAATATAAATTTCTGTAATATTTCCTGAAATTGGAGCAATAACAGGAACTGTAGCAGTAGAATTTCCATTTCCACTAATGTGCAAAGTATTTAATTGTTTTTGCAATGAATTAAATCTTGCTCTTTCAATTTCATAATCTGATTTGGTTTTTTGAAAAACTTTTTTAGAATTTACCTCTTCATCACTTAATGTTTTTTGTCTTTCAAATTCTAATTTTAAATATTCTAAATTACTTTTTGAAGTTAAATAAGATTCTTGAATTTTAGTAAATTCAGGACTTTCAATTGTAGCAATAGTTTGTCCTTTACTTACTCTTTGTCCTTCCATTACATTTATTGTTTTTACAATTCCTGTAGTAAAAACAGATACATCAGCTTGATTTTGTGGTGGCAACTTTGTATATCCATTTGCCTTAATTACTTCGCTTAAATTTTTATCTGAAAAAGTACCTAATTCTATACTTGATGCTTTAAACTGTGCTTCATTTAATTCCACTTCTTTAATTGTTGTTGGTTCTTTTTCTTCAGAATGACTTTCTTCGGTATTCGTTTCACCATCTGCATGTACGTGTCCATCACCTTCTGTATGGCGTAAAGAAAAATATAAAATAATAGCAAGAATTATTGTTCCTACTATTGATGCGTATATTATATTCGATTTTTTCATTTTATTATTTATTATTGATTGATACTATATTGAATTGTAATTATAGTTTGATTATAATTATAAATCGCTTCGTAATAATTTAATTGAATTTGACTTGCTGTTTCTATACTTTGAACATATTCCACATAAGAAATATCGCCGTTTTGATACCCTTTTGTTGCATTTTTGATGATTAAGTTAGCATTTGGCATTGCTGTGTTTTTATAATACTCAATTAATGAACCATAAGTGGTTAATTGTTCTGATTGTTGTTCTAAATGACTTTTGAATTGCTGATTTATATAATCTGCATTTTTCTGTTCTCGTTCAATATTTGTTTTTGCGGCTTTCGCTTTTGCTATATTACTCCCTGCAAATAGAGGGACTGCAATACCAACTGTAAATCCTTGAAATTGAGGAGAATTATTATAATAGGTTGATGTTCCGTTTACATCTTGATTACCTGTAATAGATTGCAAAAAATAACCAACTGAAAAATCTGGACTTAATGCAGATTTTTCGACTTTATGTATTGCTTGCGCTATTTGAACTTGTTGATTTGCTAATTGAACTATTGGATTTTGTTTTACCATTGAACTATCAACTTTTGCCATAGCTGGATATGGCACAAATGAAGTGTCTATTGCTATAAAATCAGTTTTTAGATCTAAAATTACTTTTAGCTTTGATTTTTCAATTGCAATTTGTGCTTTATTTTGCTTGATTTTTTGTTCTAATTCTTGCTGTTTAGCCGATGCAATTGTTTTTTCTAAAGCATTTGTTTCACCAGTTTGAAACTTTAAATTAGCTGACTTTACAAATTTTTGCATTACCACATTTTGCTTTTCTAAAACGTCATTTTCTTTTTCATAATACAATAAGGTATTCCAAGATTGTCTAATTGAATAGGTTACTTCTTGTTTTGAAACACCTAATTTAGTTGCACTAGCATTACTATATTCTTTAAGCAAGTTTCTTTTTGCACTTATTTGAAAAGGATTAAAACTTTGACTGATATTAAAATTTTTATCTTGAGCTTGCGAATTTATTTGCCCAAAAGTACCTAACAATTCCGTTTTAGGAAGTTCAAATGCTGTTTTTTGCATTTGCGTTTGCATTTTTACTTCTAATTCTGAAGCTTGAATATTTTGATTGTTTTTTAATCCAATTTCAAGTGCTTGTTTTACATCAAGTTTCTGAGTTTCTTGTGCGGTAACAGTAAATGAACCTAGTAAAAAAGCAATTACTAAAGCCGAATTATTCATAGTTTTTCTTTTAATTTTTATGCCTTTTTCAAAGTATAAATACAGAATTGGAAGGACAATTAAAGTAAGTAAAGTAGCTGTTATTAATCCACCTATAACAACAGTTGCTAATGGTTTTTGAACTTCAGCACCAGCACTACTACTAATTGCCATTGGTAAAAATCCAAGTGAAGCAACGGCAGCAGTTAATATAACAGGTCTTAATCTTACTTTAGTACCTTCTTTTATTCTGTCATACACATTGTCCATACCTTGTTTTTTAAGTTCATTAAAATATCCAATTAAAACAATACCATTCAGTACAGCTACACCGAAAAGAGCAATAAATCCAACACCTGCCGAAATACTAAATGGCATATCTCGTAACCAAAGGGCAATAATACCGCCAATTGCAGATAATGGAATAGCAGTAAATATTAATAGAGATTGTTTGATTGATTTAAAAGTAAAATAAAGCAATACTAAAATTAAACCTAATGCTACTGGAACGGCAACAGAAAGTCGTTTGTTAGCCTCGATAAGATTTTCAAATTGACCTCCATAAGTAGTGTAATATCCTTCAGGCAATTTAAGTTTTTCGTCTAATTTAGCTTGAATCGTTTCTACAACTGTTTTCACATCTGCACCACGTACATTAAAACCTACTACGATTCTACGTTTTCCATTTTCACGAGAAATTTGCATTGGACCATCTTCATATTTTACATCGGCAATTTGTTCTAATGGAATTTGATTACCCGATGGTAAGGTTACAAATAAAGCTTTTAAGTTTTCAATATCTTTTCTACTATCATTATCTAATCTAACCACTAAATCGAAGCGTTTTTCACCTTCATAAACAACACCTGCTGTTTCTCCTGCAAATCCCATTCTGACAACTTTGTTTAAGTCGCCAATTTTTAATCCGTAAAGTGCTAATTTGTCTTTGTTATATCGAATAGTTATTTGTGGCAATCCAGCAACTCGTTCAGCTTTCACATCAGACACACCTTCAATGCCATTGATTAGCTGAACTACTTCTTCACCCTTGCTCACTAACATATCAATATCTTCACCAAAAATCTTAACTGCTACATCACTTCTTACACCTGTCATTAACTCATTAAAACGCATTTGAATAGGTTGAGAAAACTCAGTAAATGCACCTGGAATATCAGACAAAGCATGTTCCATTTTTTCCATTAATTCTTCTTTGGTTTCAGCTGAAGTCCATTCACTTTTATCTTTCAAAAGAATAATCATATCTCCAGCTTCAATAGGCATTGGGTCAGTAGGAATTTCAGCCGAACCAATTTTAGTAACTATCATTTTAATTTCAGGAAATTTGGCTCTTAAAATTTGTTCTGCTTTTGTGGTTGCATCAACTTCTTGTGATAAAGAACTACCCGAAGCTATAATCAAATGCGTTGCAATATCACCTTCATCAAGTGTAGGAATGAACTCGCCACCTAGCGTATTAAATAAGATTAATGAACTTATAAATAATGTAATAGCTACACCGATAACAGCAGCTTTAACTCGTAATGCTTTTTCTAAAATAGGTGTATAGAAGTTGTAAATAGCATCAATTATTTTATCACTAAAATTCTTTTTATGCCCTGTTTCTTTTTTTAATGCCAAAGCAGACATCATTGGCACATAAGTTAATGACAATATAAATGCACCTAATATGGCAAATGATACTGTTTGTGCCATTGGTCCAAACATTTTTCCTTCGATTCCTACTAAGGCTAAAATTGGCAGATATACGATCAAAATTATTATTTCACCGAAAGCGGCACTACTTCTAATCTTCGCAGATGCTTTATACACTTCATCATTCATTTCTTGAGTGGTGAGTTTACCTTTTTTACTGACTTGGAGTCGATGTATAATAGCTTCAACAATGATAACAGCACCATCTACAATTAACCCAAAGTCAATTGCGCCTAAACTCATTAAATTTCCACTTACTCCGAAAAGTTTCATCATTGAAATGGCAAATAATAAAGCTAATGGAATAACTGAAGCCACAACTAAACCTGCTCTCCAATTACCAAGAAGTAATACTAAAATGAAAATTACAATTAATGCTCCTTCAATAAGATTGGTTTGAACTGTACTAATAGCTTTATCTACTAAAACTGTTCTGTCCATAAACGCCTCAATTTCTACTCCTTCAGGAAGTGATTTTTTGATTTGTTCCATTTTCTCTTTGACAGTTTTAACAACTTCGCCACTATTTTCGCCTTTAAGCATCATTACCATTCCTGATACTTCTTCGCCTTTTCCATCTTTTGTGACAGCTCCATATCTGATACTACTACCTATTTGTACCTTTGCAACATCACTAATAAGAATAGGTATACCATTTTGATTTTTTACAACAATTTTATTAATATCTTCAATACCATTAACCATACCCACACCACGAATGAAATAAGCATAAGGTTTTTTGTCTATATATGCACCACCAGTATTTTCATTGTTATTTTCTAACGCATCGAAAATTTCGGTAATTGTAGTATTCATACTTTTCAGCTTATCTGGCTGAACAGCAATTTCATATTGTTTAAGATTTCCACCAAGGGTATTCACTTCAGCAACTCCTTTTGTACCAATCAATTGGGGTTTTATAATCCAATCTTGAATAGTTCTTAAATCCGATGCATTGTATTTTTCTTCATACCCTTTTTTTGGAAATACAACATATTGGTATATTTCACCCAATCCTGTACTAACTGGAGCCATTTCAGGTGTACCAACTCCTTTTGGTATGGTATTTTCGGCTTCTTTTATTCGTTCTGTAATTTGTGCTCTTGCCCAATAAATATCTACTTCTTCTTTAAATACTACAGTTACAACACTTAATCCAAAACGACTTATTGAACGAAGTTCAACAATATCAGGAATTGATTTAACAGATTGCTCTATTGGATAGGTAATAAATTGCTCTACTTCTTGGGTTGCTAAAGTAGGTGAACTCGTAATTATTTGTACTTGATTGTTTGTAATATCTGGTAACGCATCAATTGGTAAAGTATATAATGAATAACTACCAACGATAACTAATACTAGTGTAAAAAGTCCAATAATAAATTTATTATTGATACTAAAATGAATGATTTTATCTAACATTTTTATTGTATAATGAATTAATAAACAGAGAACTGTTTTTCTTTTTAAAGTTGCTAAAAGACACAACTTATTAACCCGAAATTACTCGGGCTTCATTATAATAACTGAGGTGGTTGCCAAATACTTCCGTAAAAATTTGAAAAAGAAGTTGACTTATAAAATGAAATAGAAGTTTTTATTTCTTGAAATTGTACTAAAAATTGAAAGGATTGTATTTCAAAAAAGCTTAATGTTTGTTGACCACAACAATTGCAAACACAAAAAGGAGAACATAAATCTGTTTTTTCTTCGTGTGAATGATTGTGCTGTGAATTGGTTTGTGATTGTGGAGATTTAACTAAAACATCATTATGCTTATCTGCACAAGGATAGGCAGTAAGCATAATTATATATATTGATAATATGATGTTTAGTATTTTCATTGTTGTAAAAGTAATATTTTTTTTAGAAAAAATAAAAATAATTATAAATTGTGTTTTATATTTTAAAAATAGGTAGATATTCCTAAATTAAATCCATCAGTAATTGATGGAGGATTCATTAGAATATCTCGTTGTTTTTGTAATCTATAATTTAAACGTATTACGGTTTGACTATTTGGTCTGAAACTTATTGCAGGAACAATACTCCATAAATCTTCACCCATATTTCCGCCTGTTTCGTTAAATTTACCCACGTTCCAATCTACATATTCCAATCTACACGCTACATTTATTGTTGCATTTTCCCAATCTAAAATTGTTCCCTTTACAACAGGTTGAACAATGTCTACAAAACCACCATATTGTTTATTTCCAAATTGTTGTGTGTAAGTTTCTGGAACATCTACTTTAATCCAAGCCAATTCAGCAGTAATAAAAGTTTTTATTTTTGGAAGCGTTGTATTAAAATCAATAGCAAAAATATTTACTCTACGTTTTTTATCTATAATTAGACCATCATCTTGAAACTTGTTGTAAATACCACCCATATAAGACAAACCAATTTCTCCTATTTTACTATTTCTTACAGCCATTTTACCTGTAAATAATGGTTCTCCACTGTTAATTTCTTCAAACCTTTCTGGGTTATCTTTTGCCGCTGGTAAATACGTTTTATTTTGAGTGTTTTCAATAATTGAATTATCAAAGTTTCCTGAAAAATATGCCTCATAACCAAACATCCAATTTTTATGATATTTTTTACCATATAATCCTGCGCCTACATTACTAAATGTACCTGGTAGCATTTGAGTTGCTGAGATTGGTCTATCCGTAAATTCCCATTTAGGACCATCGTGATTTTGATTGAAGGAACCAATTGGATTTACAATAATACCAGCTCTGAAATTTGCTAATGGATGAAATTCTACATCAACAGAAGCAAACTCAATTGCTATTTCTTTACCACCATCTTCAAATTCTAATTCACTTAAAAACTTTATTCTTTTACTTATTGATGAAGACATAAATATGGATAATCTTCTAGCTTGAAATTGATGCCCTTCAGAAATGCCATCAGTTGTAAGATGTTGCCAATTCGTTTCAAGATAACCACCAATTGCAATAGGCGTTTTATTAATATTTAATGTTGGACGATTGTAAATAGCATCCATATTTAAAATTTTGGTTGTGTCTTTTACAGTTCTCTTTAATAAACTTGGGTCTATTTGAGCATTAATTGTATTAATTGACACAAAACAAATTAATATTATATTGGAAATTGAGATTTTCATTTTAATGAAATTTTTAAAATATTGTTTTCTATTAGTATTGGAAATTGTCTTAAATCTGTATTTGCAGGTCCACTTTCTACATTTCCTTTATTGCTAAATTCACTGCCGTGTGCTGCACATTGTAGTTTGTCTCCAAAAACTTGTAATTCTGCTCCTTGATGTGTACATTTCATTAATAAAGCTGAATATTCTGTTTCATTAAATCGATAAACACAAATAGGAAATTGTAATACTTCATTTTGAATGATAATGTATTTTTTATACTCTGTTTTCCCATTTGTAACTATTTCAAAATCGGTAATTGGTACTAAAATATCTGAACCATCAATTTTTTTAGAAAGCACTTGAGAAGAAGAACAACTTTGCAATAAAGAAATTCCCGTAATAGTTGCCAAGCAACCAAAGCCACAAGTTTTTAGAAATTTTTTTCTATCCATTTTATAATGATTTTAAAAATTTTAATACTGCATTTTTATCTGCCTGCGAAAGATTATTATATGCAGTTTTACTATTTGTAGCTTCACCACCGTGCATCGCAATGGCTTCTTCAATACTATGCGCTCTACCATCGTGCATTAAAAAATATTGCCCACCTTGTGAATTTGTTGAAAGACCTAAACCCCATAAAGGAGGAGTTCTCCATTCAAAAGTTTTAGCAATTCCTTCAGTATAACCATCATCAAGACCGCTTCCCATATCGTGTAAAAGCATATCAGTGTAAGGTGAAAACGATTTGAAAGATAATCCTGTAATTGGCGAATATCCAGTTGTTAAATTTGATTTGTGACAACCCACACAATTTACTTGATTAAATAAATTTTTTCCGCGAATTACTTCTTCATCGTTTTGATTACGTTGTATTGGAGCTTTTAATGTTTTAAGATAAAACACTAAGTCATTGACTTTTGCATTACTAACTTCGGGATCAATTTCCTCATTAGTATAAACATCTATAGGATTAAAAGTTGATGTTATACCCATATCTTGATTATATGCATTTACTGTTTGGTGTAATAAATTGAATGCAGCCGCTTTTTTTCCAAAACGACCTATATATTTTCCACCTTGTGTAGCTGCACCATCAGGATTAATGTAGCTTGGAATTGTTATCCAATTTGGTACACCCGAAATACCATCGCCGTCTAAATCATTTGGGTCTGCCATTGCTAAAATATCTGCATCTGTTAGATACTGTAAAAAGCCTAAACCTGTATTTGCAGGCGGAGTGAATTTTGAAAATGTTGCTCCTAAAGGAATTTGTTCAGGAGTATATCCTGGCAAAGCTCTATTTTGTAGTTGTGGTCCTCCTAAATGTAAAAATGTATTTCCGTTTTCGTCAGCTTGACCAAAACGTATTAATGTTGTAAACGGATGTCCTTTTCCATCACCTGCGTGACAACTTATACAACTTGTGGCAACAAATGTTGAACCTAAACCTGTATTACGAGTAAAAACTTCAGTAAATGCACCGTCTCCACTTAAAAACCTTGCTAATTCTTCATTTGATAAGCCTTCTATTGTTCCGTCTAAGACTTCATCATCAGCTGGAATATCTACATAACTTGTTTCGCACGACATAGCAATTGTGCAAAAAGCAACATATAAAATTAATTTTTTCATTACTTTAATATTATTTTTAGGCAAAACTAAAATATTAATTAGGTAAACACAAATTAAATAAAAAAAATATAGTATGAAAAAGATTTATAACTAATGGAATATGACAAAAAATCTAATTATTGGTGTTTATTTCGTTACAAAAAAAGATATTAAATCATAAAACATAAAAGAACATAAGTAGTGAGATAATGAATATGTAGATAGCTATAAAGGTGTAATTAACAATCCTTGTATAGTTCACACTATAGATAATATGTATTTAAAACAAAAGTAAATTTTAAAAAAGTTTTAAGCATACGTAAAACCGTACGGATTTATATAAAACCGTACGGTTTTCCTCATTCGAAGAAAATTTTTAGTTTTCTGCTGTAGTTGATTTTAGCAAGATAGTCAATGAATTCAGGAAGTTCTGATAGTGAGAGTAAGCCGTTTGTGTTTCTTGGTATAGGTTTGAAATAAACTTCTTTGATGTGCTTTTTGAAGATTATTTCACCCAAAGTAAATCGCAATAATAATTTTACATATTTTTTTGAATATAACTTGTCTTCATTTGAAATGTTTTCAGGCATATAAAGTGTTAGTATGATTTTTTTACTAGCTGTATTGTAGTCTTCTAACTTTATTAAAATTGATTTAATCATCTCTATCAATTTGTCTGAAAATTGGTTTTTGTTTTCGGCACATAATGGCTTTAGAAATGTGTGAGCTGTGAAGTATTCTAATCTTGGTGTTTTTTCACCTAATGCAATTATTTTAGGGAATAGTTTACGGTAACCGTGAGCAGAAAATAATACACAAAATTTGTTAGGCTGATTGTTTTGCATATAAATGTAAATGACGATTCTTTTTGAAACATAGTTGAGGTTTCGATGTAGGTTTTCTATTACCTCATCGGAATTAATTCCCAGTTTGTAGGCATGGTAAATTGCTTGTTCGTTTTGTTGGAACCATGTCCAGAAGTTTTGGATGGTTTTTATTTGGCGAGGGTTTAATTGTTTGTTCATTTTTATCGGATTTTACGTTGCACTTGGTTGGCACGCGGATGAAGCGGATTTTCAAGCGCGGGTTTGACGGATTTTTTTGTTTTCGGTTGTTGGTTGTCGGTTGTCTGGGTGGTTTTAAGCTGCGCTTAAAAGTAAGCCTACTTCGTAGGAGATACTTCGACAAGCTCAGTATGACAATTCAATTCTTTAGAAATATTGAAAATTATCTTTTATCCCTGGATTCATTGCTGAAGGTGATTAGGTTGAACATTGATCTCATTCTGGAGCGGAGGCGGTTGCCGTAGAGGGCTTCTATTTCGCTCGCGGAGAGGTTTGTGGTGATGTGGGTGATGGATTGATTTTGCACAAAGTCTTCGTAGCGTGAGATGATGATTTCAGCCATGACGTTGAGGTCGTTGCCGTAATGTTTTATGTTTTGTTCGGCTCCTAAGTCATCGAAACAGTAGCCGGTTAATCGTGATTGCGTGTGCTCTTTTTGGGTGTAATGATGGAGTGATTCGAAGCCGTTTTTTGCGAACTCGAATGATATTTCTCTGCAAGTTTTGATTTTGTAGTCGTGTTTGTGGTAAAAAAATGGTCGGATTAATGCCATAATTGACGTTTTCCCGCAACCAATTGGTCCCGATAACAAAATACCTTTGTTGAGGTCTAAATTTAATTCCTGAGCCTTTTTTTCGTCTCGAATGGCATAAACTACCAATTTGAGAATGGTTTGGTGGTCGATCGTTTCAATTTTGAAATAACGACCGTAGATGAGTTTGCCCTGGTACTCGATGTAGTTTAAGCACCAGTTGAAGTTGTAGACTTTGATTCCGTTTTGAATAACGAAAGTGTCTTTGATGGTTTTAAAGTGCTTCTCCATAATTTTTTTGATTTGTTACGTGAAGGTGGTTTGGATTGAGCCCTTCGACAAGCTCAGGATGACGGCTTTTAAATTTTTTCGTGTTAAGCATCCAATTTCTTGCAGCTGCTTTCCAGTCTTTCATTTTGGTTCTGCCACCGACAAGCCAGCCGTTGCTTTCGAAGTAATTGAAAAAGCGTTGTGCTTCGATTTCGGTGAAGTTTTTTTCGAGGAAGTAGATTTGAGCTTCTTCGAGAGTAGGCTTTGAATGTTTTGAAATTGACTTCTCGATCCCGATAGGACGGGACAGGCAATCGCTCGAAATGACAGCACTATTGTTTGAAAAAATCTTTTTCTTTTTTTCGCGCAACTTTTTTTCTTTTTCTTCTTCAACTTTTAAATCCGATTCTTGAACCTCATCAAAAATTGAATTTGTAAAAATTAATTTTTTTTCATTTTTTAAATTTTCTTGCTTAGCTAAGTTTATAATGTTTGTATTGTTTATATTGTTTATATAAGGTACATGTTTAGAGCTTGTTTGATGCTTGTTTAGAGCTTGTTTAGTAACCTGTTCATTAACCTGTTCAATGACTTGGTCATTTTTTGACTTGGTTGAACGTTTTTTTAGTTCTTTTTTAGGTATTGGTTTGGTGTAAAAATCCAAGTTGCATACTTCTAAAATTGACCCTTTGAATGGATTGAATGATGGTTTGTAAATCACGTATTCTCTTTCGGTTAAATCTTTCATGCATTTGTGATAGGTTGCGGTAGATGCAATTTTGCTTATACGCATCAGTTCGTCTCGTGAAATGCTAATTGGATTTTGAAAACGGTTTTGGTTCCATAGTTGGAATATGGCCATATAGAGGCTTATGTGGGTTGGGTTGAGGTCGTAATCGGCGCTTACTTTTTCGAAGAAGCCGGTTAGGTGTTTGATGTAGTTCATGGTTTAGGTTTAAAAGTTTAAGGTTTCAAGTTTCAGGTTGTGGTTTTAAGCTGCGCTTAAAAGGTTTGGACTACTTTGTAGTTTAGGATTTACCACATAGAAACATAGGTTTTGTTTTTAGGTGTTTTACTTTGCATAGGTTGTATAGATTCTTGAACTTTGTTCAAGGATTAGCCTACTTCGTAGGTGTATCGACTGCGCTCGACATGACAAAATCAATTTTCGATTTACAGGTGCAAACTTCACAGGTGCCGTTACAGGTGTTTGTGTTTCCTTCCATATTACTTTTCTAGCATTTTTACAATGTCTTCGTAGTTGTAGTAGATGATGCCACCGATGCGTTTGTATTTTAGCGTTCCGTTGATGCGGAGGTTTTGTAGAGTTCCTGGGGAGATTTTTAAGATGTTGCGTACTTCGGTTGATTTGAGCCAAGGTTTAGGTGAAGTGTCGGTGTTGTTTGTGTTTTTGATTTCACTCAGAAGTAGATTTCCAAAGTTGAGTAAATCTCGTTTCGTTACAATTTGGTGTTGTAATAGTTCGATGTTGTCTGTTTCAGGGAACAGGGCTTTGTGATTGAAGTTCATAATGCTATGTTTTGAAGTTATTTGGTACAAAACAATTGCATTTGAAAAAGAAAAGTTCCCAAGTTGGTACCAACTTGGGAACGATTTTTATGTGATTTGGTTGTTTTTAGTAGGTATTAGTGTAAATCATTTTCGATTTTAGTCTCCAGTGCAGCTTGCAACTGATTTAAAAATCGGGTTTGATCTGTTTTACGGTTTTTGATATCGATAAAGCTTCTGGTAATGTTGTCACCTAAATCGATTTGAAATGCTTTTTCAAATACGTGAGTAATTTCTTTGATGTCGGCTTGCCCATTATCGAACACTTTAGATTCGTGTAACGCGTAAATGAGTTCGATTAAATCGACTTTTTTGGCTGTCCAATGTAGGTTGGATTGAATTTGATTGTTGGTGATTGCACACGATTGGTTTAAATTATCGATGCGGTTTTCAATATGTAATGCGAGTAATTCATAAGCAATTACTTCTGCTAATAAAAAGTCATGGGAAGTACATATTTTAGCATCATGAATAATCACGGAGCAATCATTTAAGAAAATGTCTTTGTAGGTTTTCCTGGAAAAATACAATTCATCAAAGTGGGTGGAGTGACTTTTTATGTATTTGATGAATTCTCTGTTTTTTCTATGAAACTGGTTGATTGCATCAATCTTTTTTTCATAATGTTTTACTCGCTTGCTTTTATCTAAAGGAAGAGTTGCAACAAGTAAAAGTATTTCTTTATAGAAAATCAATTTTGCTACAATATTGGGTTTGGTTTCTTTGAAGAATTTGATTTCTTCTTGAATGGTTTCAAAGACATGATTTTTTAGCCAGTCGGTTAATTGTTTTAAAGTGTCTTCGATAAAAATAATGATTTTTTTTGCTTTTTCTACTTCATTGGAATAGGTGTTTAGGATTAGACTTAATTCGTGTTCAAAATCTACCAAAGAATTGTTTTTTATACTTGCTATCATAAAAAAAATAGATTTTAGTTTGTCAAAATAAACTAAAATCTATTAAAATATTGCAAAAAAAAATACTAAAAATATTACAAGAGTCTAAAATTTTTAGTAATTTATTGATTTACTTTGAGTTTGTAAATTTGAGTTGAATTTGGCTTTTAAAATTTGCATATCCTCACTTATTTTCTTGTCTAAAATCTTAGCGTAGTGCTGGATTTCATATACTAATTTAAAATCAATAATTTAAATTCACCCCAACTCCGAATCCCATATCACTATCATAATGTGTTCTTAGGCTTAGATTTCGTTTTAGAATGTATCGTGCTTCTAGCATGTATTCAGTATCAGTATTGACCATGAAGCCCATTCGTAATCGTTTGGAAACAGGGATATCTTCTCGCATTAATTGTAATCTTAGATTTCCATCTTGAAAAACTTCGGCTTGTGCAATTACTAACATTGGTAGTGTGTAATTAACTCCTGCACTTAAAACGGCTCTTTTATCTTTGGTGTTTTCTTGTCCAAAAATATTTTTTTCGATTTCTCCGTTCATTTTTCTGTAACGCCAATCGAAACCAATGAAAGGCATTAACCACTGCATTTTTCCTATGTATCTTCCTAAGTGGAATTCTGCTTCATAGCCGTGCATATCATTATACCCTAATCGCCATTCTGCTCCTAAACTCCAACGTGTATTTTGGATCATCGCCATTCCATCATTTCCATTGGTAGCAAAATCATTTTCTGCCATAAAATGAAATTTCCTATCATCGGCAAATAATTTTCTTTGTGCTAATTTGGGATTTGGAATAAGTGGATTTGGAGCTTGGTTTTCGTAGGTAAAAACTCTTCCCATACCTGCCATCATGTGGTATAAAATATGACAATGAAAAAACCAATCGCCTTCAACATTTGCATTGAATTCAATAATATTTGTTTCCATTGGCATTAGATCCATTACATTTTTTAAAGGCGCAAACTCTTCTTGACCATTAATAATTCTGAAATCATGACCATGCAAGTGCATTGGATGACGCATCATGGAACCGTTGTAAAGCGTAATTCTAATATTTTCTCCTTTTTTTATAAGTATTTTATCGGTTTCAGAAACTACTTTATTGTCTAAACTCCAAACGTATCGGTTCATATTTCCTGTAAGCTCAAAACGAAGTTCTTTTACTGGTGCATCTTTGGGTAATGTCGTTTTATCAGTTGCTTTTAGCATTGCATAGTTGAGTGTTGTAATACTAGATAGCTTATTGGCATTGTATTGATTTTGATTATGGTTGGAATGGTCATTTTTCATTTCCATACTACTCTCATTTTCTTTGTTTTTTGCATTTGTAGCACCAGTTATTTCTGGATACATTACTACATTCATATCCATTTGGTTTAAGGACATACTCATTCCCATATCGTCCAAGTCGCCGTTCATTTTCATCATGCCATTCATCATTTTCATACCTTCAAAATATTTTAATTTAGGTAAAGGAGCAATTAATTGTTTGATGCCATTGCCAATGTATAATGAAGTTGATTTAGTTCTATCTTCTGGAGTTGCTAAAAATTCGTAGGAAGTATTATCGGCAGGAATTGTAACAATAACATCATAGGTTTCTGATACTGCAATCAATAATCGATCAACTTCAACTGGTTCAACATCGTTACCATCACTGGCAACTACAGTAATTTTTCCACCAGCATAAGTCAACCAAAAATAAGATGAAGCACCGCCATTTGCTATTCGCAATCGAACTTTATCACCACCTTTAAATTGCGATAATTGGTTTTCATTTTTACCATTAATTAGAAACTTGTCATAATATACATCGCTTACATCCATTGCGTTCATTCGTTTCCATTCGTTGGCAATTTTTGTTTTGAAATGACCTTGCCTAATAGCTTCCGCATAACTTTGTGTTGTGCCTTTTTTGATGGCAAACCAATCGGTTGCGTTGTGTAACATTCGATGAATGTTTTCGGGTTTTAAATCGGTCCATTCACTTAAAATTACTGGAACAGTTGGTAAATCATCTATTCCTTTTCGAAATGTTTTATCATTTTGTTTTTTGTTCATGATGAACATACCATACATGCCGATTTGTTCTTGTAAACCCGAATGACTGTGATACCAATGTGTTCCGTTTTGTATGATTGGGAAAGTGTATTTATGAATTGTTCCGGGTTTGATAGGCATTTGCGTTAAATTTGGTACACCATCTTCTTTATTAGGTAAAAATAGTCCGTGCCAATGTAACGATGTGCTTTCTTTTAATTCGTTGTGTACATAAATTTCGGCAATATCACCTTCGGTAAACGTTAGTGTTGGCATTGGAATTTGACCATTAACTGCTATGGCTCTTTTTTCTTTACCAGAATAATTGACAATAGTATCGCGAACATACAAATCGTAACGCACTATGTTTTGCGCAACAAGTAAATGAGTAATAAAAAACAGAAAAACGATAATTAATACTTTAGTTTTCATAATTTTAATTTTTTAATATTATTTCCCAATCCGCTATTCTTTTATTTAGTGTCTCGATTGTAGTTTTCATTTTTTCCTTATCAGCCAAAGTAATTGCTCTTTTTGCTGCTGCTATTGCATTAATGTAATCTTTTAATTCGGATGCTATTTTTTGTCTCAAATTTGGGTAATAGAAGTTTTCAGGGTTTAATTTTTCTGCTTCTAAAAGCCAAATTATTGCCTGTTTATAATCTCTATTTGTGCTGTAATAATAATTAGCTGCCTGAAACAATAAATTGGCATCCTGGGTTTTTCCTTTTATGATATGTTGTTCTATCAATGCTACTATTGTATCATCTTCTTGGCTTTTTATTGGTATTTTAACCATCGTATTTTCCCAAAGTATTTTCAGAAATGCTTCACCCTTACTGTTGATGTCATTTAAATCGATTGTAAATGTTTCATAGAAGTTAGAGCTTTTTTCGACAGGAACTTTGAAACGCATCACATCCTTTTTTTCATCATAGCCGGTTTCGCCATGTAAAGTAGTATCTGTGTTGATAATTATAGTCCACTCATTGATTGAAGGAATTGTGAATATTGAGTAACTACCTGTTTTTAATACATTGTTGCCAAATGAAATATCTTCGGAAGTAGTTATTACAGTACAATCACTTGCCCCTGTTCGCCAAAGTTTATCAAATGGTACTAACTCCCCAAATATTTTTCGTCCTCTGACTAAAGGTCTGCTATATGAAATTTTTATTTTTGCGCTACCCACTTCTTGCTCATACGATGCTGCAGGGCTAGCTGCAGTTACTCTAATTTGAACTTTGTCTTGTGCTGACAGTATTACAGATTGCAAAAGCATAAAGCTTAATAGGATGTTTTTTTTCATTTATTTTAATTTTTAAATATGTTGGAATATTAATCTAATTCTTTAAGCTTAGCTTTCATTTTGTTAGCTTCCGCATGCTGCCCTGTACTATTTTTAGCAGCACTTTTCACCTGATTGAATAGGTGGACATTTTACAGTGCCATAGCTGCAATAAACACAACAATCACCTTGTTTAGGTTTCACTATTTTTTTACAGTTTTCGCATTCATAGAAGAATTGACAAGCATCAGTAGGCATCATTTCTTCTTTTTTGTGACCGCAATGTGGACATGTTATTTTTGATTTCAGTTCTACTGATTTACCGTTGTACATCGTGCAAGTATTACAGCCATAGTGAAGTTTGTTTCTATGATAATTGACTATTGTAGCGATAAGAAGCCCGAACATACCAGTATATAAAAAATAGGACTGATAATCATTATTACAAAAGTAATAGCTGTAAAAAATGATTATTGTACTTGGAATAGCTATCAACAAAGGATATAGGCATCTATGCAGGCGATAGGAAAGAAAAAAGCCAACTAAAGATAATAGGACCATCCCTTGAAAAATCCACATTGTCCAACCTCCAAAAAGTTCAAAACTACCTAAACCTAAAGCAGATGCTACAAATGCAAAAAGAGGGAAACAGCAAGGCGAAAGCAATGCTGTAAAGAACATCCCGATTGTTCCTAATTTATCTATGTTATTTTTTAGTTTCATTCGTGTTATCGTTAATTATTATAGTTTTAAACCTCTTAGTCTCAAGGCATTGATAATAACAGATACGGAGCTGAAAGACATTGCCAAAGCTGCAATCATAGGAGATAGTAAAATTCCGAAAACCGGATATAACACACCAGCTGCAATTGGGACACCAAGTACATTATAGAAAAAGGCAAAAAATAGATTTTGTTTAATATTTCTCATAACAGCATGGCTTAAATTCTTGGCTTTTACGATACCCTGTAAATCGCCTTTGACCAGAGTTATTTTGGCACTTTCAATAGCGACATCTGTTCCTGTTCCCATTGCTATTCCAATGTTGGCTTGTGCCAATGCCGGCGCATCATTTATACCATCGCCAGCCATGGCTACAATTTTGCCTTCTGCCTGCAATTTTTTAATTTCTTTGAGTTTGTCTTCGGGTAAGCATCCAGCTTTATAGGTTTTTAATCCCAATTCATCAGCAACTGCTTTAGCTGTATTGACATTGTCACCAGTCATCATGATTACTTCGACACCCTGGCTCATTAATTCTTTTATGGCTTCTTTGCTAGAAGTTTTAATAGCATCTGTTATAGATACAAAACCAACAGCTATGTTATCAACGGCAATGTAAGAGACTGTTTTTCCTAATTTTTGTTCAATAATGATTTTGTTCTCTAAATCGTCAGAAACTGTTGCTTTAACTTGTTCCATTAGTTTTTTATTACCTAATGCTACTTTTTTACCAGCAACTGTTCCTGTAACTCCTTTTCCGGCAACGGCTTCAAAATCTTTTACTTCGATTAAAGAAATGGATTTTGTTTTGGCATAAATTACCACAGCTTGTGCCAATGGATGTTCACTATATTGGTTTAAGGAAGCAATGCTTTGCAATAAGTCACTATCGTTGTTATTGGATGCATAAATTTTTTCGACAGATGGTTTTCCTTCGGTGATGGTTCCTGTTTTATCGGTAATTAAAACATTAACCTTATTCATGTTCTCTAAAGCCTCAGCATTCTTTATCAAAACGCCTGATTGTGCTCCTTTGCCAACACCAACCATTACTGACATGGGAGTTGCCAGACCCAGAGCACAAGGACAGGCTATAATTAATACAGCAATAGCATTTATAAAGCCATACACCAATGCTGGTTCGGGACCAAATTTTGCCCAAACAAAAAAGGTTATTGCCGATATAATGACCACAATTGGCACAAAGTACTTGGAGATACTATCTGCTAATTTCTGAATTGGTGCTCTGGAACGTGAAGCATCATTAACCATTTGCACGATTTGAGATAGCAAGGTTTCGGAACCTACTTTTTCGGCTATCATCACAAATGATTTGTTTCCGTTTATTGTTCCGGAAATTACGTTATCGCCTTTCTTTTTATCAACCGGTATTGGCTCACCAGTAATCATGGCTTCATCTATACTGCTTTCCCCATCGGTTATTTTACCGTCAACAGGAATTTTATCTCCGGGTTTTACTCTCAATAAATCGCCTTTTTTGATGTCGTGGATTGATATTACTTTATCACCGCCATCAATAACCAAAGTAGCTTCAGTTGGCGCAAGTTTTAATAATTCTTTGATAGCTCCGCTGGTTTGGCTGTGTGCCCTTGCTTCGAGTAATTGTCCTAACAAAACTAAAGTCAGAATAACTGTTGTTGCTTCAAAGTATAATAATACAGTTCCGTGTTCTGTTTTGAATTCACTTGGAAAAATATCCGGAAAAAACATTCCGACTAAACTAAATAAAAATGCCACTCCCGTTCCAATTCCGATGAGTGTGAACATATTCAGATTCCAAGTAATAATTGATTTCCAGGCGCGGACAAAAAATACCCAACAGGCATAAAAAACAACAGGAAGAGATAAAATAAGCTGTACCCAGTTCCATTTGTCCGCATCCATTAGTTGCAATAAAGGATTATTGTGTGCCATTTCAATCATGGCAATGGCGAAAATGGGAACTGTAAACACAACTGCTATTTTCATTTTCTTAACCAAATCTTTATAAGTCCTTTGGTCTTCGCTTTCGCTTGGTTCCATTGGTACTAAATCCATACCGCATATAGGACAGGAACCCGGAGTTTCACTAATTACTTCGGGATGCATTGGACAAGTATATAGTGTCTTGTTTACGGTTAGTTCAGGTGCTTTGACTAGATCCATTCCACACACAGGACAATCGCCCGCTTTGTCATAGACTTTTTCGCCTTCGCAATGCATTGGGCAATAGTATTTCCCTTGAGCATTACCTGGTATATTAGCCTCTTTTTTATGATCATGATTATGAGAGGAACAACATGACTTTACAGCGGATTCTTTAGTTGTAGTATCTATTATTGTTTTTCCATTACTCATTTCTATGGTATATTTTCCAACGGCGGTTAGTGCTTCCTGCAACTGTGTTGTTGGAACGTGCTTTTCCATAGTTATTGTGGCTATCGGTGGATTCAATGAAACTTTTGCCTCAATACCTTCAATAGTATTCAATGCTTTTTCGACTTTAGAGCGACAACCATCGCAAGTCATTCCGGTAATGCTGTAAGTATGTATCATTTTTTATATTATTTTAATACAAATTTCTATCATAACTGCTTTTTGTATTTGCAAAATTTTGGGTTTGATTTGCAAGATTTATAAGTCTTCGATTTGCTTTCGTTTAATGGTTTTTATATTCTTAAAGTGTGTTGGTGAAAAGCCGGTTACTTTTTTGAATTGATTACTTAAATGTGAAACGCTACTATAGTTTAAAGAGTAAGCTATTTGGCTTAGGGATAATTCATCATAGATGATCAACTCTTTTACTTTCTCAATTTTCAGATTAATGAAGTATTTTTCAATTGTTGTGTTTTCTACTTCGGAAAAGAGGTTGCTCAAGGTATTATAGTCTTGGTGTAGCTCTTGGAATAGAAACTCGGATAGATTTGTTTTTAAATGATTGTTTTTATTTTGAACCAAATCAATAATCAATGTTTTAATCTTATTGATAGTTTTGCTTTTCCTATCATCAATCAAATCAAAGCCTACAGCATGAAGCTTTTTTAATAATTCGTTTTTTTGGATTTCCTGAATGTCATTTTTCAATTCAACTTCACCTAAATCAACTGAAACAGGATTGATGCCCATATTTTCAAATACAGATTTTACTACTATCTTGCAGCGGCTGCATACCATATTTTTAATGTGTAGCTTCATCATTGAGTTATTAAATTGTTTTTGCTATTTTATCCATGATCGAATGGTCTGTACCGAATTTGCAAATTGCATCACAATTGGTTCTTAGTTCTGAAAAGAGAATGTATTTAATATTCATTTTTGAATTTTTTATAACAGGTCTATTGAGTTGCTGAATGACATCTTTTTCGCGACTGTCAGGGATTATGATATAAAATACTTCATCACCATCAGAAATACTGAAATAAAGATCTGAAAGACGCAAAATCCCAGAGTAAATACTAGTGCTTTTTTCTACTTCAAATGCTCCGATAATGTTGTCAGTTCCTTTTTCAAACCATAAAACATCTATGAGTTTGATGGTGTTCTGAGTGTCTTTGTCACAAGGTAATTCAGGGAATTTATTTATAGAGATAAAAGAAAAATTTTGTCCGTTGAAAGCTTTGCTTTTATCATTACTTGCCGGTGTAACATCGAATCCTAATGATGCCCCAATTTTCAATAGATGGTATTGCATTTCACTATGCAGATTATCTTCTTTTTTTTCTTCGATAATTTCTTTTTGGCGTTTTACTATGTTTTTTTCGAATTTATGACGCTCTTCTTCACTCAGATAATCATCATTTCCTATTAGCATTTTTTGAGTCCCAATTTCAAAACACAATCCTGCGATTGCACCTAAATCATTGGATAGTTCCGATTTGAATTTTGAATTTGTTTCCAGTAGTGTCTCTCTAATTTTTAAGTATTCACTCCAGCTCCCCAATTTTTTTTTATCCTTGAATAAAAAATTAAAACCATTTACAATTGCCGTGTTGAAAGGAGGAAACCACGTTGGGTGCAAAAAATACAAAATACTGGCAACGGCCGGCCCCAATCCTTTGATGCGTAATTCGTCCAGTTTAACAATTTCTTTAAGTACCTGTTCTTCATTTTTTGCGTTAATACAATTTTCTAAGAATTGGCCAAAAGCAATTTTATTGGTTTGATTTTCATAGATATCAGGAATTCGGAGTTTTGGTTTCCAATAAAAAGGATGTGAAACCCCAACAAATACCTGTTTTTGCTCGGCAATGCAATTCAGTACAAATTCTAAGCTGCTACTTTTAAAATCGTTTGGGAATGATTTGTTTTTGATATCTTCAACAACCTGAATAATTCCGCGGCGGATAGTTCTGAATGCCTTTAACCGTTGGTCATTGTCAACAAACCAAGTATTATAAACACTCTCTGTATCGTTTTTGTATTGCTGTATTATTTGATTAAAATTGTTCATTCTTACTATTTAAATTACATTTTCATTCCTTCCATCGGGTTACTGCCTTTGCGGAATTTATATTCGCTATTGATGGCATAGGCACCCGTTATCACTACTTTTTGACCATTGGCAATTTTTGTTTTGATTTCTATCAGTCCATTAGTTTCAATTCCTGTTTCTACCATTAGATTTTCATAAACACCCGGTTTTTTTTCTACCCAGATGTAGGATGCGTTTTCTTCTCTAATTACTGCATCGGTGGGAATGTATATTCCTTTACCGCCGGAAATCATCAATTTTGCAATGGCCTGCATTCCCGGTTTTAAAATTAGATTTTGATTTGGTATTTCAAATCGAATCAAAAGTAAACGGGTTTCCGGGTTTATTTCAGGATTGATAAATGAGATTTTAGCGCTTATTGATTTATCAGGGAAATCGACAAATGTTATTGTAGCAATTTGGCCTATTTTGAGGCTTTTGAAGTAGTTGATATTAACTTGTGTTTCAAGCCAGAGTTTATTCAAATCAGTTACTTTGATGATTGGTTCGCCTTCCATGATATAGCTTCCTTCAGCAGTACTTATTTCTGAAACTGTGCCGCTGACAGTGCTATAAAATGTGGTATATGGGGAAACATCTTTATTACTTTTAATATTCTCAATTTGAGTATTGGACAAACCATAGAATAAGAGTTTTTGTTTGGCGGCATTCATTATATTTTTTGCGTTTTTTCCAAAATTACCGGGCATTTCCAGTTGTTTAAATGCTGTATAATAGTCTTGTTTTGCTATTGCAATATCCTCACTGTATAATTGAAAGACAGGCTGGTTTTTGGATAGGTAATCACCAGTGGATTTGAAATATAATTTTTCAATTCTACCCATTGCTTTTGAAGAAAAGGTTTTAGATTTTTCTTGATTGAATGTTAAAACACCTGTGTAGTTTTGTTCTAAATTGTTTTGTGTTTGTCCTATAACTTGAGTTGTGATATTACCAAGTTGAATTTGTTGATTACTTAAACTTATTTGGTTAACCTCACTATCATCCTGTTTTATGGGTGTTAACTCCATGTGGCAAATAGGACACTTGCCGGGTTTATCTTCTTTTACTTGAGGATCCATAGAACATGTATAAAAAGTAGTTTCTTTATTTTTATCATGTTGAGAGTGGTCTTCTTTTTTATTCTCATGCTGAGAATGGTCTTCTTTTTTAGAAGAATTACAAGCTGTAAATATTAGGGAAAGCAATAAAAAGATGCCTATTTGATTTAAATTTTTCATACTTACTCCGTTTTAATAAAGCTTTCGCTATCGATTAAATATTGTGCATTTTTTGCAATAGTATCACTAACAGAAATACCTTTAATGATTTGAATATAACCGTTCAGTTCAAACCCTGTTTTTACCGGTGTTGCTTTAAAACCATTGTGAGATTTAACAAAAACAATTTTTTTATTACCTGTACTTACCAATGCGTTTTTTTGTATCCAAAGACCGCTAATTGACCGTGTTTTTATAATACCTTGCAATCTCAAACCTATCGGCAATTTGAGTGTATTGTTGTTTAAATAAACCCTAATTCTATTGGTTTTGTCGGTAGCATTAAATTGTGTTTCAATAAAATTTATTTTCGCTTCTATTGATTCTTCAGCATTGAGTTCAGAAGTTATTTTAATGGCTTGATTGACTTCAATAAAACTGCTGCTTTCCTGAGTAATGTTGAATACTCCCCAAACTTTATCAGTATTTACTAATTTAAACACAACTTCTCCTTTTTTGACATAGTTTCCTTCTTTTAACTCAAGTTTTTCAGTACTGTTATTCATACTTTGCATTGCAGAATTTGATGGAGTAACCATTGTTTCTGACCCTATGACAATTCCATTAGAAGGACTGTAAATGGCTATTTTAGGATTGGCTTTTTTTGAATTAGCTAAAGCACTTATTTGATTTTGAGTCATACCGTAAAGCAACAACTTTTGTTTTGATGCCTCAATAATTGAGCTGTTATCAATATCATTTGAAAGTAAATAAATAAAGTTTTCTTGCTCAGTTAAAAGTTCAGGGCTATATAAATCAAATAATTTTTGTCCTTTATTAATTCGTTGGTATTTAAAATTCACATATATTTTTTCAATTCGGCCACTTATTCTTGCTGCAATATTTACCGCTGAATTTGGGTCATAAGCGACAGTGCCAGGAAGATTGATTTCACCACTTAAAGTTGAATCTATTGCTGTTATAGTTTGAAATTTACCCACTACAAAGTTATCTGTTGGCTTGATGACATTTTCAATATTATAATCTTCAATAGCATGATTGTCAATTACTTTTTTTACTAAAGTCATTCCGCAAATAGGGCAGTTTCCAGGTTTATCTCTAATAATTTGCGGATGCATTGAACAGGTATAGACAACGTTTTGATGAGAGCTTGCGTCATGTACTTCAGGTTTTATGACATAGAAATAAATAGCAGAACCGATTATTGCTATTATACCTAGAATCAAACCATATTTTATATACTTATTCATAGTTACTTAATTTCGAGTTGTTTTTCGATTTCGACCTGAGTGTTTAGTATGGACTGCAATTTGTCGAGAGCGTCCATTTGGGCCATGTTCAAAGCTTCCCATGCGTCTAAGACAATGAACAAATCACCAGTGTTATTTTGCCAAGCCAAAACGGCGGTATCATAATTTTTGCGCAATGAAGGGATGATGCTTTTTTCGGAGATATTGTATTGTTTATTGAGGTTAGAAAGCTCTGTATTCATGCCCGAAATCATTCCAACTGTTTCATTTAAAATCATTTGTTTTTGCCAATTGAGACTTTCATTTTTAATTTGAAAGCTACTGATATTGGCTTTGTTCATTTTTGTTGACCAAGGCATGGGGATAGTCATCATGCCCATTAGTGAGAATTGCTGTGGCTGTTGTCCAAAAGCAAACATGTGGTCATATTTAACTCCAAATTCGGGTAGAAATTTTGATTTTTCTGCATCAATTTTCAGTTGGTTTACTTCCATGGTTCTTTTGATGGCATTTATATCACTTCTGTTTTTGGAAATTGATGAGGTGTCCAATAGTTGTGAATTGTATTCCTTTAGTTCGAATGCTTCTTCAATTTCAAACACCATATTTTTATCTCTTGACATTAGAGTGTTGAGCATAATTCTTTTTTGTGAAATATCATTCTGAAGCATTATAATCATACTTTCTAACTCATTATATTGAGATTTTGCTTTATAATAAGTGGGGAGTTTATCCATATTGTACTGGTATCTTATTTCCATGCTTTTTATCATGTATTTTAAGAGTAGTAAGTTATCATTGGCCACTTTGACTTTTTTGTTTAGTACAAGCCATTGATAATAATTTGTCTTGGCTATAGCATAAAGCTGATTTAAAGTGTAATTTTTGTTTTCTTTTTCAACAGATGACATTGCGTTCATATACTTGTATTCGGCATTTTGTTTTTTTGAATTGGGAATCATTTGTGAGACTCCAATCATATAACTGCCCATGCCAGGACTCATATCATCTGCTTTCCACATTTTGGTATTGTAGGGCGTCATAAAAAAACCGGTTTCTACTTGAGGTGCCATCCAGCTTTTAGCCCCTTTTGCAGCAGCATCCATACTTTGGATATCGGCATCATACATTTTTAGCTGCGGATTATCGGTTTTGATTGTGCTCAAGATATTATCCAGTGAAACAATCTGTGCATTAGCAATTGTAAAGCTTAAAATCAAAAAGCTTATAACGATATAATATTTATTCTTTAACATCTATAAGTTCTATTTTGCCTTTAGTTTTTAATTCGTGAAGTTTCACCATTTCAAAAACAATAGGAGTTACTAATAATACATAAATTGTAGAAGTAATTGTCCCACCAATAAGAGGAACTGTGATAGGTAACATTACATCGGCACCTGTACCTGTTGCCCAAAGTATCGGAATAAGACCAAATAAAGAAACAGAAACCGTCATTAGTTTTGGTCGCAACCTTTTGGCTGATCCATCAATAATATATTGTCTCAATATTTCTTCGGTGATAACCTCTTTGCTATTTCCGTATTTCTCAACCATTTTGTTCATCGATTCATTTAAATAGATCGTCATTAACATAGCTGTTTCAATGGCCATTCCGAAGAGGGCAATAAAACCAACCGCAACCGCAACAGATAAATTTATTCCGTAGAAATAGACCATAAAAACACCACCGATTAAAGCAAAAGGCACTGTTATCATTGTAATGAGGGATTCTTTCATGGAGTGGTAAGTAAAATATAAAATAAGGAAGATAATTATCACCACAATTGGTAGTATCATGCTTAGCGTTTTATTGGCTCTCAACTGATTTTCCCACTGGCCACTCCATTCAATGTAATATCCTTTTGGCATTTTAGACATCATTGAATTTAATTTTTTCTGAGCTTCTTTCACAGTACTACCTAAATCTCGATCACGTACATTAAACAGCACACTTCCCCGAAGCATGGCATTTTCGCTATTTATCATAGGCGGCCCATCGCTTATTTTTACCTCTGCAATGGTTTCTAAAGGAATTGGGCCATATTGCATCGTTTGGACTTGCAATTTTTTCAGTGCATCAATACTGTTTCTATATTCTTGTGCATATCTTGCATTTACAGAGAAGCGTTGTCGTCCTTCAATTGTAGTTGTCAGTTTCATTCCTCCGATAGCTGCTTCAACAACTGCATTAATATCGTCAATTGAAAGGCCGTATCTGCCCAAAAGCTCCCTCTTTGGCTCAATGTCAATGTACCTTCCACCAGTTATTGGCTCCGCATACAAATCTTTTACACCCGAAGTACCTTCGAGTGCTTTTTTGATTTTTTGAGATAGTGCATTAATGGTATCTAAACTTTCTCCATAAACTTTAATTCCAACATCTGTTCGAATACCAGTAGATAGCATGTTTATTCTATTAATGATAGGCTGTGTAAAGCCGTTGGTTACTCCCGGAATTTGGAGTTTATTATTTATTTCGGTTATAATATCATTCTTTGTTTTTCCTTCTCTCCATTCACTTTGAGGTTTTAATAAAATGATGGTTTCAATCATGCTAATAGGGCTATTATCTGTAGCAGTATTGGCTCTACCAGCTTTTCCCAATACATGGTCTACTTCGGGAATTGATTTTATCAATTTGTCTTGAACCTGCAATATTCTTTTTACTTCCGAGTTTGAAACATCGGGCAAGGTAACCGGCATGAAAAGTACTGAACCTTCATCCAATGGTGGCATAAACTCGGAACCTAAACGAGTAAACATGACTAAACCGATTAGTAAAGCTACTACATTAATTCCTAAAACCGTTTTCCTCCATTTCAAACAAAAAACCAAAATAGGAGTGTATACACTTTCCAGTTTTTTATTGATTGGGTTTTTATTCTCAGGACGAAGTTTACCTTTTAATAAAAAGCTTATAAGCACCGGTGTGAGTGTAATGGCTAAAAAAGCATCAACGATTAGAATGAATGATTTTGTCCAAGCCAAGGGACTAAATAATTTTCCTTCCATACCTGTGAGTAAAAAAACCGGTAGAAAAGACGCAATTACGATCAGTGTTGAGTAAAAAACACCCGGTCCTACTAACTTTGATGATTTTTCAATTAGTTGAAGTTTTTCATCAGAGGATAAAGGGTCGTGTTCCTTTTTAAATAAATTTTTAATTTTTTCTATCATCATACCAATTTACTTGTTATCAATCATTTCTTCTTGTTTCTCTGAGATTGTCCTGTAGGCGTTTTCAACCATTACAATTCCATCATCCACAACAACTCCAATAGCGAGTGCAATACCGGTTAATGACATAATATTAGATGAAATACCAAATGCTTCAAGCAATATGAAGCCAATTGCTACGGATATAGGAAGTTGAATTAAGATTATAAGGGCGCTTCTCCAATGGAACAGAAAAATTAAGATAACGAGTGAAACTGCTATCATTTCTTCTATAAGTGTTCCCTTGACAGATTCAATAGCTTTTTCGATTAACTCGCTTCTGTCATAGGAAGTTTTAAATTTCACTCCTTCGGGCAATCCTTTTTCAACTTCTTTCATCTTTGCTTTAACCGCTTTGATGACTTTATCAGCATTTTCGCCGTAACGCATTACCACTATACCGCCTACGACTTCCCCAGTTCCGTTTTGGTCAAAAATTCCAAGGCGTAAATCTCCACCCATTTGTACTGAACCTATGTCTTTTACCTTCACAGGGATAGAATTGTAATTTTTAATCGAAATATCCTCGACATCTTTACTGTTCTTTATGTAGCCTAAACCTCTAATGATATAAGACATATTACTCATTTCAAACTTTCGGCCGCCTACATCATTGTTATTAGCCTTAACAGCATTCATTACTTCCATCATACTGACATTATAATACTGCATTTTTAGTGGATCTAACACTAGCTGGTATTGTTTTTCAAAACCTCCAAAAGAAGCTACTTCGGCTACACCGGGAACTGTTTGCAGTGCAAATTTCACATACCAGTCCTGTAAGGCTCTTTGCTCTCCCAAGTCCATTCCATTGGCTTCTAAATGATACCAAAAAATGTGGCCTACTCCTGTACCATCAGGACCTAAGGTTGGAACAACATTTTGTGGAAGTAAACGTTGGGCATAATTTAATCGTTCCAACACACGGGTTCTTGCCCAGTAGGTATCTACATTGTCTTCAAAAATGATATAGACAAAGCTCATCCCAAACATGGAGGCTCCCCGTATATTTTTAACTTTTGGTATCCCTTGAAGATTAGAAACCAAAGGATAAGTTACTTGCGCTTCGATTACCTGTGGGCTTCTACCCATCCACTCGGTAAATACAATAACCTGATTTTCTGATAAATCAGGGATAGCATCTATAGGATTTTGTTTCACGCTATAGATTCCCCACACAAATAAACAAGCCGAAACCAGTAGCACAATTGCTCTGTTTCTAAGTGAGAATGTAATTAGTTTTTCTACCATTTTTGTCTTTTTTCTTCCTTTTAAATAAAATTAATCAATTGAGTCCTTTTACATTATGATATATATCACATATTCAAAATATAGGAGAGCACTTAATTTTCCGACAAACTGTTGTTTTCATTTATTGAATTAATCCAGGTAATTATTTCCTGTTTTTGCGCCTCATTAAGTATTGCATCATGATGTAATAGCGTGTAGGAACTTAAAGGCATATCACCCGATTTAATTTGTTTGCTTATTGCTTCTAACTCACTTTGCTGCTTTCGATTTGAATAACTGCCAAACTCATTAAAATTTAACTCTTTTTTCCCATCAGTAATATGTGTTTCTACAAACATTCTGGCCGGTTGAATGTAATCATACCAGAGATACTGGGTGTTATTACTATGGCAATCGTAACAAGATGTCTTTATTAGTTTTGAAATATTTGTTGGTGCATCGGTCGTGACCAGAAAATCATTTGTATAATCCTGCCCTGGATTTTGATTCAGGGCAGGCTGATAGAATTGTATTGCTATCAATACCAAAAAAAGTACTATACCTACTTTCTTTAATCTTCTTTTCATTTTATAACGTTTTTTTCAAACTACCACAAGTAAGCATCTTAGAGCCATAATATGGATTTTTGATTTCTTTGGATTCGCTGATCCAAATAGCGCCTTTACCGTCGTCATACATTGGACAATGGTCCTGATATAATTTTTTATTTGAACCCAAAAGTTTTATTAAATCATTGATGTCCTTACTTAGTATGGCAAAATGTTCTCTTTGATGGTCAATTTTACCTGCATTGTCGCCAATATGCTCTGCGTGTTCTTTGGCATCATCTGCAATGTCTAAGTATTCCTTTTTCTGACTCGCGTTTAAACTGGCAGTATTAATGGAATTAAACGTTTTATACAAAGTTTTACCTGCTTTAGCTGCACCATTAGCATCATCTTTAGTTAGAGCGTTCTTGATTTTTAAATAATCATCAATAATCCCATTAGTAGAAAACGGAGTGGAAGAAGTTTGTGTAGTTTCTACCACTTTTGGTTCGACTGTTGAATTATCATTATGATCATGTGTACCATTGCTATGGTCATGAGATGGTTCTTTTTGTACAACTGGCTCTGTTAATTCCATACCACATTTTGAACAATCTTCCCCTTTTTTACCCGTAACTTCAGGATGCATTGGACAGGCGAAAAGTTGATCTTTTTGAGTATCACTCATGTTATTTTCAGTTGATGTACTTTCAACCCCCTCTGACTTTGTAGTTTTGTTACAAGAGATTAATGTTGTAACTAATGCTATTAAAATTACTACTTTTTTCATTTTTTTAAAATTTTGAAGTTATTATTAAATAATTTTTATTTGTAACTATGTTCTGTGCTTTGTTCGTGATAATGTTTCGTTATTTCTTTAGGAATACGTTCTAGTTTTCTATCTTTTGAAAATATTGTTGAGATAGATTTTCCTCTTATCTTAAAAGTTACTTGAATATCGGTATACATATTTGCATTTATTTCGTTCACAATAAAAGCTTCTGCATCTATACTTGTTAATTCAACTTTCTTTGATTTTCCATCAGCAAATATTAATGAAGCTGTTCCTGTTATTTCAGTATTGCTTAATGGTTTCAATTTTTCATCAAGTATGAAAAAATATACTTTGCTATCCTTAATTAAAGTTTCGATATGATAACTTTTTACTTTTTTGATGGTTCCATTATGAGGACCATTAGAATTGTTTCCGTTTTGTGCGAATAAATTCATTATTGGCATTATTGCAATTAATATTGCAATAATTATTTGGTTATTTCTTTTTACAATTTCATTCATTATTCATTTTTTTAGAGTTAATTTTAAGAAACTGATTAATAATTAATTTTATTGGCTAAATAATAAGAATAAGTACCAATTGATGTATTGATATGGTCTATTTCCTCTACATTTTTAAATCTTGCATCTGAAATGTATTTTATCATTAAACCATTTACATTATCATTGGTGGTTTTGAAACCGTCAAGTAATTGAACTAAGTAAAATGAGAACCGCATCCATTTTGTTTTTGCTTTACCCCAATCTCCAATAATTAGCTCACCCTCTGGTTTTAGTATCCTATTAATTTCCAGTAAGCATTTTAATTTTGTGACACTATCTAACTGATGAAAAACAAGAGAACTATAAACCTTATCAAATGATTTATCTTCAAATGGCAACTTATTTCCATCATACAAAAAAAGCGGTGCGTGAATTCCTGCCTTATTTAATTTATACTCAGCTATTGATTTAATTTTAGGGTCAATATCAACACCTTGAACATCACTATCAGGAAATCGTTGTTTGAGAATAATAATGTTTTGAGCTGTTCCAAACCCAAATTCTAATATTTTTTCATCCTCTTTAGGGTTAACAAAATCTACTAACCTGTTTCTGAATTTTTTCTCAGGCATAGTTATTTTGATTGCTAAATCGTAGTAATCACTTAAAAAATCATAACCCAATGCTGGAATAAATTTTGTTGTACTCATTTTATTTTTGTTTTTTTAAATCGAAAAAAGTATAGTACAGATTGAAATAAAATCCATTTGGAGCTGAGCGTACCATTGAACTTACCAATTCTTGACGATATGCAAAGTCCAAACGTGCTTGGCTATTAAAAATAAATTGCACAGCAGGCATCACATCCAAATAAGATTTACCATTTTCATTAATAGTTTGTCCAACAAATTCAACCATTAAATTAATGTTTGTTTGTTTGTAATTTGTGTACTTTTTGGGGTACATCAATTTACCAAAAGAAAGTGTATAATTAGTTGCATTATCACCAATATTATCCGGAAATGGATAACTTGGTTTGTTATCTAAAGCTTTCTCAAAACTTATTGAAGAACTTATTGCAACTTTTTTAATCAATTTTGTAGCTATTAATCCTGTTTCAAAACCTGAATTGTGTCCTAAAATTTCAATCTGTTCTTGGTGAATATCTGCATTATTGAAACTATATCTACCATAAGCTGCTAATCGGAAATGACTATTTAAATCATCTGTAGAATAAAAACGATATTTCGTATAAAAACTACCACCTTCAGTAACTAATTGGCTATTTCTATTACTCACAAAAGCAGAAGCACGAAACATTATATTTTTATTTAATCCATATGATACTTCGGGCATAAAATGATAATTATAACCTGATTTCATTTCCTCTTTAAAAAGTGACTGCATTACATTAACTCCAAGTGAATTTGCTGGAACATTACTTGCAGGATCTGTAATTACAAATAATTCCTGGCTAAAAACATTTTGACAACTTATTGTAACAAAAAATAAAATAATCTTTCTCATTAATTTAGAATTTTAATGTGGAAATCATCTTCATTATTTGAAGCATACGTTTCGACATTCTTATATGATTTGGATAATTTTTTATATTCCTTTTCAGTAACATAGCCCTTGTCAACTACTTGAAATTGTATTTCGGTCACGTTATTTGGTCTGTCATTAACCAAAATGTAAGAATTTTTAGCTATGGTTTCAGGTTTTGCTGTTACAACTAATGAACCGATAAAAAAACCTGCTTTTTCTACTTTCTCCTTAAATACTTTTGGGCTTAATTCATTACCTTCTTTAAGGGTTATAGTGAACGTGTTTGTATTTAAATCGGTTTCTACATTAACCACTTCGGGTAAGCTTTTAAGTTGCTTGTTTATAGCATTCGAACACATTGAACATGTTAGTCCGGTTGCTCTAATTTCAGCTTTTGAAATTTGGGCATTACTTTTCATTGAAAACATCAAAACCATTGATGCAACCAAAACATAACCTATATTTATTTTTTTCATTTTTACTCTTTTATTAATTTCAATATTTCTTCTTCTGTTGGATTTTTTGCAATTAGAACACCTTCTTCATTGAATAAAAATTTCGATGGTAATTCCTCTACACCAAATTGTATTGCTGTTTCAGCATCAAAACCTTTTGAGTCTATCAATTGGGTAAATTTAATTTTATCTTTTTCAACAGCTTTTAGCCATTTATTAGTATCTGTATCGATTGATATTCCTATTATTTCTATTTTATCTGAACTAACTTCATTATGTAGTTTTACTAACTTTTTATTGCCTAATCTGCAAGGACCACACCATGATGCCCAAAAATCAATTAATACATATTTCCCTTTAAAAGATGTAATATTTACCTCTGTATTACTAGTACTTTTTAATGCTATTGATGGTATTGTATCTCCAACATCAATCTGTGCAGTGGCTATATTAGTAATTAAAAAAAATGCAAAAATTATTCTTCTCATTTTAGATTATTTAATAGTTTCTACCGTTTTTCCACAAGTTAACATCATTGAGCCGTAGTAAGGATTCTTTACTGCATTTTCTTTACTTAACCAATTTGCACCTTTACCATCATTGTACATAGGGCAATGTTGGAAATAAACTGGAACCTCATACTTTGCAACTTTTAATAATGAATAAATGTCTTTTGATAATGTTGTAAAGTGATTTCGTTGTTTATTAATATCTTTTGATTTTGAAATCAGTTCAGTATCTTTTTTAATTTGATTTACAACTTTCATCCAAACCATATGAACATCCATATCCAATTTGTCCATTTTAACATTGTTTATTGCAGTTAGTAATTCCTTTGAAGCAATTGAAGTTGTGTTACCATCAGAAGAAATCATAGCATCTTTTACCACAAAATAGTTATCAAAAACAACTTTAAGTTGGTTAACTTCTTGAAGTACCATCTTTGAAGTTTCATTGTGGTTTACATGATTATTATGGATTTCAGTAGTTTCTTCCACTTTGATTTCTTCTTTAACTGGAACTTTAGCAACTCTGTCATATTGACAACATCCATGAAGATTGTCATAGACATCATCTGGTGCAAGAAACTTATCACTATCATATCCTGCTAATGCTATTCTTTTTAGTATTTCGTCTGGATTAGTTTTAGTAGTATCATAAGTTAAAGTGGCCATCTTCGAATCTTGATCCCAATCTACTTTAGCTACTTTTTTGATATTTCCTGCATTTTCGATTTTGGTTTCGCACATTCCGCAATTACCATAAATCTTAACGGTTTCGGTTTTAGCATTTTTTATTTGTGCATTGACAGCAATACTAAGCAATATAAAAGTTGCTAGCATTATATTTTTAAATGAATTTTTCATTTTAATAATGTATTAGTAATCAAAGTGAATTCCTTTGACAAGTTGATAAAAAAATAATGAATTACAGTTTAGAAGTCTATCGGTTTGAAATAATTAATAATAATTATAAAAACGAAAAGTAAACTGATGATTAATCTGATAGCAAAATGCTATAAATTTGACACACTAATGGCTGTCAAAAAAAGAATTTAGCCTATTTTAGGTATTAGCCAAATAGAATGAAAACCATCTGAGATTGATGGTGCCGTGTATGAAAACTTAACTTTCTCTATTGAAGAATAGCTAAACGTATAATTTTTAAAAATAGTATCGGATAAAAAACTTACTGAAGCAGAAGGACAAGTTGAAGAACATCCACATTTTGAATGACCACAGTTGCCTTCACAACCTTTATGGTCTTTATCTTTTGAATTATCATTATCACAACAACTCTTTTTTTCCTTTTTAGTAGATGAAACTTCTTTTTCACAAGAATGTTTTGAATTAGAGTTACCACAAGCCATAGCCGTACTAGGCATTAAAAACATGCCTAGTAAAACTATTAATATTATGTGATATTTTTTCATTTTTAATTTTAAAACATCACAAATGTATAAAAAATGAATTGTTGTTTGTATAAAATATTGTTAAAAAGAGTTTTGGCAACTACGTCGATTTACATTGATTGAAAATTTATCTTTAAGTATTTTCATATCCTCACTAATTTTCTTGTCTAAAATCTTAGCATAATGTTGCGTTGTTTTCAGATTTGTGTGCCCTAACATTTTACTTACGGTTTCAATAGGAACTCCGTTACTAAGTGTTACTGTCGTTGCAAAGGTGTGTCGGGCAATATGGAATGTTAGTTCTTTGTTGATACCGCAAACCGTTGCAATTTCCTTAAGGTAAGAATTCATTTTTTGGTTTGACAATATTGGAAATATTGTGCCCTTATTTTTATTAACAGGATAATCAGAATATTTATCCATGATATATTGGGCGGTTGGTAATAAAGGAATTTTGGAATTAGTATCCGTTTTCTGGCGGTTTTTGTTTATCCATTTATCTCCATCAATTCCTAAAACAATATTATCCGGTGTTAGTTGTTTCACGTCTATATATGCTAATCCAGTAAAGCAGCTGAAAACAAATATGTCACGAACTAACTCCAAACGTTCTGAAACGAATTCTTTTTCCATCAAACTTTGAATTTCTTGTTCTGTAAGGAATTCACGAACTACTTCTTTGACTTTTGCTTTATAATTTGCGAATGGGTCCTTCGTTAACCATCCATTGGCCAAGCAAATGTTTATAATCTTATGGAAGTTTTTAATATACTTTACAGCTGTATTGTTAGCACACTTTCTTTCTGTACGAAGATAAAATTCATACTCTGTAATAAAAGCATGATCTATTTTCTCAATATTAATATCAGAAACTTTGTATTTCCATTCAAGAAAGTCTTTTGTATGTTTTAAAGATGTTTCGTAACGTTCAAGTGTTCCTGGAGCGTACTCGCTTCCCACCAACTCTTTAATTTTTCGATTGTGTTCTGTGAAAATTGGAATTAGTAGACGTTCGCGTTCTTTTATACCGAGTAAACGATTTTTAAATTCATCGATGTTTAATGATACGCCATCTTTTAATAATTCGAATTGGATTTCGTTTATTCGATTTCGTGTAAAATCAAGTAAGTTATTTATTGAACGAGCTTCTTCTGAATTACCCTTCATTTTGCTTAATTCAGTTGACCATTTCGATGGCTCAATAAATTTTTTAGTACTGTACTCAAATCGTTTTCCTTCGATTGTTAATCGCACATAAATTGGTAATAATCCATTACCATTGGCTTTGGTTGATTTTGCATAGAAATGCAATGTGACTTTTGAATTCATTTTTGGTAACCTTTAAGTTATTAATTAATTTACTTTAAAGTTTGCCACAAATCAAGATGTTTGAAAATTGAAAAGGTTATTGAACAGTTTACCAATAGTGGATTGGTTGAAAATCGCTGCAACTAAAATTTCAATTTAGCGAGACCCAAAAATCAGGTTTTTATTAGGGTCTCGATGGGGTCTCTTGATTTTTGAAAAAGAATGAATATTTTGAAAGGTAGTAAAAACAAAAAACCTCGAAATTCCTAAGATTTTCGAGGTTTTGATAACTTTTGATAAGCTATTCCGCGGAGAAAGAGGGATTCGAACCCCCGGACCTGTTACAGTCAACAGTTTTCAAGACTGCCGCATTCGACCACTCTGCCATTTCTCCAATAAGTCGCGCACTACTTCCGTATTGCGAGTGCAAATATAGAACGATTTTTTATTTCTGCAAACGTTTTCAAAAGAAAAAAGTAAAAAAAATACACTTTCTTCCTCACCCCTTTCCCAACCATTTGAATGTCAACAAATAAATAAAAATAAATTTTTTAGAAAAAATCAAGAACAAGAGCAAGAACAAAGTCAAAGTAATCAGTTGTACCATTTTTTCTCATCCTCATCATAGTTCAAGAGATGCTCACCAGCATAACAAACCAGTCATGTAGTCTTAAGTGAACTATACCAAGTGAAACGCCTCTATACACAATCCACTCAAAAAAACTATGTGTCTATGTGTTTAAATAAAATCAAAATTCAACATTCGTTAATCAGCATTCAACATTCAAGAGATGCTTACCAGTATGACAACCTAGTCGTGTAGTCTTATGTGAACTATACCAAGTGAAACGCCTCTATACACAATCCACTCAAAAAAACTATCTGCCTATGTGTTTAAATAAAATCAAAATTCAACATTCGTTAATCAGCATTCAACATTCAAAAAAACACTTACTTTTGTAAAAAGAAAAAACAATGCAATCCAAACTATTCTGCCTAGAAAGCGTTCCTGATGTCACTTCTCAAACATCTAGCATCATATTACCTTCACTAGAAAAACTAGCGCTGCAATACAACATCACCAACGTGTACCAAACCTGCGACAGCATTGAAGGATTAGAAGAAAGTCTAGGCACATTGCTTTACGAAGACCGAAACTTCAGAGATTACGAAATCATTTATTTGGTATTCCAAGGAAGAGATAACAACATTATAATCGATAATTATTTATACAGCCTAGAAGAAATAGCAGAGTTCTTCGAAGGCAAACTCACCAACAAACGCATCCATTTTGCCAATACCCTACAACTAGACTTAGATTCCGAAACCGCTCAATATTTCTTAGATGTCACGGGAGCTATCTCCATTTCAGGCTATCGTAACCCTGCTCCTATCCTTAGCACCATTATCGACAATCCATTCTTCGCCTTATGCCAAGAATATGATGATGTTACCAATATTGTAGAAGAATTATTCGAGAAGCATTATACCTTAGCAAAAGGAATGGGGTTTACATTATATTACTAGAAAATTTAATTCCAATCAATTAAAATATTTTGTGAGAATTTTCATTTCTATTCAGTATATTTTCCAAAATAAATTCCATATTTGTAATTCTATTTACAAAAATTATGGACATTCAAATTTCACCTGAATTTAAAAAACAAACTAGTAGAGCCATTTTTGCCATTGGGCTATTTATAATAGTTTATATCCTTTTAATACTTATTGGATTTTTAATAACAATTGCCTGCATTGGAGGTGGTATAGCCCTTATTGTAGCAAAACCTATGTTCTTCACTTTGGCATTAGGAATTGGTTTAGCGAGTTTAGGAGTCATGATAATTATATTTTTATTGAAATTCCTATTCAAAAGAAATAAAACTGATTTGTCCAATTTTACGGAAGTCAAACGTTCTGAAGAACCTAAACTATTTGCCTTTATTGATGAAATTGTAGCGAAAACAAAAACTAATTTTCCAAAAAAAGTATTTCTTTCAACAGAAGTAAATGCGAGTGTCTTTTATGATTCTAGTTTTTGGAGTATGTTCTTACCAATAAGAAAGAATCTTCACATAGGAATGGGATTGGTCAATAGCGTCACTCACGATGAATTAAAAGCAATTTTAGCTCATGAGTTTGGACATTTTTCACAAAGAACAATGAAAGTAGGAAGCTTTGTTTACAATGTAAATCAAATCATATACAACATGTTATATGACAATGATTCCTATCGAAACTTAATTCAGAAATGGGCTAATGTAAGTGGCTATTTCTCCATCTTTGTGGCAGCAGCAGTTAAAATAATACAAGGTATTCAATGGATTCTTCAAAAAATGTATAGCATAGTAAATAAAAGCTATATGGCGCTTTCTAGAGAAATGGAATTTCATGCTGATGAAGTAGCTGCAAATGTAACAGGATATATGCCTTTAAAAACTTCATTATTAAGAATGGATTTGGCTGATAAGAGCTATAATAGTGTGCTACAATTTTATGAAAACAAGTATAATGAAGGTTGGATAAGTGAAAATATTTTCAAAGAACATGCCTTTATCATGAACTTCTATGCTAAAAAACAAGGCATTCCAATTACAAACAAACTTCCCGAAGTAAAACAAGAAAACACTAATTCTTTCAATACTTCTAAATTGGTAATTAAAAACCAATGGGCGTCACATCCTGAAACTGAAGAACGAATTGCTGCATTAGAAAAAATTGGAATTGTAAAGTCTAATTCTAATATGGAGCCTGCAAGTACTATATTTAATAACGCAGAAGAAACAGAGAAAAAACTAACACAAAAATTATTCAGCAGAGTAACTTACCCTACCGAAAATATAAAAATCAACTTTGAAAACTTTACTAAAGAATTTGAAACAGACTATGAAAGAGAAAGCTTTAATAGCATTTTCAAAGGATATTATAACCAATACAGTCCTACCAAGTTTACAATAGAAAAAGTTGAAACCTCAACTGTTCCTTTTGAGAATTTATATAATGATGAAATAGTTACCATTCCATCTGAATTAGCTACAGCTCAACAAGATGTTATGATATTAGAAAATATTAAACTTGGTCATTATGATATCAATACTTTCGATTATGAAGGTATAAAATACAATAAAAGTGATGCAGATAATGTTATCAAAAAAATAGAAACCGAAATCAAAAATCTGGAAGAAAAGCTAATGATTCACGATCAAATAATTTATAATTATTTTCACACCTTAACAGCGCAGAAGAATAAAACTTACGAATTTGAATCCGCTAGCAAAAAGTACTTGGATTTTGATAAAAAATTTGATGAAAATTTTGAACTGAATAATAAAATATCAAACGCTTTAGAATTCATCAATAAAGAGACACCTTTTGAAATCATTAGAGATCTTTTTGAATCCTTCCGCCCTCTTGAAAATAAATTAAAAGAAGAACTCAAAAATCTTATAGAATTACCAATTTATAAAAACGAATTAAATTCTGAGCTATCAAAAGAGATCAATGACTTCAATAATAAACAATTGGGGTATTTTGTTGGTAAAGAATATAAAAATGACCAATTACAGGAATTGTTCAAAATGATTAACACTTTTCAATTTCTTAATCAACGTATTTTCTTTCTACACAAAAAAGAGTGGCTTGACTTTAAATTACAATTATTATCGTAAAAATAGCTTCCCCAAATCATCCTTAATTTGGGGAAGTTTTTTTATTCTACTTAACTCCTAAACAAAACATTCATAATGTCGTCATAGGTTTTTAATTCGGTCGGATGAACTCGCATTTTAAAAACCACATTTCCTGAACGGGCTTCCAGATTCTTAAAATCTGATGCGGTAAAATACGCTAGCTTTCCATCTTCCGTCATTCCCCACAAAATATTTTGACTTTCTGGATTAAAATGAACCGTTTTCGTATATCGATACAAAGCATTTACTCCAAGTTCTACCAAAACAACTTGCTTCAATACTATTGGTTTTCCATTTTCATCAACAAAAGAAGCTACTACTTTAGCTCCCTTTGGATAAACATGTGGCCAATCTAAATTCACTAATCCAAACTGATTCACTTGTAAAGTCCTCATTATTTTACTGGAACCCTTTAGCTCTTCTATTTCTTTTCTAGCAAAAAAGGCATTATACGCTATTCGTTTTGTATTGTAATTAGACCAAGCGTCATCAATCGTTTTTCTTAAGGCTTGAATTCTAGACAACAAACCAGCGTATTTTTTTCTGTAGTCATTTAATGCTTTTGAATACTGCGCTTTATCTTTAAAACTTAAATAACAAATACATGTTGTTTTAATAGTATCGGGTAATTTACCCCATGGAACAAAGGTTACTTCATAAGTACCATTCTTTAAATCTTTAACTAAAATATCTTTAGAATCAAAACCACATTTCTTTCCTTCAACAGGCTCAAACCATACATCTTTATATTCTTTTAATTTGTCATTTTCATTTAACTTGTCAAAAACTTTAAACGAAAACTTACCAGCAATACGAGGAGCTTCAGGAGCTTCAGGTAATTGCTCCAATTCCTTTTCTTTTGTAATTGTTTTAACCACATCTTTACCTAATTCCTTCCATGTATTGCTTTCCGAATCAAAATCATAACGATTGAATTTAGTATCATTAGAATAACTAACAACATCCACTTGAATTTTATTTTCTGGATTCACATTTACAGCTTTACCATTGTTGGAAGCATTCATTTCAAACATTCCAGCCGATTCAAACACCATTTCTTCTCCATTAGTAGTTGAAAATGTCATTGGAATTCCCGCAAGATAAACCTCTAATGGATTAGAAAACATCCTAAATTTTAAATCAACAGGAGTTGTAATAACATTTCCCTTTTCATCTAAAAAAGCATTTTTAGGAATCGAAATAACGGAACCCGATTTGTGATAAATCACCGTATCCTTCGTGGGTAAAATATGATATTCATCTGCAACAATATCCGCAGAAGGAATTGGCGGAACTAATTGTTCTACAGCTACAGCTTGAGGTTTAGCTGTTTCTTCTTTTTCTTTACAAGAGAACAAACTCAATGAGAACACTACAAAGAGTAAAAAATGTTGGTTTTTCATAATAAAACAAGATTAGGTTAATAGGAGAACGTTAATAAAGGACAATTAGTACGTAACATTTTTAAAATTAAAAGATTACAAAATGAAATCCGTACGTATTTCCGTAAACAACAAAAAAATAAAAGTTCTAACCCAACTTAAATCCTAAAAACTTTTAAAACTATAAGAAATTGCTTATTTTCGAACGATATAATTCAACCAAAATGTATCTATTCAAAATTGGTTTTCTAGCTTTCTTATTTCTGGTTTCCTCTTGCAAAAACCAAGAAGAAAATCCACCATTAGATGCCAATTTAGAACATGCAGAACAACTATTCACAAATAAAGAATATAGAAAAGCCTACTACTATTATAACCAATCCTACTTATACAATTCCGAACAAAAAAACACGAAAAGAGCAGTCTTTAATTTGCTCAGAATGGCACACATAGAAAACTTAGAGTGTGATTATATTGGAAGCGAAGCCACAACAACACAAGCCATTAAGTTATTTGACCAAACTATTCCGATTTCCTATCAAACCAACACCTACACGTCTATAGGATTAAATTACTTGCATCTTGCTAATTACGAAGAGGCTCATAAAATGTTTGAAAAATCAATTCAAATCACTGATGATTCACTTACGGTTTACATCGATAAAAACAATATAGCGTATTCGTTTATCAAACAAAAAGAGTATCAAAAAGCGGTTCGTCTCTTATCTGAGATAGAAAACAAAAAAGAATTACAAGAATCACCTCTTGATTATGCTCGCATTTTAGACAACAAAGGAATTGCACTATTCTATTTAAATGACACATCTTCCTTAACCTATCTCGAAAAAGCAAAAGCAATCCGAGAAGCCAACAACGACGATTCGCAAGTAGTATCTTCTTACATGCATTTAGCAGAATATTATCAAAAAGAGAATGATTTAGAAACCACTACAAAATGGGCAGAGAAAGCCTATCAATCGGCCACCAAAGCCTTTATTCCCGATGATCGATTGGAAGCATTAAACTTACTTTTTACGTCAACTTCAAACAACAATTTAAAGAATCAGTATCACGAAACGTATATTCATATTAACGATAGTTTACAAAAAGCCCGCCAACAAGCCAAAAATCAATTTGCAAAAATTAAATACGATACAGAAAAAGCAGAAGCTCAAAAGCAAACGTATCAGTTACGAATGTATGGTAGCATAGCTTTACTGATTTTAAGTTTTGCTGTATTCGTATTGTTGTACCGATTAACGATTCATAGAAACAAAAGAAAAGTTCTAGAAACCCAATATAATACGGAAACTAAAATAGCAAAACGCTTACATGACGAATTAGCTAACGATGTTCACAATACCATTGCCTTTGCCGAAACGCAGAATTTAGAAAACGAACTAAACAAAGAAACGTTGTTAGAAAACTTAGATACCATTTACCAAAGAGCACGCAACATTTCCAATGAAAATAAGCAAATTAATACAGGAAAAGCCTTTGTAGAACAATTGAAGCACATGATTCATTCCTACAGCTCAGATACGAGAAATGTAATTTTAAATACTGCGGCATTACAAGATATTCAATTAAAAGACGAAATTAAAATTACACTATATCGCGTGTTGCAAGAACTCATGGTAAACATGAAAAAACACAGCGAATGTTCATTGGTGGCGATTGCTTTTAAAAATAACGGTCAATTTTTAGAAATTAGTTATTCCGACAATGGAAAAGGGAGCCAAAATCAATTACATACAAAAAATGGTTTGCAAAATGTGGAAAACCGCATTTTTTCTATCAACGGAAACATTACTTTTGATACTGAACCTAATAAAGGATTTAAAGTAAAAATTACAATTCCGAAATAAGTATGTTTACCAAAGTATTAATAGCCGAAGATTTTGACAGCATCAACATAGCGTTAATTCAAACCCTTGAAAGTATGGGAGTGAAAGAAATTGAACACGCTAAATACTGTGATGATGCCCTTTTAAAAGCCAAAAAAGCGATACAAGATAAAGTTCCGTTTGATTTATTAATCTGCGATTTATCTTTTGAAACCGATTACCGAACGGTGACTTTGAAAAGTGGAGAAGAATTAATCGCAGCCATAAGACAAATTCAACCAAGTATTCCGGTATTAGTGTATACGGTAGAAGACAAATCATTTATAGTGAAATCATTAGTTGAAAATTTAAAAGTAAATGCCTTTGTTCATAAAGGACGAAACAGTATCAGTCAACTAAAAACAGCCATGGAAACCATATTATTTGGTGGTACTTTTATCTCTCAAAATTTGGCTCATGCCTTAAAAGAAAATTCCTTTAATGAAATTGAAGATTACGATGTTCAGGTTTTAACGCATTTATCAAATGGCATAACCATTGAAGAAATGGAGCAATTATTTAAAAATAAAGACATCAAACCTAATAGTAAAAGTTACATTGAAAAACGCATCAGTAAACTAAAAGACATTTTTAAAGCTAAAACAACTATTCATTTAGTTTCACTTTCAAAAGACCTAGGCATCATATAAAAAATCTCATTTTACGGATTTCCGTACGGATTTCATTTTTATTGTGAGTAGCTTTGTATAAAACCATCTCATTTTATGCCTAACTACTTCTTACATACCGAACCCGATACAAACGACAATTTCCGACTACATTTGGAACACTGCCCTCATATAAAAAATACAAAATCTATTTCTTACCTAGGAGAATTTGATGACTTAAGCACAGTGCTTTCTGAATGTCAATCTTCTGATTATGCAGTATCATTGTGTACGGATTGTATTGATATTAATTTCGCAAAACCAATCTCAGAACGAAAACAATTAATCGCCTCTTTGTTAGATTGGTTCCGATATAAAAAATAATTTACAAATACTTTGCAATCTCTTCCGCCTGAATACTATGATGCGAAACACGATACACCACTTCTCCATCTTTCAAAACAATAATCTGTGGCGATTGGTGAATCACATTTAATTCATCCGCAATAAAGTTAGAAACACTTCTGTATGAAAGCAAATCCAAATAATTGAAATCTGCTTTATCGATTAATACATCATTTCCATTAACCAAACGTTCTTTAGCATAAGCACTAATACCACAAGTCACACTATCTTTAAAAATAATCTGTGTTTTCTCATTTGATTTTTCAACGATGTCTTTTACTTGTTGTTCAGTAGTAATAGGATTCCAGTTTTTCATAGTATATTTTAATTTGTTTAAACACATAGAAACATAGTCATGCTTTTGTATTCTATGCGCATAGTTTGTCATGCAGCCAAGCATTTCTTGAATATTGAATTTCGATTAACGAATATTGAATTTTGAACTTTATATTTAAGAACTACATGACAACATCGAACACCCCACTTTATTTCTCGCCCAATCAGGTCGTTTAGCAAACCACTTCTCATTCTGAGGTTGCTCATCATAAGGCTGTTTCAGTAACTCGTGAAGTTCTTCAATTAAAGTGTAATCTTCCTTCTCAGCTGCATCGATAGCTAATTGTGCCATATAATTTCGCAATACATATTTCGGATTCACTTCATTCATCTTCGCTTTTCTATCAGCATCAGAAATAGGCTCTTCATTTAGCTTTTGTAAATAAAGTTCCATCCAATTCAACCAAGTCGTTTTTAATGTGGCTACTATGGCATCAGGTTGATAAAAAGCATATTCAATTTTCGAAAGAGCTATTTCAGGGGTATCAGATTTTAATACATTGGCTAAGTTGCGATAGAAAATCGTCATATCCGTTTCGGAAACCGATAATAAGGTTCCTAATTCATCATAAAAATCAGTATTGTATTCCGAAGTCAACCCTAATTTCTCTTGCATCATCACCGGAAACTTCGCATCAAAACGATGACTGTAACTATTCAAAACTTGTTCCATTGAATCAATATCTTCAATCAGCGGATACAAAGCATTTCCTAATTGTACCAAATTCCACAAAGCAATATCAGGTTGGTTTCTAAATCTGTAACGTTTACCTTCAGCATCAGTAGTATTCGGTGTCCAATCAAGATTGTAATCTTCCAACCATCCATATGGACCATAATCAATCGTAAGTCCTAAAATCGACATATTATCCGTATTCATAACTCCGTGAACAAAACCAACACGTTGCCATTCCACAATCATATCTACCGTTCGGTTCACCACTTCTTGATAAAAAGCCAGATATTTTTCTTTTCCAGTTGCTTTAATTTCAGGATAAAAATAGTTAATCGTATAATCTGCTAAAGCTTTTAAATTTGGCAAATCTTTTCGAGCCGCTAATAATTCGAAATTTCCAAAACGAATAAACGAAGGCGCTACTCTACACACCACCGCACCATCTTCATAAGCAGGATTTCCATTGTATAAAATATCTCGTAATACCTTATCTCCTGTACTAACTAAAGACAAAGAACGTGTGGTTGGTACTCCCAAATGAAACATCGCCTCACTGCACAAATGCTCCCGAATCGAAGAACGTAAAACCGCCAAACCATCAGCAGTTCTGGAATAAGGCGTTTCTCCTGCTCCTTTTAACTGTAATCCCCAACGTTGCTCTTTGTGTAACACTTCAAATAAATTAATCGCTCTTCCATCTCCAAGTTGTCCCGCCCAATTTCCAAATTGATGTCCAGCATAGGCCATAGCATAAGATTGGGTTTCAGGATACACTTTACTTCCTGAAACTAACGCTAAAAATTCAGCTGATGTTAGATCTTCCTTAGACAAACCAATTAAATTGGCTACCTCATCAGCAACATGAAGTAATTTGGGATTACTAGGAACTCGAGGTGTTACATAGGAAAAACAAGCTCCAAAAACTTGTCGTCTGGTGTTTGAAGTATCAGTATCAGCCTGAAGTTGTTTGTTAAATGTGTCGTTTAGGTTTAATTTCATTATAAAATGCTTGTTATCTGCAAAGTTACTCATTGTAAATTTGTAATAATCTTTACTAATCTTCAAATTTTGTTAAAATTTATTACAAAGTGTAATAAAAAAATCATTTGTGCTACTAACTAATTATATTTGTTTTAGAATTAGAAACCAACAAAAATTTTTTATGAAAAAAATATTTTTTTCAGGTGCTGTTTTATCTTTGATTTTGATGAGTTGTTCGTCAACAAAGGTAGCTACAAAAGCAGATGCAGGCACTTACATTAACACCATTACAGCTCCAGAACTAAGCAAACACCTATACATTGTAGCAGGTGACGAAATGCAAGGAAGAAACACAGGTGAACCTGGACAAAAAAAAGCAGGTGAGTATTTAATTAACGAATACAAAAAAATGGGCATCAGTTTTCCTCCTGGAGCAACTGATTTTTATCAAAAAGTACCTTCTGAATTCATGAAAAGAGGATTTGCTCCTAAATTAAATGATTCAGAAAACATCTGGGCTTTTATTAAAGGTTCTGAAAAACCAGATGAAGTTTTAGTTATTTCAGCTCATTACGACCACGTTGGAATGAAAAATGGAGAAATCTACAACGGAGCTGATGATGACGGTTCAGGAACTGTTGCTTTATTAGAAATTGCACAAGCATTCAAAGAAGCACAGAAAAAAGGACATGGACCAAAACGTTCAATCTTATTTTTACACGTTACAGGTGAAGAGCACGGTTTACATGGTTCAAGATATTATTCTGAAAATCCTTTATTTCCATTAGCCAACACTATTGCAGATATTAACATTGATATGATTGGTAGAAGAGATACGCTTCACCCTGCAACAAACAATTATATTTATGTGATTGGTTCTGATAGATTGAGTAGTGAATTGCACACAATCAACGAAGAAGCTAATGCTAAATACACCAAATTAGAATTGGATTATAAATACAACGATAGAAAAGATCCTGAGAGAATTTACTACCGTTCTGACCATTATAACTTCGCTAAGAAAGGAATTCCAGCAATTTTCTTCTTTAACGGAATCCATGCGGATTATCACTTACCAAGTGACACTCCAGATAAAATCGAATATGATGCTTTAGCTAAACGAGCACAATTAGCCTTTGCCTTAGCTTGGGAATTAGCGAATCGTCCTGAACGAATTAAAGTAGATAGAGACGGAAAATAAATCCGAAACCTATAAAAACAAAAAACTCCTGATGATTAGTCAGGAGTTTTTTTATTTGATAATGTTTGAAATTAAAATACAAACATCGCTCTTTCGCTCATTAAATCGTTTACTTCTTCCGCTACTTGTTCTAAAACAGCTTCATCAGTGTGATTCATTAATACTTTATCGATTAAAGCTACAACTGTTTCCATATCCTCTTCCACTAAACCACGTGTTGTGATAGCTGGAGTTCCCACACGGATTCCTGAAGTAACAAATGGTGATTTATCATCAAATGGCACCATATTTTTATTCACTGTAATTTCCGCTTTTACTAATGCATTTTCTGCCTCTTTACCTGAAATTCCTTTGTTTCTTAAATCGATTAACATCATGTGGTTATCAGTTCCACCTGAAATTAATTTGTAACCTCTTTTATTGAAAGCCTCAGCCATAGCTTGTGCATTTTTCTTCACTTGCATAGCATAACGGAAAAACTCGTCTGTTAAACATTCTCCAAACGCCACCGCTTTAGCTGCAATAATATGCATTAAAGGTCCACCTTGATTTCCAGGGAAAACCGACATATCTAAAACATGCGACATCATTCTAATTTCTCCTTTTGGAGTAGTTAATCCCCATGGGTTTTCGAAATCTTTCCCCATCATAATCATTCCACCTCTTGGACCACGTAAAGTCTTGTGAGTAGTTGTTGTTACAATATGACAATGTGGAATTGGGTCATTCAATAAACCTTTAGCAATTAAACCTGCTGGGTGTGAAATATCAGCTAATAATAAAGCGCCAACGCTATCTGCAATTTCTCTGAAACGTTTAAAATCCATATCACGAGAATAAGCCGAAGCTCCTGCGATAATCATTTTTGGTTTGTTTGCTAAAGCAATTTCTTGGATCTTATCATAGTTTAAAACACCTGTCTCCTCTTCTACTCCATAAAACACAGGATTGTATAATTTTCCAGAAAAGTTAACTGGAGAACCATGTGTTAAATGACCTCCGTGAGATAAGTCAAATCCTAAAATAGTATCACCTGGTTTTAAACATGCTGCAAAAACTGCTGTATTCGCCTGAGAACCAGAGTGTGGTTGTACGTTTACATATTCAGCACCAAACAAAGCTTTTGCTCTGTCAATTGCAATTTGTTCTACAATATCTACTACTTCACATCCTCCGTAATATCTTTTACCAGGATATCCTTCAGCATATTTGTTGGTTAAACATGAACCTGCTGCTTCCATTACTTGGTCGCTAACAAAGTTTTCAGAAGCAATTAATTCAATTCCGTGAATTTGTCTGTCTTGTTCATCAAGAATTAGGTCAAAAATTTGTTCGTCGCGTTGCATTGCAATAAATATTCGTTAAAATTAGGTCAAAATTACGAAAAAGGTTTGTTACATTGCTAGATAATTTTATATTTGATTCATAATTTTTCAACAACAAACTAACAATACAAATATGCCAAATATAGCAAACGATCCAAATAGAAAATCGTGGATTCCAGTTCCTGAAAATAGCGACTTCCCGATTCAAAACATTCCTTTTGGTGTTTTCATTACAAAAGAAGATGTAATCACTATTGGAACAAGAATTGGAAATTGTGCCATCGATATGGGTGCTTTACAACAATTAGGATATTTCGAAGGCATTGAACTTACTGATGATATGTTCATGCAAGACTCTTTAAACGATTTTATTTCTGACGGAAAAAAAACATGGCGTTTGGTAAGAAATCGCTTAGCTGAACTTTTCGATGAAACCAATCCAACTTTAAGAGATAATAAAAGTCATAGAGAAGTTGTAATCTTTAAAATGGAAGACATCGAAATGCTTTTACCGGTTCAAATTGGAGATTACACTGATTTTTACAGTTCAAAAGAGCATGCTACAAACGTAGGAAAAATGTTCCGTGACCCAGAAAATGCTTTGTTACCAAACTGGTTACACATTCCAGTAGGTTATCATGGAAGAAGTTCTACGATTGTTCCTTCAGGAATTCCAGTTCACAGACCTTATGGACAAACGTTACCAAACGGAGAAACTACTCCAGTTTTTGGTCCTTCAAGATTAGTGGATTTCGAATTAGAAACTGCTTTTATTACTACTGATGCGAATTTAATGGGCGAACCAATTCCTGTTGAAGAAGCAGAAGAACATATCTTCGGAATGGTTTTATTTAACGATTGGAGTGCGCGTGATATCCAAAAATGGGAATATGTTCCACTTGGACCTTTCTTAGCGAAAAACTTTGCTTCGTCAATTTCACCTTGGATTGTAACCATGGATGCTTTAGAGCCTTTTAGAACAAAAGGTCCTGAGCAATCACCAGAGCCATTACCTTATTTACAACAAAAAGGAGAAAAAGCATTTGACATCAATTTAGAAGTTTTAATCAAACCTGAAAATTCAGAAGAAACTGTAGTTTCACGTTCAAACTTTAAATACATGTATTGGTCAATGGCACAACAATTGGCACATCATACCATCAATGGCTGTAGAATAAACTCAGGTGATATGATGGGAAGTGGAACCATTTCTGGACCAACAGAAGATTCTTTCGGTTCGATGTTAGAGTTAACTTGGGGCGGACAAAAACCATTAAAAATGAAGGATGGCTCTGAACGTAAATTCATCAACGATAATGATACCGTTATTGTGAGAGGATATTGTCAAAAAGGAAATTTAAGAATTGGTTTTGGAGAAGTTTCAAGTAAATTGTTACCTGCTATTGATTTGAAATTTTAAAAATTAAACCTTAAAATAATAGAAACTCCGAAAGATATTTTCGGAGTTTTTTTTGCTCAAAACTTTCCCATTTTCATTCATCGATTATTCACGACATTTTATCAAAAAAATTGAATTTTAGCTGCACTTTAAGACATTATGTCGTAAATTTATATGGTTTTCGGAGTTTTATCAGTCATTTTGTCTTGATTTAAGCATTGGAATACCAATTGCAGTACTCCTTTCAAAATCATTAAATTGAAAATAAAAACGAATCCCCAACTCGACAACAACTAAAAAAATGAACTTAAAAAATTTAACTATTAAATCGCAAGAAGCATTGCAACAAGCACAGCAACTTGCACAAGAATTCGGACACCAACAACTGGAAAATGAGCACATTTTCAAAGGTATATTGGAAGTTGACGAAAATGTAACGCCCTTCATTCTAAAAAAATTGAATGTAAATGTGGAGTTATTTAAAAAAGTATTGGATAGTACTTTACAAAGCTTTCCTAAAGTTTCGGGAGGTGAAATCATGCTTTCTCGAGATGCTTCAACAGCTTTGAATGAAGCCAATATTATTGCTAAAAAAATGAACGATGAATATGTTTCTATCGAACATTTAATCTTAGCTATTTTCAAATCGAAAAGTAAGGTAGCCCAAATTCTAAAAGACCAAGGAGTTACAGAAAAAGGATTAGAAAGCGCTATTGCGGAAATTCGTAAAGGCGAACGCGTAACCTCAGCATCAGCAGAAGAAACTTATAATTCTTTGAACAAATATGCTAAAAACCTTAACGAATTAGCACGTACTGGCAAATTAGACCCTGTTATTGGTCGTGATGAGGAAATCCGTAGAGTATTGCAAATCTTAACACGTAGAACCAAAAACAATCCAATGTTAATTGGAGAACCAGGTGTTGGTAAAACAGCTATTGCAGAAGGTCTAGCGCATCGAATTGTAGATGGCGATGTTCCTGAAAATCTGAAAGATAAAATCGTTTACTCTTTAGATATGGGTGCCTTAATTGCTGGAGCCAAATACAAAGGGGAATTTGAAGAACGATTAAAAGCCGTAGTTAAAGAAGTTACTTCTGCCGAAGGTGATATCGTACTTTTCATTGACGAAATTCACACCTTAGTGGGTGCTGGTGGTGGTGAAGGCGCAATGGACGCAGCTAACATCTTAAAACCTGCTCTAGCTCGTGGTGAATTACGTGCGATCGGAGCTACGACTTTAGACGAATATCAAAAATATTTCGAAAAAGACAAAGCGTTAGAAAGACGTTTCCAAAAAGTAAATATCGACGAACCTGATACTGAAAGTGCAATTTCAATTTTACGAGGTATCAAAGAAAAATATGAAGCGCATCATAAAGTTCGTATCAAAGACGATGCAATTATTGCTGCGGTAGAACTCTCACAACGTTACATTACAAATCGTTTCTTACCAGATAAAGCGATTGACTTGATGGACGAAGCGGCTTCAAAATTGCGTATGGAAATCAACTCAAAACCAGAAGAATTAGACGTTTTGGATAGAAAAATCATGCAATTGGAAATCGAAATCGAAGCTATAAAACGTGAGAATGATGAAACTAAGTTAAAAGTTCTTGGTTTAGATTTAGCGAATTTAAAAGAAGAGCGCAACGAAATTTTCACCAAATGGAAATCAGAGAAAGATGTTGTAGATAACATTCAAGTGGTAAAATTAGAAATTGAAGATTTCAAATTAGAAGCCGAACAAGCCGAAAGAAATGGAGATTACGGAAAAGTAGCTGAAATCCGTTACGGAAAAATAAAAGAAGCACAAGAACGTTTAGATGCTTTACAAACACAATTAGCAGAAAATCAAACTGGAACTTCTCTAATCAAAGAAGAAGTTACGCATGACGATATCGCAGAAGTGGTAGCCAAATGGACAGGAATTCCAGTTACAAAAATGCTTCAAAGCGAAAGAGAAAAACTGCTCAAATTAGAAGATGAATTACATCGAAGAGTAGTTGGGCAAGAAGAAGCAATTGAAGCGATAAGTGATGCCGTTAGAAGAAGTCGCGCTGGTTTGCAAGATGCTAAAAAACCAATTGGTTCGTTCTTATTCTTAGGAACAACAGGTGTTGGTAAAACCGAATTAGCAAAAGCACTTGCCGAATATCTATTCGATGATGAAAATGCGATAACCCGAATTGATATGAGCGAATATCAAGAACGTCATGCGGTAAGTAGATTAGTTGGTGCCCCTCCAGGATATGTAGGGTATGACGAAGGCGGACAATTGACTGAAGCAGTAAGAAGAAAACCTTATTCAGTGGTATTGTTAGACGAAATTGAAAAAGCACATCCGGATACGTTTAATATTTTATTACAAGTTTTAGATGAAGGAAGATTGACCGATAACAAAGGTCGTGTGGCGGATTTCAAAAACACCATTATTATCATGACTTCGAATATGGGAAGTCAAATAATTCAAGAGAAATTCGAGAATTTAAAAGGTGGAATTGAAGCAGCAACCGAAGCGGCAAAAACAGAAGTTTTAGGCTTATTGAAACAAACCGTTAGACCTGAGTTTATAAACCGCATCGATGAAATTGTAATGTTCACACCATTGACTGATAAAAACATTAAAGAAATTGTAGGATTACAATTAAGGAGTGTTATTAAAATGTTAGCACAACAACACATTACCATGGATGCCACTCCAGAAGCAGTAGCGTATTTGGCAGAAAAAGGATACGATCCGCAATTTGGAGCGCGACCAGTAAAACGAGTAATCCAACGAGAAGTGTTGAACCAACTTTCGAAAGAAATATTAGCTGGAAAAGTGACTACTGATAGCATTATTCTATTAGATTGTTTTGACGGTCAATTAGTATTTAGAAATCAAAGTGAATTGGTAAAATAAATTCACAAAACATACCCCAATCCATGGGTTTATAATGGGTTAAGTTTGTTTTAGTTTGGGAAACACCGGTTCAATTTTGAATCGGTGTTTCTTTTTTTATCTGATAACCAATTATTTTTCTATTTTTGAAACAAATGCAACCCAATGAAAGAATTTACAACCCAAGAAAAACTAAAACATTTATTATCGTTTCCGGTTATTGTAGCGGCTTTAGGCTACTTTGTAGATATTTACGATTTACTACTTTTTGGAATTGTTCGTGTTCCCAGCTTAAAAGATATGAATTTAGATGTGGATACGGCTGGAACCATGATTCTCAATTACCAAATGGTAGGTTTGCTTTTAGGCGGAATTCTTTGGGGCGTTTTGGGCGATAAAAAAGGAAGACTTTCTGTTTTGTTTGGTTCCATATTAGTGTATTCTTTAGCGAATATTGCTTGCGGATTTTTGCCTCATTTTCCTGTTGAAGATAAAACGATGTTATACGCATGGCTACGATTCATTGCAGGAATTGGTTTAGCAGGTGAACTCGGTGCTGGAATCACTTTAGTATCGGAATCGTTACCCAAACAATTGCGTGCTATTGGAACTTCAATTGTGGCAGGATTTGGTTTACTTGGAGCTGTTGTAGCGCAATTAACAGTAGAATTAGCTGGTGATTGGACAATAGCTTATTTCATTGGCGGCGGATTAGGATTAATGCTTTTAGTGTTGCGAATCAGTGTCGCTGAATCTGGAATTTATAACGACATCAAACACGATATTAGTGTGAAAAAAGGGAATTTCTTCTCGTTTTTCACCAATTGGAATCGTTTTGTAAAATATATGAAATGCATTGCCATTGGCTTACCTACTTGGTTTTGCATCGGAATTTTAGCGGTGATGGCGAATCAATTTGCCGTAGTTATGGGAATTGAAAATATTCAACCTGGAAAGGCTATTATGTGGGCGTATGTTGGAATTTCTATTGGTGATTTCGCAAGTGGTTTCATTTCGCATTGGCTACATTCTCGAAAAAAAGCGATTTTTTATATGATGTTATTCACGATTATAGGAGTTGTTTTAATGCTTTTTGGAGGAACAAAATCAGAAAACATGTACTACTTCTATTGTGCTTGGTTAGGATTAGGCACTGGCTATTGGGCTATGTTTGTAACCGTTGGAGCAGAACAATTTGGAACAAACATAAGAAGTACTGCAACCACTACCATTCCTAATATGGTTCGAGGATTAGTTCCTGTTATGTTATTAGCTTTTGATGGTTTAAAAGTCAATAATGGCGTTATAACAGCCGCGGCTATTGTTGGTTTCTTCGCTTTTGGGTTAGGCATTTACTCTACCCTAACTATCTCAGAAACTCATAATAAAGATTTAGATTTCATAGAATAATTTCATTAAATTTGATTCACTAACCAAAAACTAATCATCATGAACAATATTCTTTTAAAAAATGGAATATTTGGAAGCATTATTGTTTCTGCATTATTACTATCTGTTACTTTCTACATGAAAGCAAATCCAGAAAAAGAAGTAAGTATGTTTTTTGGTTTTGCTGGAATGCTTCTTGCTTTCATCTTTGTGGTATTAGGAATTAAACAACAACGAGATGCAAAAAATGGTTTCATTTCTCTTGGAAAAGCATTCCTAACAGGTTTTTGGATTACGTTAATTATTTCAACTATTTATGTTTTAGTTTGGTTGGTGATTTTGTATAATTTCTTCCCAAATTTTGCAGAACATTATACGGATATGGCTATTGCAAAAGCAAGTCCAGATGAAGTAGCTAAAGTAACCGAAGATATGAATTCCTTTAAAGAAATGTATAAAAGTCCCATTATGGTTATATTATTAACTTATATGGAAATATTTCCATTAGGAATTGTATTTTCGTTAATAAGTGCTTTAATTTTAAAGAAAAGCCAAATTAACTAAATGAAAAAACTACAACTTTATTCTCTATTATTCTTTGTCGGATTATTAATCTCTGGAATTTGTCCAAAAGAATATTTTACTTGGTTTTTAGAGGTTTTACCTGCCATTATTGGATTCGCAATTTTAGCTTTTACCTTTAAGCGTTTTCAGTTTACCAATTTTACGTACTTTTTTATTCTCATTCATTGCTACATCTTATTCCTTGGCGGACACTATACTTATGCAGAAGTTCCACCTTTTGAATGGATAAAAGAAACGTTTCATCAAACTCGAAACAACTACGATAAAGTTGGGCATTTTGCTCAGGGCTTTGTTCCAGCTATGATTGTGCGAGAATTATTCATTCGTAAAAATGTTATTTCTAACAAAAGTTTCTTCAACTTCATCATTGTAGCGGTTTGTTTGGCAATAAGTGCCGCTTACGAATGGTTAGAATGGGGTGTTTCTTTGTGTACTGGGGAAGGTGGCGATGCGTTTTTGGGAACACAAGGCTACGTTTGGGACACACAATCGGATATGCTGTATGCAACCATTGGCGCTATTTGTATGTTGATTTTCTTCAGTAAAAAACAAGACAAGGCTATTCAAGAGCAATTTCAAACTCAATAAAAAATACAAACTATAAAAATGTTACAACTCAACTTCTCTCCTTTTCCGATACTAGAATCGGAACGTTTGCGTTTTAGAAAGCTAACCAATGAAGATGCTCCAGAAGTTTTAGCACTTCGAGGCAATCCTGAAACCATGAAATTTATTCCGAGACCATTGGCTACAAGTATTGAAGATGCACTAAATCACATCAAAATCATTAACGATAAAATAGACGAAAATCAAGATATTAATTGGGCTGTAACCGAAAAAGGAAGCGATAAATGTATTGGAATTATGGGGTTTTACAGAACCCAACCTGAACATTTTAGAACCGAATTAGGTTACATGATTGTACCTGAACACAACGGAAAAGGTTATGTTACAGAAGCGGTTAAAACGCTATTAGATTATGCTTTCAATACCTTAAATTTTCATTCTATTGAAGCTGTTATTGATTCTAGAAACATTGCATCAGAGCGCGTTTTACAAAAAAATGGTTTTGAAAAAGAAGCTCATTTTAAAGAGAACTTTTATTACAACAATGAATTTACAGATACCGTAATTTACGGACTTTTAAAACGAAATTTTAACAAAAAATAATCCCGATTTCTCGGGATTTTTAATTTAGTCGATATAGGTTTTATTACCGTTTTTGTTGATATAATATTTACCGCCTCTTGGACCTGTAAATACTTTTTTTCCTTTGTATTCTCCAGTAACTTTATCTTTTACTTTTTTCTCAGCTATCTTAGATGCTGTCGTTTCTTTTAAGTCTTCTTTTTCTTCAGCTTCAGTTTTCTTTACTTTTGTTTTAGCATCAGCTTTTTTTGTTTCTACTTTTGCCTTAGTTTCTGCTTTTTTAGCATCAACTTTTGCTTTCGTTTCTTCTTGCTTTGCAGTGGCTTTTGCTTTAGAAGTGGTTGCAGTAGCTTTGCCTTTTGCAGAAGCCTCATCTGCTTTCGATTTAGAATCTTTTTTTACTGAAGTCGCTTTCTTTTCTGCCTCTTTCTTTTTCTTTTCAGCTTCTTTTTTATTTTTTTCAGCTTTTTCTGTCGTAGCTTTTTTAGCTTCTTTTGTTGTTTTAGTTTCTTGTGCTAAAGAACCTAATGTAAATAATAGGGATAAACCCAAAAGAGCGATTTTTTTCATAAGAAATCAAATATTAAATTAAACAATTTTATGTATCCTATTTACTGGAATTACAACACCTTGTTTTAAAATAACTCGGCTATCTGTAACTCCCCAAATAGTAGTTTCTACCATTTTTTTTGACATGTCATCTTCAAAATAAATTTTAATCTTAACATGCTCTAGGTTACCCAAAGAAAGTGCTCTATCTAAATCATTTCTGCGTTCCGCGATATCTTCTTTATCTTCTAATACATCTTCTTTTGGAAAATTTAAAGATGTAATTATTTCTTTGTCGATTAATTCAAATATTGTATTCATAGTTCATTAGTTAGGTTAGTCAAATAAAATTATAAAAAAAAACTAAATAAAATTACTTTTTTCTCTTTTATTTCAGGGCTTAAGCATTATTTAAGCTAACTTTAAAATACATGCCAAAAAAAAGAGACTACCCTAGAGTAATCTCTTTAAGATTAAAACTAACCGATAAGCTTTTAGAACTTCATTCCAACACCAACACCAAACAACCAAGGATCAATGTCAACTGTAGCAGGAATACTCAATCCAGGAGCTAAATTTGAAGCGTCAACCGTTACGTCAGTGCTTAAAAATAAACGTTTAGCGTCTACGTTTATGAAAAATGTATCATCTAACATTAAGTCAAAACCTACTTGAGCTGCATATCCTAATGCATTATCATATTTTACATCGGCAACTGCACCTGATTTAACATTGTAAAACAAAGTATAATTTACACCAGCTCCAATATAAGGTTTGAAAACTTTTTTATCTGATGTATAAAAATGATATTGAGCCGTTAATGTTGGAGGCAATAACCAAACACTTCCTAAATCTACATTACCTGCAGCAGTATTAACAGCTTTTACATCATGTTTTGCAGTTCCTAAAATTAATTCCGCCGCAAAATGTTCTGTAAAGAAATAAGTGAAGTCTAATTCAGGAATTAAAGCATTCGAGATTGCAACATCACCCCCAATAATACCAATTTTAGCACTTTCATCTGGAGCAACTCCAACTGCTCTTAATCGAACTTGCCATCTTTTAAATTCATTTGATTTTGATTCTTCTTTTGTTTCTTTGTCTTGTGCATTTACAAAATTTACTGTCATTAATGACATTGCCATCAAAGCAAAAACTATTTTTCTCATTTTTTATTTAGTTTAAAATTATGAGTCAAAGATATTCAGATGTAAAAACGTAAAAACTGATATAAATCATAGATTAAAAAGTATTAATCTGTAATTATCTTTTTTAAATACTGTAATTTTAATTTACATTTGTAGTCCTTATGCAAAAGACAGTTAACATACTTAATAAAAGAGCTAAATTCGATTACGAAATTTTAGACAGATATACCGCTGGAATCGTTTTAACCGGAACCGAAATCAAATCAATTCGTCTCGGAAAAGCCGCTATTACAGAAAGTTTTTGCGAATTTAATGATGGCGAATTATTCGTAATTAACTCTCAAATTGAAGAATATTTATACGGAACCCACTACAATCACAAAGCAAAAAGTGAACGTAAACTTCTTTTAAATAAGAAAGAATTAAAGAAACTATTTAAAGATTCTGATAACAAAGGACTAACTATTGTTCCGCTTCGTTTGTTTACCAATGAAAAAGGGTTAGCAAAGCTAGATATTGCATTATGTAGAGGTAAGAAAAACTACGACAAACGTGAGTCATTAAAAGAACAAGACACCAAACGTGATTTAGACCGAATTAAGAAAAGTTTCTAATCATATTTTATGAAAGAAATTTTAAAACAAGGCCGAATAGATAAAGAACTTTCAACCAGAAAGTTAGCCGAAATTACGAAAATCGACCAAGCTTTAATTAGTAAGTTTGAAAACGGATTTCGTATTCCAACCAAAAAACAAATTCAAACACTTGCCCAAATTTTAGAAATCGATTTAAAGCCTTTATTAGTAGCTTGGTATAAAGTGAAATTAGACCATAACTTCGATTTAAATCCATTTGCCATTCAAGCAATTACCGAAATTCTTCAAGAAAAAGGTATTGAAGTTGGCAATTCATCGAAAGAAAAAGAAATCACTTCCATCTTAGACGAATTGGAAATTTTGAAACAAAAATTAACGAATCTTCGCTAATTAGTTTTTGTTTTCTAAAAGTGGTACAAATCTAAAATCACCAAATTCGTGTTTTTCAAATTGGGTTTCGTTTTTACGAATCAACAACGTCATAATTTGCTCTTTTTCGCCAACAGGAATCACTAACCTTCCTCCTATTTTTAATTGCGCCATTAAAGGTTGTGGAATAAATGGTGCTCCAGCAGTTACAATAATTCCGTCAAAAGGTGCATAGTCAGGTAAACCTTTGTAACCATCTCCAAACGATAAATATTTTGGTCGAATATTCAACTTTGGCAACAAATTCGAAGTGATTTTAAACAATTTATTTTGTCTTTCTACCGAATATACTTTAGCTCCCATCATACACAAAACAGCTGTTTGATAACCACTTCCGGTTCCAATTTCTAAAATTTTATGGTCTTTTTCCACTTCTAATAATTGCGTTTGAAACGCCACAGTATAAGGTTGGGAAATAGTTTGACCCGCTTCAATTGGAAACGCTTTATCTTGATAAGCAAAATTTTCAAAACTAGAATCTAAAAACAAATGACGCGGAATTTTTCCAATAGCCGCTAACACGTTTTTATCGGTAATTCCTTTTTCTTCCAATTGCTTTACCAACTGATTTCTAAGTCCTTGATGTTTATTAGTATCTTTCAATTTGGGATGATTTTGTTTGGGTAAAAATAGCTTTAAAATCTCAAAAAACAAATCAGAAAATAAACTAACTTTTTTAAGAAGTTTCGGAATTTAATCTTTTGCACTTTCAACTAAAATCGTACTTTTGATAAAATTAATTTTTTATGCTAAAAGTGGGAGTTTTAGGTGCAGGTCACCTTGGAAAAATACATTTGCGATTATTAAATCAATCTGAAAAATATGAATTAGTTGGCTTTTACGACGCTTTTGAAGAAAACGCCAACAAAGTAGCAGCCGAATTTGGTTATAGAAAATTCGATTCAATTGCCGAATTAATCGCTGCAGTTGACGTAGTAGATATTGTAACGCCGACTATGCAACATTTTGATTGTGCGAAACAAGTTATCGAAGCTGGAAAGCACATTTTCATTGAAAAGCCAATTTCAAATACTGTTGAAGAAGCAGAAGAAATTATCGCTTTAGCCAAAAAACACAACGTAAAAGGTCAAGTAGGTCACGTGGAAAGATTCAATCCAGCGTTTACTGCTGTGAAAGATAAAATTAACAATCCGATGTTTATTGAAACGCATCGTTTAGCAGAATTCAATCCTCGTGGTACGGATGTTCCTGTGGTTTTGGACTTGATGATTCACGATATTGATGCGATTTTGAGTGTGGTAAAATCCAAAGTAAAATCAGTTAATGCTAGTGGTGTTGCTGTAATTTCAGATTCTCCCGACATTTCGAATGCACGTATTGAATTCGAAAACGGTTGTGTAGCTAACATTACTTCGAGCCGAATCTCGATGAAGAACATGAGAAAATCGCGTTTCTTCCAAAAAGACGCTTACATTTCGGTAGATTATTTGGATAAAGTATGTGAAGTGGTTCGTATGAAAGATGCACCCGAAGTTCCTGGTGATTTCGATATGATTTTACAAAATGCAGAAGGTGTAAAAAAACAAATCTATTTTGATAATCCGCAAGTAGATGCTAACAACGCTATTTTGGATGAATTAGAAACTTTTGCAGATGCTATCAATAACAATACTACTCCAATTGTAACTTTAGAAGATGGTACCGAAGCACTTCGTGTGGCGTATCAGATTATTGAGTGTATGAAAAGATAAATCTATGAAGATAGAAAAAGATGATATTATTTCAATTTTGATAAATTTAATTATTTATGTCATACTTATTTCTATACTATCAATTAATGAGAATACAAAAGATATAATATTTGTTGTAGGTTTTACAACAATTATGATTAGTTCTTTATTATCGTTATTTAAAGTTAATTTAAAAAAGTTCAAATATTTCATTTGGATAAATTTAATACTTTTTGTTTTAACTTATTTATATGATGCCTACAATAATAATGAACTTACAAATCATATAATAATTTTTATAATAATTGCACTAATTTTTGGAATCAAATATTTTAAAAACAAACCTAAAATAAAACAATGAACACAATCGCAGTAATCGGAGCAGGAACTATGGGTAACGGAATTGCTCATACTTTCGCGCAAAGCGGATTCACCGTAAAATTAATCGATGTTTCAGACAAATCATTAGAAAAAGGAATGGCAACTATTGCTGCAAACCTTGATCGTATGGTTACAAAAGGAACTATTACGGAAGATGATAAAATCAAAACTATAGGAAATATCATTACTTACACAGACATCAAAGATGGTGTTGTAGGTTGTGATTTAGTAGTGGAGGCGGCTACAGAAAACGTACAATTGAAATTCAACATCTTCAAACAATTAAGCGAAGTTTGCGATCATAACGTAATTTTAGCGACTAATACTTCTTCAATTTCAATTACTCAAATTGCGGCTAACGTAGTTCACCCAGAGCGCGTAATCGGAATGCATTTTATGAATCCGGTGCCGATTATGAAATTGGTTGAAATCATTCGTGGATATAACACTTCGGATGAAGTTACGAAAATCATCATGGATTTATCTGTGAAATTAGGAAAAACGCCAACAGAAGTTAACGATTATCCAGGTTTCGTAGCCAACCGAATTTTAATGCCAATGATTAACGAAGCTATCGAAACGTTATACAACGGAGTTGGTGGTGTTTACGAAATTGACACGGTAATGAAATTAGGAATGGCACACCCAATGGGACCATTACAATTAGCTGACTTCATCGGATTAGACGTTTGCTTGTCTATCTTAAACGTAATGTACGACGGATTCAAAAATCCAAAATATGCTCCATGTCCGTTATTAGTAAACATGGTAATGGCAGGAAAATTAGGAGTAAAATCAGGAGAAGGATTCTACGATTACTCTGAAAGCAAAAAAGCAGAGAAAGTTTCGAAACAATTCTTAAAGTAAACAGTCACAGTTTTCAGTCGCAGTTGATCTGAATACTGCGACTGAGACTGTAAACTTAACAAAATGGCTAAAATAAAACCTTTCAAAGCAGTACGACCCGCGCCAGATAAAGTGGCTTTGGTAACGTGTAGAACGTATGACGATTATAGTTCGGCTGAGCTTGCTGCTTGGTTGGATTTCAATCCGTATTCGTTTTTGCATGTGATTCATCCTGCTTATGCCAATGCTCAAAAAGTGTCATTAGAAAAGCGTTTTAAAGCCGTTGCTAATAAATATCAAGATTTTAAACACGACCAAATTCTTATTGAAGAAGAACATCCTGTTTTTTATCTGTACGAAATCCAATCCAAAGGACAAACTTTTACAGGAATTATTGCTGGAACTTCGGTGAAAGATTACCAAAATAACGTAATCAAAAAGCACGAAGATACGTTGCAATACCGAGTAGAATTGTTCAAAGATTATTTGCATCAAACCAATTTTAATACGGAACCCGTTCTGATTACCTATCCTGATAGTGTCGCAATCAATACGTTTATTGCCTTACGAAAAAAGAGCAAACCAGTTTACGAATATTCGACAACCAATAAAGAAAAACACACACTTTGGAAAATTGATACCCAAAGTGAAGTTGATTGGTTGCAAGAACATTTCGAAAATATTCCCAATTTATATATTGCGGATGGACATCATCGTTCGGCTTCGGCGGAATTGTTGTTCGAGCAAGACAAACATTTAGGAAACGAAAATCTGAATTATTTCATGAGTTTCTTAATTGCTGAAAGTAATGTGAAAATTTACGAATTCAACCGCTTGATTCGCGATTTGAATGGATTATCTAAAGATACTTTTATTAAAAAATTATCAGAACATTTCGTCATTGTGGCTAAAGACCAAGAAATTTGGAAACCCCAAAACAAGTTTGAATTTGGAATGTACTTGGACGGAAGTTTTTACGCTTTGTTCTACAAAAAAGAAAATCACCAGCAAGCTTCTATTTTAGATAATTTAGATTCCCAAATTTTATACGACAAAGTCCTTTTCCCATTATTAGGAATCGAAGATTTAAGAAATGACGAACGCATTGATTATATTCCAGGAAAGCAATCGATATCCGTTATAAAAGATTTAATCGATGAAGGCGAATTTGAAGTAGGTTTCATGCTCTACCCTTCCGATATCAATGAAATCAAAGCCTTAGCGGATAATAATTTAATAATGCCTCCAAAATCAACTTACATCGAACCGAAGTTTAGAAGTGGTTTGGTGGTGTATGAACTATAATTATCAGTAATTAAAATTAGAAACACTGATTTAATAAATTTTGAAAATTTTAATAATTTCTTAAATCTGTGTTCCAAAAAAATAAAAAAATGTCAATCTCAAATAATCTAACTCAAATAAAATCCCAACTTCCAGCTCACGTTACATTGGTGGCGGTTTCAAAAACCAAACCTGTAGCAGATTTAATGGAAGCGTATGATGCTGGGCAACGTATTTTTGGAGAAAACAAAATCCAAGAAATGACCGACAAATGGGAAGTCATGCCAAAAGACATTGAATGGCACATGATTGGTCACGTGCAAACGAATAAAGTCAAATACATGGCGCCTTATGTGAGTTTGATTCATGGTGTGGACAGTTTGAAATTATTGCAAGAAATCAACAAACAAGCGGCTAAGAACAATCGTGTGATTGATTGCTTGTTGCAGGTTTACATTGCGGAAGAAGAAAGTAAATTTGGACTAGACAAACAAGAATTAGACGAGATTCTTAAACAAGTTCAGAATGACAAGGAAAACTATAAAAACATCCGAATTGTAGGTTTAATGGGAATGGCAACCTTCACAGAAAACCAAAACCAAATCGAGAAAGAATTCAAACATCTAAAAACGATTTTTGACAAATTCACAATTCACAATTCACAATTCACAATTCTTTCCATGGGCATGTCGGGCGATTATCAATTAGCAATTTCATGCGGAAGTACGATGGTTCGAATTGGAAGTAGTATCTTTGGAAGCAGATAAGAGAAAAACTAATCACTAATTACCAATCACTATTCAACAACTTGTACTGTATACTTGACATAGAAACCACTGGAGGCCAATTCAACGAAGAAGGAATTACCGAAATCGCCATTTATAAATTTGATGGACATGAGGTAATCGATCAATTCATTAGCCTTGTAAATCCCGAAAAACCGATCCAACCTTTTGTTGTGAAGTTAACGGGGATTAATAACGCTATGCTCAGAAGTGCTCCAAAATTCTACGAAGTCGCCAAAAGAATTATCGAAATTACGGAAGGTTGCATTATTGTAGCGCACAATGCTTCTTTCGATTATCGTATATTAAAAACCGAGTTTAGACGTTTAGGTTACGATTTCAAAAAACAAACACTTTGTACCGTTGAATTAGCTAAAAAATTAATTCCAGGTCAAGAATCGTATAGTTTAGGGAAATTGGTGCGTTCGCTTGGAATTCCAATGGCAGACAGACATCGTGCAAGTGGCGATGCTTTGGCTACGGTGAAATTATTCAAAATGTTATTGGTAAAGGACATCGAGAAAGAAATCGTAAAAAGTTTCATTAAAACCGAAATCAAATCGGGAATTTCGCCAAAACTATTGGATATTGTAGAAAGTTTGCCTTCAAAAACAGGTATTTACTACATTCACAACGAAAAAGGCGATTTGATTTATATTGGGAAAAGTAAAAACATCAAAAAACGTGTCAACCAACATTTCACTGGAACTTCAAGCAAAAGTAAAAAAATACAACGCGATGTTTATACCGTAACTTTTGAAGAAACAGGAAGCGAATTAATCGCACTTTTAAAAGAAAGCGAAGAAATCAAAATCAACAAACCGATTTATAACAGAGCCCAACGCAAAAGTATTTTTCAATATGCCTTATATCAACATAAAAATGAGCAAGGTTACATTGCTTTAAGCATTGAAAAAGCGGATGGTAGAAAGAAAGAAATCACTTCGTTTACCTCGTTACAAGAAGGTAAAAATGCGTTGTTCAAGATAACAGAAAAACACAATTTGTGTCAGAAAATCAATGGCTTGTATGAAACCCAAAACGGATGTTTTCAATATAAAATCAAAGAATGCAATGGTGCTTGTGTAGGCGATGAACTTCCAGAAAGTTATAACGAACGCGTGTTAGAATTCATCGAAGAGAACACTTTTGAAAACAACAACATGGTGATTATCGATCGTGGAAGAACTTACGACGAAAGAACCGCAGTGTTAATTGAAAATGGCATTTACAAAGGCTACTGTTTTTACGATTTAAATTATCAAGTAAATAACATTGAAATTTTGAAAAATATCATCATTCCAATGCAACACAACCGCGATACCAAAACGATTATCCAATCCTATTTACGCAAACATAAGGTTTACAAAATAATTCAATTTTAATTGTTTAACTTTGTTTTTATGAATGAAGTTAAGTCGAAATACGAGATTTTTAAACAAAAAGCTCACATTGTTATCTACGGAACAAATACGGTTGCGGGAAGACTTTTCGACTTAATACTTTTAGGTTTAATTTTACTGAGTGTGGTCTTAGTAATGCTAGAAACCGTAAGAGAATTTGATGGAAAATACCATACCTTCATCTTGATTTCAGAATGGGTCATTACCATTTTCTTCACTATCGAATATATATTGCGAATCATCACGATTAAAAAACCCATCAATTACATTTTAAGTTTCTACGGAATTATCGATTTGGTAGCGATTTTACCGATGTACTTGTCATTTTTCTTCGTAGGAACAAGCGTATTTACAGTAATTAGAGCCTTACGATTATTGCGTTTATTCAAAATATTAAACCATCCTCAATTCAATAATCAATCTTCTCATTTGCGAGAATCGTTAGTGGCAAGTAAAGGAAAAATATTGATTTTCATGTACTTTATGCTAATTAGTACAATTATTATTGGTTCTGTAATGTATGTAATTGAAGGCGAAGCAGGAGGTTTTACAAGTATTCCAACTGGAATTTATTGGGCAATTGTAACCTTAACAACGGTTGGTTATGGGGACATTTCACCTGTAACGCCATTAGGTCAGTTTATTGCTTCTTTTGTAATGATAATGGGTTACGGAATTATTGCAGTTCCAACAGGAATAGTTTCGGCAGAATTTGCTAAAAACAAACCATCTGTAAAAGAAAGCGAAACCAAAGTTTGCCAAAACTGTGGCAATTCAGAACATTTATTAAACGCAAAATATTGCCAAGATTGCGGAAGAGAATTATAAAATGAATTACCTAATTACCATTATTGGTCCAACAGCCATTGGAAAAACAGCGTTGAGCATTGCTTTAGCTCAACATTTTGGTTGTGATATTATTTCGTGCGATAGTCGCCAGTTTTTTAAAGAAATGAAAATTGGTACTGCTGTTCCAAGTAATGACGAATTAGCAGCTGCTCCACATCATTTTATTCAAAATAAATCCATTTTTGAAAGTTATTCAGTAGGTGATTTTGAACAAGAAGCTTTAGCTAAATTGGACGAATTATTTCAGAAAAACAACATTCAAATTATGGTTGGCGGTTCTGGATTGTATGTCGATGCTGTTTTGAAAGGATTTGATGATTTTCCAGATATTGATGATTCGGTTCGAACTGAAATCAATACTAAATATGATACATTAGGAATTACCTATTTACAAGAACAACTTCAAAAATTAGATTCGGAATATTACCAAAAGTTACAAACTGAAAATCCGCAAACCTTACAAAATCCACAACGTATGAAACGCTTTGTTGAAGTTTGTATTGGAAGTGGAAAACCCTATTCGAGTTTTATTGGAAAACGAAAAAACGAGAGAAACTTCACTCCTATCATCATTGGTTTAGAAGCCGACCGAGAAATCATGTACGACAGAATCAACCAACGTGTTGCTATTATGCTAAATGAAGGACTTTTAGAAGAAGCACAAACTTTGTATCCAAACAAACAGCTGAATGCTTTACAAACCGTTGGTTACAGAGAATTATTTGATTATTTTGATGGAAAAACAACTTTAGATTTTGCTATCGAACAAATTAAAATGAATACCAGACGCTTCGCTAAACGCCAAATCACTTGGTTTAAGCGAACAGAAAACGTGAGTTGGTTTGATTATATGAATGATAGAAACGAGATTATTAAAAATATTGAATCACAGATTCAAAAAACACAATAAAAAATGCCCATTTCACCCAACTTTACTTCCATTTTAGAACAAGAATACGAAATCAACTTTTTGCAATGTTACCCAAATGGTTTATTGAAATATACTGAGTTATGTAATATTTTTCAAATTACAGCCGGAATTCATGCCGATTTAGGCGGCATTAGTTTTAGCGATATGCAAGAACATCATCAAGCTTGGGTTATGAGCAAAATGCATTTAGAAATCATTAGCTTACCGAAATGGAAAGAGAAAGTAACGGTAAAAACTTGGATTAAATCGTTAGAAAATTCACGTTCTACACGTTGTTTAGAATTGTATCGCGGTGATGAAAAATTAGCTGGTTGCGAAACCTACTGGGCTGTTTTAAATACCCAAATTAGACGCCCAGAAAATTTAGCGTTACCACACGAACATTTTATCAAATATCCAGAACATACCGCTACTGAAAAATCGGTTCAGCGTATTAATTTAGATGTTCCGTTTGAAAAGGTATTGGATTATAAAGTACAATTATCGGATTTGGATATTGTAAATCATGCTAATAACGTGAAATACTTGGAATGGTGTCTGAATACTATGGATAGAAAACTCGTTTTAAAACAACACATAAAAGGTTTTGAAATGAATTTCTTAAAAGAATTAAATTGGAATGATGAGGCGGTGATTTCAAAAAATGAAAACACCTATATTATCACCAAAGACGACAAGATTTGTTATGCTTTAGAAATAATTGAATAAAAAAAGTCCTGAAATATTTCAGGACTTTTTTTATTATTTTTTGATTACTAATCTAAAACCTTCTCCGTGAATGTTTAAGATTTCTACGTTTTCATCTTGCTTTAAGAATTTTCTCAATTTAGCGATGTAAACGTCCATACTTCTTGATGTGAAGTAGTTGTCATCTCTCCAAATTTTTGTTAAGGCTAATTCTCTAGGCATTAAATCATTTTCGTGAAGTGCTAACATTTTTAAAAGTTCACACTCTTTTGGTGATAATTTAATTGGTTCTTGACCTGGATAAGTTAAGAAACGTAATTTTGAGTTTAAGTGGAATTTACCAATTTCGAACTCGAATTTAGTCGTATCAGGTTTTACTTCTGATGCTTTTCTTTGAATAATCGCTTTGATTTTCATTAAAAGTACTTCAGAGTCAAATGGCTTATTCAAATAATCATCTGCTCCTACTTTATATCCTTTTAGAACGTCTTCTTTCAAAGTTTTAGCCGTTAAAAAGATGATAGGCACTTCTTGATTTTTCTCACGAATTTCTCTAGCTAAAGTATATCCGTCTTTGTATGGCATCATCACATCTAAAATACACAAATCGTAGGTGTCTTTTTTGAATTTCTCAAAACCTTCCATTCCGTTTTTAGCCAACGTAACTTCAAAATCATTTATCATTAAATAATCTTTCAAAACCGCACCGAAGTTTGGATCGTCTTCAACTAATAATATCTTCTTTGCTTCCATAGTAATTGTATGTATATTTTAATTTATTAATGGCATTTTAATAATAAAGGTACTTCCTTTACCTTTTTCACTCTCTACAAATATTTGACCGTTATGATCTTCTACAATTTGTTTCACGTAGGCTAATCCTAACCCATGACCCTTTACATTATGTAAATCTCCCGTATGTTCACGGTAGAATTTTTCAAAAACTCTTTTTTGTGCTACTTTAGTCATTCCAGCACCTTGATCTTGTATTTTTATCAGAATAAAATCTTTTATATTTTCTGTAAAAACATCAATTACAGGCGCATTTGGCGAATATTTTATAGCATTATCTAACACGTTCACTAATACATTCGTAAAATGTACCTCATTTAATAGAATCGTGCTTCGTTGTGCATTAAAATGCGAATGAACAACTCCTTCTCTATCTTCTACTATTAAACTAACATGTTCGATGGCATCTTCAATAATTTCGGTTACATCTCTTGGTTCTTTTGAAATATCGAGTTCGTTTTTCTCTAATTTAGAAATACGTAATACGTTTTCAACTTGAGCATGCATACGCTTATTTTCTTCTTTAATCATTTGAAGATAACGTTGTACTTTTTCTTTATCTTCAATGATTTTTGGGTTCTTAATGGCATCTAAAGCTAAATTAATGGTAGCAATAGGTGTTTTGAACTCATGTGTCATATTGTTAATGAAATCGGTTTTGATTTCTGAAATTTGTTTCTGCTTGATTAACTGATTCAACGCACTTGAATAGGTTAATACAATGACTAACGTAAACAATAACGACAAACTCGAAATTCCAATTAAAGAAGAGAATACAAATTTATTTTTTTGGGGAAAAGTAACTAACAATTGGTATTTAGACATTCCTTCATTATCCTGAAAAACAGGAATTCCGTAAGTTGTTTTTACATCATATTTGAAATCCTCAGAACGCACTTTTGTTGCTAAACCATTACTATAAATACCAAATTCAAAAGGGGTTTTAACGCCATATTTGTGAAGTTCATCTTTTAAATACTTACCTAATTGTTCAGTAGTAACTCGATCTTGCAATGGTTTTAATGACACTACATCCTTAAAAGCAACCTCAAAATTGGCTTTATCTAAACTAGAAACGCTTCCTGATTTTTTAATAGTAACATCTGGAAAAGAACGCACTTGCAAACTTCCATCGTTTATGGTATTTCCATTAAAAATTTCTGTTTTTCTTTTAGAAACCACGTTTCCAAAATTAACTGAATTTGCATTTTTATCAAAGAACGAACCATTAATACCATAGTTTTCCGCTACTAAAGTATTGGTGTAAATTATGGTTTCATTTGTTTTTTTGTCACGTTCGTAGAAGTAAATTTCCTTTAATTCTTCTTCCTTTGGTATTTTACCAGTACTATCAATAATTTTGTTATAATAATTATAAAAAGAAACTAATTCTTTTTCTTTGATGGTATTGGATACATTACCTAAAACTTGCTGAACATGATACTTGAATTCTTCTTCATTTTTATCCAAAGAAGTAGAAATCCAATACAATTGAACTAAGATGATTCCAATTAATGATAAACTCATTAAAAAGACCAATAATCTAAACCTTGACTTATTCATCGAAACAAATTTAACATTTTAACATTTCTTGTTAAAATACATTAACCAAAGATTAACATATAAACCTTTTTTTAAAGTTTTGCTAATATTTTAAGAATTTCGTCGATTTTTAAGAAAGTATTATTCAAATTTATATTTTCTACAATAAAATCACTCAATTCTTTCTTTTTTGACTCAGAAAATTGATTCTTTATTCTAACTAAAATATCCTTTTTTGTTAAATTATCACGTTTCATAGCTCTTTCTATTCTAAGTTCTTCGGGAGCAGTGATTAAAATAACTTTATCACATTGTTTATTTCCTCCTGTTTCAAAAAGAATGGCAACTTCTTTAATTATGTAAGGAAAATTTTCATGTTCTTTTATCCAATTTTTAAAATGGAGTTGTACTTCGGGATGAACAATGGCATTTAATTCTTTTAATTTATGGGGATTATTAAAAACGAATTCGGCTATTTTTTTACGATTTAGTGAATTATCTGGATTGAGAACAGATTCGATAAACAAATTTTTAATTTTTTGTTTTACATCCTCGCGTTCCATAATTTTTTTGGCTTCTTCATCGGCAATGTAAACAGGAATTCCCTTTGAAGCAATGTAATTTGCAACAGTAGATTTTCCACTTCCAATTCCGCCTGTTAAACCAATTATTTTTGTCATATCTTATTTCTTAAAGAACAACTCAGGAAATGCTTTTTGAGGCTCTTGCTTTAACACCTCAACTTTATAGTATGAAAGAAAGAATCCTTTTCCATAACCATAAAACTGAATTAACGCAGCCCATACAGAATATAACGCTATTTTGAGACTTTTATTGGATAGTAATGAACTTATGAATAATAACAAAAAGTATAATCCGTAAACACCAATAAAAAAGTATATTTTAAAAATGGTCAATAACGCAGAGAATAGAAAGCCTAATAAAAATAAACTTGGAAACCAAAATGTAATTTTTTTATGCTCTGGATACCATGAATTTAAAATTGGTCGCGCTTTTCCAAATTTATTAACTTGTATTTGGAACTTTTCCCAGCTAATTCTCCTTTTATGATATACAAAGGCATTTTTAATCAACTTAGTTTTGAAACCTAAATTCCATAATCGAATAGATAAATCTGGATCTTCTCCTGGATGAATATTTCCAAAACCATTTGAGACTTCAAAAGCTTTTTTGGACAATCCCATATTAAAACTTCGAGGTTGAAATTTATCTACTTTTTCACTTCCACCTCTAATTCCTCCGGTAGTTAAGAAAGAAGTCATTGTAAAATTAATTGCTTTTTGAATGTCGGAAAACGAATCCAATGCCGCATCTGGGCCTCCAAAACAATCTACATATTCTTCTTCTAAACTTTTTTGAACTTGATTTAAATAATCTGAAGGAATGATACAGTCAGAATCAAGAATAATAAAATAATCGCCTTTAGCAACTTTCATTCCGTAATTACGGGAATCTCCTGGACCTGAATTAGGTTTGAAATAATAAGAAATAGATAATTTTTCGATATATTTTTCGATTACATTTTGACAAGGAATTGTGGATCCATCCTCAACAATTACTACTTCAAAAGGAATTGAAGAAGTAAAGTTGGTTAAGCTTTCAAGCAATTCATCAATCTCATCAGGGCGGTTGTAAACGGGAACAATAAACGAAAAATACATTTTAAATTTTTAACAAAGATAGTAAAAAAGAAAAGTCCCGAATAAATCGGGACTTTAATCATTAACATAATTTAATATTATTGCTTAACAACTTTTAAAGTTTTAACTGAGTCGCCTACTGTTACATTTACAATGTAAGCACCAGCACTTAATGCAGACATATCAACCTGAGTTGAAGTTGCATTAATATTTTTTGAAATTACTTCTTGACCAATCATATTGATTACTCTTACAGAAGATATTTCAGTTGTGTAAGAAATATTTAAAATATCTCTAACTGGGTTTGGATAGGCAATGAAATTAGAATTATCAAAATTAGCATTAGATAATGCAACGTCAACTACAATATTATCAACAAATAAATAGAATTGATCAGCTATTGAGTAAGCATTAAATCCGAAATAATATACTCCTGATGTTGCAGGTGTAAAATTAACCAAATTACTAACTGGAGTATCGTTTACTACATTAGGATGATCTGCTAATAAAGTTGTCATTGCAGCAGCATTTGCTGAATTACCATAAGATACTTTTAATTTTTCTGGGAAAGTAGTTCCTGTACCTCCGTAATCATAAGTAATTTTATAAGTAGTTCCGCCTACTAAATTAATTCCATTTGTATAGAACCAAACATTAGCATCACTAGAGCTATTCCAAGAATAACGTAAAGCGTTTGTAGTAAAGCCATAACCACCGTTATTTTGAACAGTCCAAAGATTACCAGTTCCTACATTTTGTTGTGTTGTACAAGAAGGTAATGCTGGTACAGTTGCCGATTCAAAATTTTGAGTGTAAGGTACATTATCTGCAACACATGACGTTGTAAAGCTAAATGGACCAGACCAAGTACTGTAACCACCTGCACCACAATTTGCTCTTACATAAAAACTATATGTAGTATTAGGACTCAATGACGAAATTGGCTGTGTATTAGTAGCATTAGTAATTGTTGGTGTTCCTGTTGGAGTAAACCCAAAAGTTCCCCATTCTACATCCCACATAGTTGCAGTTCCTGCTTCAGTCCAACCTAAATTAGCTGAAGAAGAAGTTACCGCAGTTGCATTTAAAGCTGTTGGAGGTAAACAAGATGGAGCTGGCAATATATTAACTAAGTAATCTTCTGTTTGTCCATATGTACTTGAAGAAGCTCCACAAGCTTGTGTATTAAGAATAGCAGCATCATCACCACCTCTAATTCTCATTCTAGTAACTCCTAAAGTTGCACCTGCTGGTACATTAACAATAATATTAGAAGTTCCACTGCCTCCTGCAGAGGTTCCTAAAGAAAATGATTCTGAAGGCTCAAAAGTCAGGTTTTGATTAAAATCAATCCAAACTCTACTGTACTGAGTTCCATCAGTACCCATTGTTACAGCAACTGTTGAATTTAATCCAGCAGTCATTGTTGGAATAGCTATTGGAGCTGGTTGTTGTAATGTAAAATCTTCATAATAAGGTGAAACATTACCTGTTGAAGCGTTAGACCAAGAACCGATTACCACATTAGTAATATTATCTCCAGTTCCACCATTTGTATAAGTTGGAATACAAAAACATCCATTAACATTTGTTGTAAAAGAAGCTTCAGCACATCCAACTGCTGTTCCTATTGCATTAAATGGATAAATAGTATAATAATACATACTACCTGCATTACCTGTAAATGAATAGGTTAAAACATTTCCTAAATTCACATTATTAGCAATGTCTGTTCCACCAGGAGTTGTACCAATAGAAATGTAATATCCGTCTGCTCCAGAAGAAGCATTCCATGTAATTGTGGTAGCAAAGTTACCACAAGTTGGATGAGGCGTTGCTACAACATTTGTTGCACAAGCTGGTGCAGATGATGGTACTGCTTCCCAAATTACATTATCTATATAAACATAAGAATATGTAGATGTTGATAATCGTTTAATTGCTATATATTTATCTGTTCCAGCATAAGCTGTAAAATCTACAATATATTGAGTAAAAGTTCCATTGATATCAACTGTTTGTAAAGGTGTAAAAGTATTAGCATCACTAGGATTACTCATAGTACCTACAATAACATCTTGTGAAGCTACTGAATTACTAGCAACAAATCGCAATCTGTTAGTACCTGCACTTAAATTATTGATGTAAGGTGTAACTAACATTATATTAGCTGTAGCAGGTGAATCTGAATTGTATAAAGAAATACTATATGGAGCACTAAAGTTAGTTGTTGAAGATCCAACGGTTGCAAAAGTACTAACACCATTACTTAAAATCTTACTCCAACAAGAAGGAATTTGACCCGTAGCCGTTAGTGTATCAAAATTTTCAAAGAAATCTCCTAATTCATCACAAGTTGTAAAATTGATTTCTGTACATCCCACTGCTTGACCATAAGGATTATATGGAAATACACTAACATAATAAGTAGAACCTCCTACTAAGTTAGATAAATAATAAGACAATACATTACCAACATCAAAATTATTTAAAACATCTGTTGCACCTGGAGTTGTTCCAACACTAATTCTATAACCTGTTGCATCAACGTTTGCTAACCAAGTTACTGTAGAATTAGAAACATTAATAGCACCATTAGCTGGTGAAGTAATAGCTACACAAGAAGGTAAAGTAACTGGAATTTCTTCAAGTACAACACCATCTAAATAAATATAAGCATCCCCACTTCCGTAGTTACTTATTCCTTTAAACTTAATTTTAAGATTTGCACCAATGTAACTTGTTAAAACATAACTTTTCAAAGTCCAGTTGGCAGCGCCAGTTAAACCAGATTCTAACAAAGTATATGTTGAACCTCCATTTGTTGAAACATAAACTTCAAAATTACCTCCTGTTGGATTTTTATAATAAAACTTCAAACGTAATGTTGAAACTGAAGAAGCATCAATAACAGGAGTGGTTAATTCACCGGTATTTCCATTTGCATTTAAATATGAATCAAATCGTAAACCTCTTCCAGTATTACCTGTTGCAAAACTAGAGAAATTATAACCTGAATTTGTAGGAGTTGACGCGATTCCCCAACAAGAAGGAACACCAGTTGTTATCGATTCAAACTCTTCATTGAAAGGTATAGTAGCTATGTCACAAGTAGAAAAATTAATTTCAGTACATCCTGTAGCTTGACCGTTTACATTATAAGGATAAATAGTTACATAATAAGTTGAACCTCCTTCAAGATTAGGAATTGTGTAAGAAAGTACGTTACCAACATTAAAATTGTTCAACACATCAGTTCCTCCAGGAGTTGTTCCTACACTAATATTATATCCAGTAGCATCAATGTTAGCAGCCCATGTTACAGTTGGATTTGGTACATTAATAGCACCGCTAGTAGGAGATAAAATAGTTGTACATGTTGGAGGTGTTGAAGGAATATCCTCAACAACTACATCGTCAATATATAAAATCCATCCATCTAAACCACCTGCTGGAACATGCCAAGCAATAAACACATTACCTGTTATACCTGTTAACGGAATAATTCGAGTCTCAGTATTAGTATTTGAAAACGATGTAAGAGGCATCAAGGTAGTTGTAAAATCTGAAGGTGAAGCCCCAGTAGTAGACAACATAACTCTAAAGTCATTTGGTTCAGTAGCTGATATAACCTTATTTTTAAAAACTAATCTTTGATTTCCATTTAATGTGATTTTTGGAGAAATTAACCAATCGTCATTAGCACCATTATTAAAATCCGTATTAATAATCGCAGATTGATTACCTGAAATAGGTGCACTTGTATCATTTAAATTCCAAGTATCTGCATCCGCATTAACATTTAAAACTGCCCAACAAGCTTCTGTTGTTGAAGTAGAATCAAAAGATTCATTGAAAGGCACAGGTAGTGCATCACATAATGTTCTGAAAGAAAACGGACCACTCCATGTACTTTGAGTACCCCCGCAATCAGCTTGAACATAATATTGATATTGAGTATTTGAAGTTAAACCTGGCAATGAGTAGGTATTGGTTACACCTGGAACAATAATACCTGAACCTAAAGCAAATCCTGTAATACCGTATTGAATATTCCACACAGTAGCTGTTCCATTTTCATTCCATCCTAATACAGCACTAGAATTTGTTATACTGTTAGCCGCTAAAGCATTAGGAGGTAAACAACTTGGTGGAGTACCTTCAATATAACTAAACTGAATATTAGGTTTATTTCCATTAGTTGTAGTTGTAGTTACACCGCATGAAGTAGCACCGTCAGCTCTTACAAAACGTGAACCATTAGTTACAGAAGTATTAGCACGTACCTGTCCATAAGGAGATGTATATGGATTTGGTCCGTCAGAACAAATCTCAACTAATACATTATCAACACCATTCCATACAAAATTAGTATCAAATGTAATCATATCAAAAACACCTGCAGCAGTAACTGTTGGATTGTAATTAAAAGGATTTTTAACTACAATCGTAGATGAATTAATATGTGCAGCACAATTTGATGCAGATGTGTGCCCCATTTTTATGGTGTAACCCAATAAATTACCGCCGCCATAATCACCTGCAATTGAAAATCCTAGAGCTGTAATTTCATCATAAGGAGTCATTGAGGCACTTAGCTCAGCAGCTGTATATACCACCTGATACCTAAAAGATTCGTAATATCCATCTATTGGGTCATTACCAGTACTCGTAGTCGTAGTAGTGGCGGTACCAATAACTATGGACTGTGCATTAATTTGCCAACACGAAAAGAGGACAAATAAAAATAAAGTAATTTTTTTCATGAAATAAATAATTAATTAATTAATTGTTAAGCATCTGCTAATTTAATGAGAATTATTTCACTTAAAAAAAACGGGAAAAAAAAATATCGGTAAAAATCACTTTTTACCGATAAAAAACAAAAAACCCTGAAAAATCAGGGTTATATAACAAATTAATATTATTTTGTTATTATTTAATACTTGGCACCATGACCATTTCATTGGTATCCTCTTGGTAATCAACACCGTCAAATCCAAATCCAAATAAGTTTAAGAAATCTTGCTTGTATCCCGCTAAATCTCCTAATTCCACTAAAGTTTCAGTTGTAGATTCACCCCACAATTTAGCAATTTTCTCCTGAACATCCGCTCTCATTTCCCAATCATCAATACGAATTCTTCCTTTGTCATCTGTTGGAACTGATTTACCCGTATACAATCTCTCTGCATATAAGCGTTGAATTTGCTCGATACAACCTTCATGAATTCCTTCTGCTTTCATGATTTTATATAACAATGAAATATATAATGGAATTACTGGAATTGCTGAACTCGCCTGAGTTACTAACGCTTTGTTTACAGAAACATACCCTTTTCCGTTAATATCTTTTAATTTCTCTGTAATTTCAAAAGCCGTAGCTTCTAAATGATCTTTTGCTCTTCCAATAGTTCCTTTTCTGTAAACCGCTTCAGTTACCTCAGGTCCTATGTAAGAATAAGCAATTGTGGTAGCGCCTTCAGCTAAAACTCCTGCTCCTTTTAATGCATCCATCCACATTGACCAATCTTCACCACCCATTACAACAACTGTGTTCGCAATATCTTCTTCATTAGCTGGTTCAATTGAGACACTTGTTACATTACCCGTATGAAAATCAACGGTTTTATTTGTAAAAGTACTTCCAATAGGTTTTAAAGTAGAACGATGTAAAACACCTGTTACTGGATGCTGACGTACTGGAGAAGCTAAACTATAAATAATTAAATCCACCTGACCTAAATCAGCTTTAATCATATCAATAGTTTGCTGTTTTACTTCGTTTGAGAATGCATCACCATTGATACTTTTTGCATACAATCCAGCTTTTTGTGCTTCCATTTCGAAAGCAGCTGAATTATACCATCCTGGAGAAGCTGTTTTACCTTCTGAAGGTTCTTTTTCAAAAAACACACCAATAGTTGCAGCATCAGAACCAAAAGCACTTGTAATTCTTGAAGCTAAACCAAAACCTGTTGAAGCACCAATAACTAATACTCGTTTAGGCCCGTTGATTTTACCTTTCGATTTTACATATTCAATTTGATTTTTTACATTTTGTTCGCAACCTTTTGGATGAGCTGTCAAACAAATAAATCCTCGCATTCTTGGTTCTATAATCATGATATTCTATTTTTATAATTGGTTTGTTGTCGTTTAAAATGGAAAGCAAAAGTACTTTAAAAAATTAATTCAACAAAGCTTTTGCATGTTGTAAAGCCGAATCTGTAATTTCTTTTCCTGATAACATCTCTGCTATTTGTTGTATTCTTTCTTCTTGTGTCAACAGATTTAATTCTGAAATGGTAGTATCTCCTTGATTACGTTTTGAGACTTTATAATGCGAATTTCCTTTTGCCGCAATTTGTGGTAAATGTGTAATGGCAAATACTTGCATAGTAGCACTCATATCTTTCATGATTTCCCCCATTTTAATTGCAATTTCACCTGAAACTCCTGTATCAATTTCATCAAAAATGATAGTTGGAAGTTTGGAATAATTCGCTAAAATAGCTTTAATTGCTAACATGATACGCGACATTTCTCCTCCTGAAGCTACTTTTTTTAATAATCCAAAACTAGTTCCTTTGTTAGCCGAGAATAGCAAAACCACTTCGTCTTTTCCTTTTGGATAATACGAATCAGTATGATTGATTTCGATTTGAAAATTGGCTTCTACCATTCCTAATTGTGATAAAGTTGCTTTAATTTTTTCAATTAAAATTGGAGCGGTTTTCTTTCTGTTTTCAGAAATCGATTTTGCTATTTCATCAACTTTTTGTTGTTTCGAATTTAATTCAGATTGTAATTTATTAATGGCACCATCCAAATCATCAACACGAATAACTTTAGCATCTAATTCATTTTGAATTACCAACAATTCGGAAATCGTTTGCACTTGGTGTTTCTTCTGTAAATTATAGATGGTTTGCAATTTTGTATTCACCAATTCTAATCGCTCAGGATCGGCTAAAATCTTTTCATTGTTTTGTTCGCATTCCGAAATAATATCTTCAACTTCAAGTAAACTACTTGTCAAACGCTCTAATAATTGTGCATTTTGACTGGAGAAACCAGCTATTTTTTGAAGTGAAATTTTAATTTCTTTCAAATTTACCAAGGCGCCAACTTGTTCTTCATTGGCAATAGCTAAAATTCGTTCGAAATTTTCTTTTATGAATTCAACATTACTTAATTGTTCTAATTCTTGTTCTAGCGCTTCTTGCTCTCCATCAATTAAGTTGGCTGCTAAAAGTTCGTTCAACAAAAAGGAGTTGTACTCGTATTCTTTTACCAAAGCTTCTTTTTCCGAAATCAATTGTTTCAACTCTTTTTGAGTCGACTTGAAATCAGCTAATGAGTTCTTATATGAATTTACGGATTCGCCATTATTGGCAACCGCATCTAAAATATCTATTTGGTAGTTTTCTTCTGTAAGTTCTCGGGTTTGATGTTGGGAATGAATATCTAACAACATCGCACCTAATTCTTGCAATTCTTGAAGATTTACTGGACTATCATTTACAAAAGCACGCGATTTTCCCGAAGGTAAAATTTCTCTTCTAATGATGGTTTTATCTTCATAATCCATGTCATTTTCATCAAAAAAAGATTGAAGATTGTAATTGGCAATATTAAATTGTGCTTCAATAATACATTTTTGCTCTTTGTCTTTAAGCGAAGTTAAATCGGCTCTATTTCCTAAAACCAAACCTAAAGCACCTAGAAGAATTGATTTTCCAGCACCGGTTTCTCCTGTAATAACAGAAAACTGATTGGAAAAATCAGTTTCAAGCGATTCTATTAACGCATAATTTTTTATGGATAGTGAAAGTAACATAAGTTAAATATTCATTAAGCGATTGAACTATCTTATTTTATTCCACTTTTGAGAATTAAGAGGAGAAATTCTATTTAAAGTTTCTAGTAATTTAGCATTATTTGTTTGTGGTCCACCAGAAAAAATGGAAACTAATTCATCTCCTTTTGCATCAAAAAAAGTTCGAACTAACAATGAATTAGGTCTTGTTTTTTGAATTTCCGCCAAAGTTTCTATTGAATTTGCAATATTTTCTTTTCCTTTTTTCACATCCTCACTCATGGTATCCAAACCAAGTCTATGATACTCATAAAGTGTTTTTCTAAAGAGTGCAAAAGTAGTAGATAACATATCCGAAATTAAAAAGTTACGATTGTTATTATTCCCTTCTGATTGTGACCAACCTTTGTACCCACTAGACTGAGCAACGTTAACAATATTTGAAGCTACTTCTAAGTATTTTGATCCTCCATTTAAAGCAAAAGAATCCATATCCATTCCAATTATAAGATTAGAATAAAATGCCAATACAGAAACTAAGTTTGAGTTAAACGAGTTTTGGTCGTAAATCATGGTTTCAAATTCGATAAATCGAAAAGTGAAATTTTTGTCGTTTATGTTTAAAATAGGAGAAGCCAAAGTAGCATTATGAACCGGTCTTGAAGATTGCACTTGCAATGTGGCTTCAAAAACGTTTGAACCGTAAGAGGTAACATTAATAAAAAAATTACATTCAATTTTTTCCACATCAGTATACTCTTTGTTAGTCCATTTTGTAGTATTTAAAAATTCTTTTATTTGCGTTTCAAGATTTTTAAAAAGTTGAGGATTTCCATTAGCTACCTGTTGATAGTTAACAGAAACTGTCGCATTAAGCTCTTGTGAAAACACATTACCTAATGAAAACAAGAAAATAAATACTACTACTATTTTACGCATCATAAAATTGAATTACTTTATTAATGATATCTTGAGCTACCGCTTCTTTTGATTTTAATTCCTTAGGTTCAATTGTAAAATCTTTAGATATAAAAGTTACTTTATTAGTAGCTTTACCAAAACCAGCTCCTTCATCGTTTAAAGAATTTAAAACTATCAAATCTAAGTTTTTTTTCTGGATTTTTTGCTTTGCGTGTTCAATTTCATTTTCAGTTTCTAACGCAAATCCAATTAAGAATTGATTTTTCTTTTGTTCGCCAAGCGAAGCTAAAATATCTTTTGTTTTTTCTAATTCTATAGAGAACGTTGCATCGTTCTTTTTTATTTTCTGGTTAGCTACATTTTTTGGTCGATAATCTGCAACAGCTGCTGCTGCAATAGCTACATCAACACTATTATAAAATTCATGGCAAGCATCGTACATTTCTTGTGCCGAAATTACTCGAATCAATTTAATAGCTGAATTTTGTACATTCAAATGCGTTGGTCCTGAAATTAAGATAACTTCCGCTCCCTTATTAGCAGCTTCATTTGCAATATCAAATCCCATTTTACCTGAAGAATGATTTCCAATAAAACGCACAGGGTCAATAGCTTCATAGGTTGGACCAGCGGTAATTAAAATTTTCTTTCCTTTAAGTGGTAATTTTTCTAGTAAATCACGTTCCAGAAACGAAACAATATTTTCAGGCTCAGCCATTCTACCTTCACCTACTAAACCACTTGCTAATTCGCCACTTTCGGCAGGGATCATTATGTTACCAAAAGTTTTTAACTTATGAAAACTATCTAAAGTTGATGGATGTTTGTACATATCCAAATCCATTGCAGGTGCAAAATAAACGGGACATTTAGCAGAAAGGTAAGTTGCAATTAATAAATTATCGCAATTTCCATTTGCCATTTTAGAAAGGGTGTTTGCTGTAGCTGGAGCCACAAGCATTAAATCAGCCCATAATCCTAATTCTACGTGATTATTCCATTCTCCATTTCCTTCTTCTTCGTTATAGAAAGTAGAATAAACTGGGTTCTTGGAAAGGGTTGCCAAAGTAAGTGGCGTAACAAAATGCAAAGAAGCAGGCGACATTACAACTTGTACTTGTGCACCTGCTTTTATAAATAGTCTAACCAAGTTGGCTGTTTTGTAAGCAGCTATACCACCAGATACACCTAGCAAGATTTTTTTACCGCTTAAAACAGACATATTGATTTATTTAGCTTCTCTGTAATAGATTTTACCTTCTTCCCACTCTTGTACTGCTAAAGCATGTGGCTTAGGTAATTTTTCATAGAATTTTGAAACTTCAATTTGCTCTTTGTTTTCAAAAACTTCCTCTAAACTATCATTGTAAGTAGCAAACTCTTCTAATTTCTCAATCAATTCTTTTTTGATTTCAGTATTGATTTGATTAGCACGTTTTGCCATGATAGTAATCGCTTCATAAATGTTTCCAGTAGGCTCTTCTAATTTACTTTTGTTGTAAGTAATAGTGTTTACAGGAGCATTTGTTTTCTTTAAATCCATGATTTACTTTTATTTAGAAAATTGTTTTAATTCTTGTTCAATTTCAGCTAACATTTTATCAGCTTCTTCTTTATATTCTGTTGCAGCATTGAATTTAATCAAATTTGCATAAGTTGTTTTGGCGTAATTTAAACGCTCTTGTTTTTTTGATTCTATACTATTAATAGCTAGTTTATATGCTGAATCCAATCTGTAATACAATGCCTTTTCTTTATATGGGGTTCCTGGAAAATCCAAAATAAAGTTATCAAACGCTTTTAAAGCTCCTTTAAAATCAGAAATAGAATTGTACTGTTTTGCTATTTCAAATGCTTTCTTTTCTTGCTTTTCTCTTAATTCTTTAACATATTTATTTGCTGTAGCCAAATAACTTGATTCAGGATAAACATCAATAAATCGTTGCATTTTATCTAGTGCTTTCTGAGTATCTGTTTGATCTAAACTGTATGCAGGAGATAATTTATAAAAACATTCAGCAGCCAAAAATGTAGCCTCTTCTCTTTTTTCACTTCTAGGATAAGTAGCAACAAAATTTTCAAATTGATACCCTGCTAAATAAAATTGATTCGTATTATAAAGTGATTTAGAATATAAATAAAACATTCGTTCAGCATTGGGCTTACCTTTATAAACTGGTGCAATTTGTTCATATAATCTGATTGCTTTATCATATTTCCCTTTATCATACATTGCATTTGCAACTTCGCTTTTAACGGCAACATCATCCGACTTCAAAGCCTTTTGATAAGGACTACATGACACCAATAAAATGGTAAGAATAAGGAAACTAAAAAATTTATTCATTTGGCTTTATATTTTTTCTTTATAAACATCAATAAGATGTCACCTAAAAAAGCAACTGCAAATTTAGGCATTATTTAATTACTATAAAAATCTTTTTTTTAACTTAATTTTCTTGTAAAATTATGCAATCTTGTAGCTAAATCTTCATTTACATTTACAAGTGGCAATCGAACTGTATTCTCTGATAAACCTAATGCCTTAAAGACTTCTTTAATTCCGCCAGGATTTCCTTGTTCGAAAATCATATCAATACTATCCGCTAAAAGGTAATGTAATTTATACGCTTCATCTACTTTTCTTTGCAGACCTAAACGTACCATTTCAGAGAATTCCTTCGGAAAACCTTCCCCAATTACCGAAATCACTCCTGCTCCACCCGCTAAAACCATTGGTAAAGTAATCATGTCATCTCCAGAAATCACTAAAAATCCTTCTGGTTTTGTTTGGATTAATTTCATTGCTTGAACGATATCGCCAGCAGCTTCTTTAATTCCGATTACATTTTTGAAATCGTATGCAATTCGGATAACCGTTGATGGCAACATATTACTTGCTGTTCTTCCTGGTACATTATATAAAATTACTGGAATTGGAGACGCTTCAGCAACTGCTTTAAAATGTTGGTAAATACCTTCTTGCGTAGGTTTATTATAATAAGGCGAAACCGATAAAATCGCTGAGAAATGAGAAAAATCTCTTGTTTTTAATTCTTCAACAACTTTGTGCGTATTGTTACCTCCAACACCTAAAACCAAAGGCAATCTTCCTGCATTCGCTTTAATTATCGTATCGATAACCAATTCTTTTTCGTCTTGTGATAACGTTGCCGATTCTGCTGTAGTACCTAAAACTACCAAGTACTCTACTCCACCTTCAATTACATAATTCACTATTCGAGTTAAAGCCTCTACATCAACCGAAAAATCTTTTTTAAATGGCGTAACTAAAGCAACACCTGTACCAATAAATGATTGCATTTTTTATATTTTATTTAAAATTTTCAAATACTTAAACAGTTCTAAAACAAACTCATTAAAATTTTCAACGACTGTTTTTATGATAAAATGATTGACTCTTTTGTCAACCGTGTCAAATCCTACTTTAAATTTGGCTTTTGATTTGGTTGACAATAACAAAAGACCGCTTTTATTAACATCGTAATAATTGATTAACAAATCAAAAGGAGTTTCGACAAAATCGTTTACTTCTTTTTTATTGATTTCTCCTGAAATCGAAATATTCTTCAACGACAAAAAGGATTCGTTTATTACTTCTTTCTTTTTAATTTTATCTTTATAAACCAAAATAGAAATATTACTTTCTTGAATTCCCTGAGAAACAATTCGCTCCACTAATTGACTAGTTTCATTGAAATATGTTTCGTCTACTAAAACTCCAACCGTCAACACTTTATCGTTTGAACCAGACGAATTTTGAGTTGCTAATTTTTTAGTAACATTTTTTTTAAGAAAAAAGTTCTTTATAATATTATAAAACATAGTATTTTTACCTATTCGACAAAATTAAAAATTTAAGCTTTTGTTATGCTTGTAAATGTAAAAAAGAATACGATATCTTTTGGATTTTTTGTTATATTATTAACATTTAATCTCTTTATATCTTGTAAATCAACTTCTTCCTATCAAACTACTAAAATTGAAGGAAAAAAAATAGGTGTTACCAATGAAAAAGGCGAAAACGAAGCCATTGCAACTTACGTAAAACCTTACAGTGATAACATCAATAAAGATTTGAACAGTGTTTTAGCTTATTGTCCAGAAACACAAGACAAAAGCAAAGGAACATGGCAATCGAATATCGGAAATTTATTGGCCGAAATAACTTTTGAACTTGGAAATCCGGTTTTTCAAAAAAGAGAAAACAAAACGATTGATATTTGTTTGCTAAATCATGGCGGTATAAGAGCTGTCATTCCAAAAGGCGATGTAACTACGCGAACTGCTTTTGAAGTGATGCCTTTTGAAAACAGTTTGTTCATTGTGGGATTAACCGGAAAAGAAATCAAAACGTTAGCCGAATACATCATAAAAGAAAAGAAGCCTCATCCTTTGTACGGAATGAAAATTTATATTGATAAGTCAACTTCAGCAATAAATAAGATTGAAATTAACAATCAACCTTTAGATGAAAATCGAATTTATTATGTAGGAACTTCCGATTATTTAGCCAATGGAGGTGATAATATGACGTTTTTTAAAGAAAGTAAAATCAAATTTGACATGGAATACAAGCTTAGAAATATGATGATTGATTATTTCAAGAAAGTAGATACAATTCCGAATATTACAACAGAAAAAATAATTTTAGAATAATACTTAGAGCTATGAAGAGAAGAGATTTTATCCAAAAAACAGCTGCGAGTTCGGCTCTACTTGGTTTATCAGGAGTGAGTTTAAGTAGTTTTTCTACTATTGACACCAAAAAGATTACTATTTTACATACGAATGATACGCACAGTCATATCGATCCATTTCCGGCCGATCATCCTAAAAATCCAAATATGGGTGGCGCTGCCAGAAGAGCTGCTATCATTGAAAGCATTCGAAAAGAAGAAAAAAACGTGCTTTTGTTAGATGCTGGCGATATTTTTCAAGGAACTCCGTATTTCAATTATTATGGTGGTGAATTGGAATTCAAATTAATGAGCATGATGCAATACGATGTGGCCACCATGGGAAATCACGATTTTGACAACGGAATTGATGGTTTTTATGCGCAATTACCACATGCAAAGTTTGATTTTGTATCGGCTAATTATGACTTTAAAAATACGGTTTTGAATGATATTGTAAAACCTTATAAAATAATCATTAAAGACGGAATCAAGATTGGAATTTTCGGATTAGGCGTTCAATTAGACGGACTTGTTGACAAAAAACTTTACAAAGAAACGGTTTACAACAATCCAATTGAAGTAGCACAAGACATGACTCGAATTCTAAAAGAAGAAAAGAAATGTGATTTAGTGATTTGTTTGTCGCATTTAGGATTCAAATACAAAGACGAACCTGAAAAACCTAGTGATATTGTTTTAGCGCAAAAAACAAAAAATATCGATTTGATTATTGGCGGACACACGCACACTTTTTTAGACAAACCGGTTATTGAAAAAAATAGCGAAGGAAAAGAAGTTTTGATTAATCAAGTAGGCTGTTTTGGAGTGAATTTAGGTAGAATTGATTTTTATTTATCTAACGACAAACTCTATAATAATCAATCAAAAAACATTATTGTATAACTATTTTTCTCTGTAAAGTAAATATTTCAAAAGAAAATAATATACCGGTATTTCAATCAAACAAGCGATATAAATTAATATATCATTTTTTGAGTAATACTTATTCAAAGCAATTAAAACATCGGAAAAAAACAAGCAGAGTATCGTTAACAACAAAAATCTAGATGCAATTGATTTAAATCGTAAGGCATTATAAATACTTAGTAATAAAACCATCAAAAACATTACAACGTAACCAATAACTACAAAAATTTCTTTAAACTCCATATTTAAAGTCAAACTTGCAATCTTATAAAAGATGACCAACGACAAATAAGAAATTATAAAATAATTGAAATTGTTTTTTAAAAAGAGGTTTCTTTTGAAGATTTTTGAATCTGTAACTACATAACTAAATAAAACACCTATAGCTATTAGATACAAATAGGTCGAAAATACTTTAATATCTCTTCCCTCTATCAAAATCAAATTATCAGCAAAAAAGATTACTAAAAACAAAAATAAATTCAAATATATTTTTGTTGCTTTACTTATAAAAAAGTAAGCAAAAGCGATACTTGGAACTATGATGGGTTTAAAAATCAAAGCAATGTCTAAATCGCCATAAACCCTATAAAAAAACAAATAACATAAATAGGAAATAAAATATATGTACAAAGCTCCACTAGCTCGGCTATCTATATTTTTATCAGTCTTGAATATCTCTCTTACCATAAAGTTTAAATTTAGTTCTGTAAACAAAATAACTTATGTAACAAAAAAACGATAACTCTTGAGTTGTAACATTAATCATCTTCAAGGCTAATAAATCGGGGATTTTTTTTGAAAAAACAAAAAACAAATCGGATAATAAAAAACAACCAACCATAAAACCCGTGTACAAAATTGTTCTATTATTGTAGTTAATTAGCATTACAAAGGCTAAAATTCCCATTAACAACAATAATATTGCGTACAAACAATAAATGAAAAATTCAAGGCTATTTTCCTCTATCATCATCATTAGTACATTAAAAAACAAATACACTAAAAGCATTACAATAATGAAAAAAGAAAAGGTTTTCAAATTAATTTTTTTCTTTTTCAAATAATAGATTAAATCTTGAAAAATAAAAAACAATATAATGAAATATGGAATTAATAAAAATATAAGCCCCAAAACATTAAACTCCTCTCTACTAATTAGATGTAAAATTTCACCAATAAAGAAGGATAAAACTGAAAAAGAAAACAAATAATCAATCTTACCTCTAACGCTAATATAATAGAAATAATAAATCGACGGAATGATAATTGGCTTACTAAAAAGCTCCAAATTATCACTTCCTATTAAAACAGCAAATACATATAAAATAAAAGCCGTGAAATATAATATTAAAGCCGAATTTACTTTAAGCATCTATCATTTGTTTGAAGTCTAATTCTGTTATAATTGCGATTTTTAATTGATTTGCTTTTTCTAGTTTGGATGGTCCCATATTATCACCAGCAATTACATAATCGGTTTTTGATGAGATGGAACTTCCAACTTTTCCTCCGTTATCTTCAATAGCTTTTTTTAGTTCATCTCGAGAATATATTTCAAAAACTCCTGATACTACAAAGGTTTTTCCTTTTAACTTTTCAGAAAGTAAAACATCATCATCTCCAGATTCCAATTGAACCCCAAAACTCTTAAGCCTATCAATAATACGAATATTTTCTTGATTTTCAAAGAATTGAACAACACTTTGAGCAATTTTATCGCCAATTTCATCTACCAAAATCAAATCCATGATACTTGCTTGCGCAATTGCATCAATAGATTTGTAATGTTTCGCTAATTTTTTTGCAACCGTTTCACCTACATATCGAATTCCTAACGCATACAAAACACGTTCAAAAGGAATGGTTTTCGATTTTTCAATTCCGTTAATCAAGTTCTCAGCTGATTTTTCAGCCATTCGTTCCAACGGAATGATTTGCTCCTTTTTCAATTCGTACAAATCGGCATAATTGGTAACCAAGCCTGCATTGAATAATAAAGCAACTGTTTCTCCACCTAAACCATCAATATCCATGGCTTTTCGGGTGATGAAATGTTGAATTCTTCCAATAATCTGCGGTGGACAACCATAGAAATTTGGACAAAAATGATTTGCTTCTCCTTCGCTTCTAACTAATTCCGTTTGACATTCTGGACAATGCGTGATGTATTTTGTGGGTTCTGATTGATTTCCTCTTTGAGCAACCGCAATAATTTTCGGAATAATTTCGCCTCCTTTTTCTACGAAAACTTCATCACCAATTCGAATGTCTAATTTTTCAATTTGGTCGGCATTGTGTAATGAAGCACGTTTAACAATTGTCCCTGCTAATTGCACGGGTTCTAAATTCGCAACAGGCGTAATCGCACCTGTTCGCCCCACTTGATAGGAAATCGAATTTAATTTCGTAGTTACTTGTTCGGCTTTAAACTTATACGCCATTGCCCAACGCGGAGATTTTGCCGTATAACCTAATTCCTCTTGATGTTGTAAATTATTGACTTTAATTACCACACCATCCGTTTCATAAGGCAAATCGTGACGGTGTTTGTCCCAATAGTTGATATACTCAAAAACTTCGTTTAGATTTTTAGCTAGTTTGGATTGAGTCGGAACTTTAAATCCCCAATCTCTGGCTTTTTGCAAACCTTCAAATTGCGTTTTGAAAGGTAAGTTATTTCCAATTACAAAGTACAACAAACAATCTAATGGTCGCTTGGCAACTTCGGCACTGTCTTGTAATTTTAAACTTCCAGAAGCTGTGTTTCTTGGGTTTGAATAGGGAGTTTCACCAATTTCAATTAACTCTTGATTCATTTTTTCAAATCCGGCAAACGGAAGAATGATTTCTCCTCGAATGTCAAATTTTTCAGGAAAATCCCCTTTTAAATGAATAGGAACTGCTTTTATCGTTTTGATATTATTGGTTACATCATCGCCTTGAAAACCATCGCCACGCGTTACAGCACGCACTAAACGACCCTTTTCATACGAAATACTAATTGATGCACCATCGTATTTTAATTCGCAAGTATATTCCAGTGAAACATCACCTAAAACCTTTTGAATTCGGGTTTCCCAATCTTGTAAATCTTCGATAGAATACGAATTATCCAACGAATACATGCGATATTCATGCTTCACTGTTTCAAAATTCTTCGTAACCATTCCTCCTACTCTTTGAGTGGGCGAATTTTCATCGAAAAACTCAGGGTGTTGCGCTTCTAAATCTTGTAATTGTTTTAGTTTTTGATCAAATTCAAAATCAGAAATGGTAGGATTATCTAAAACATAATAATTGTAATTATGTTGATTTAATTCGTCTCTTAAATTCTTAATAGTATCTAAAACGCTCATATTTACTGATTGATTAAGCTGTCTAATTTGGTAAATAATTCTCCTTTACTGATGATTCCACCTTGCTTGATAATTTCAAACAACGATTCATTTCTGTTTTCTGATAAATCTTTCTTTCCTCTGGTGATTTCTACATCATCGGAAAACAAATTTTCAGATAACCAATGAATTCCATCGGCAGAAACAAAGTCTATTTGTGGATTATTGGTTTTTATTACGAAAGAGAAAACCGCATTTTGCATACATTTAAAAAGAAAAATGTAGTTTTTAGAAAAATGATCAATGTGCGTAACATTCGTCAATGCTTTTTCCCAAATCATATCAGAGAAAACGTCAATTTCTTGTTCAGCAATGTGTGGTTTATTTTGTTTAATTTCATCCCATTCCTTTTTATCAATTGATTGTGTAGCTAAAAAAGTAATGAATTCTGGATGTAATTCTTCTAATTGTTCTTTAGTTAATCTTGCGTATTTCATAAAGTAAAGATAAAAAAAAAGCCCCGATAAAATCGGAGCTAATTTATATTTTAAGAAAAATTATGCTTTTTCACCTACGATTTCGTATGGTAACTCAACGATAACATCTCTGTGTAATCTAACTGATGCAGTATATTTACCTACACGTTTTACTACACCACTTGTGATGAATTTTTTCTCAATTGAATGACCGTTAGCTTCTAATGCTTCCACGATGTTAGCACTAGTAACTGAACCAAACAATTTATCACCACCTGCTTTAGCAGTAATTTTAATTTCTAAAACTTTTAAAGCTTCAGCTAAAGATTTTGCATCAGCAACAAGTTTAGCTTCTTTGTGAGCTTTTTGTTTTAAGTTTTCAGCTAAAACTTTTTTAGCAGAAGGTGTAGCTAAAATAGCAAAACCTTGAGGAATTAAGAAGTTACGTCCGTATCCGTTTTTCACAGTTACTACATCATCTTTAAATCCTAAATTTTGAACGTCTTGTTTTAAGATAAGTTCCATGTTGTTGTCCTTTTAATTAGAAGTTAGCTCACCTACGGCGAAGCAACAACTATTTGTTAAATATTATTTTAATAAATCGGCCACGTATGGCATTAAAGCTAAGTGACGAGCTCTTTTAACAGCTACAGAAACTTTTCTTTGGTATTTTAATGAAGTACCTGTTAAACGTCTTGGTAAAATTTTACCTTGCTCGTTAACAAATTTCAATAAAAAGTCTGCGTCTTTATAATCGATATATTTGATACCTGATTTTTTGAAACGACAGTATTTTTTAGTTTTGTTTGTATCTATATTTAAAGGCGTAAGATATCTGATATCTCCGTCTTTTTTCCCTTTTGCAGATTGCTCTAATGTAGACATGATTAGTTTGTTTTAGATTTTAATTTTGCTCTTCTTCTTTCTGCCCAAGAAATTGCATGTTTGTCTAAAGACACAGTTAAGAAACGCATAACACGCTCGTCACGACGGAATTCAGTTTCAAATGCAATAATGATTTCAGCTGGCGCTTTGAATTCGAATAAGTGGTAAAATCCACTTTTTTTGTGTTGAATTTCGTAAGCTAATTTTTTTAAGCCCCAATCTTCTTTCGATACCATCTCAGACCCTTTAGAAGTAAGAAAATCTTCAAACTTGCTTACTGTTTCCTTTACCTGTTGCTCAGATAAAACGGGATTCAAGATGAAAACAGTTTCATAATGATTCATAATCTTTATATTTATTGTTATAAAATTGGGTGCAAAAATAATACTTTTATTTGAAATAACAAGTATAACACATTATTAATTTTTATTAAAAAAACTTGTGTATTTGTAATAATAGTTCTACTTTTAACAAACTATAAAAAATATATGCCCATGAAGTTGAATTGTATCGTTGTAGATGATAGTGCTATTCAAAGAATTACCATCACGAAATTAGTTAACGAATCAACATTATTAAACTTAGTAGGAGATTTTGCCAATGCTCTTGAGGCAAAGAATTGCATCAATAACAATACTATTGATTTAATCTTCTTAGACATTGAGATGCCGTTAATAAACGGTTTCGACTTATTAGACGGACTAAAAACAAAACCACAAATTATATTCATTACTTCAAAAGCTGATTATGCAGTTAAAGCTTTTGATTATGAAGCAACCGATTTTCTTCAAAAACCTATTTCTAAAGAACGTTTCAATAAAGCCGTTAAAAAAGCAACGGAACTTCATGCTTTGCGTTACGAAAACCATGAAGATCATGGCGAAAGTATCGTGATTAAAAGTAATTTAAAGAAACTAAAAGTCTATGTTTCTAAAATTAAATGGATTGAAGCCTATGGTGATTATATTAAAGTAGTTACTGATGATGAAAGTCATTTAGTGTTATCAACTATGAAAGGTTTTGAAAAAGAACTTCCAGAAGGCAAATTCATTCGCGTACACAAATCGTACATTATCAATTTAGATAGAGTCGAGAAATTCAATAGTAAGTTTGCTGAAATTGGAAATACAAAAATACCACTAAGTCGTAACAAGAAAGAAGAAATTGTAAAAGCTATCGAAAACGCTTAATACACATCAACATCTACTTTTACCTTAATAGAACGATATTGCGGAACTGCTTCAAAACTCATGAGCACTTTCGCAATATTTTTTTTGGTGTTACCCAAATGTTTCTGAACCGGAATTTTAACCATAATCGTTCGAATATATTCATTTCGAATTCTATTAATGGCTGGTTCTTCTGGACCCAAAACAGGCATGTCTAAATTTTGAGATAGTACATTATACAACCACATTGAACCTTCTTTCAATTTATCAAAATCGCGATGTTTCATTGTAAGTTTTATTAATCTAAAGAAAGGCGGATATTTAAAGTTCTGGCGCTCGTAAATTTGCTCTTTATACATTCCTATATAATCATTACCCAAAACTTGTTGAATCGTATTGTGATAGGGATTATACGTTTGAATAACGACTTTCCCTTTCTTCTCTGAACGTCCTGCCCTACCCGAAACTTGCATCATCATTTGATACGCTCTTTCATAAGCTCTGAAATTAGGTTGGTTCAATAAATTATCGGCATTTAAAATCCCAACTAATGTTACATTATCAAAATCCAAACCTTTGGCTAACATTTGCGTACCTACCAAAACATCAATTTCTCTATTTTTAAAGGAATCTATAATTTTCTCGAAGCCAAACTTTCCTCGAGTCGTATCTTGATCCATTCTTCCAATATTTTTCTCTGGAAAAAGGGTTTTCAATTCCATTTCAATTTGTTCGGTACCGAAACCTTTCGAAGTAACATCAACCGATTGACAACTGTGACAATGCGTTGGATTAGCAATCGAATGACCGCAATAATGACAGCGCAATTGATTTTTGAATTTGTAATACGTCAAACTCACATCGCAACTTGGACAATGCGGCACATGACCACACGTCATACATTCCACATAAGGCGAAAATCCTCTGCGGTTTTGAAATAAAATAACTTGTTCGCCTTTCGATAAGGTTTCGGTGATTTCCTCCAACAATTCATCAGAAAAATGTCCCGACATTTTCTTCCTGAAATATTTATCTTTTAAATCTACTAATTGAATTTCGGGTAACACTACATTTCCGAAGCGCACTTTTAATTCGGTTAAACCGTATTTATTGGATTGCACATTATAATAGGTTTCCAAAGACGGAGTCGCGCTTCCTAAAACTACTTTTGCTCCGTGCTGTTTAGCTAAAACTATAGCCGCATCGCGCGCATGATATCTTGGCGCTGGATCATGTTGTTTAAAGGTTTGCTCGTGTTCTTCATCTACAATAATACATCCTAAATTGGAAAACGGAAGAAACAAAGCACTTCGAACACCAATTACCACTTTTGCTTTTGGTGAATTTTCTAAAACTTGATTCCAAACTTCTATGCGCTCGTTATTGGTGTATTTGGAATGAAAAACGGCAACTTCATTTCCGAAATAAGCGGTTAATCGTTGAACTAATTGTGTGGTTAAGGCAATTTCTGGTAACAAAAACAAAACTTGCTTTCCTTCCTTAATATATTGTTCTAAAAGTTTGATATAAATTTCGGTTTTACCAGAAGCGGTAACGCCGTGTAATAAATTCACATCAAAGGTTTTGAAATTTTCTTGAATACTATCAAAAGCTGCTTGTTGGGCATCACTTAGCGTGAATTGACTATCCTCTTCTTTATCGAATGCGACTCTGTCTTGTGCAATGTAATATTCTTCGAAAATCGTTTTATCTACCAAAGATTTTACAATTGCAGCAGAACTTCCAGAAGTTTCAATTAGTTTTTTTACTGAAATTGGTGCTTTTTCTCGAGCTTGTAATTGAAAATAATGTAGAACTAACTCGCGTTGTTTTTTTGCTTTGGACAGCACTTCTAACAATTCGGCTAATTGTTCTTGTTGGAGAAATTCTTCTTGCAATCTGATATAGCGAACTAATTTTGGCTTGTATTGCTCCGATATTTCTTCTTGCAACACTAAAGCACCTTTCGCCAATAATCGATTAATGATTGGGAAAACCGTTTTCTTTCCTAAAATCTTAATCACCTCTTGAACCGTAATCGAAGATTGACTTTTTAAAGCTTCTAAAATTAGATATTCATCATCTTTAAGTTCATTCGAATCGATTTCGGCATTTTCTTTAGCTGAAATAATGGTTTCGCTTTCTAAAATATATCCAGAAGGCAAAGCACTCCGAAAAACCTCGCCTAACGAACACATATAATAAGAAGCGATCCATTTCCAATGTTCGATTTGGTGTAAATTCACCACTGGTTTTTCATCTAAAATTTGATGGATTTCTTTGGCTTCGTATAATTGAGGTGGCGTATTCGTTTTATCTAACACCAAAGCCGTATAAATCTTAGTTTTTCCAAAAGGAACTGCCACTCGCATTCCAATTTGAATGTAGTGAAACTCTGCTTCCGAAACCTGATAAGTAAAGGTTTTAGAAACAGCTAATGGTAAAACGACTTCGATAAAATACAGCATAGAACAAATATAGTTGGAAAAAGAGAATAGAAAAAAGAAAACAGAAAAAAGATAAATTCCTGAATAAAAAAAAAGCGCCCTCGATTGAGAACGCTTTTCATTTTATTTAGCTGGAATTATTTTCCTAACATTTCATCTTTTAAATCTTTATCAGCTGGTTTGTCGCATAACCAGATTCCGAATAAAGCTTTTTTGAAATCGTGGCCGTCAATACTTCCTTTTTTAACTCCATTTTTGTAAACAACAACTCCTTCGTTAGGCACATTGATGATAATAAAAACATCTCCTTTTTTAATTTCTTCTTTGAAGAAACCTTTGAATTTGTCGATTTTAGCTTTTAATGGTGCCGTTTTCTTTCCAGTAGCATTTTCAAAACCTTCATTAATAGCCGAAATCATTTTATCAGAGGTAATTAAACCCGAAACAATATTTAATTTAATAGCCGCTCCTTCTTTACTGTTCATAATTTCAGAAGCATTTGTACTTTTTTTCTCTAAATACAAAGCACCTACGTACATGTCCATAAACATTTTAACACGAGTTCCTGCTCCGTTTAAGACTAAAGACTGACCTTCTAAACTCATTTTAGCGTCTACTTTAACTCCTGCTACAGTATTTTGTGCATTAACCGTGAATACAGTCGCAATCAACATTAAAAATGTAATAACTTGTTTTCTCATAATCTTTTTTTTTAGTTTGGTTAAATATATAAATTTTTTCTTTTCAATTTTGAAATAGTTGCATTTAGTTCAAATCCTAATAATAACACCATGCAATTAATCCAGATGTAAAACATTAATACAAGAAGCGTACCAATTGAACCATATAGCTCGTTATACTTTGCAAATTTAGTTACATAAATTCCGAAAATATAGGATGATAAAATTATTAAAATAGTAGTAAAAACAGCACCATAGCTAATAAATGACATGCTTGAGGTCTCTTTAGCTCCAAATTTATATAAAATTGAAGTAGTAATTAGAATCATCAAAAGAATGAATCCGTATCTACTCCATTCAATTAATGCGATATCCGTTACTTCTCCAAAAAGATTAATTTTTTGAATCATTACTTCAGCAACTACAATCGCTGCAACCGTGATTAGTAAAATCATCGACAATACTAAAGAAATTGCTAATGAAATGAAATATTGTCTAAAAAAACCTCTAGTTATAGTAATATGGGCCGACATTTCAAATCCGCCTAAAATGGCATTAATTCCGTTAGTCATCAACAAAATAGACAAAATAAAACCTGATGAAAGTAACCCTTGGTGACTGGTTTCCATAATATCTTTCAAAATAGCTTCAATAGCTTCGTAAGTATTGGGTGGAACTCCTTCTTCTACAAACTCTAAAAAATCGGCTTGGAAATTTTCCAAAGGGATAAACGGAATTAAATTCAAGATAAATAAAGCAAATGGAAATAAAGCCATAAAGAAACTGAACGCAATGGCACTCGCTCTGTATGAAAAAGCGCCTTTGAAAATTCCCAAAACATACATTTCTAAAATATCATAAAGCGACAAACCTTCCAAAGATTTAAGCTTTACAGCTTTTGTTAGCGAAACTAATTGTTTTACAACAGGAATTTTATTGAGTTTATTTTCTATTTCTTCCGACATACATTATATTGCTTTTAGACTTAAATCCATATTATAAACTGAATGCGTTAAAGCACCTGAAGAAATATAATTCACTCCACATTCTGCGTAATTACGAATGGTTTTTTCATTAATATTTCCTGAAGATTCTGTCAAACATTGATTTCCAATCATGGCTACTGCTTTCTTCGTAGTTTCGTAATCGAAATTGTCTAATAAAATTCGGTAAACGCCGCCAGCATCTAAAATTTGTTGCACTTCGTCTAAATTTCTGGCTTCAACAATGATTTTTAAATCTTTGTTATTATCGATTAAATATTGCTTTGTCTTTGCAATCGCTTGCGGAATTCCTCCAGCAAAATCGTTGTGATTGTCTTTCAACATAATCATATCGTACAAAGCAAATCTATGATTTTCACCACCACCAATTTTTACTGCCCATTTTTCGATGGCACGAATTCCCGGAGTGGTTTTTCTGGTATCTAAAATTTTAGTTTTTGTTCCTTCCAGTAAATCAACAAACATTTTGGTTTTTGTTGCGATGGCGCTCATGCGTTGCATTGAATTCAAAACTAAACGTTCCGCTTTCAAAATAGATTGCGAACTTCCAGAAACGTGAAAAACAACATCACCATATTTCACTCTTTCACCATCATTGATAAAAGTTTCCACTTTCATGTCTTTATCTACATAATGAAAAATCATTTTAGCGAATTCTACTCCTGCAATAATTCCTTCATCTTTAACTAATAACTTCGCTTTTCCTTGTGCTGAAGCTGGAATACAAGCCAACGAACTATGATCGCCATCTCCAACATCTTCGCGAATGGCATTGCTAATAATTAATTCTAATTCTTTTTGAAATTGCGCTTCTGAAATCATGTTTTGTAAATTGAATTGCTAATGTAAGAAATCCTTTGAAGTTTAAAAAATATTGAACTCTTAAAAACAAAAAACTCCCAGATAAATCTGAGAGTTTCTTTATGATTGAATTTTAAATTCGATTAAGATAAAGCTGCTTTTACTTGGTCAGCTGCTTCTTGGAATTGTACTGCAGATAAAATTGGCATACCTGAATTATCGATTAATTCTTTAGCAATTTCTGCGTTTGTTCCTTGTAAACGAACGATGATTGGCACTTTAATAGCGTCACCCATGTTTTTGTAAGCATCAACAACACCTTGAGCAACACGGTCACAACGAACGATTCCACCAAAAATGTTAATTAAAATAGCTTTTACGTTAGGATCTTTTAAGATGATACGGAAAGCAGTTTCCACACGTTTCGCGTCAGCAGTTCCACCTACGTCTAAGAAGTTAGCTGGTTCAAAACCTGCGTACTTAATTAAGTCCATAGTAGCCATTGCTAAACCAGCTCCGTTTACCATACAACCTACAGTTCCATCTAAGTCAACGTAGTTTAATCCTACTTCTTTAGCTTCTACTTCGATTGGGTTTTCTTCTCTAACGTCTCTCATTTCAGCATATTTTGCTTGTCTGAATAAAGCGTTATCGTCGATATTTACTTTAGCATCAACTGCTAAGATTTTATTGTCAGATGTTTTTAATACTGGGTTGATCTCAAACATTGAAGAATCAGAACCGATATACGCTTTGTATAAAGCATCGATAAATTTCACCATTTCTTTGAAAGCCTCACCAGATAAACCTAAATTAAAAGCAATCTTTCTAGCTTGAAAACCTTGTAATCCGTAAGCAGGATCGATTTCTTCTGTAAAAATTAAATGCGGTGTGTGCTCAGCAACTTCTTCGATATCCATTCCACCTTCAGTAGAATACATAATCATATTACGACCTGTAGCTCTGTTTAATAAAACAGAAACATAGAATTCAGAAGTTTCGCTTTCACCAGGATAATAAACGTCTTCAGCAATTAATACTTTGTGAACCGTTTTTCCTTCTGGTGGAGTTTGTGGTGTAATTAACTGCATTCCGATGATTTGCTCAGAAATTTCAGTTACTTGATCTAAGTTTTTAGCTAACTTAACTCCTCCACCTTTTCCTCTACCTCCAGCATGGATTTGCGCTTTTACTACGTACCAACTTGTACCTGTTTCAGCAGTTAATTGTTTTGCTGCAGCTACCGCCTCAACTGGATTGTTTGCAACAATACCACGTTGAACACGTACTCCATAACTAGCTAGGATTTCTTTACCCTGATATTCGTGTATGTTCATAATTGTTATGCGTTTATCTTGTTTAAAAAAGTGCCACAAAAATAGCAAAGTAATTTTTAATGGACTAACTTTTTTTCGTTTAATTTGGGAATTTGATATACATATTTGTATTAAAACTCCAACTCTAAAAAAAAACAAATGTTACAAATAAAACATTTTGTTATATTTTGTTAATAATTGTTTTAATAATTGCACCTTTTAAATATTGATTTACTTTTGCATCAAATTAAATCAAAAATGAAACCAGAAGTATTACAACAATTAGCAACAGAATTTGGAAGTCCGTTATACGTTTATGATGCGGAAAAAATTGCCTTTCAATACAATCGATTACAAAATGCATTTAGCAAAGTAGAACGTTTTAAGGTACATTATGCCGTTAAAGCATTGTCGAATGTTTCTGTTTTGAAATACTTAAAAAGCTTGGGTTCTGGATTGGATACGGTTTCTTTACAAGAAGTGCAACTGGGATTACATGCAGGTGTTGACCCGAAAGACATCATTTATACACCAAATGGTGTTTCAATGGAAGAAATTGAAGAAGTAGCGCAATTAGGGGTTCAAATCAACATTGATAATTTATCGATATTAGAACAATTTGGCACGAAACATCCGAATGTTCCCGTTTGTATTCGAATTAATCCACATGTGATGGCGGGTGGAAATGCGAATATTTCGGTAGGACATATTGATAGTAAATTTGGGATTTCTATTCATCAATTACCTCATATTTTAAGAATTATTGAGAATACGAAAATGCACATCAATGGAATTCATATGCATACGGGTTCTGATATTTTAGATGTAGAAGTGTTTTTATATGCTGCTGAAATCTTATTTGAAACCGCAAAAAATTTCCCGGAATTAGATTTTATTGATTTTGGAAGCGGATTTAAGGTACCATACAAAAAAGGAGATATTGAAACCAATGTAGAAGAATTTGGAAGAAAATTAACGAAACGTTTTTTAGCTTTCGAGAAAGAATATGGTCGTCCATTAACACTAGCTTTTGAACCCGGAAAATTCTTGGTTAGCGAAGCAGGTTATTTCTTAGCAAAAGTAAATGTGGTAAAACAAACCACCTCAACCGTTTTTGCTGGAATTGATTCAGGATTCAATCATTTGATTCGTCCGATGTTATATGGAGCACAACATCATATTGAAAATATTTCCAATCCAAAAGGAAAAGAACGCTATTATTCGGTAGTAGGTTATATCTGCGAAACTGACACTTTTGCAAGCAACCGAAGAATAACAGAAATTCACGAAGGTGATATTTTGTGTTTCCGAAACGCAGGCGCTTATTGCTTTTCAATGGCATCTAACTACAACTCACGACTAAAACCAGCGGAAGTGTTATGGAAAGACGGAAAAGGTCATTTAATACGAGAGCGCGAAACGTTTGATGATATTTTGAAAAATCAGGTAATGATTGAAATTTAGTTTTTTTGTTAAGCAAAGAAAAGCCCGAATTAGTAATTAATTCGGGCTTTTTGATTTATTTCGAGTTTAAAACCTCTAACAACACCTTCCCATTAGAACTATTCGGCATGGTAATTTTTAACATTTGGGTAACTGTTGGAGCAATTTGCGTGATTTCTTTTCTATCGTGGGTTTGTCCACTTTTAATGTTCCAACCAAAGAAAATTAAGGGAACATGCGTATCATAAGAATAAGGCGAACCATGTGTTGTTCCGGTTGAAGAATATTCTACATAACCTGGTTTGAAAATCATGATGAGTTCTCCGTTTTGTGTTGGGTCGTACCCTTTTGTGATAAAGTCTAAATAATAATCGCTTGGATTTCCGTTGGTAATTTCTTCTTCGGTATAAACTCGTTTGATGAAGTCTTGTTTTTGTAAATAATCTTTAAAGGTTTGTTTTACTTCTTGCAAGTTCAAACCTTTTGCTTTTACTTTCGCTTTATCAAAAAACACATTGTAATTCGAGTAATCCAATACTAAGTTTTCTCCAAAAGTAGTTTCTGAAAACTCTTTTAAGTCTTTCTGGATGTTTTTGTAATTGATGTTATCTACTTTGTATTTATTGTCTTTCAAATACGTTACATTCTCAGCCCCAGCGTGATCTGCTGTTAAGAAAACCAAGTAATTTCCTTTCCCAACCGTTTTGTCTAGGTAAGTTAAGAAATCGGCAATGGTTTCGTCTAAACGCAAATAAGTGTCTTGTAATTCAATTGAACGCGGTCCTAAAACGTGACCGATATAATCCGTAGATGAGAAACTTACTGCCAAGAAATCGGTAATGTTGTCTTTTCCTAAGTTTTCGCTTTCGATGGCTTTTTTAGCAAAATCAGCTAATAAATTATTTCCAAAAGGTGTTGAACGAAGAATTCCGGCATCGTTGGCATCATACATGTCTTGTAAATTGTAAGGCATAAATGGTGCTTTTTTATACAATTTTCCTTCATATGGATTGTTATCGGTTAAGCTTTCGTTATACGTTTCTTTTGGTTTTAATAAATCCCAACCTTTGGTTACATATTTCAAATAATTTTTCTCCGCATTGAATTGCGTTGCCCAATCTGGAAGTTTTTCTCCGTAATACGTACTCGAAATAAACGCTCCTGTTTTGCTGTACCAAAAAGCCCAATCCGCAAAATGTCCAGCAGGCAAAATAGCACCTCTATCTTTAATACTGATTCCGATAACTTTTCCTTTGAAATTGGTTGATAACTTTAATTCATCAGTCATGGTAGAACTTTGCAAGTTTCTTGGCGACATTTTTCCTTCTTTGTCTGAATCGTCTCCAATTGTTGAAACCGTTGCGTCATCTGTACAATACATATCTTTTCCAGTAGCTTTATTGAACCATTCGTTACCTACAATTCCGTGAACCGCCGGTGTTGTTCCAGTATAAATAGAAGCGTGTCCAGGAGCTGTATATGTAGGCATATAATTGTAATGTGTGTTATGAAAAGTATATCCTTCTTTCATTAATCGTTTGAAACCATTTTCTGAAAAGTCGCTTGAAAAACGGTATAAGTACTCCATTTTCATTTGGTCTACTACTATTCCTACTACTAATTTTGGTTTATCTTGCGCAGTTCCTATAAAAGAAATTAGAACAACTAACAAGGCTAAGGCTTTTTTCATTTTAAAACTATTTTATACAAAAGTACGTTTTTGATGTAAATGGAATGTTAATAAATAAAAAAATGACTTTTTATCAAATGGAATAAAAAGTCATTAGATATTATCAATCAAAAATTAATTTCTATTTTCAAGTTCTAACCTCTCAGAAAATGTTTCACCAAAATTAAAAACACAACTACCACAACTAAAAATAACCGAGTTTTTCTTTTTTAATTCTGCTATTATTTCTTGCTGTTTTACTGTCAGTTTGTTGATTCTTATAAGACCAATAGCGCCTAATGTTTGTAATTCTGGATTAATAGAAGTTAACATTTCATTTAACTCAACTATATCCTTTTTTTTAATTAATCTTAAAGTTTTTTTTGAAATTGGATTTATATAATTTCCCAAATCACCACAACCAAATCCTACCGTATATTCACTCATCAAAAAATCATAAAAATCCTGTTCCTTTTGATTAGAATCATATTTTAGATTATGTTTATCAACATATTGTTTTACAAAACTTGAATTTTCTATAAAGTAAAAATCTGATTTAATTTTCCTCTCTCTTGAAACTGTTTGTATTGATACATTTCCAATCAATATTACTCCATTTTTATGAATAATATTTATGATAAAATCTTCTCCAGGTGATGGAACTACTAAGATTCGTAAATGTTTATAATCAAAATCTAAATCTCTTTCAATTTCTACTTGGGAATATAAAATGTAAAAAGATTTGAGATTTTTACCTCTAATATTTTTAAGTTTTTCAACATTATTCAAGTCTTTGACAAAATCAGACAATTCTATTAATTCTGTCTGAGCTTGACAAAAATAAGATGCGAAGAAAAAAATAATTAGAAGGAATTTTATTTTCATTCAATAAATTAATTATTGTAACTATTTCTTTTTTGCCGTTTTATCTTCAAGTACTGTCATGTTGTAAGCAATAATCATGTCCTCGTACGTAATATACAATTGGTTTCTGCCTCCCTGTTTCTTTCTGGTGTAAATAGTTAAAACGCATTCTACTCCATTATTATCCACACAATTAAATTTTACTACATCGTCATCTCCAATTGTTTCTTGATTTCCATATTTCATAATAGAAAATAACTGAAGTACTTCCGAATAAACCACAATTCGGTGACTTTCCATATCCAACAGTACCGTCATTTCAGATTTTTGCAATTTAGACCAATCGCTCCAATTTCCTTTTTTGTCTTTCTGGCTTACCATATATCCAGAAGTTTTGAAATTATATTTTTGAGCATAAGTAGTAACCGATGCAAAAAACAAAAACAATAGTATGTATTTTAAACTCTTCATTTCATTGTTATATTAAAATTCAAAGGTAGTTACCTCTTTTTTAGCAATGTTAAATTCGGTAATGATATTATCAACAATAGTTTCAACAGGTAAAATATCGTGGATTAATCCAGCAATTTGACCAATTTCTAATTCGCCTTCGACTAAATCGCCTTCAAACATACCACGTTTTGCTCTTCTTTTTCCTAATAATGCTTCTAAATCTTCTTTTGAAGGGCATTTAGCATATAATTCCTGAACATCATTATAGAATTTATTTTTGATTAGTCGAACAGGAGCTAATTCTTTTAATGTTAATTGTGTATCACCTTCACCTGTTTCAACAATTGTTCTTTTGAATTCATCGTGAGCCGAACTTTCGGTTGAAGCAGCAAAACGGCTACCCATTTGAACTCCATCGGCACCTAATGTCATGGCGGCTAACATTCCTCTACCCGTTGCGATTCCTCCTGCAGCGATTAATGGAATTGAAATTTGTTCGCGCACCATTGGAATTAAGGTTAACGTTGTCGTTTCCTCTCTTCCATTGTGTCCGCCGGCTTCAAAACCTTCCGCAACCACTGCATCTACTCCAGCTTCTTGTGCTTTTAATGCGAATTTAGAACTACTTACAACATGTACAACTGTTATGCCATTTTCTTTTAGAAATGGAGTCCATGTTTTTGGATTTCCTGCTGAAGTAAAAACGATTTTCACACCTTCTTCTTTTAGAATTTGCATGATTTCTTCAATGTTAGGATATAACATTGGAACATTTACTCCAAAAGGTTTATCGGTTGCTTTTTTACATTTTTGGATGTGTTCTCTAAGTACTTCTGGATACATTGATCCTGCTCCAATTAATCCTAAACCACCAGCGTTACTTACGGCACTTGCTAATTTGTATCCACTGTTCCAAATCATTCCGCCTTGGATGATGGGATATTTTATATTGAAGAGTTCGGTAATTTTATTCATTATAATTTTAATAATTTTCCTTGAGTTGTTTTATTTTCTATTTTTAATTGGTAAAAATACAAACCTGATGCCAAATTTTCTAAATTAACGGATGCATTTGTTTCAGAAATCTCAAAAGATCCTACTTGTTGTAAGATACTATTAAATAAAATAAGATTTCCAGAAAAATTTGTATCTGAAAAAACAATAGTTACTTTATCTTGAACTGGATTTGGATACAATAATACAATATCATTTTCGAAATTGTTTGCTGATAAAGCATTGGTTAAAGCCAATTGAAAATCGGGCACACCATATCCTTTATAAATTGTTGGATTGGCATAAATATCAGCCGATTCTTTTACGAATTGAACGATTTGAGCATTTGTCATATTTGGAACAGCCGACCAAAAAGATGCTACCATTCCTGCTAAAATGGGACTTGAAAAAGATGTTCCGTTAGCATTTACAATATTTCCTGAAGCATTACTAACTGACGCTAGATAACCTTTTGCACAAACATCGGGTTTTACTCTTCCATCAAAAGAAGGACCAATGGAACTAAATGAAACATAATTCTCAGATGCATCTACGGCACCAACAGTTAGAGTAGTAATGGCATCTGCAGGTGTTGCGATATGCGGATTAGCTGAATTTCCGGAATTTCCAGCGCTTGTTACACAAATCATTCCTTTAGAAAAAGCTTTATCAGCTCCTCTTGCAGCAAAAGTTTTAATCCCGTTCATATCAGAATAGGAATAACTATAATCTGGATCATCATATTCAAAATAGCCTAATGAAGTATTAATAACATCAACTCCTAAACTATCCGCCATTTCTGCCGCTTCTACCCAATACGATTCTTCTACTGGATTCTCTGAATAGGTATCTTCTGTAATAAACAAATAATATTGAGCGTCAGGTGCAGTACCTACCAATTGATTATCAACATATCCCGCCATGCAAGACAATACTGATGTCCCATGAGAATTTCTTGTATAAATAGAGGTATTTCTGTCTGGAAAATTATAACCTCCTAAAATAAGATTATTATCTCGTAATCTTTGGAATGGACTTGCCGTGTTAACCCCTGGAAACCCGCCATCCATGATGGCAACTATTTTTCCTTGACCGGTGTAGTTTTGTTGGTGCAACAAATGTCCATTTAACATTTGTATTTGATTCGATGAACCTCCGTAATTAAAATCGGTTAAAACTTCTAATTGTTTGTTTACAGGTTGTATTACTGTAGTTTTTTGAATCGTATTAGAATGTCTAGAATTCAAACTAGTATTTGCGAACTGAATATGATTTACAAAAGTCAAATTAGTTAGTAATTGAATATCCGCTTGAGTTCCTCTAACATGTAACGCATTTAACCATTTCGATTTTGCCATTACGGTAATTCCTGTTGCTGCAGTAACTTGATCAATATAGGTTTGAGCAATAGGAACATCCGTATTATCCAAAATAATTCCTTGAGCAGTTCTTCTGTCTAATGCTCTTTGAGAAAGCATCTGTAAAGGATTACTTAGATAAAAAGCGGCATTTGGTTTGTCATTAAAATACACCCAAGCATCTTCCTGAGAAAAGCCAAAATTAAAAACCAATAATGTAAAAAGTAGTAGTTTCTTCATAAAATTTGGGTTTATTAAATCAAATTTACTCATTTTTATTGAAGAAACTACAATTGTTTTTATGCGATAACACCGCTTCCTAAAACTTCATCGTCGTGATGCCAAGCCACGAATTGTCCTTCTGTTATAGCGGATTGTGGATTTTCAAACACTACATACATGCCATTTTTGAATTGATGTAAAGTTGCTTTTTGTAAAGGTTGGCGGTATCGAATTCTAGCCATTACTTCCATTTTTTCACCCTCTTTCAAAGCTAAATCTTCTCTTATCCAGTGAATTTCATCATTTGCAATAAACAATGCTTTTTTGAATAATCCTGGATGTTGATTGCCTTGTCCAGTGTATACGATATTCTTTTCTACATCCGTTTCAATAATGAATAAAGGTTCTTTTGTTCCTCCTACATTTAAACCTTTGCGTTGTCCTTTTGTAAAATAATGAGCGCCTTGATGTTTACCCATTACTTTTCCAGGAACTTTTAGATAATCAATTCTTCTCGATTCAAAAGCAAAAGCTTCTTCTTCCGAATTGAATTGAGGTTTTTCTTGATGATATATTTCGGCTTCCGCTGGAATTTCAATAATTACTCCTTCTTTAGGCTGTAATTTTTGTTGTAAAAATTCAGGTAAGCGTACTTTTCCGATAAAACAAAGTCCCTGCGAATCTTTCTTTTCGGCTGTAATTAAATCTAATTTGGATGCAATTTTACGAACTTCAGGTTTGGTTAATTCACCAATTGGAAATAACGCTTTCGAAAGTTGTTCTTGTGATAGTTGACATAAAAAATACGATTGATCTTTATTGCCATCTTTTCCTGCTAACAATTGGAAAACTTCTTTTCCGTCTTTTTCGATGTTTCCTTTTCTGCAATAATGTCCGGTTGCCACATAATCAGCACCTAATGACATCGCAATTTTCATAAAAACATCAAACTTGATTTCACGGTTACACAATACGTCAGGATTTGGAGTTCTTCCTTTTTCGTATTCGTTGAACATATAATCAACGATTTTCTCTTTGTATTGTTCTGATAAATCTACCGTTTGAAAAGGAATTCCTAATTTTTCAGCAACTAAAAGCGCATCATTACTATCTTCTAACCATGGACATTCATTTGAAATCGTTACGGAATCATCATGCCAATTCTTCATGAATAGCCCAATAACTTCGTATCCTTGCTCTTTTAATAAATAAGCGGCAACACTCGAGTCTACTCCACCCGAAAGTCCTACTACTACTCTTTTCATTTATTCTTGTCCTCCTTTTTCTTCTTTTAACTGTTCCAATGTTTTTGATGCTTCTTTAGCATTTCTTTGCTCATATTTAATCAATTCTTGACTAAATTTCGCGGCTTTAACTTGTTTAATCACTTTGTTTTTTTCGAAAAACTTCCAAGTTCCCACACGTTTTCCGTTAACATAGTTTCCTTCATACATTTTATTGCCCAATCCATCATAATAAGAAGCAACTCCATCATATTGACCATTCTTATAGATATGAGAATCTATTAATTGTCCTTTTTCTGAATATGTTTTAGAAGCTCCAACTTTAGTACCTAATTTGTAATTGGTTTCTTCAGCAATAGTTCCGTCTTTATAAAATACTTTTCGAACACCATCAAGTTTACCATCTTTATAATATTCTTGTGACATTAATTGTTTAGATTCGAAATGATAGTATTTCCATTCTCCTTCAGGAAGTTTGTTTACCAATTTCCCTTCACTTACTTTATTTCCTTTCTGATCATAAAAAACCGCATAACACGAACCATCACCTTTAGAAAAATCTCTAGTAGCAATAACAGTTCCTGCTTTTGTATCATCAAAATACTTAAATATACCCGTTTCTTTTCCATGATCGAAAGTACCTTCATATCGAACACGATTAGACTCTTTGTGAGTTCCTCTCCATAAACCATGACGGTTCCCTTTATCGTCTAATTGGTTAATTTTATCTTGAGCATTTGCAATAAAAGCTCCAAAAAGTAAAAACGCAAGAAATAATTGCTTCATTTTTTTAATTATTGTTTAATTTATTAACTAGTAATCACAAAATAACCATTGAAAAATCAAATATTAGACCAAATACTGATTAAACAAAAAATAAATGTGAGTTAAATCTGCTATATAACGCAGCAAAATAGTTTTTTATTTGTTTCATCTTTTATAATTTTGGTTAAACAAAAAATAAAACACTATGAAAAACTATGCAAAATTAATCAAATTAACGTTACTAGTAGTAAGTTCTACGTTAATGTTTTCATGTTCTGATGATGATAGTCCAACACAGAACAATTCGATTACTGATATCGCTTCAGGAAATCCAAACTTTTCAATTCTTGTTGATGCACTAACTCGAGCTGATTTAGCGGAAACACTTGACCAAGAAGGTCCCTATACCGTTTTTGCCCCAACAAATGACGCTTTCATGAATTTCTTAGATGCTAATGGTTTTGAATCTTTAGATGATGTACCAGTTGCTACTTTAACTCAAGTATTATTAAACCATGTCGTAAGTGGAACAAATTTATCTACTGGATTAACTACAGGTTATGTAAAAACATTAGCAAAAGGTAGCGCTTCATCTACTAACACATTAAGTATGTTTATTAATACAGCTTCAGGAGTTAGATTAAATGGAGTATCTAGTGTAACAACAGCTGATATAATGGCTGATAATGGAGTAATCCATGTTGTTGATGCTGTTATTGGCTTACCTACAATTGTTACACATGCAACAGCAAATCCAAATTTCAGCACGTTAGCTACATTATTAACACAACAAGAGTTAGTTGGAACTCTTAACGGAACTGCTAGTTCTCCATTTACTGTTTTTGCTCCATTAAATAGTGCATTTGATACTGCAACATTAAATTTATATGGTGGATTGAATTCTACACAAAAAACAGCTGTATTAACCTATCATGTTGTTCCTGGTGCCAATGTTCTATCTAATGCGATTCCATCAGGTCCAATAACTACTTTTGAAACAGGAACTTTTACAATTTCTGGAACAGTAATTACAGATGAGCAAAGTAGAGCTACAAATATTGTTGCTACCGATGTGCAAGCTTCAAATGGTGTAATACATGCTGTAAATCAAGTATTACTTCCAAACTTAGATTAATTCGTTTCTATTAATAAAATTGCTATGAACAAAAAACGCTTTCCTTTGGAAAGCGTTTTTTTATGATCCTAATTCTATGGCTCTTGTATTTGCGGCTTCTATTCCTTCTATTACAATTTCTTGAAGTTCTTTTTGATTAAAAACAGATAAAGCAGCTTCTGTAGTTCCACCCTTTGAAGCAACGCGTTGAATCCAAGCTTCGTTTGATAATTTACTTCTGTTTTGCAATTGTACAGAACCTGAGAAAGTTTGACTTACTAAAAACTCAGCCTCAGAAGGTGAAAAACCTAATTTAACAGCCGATTCAATCATAGCTTGCATGAAATAAAACACATAAGCAGGTCCACTACCTGATACGGCTGTAGCAGCGTTTAACATTTCTTCTTTCTCTATGTAAATCGATTTTCCAGTAGTATTGATTAAATTCTGAACGATGAAAAGTTCTTTTCTATCCACAGTATTTGAGGCACAAAAAACAGTCATTCCCTCACCTATTTGTGTTGGAATATTTGGCATTGAGCGTACAATTTTACTAACTCCTAATTCCTTTTGCATCATTTCAATTGAAATTCCAGCCATGACAGATAATACTACATGTTCTGGATTTAAAAATGGTTTTATTTCAGAAGCTAATTGTTTAAAATCTTGAGGTTTTACAGCTAATATCAAAATATCTGACTCAAAAATAGTAGGATTGGGTTCGGTATAAAAATTCGAAGTGTCAATTCCAAAACTATTTTTTTCTTCAACTTTGGTTTTATTCAAAATCAAAATATCTGAAGTTCCTACAAAGCCCGAACTCATAAAACTGTTGGCATAGGTTTGTCCCATATTACCAAATCCTATAATCGCTATTTTCATTATTAAATATAAAAAGAAACCCTGTCGATTGAAGACAGGGTTTGTATTAAGATAAAATTATTTTTTCTTTTGTGCGGCTTTTTGAGCTTCTGCTTGCTCCATCATTTCGCGCATTTTCTTCTGGAATTTACTTTCCTTTTTCTCTTTCGTTTTATTCTCTTGAATTTGAGCGTGAATTTTGTCTTCTTTCACAATGTAGTTTTTAATAACTAACATAATACCGATAGTAATTAAGTTAGAGATAAAGTAATACAAACTCAATCCAGATCCGTTTGAATTAAAGAAAAATAACATCATTAAAGGTGATAAATAAATCATGATTTTCATGATTTTACCCATATCTGGCATACCTTCTTGTGGTGGTGCACTCATGGCTTGATCTCCAGTTGTCATTTTCATATAGAAGAAAATAGCAATAGAAGCTAAGATTGGGAATAAACTCACGTGACTTCCATAAAATGGAATATGGAAAGGCAATTGATAAATACTATCATAAGAAGACAAATCGTCTGCCCATAAAAATGATTTTTGTCTTAAATCAAATAACGAAGGAAACAATTGAAACAACGCGTAGAAAATTGGCATTTGCATTAAGGCTGGTAAACATCCTGCCATAGGATTTACACCTGCTTTAGAATACAACTTCATCGTCTCTTGTTGTTTCTTCATTGGATTGTCCTTGAATTTTTCATTCAATTCAGCAATTTCAGGACGTAATACCTTCATTTTAGCTTGCGACAAGTATGATTTATACGTCACTGGCGACATTACAATACGAACTAAAATTGTGAACAAAATGATTGTAACTCCGTAACCAATACCTAAAGCTGAAATAAATCCGAAAACCGGAATAAAAATGTAACGGTTAATCCATCCGAAAATTCCCCAACCTAATGGCATGATTTCGTCTAGATTTCTTTCGTAACCATTCAATATTTCATATTTCGCTGGACCATAATACCAATTCATATTATAGTTTAAAGCGCCGTTTTTAAATTCTAAAGGAACTTGAGCGGTGAAATTTTTAGTAAAAACGGTGTCAACTTTTTCATCATCAACTAAATTATCCGATTTGAATTTAGCTGTTTTGAATTTCGTATCCGTTAATAAAATAGAAGTAAACAAATGTTGTTTGAAAGCGATATAAGAAACGTCTTTTGCTTCATCTTCAGAATCTCTAGCCGCATTTAAATAATCATCTTTTCCATCTTCATATTCGAAAACAATTTCAGAATATCTATTTTCATACGAAACACTTTTCTCATTTCTGTATGTTTTCATTTGCCATTCTAAATCCAATGGTTTAGATGTATTTACAACTTTTTCTAATCCTTGAGAACGAATTGCAAAATCTAACATGTATTCTTTAGGCTTCAATACATAACGATATTCTAAAAACTGATCTGGACCTGCTTTTAATTGTAACGTTAAGACTTGATTTTTACCTTCAGTGGTTAACTTAGGTTCAAAATACATGTCTTTAGTATTCAATGTTCTGTTATCAGTTGTATTTAAAGCAATGTTTAAAGAAGCATTGTTGTCTTTAATAAGTTGAACTGCTTTTTTAGAATTTTTCTCAAATTGATCAAAACCTAATACAGTTGCATCAACGATATATCCACCTTTATTAGAAATTTTAAGCGATAAAACTTCATTTTTAATTTCGGTAACAGCATCAGTAGCTGATGGAAGTGTTGCAGAATATCCAAACGAACCTAATTGCGCTTGTGCTGCAGCATTTTTAGTAGAATCTGCTACTGGAGTTGCGGCAACAGTTGAAGTTACGGTTTTAACTTCTTTGGCTTGTTTTTCAACTTGCTCTTTTTTCTCTTTTTCCTTTAATTCTTCTGGTGTTGGAGCATTTGACCATAGCATCCAAATTAAAATTCCAGAAATCAATACAAATCCGATAATCGAATTAAGGTCTAATTTTTTTTCTTCCATCTAATTATTAGTGTTCAGTGTTCCCTTTTAAGGGAACAGTTTATTTAGTTTTATGTTGCACAGCTGCGGCTACAAAACTCACAAAAAGTGGGTGTGGATTAGCGACTGTACTTTTATATTCAGGATGGTATTGAACGCCGATAAAGAAAGGATGTGTAGGAATTTCAACAATTTCTACCAACTTCGTATCTGGATTTACTCCCGAAGCTACTAATCCTGCTTTCTCTAATTCGTTTAAATACGCACCATTGAATTCATAACGGTGACGGTGACGCTCCATAATCTCTGTTTTACCATAGATTTTATGTGCCAACGTGTTTTCTTTTATGCTACATTTCCATGCGCCTAAACGCATAGTTCCTCCTTTGTTTTCAATATTTTTTTGCTCTTCCATTAAATTAATTACTGGATGAGCTGTATTTTCATTCATTTCGGTTGAATTCGCATCCGCGTAACCTAAAACGTTACGAGAATATTCAATTACCGCCATTTGCATTCCTAAACAAATTCCGAAAAACGGAATGTTATTTTCTCTTGCATAACGAACCGTGTCGATTTTACCTTCAATGCCACGACCGCCAAAACCAGGTGCAACAAGTATACCATCTAAATCTTTCAACTGATTTTCTGCCGAATTGGCATCTAAATACTCCGAATGAATCGAAATGACATTTACTTTTGTCTCGTTTGCTGCTCCAGCATGAATAAACGCTTCTAAAATTGATTTGTACGAATCTTGTAATTCTACATATTTTCCAACCAAACCAATGTTTACTTCGTGCTTCGGATTTTTCAATCTAAATAAGAACTCGTTCCAGTTGTTTAAATCTGGTGTATTTTTTTCTGGCAAATCTAATTTTTTCAACGCTACTCTATCCAATCCTTCTTCCAACATTAAATTGGGAACTTCATAAATAGTCGACGCATCAATCGATTGAATTACTGCTTCTTTTTTCACATTACAGAACAACGCTAATTTCTGACGTAAATCTTGCGACAATTCGTGTTCCGTACGACACACTAAAATATCAGCTTTGATTCCGCTTTCCATTAAGGTTTTTACTGAATGTTGTGTTGGTTTCGTTTTCAATTCTCCGGCAGCAGCCAAATACGGCACTAAAGTTAAATGAACAACGATTCCATTATTTTCACCTAATTCCCAAATCAATTGACGTACTGACTCGATGTAAGGTAATGATTCAATATCTCCAACAGTTCCACCAATCTCCGTAATTACAATATCATAATCACCCGATTTTCCAAGTAACTGCATGCGTTCCTTGATTTCGTTTGTGATATGAGGTACTACCTGAACCGTTTTTCCTAAAAATTCTCCTCTACGCTCTTTTTCAATAACCGAAAGATAAACTCTTCCTGTAGTTACGTTGTTCGCTTGAGAAGTAGGAACGTTTAAAAAACGCTCATAGTGACCTAAATCCAAATCCGTTTCTGCTCCATCGTCTGTTACATAACATTCTCCGTGCTCGTAAGGATTTAATGTTCCTGGATCCACGTTGATGTATGGATCAAACTTTTGAATGGTCGTTCGGTATCCTCTGGCTTGCAATAATTTGGCTAACGAAGCTGCGATAATTCCTTTTCCTAAAGAAGAAGTCACACCTCCGGTAACAAAAATGTACTTAGTTTGGTTCATTGTATTGTTGTTGTGTTGTTGTTGCGATAAAAATCTTTTATCTGTAATAAAATCGTGCAAAGATAGGTTTTAAAATTAGAATTCAGAAATTAGAATTTAGAAATTTTATACCGATTTACACAATGTTAATAAAGATGATTTTATCTTTTTAAGAATTACTTTTTTGGAAAGTTTCGGCGGATGTTTCGAACGAGTTCTTCTAAGCCGTTTAGCTTGAGTTCGTGTACCAATTTTAATTGATCGCCTAATTGTCCCTTTGGGAAACCTTTATTGGCATACCAAACCACATAATACTCCGGAAGGTCGATTAAGTAATAGCCTTCGTATTTGCCAAAAGGCATTTTGGTATGTGCTAGTTTTACGAGAAGTTCTTGGTTGGTCATTTTTGAGAGGATAGAAAAAAGATAAAAGAAGAAAGACTAATTCACTATTTTATAAAATTTAAATCTTTCAGAATCTTTGTTGATTTTTTTTAACTCTTTATCTTCGATATGTTTGGGAATTTCGAAATTAGATATCGGAATTTCCTTTTGTTCTAATTTTGATAGTTCTATATCAACAATCATATAGCCTGATAAAGTTGATGTCATTGTATATTTTAAAATTAAATTAGAACCTATCAAATCTTCCACTTCTTTATCATAAATCTGATTATCTTCATTAATCAAAATATTCCTTTCTACAGGAAGTTTTAAAAAATCATCAGAAATTAAATAGATTTCTTTTGAGTATTTTTTCTTGACAGTTATCCTATTAGCTCTAATTTCAGTATTGTTGAATTTTATGACTGTATCATTTTGCGTCAACTCAATGATTTTATTATGACTATAATCTGCACCTAATTGTCTATTGTAGATATTTCTAAAATTCAAATCATCAACAGTAAGTTCTTTTTCGGTAATTATGTATTTCTTTTTTTCATTGAAATTTAAAATTACCGTTTCATTTTTACCATTATTGATTTTTTTTACATAACCCAAATCGTTAATTTTAACATTAAGAGAATCAAAATACTCCCCTTTTTTAATCATTTTATTTTTTAAATCTTTAAATTTTAATGTATCCGATTTATAGATTACATAACCATCCATTTTTGCACTATAGCTCAATTCACCTTCAAAATTTTGAGACTGAATTGAATTAAAAATAAATAATAAAATGATAGAAAATAATTTCATGTAAAAAGAGATTCCTTCGGAATGACAAGATTGTGGATAAAATTCTATTAAACTACTTCCAATTAAAAACAATTTCCTTTTTAATATCCGGATGCAAACTATAAAAAACAGGGCAAGTCATTGCGGTTCTTTCTAGGATGATTTTTGTTTTTTCGTCGGGGTTGATGGAGAAATTAAACGTTACGTGAATTTCCGTAATTCTTCTTGGTTCGGTTCCCATGATTTTGGTTACTTCTGCGGTAGAACCTGAAAAATCTACTTCTAAATCACGTGCTTTGATTCCCATAACGGTAAACATACAACTTGCTAATCCGTTGGCTACGGTGTCGGTTGGAGAAAAGGCTTCTCCTTTTCCGTTGTTGTCTAGCGGTGCATCTGAAATTATTTCAGAACCCGATTGTAAATGTATCGAAGAGGTGCGTAAATCACCTAAATATGTCACTTTTGAAGTTGCCATTATTGTGCTTGTTTAATCGTTAAATCGCTGTCGTAATACAATAAATACGTTGCGTTGTTGGTAATCATTCCGTTATTTGAACTATAATCAAATGCGTTTTCTATGTATTCTGTTTTGGTTGTTGCTGCTGATTTTACAAAACCTTCTGGTTGACAAATACGCAACATTGCATCAAAAGTCACATCGAAACCTTTTTTAGCTGCAGCGTTTGGATAAATGTTGTTGATTTTCTTGAATTGTTTCTCAAAAATCTTCTCTTCAAGAGTTTCCGCTACTTTAGTTGCAGATGGGAATAACAATTTCAAATCGGTTAAATTTTTCATTGGAATTTCCTCAAAATTCAATGCATCATACAATTCGAAAACAGCCAACTGAATATCGTATTCTTTTTGTAATCCTTTTAAAATATTGGTAATATTCAAAATGGTACTTGCTTTTTCTATTTCCATCAAAACAAAATTCTTTTGTCCTTTAACCAATTGCGTTTTCAAAAGTGCCACATCTAAAGCGCCTTTATCATTAAAAGCGGCATGTTTTACATCAGGATGATTTGCCGTTATAAAATCTTTCGAAGTTGTTTTTTTAGCACTAATAATCGCTACCACATTTCCGTTTTTCGATTTAAAATAATCAAACATAGAAGCACGTAAAAGATCTTCTGAAGGAACAGTATAGTATAAATTTGACAATGGCAATCCACGTTCTTTTGAAAGCGGAGAAATTACCGGTGTATTATATTTTGTTAGTAATTGAGCTGTAGTTTCAACTACCGAATTTTGAAATGGCCCTACTACAACATCTACATTCTCAAAATCGTTTTTAGAAATAATAGACGCTACGTTAGAAGAATATTTAGTACTTTCCACATCGTAAACCTTAACATTTACAGGCAATCCCAACACTTTTGCTGAATCAATTGCCATTTGTGCTCCTGCGTAAAAATCTAAAGTTAGGTTTAAGAATTTATTGGTTTTTAATTGCTCTGTTTTGGTTTTAACCGAATCCGTTTCGATTTTAGTTAAGTTAAAAGGCAATAACAACACCATGTTTTTTTGTTGTGATTTATCAACCGAAGCAATTAAATTCACTTTATTTTTAGCTACTAAAACTGAATCTTTAGCCTTTGAAACATAAGTTCCTGCACCATTTGAAGGCACTTTCAAAAACATTCCGATTTTTAAACCATCTTGTAAATCAGGGTTTAGCGTAATTAAATCTGCTTGAGCGATATCGAATTTCTTGGATAAACTATAAAGTGTTTCTTTTGGTTGCACTTCATAATATACCAAAGTTACATTAGTAGTTTTTTTAACCTGAACTCCTGGTTTTAAAACAACGGTTTGTCCAACATTTAAACCACCAACGATTTGTGGATTTAATTGTTCTAATTCGGTAACTGTTAAGCCGTATTTGGTTGCGATTCCGTATTTTGTTTCTTTTGCTTCCACTAAGTGAGTCGTTGCATTTGAAACCGCTTTAGGTTTTGAAACAAAAGGCGTTGGAACCGATTTTAAATCGGTAGCAGATGGTTTTGAAACAAAAATTTCTTGTCCTTTCTTCAAGCCGTTTTGAAGCGTAGCTTTGTTCCAAGCTTCTAAATCAGCAACTGAAATATTGTATTTTTTGGAAATTCCGAAAAGTGTTTCTTTTTCTCCAACAACGTGAATAACACCTTTGCCTGAAGTTGCTTTTGGAATTAATAAAGTAGTGTTTTCCTGAACGCCATTTTTCGCATCTGGATTTAATCGGTAAATATCAAAAGGCGTTACCTCGTATTTTTTTGCGATTTGAAAAACGGTTTCTCCTTTAGCCACCACATGCTTAATCTGAGATTGAGCCGGTAAACCGAAAAGAAAAATCAAACTGAAAAGAAAAACAACTCTTTTTATCATAATCTTAATTTAAAAACAATACTAAACAAAAATTTCAATAGCAATTTCTATCGTAAAAATAGAATAAAAATAATTGCTATTGAAATTTATATGTTGAATTTGAAAAAATTTATTTTATTCCCATTCTATCGTTGCAGGCGGTTTCGAACTGATGTCATACACCACTCGGTTTACACCTCTAACGTTATTTATAATTTCATTAGAAATCTTCATTAAAAAATCATACGGTAAATGTACCCAATCCGCTGTCATTCCGTCTGTGGATTCAACTGCGCGTAACGCTACTACTTTTTCGTAGGTACGCTCATCGCCCATTACTCCTACGCTATTTACTGGTAACAAGATGGCTCCCGCTTGCCATACCTTATCGTATAAACCGTGTTCTTTTAATCCGTTGATGAAAACCGCATCTACTTCTTGTAAAATAGCTACTTTTTCTGGCGTAATATCACCTAAAATACGAATTGCTAATCCAGGTCCCGGGAACGGATGACGACCCAATAATTCTTCGTCGATTCCTAAACTTCTACCAACTCTACGAACTTCATCTTTGAACAACATTCGTAAAGGTTCTACCACTTGCAATTTCATAAAATCAGGTAATCCACCTACGTTATGATGCGATTTGATCGTTGCCGAAGGTCCGCCTGTTGCTGAAACTGATTCAATAACATCAGGATAAATCGTACCTTGACCTAACCATTTTACATCGGTTAATTGGTGTGCTTCATCATCAAAAACTTCAATGAACGCTTTTCCAATAGCTTTACGTTTTGCTTCTGGATCATCTAACCCAGCTAACGCATCCAAAAAGCGTGCCGAAGCATCAACTCCTTTTACATTTAAACCCATTCCTTTGTACTGATTTAGTACATTTTGGAATTCGTTTTTACGTAATAATCCGTTGTTTACGAAAATACAATATAAGTTTTCACCAATTGCTTTATTCAATAAAACTGCTGCTACAGTTGAATCTACACCACCCGAAAGTCCTAAAACCACTTTATCGTTTCCGATTTTTGCTTTCATTTCGGCTACTACTTCCTCTACGAAAGCGTTTGGTGTGAAATTTTGAGGCACTTGAGCAATTTTCACTAAGAAGTTTTCCAACATTTGTTTTCCATCTGTTGAATGGTATACTTCTGGGTGAAATTGGATGGCATAAGTGGTTTCGCCTTCGATTTTATAAGCTGCGTTTTCTACGTCTTTAGTACTCGCAATCATTACCCCATTAGTTGGAAGTTTTTTGATTGAATCCGAATGTGACATCCAAACTTGACTGTTTTCAGAAACACCTTCTAAAAACACTTCGTTTTCTTTGATGTACGATAAATTCGCTCTTCCGTATTCTCTTGTGTTGGAAGCCGCTACTTCTCCACCTGAAAAATGCGCTAAATATTGAGCTCCGTAACAAACGGCTAACAAAGGTAATTTTCCTCTAATTTGAGATAAATCTGGATGAAGTGCTTCTTCTGAACGAACTGAGCACGGACTTCCGCCTAAGATTACGGCTTTGTATGATGATAAATCTGCTGGAATTTTATCGAATGGAAAAATCTCGCAGAAAATGTTTAATTCTCTTACTCTTCGGGCAATTAATTGGGTGTATTGCGAACCGAAATCTAAAATTAATACGTTGTGTTGCATGTGTTATTTATTGTTGTGTTGTGTTTCAAGTTTATGGTTTCAAGTTTCTAAACTTTGAACATAAACTATATTTTTAATTATTCAATCTTCAAATAGATTATAAAAAATTCTGAAATTTGATATTTTTTATACCACTCATCTATTATAATTTCACTTTTTGTAACTTCACAATAACCTAATTGACCATTTTTCGGATTATCATTTGGTGGAGTAATTAAGCCTAACTGTATTTCCTTTCCTAATTCGAAAGTTTTTTTTCCTGAATTTGAATCATCAACTAACTCTCTATAATCATAAATTCCATCTTCAAATTTTTTATTCAATTCAAAAACTTTTCTATAAAAAAACCGCATTGTTGGAAATGCAATCATAATTTTTTGCTGACCTCTTGTTTGCTTAGAAAAAACTGAAAAATTAAAATCCTTTTCAATTTTTGGCATTTCATCAGCTTTTGTATCAACAACAATCTTTTCAAATTCAAATTTTCCTTTACTATATTTACGAATTATAATTTTAAAATCTTTACCAACAATATTTTCACTATTATTAAAAGTATAATCAACTATGTTGATACCTTCAAAAGAATTAAGGAAAAATTCTTTACTTCCAAAATCACCATTATCTAATTTTGAAATCATTTCAATTTTTACCTCTTGTGCATTTACAAAAAATGAAAAAATACAAAAAATTAAAAATTTATATTTCATATTGTTGTTGTGTTGTAAATTTTAATTTCATTAAAAACAGAAAGACAAGTCATGACTTGTCTCTACAGATTAATATTCAAACGTTCCGTATTCGGATGTAATTGTTAATTTCTTACTATCTGATTTTTCTACTCTTCCTACGATTTGTGCGTCGATGTTGAAGGATTTTGAAATCTCGATAATGTCTTGTGCTACTTCAGCAGGAACATATAATTCCATGCGGTGACCACAATTGAAAACTTGATACATTTCTTTCCAATCCGTTTTAGAATTTTCTTGAATCAGTTTAAATAATGGTGGCACTGGAAATAAATTATCTTTAATCACGTGAACATTGTCTACGAAGTGAAGCACTTTTGTTTGTGCTCCTCCGCTACAATGTACCATTCCGTGAATTTGGTTTGAATTGTATTTTGATAAAATCTTTTTGATAACTGGAGCATACGTTCTCGTTGGAGAAAGCACTAATTTTCCAGCGTCAATTGGACTATTTTCAACTGTATCAGTTAACTTAGTTTGACCGGAATACACTAATTCATTAGGAACTGAGGCATCAAAACTTTCTGGATATTTTTCTGCTAAATATTTTGCAAAAACATCATGACGTGCCGAAGTTAAGCCGTTGCTTCCCATTCCGCCATTGTATTCTTTTTCATAAGTAGCTTGGCCAAAAGAAGCTAATCCTACAATTACATCACCTGCTTGAATATTAGCGTTATCAATCACATCCGCGCGTTTCATGCGAGCAGTTACTGTTGAATCTACGATGATGGTTCGAACTAAATCGCCCACATCTGCAGTTTCTCCACCAGTGGAATGAATGGTAACTCCGTGATTTTTTAATTCTGCAATTAATTCTTCTGTTCCGTTGATGATGGCTGAAATAACTTCACCTGGAATTAGATTTTTGTTTCTTCCGATAGTTGATGAAAGTAGAATATTATCGGTTGCTCCGACACATAACAAATCATCAATATTCATGATTAACGCATCTTGAGCAATTCCTTTCCAAACTGAAATATCGCCTGTTTCTTTCCAATACATATAGGCTAAGGAAGATTTTGTTCCTGCGCCATCCGCGTGCATAATGATGCAATATTGGTCGTCGTTAGTTAAATAATCAGGGATGATTTTACAAAACGCTTGTGGAAATAAGCCTTTGTCGATGTTTTTGATAGCTTGGTGCACATCTTCTTTAGAAGCCGAAACTCCTCTTAAATTGTAGCGTTTGCTCGTATCAGAACTCATGAATGTAGTGTGTTGTTGTTGTAGCGCAAAGATAGTTCTAAAATTTAGAATTTAGAAGTATGAATTTAGAATTTGTTAAATTTTTATAACATGAACGCTTTCAACCAAATCAGACGTATTATTTGGAAACAAAATGTTCTCAATTTTAAAGGTTGTGAAACATTCTCCTGCGCTAGACGAAACGTCATAATTGACGTCAATTTGATTCATTTGTAGGGTTGTTTCGTTGTTTAATTTGATTACTAAAGAATTTCCTGTAGCATTTGTTACTGGTGGAAATATCTGAATGATATTCAAATTTTCAATAAACTCATATGGAATTGTTACTTCGTCTAAATCTTGAATCGTTATCTGTTGGGCTGTATAGGTTTCGTTTTCAAAAACATTTTCACCCGAAGTTTCATCAACAATCTCAACAAAAAATGAGGCTGGAGTTGGTTTGTTTCCTTCGTTACATCCATCGCTACAACTAATAAAAGAAAATGTTAGTACTATCAAAAATAAGTTTAGTGTATTTCTCATCATTTTTTACTTAAAATTTCTATTTCTACCCTACGATTAGCGGCTGCTTGCTCAGGTGTTGCTTCTGGAATGGGATAAATGGGTTGTGAAACCCCAAATCCTTTTGTTTTTACTCGATAATCCTGAATACCATTATAAACGAGAAAACGCTTAATTTGTTTTGCTCTATCGGTAGACAAATTTCGGTAATCTTTATCAATACAACAAATATGACCTTGAATTTCGATAATTAACTCGGGATTGTTTTGCATTACAAACAACAAATCATACAAAGTTCCTTGTGATTCGGGCATTGTTGCAAAAGTATTTTGATAGAAATTGATGTTTTTCAAAGTGATTTTCGTTCCTACTTTTGCCAACTTTACTTTTTCCTCTAAAGGTGCATCATCTGGAATTATTACTTCTGGTTCGGCTTCTTTAATTCCCAAAACCTCATCTTCTTTATCTAAATCTTTTTCTAATAAATAATGAATAATCGCCTTTCTATTTTCCGCTTTATTGGTGGAAGTAGCGCCTTTTTCACCCAGGGAAATACTTTTAAAATCGGGTCTGATATTGACTTTTCCTTTGATTTGATTGAATATATGACTCACACGTTTTTGCGACAACGTATCGTTGTAACCTGAACTTCCCACCTCATCTGTTGAACCTGTAATGGAAAGAATTTTAGAAGTGGTATTTTCGGCAATCCATTTTTGGAGTTTGGCTGTTTCTGTTTTGTTTAATTCAAACTTGTTGTTGTCAAAATAAAACACCGCTTGTTCTTGCGCAAATGTCATTTGAAACCATACAACTACTATAAAAGAATAAAAATATTTCATGAAATCATGTTTGTAAAATAAAACGAAAAATTATGCCAAAAATTAATTTTCTAAGATAAGAATTTCTACCCTACGATTTTCGTTTCTTTCTTTTTCGTTTTTCTCTGGTATTTTGTGAATGGGTTGTGTACTTCCAAAACTTTTATACTGTAATCTACTATCATCAATATCGTTGGCAACCAAATAATTATGAACCGCAATAGCACGAATTAACGCAATATCTTCTGGATCTTCGCCTAATTGACAGCAAATATGACCTTGAATTTCGATTTTTGCTTTCGGATTACTTACCATAAATGCTAAAAGTTCTTCCATAACGGGTAACGATTCGGGTACGAAAATTCCGGAACGGTCATAAAAATAGAGGTTTTTCATCACCAACTTATCTCCTACTTTTGCATTCGCGTACCTATTTGGAATTGCTTCAAGATGCACTAATTCTTCTGGATCAACGGGTTGTAATTCGGTATCAATTTGTTTAAAGGGTTTTGGGTCGTCCGAAATTTTTTGTCCTGTATATACTACTGGATCGTCGTAAACCACAGGTTTTTCTACTATTGTTTTGTTTGGAATTACCTTGTAAAAAACGTCAACTCTTCTGTTATAACGTCTTTCTTTTCGGGTTTGAACACGTTCTCCAAAACCTTTAATTTTTAAATCTTCGCTAAAAAATAGGGATGAATTTGTTTTTGTTTTCAGTTGTTCGTGTACGGTATGAATTCGTTTGTAAGCTAACGTATCGTTATATTCAAAGGTTCCGTACCAATCGCAATACCCATTTATTACTAGAATTTCGCGGTTTTCGGCTTTGTTTAACCAAGACATAAACAATTCGTTTTGCTTTGGGTTAAACGTATCTTGATCAAAATCAAAATAAAAACTCGCCTTTTCTTGTGCTGAAAGTAGTAGTCCAAACAGCAGTAATACGTATTTCATTTGAGGTATTTTAATGTAACGAATATAAAAAATAAAAAGTATTAAAAAAACTTATTCTCAAAAAGAACTTATTCTTTTTATTTAACAAATTCATTTACAAATGCTTAAAAATAAAATTTAAAAACTAATTCGCTATTATTTGAATTTCTACTCTCCTATTTTCGTTTCGCTCGTCTTCGTTATTTTCTGGGATAGTGTGAATAGGTCGCGAACTTCCAAAACTTTTATAACTCAAGCGGTTTTTATTAATTCCATTATTTATCAGATAATTATATACTGCTAAAGCTCTAACTTTTGCCGTATCTTCTACATCGGTTCCTATTTGACAACAAATATGTCCTTGAATTTCTATTTTCAAATTCGGATTAGCCAACATGATTTTCAATAATTCCTGTAAAATAGGACGTGATTCAGGAACAAAAATTCCGGAACGATTGTAGAAATGTAAATTCTTTAGAATTAATTTATCACCTACTTTTGCTGTTGACACTTGTTGCGATAAATTTTTATTATCGTCTTTTGGAAGTATTTTTTCTGTTATCAATTCTTCATAGAAAATCTCTACTTTTCTGTTCCGTTTTAAATCGGAGTTTTGTGTGAAATTTTCTCCTTTGCTTTCGATTTCGATTTGCTTTTGGTTGGTAACTTTTTCTATGATATGATACACGTAATTAGCTCTGTTTAGCGCTAAAGTATCGTTGTAACCATTAGTTGCTCGGTAATCGCAAAAGCCAATTATTTTGATAATTTTTAAGTCTTTATTCTTTAGAAAAACATCTAATCGAGTTAATTCTGGAGGAGTTAACTGATGTGAATCGGTATCAAAATAGACGGTGAATTTTGCTTGTGAAAAAGAAAACGAAGAAATTAAAAAGCAGCAAAGTAAAAATCGTAGCATAATTGTTATTTTTAATACAAAACGCATAAAGTAACAAATAAGTATGTAAAATAATAAATCCCGACTTTCATCGGGATTTATATTTACTAAGCAATTATTTATTTTTCAAACTCTTTTAAAGTATTGATGATAATTGAAACGCAATCTCTTAATTGCTCTTCGTTCATAACTAACGGCGGAGCAAAACGAATGATATTTCCGTGAGTTGGTTTTGCTAATAAACCGTTTTCAGCTAAACGCACACAAATGTTCCAAGCGGTGTCGCTTTCTTCTGTATCGTTGATAACAACTGCATTTAGTAATCCTTTACCTCTTACTAAAGTAGCAATGTTTGAAGTTTCGATGAATTTACCTAATTCTTCACGGAAGATTTTTCCTAATTTTCTAGCGTTTTGAGACAAACTTTCTTCCGAAACTACTTCTAAAGCCGCCATTGCAACCGCAGCCGCAACTGGATTTCCTCCGAATGTAGAACCGTGTTGACCAGGTTTAATCACATTCATAATGCTATCATTTGCCAAAACCGCTGAAACTGGATAAGCTCCACCTGATAATGCTTTTCCTAAGATTAAAATATCAGGTTGGGTAAACGTTTCTTGTTTTTCACATTTTGCTTCACAAGTACAATTGCCGCAAACCGCTAATAACGAACCTGTTCTAGCGATACCTGTTTGTACTTCGTCTGCGATGAATAAAACGTTGTTTGCTTCACAAATTGCTTTTGCTTTTTTAATAAAATCGTCAGAAGGTGTATAAACTCCCGCTTCTCCTTGAATAGGTTCTACTAAGAATCCTGCTATGTTTTTTGATGAATTCACTGCTTTTTCTAACGCTTCGATATCGTCGTAAGGAATACTAATAAATCCAGCTGTATAGGGTCCGAAGTTTTTACGTGCGTTTTCGTCGTTTGAGAAAGAAATGATTGTTGTCGTTCTTCCGTGGAAGTTACCATCACAAACGATGATTTGCGCTTCGTTTTCGTTGATTCCTTTTTTCTCGTAAGCCCATTTTCTACACAATTTTAAAGCGGTTTCTACTGCTTCAGCTCCTGTGTTCATTGGTAATACTTTATCAAATCCGAAATAGTTGGTCACAAATTGTTCGTAAACCCCTAATTTATCGTTGTAAAATGCTCTTGATGTTAAGGTTAACGTTTTCGCTTGCTCTACCATTGCTCCTACAATTTTTGGATGACAATGTCCTTGATTTACCGCAGAATAAGCCGAAAGGAAATCGTAATATTTCTTTCCTTCTACATCCCAAACATAAACGCCTTCTCCTCTACTTAAAACTACTGGTAGTGGATGATAATTGTGTGCACCGTACTTGTCTTCTAATGCAATTGCCTCAGCCGAACTCATTTTTTCTAAAACTGACATAAAATTTTGTTGTTGATTGTTACATCGCAATTCCTTCTTAGTGGTGAGAAATCAACCGAATAGTTGCCAAAAATACAAAAATCAAGGGCAATTTCAAAGTCAAATTCAAAAATCAAGGGCAAGGGCAAATTCAAGTTCAAATTCAAGGGCAAGTTCAAGTTCAAAATCAATAATCTCTAAAAATTCTATTTTTTGGAACACAGATTTTAGAAATGGAAGAAATTTTAAAAAATGTATAAACTATGTCAGACGCTTTTAAACTTTTAAACCACTAACCTTTTAAACTCCTACTCAAACATTTCTAACAACGTCGAAATCGTATTCCAGTTTCTAATTGTGGCAACAACGTTTAATTTTTTCTCGATATATTTTTGGTCTAATCTTGTTTTTCCGGCTCCTACAGCGTATTTGATGTAGATTCTGCTTTTATCAATTGCTGCTTCGTCGGGTTTGAATTGGCTGATTTTTAAATCGTTGATGGCGCTTCCTTGTAATTCTTTCGAAAGAAAGGCTACGTACAATTTCTTAGTATCACACTCTTTTTCTTTTAGATACGGATTGTTTTTAAAACACGCTTCCAAATCTTCTTTACTAATAACTACAACTGGAACTTCCAATCCTAATTCTTTGAAAATTTCTTGTTTGATTTTAAACCCAACACTCGCACCATGTTCTTCTTCTGAATCTACAAAAACGTTTCCTGATTGAATATACGTGCGTACATTTTGAAATCCCGCGTTTTCTAAAAGCGTTTTCAAAACGTCCATTTTTATCATGTTGTGGCCGGAAACATTAATTCCGCGAAGTAAAGCTAAGTGGGTTTTCATTTGGTGTAATTTGGTGCAAAAATAGGTGTTCTATTTCATTCGGTTTAAAATATCGTTCATCATTTCGATTTGCACTTTTTGAATTTCGATTAACTCTTGTTGTTGGTGCATTACCAAATGATCAATTTTATCGTCTAACATTCTAATTTCTAGTTCTGATTTCAAATTAATCATGTAATCTTTCTTAGCGCGTTCGCGGTCTTTTTCTTCCTGACGGTTTTGGCTCATCATAATGACTGGCGCTTGCAATGCTGCCACACAGGATAAAATCAAATTCAATAAAATGAAGGGATAAGGATCGAATTCTTTGTTCGTAAAAATAATCACGTTGGAACTAATCCAAATGGTAATGAAAACAAAAAAAGCAATAATAAAGGTCCAACTTCCTCCAAATGCCGCCACTTTATCTGCTACAATTTGTCCGTAATTTCTAGTATCAACTTCTTCTTCTACTTTGGCTACAAACGAAGTATCATCCCCTAAAGACCGCACTACATCTTTTTCTAATTTTGATAACTGACTGATTTCGGTTTGCAAAAATTTTGAAATGTATTTTTCACGATACACATTCAGTTCTTGTACAGAAATGGAATCATTCACATCAAAATCAGGAAAATCTTCTAAAATTAGGTTTAAAATTGAAGTTCGAATTGTTTTCCCTGAAACCCTATCATGCTCAGGAAATTCAATATTGGAAATAGCACTTATAAAAGTTTTATTGTTTCTCATAATTCAAAAACATTTTAGCTAATTTACAATTAAAACCATTGAATTCTACAACTCTTGGCTTTAAAAATTATAGAAATCAAAAAAAACGTATCAAATCCAGTGAACAATTCTTATTTTTGCCTCATGGGAAAAAAGAGAACAGAAAAAATCGTATTCGAAAACGTAAAAATCCTTGATGCAGGTGCAAAAGGTGTATCGGTAGCTAAAGCTCCTGATGGTAAAGTAATATTTCTTCCAAATGTAGTGCCTGGCGATGTGGTAGACGTGCAAACGATGAAGAAAAGAAAAGCCTACTACGAAGGTAAAGCTATAAAAATCCATGAATTTTCAGAACATAGAATTGATCCCGTTTGTGAGCATTTTGGTGCTTGTGGTGGTTGTAAGTGGCAAAACATGAAGTACAGCCAACAATTATTCTATAAAAACCAGGAAGTATTTAACAACTTGAAACGTATTGGTAAAATTGAATTGCCAGAGTTTGAACCGATTTTAGGTTCTGAAAAGCAATTATTTTACAGAAATAAAATGGAATTTGGTTTCTCGAATGCGCGTTGGATGACCGATGCTGAAATTCAATCGGGAACTGAATTTGACAATAAAAATGCCTTAGGATTTCATATTCCAAGAATGTGGGATAAGATTTTGGATATTGAAAAATGTCATTTACAAGAAGATCCGTCGAATGAAATCCGTAACGAAATCAAACGATTTGCTAACGAAAATAATCTTACGTTCTTCAATGCAAGAGCAGTGGAAGGTTTGTTGCGTACGTTGATGATTCGTACGGCTTCAACTGGTGAAATTATGGTTTTGATTCAGTTCTTTGAAAACGATAAAAACGGTATCGAATTGATGATGAATTTCCTAGCGGAGCGTTTTCCTCAAATTACATCATTACAATATGTTATCAATCAAAAATTGAACGATACATTGTATGACCAAGACATTATTTTGTTCAAAGGACGCGATTATATTTTGGAAGAAATGGAAGGCTTGCATTTTAGTATTAATGCGAAATCGTTCTATCAAACCAATTCAGACCAAGCGTATGAATTGTACAAAATCACTAGAGAATTTGCTGGATTAACTGGAAACGAAACCGTTTACGATTTATATACAGGAACCGGAACCATTGCCCAATTCGTATCGAAAAAAGCGAAGAAAGTAATTGGTGTTGAAGCCGTTCCAGAAGCGATTGTTGATGCAAAAGCCAATGCGGAACGCAATAACATTACGAATTGTGAGTTTTATGTTGGGGACATGAAAAACGTATTCAATGACGAATTCATTAACCAACACGGACAACCTGATGTTATCATCACCGATCCACCACGTGACGGAATGCACAAAGATGTGGTAGACATGTTATTGAAAACGGATGTACCTAGAATTGTGTATGTAAGCTGTAATTCGGCAACACAAGCGCGTGATTTGGCTTTGATGGATGAGAAATATAAAGTAGTTCGTGTGCGTCCTGTGGATATGTTCCCTCAAACGCATCATGTGGAAAATGTGGTTCTTTTAGAAAAAAGATAATTAAATTTAAACCACATAGAAACATAGAAAACCATTTTTTTTGAGATAAACATAGCATTTCATTAACACAGCGCTATGAAAACTATGAAAAGTGTCACGTCTCAATTCATTTTGAAAAACTAGGTGTCTATGTGGTAAAATAAAAAATTTATGAAAAAAATAGTTTTTATAACCCTATCCTTGCTTTTAGCGGTTTCGTTTTGGAACTGCGAAAAAGATGATATTTGTGCAAGTGGAACACCTGTAACACCAAGAGTAATTATTGAGTTTTACGATGCTGCTGATCCTAGCGTTTTGAAGAACGTAACGAATTTAGGGGTGATAGCACCCACATTTTCTGAAGGCAAAGCATTTAACAATGTTTCTAAAATTGAAGTTCCATTAAGAACAACGGCAGATGTTACCACTTTGAATTTTATTCAAAACGGGAGCGATACCAATACTACAAACGATAATGTTGATGAAATTACATTTAATTATCAGCGAGTAGATGAATATATTTCTCGTGCTTGTGGTTTTAAAACCTTATTTTATTTAGATGATACTAATCCGATTGAATTAACCGTTGATGGCAACAATTGGATTCAGAATATTGTAGTAACTCAACCTAATATAGAAACCGAAAATGAAGTACATGTTAAGATTTATTTTTAGTCTGAGCTTGTTTTGTGTTTCTTTGTTAGGAAATGCACAAACTAAGGACACTGCCAAAGTTATGTATCCGGAGCGTTATGGACTGCGTTTAGGTGTTGATTTACATAAAATTGCGCGTTCGTTTTACGAAAAAGACTATCGTGGTTTTGAAGTAGTGGGTGATTATCGTTTAACTAAGCGTTTTTACATTGCTGGAGAAATTGGAAACGAAGACAAGACTATTGACGATGACCGTTTGAACTTTACTACTAAAGGCACCTATTTTAAAGTAGGTTTTGACTACAACTCATTTGAAAACTGGCTTAACATGGAAAACATGATTTACGTGGGAATGCGTTATGGTTTTAGTAGTTTTAGTCAGACATTAAATAGTTATAAAATCTATGATCCAACGAATTATTATGGTGAAAACACGGTAATTTCGGGAGAGAAATTTGGTGGTTTAAATGCCAGTTGGTTAGAAGTTGTGGGAGGAATTAAAGCGGAGTTGTTCCACAATGTGTATTTGGGATTCTCGGTGCGATTAAACTATTTGGTTTCTAATAAAAAGCCAGATGGATTTGATAATCTTTTCATACCAGGTTACAACCGAACGTATGACGGAAAATTTGGAGCAGGATTTAATTACACCTTGAGTTATTTCATCCCTATTTACAAGAAAAATAAAACCACAACGGAGAAAAAATAAGAAATGAAGCGTTACGAAAGTGGCGCTTTTTTTTGTTAGTACTATTTTTGGAAAGCTACAACATACTTTTGACATACCTCTAGCATATAGTATCCATACTTCTAGCATACACTCCGCATACACTATCCATACACTATCCATACACTAAGCATACACTAAGCATACACTAACTGTGCTTTATCAGTGCTATATCTGTGCTTTATGTTCCAAGTATCTTCCTAGTATCTATGAAGTCTCGACTTCGCTTGACTTGACAAAATATGATGTTGTTTTGTTTCTATAGTTCTCGATACATTTTTAAGTTGTTAATCTTAGGCTTTACAGCTATAAAATACTCGACGTGATGGTCGTGGGAATACGTTTTTGTAGTTCTCGATACATTTTGTAATAGTAAATCTTGGGCTTTACTATTACAAAACACTCGAAGTGACGGTAGCGTTATTTCGGTTCTACAGTTCTAGATACAATTTTATATTTCAAAAATTGGCATTTTTAAAATATAAAATCACTCGAAGTGACGGTGGTGTGATTTCGAAGTGACGGAAGTGTTATTTTGGTTTTGGAATTATATTTTTTGTATATTTGTATCATTATAAGCCATTTAAATTTTGTATTTGCCATGAAGAATATACGTATTGAGAAGATTTTTCACCATGGTGCTTATCGCATTGGGGTGTTTTTTGATAAGGATTTTGAAATTATTGCCGTTTTAAAACGTCTTGGTGCTACTTATAGTGGTTCTCGCAGGTGTTGGTATTTGGATTATTCTAAGGCTTCTTATCATTTGTTGCGTTCTCATTTTCCGGATTTGGTGGTGGTTACTGAATCTACAATTTCCAATATGGCGACCGGTATTAATAACCGTGACCTTTCACCCATAGCTTCTTCAAGCGCTCTTCAGTTAGACTCTGCTTTGAGTAATCCTGAACATAAACCAACTGTAATAACTTCGGATAAATTGAAGTTACAATTGTTGCCGAGTATTGGTAAATATTGGGTTTTTAAGATGCATTTTCATCATGAAATTAGTAAACAACTTTTGAAGACTAAAGGGGTTTATTGGAACGGAACTTATAAAAGCTATATGGTTTTTAGAAATGAAGTTGTAAAGCATGAGGTGGAAAAGATTTTAGGCGTTTCTGACTTTTTTGGTACGGATTATTTTGTTAAAGATTCGTTTGTTGGTAAGGGAGAAATTAGGATTTTGCCTCATTTAGAAGATGTGGCTTGGATGGAAGTTCATGTTCCTAAAATGGTTGCGGTTCATGAGAAATTAAAGCGTTTTTCGATGTCTCGCTACAGTAAGATTAAGGGGTGTTATTTGCTTCCGGCTGCGCCTGTTGTGATGGATTCTTTGCATTTACAGTTTGAATCTTCTGGTATTACTATTGCCTCTTTGCTTCCGAAACATTATTTGGACAAACGAAATTTGCCTAATAAAAAACAATTGGACTTATCTAAAACGAAGAAAAGCTTACTGGATTTAGTTCCAGAGCAAGCCCAAAGTTATTTAAGTAAGATGATTGACACTTTATTGGCTTTGAATTATAGTAGTTCGACCTTGCGAACGTATTGTGGTGCTTTTATTCAATTTTTACGCTTTTTTGAGTTTCGAAATCCTGAGGATGTTACTAGGGAGGAAATTATTCGTTTTTTAGGCTCTTTGATGGAGCGTGGTTTGTCTGCTACGAGTGGACATAGTATGGTGAATGGGGTTCAATTTTATTATCAGCAAGTTTTAGGAAAGGTTGACTATAGTTTTGTGCTTCCACGACCAAAGAAGGAGAAAAAGTTGCCTGTTGTATTGACTATGGAGGAATGTTTGCAGATTTTTAAAGTTGTGGATAATCCGAAACACAAGCTTTTGTTGTTGATAGGTTATGGTGCTGGGTTGCGTGTGAGTGAGATTGTGAGTTTGAAATGGAGTGATATTTTATTTGAGGAACACAAGATTCATGTTAAGAATGCTAAGGGTAAGAAAGATAGAATGGTAATGTTGCCCTACTCTATTGTTACTTCTTTACAACTTTATAGAGAACTTTATAAGGGTAAGCATTATGTTTTTGAGGGTCAGTTTGCGGGCGAGCCTTACAGTACCGGAAGTGTGCAACAGGTGATGCGCAATGCTATAAAGTTATCGGGTTTAGAGAAGAAGGCTACGGTGCATACGTTGCGTCATAGTTTTGCGACCCATTTGTTAGAGAATGGCACGGATATCCGCTACATTCAGCAATTTTTAGGGCATTCGAGTATAAAAACCACGACTGTTTATACGCATTTAACGAAAACTGCTGTTGATAGAATACAGAGTCCGTTAGATAGAATGGTTGACATAAAAGGTAAGAAAAAACTTGAAGAATAGTTTTTAAAGTTAAAAAAGTTGTATATATTTGATGATATTTACTAGTTAGCTGTAATTGTAGAAAACCCATTAGTAAGAATGACTCAACAGATTAGAGATAAATTAATTTATGACGGCAAGGAGTATTTCTTGAATAATGAAATTTTGGAATATTATTTTAATAACTTTCCTGAAAAAAAGCCGAAATCAAATTCATCTTGGACAGATTGCTGGAGAGGTTATTGTGCTACATTTGAAATTGTTAATAACGAATTAATGATAAAGGAGTTTGATTTATTAGATTGGTTTGAAAACGATAATGAAGAAAAATTGCAATTTGAATTGTTTCCCAAAAACAAATATTCTTGGTTTACAGGGTTTATTAGAATTGACGATTTTCGAGGTAAATATGATGACGATAATAATGAGGATGGAATTTATGAACTATTGGAAATTAAAAATGGTGATTTAGTAAATTATTGGAAATTAAACTATATCGACTTTATGACATTTAAGGAAATACTATTTGAAAACTATAAAGAGACATCAAGCTATACTGAAACTGTTTTGAAATGGAAGAATAATAATCCGAAAATGAAACAAAATGAAATTGATAATTACATATTTGAAAATATAATTAATAATGTAAGCCGATAAACAACTACAGCTAACAGCAGTTTGGCATAATGGCGGGTTCAGTGCTAAATTGAACATTTGGTTTTCAAAAGAAGTTTAATGCTAAATTGAAAGTAAGTGATTCAAAGTCCGCCACTTCGTCAAGCTTCGAAAACGTTGTGTGCAACATATTTTCCGAACTTACGCCGAAAACTTCTCTCCTATTTTTCCGAAAGGAATTTATTGAAATTGTTACCGAAAATTTTTTGCGTGATAGTTGAAAACCGAACCGAACTTTGTCGATAATTTTTGTGCTGAAATCACGTTTTCGGGAAAATCCGTTGTGAAATGAAAACCTGAAACTAAACGTTGCGTGAAAATATGCTTTGCGTGACAATCCGAACTTTGCCGATAAACTTTGCGTTGAGTTTTTTAAGTTCAGAAAATATCATGCAGCACACAACAGCGGTTTAAAAATATGGCTGGTTTCGGGAATTTTTTGAAATGGCGCAGTTGTTTAATTTAAAGTTTTGGTTATATTTGTGAAGGCTTGGTGTTGGTTTTTCGCCACATTTTTAAGCCACAGAACGTTGTGTGCTATTTTGGAAAAACGAAAACGCTTAAACATGAAATTTATACATTTTTCACTTTTAGTTTCACTAATCTTTAGTTGTGCTTCTTCTTCATCTGTTAAATTAAAAAAGAATATAGATAGAGAAGTTTTAAAAATTGAAAAAAAGCTTATTGAAAAAAAGAATGAAAAATCAATAGACAAAACTTATCCCTTTTGGGATTATTGGATTGGTAAAAACAATCCAATTGTTTTGGTAACTAAAAATGGAAACGAAATTAAAAAATTAAGCTTCGAAATACTTGAAGAAGAAGGTTATGATCATTATAACCGAAAATGTCAAATTTATTTTAAGAATAATACTCCAATATTGATAACCGAAATTATTAATGCTAAATGTAGCGAAGAAGTAGTTGGTGTTGACAAGATATCAAAAGATATGAAATCGGTTAAAATAAAAACAGATATTTCAATTAATGATAAAATTTATATTTACAATTGGGACATATTCGAAATTGAAGTAATAGGCGGAAATGAATATGATTATAATTTAAAAAGAAAACAAGAATATGAAAAATTAATTACTTTAATTTATGGAAGTAAAATGAAAACTTAAAAAAGTAAAATGAAACAAATTATTCACATATTCTTTTTCCTTTTCGCCGTTTTGTCTTTCGGACAAGATATTAAAACTAAAACCATTAAAGTTTTTGTTTTTGGAGATGTTTCTTACATAAAAACTCAAATTCCAGTATTTGAAGCCGATATTTTAATACATATAGATGGAACAGTAAGAGAAACAAAGACAGACAAAAACGGAAAATTTCAAATAGAGGTAAAAGAAGGTGATGAATTGATTTTTAGTGTTCTTGGATACGATGAACAAAAAATATTAATTACTGATAAAAATTGCTATAAAATTTTTTTGTGGTCAAAAGATTTTGATGTTTGGGAATCAAGAAAAACATTTAAAAAAAATCGAAGATACTATCGTAAACTCGAAAAAGAAATATTGAAGAAAGAAAAAAAAGGAATTTATGATTGTTTTGATTAAAAAAACAGCACACAACAGCGGTTTGCTTCAATGGCTACTTCCGGATTTTCCTGCGGAAAATCCGCTGCTGAATGGAATGTTTTGTTATATTTGTAATGGCTTGGTGTTGGTGCAACGCCACTGAGAGTAAGCCGCAGAACGTTGTGTGCAACATATTTTCCGAACTTACGCTGAAAGCTTCTCTCCTATTTTTTCGAAAGAAATTTATTGAAATTGTTACCGAAAAATTTTGCGTGATAGCTGAAAACCGAACCGAACTTTGTCGATAAACTTTGTGCTGAAATTACGTTTTAGAGAAAATCCGTTGTGAAATGAAAACCTGAAACCAAACGTTGCGTGAAAATTTACTTTGCGTGACAATCCAAACTTTGCCGATAAACGTTGCGTTGAGTTTTTTTAAGTTCAGAAAATATTATGCAGCACACAACAGCGGTTTAAAAATATGGCTGGTTTCAGGAAAATCTGAAATGGCGCAGTTGTTTAATTTAAAGTTTTGGTTATATTTGTGAAGGCTTGGTGTTGCATTTTCGCCACATTTTTAAGCCGCGAAACGTTAAATGCAATATATTTTCCGAACTTACGCTGAACGCTTCGCTCCTATTTTTCGTTTGATATTTTTTTAAAAAAATAGCAGAAAAATTTTGCGTGATAAGTGAAATCTGAACCGAACTTTGCCGAATAACTTTGTGTTGAAAATACGTTGCGGGAAACAAAACTTTGCGCGAAAAACCAAGTTTGCGTGACAATGGAAAGCCGAAAACCAAACTTTGTGGATAAACGTTTCGTTGTCTTTTAAGTTCCGAAAATATAAAACTGCATTTAACAGCGGTTTAAAAATATGGCTGGTTTCGGGAAAATCTGAAATAGCGCAGTTGTTTAATTTAGAGTTTTAGTTATATTTGTAAAGGCTTGGTGTTGGTTTTCGCCACATTTTTAAGCCGCAGAACGTTGTGCGTCACTTTAGAAAATAGAAACTTTAAAATCGAAATGAAGTATATAAAGTTCAAACTTCCTGAAAAAAATACAGAAACCGAAAAAAACGGAATTGTAAAGAACTATATTTGGAAAATTATTGAATATGTCTTGCGAAAAATAATTCCTGAATCAAATCCTACAAATGGAAAATTAATAGATGACGTTGAATTTTGGCTTATTGAATGTGAAATTGAAAGTGGAATACCTGTAAGAGAAATTGGAATTGATAGAAATGAGAATGTAATTCTCAAAATGCCGCACAAAAAAGATTATGGATATTGGACAGACGAGGATTTGCTTTTAAAGGATTTTGTAGAAAAGTTTCATGCAATAGAAATCAAAAAAAATGATTTTGAAGAAAACTGGAAAAAAATTAATTAAAAATAAAAAGCGAACGCACAACAGCGGTTTGCTTCAATGGCTACTTCTGGATTTTCCTGCGGAAAATCCGCTGCTGAATGGAATGTTTTGTTATATTTGTAATGGCTTGGTGTTGGTTCAACGCCACTGAAATCAAGCCGCAGAACGTTAAGCGATAGTTTAAGAACCACATCGTGAGAAAACCTCGCAACTTTCTGATTCTTCAAATAATTTTGTTTGAAATGAAACATCAACTGTATCATCTTTAATTTTCTTTTTTAGTTTTTTTGCTTTTTGTCGAATATCATTTACAGAATTATTATTTCTAAATAGTCTGAATGGTCCAGTTGGGATAGGCTTTAAATTTGATACTAATTTTTTAATTCTACTTTCTGGAATATAATATTCATATTTCCATTCTAAATATTCATCAAATTCAAATTTCCAAGCATCATCAATCATAATTTGCATTAACTTCTCTAATGTCTTTTTATAACAAGTAACACAATTTCCTTCCCAACCTTTAAGTAATAATCTAAAAGGCATTTGCGACCACCAAAAATTAACGTGTTTTTTAGTCCACTTCATCCACTTTATTAGTGGGTAAACAAAGTTTCTCGGATTTTTAATTTCATCAACCATTCTATCTAATTCATCATAACGTATTCCTATGAAAATATCATAGTCCAAATCCTTAAAACCAATACTTCGCATATAACTTTGAATTGGTCTGTCTTTTAATTCACGAGTTGAAAATCTGTTTGAAATATTTGGAAGTCCATATTTTTTTACCATTTCTTCGTATGGTGTATTATCACGTTTTTTCCAATCTTGGTTCCTAGTTGCAGTTTCATAATTTACAACAACGTGCTTTGTTTTATCTTTTACATTTCCCCAAACATTACTTTCAATCCAAACTATCTCAACATTAAATTCTTCGCTACATTGTTTTACAAATTCTAAAGTTTGGTTATTTTCACGACCAGTATTTGCAAAAACAACTTTAAAATCATATTCATCTGATTTATTTTTTAAAAGCCATTGCAACATAAAGGCAGAAGTTTCGCCACCAGAAAAAGAGATTAATCCAACACGTTTAGTGGAAAAACCATCGCTTAACAGCAGTTTGGCTCTATTGCCAGTTTTTGGATTATCTGAATCTGTTTTTTGCATCTGTAATGTTAGTTTATTAATTGAAAGTTTAGGTTGTTTTAATGGCAACAAAGCCAATCTGTAAACGTTGTAGGCAATATTGAAAAAACTAAACGTAAACAAAACTTAAAAATTAATACAGGAAATTATGGGGAATTCTTTTGACAATGTAATATCTCAAAAAACAAATGAAGAATTAATTAAAATTGTAACTGTAGATATCGATAAATATCAAGAAAATGCAATTGAAAGTGCTAAAAAAGAAATTGAGTTAAGAAATATTGATATCCAAAAATTTCAAGAAGTAAGCCAGAAACTTATTTCTGAAAAAGAAATTACGGAAACTTTTAAATTGAATCACGCAAGAACTTCTGTCAGATTACTAAACTTCATTATTGACTTCGTTTCGTTTGTTATTATTTTCCGAATAATAGGTGGTTTTTTTATGTTAATTTCAGATATCAATATAGATAAAAACCCTACTCCTTTTGTCTTTTTTATGATTTTTGCTTTCATACTAAATTATGGGATTATGGAATATAAGTTTCAAAAAACACTAGGTAAATTTATAACTAAAACCAAAGTTGTAAATATTGAAGGAGAAAAACCTAGCGTTAATGACATTATAAGTAGAACATTCTGCAGGCTATTACCATTTGATAGACTTTCGTTCTTATTTACCAAATATGGATTTCATGATAGTATTTCAAACACTAGAGTAATAAAGGATATTTAAAAAATACTGCCTACAACAGCGGTTTTAAGAAATTGGGGTTTTAGGGAAAATTCCAACATTTTTTATATATTTGACTTTAGTCTTGGCGGAATGGTTTGGGAATAAAAATCCCCAACTTCTTAAAGCCGGCGGGACGTTGTGAGCAATACGACGTGACGAGACGAAACAAAACGCAATAAAACGATGAAGAACTTAATCATTTTTATATTTTTTATTAGTTGTAAGGTTTTCGCAACTCCACAAATTCCGGATATATTAATTTATAATGGAAAAAAATATGAATGGAACAGTTATAGTCCTGCATTTAAATATCTAGAAGACAAACAAATTAAAGTTCCAAACGATGCTATTAGTACAACAGCTAGAAGTGATTTTTACACAATGACTTACTCAATAGAAAATGATTCTCTTTATCTCATAAACATTGAAATTCTAACTAGTAAAAATTCTAATTTATCTACAAGATCGGTTTTTAAAGAACTCTTTCCAAACCAAACAAAAGTTTTAATGAACTTCTACTCTGTAATTCAGACTTTCCCATATGGAAAAGTATATGAAGACACTCAAAATAACTGGACTGATATACATTATAAAAAATATCTTGTATTTGAATTTAAAAACGGATATGTAGAAACAAGCTACGATATGAACTACAAAAGCTTTTTGAAACTTAAAAAAGGATTGTTTGAAAAATTCAAAAAAACACTAGAGTATAAAACTGTAGCTGAAGAAGAAATATCAAATTTAGAAGCATTTAATGAATTCAGACCAAATAAATACTCTATGGATGAATATTTAGAGTTTACGATTTTGAGGCATATTAAAACTTTGAAAGAGTAAGTACTGCTCACAACAGCGGTTTTGAGCAAGTGGGGTTTTAGGGAAAATTCCAGCATTTTTTTATATATTTGGCTTTAGGAATAAACAAACTAAAGGAACAAAATCCCCACCTTCTCAAAGCCGGCGGGACGTTACCAGCAATTTTGAAAAAGCACTATGCGAATTAATTTATTTCAGAAACCAACAGAAAAATGCCCAAGATGTCTTGGCAAAGGTTTTGTTGACAATTATGATATAGAAAGACTTAACAAAAAGTTAGAATGGGAAACTGGAAAATGCGCATATTGTTTTGGAAAAGGAAAAGTAAATAAGCAGACCATTTCTAACATTCCTGCCGATTTGTCTTATCTGACATTAGATCGTTCAAAAATTGAGAGATGGAAATTAATACTCGGAAGTAAAAATGCTAAAAAAAGAGCCGAACTATATCAAGAAAATTTAAATAATTTAATAAATCATATTGCAAAACAATATTTTGTAGGTGAGCTTGATATCGAAACAATTGCAGATTTACATTATGCAAGATTTGAAATACAAAATATTTCGATTGAAGACAAAAAAGAGTTTATGAAATACATTGAAAAAATCGTTGAATTAAATAAGGATAAATATTAAAAAAAAACTGCTGGTAACAGCGGTTTGCTTCAATGGCTACTTTCGGATTTTCCTACGGAAAATCCGCTGCTGAATGGAATGTTTTGTTATATTTGTAATGGCTTGGTGTTGGTGCAACGCCACTGAGAGCAAGCCGCAGAACGTTATAGGAAAGCTTACCGAAAATCCTAAGAAAATGAAGAAAATAACACTTTTGGTTTTAATATTAATAATTCAATTTTCTTACTCTCAAGAAACTAAAATTTCGAAAGCTGAATTACTTAAAGCATTTAATGAAACAATTGTTCAGAAAGAAAAAGGAATTATTCATACTAATTCAAATCCTTGGTTTACCGACAATACAAACGAAAACTATTTTAAAAAAGACACTATAACTTTAAAAAATGCTAAAAGTTATAAACGAGATTATTGTAAAATAATAAATTGGAATTTCTACAAAAAAGATGCTTTTAGTATTGGAAATGCAGATTATTGCAACGAACCACCAAGCCAAAAAGTTACAACCGAAAATGATTGGATTAAGTTAAATGTTGAAAAAGAAGAAAACTATTTGATAATTGAACTTTTTAACCAAAATAAGTTAATCGATAAGTTTAAAATCTTATCACTTGAAAAAAAAGAATCTGAATATGAAAAAGGGAAAATGGATTATATTTTAAAACTAAAACGACTAACCGAATAAAAAGCCAGCCACTAACAGCCGTTTGGCGAGATTGGGGTTTTAGGCTTAATTTAAAGTTGGTTTTGTATTTGGAAAATTTGTGTTTAACCGAAAAAATTCCGCATCTTTATTCCCCAACCTCGCCAAGCGCCAGAACGTTGTGTGCAACATATTTTCCGAACTTACGCTGAAAGCTTCTCTCCTATTTTTTCGAAAGAAATTTATTGAAATTGTTACCGAAAAATTTTGCGTGATAGCTGAAAACCGAACCGAACTTT